>JAESGN010000044.1_pt1 | contig 445712 bp, 417 predicted proteins | sample 9269731 | NCBI WGS metagenome assembly JAESGN01 (sample SAMN15720683, study PRJNA650826) | algae metagenome | isolation source: Mojavia pulchra JT2-VF2 and co-occurring heterotrophs from desert soil | place: USA: Cadiz Valley, Joshua Tree National Park, CA | collected 1998-06-08 | reverse complement strand
CGCGCCCCCCCCCCTTTTTGGGGGGTGGGTGGGGGGGGGGCTCCGCGTGAATGCAGGACTATTGACCCCCACCCGACGCGCTTCGCGCGTCGACCTCCCCCTTTCAGGGGGAGGTAAAGACAGCGGGACCGTCACACCATATCGTGCCACCGCCCAGGCACATCCCGGCGTATCGGCGATCACCGCGCGCGCGTGAAAACCCTGCGCCGCCAGCCGCCGCACCAGGTCGCGGCGCATGGCCTCTTCGCCGCCGAACAGATGCGCGCAGCCGCTGATGTCGAGCAACAGCCCGTCCGGCGGATCGAGCCCGATCAGCGGCGTGTAGCGGTCGCACCAGTCGGCGATATGCTCGAGCGTCGCGGCGTCGGCCGCATCATCGGCATCGATCGCCGCAAGCTGCGGATACATCGCGCGCGCATCGGCGAGCGCCATGCCGGCGCGCAAGCCGAGCCGCGCGGCCTCGTCATTCAATGCCGCAATCTGCCGCGCCGAGCGCACGGTCGCGACCATGGCAAGCGGCTGGCCGGCCAGATCAGGCGATTGCCGCGTCAGCCGGTCGGTCGGCAGACGGCGCAACCACAGCGACAGGATCCGCCGCGACGAATGCGAGTTCATCATGACTCCACGCAACACGAAAGGCGCCGCAGGGGCCGCGCCGGTTCTTCACCAGAGAGAGCAGGAAGGCGGTGGTGCCGATTCCGCCGAAGGCGTCGCGTGGCCCTGAGCTTGCCGCGACCTCCCAGCGCGTCATCGCGGCACTCGGCGCGGATATTGAGCGGTGCCGCAGAAGCAGCCCGATGCCGTCATGCGTGCGCGCGGCCAGCGACAGCCGGCGCGTTGCAGTCAGGTCGGCGGTATCGTCCGGCAATTCGGCGATCACGCTTCCAATGCCGCGGCATTTGAGCGCTTCCTCCATCGCGAACAGCGCGTCGATCGGGCGCCGCGCCCGCAGCACCAGCAACCGCCGCGACGGCAGCCCGAACAGATCGAGGCCGATGCCGTAAGGCGCGCCGGATTCGAAGCGGGCCATATCGGTCTGGATCCAGAGCGTGTCCCGGGCCCCGCCTTTGCCAGCCAGAGCCGCCAAAGCCAGCGCAAAGCCGCAGGCCGCGCCGAAATGGACCGGCGCCTGCGGCGAGATGTCGTGCAGGGCGCAGCGGGCGAGCCCGCCGCCCAGCAGCGCATCCGGCCCGCCGAGCCCGAGCGATAGCGGGCGCGCAGCCTTATCGCATTGATAATGCTGAGTATTATCTATGGTGTGACGGAGGCGCGCGAGCGCATCCGGGGCTTGCGCGCCGGTCATCAGCTGCTCCAGAAGCGTCTCAGGATAAGCGATAAGTTCTCTATTTGTTCTTATTGATTCCGGGCTTTGGCCCGCTTGGCAAGAGCCAAATTGCTAGCGCGATGATCTTGATTGGTTCTCATGAATATGTATTTTACGGAAAATACAGATAATGCTGAAAATCAGGATCACCAATGTCAGTTGTGACCTCAGCCGAATTCCAACGCAACCTTGGGCTTTATCAGGACAAAGCACTGGCCGAGCCTGTCACCATCACAAAAAACGGACGCGAACGGCTTGTGCTGTTGTCGGTTGAAGAATACCAGCGATTGAAACGCCGCGACCGCCGCGCGTTCAAAATCGAAGATATCACGGACGAGCAGCTCGCCGCTGTCGAAGCAGCGCAGGTGCCGGAACGGCACCGGCATCTCGACGATGAGCTGAAAGACTGGAAACCGTGACAATACCCGCGCCAGAGCCCGGTCTTGTCATCCGTTACAGCTACCTTTGGCTACGAGAATATGAGCAAGGACAGGAGGAAGGCGCAAAGGACCGCCCCTGCGCAATCATTCTTGCGTTGGTCGATGCAGACGGCGATACGCGCGTGACGGTATTGCCGATCACACACAGCGCGCCTCGCGACCCCTCTGTCGCCGTGGAAATCCCGTTTGATACCAAACGCCGCCTCAGACTTGATAGCGAGCGCTCGTGGATCATTCTTGATGAGGGCAACGAGTTTGTCTGGCCGGGACCGGATCTGCGGCCGGCGCCTGGCGCGGATCTTTTCACTGTCGGTTACGGTTTCCTGCCGCCACGTTTTTTCAATCACGTCCGACAGCGGTTCCTTGCACTTGCGGGGCAACGCCGGACGCGAGGCATCCAGCGGACCGAATAGAAGCAGTTGTCACGCCACCGTCTTCGCCGCGGCTTTCGTATCGATCAATTCTCGCAGCGGCGCTTGCAGTTCGTATTCGAATCCGGCCGGGGCGTAGCGGACCTCGCTCTTGCCGGCCATGTCGCGCGGCGCGATCCGGCGCACCAGCAATTCGCCGAACCCCCTGCGTGTCGGCGTGTCGACGATCGGGCCGCCGCTTTCCTTCCAGTGCAGGTGGAACAGCGGATCGCCGCCGAGATTGTCGATCCGCCATTGCAGCTTCACGCGCCCCTCCGGCACCGACAGCGCGCCATGCTTGGCTGCATTGGTGGCAAGCTCATAGAGCAGGAGCGAGAAGGTCTGTGCGGTTCGCGCGCGCAGCGCGATGTCCGGCCCCTCCATCTCGATGCGGCTGGCAAACGGCAGGATATCGTCCGAGATCAGGCTGCGCAGGCCGACGCTTTTCCAGTCGCTGGCGGTGAGAATCGACATCGCCTTGGCCAGCGCCTGCAGCCGTCCTTCGCAGGTATTCTGAATCTCGGAGAGGCTGAGGCCCGGCGTGAAGCTCAGCCGCACGACAGCCTGCGTCACCGCCATCACATTGCGCACGCGATGGTTCAGCTCATGGATCAGCACTTTCAGCCGGTCCTCGGCGGACTTGCGCGATTCCACCTCGTCCGACAGCAGCGCCGCGCGATGGGTCACGAAGCCCATGACGAAAACGGCGCCGAGCGTCATCGCAATGCCGGCAGCCGCGGTCCACAGACCGCGCAGAAATCCTTCGCGCTGAAGGTTGCGCGGCACTGCATAGACGAATTTCAGTTCGCCCTGGCCGAAATCCATGGTCCGATCGAACAGCGTCGGGCGCCGCGTCTCGATATCGGACGGCAGGCCGAACAGCGGTTGTTCGAGCCCGTGCGAATAGACGCTGATCGCGGTGCCGGCGGGGCTTTTCGCGCCGGCCAGCGCGGTTCGGAACAGCATGTCGACCTGAAAGCCAAAGCCCATCACGCCGATGAAACGGTCCTCGGCATCGAAAATCGGCGCATAGAGCAGCAATGCTTTGGTATCCGGCGATTGCACCAGCCTGACCGGCTGCGTGCGCGTCACCTCATGCGTTCGCTTGGCCTCGAGGATCGCCGCCAGCCGCTCCGGAAAAGAGCCGGCATCGATCCCGATCGCAAAGCGGTTATGTGCCGGCGCCATATCGACGATCGGAAATATCGGCCGATCGAGTTTCGCCGGATCGATCGGCTGTCCGTCGCCCGCGCGCAGGGTTGGATTCGGGGCACCGGACGCCCGAAGCGAATCCAGCACCTGACCCGCATCTGCGGTGTTGACTTCGGGCAGCCAGCCGAGCGTTGCGAGATCGTCCGCCAGCCCGACTGCCCGCATGCCGAACGTTCCGAGCGGCGCCGGCGCTGACAGCGGCGGCGGGATGAAGAAACGCGACACCGTCTTCGCCAGATTGGCGCGTTCCAGCAGATGCTCGCTGACCGCGGAAAAATGCGAATCCACCACTTCGCCGATGCGAAGCCACTCCAGCGCGCGATGTTGCTGCGATTCCTCGCGCGCGACATAGATCGACAGCAGCGCGCCGCTCACAGTCAGGAGCACCAGCAGGGCTCTCGCTACCGCCCGCTGCGGTTTAATCACGCGTTCGCGTAATGGCATGAATCCAAGATTATCCCGCAGGCCCATCCCGCCGCAGCAAAGCGCCAGATTTTTGCGGAACCGTCCAGACAAACATTGGTTAGAATTCCGGCCTGGTGAAGGGAATGAATGACCGGATGAGCGATGTTGTCGAAACCGACATACCGGCACGGCTCGACCGGCTGCCCTGGAGCAGGTTCCATACATTCGTGGTCGCAGCCCTCGGCATCACCTGGATTTTCGACGGTCTCGAAGTCACGCTCGCAGGGGCCTTGTCCGGCGCTCTCAAGGAGAGCCCGGTGCTGCAATTCTCCAACACCGATATCGGCATTGTCGGCAGCGCCTATCTCGCCGGCGCGGTGCTGGGGGCGCTGTTCTTCGGCTGGCTGACCGATCGCTTCGGCCGCAAGAAGCTGTTCTTCATCACCGTCGCGGTCTATCTCGTCGCCACCGGCGCGACCGCCTTCACCTGGAATCTCTGGACCTTCGCGCTGTGCCGCTTTTTCACCGGCGCGGGGATCGGCGGCGAATATGCCGCGATCAATTCCACCATTCAGGAACTGATCCCGGCGCGGGTGCGCGGCTGGACCGATCTTGTGATCAACGGCAGTTTCTGGATCGGGGCCGCGATCGGCGCAGCCGGATCGATCGTGCTGCTCAACCCGACCATCATCGATCCCGAAATCGGCTGGCGGCTCGCTTTCCTGATCGGCGGCGCGCTGGGCGTGATCATTTTCTTCATGCGGATGTGGCTGCCGGAAAGTCCGCGCTGGCTGATGACGCATGGCCGCGCCGCGGAGGCCGAGCGCATTGTCGCCGGGATCGAGGCGCGCATTCTGGGCTATGTCGCAGCCGTCGAGCCATTGCCGCGGGTGCGGCTGCGTTCGCGCAGCCACACGCCGCTGGTCGAAGCCGCGCGCGCATTATTCGTCGTGCATCGCGACCGTGCCTGGGTCGGCCTCGCCTTGATGTCGGCGCAGGCGTTTTTCTACAACGCGATCTTCTTCACCTATGCGCTGGTGCTGACCGACTTTTTCGGGATCGCCGCCTATCAGGTCGGCTGGTACATCCTGCCCTTCGCGGCCGGCAATTTCCTGGGGCCCGTCCTGCTCGGTCGGCTGTTCGATACCGTTGGACGCCGGCCCATGATCTTCTTCACCTATCTGATGTCGGGCTTGCTGCTGGCGCTGACCGGCTGGCTGTTCATGGAAGGCGTCCTCACTGCAACCACACAGACGATCTGTTGGATGGTGATTTTCTTCTTCGCCTCCGCCGCCGCAAGCTCGGCCTATCTCACCGTCAGCGAAACCTTTCCGCTGGAAATTCGCGCGCTCGCGATTGCGATCTTCTATGCGGTCGGGACCGGCATCGGCGGCATTGCCGGCCCGATCGTCTTCGGCATGCTGATCGAAACCGGATCGCGGCCGACGGTGTTCGCGGGCTATCTGTTCGCGGCGCTGCTGATGGTCGCTGCTGCCTTCGTCGCGCTGCGGTATGGCGTCGCGGCCGAGCGCAAGTCGCTGGAAGAGGTTGCGCGTCCGCTCGCCAGCGTGGATTGAGCGACCTCGTCATTCCGGGACGCGCGAAGCGCGGACCCGGAATCCAGAGCCATCAGCGCTGAACTTGCAGCCCTGGATTCCGGGTTCGCCACTGCGTGGCGCCCCGGAATGACTGAGGCTGGGCAAAATCCGTCCCCTCGCTTATGGTCGCGCGCCGGGCCGAAGCAGGGAAAAAGACGATGCGGATCATCCTTTGGTGCGCGATGGCGCTCGCGCTGCTGGTGCAGGCGGGCCAGGCTGGCGCGCAGGCGCTCGACAAGGTCACGTTCGGCACCAACTGGGTCGCGCAGGCCGAACACGGCGGCTATTACCAGGCGCTCGCCGACGGCACCTACAAGAAATACGGGCTCGACGTCACGATCCTGCCCGGCGGGCCGAATGCCAATAACCGCATTCTGCTGCCGGTCGGCAAGATCGACTTCTACATGAGCGCCAATCTGCTGCAGGCCTTCGACGCGGTGGCGCAGAACATCCCGACCGTCGCCGTCGCCGCGAGCTTCCAGAAGGATCCGCAGGTGCTGATGGCGCATCCGGGTCAGGGCATCGACAAGTTCGAGGATCTGAAGAAGCTGACCATCCTCGTCTCCAAGGAAGGCATGGCCGGCTATTATCAATGGCTGAAGAAGGACTTCGGCTTCACCGATGCGCAGGTGCGGCCCTACACCTTCAATCCGCAGCCGTTTCTGGCCGATAAGAAAATGGCGATGCAGGGCTACGTGACGTCGGAGCCCTATGCGGTCGAGACGCAGGGCAAGTTCACGCCGGTGGTCTTCCTGCTCGCCGATCAGGGCTTCTCGACTTACTCGACGCTGATTGAAACGCGGCGCGATCTGGTCGAGAAGAAGCCCGATCTGGTGCAGCGCTTCGTCGATGCATCGGCAATCGGCTGGGCGAATTATATCTACGGCGACAACAAGGCCGCGAATGCGCTGATCAAGAAGCAGAACCCGGACATGACCGACGCGTTGCTGGCCAATTCGATCGAGAAGATGAAGCAATACGGCATCGTCGACTCGGGTGACTCGATCAAGTCCGGCATCGGTGCGATGACCGATGCGCGGGTCAAGGATTTCTTCGACAAGATGGCGCGCTCGGGCGTGGTCAAGCCGGACCTTGATTACAAGAAGGCGTACACCCTGCAATTCGTGAACAAGGGCGTCGGCAACGATCTGCGGCCCAAGTGACTGCGGGGCTTGTCGCAGATGGCGGCAGCACGCACTGTGCGCTCCCTCCCCCTGAAAGGGGGAGGGTTGGGGAGGGGGTCGAACACTGCACCAGTGAGAAACAAAGACCCCCACCCGCTCTCCTTCGCTTTGCTCAGTCGAGCGACCTCCCCCTTTCAGGGGGAGGTGGCGTCGCGTCACTGTCACGCGGCGATTGCGTTGGCTTCGGTAGCGGAAGCGATCTGAATGTCACCCCTTGTCTCCCTCCACGGCGTCGGCAAGCGCTTCCCGAACGGCGTCACCGCCTTGCGCGATGCCAGCTTCTCGGTGCGCGAACATGAATTCGTCTCGCTGCTCGGCCCCTCCGGATGCGGCAAGTCGACGGCGTTGCGCATTCTCGCCGGGCTGCTCGAGCCCAGTGCGGGCGATGTGGTGTGGCGCGATGGCAAGGCGCCCGATGGCGCTAAGGGCGATATCGGTTTCGTGTTCCAGGAGCCGACGCTGATGCCCTGGACGAATGTCGCGGGCAATGTGTATCTGCCGTTGAAACTCGCCGGCGTCGGCCGGGCCACCGCCATGCCGCGCATCAACGAAGCGCTGGGCAGAGTCGGGCTCGCGGCCTTCGCCGATGCCTATCCGCGCGAATTGTCCGGCGGCATGAAGATGCGGGTCTCGATTGCCCGCGCGCTGGTGACCAATCCGAAGCTGCTGCTGATGGACGAGCCATTCGCCGCGCTTGACGAGATCACCCGCTTCAAGCTCAACAACGATCTGCTCACGCTATGGGCTGCGATGCGCCAGACCGCGATCTTCGTCACCCATTCGGTGTTCGAGTCGGTCTATCTGTCGAGCCGCATCATCGTGATGACGCAGCGTCCCGGCCGCGTGCATGCGGAGATCGCGGTGGACGCACCCTATCCGCGCACCGAGGCGTTCCGTACCTCGCCGGAATATGCCGCTTTGTGCCGCACGGTGTCGGAGGCGCTGGTCGAGGCGATGGCGGAAGACAATTCGGAACGGGAGGCCGTGGCATGACCACGCGGCCGGCGACGCGCGCGGAAGAAGCACAGGAGCGCTCGCGGCGCGAGCGCGCGATGCGTGGTGTGCTGCCCTTCGCAGCCCTCGCCGTCGGCATTCTGATCTGGGATCTGGTGGTCCGCATCAACGACATCCAGCCCTACGTGCTGCCGTCGCCGGGGCTGGTGTTGCGCACGCTTGTATCGGACTGGCCGCTGTTGTGGGCGTCGCTGCTGGTGACGCTGAGCGTGACCTTGCAGGCGCTGCTGCTGGCCTTCATCGGCGGTGTCGCGCTCGCGATTGCATTCAACAAGTCGCGTGTCGTCGAATATTCGTTCTATCCTTACGCCGTCATCCTGCAGGTGACGCCGGTGATTGCGATCGCGCCGCTCTTGCTGATCTATCTGCCGCAGCAGGCGGCGGTGCTGGCCTGTGCCTGGATCGTGGCATTCTTTCCGGTGCTGGCCAATACCACGCTCGGGCTGAACTCCGTCGACCGCAATCTCAGCGAATTGTTCCGGCTCTACGGCGCGAGCGGATGGCAGGTGCTGCGCGATCTCAAGCTCCCGGCGGCGTTGCCCTACATGCTTGGCGGACTGAAGATCGCGGGCGGCCTGTCGCTGATCGGCGCGGTGGTGGCGGAGATCGCGGCCGGCTCGGCGGGCGCGGGATCGGGCCTCGCCTATCGTATCGCGGAGAGCGGCTACCGGCTCAACATCCCGCGCATGTTCGCGGCGCTGATTTTGTTGTCGGTCGCCGGCGTGGTGATCTTTGCGGTGCTGTCTCTGGTCTCGCATCTGATCCTGCGGCGCTGGCACGACAGCGCGGTGGGCGAGGGGTGAACCCCATCGTTGTCGTGTTTCGCGGTCGCTCAATGCAGACACGACTCTCGTGTCCCGGACGCAGTGCAGCGCGATAGCGGTGCGCCGCAGAGCCGGGACCCATTATCCCTGGCAACGGCGGGTCCCGGTTCTGCAGCGCGGTACTTTGCGCCGCGCTGCGCCCGGGACACGAGAACAAATTGCGTCTTGACATTCTCCATTAATTAGGAATATAGTCCATGTATCCCGCCTCGTCCAAGGGGCGTCTGATCAGCGTCATGAGACGCGGGGCGGGATGCGGTGGCCGTTGCGGGACGCAAGACGTGCGTCATGCAGCGGAGGCCCAAGCTGCGATGCGCCCGATCCACGGACCGTGGGTCAGCAGCGGAGGATAACAGGCGGCCTGGCCAGGGCACGGCTCCTCCGGGGTTATCGCAGAGCAAGCCTCAAACACCGCGCGCGGAACGCCGAAGCTTTTCGGCGGTCCGTGGTGACTTGCTCGTGTGGATACTCTCTAAAATCCCACACGGGGCTGCGGGCACAGCTGAAAGCCCGGCGTTCCGCGCGCCCTTGGGTTTCCCGAGGGGAAGTTGCGGCGATGAGGAATACGGGCGCGCCCGCGCCGGCCAAACAACAGGGACGGCGGAGCTTTGCTTTCGTCATTCCGGGACGCGCGCCGGGTTCATCCGCCTACGCTGTGCTTCGGCGGATGCCCCGGAATGACTGGCGGTTAAAACACCAGCCGCACCGCGATCCCCAGCACCGCCATGATCGCCACGATCTCCACCAGCCCGCGATGAAGGCGGAACGCCAGCAGCGCAGCAATGACGGCAAGCGCCGCGGTCTTCAGGTCGAGCGCCAGCGGGTCGAACGCATACCAGCGAAAGATCCCCGTGCGTTGCTCGGTGACGTTGACGAACAGCACATGCAGCGCGAACCACACCGTCAGATTGAGGATCACGCCCACTACCGCCGCGGTGATCGCCGCGAGCGCCCCGGTCAGCATGCGGTTCGAGCGCAGTTGCTCGACGAACGGCGCGCCGGCGAAAATCCACAGCATCGAGGCCGAGAACGTCACCCAGGTGGTCATCGCCGCGGCGACCACGCCGGCGGTGACCGGCGAGAACGGCGCCGCGTCGCGATAGCCGGCGAGAAAGCCGACGAACTGCGTCACCAGAATCAGCGGCCCCGGCGTGGTCTCGGCAAGGCCGAGGCCGTCCACCATCTCGGCCGCGCTGAGCCAGCCCTTCGCCTCCACTGCCTGCTGCGCCATGTAGGCAAGGAGCGCATAGGCGCCGCCGAAACTCACCGTTGCGAGTTTCGAGAAGAAGGTGCCGATGCTCACCAGCACATGCGATGGTCCCAGCAGCAGCGCGGCCAACGCCACCGGCGCCCACCAGGCGGCGAGACCGATCCCGATCGCGGTGGCGGACTGTTTCCAGCGGCCCGGGACGGGCGGGGGATAGGTGCCCTCGGTCTTGATCGCGAGCAGATGCGGCGCCTGGCGCGCCACCAGATAGCCGATCAGCCCCGCGCCGATCACGATCAGCGGAAACGGCAGCGCCAGAAAGAAAATGCCGATAAAGGCAAAGGCCGCGATCGCGACCAGCAGATTGGTCTTGAGCGCGCGCTTGCCGATCCGGATCAGCGCCTCCACCACGATCACCAGCACCGCGGCCTTGATGCCGAACAGCGCACCCTCGATCAGCGGGATGCCTTGGCCAAGCGCATAGATCAGGCTCAGGCCCAGCATGACGCAGGCACCCGGAATGACGAACAGGATGCCGGCCGCGATCCCGCCCCGCACCCCGTGCATTAGCCAGCCGGTATAGGTCGCGAGCTGTTGCGCTTCCGGGCCCGGCAGCAGCATGCAGAAATTGAGCGCATGCAGGAACCGCTGCTCCTCGATCCACTTCTTCTCGTCGACCAGGATCCGGTGCATCAGCGCGATCTGGCCGGCGGGTCCGCCGAACCCCAAGCAGCCGATCTTGAAGAAGGTGCGCAGCAGCTCGGAAAATGCCGGATGGGCGATACTACTCATGCGGGTTCCAAAGCTGCGTGCGGTGGCACGTTAGAGAGGCGCTGTGCGGCTTGCAATCGCGGGACGGGGGCATTCGGTTTGCGGCCTCCCATGCGGCGCTCCACTTCTATAGGCTGGGTTGATGACACCCGGCACACAGCACACCGACGCCGAGCAGATGCGCGCCCGGCTGACCGGCATCGGCCTGATGTGCGCCGCGGTGCTGTCCTTCGCCTGTCTCGACGTGAGCGCGAAATATCTCAATGGCTATATGGACACCCTGCAGGTGGTGTGGGCGCGCTATACTGGCGGTTTCATCCTGACTCTGTTCATTTTCAATCCGGTGTCGCGGCCGGGCATGATGCGGACTACGCGGCCGGTGCTGCAAGTTGCGCGCTCGGCGATGCTGCTCGGCTCCACGATCACCAACTTTCTGGCCTTCCGCTATCTGCAGCTCGATCAGGCGCTGGCGATCCTGTTCTCGACGCCGTTCCTGGTTGCGATCCTGGCCGGGCCGCTGCTCGGCGAGTGGATCGGCTGGCGGCGCTGGGTGGCGATTCTGGTCGGCTTTGCCGGCGTGCTGCTGGTGACGAGGCCCGGGATCGGCGACGTGCATTGGGCGGCGTTCTATTCGCTGGCGAGCGCGGTGTTCTATTCGCTCTATATCGTCGCCACCCGCGTGCTCTCGAAGACCGACACCACCGACACCACACTGTTCTATTCCAATCTGGTCGGTGCGGTGGCGATGCTGCCGGTGCTGCCATTCGTCTGGACCATGCCGGACGACCCGTGGATCATATTCCTGATGGTGGCGTTCGGTGCCTTCGGCAGCTTCGGCCATTACCTTCTGATCGTTGGGCACCGGCTGGCGCCGGCGTCCGTGCTGGCGCCGTTCATGTATACCCAGCTCGTGTGGGCGACCGGCTTCGGCTATGTGGTGTTTGGCGATGTGCCCAACCGCTGGACCTTGGCCGGCGCCGCGGTGGTGGTCGCCTCCGGGCTCTATCTTCTGCATCGTGAAAGGGTGCGCGGGACCGCCTGACGCGGACATGCATTTTTCGCGTTTTTCCCGACGTCGCCACCCTGCTAAGGTCCGTTCCAAAATCGACAAGAGGAAACCGCAAGGACCGCAATGCTGGACAAAGCCCAAGAGACAAAACCCGGCCTGAACGACGATATCGGCGAGGATACGCGGCTTGAATTGTTCCGGCTGCAGATTCTGCTGCGGCAGGCCGAGCAGCGCGCCTTCGACCTGTTCCTGCAGAACCTGGTCAAGGGCACGAGCCATCTCTCGCTCGGCCAAGAAGCGGTCGCGGCCGGCTTTGCCGCCGCCATGAAGCCTGGTGACCTCTCGTTCTGCACTTATCGCGGCCATGCCCACACCCTGGCGCGCGGCGTGCCGGTCGAGCAGGTGCTTGGCGAATTGATGGGCCGCGACAACGGCCTGATGCGTGGCAAGGGCGGCTCGATGCATCTGACCTCGGTCGAGCACGGGGTGATGGGATCCTATGCCATCATCGGGGCTCATCTGCCGATTGCCTGCGGCGCCGCCTGGCGCGCGCAATACAAGGGCCACGACGACGTGTCGGTCTGCTTCTTCGGCGACGGCACCACCAATATCGGCGCGTTCCACGAGGCGCTGAATTTCGCCGCGGTGTGGAAGCTGCCGGTGATCTTCGTGTGCGAGAACAACCACTATATGGAATACACCCCGATTGGCGACGTGACGGCCGTGCCGCATCCGGCCGCCGACCGCGCCTCGGCCTACGGACTCGAGCGCATCATCGTCGATGGCAACGATGCCGACGAGGTCTACCGCATCGCGATGACGGCCTATGCGAAGGCGCGCCGGGGCGAGGGGCCTTCGCTGATCGAATGCATCACCTATCGCCATAGCGGACATTCGCGCGCCGACCCGGCCAAGTATCGCCCCGAAGGCGAACTGGAAAAGTGGAAGGAGCGCGATCCGATCAAGATCTATCGCGAACGGCTTCTGGATTTCGGCATCGACCCGGAGGTGATGAAGGGGATCGAGGCCGGCATCCTGCGCGATGTCGATGAAGCGACCGAGAAGTGCAAGGCCTCGCCGCCGCCGCCGCATGACATCATCCACACCGACGTCTATGCCGACGGCGGCTTCGCGTGGAGAAACTGAAATGGCGGAACTGACCTACCGCGATGCGGTTGCGCGCGGCATCGCGCAGGAAATGGCGCGCGATCCGGATGTGGTGTTCCTCGGCGAAGATGTCGCGAAAGCGGGCGGTGTGTTCAAGGCGACGGTCGGGCTGTACGAGCAGTTCGGCCCGCTGCGGGTGCGCGATACGCCGATTTCCGAACAGGCGATCCTTGGCGCGGCGATGGGTGCGGCGATGACCGGACTGAAGCCGATTGCCGAGATCATGTTCTCGGACTTCATCGCGGTGTGCTTTGACTACATCGCGAATGAATTCCCGAAGAGCCGCTACATGACCAACGGACAGGTCAAGTGTCCCCTGGTGGTGCGCACTGGCAACGGCGCGGGCTCGCGCTTCGGCGCGCAGCATTCGCAGAGCGTCGAGAACTGGTGCATGATGATCCCCGGACTGAAGGTGGTGGCGCCATCGACCCCACGCGACGTCATCGGTCTGCTGGCCGCTGCGGTGCGCGATCCCGATCCGGTGATCTTCTTCGAGCACAAGTCGCTCTACGCCACCAAGGGCGAGGTCGAAGACGGCGAGATCGTCGACACGCTTGGCACGGCAAAGATCGTGCGGCCCGGCAAGGACGCCACCATTCTCGCGCTGGCATTGATGGTGCCGCGTGCGATCGAAGCGGCAGAGCGGCTAAGGGCGGAACACGGCATCGATTGCGAGGTGGTCGACGTGCGCTCGCTGGTGCCGCTCGACACCCAGACCATCCTCGGCTCGGTCGGGCGCACGCACCGGCTGTTCACGGTGGAAGAGAACCCGCGGCTGTGCGGCTGGGGTGCTGAGATCGTGTCGATCGTTGCCGATGAGGCGTTCTACGATCTCGACGGCCCGCCGGTACGGATCACCACGCCGCATATTCCGTTGCCATCCGCGGACTTGTTGGAAGACGCGGTGCTGCCGACGGTGGATCGGATCGCGCAGACGGTGCGACGGTCGCTGGAATCCTAGGCGGGACGAGCAGGGACATGACAACCAAATACGACATCAACACCCTGAAGCTTGGCCCGATCGGCGACACCGTGATGTTCGAGAACGACCGCATGCGGGTGTGGGACTTCACGGTCGAGCCCGGCAAGAGCAAGGGCTGGCACAAGCACGAACTGCCCTATGTCATCATCCCGATGACGGATGGCGAGATCGAGATCGAATCCGCGCTGACCGGCCAGATCGAGAAGCCGAAAAGCGTGATCGGCAGTCCGATCTGGCGCGAGGCCGGCGAGGTGCACGACCTTCGCAATGTTGGGGCCACGACCTATCGCAACATCCTGATCGAGCTGAAGCGGCCCGATTGATTCGCGCGCTTCGGCACGGCGGGTCTCCCGCCAGCGTCGCGCGTTGCGGGGAAGCACAAGGAAGCAATTGATGTACGAAAATCTCCTCGCCAATGTTCCGACCGACCTCTGGATCGGCGGCCAATGGCGCAAGTCGTCCGACGGTCAGCGTTTCGATGTGATCGACCCCGCGACTGAGAAAAAGGTTGCCTCGGTCGCAAGTGCCACAGTGGACGATGCGATCGCGGCGCTGGATGCCGCGGAGGCCGCCTTTCCCGCTTGGGCCGCGAAGAAGCCGCGCGAACGCGGCGAGATCCTGCGCAAGGCGTTCGAGCTGATCATGCGCGACGCCGAACGGCTGGCGAAGCTGATCACGGTCGAGAACGGCAAGGCGCTGTCGGATTCGCGCGGCGAGGTGGCCTACGCCGCCGAATTCTTCCGCTGGAATGCGGAAGAAGCCGTTCGCAATCTCGGGTCGCTCTCCACCGCACCGGCCTCCGGCGCCCGCATTCTGGTGCAGCACAAGCCGGCCGGGATCGCCGTGCTGGTGACGCCGTGGAATTTTCCGGCCGCGATGGCGACCCGCAAGATCGGTCCTGCACTTGCTGCCGGCTGCCCGGTGGTGCTGAAGCCCGCATCCGACACGCCGCTGACCATGCTGGCGCTGATGCCGATCCTCGAAGAGGCCGGCGTGCCCGCCGGCGTGGTCAACGTGATCCCGTCGCGCTCCTCCGGCAAGGTGGTGAGCGCGATGCTGCATGACAGCCGCGTGCGTGTCGTGTCGTTCACGGGCTCCACCGAGGTCGGCCGTGTGCTGCTGCGCGAGGCCGCCGACAACATTATCAAGCCGGCAATGGAGCTTGGCGGCAACGCGCCGTTTCTGGTGTTCGAGGATGCCGATATCGATGCAGCCATCGAAGGCGCGATGATCGCCAAGATGCGCAACATGGGTGAGGCCTGCACTGCCGCTAACCGCTTCTATGTGCACGAGAAGGTGCACGACGAGTTTGCGAAGAAACTCACCGGCAAGATGCAGTCGCTGAAGATGGGCAATGGCCTCGACGACGGCATCAATCTCGGGCCGCTGGTCAACAAGGAAGGCCGCGACAAGGTAATCGAGCTGGTCGACGACGCGGTCTCGAAAGGCGCCAACGTGCTGACCGGCGGCAAGAAGCCGGACGGTCCGGGATTTTTCTATCCGGCTACCGTGCTCACCAATGTGCCGGACTCGGCGAAAATGCTGAGCGAGGAGATCTTCGGGCCGGTGGCCTCGATCCAGACTTTCAAATCCGAGGACGAAGCGATCAAGCGCGCCAACGACACCGAATACGGTCTGGTCGCCTATCTCTACACGAAGGATCTCGGCCGCGGCATGCGGGTCTCGGAGAAGCTCGATTTCGGCATGATCGGGTTGAACCGCGGACTGGTCTCCGATCCGGCCGCGCCGTTCGGCGGCATGAAGCAGTCCGGCATCGGGCGCGAGGGCGCGCATGAGGGGCTGATGGAATTTCTCGAAACGCAATATGTGTCGGTGAGCTGGTGAAACTGCCCGTCATCCTGAGGTGCGAGCGAAGCGAGCCTCGAAGGATGATGGGCCGTCGCCCTTCGAGGGCCACCTGCGGTGGCCTCCTCAGGGTGACGGATCGAAAGTGAGCAAAGAATGGACGTGCTGATGCCGCAGCTCGGCGAAACCGTCGCCGAGGGCAAGATCGTCAAGTGGTTCAAGCAGGCGGGCGACACCATCGCGCCGGGCGACAACCTGTTCGAGATCGAGACCGATAAGACCTCGATGGAGGTGCCCGCGACTTTCGGCGGCACGTTGGCGGACATCAATGTCCAGGTCGGCGATGTGGCGAAAGTAGGCGCGGTGGTTGCGGTGATTCTTGGTGAGGGCGAGGTCGCGCAGCCGAAATCCGCCTCACCCGCACAAGCGCAAGCACAGACCCCGTTCGTCCCCGCGAAAGCGGGAATCCAGACGCAAGAACTGGGTCCCCGCTTTCGCGGGGACGAGCGGGCTGTAAGCCCCTCAGCGCCAATCAAGATGGACCTGTTCCGCGAAGTCCGCACGCCCGAACGCAATTTCGGCCCGGCGCGGATCGGTGGCGTGACCGTGACCCCGCTGGCGCGCAGGCTCGCCGGCGAGAACGGCATCGATCTGTCGCGCATCACGGGAACCGGGCCGCATGGCCGGATCGTTGCGCGCGACATTGAGACCCGCATTGTGTCGGCGCCGGGACAGGCTCCGTTTGTCGCAGCGGGTCCGACCGCTTCTGATATTCTCGCGCTCTATCGCGATGTCCCGTTCGAGGAAGTGCCGCTTGACGGCATGCGCTCGACCATTGCAACGCGCCTCACGCAGGCCAAGCAGACCATTCCGCATTTCTACCTGACCGCGGATGTCACGCTGGACGCGCTTCTAAAGGTGCGCGCGGAAGCGAACGCCGCAGCGCCACAAGGCGAGGGCGGCTACAAGCTGTCGGTCAACGATTTTGTCATCAAGGCGCTGGCGCTGGCACTGAAGAAAGTGCGGGCCGCGAATTCAATCTGGGCGCAGGACCGCATCCTGCGCTTTGCGCGCGCCGATATCGCCGTCGCGGTAGCCCTCGAGGGCGGACTGATGACGCCGGTGATCCGTGGCGCCGAGGCCAAGTCGCTGAGCGCGATCTCCGGCGAGATGCGCGCGCTGGCCGAACGCGCGCGCGACAAGAAACTGAAGCCGGACGAGTATCAGGGTGGGGTCAGCGCGATCTCTAATCTCGGCATGTACGGCGTGCGGGATTTTTCCGCGATCATCAATCCTCCGCAATCCAGCATCCTCGCGGTCGGGGCGGCGCAAAGGCGGCCGGTCGAATCCGAGGATGGCGGTGTACGCTTCGAAAGTCAGATGACGGTGACGCTGTCCTGCGATCATCGCGTCGTCGACGGCGCGATCGGCGCGCAATTGCTGGCCGCGCTCAAAGGCTATCTCGAACAGCCCGTCACGATGCTAGTGTAATTTTTGGTTGGTGATTCCGTGGAACAGATCGCCTTTCTGACATTTGCAATGGTGCTGCTGGTTGCGGTGATCTCGCCGGGACCGGCGATCGCGGCATTGGTCGCGCGCATCATGGCGCGCGGCACCGAGGGCATCGCTGCCTTCTGCGCCGGGCTCGTGCTGGGTGATCTGATCTGGCTGTCCTGCGCGATGTTCGGTCTTGCGGCGCTGGCGGCGCTGTTTCAGCCGGTCTTCCTGATCGTGAAATATTGTGGCGCTGCCTATCTGCTGTTCCTCGCCTGGAAGCTGTGGCGGGATTCCGGTGCGCCGGTGCAGGCGGAGCCGGTGCGCGGGCAGGGGCGACAGCTGTTCGGTGCGGCACTGCTGCTGTCGCTCGGCAATCCGAAGATCATGCTGTTCTATCTTGCGCTGATGCCGACCGTGATCGACCTCACGCGATTGACCGTCACGGACATGGTCGAGCTTGCCGCCATCGTTGCTGTGGTGGTGAGCATCGTGCTCTCGGGCTACGTGGTGCTCGCCGCCTATGCGCGCCGCATGTTTACCTCGCCGCGCGCCTTGCAGACCGTCAACCGCACCGCCGGTCTGGCGATGGCGGGCGCGGCGGCGGTGATCGTCGTGCGGAATTGAGGTTACGGCAGCCGCAGCAGGACCGGGATCACGCCCGCCTCCTGCAGATGTTCAAACAATTCCGCGAGCGGCACAGCCAGCAGGAAGACCAGTGCATCGGCGAAAGTCATCAGCACGCGCGGCGGCCGGATCGTCAGCGTCGGCTCGTCATGCCAGAGAGATGGATTGGGCAAGAATCGCGGGACGCGTGCGAGATAGCCGCGATACGCAGCATCGTATCGGGCCTCCAGAACCTGCTCCTCCTGTCGGACGACGGTGTAGAAAACGAGCCAGGCCAGCGCGGCGCAGATCAATCCCAGCGTTACGCTGCCGACCTGCATGCCGACCCCGGCGGCGCCCAGGAAGGAGAAAAAGTAGAGCGGATTGCGCATGACCGAATAGGGTCCGGTCTGCACGAATTCCTCGATCTTGCGGCCGCCGATGTAGAGCGACGACCAGGTCCGGCCAAGGATGCACAGGACGATCAGCACGATCCCGATCCATTCGATCATCTCATGCACGGTCCCGCCGCTCGGGTGAGCGGACGTGGTCACGGCGAAGACGAACACGCCGACAGCGACCACGGCGTAGAGGACGATCTTGCGGACCGCCTGGACAGTATGGATTTTCATGGGACCGAAATGGGAAGCGGCGGGAGGCTGGTCGATTTGCGGAAGCGTGGCTGGCTAGTATAGGTGAATTGCGGCCGAAACCGGCCGCAATATTTTGACTTGGATCAACGCAGACGGAGACATGCTGATGGCGGCCGACAACGCTGATATTTTGCTGATCGGACAGGCCAAGCCGGTCATTGTCGGCGGCGTCGAGCCGTTCGCGACCGTCCATAAACTCGCCGAAGCGAAGGATCAGGACGCCTTCATCAACGAGGTCGCGCCGCGTGTCCGCGGCATCGCCATCGCCTATACCGCAAACAAGATCGACGGCACGTTCATGTCGCGCTTTCCGAAGCTCGAGATCGTGTCAAGCTTCGGCGTTGGCTACGACCACGTCGACGCGAAATGGGCCGGCGAGCACGGCGTCGTCGTGACCAACACCCCCGACGTGTTGAACGAAGAGGTGGCCGACACCGCGCTTGGGCTTCTGCTGTGCACGCTTCGCGAATTTCCGCAGGCGGATCGTTACCTGCGCGCCGGCAAATGGCTCAAGGGCGGCTATCCTTTGTCGCCGACGCTGCGAGGCCGTACCGTCGGAGTGGTTGGCATGGGGCGCATCGGCCGTGCGATCGGTCGGCGTCTTGAAGCGTTCGGAGTGCCGGTGGTCTATCATTCGCGCAACCCGCAGCCCGGCGTGTCGTACAAGTACTACCCGAAGCTGGTCGACATGGCGCGCGATGTCGACACCCTGATGGTGATCGTGCCGGGCGGCGCCGCGACCAAAAACCTGATCGATGCCGAGGTGCTCAAGGCACTCGGGCCGGACGGCGTGCTCATCAACATGGCGCGCGGCTCGGTGGTCGATGAGGCCGCTCTAATCAGGGCGCTGAAGGATCGCACCATCATGTCGGCCGGTCTCGACGTGTTCGTCAACGAGCCGCAGGTGCCGCAGGAGCTGATCGAGATGGAGCATATCGTGCTGTTCCCGCATCTCGGCTCGGCCTCGGCGGCAACGCGAAAGGCGATGGACCAGCTCGTGGTCGACAACCTCAAGTCATGGTTCTCAGGCAAGGGTCCGCTAACCCCGGTTCCCGAAACGCCATATCCGCCGCATAAGCCGGCGTGATTTCGCCGCAAGGGCTATGCTAGAAGGCGCTTCACCATGGGTGCGAGGGCGGCAATGCGTCGGCTTCTTCTGGGACTGTGTCTGGCCACTGCTGCGAGCTTGGTCCTGACGGGGGCACGGGCTCAGCAAGCGCCGCAACCCGAACCCGCTGCGCCGCAAGCCGATATCCGTAACGGTATGGCCGGTGTGTGGGAATTGTCCAATTCCGAACGCGACCGGATCTGCAACCTTACCTTCAAGTCCGAGCCGGCCAGGAATGGTTCGAAGGTCGAATTCGATGCCGCCTGCGGCGACGCGATTCCGCCGCTGAAGGATGTGGAGGGCTGGAGCCTCGCCAACCAGACGCTGAAGCTGATCGATGCCCGCGGCCGGGCCATCTTCGAATTCTCCGAGGTCGAGATCGGAATGTTCGAGGGTGAGCGCAAGGAGGAAGGACTTTACTTCCTGCAAACCGCGGCGTCGGCGGCGGTGTTCACACCGAAGCGCTCGGTCGACGAGATCGCGGGCGAATGGTCGATGGTGAAGGCCGACAAGCCGGTCTGTTCGCTGAACTTCACCACGACAGCGACCAAGGGCTTCGACGAGTATCGCCTGCAGGTCCGGCAGCCTTGCGATCCGGCGATGTCGCGACTGAATCCGAATGTGTGGCGGCTCGACAAGGGTGAACTCGTGCTGGTGTCTCCCAACGGTCAGACGTGGCGGTTCGAGGAGCGCGAGCCGCGGAAATGGTGGCGGGTCCCGGAAGGCGGCGACCAGATCGTGCTGCAGAAGAAATAGCGGTTCGGGTCACTGCGTCTCTGTTTCGGCTCGGTCAACGCCGCGCCTAAATCAGTCTCAGCCCCTTCAAGCTCGCATGACCGTCCTTGCCGACGATGATGTGGTCATGCACCGAAATGCCGAGCGGCTTCGCCACCTCCACGATCGACTGGGTCATCTGGATATCGGCCCGTGAGGGCGTTGGATCTCCACTGGGATGATTGTGGACCAGAATGATCGCGGTCGCGGACAATTCGAGCGCGCGCTTGACCACCTCGCGCGGATAAACCGGCGTGTGATCCACCGTTCCCGTTTGCTGCACCTCGTCGGCGATCAGCTGATTGCGCTTGTCGAGAAACAGGATGCGGAACTGCTCCTTGTCGGCGAAGGCCATCGCAGTACGGCAATAGTCGAGCACCGACGACCATGACGATAGCACCGTACGGGCCTTCACCTGACCGCGCGCCAGCCGGTTGGCCGATGCGTGCACGATCTTCAATTCGGTGATGGCGGCGTCGCCGAGCCCCTTCACTTCTTTCAGCCGCGTCTCAGGGGCGCCGATGACTTCGGCAAACGAGCCGAATATTTCGATCAGCTTCTTGGCCAGCGGCTTCACGTCGCGCTGCGGGATGGCGCGAAACAGGATCAGTTCCAGGAGCTCATAATCGGCCAGCGCATCGGCTCCAGCCTCGCGGAAGCGGCCCCGCAATCGTTCGCGATGCCCGTGATAATGCGGCGCGGCGTCTTCAAGGCCGGTGGCAGGCTCGCCGTCGCCGCTGGTTTTTTCCACTCTTTGCATATGACCTCGCGTCCCAAGCATGACGTGATTGCGGTCATTTGCAATGCGGAAATGATTGGGGATGCGACGGTGGGGCAGGACCGGCCGCCGTTTCACCAGACCGGAAAATTGTCTAGGCTTAGGGCGAAATCGGGTTCGCAGACGCCGCAATTCGGTTGCCAGGAGGAATGGCCATGGTGATACGCGGGATCGTTTTTGCGATGCTCCTGGCAGGCATAGGCGCCGTGCAGGCCCAGACCCCCGCACCGCAGGGCGGCCTGCCACCGGGCTCGCAGCCAGCGGCGGGCAATTGGGTCATCACCTATATCGAGGTCGCGCCCGGCAGTGAGCCGAAAGCGCTTGCGGCGCTGAAGGCGCTCAAAACCGCCAGCGCGAAGGACAACGGCTACCTGTCGATGACCGTGCTTCAACGCAACGGCCCGACCAATCATTTTGCACTGATTGAGCATTGGAAGGACAACAAGACGAGAGAGGCTCATGCCGATCAGCCGCATGTGAAGGCCGCGCTCCAGGCCCTGCAGGCGATCGAGACCGCGCCCTATGACGAGCGGCCGCATCGGGAGCTCTCGACCGGGCAGAACAATCCCGGCGGAACGATCTATGCGATGACTCACGTCGATTTCGTGCCGGCGTTCCGCCAGCAGGGCGAAGAAATGCTGCAGAATTTCGCCTTCGAAGGGCGCCGGACCGATGGCAACGCCCGCTTCGATGTCTTCACGCAGGCAAGCCGCCCGAACCACATGACGCTGGTTGCAGTGTGGAACAATCTCGAAGCCTGGAAACGCCACACCGCGGCGCAGTCGACCAAGGAGTTTCGGCGCGAGCTATTGCCGAAAAGCGGCAGCCTTTATGATGAGCGGCTCTATCGCGCGGTGAATTGACCGACGGTGTCGCCCGTATCGAGCAACGCGACTTCCGGGGCAGGCTTTCCCGCATTCGCGCCGCTCAATGCGGCCTGGCGCCTTCAGCTCTTCACAGAATAGGGCGGCTTGTCGAGCCCTTTGGGCGACAGCGTGAAAATCTCGGCGCCACTATCGGTCACGCCGACCGTATGTTCGAACTGCGCAGAGAGAGAACGATCGCGTGTCACCGCAGTCCAGCCGTCCGACAGCACCTTCACATGCGGACGGCCTAGATTGATCATCGGCTCGACGGTGAAGAACATGCCGGGCCGTAGCACCGTGCCTTCGCCGGCGCGCCCGACATGCACGATATTCGGCTCGTCATGGAACAAGCGCCCGAGCCCGTGCCCGCAGAAATCTCGCACCACGCTCATATGCTGCGCCTCGACGAAGGACTGGATGGCAGCCCCGATATCGCCGGTGGTTCCGCCCGGTTTGATCGCGGCGATGCCGCGCATCATCGAGTCGAACGTGACGTCGATCAACCGCTCTGCCCGTCGCGGAATCTCGCCGACCGCGTACATCCGGCTCGAATCGCCGTGCCAGCCTTCGAGAATCAGCGTCACGTCGATATTGACGATGTCGCCTTCTTTCATCGGCTTGTCGCCGGGAATGCCGTGGCAAACGACGTGATTGATCGAGGTGCAGGTCGATTTGCGGTAGCCGCGATACATCAGCGTCGCGGGCAGCGCGCCATGATCCATCGCGAAGTCATGCACCAGCTGGTCGATGCGCTCGGTCGGAACGCCGGGACCCACCTCGGGAACCAGCATATCGAGACACTCGGCGACCAGGCGGCCGGCCCTGCGCATCCCGGCGAACGCTTCCGCCTTGTGCAACTTGATCTGTCCGGTCTTGCGCATCGGCGCAAGGGCCGCATCGACGTAATTCATGCATGTCCTCGGAGGAGGGGATTTTTTCGCAATGTATGCGATCGGACCGGCGATGCAAGGTTGCTGCCGGATGGCTGCTCTGTCAGCGGATCAGAGCAAAAAAAGCTCTCTTTACCGTACGAAATCGCCGCCCAGATCGTCCTCGATATGCACGCGGATGATCTCGTCGAACGAGGATTCGGCGGTAAAACCGAGTTCGCGGGCGCGGATGCAATCGAAACGGCTGGGCCAGCCCTCGACGATCTTCATGATGAAAGGATCGGGCTTGTGTTTGACGCGCTCGGCGACCCTGTCGCCGGCGACCCGCCGCAGCGCCGCCAGTTGCTCACCGACGGTACAGCACACGCCCGGCATCGTCATGTTGATGCGGTGACCGAGCTGATCGGGCGTCAACGTTGCCGCATGCACCAGGAAACCGGCGGCGGCGCGCGGCGAGGCGTGCGTGTTGGTCACATTCTCCGTCACCGGCAGCGTTGCCTCGAGGCCCGCAAGCGGTTCGCGGATGATGCCGGAATAGAAGCCCGATGCCGCGAGGTTCGGCTTGCCCGGCCGCACGGTAATGCCGCACAGCCGCACGCCGACACCGTCCAGAAAGCCACGCCGGTTGTAGTCGGCGAGCAGCGTCTCGCAGATCACCTTGTGCGCGCCGTAGCTCGTGAGCGGGGTGAGGATGAAATCGTCCGGGATCGAAGGCGGGAACGGCGCGCCGTAGACGGCAATGGAGGAGGTGTAGATGACCTTCGGCTTGTAGCCGTCGCCGGTCTTGCGGATCGCCTCCAGCAGATTGCGGGTGCCGTCGAGATTGGCGCGGTAGCCGGCCTCGAAATCGGTCTCAGAACCGCCGGATGGAATTGCGGCGAGGTGAAAGATCACGTCGGGCCGGTCCCGCACCAGGTCCTCCGCCACGCCCGGCATGGCGAGATCGGCGGTCTTCAGAACCGACTTGGCGGCAAGCCCGTCCGGCGCTTCCGGCGGAGCAATGTCGGTGAGCGTGAGCGTGTCGATTGCCGTGCCATTCAGGCCGCCATCGCCAGCGAGGCGTTCCAGCAGCTTGCGGCCGATCATGCCGGCCGCACCGGTGATTAGAATATGCATGGGTGAATTCCGTCAGCAGTAGGAGACGCCGTCGAGGACAGCACAGTCGCGCTTATGCGGCGCGTTCGGATCGTCGAGGGGGACCGAGCCGCGGCCGGATGGCGATCCGACAAACACGCCGGGCCCAACGCGCACCGAATCCTTGTGCCCGATGTGCACGCTCGGATGTTTAGCGTTCGAGGAGCGGGTGCCGTCAGGCCATACAATCGCGTCACCCGCGAAAATACCGGTGCGCCCGTCATCGCAGATCACAACATTGCCGTTGCGCTTGCAATTGGCCGCGAGCGCGAGGCTCGGCGCGAGCGCAAGCAGAAGCGCGATGGTGATCACATGCATGGACGTCTCCGGGCAGCCCAGACTTTACAACGCGAGCCCGCCGTCGACCAGATGCGATTGCCCGGTGATGTAAAGCGATTCATCCGAGGCGAGAAAGAGCGCAAGTGCCGCAACTTCCGGAGCCGTACCCAACCGGCCCATGGGCTGACGGTCAACAAAGGATTGTCGGGCCGTCGCCAGCGACTGCCCCGAATGGGCCGCCAGCGCTTCGATCCGGCCCTCGAGCGACGGCGACTCGATCGTGCCCGGACAAATGGCGTTGCAGCGGATACCCTGCTTGATGAAGTCGATGGCGATTGCCTTCGTCAGGCCGATCACCGCCGCCTTGGACGCGCCATAGACGTAGCGGTTCGGTAATCCCGTGACCGATGACGCGACCGAGGAGATATTGACGATCGAGCCGCCGCCCTTCTTCAGCATCGCCGGCAGGAACGCGCGGATGGTTCGATGCATTGACTTGACGTTGAGGTCAAACGAGAAGTCCCAGTCCTTGTCGGTGCAGTCGAGGACAGTGCCGTGATGCACGAAACCCGCGCAATTCACCAGAATGTCGGCACCGCCGAAATCTCGCTCGACATCGCCGGCCAATGCGTCGATGGCCGCAGTCAAACGTACGTCGAGTGCGCGCTGCCTTGCAACCGCAAGCCCGGCCAGTTTGCCGGCGTCGATATCGGTTGCGATCACCTGCGCGCCTTCTGCGGCGAACGCTTCCGCGATCGCACGTCCGATGCCCTGGCCTGCGGCGGTGATGACGGCGGTCTTTCCTGTCAGACGGCCGCCCATGTTAATCCGCCATCGCCATGAATGACGCAAGGCTTGCCTTCTGACGTCCCTCGGTATCGAAGTTCGACGGCGCAAGCCAGCGCTCGAATGCGGCCCTGCGAGCCGGCCATTCGGAATCGAGCATGGAGAACCATGCTGTATCGCGGTTCTTGCCCTTGACGATCATGTGCTGGCGGAAAACTCCCTCGAAGCTGAAACCATAACGCTCCGCGGCGCGGCGCGACGCGGCATTGCGCGCATTGCATTTCCATTCATAGCGCCGGTAGCCGAGCGTTTCAAAGGCGTAGCGGGCGAGCAGGAACTGCGCTTCGGTACCAAGCGGAGTGCGCTGCAAGGCCGGTGCATAGGCTATGTGCCCGACCTCGATCACGCCCATGTCGGGGCGGATGGCCATCAGAGCGGCAATACCGAGCGCGCGGCCATCCGGTGCAACGACGGCATAGACATAGGGGTCGTCGAGCGTTGCGCGTCCGTTCAGCCAAGCCTGGAACGCGCTTGCATCCTCGAACGGACCATATGGCATATAGTCCCACATGGCCGGCGCTACTCTGAACGCTTCCCAGAGGGCCGCGCCATGCTGGGCGGGATCAAGCTTCTCGACGCGGCCATATCGCCCGGTCAGCACGCCCGGTCCGGGACGTTGGGCCTGCGTGAAATTCAACAGGTCTGTCACGCTGCCGGCCGCTTGCCGCGGTCCTCGCGAAAGAGGGCGTTTAAATCTGCCGCAGGTGCTGCGTCCGCAAATCCGCCAAAGCAGCCGCCATCAGCGAGCTGTCGCGCGGCCCGGATGAAGCCTCCCCAGGCGGATCGCGCCAGCGATCCGCCCACACTGATGCGCCGCGCGCCGAGTGCTGCGATATCCTTGACGGTGAGGTCGCTTGGCCATCCGATGAGAATGTTGACCGGCTTGGGCGCAACCGCCTTCACGACCGTTTCGATCTCCTCGCGTGTCTTGATGCCTGGCGCGTAGAGACAGTCGGCGCCGGCCTCCGCGAATGCGTTCAACCGGCGCAACGTCTCGGCCATGTCGGGCCGTCCGCGGATGAAGCCTTCGGTGCGCGCGGTCAGCATCACATCCTCGCCGGTCCTGTCGATGGCTGCGCGGGCCGCTTTAATGCGGGCAAGAGCGAGATCGAACGGATAAAGCGGATTGGCCTTGTCGCCGGTCGAATCCTCAATTGACAGCCCGGCAACGCCGGTTTTGACGCACAGCGTCACGCTCTCCGCCACGCCTTCGGGATCGTCCGCGTAGCCGCCCTCGAAATCCGCATTGAACGGAACGTCGCTGGCCGCGACGAGTTCGGCGATATGCGCCAGCATGAGATCGCGCGGAACCGCGCCGTCAGCATAGCCCATAGCCAACGCGTAGCCGAGACTTGTGGTCGCCAGCGCCTTGAAGCCAAGATGCTGCAGATAGCGCGTGCTTCCAATATCCCAAGGATTGGGAATGACGAAGCATCCGCTGTCATGCAGCTTCCGGAAGGTACGGCGCTTGTCGGCTGTCGATGGCATGCTGAAATCCGGGCTCGAGACTCTGAATGCGCATTGTGTGTCGGCTGGAGCGGTTGTTAAACCACAATCGACCTCGCCAGGTATCCGTGCGGCGCATCGCTGACATGCCGAGGCCTCCAAATGTCTTACAGGTGGACTGCGCTTATGGAGGCAGCATTGAGCCTGTTTTCTCGCACCTGCGAAGGAAGCCGGGGCGACCGATTAGCCATCAAGCAATTTTTGACCAAATTGGTCTGAAGGAATTGGCAGTCGCGCCGCGGTTGCGGAGCCTGAATCGATCATAGTGTTGGCAGAAAGGTTGCGATCTGCGGAAATACGACGATTGCTATGATCACCGCGAACAGGATCAACCAATAGGGAAGTGCGCCGCGGAAAATGTCTGCCAGCGGCACATTGGGCTCTGGGACAGCCGCCTTCACCGTGAAGACCAGGATGCCGAAGGGCGGCGTCAGCAAGCCGGTTTCGATCGCCAGAATCCCGATGATGGCGAAGGCGAGTGGATCGATTCCCAGTGTGGCTGCGATCGGTGCGAAAATCGGTACGGTGAGCAGGATGATCGAAATCGAATCGATCAGGCAGCCCAGCACGAACCAGATCAGCAACATGACGGCCAGAATGCCGGTCGGGCCGAGCCCGGTATCGAGGAGGAATGTCTTGGCGGTCTCGGTGAAACCGGTCATGGAGAGTACGCGGGAATAAAGCTGCGCACAGAACAGCAGCAGCAGCAGCGGCCCGGAGGTGCGGCCGACATTCAGCACCACCTGCCAGATTTCGCGCCAGGTGATGCCCTTGATCAACGCCAGCACCAGCGCGCCGACCGCGCCGACGCCGGCCCCTTCGGTCGGTGTACAGAGACCGAGCCAGATCGAGCCGAGCACTCCTGCGATCAGCGCCAGCACCAACGCAGTGCTGAACAGCAGCGGTCCGATCGGCTGCTGGTCCGGATCGCCGTGCGCCGGGGCCGAGACGGCGGCGCCCAGCGGGGCCGCACGTGCCGCGGCGCCTTCTCCGACCAGCGACGGATTGATGATCGCGGCGATCACCACATACAGGCAGAAGCCAAACGCCAGCAAAAGTCCCGGCAGCACGCCGGCAAGGAACAGCTTGCCAATGGAAAGTTCTGTCAGCACACCCCAGACGATCATCAGCACCGAGGGTGGAATCAGCATACCGAGGCAGGCGCTGCCGGCGATGCAGCCGAGTGCGAACTGGCGATTGTAGCCGTAGCGGCGCATCTCCGGATAGGCGATGCGGGAAAAGGCCGCCGCGGCGGCGATGCTGACGCCGGTGACGAACGCGAAGATGGCATTGGCGATGATGGTGGCGACCGCAAGCCGCGCCGGCAGCCAGCGGCTCATGCGGTGAGCCAGTGTGTAAAGATCGGTCGCGGCGCCGCACTTGGCGAGGAAATCGCCCATCAGCATGAATAATGGGATCACCGCGAACACATAGTCGCGCAGCGCCTCATAGGCCGTGTTGGCGACAAAGGTGCGCACCACCTCGATGTCGCCGAGCATCAGATAGATGCCGATCGCGGCCGTCACGCCAAGCGCGATCGCGATGTGAACGCCGGCAAAAACCAGTGCCAGCAGCACCACGATGACCATGATCATTTCGCTGTGGCCGAACATCGCGAGATCCGGTCAGTGCGAGGTGGAAACGGGCGGCGGAGCGCTGTCGGGACGTATCAGAGCTAGGAAAGCGAGCAGGGCCTGGCCGAGATAGATCGCAACCACCAGCGCCGAACCCACCATGACCACATAGCGCGCAGGCCAGACCGGAACGCGCAGCGCGCCTTCGCCCTCGAATTCGTTACTGGTCCAGGCATGCAGGGCGGGCTCGAAACTACCCCACACGATCAGCAGAAAAAAGCCCGCGCCGAGCAGGCCGGAGACGAGATCGGCGAAAGCATAGCCACGTCTCCCGAACATCGACACGATCACGTCGGTGCGCAGCATGCCGCCGCTCTGTATCGCGTAGGCCGCGAGCAGAAAGCAGATGATCACGATCGACATGGAGACGATTTCCGGCGTGCCCTTCACCGGTGAGTTAAACGCGCCCCGCCCGATCACATCCGCGACGACCAGGAAGCTGAGCAGGAAAATGATTGCGGCCGCGATCGCGAGCAGGATGTGGACGAGACGGGTGACGAGTTGTTCAAGCATTTCGCCTCGCCTCATGAACGCCGTTCGATGGCATTGCGCGAGGGATGATCGCCAACTGACTAGGCCGTCGCCCTTCAAGGCTCGCTCGGCGACGCCGAGCGAGCACCTCAGGGTGACGGAGAGAAGGCATAATATGCTTCGACCGTCGCCTCACTTCACGCTGTAACGCACCGGCCATTTGTGCCCGTGCTTTTCAGCCGCGGCCAGCGTGGCTTCCAGCACCTGGGTCGCCGGCAGGCCCTGCGCGTCCAGTTCCTTGGCCTTCTCCTTCGGCCAGCCCGCAAGCGACTTTGCCCAATCGGCCTGCACGCTGTCCGGCAGCTTGCGGACATTGGTGCCCTTGGCCTTCAGGTCTTCGAGCTGCTTGGGGTAATTGGCTTGGTTCACGGTGCCGGTCATCGCCTCGTATTCCTTGCCGACTTCGAGGATGATGTCCTGCACTTCCTTCGGCAGCTTGTCGAAGCGCGCCTTGTTGATGGTGAGGCCGTGCCAGGTGATCGCGCCGAAACCGATTTCGGTATAGAACTTGCCGACTTCGAACAGTTTGAAATTCACCCAGCCGGACGGAAACATGATCCATCCGTTGTAGACGCCGGTCTGCATGGCCGTATAGGCGTCAGGCAGCGATGATTGCACCGGCGTGGCGCCGGCGAATTCAAGCCATTTTAGGTTGAGGCCGGCGCCCGCAAGCTTCTGGCCCTTAAGATCGGCAACGTTATTCCACTCGAAGTTGGTACCGAGGTTGTACCCGTTGTCGGCAATGAGGGCGATCAGCTTCTGCCGGTATTTGTCCTCGAACACCTTCGACATGAACGGCACCTGGTCATAAACCTCGCGTGCGATCTTCACGCTTGCGACCGGATCCATCGTGCCGAATGGCAGCATCACCTGGAATGCATGCAGCGGCAGGTTTGAGGGCTCGAAACAGAAGCAATAGCCGCCGATATCGATGATGCCGGACTGCACCCCTTCCAGCGTGTCGGCCACCTTCACCATGGCGCCGCCATAACCTTCGACGAACTCGACTTTGTATTTTGTCTTCGCCGCCACGCGCTTGGTGACTTCCGGCACGAAGAAATTCTGCATCAGGTTGACGTAAGTGTTGACCGGCGGATGCCCGGACGCGATCCGCAGCCGGATCGTCTCTTGCGCCGATACCACACTCGTTGTCATTACCATCGCGGCCACGCCAAACGCGCCCGCAAGCATGCGTAGGTTCATGGTTTCCTCCCGATGCCGCAGATCGCGGCTTCTTTATTTTATGCCGCAAGCATCGGGCGGAGGCGGGGGCGAAGTCAATGAATATCGGCGGCGTGCGACGCTGGCGATCGGGAGTGTTTTCGCAGTCTGAAAGCCGCTAATGGTTGTCGCGCGGAATGCTCGTTTGAGCGACGCGTTGATATTTGTCGGCACCCCGGATGACTTGTCCATCCGCCATCTGCGTCACCGTATTGCGATAGATTTCCTCCCACGGGGTATGGCTCTTCGGGACAGGAATCCCTCCCGACTGCTCGAGCGCGGTCCGGCGGCGCGTCAATTCGGCCTCGGGCACCAGCATGTCGGCCGTGCCCTTGCGCAGGTCGATCCGCAAACGATCGCCGGTCGCGAGCAAGGCAAGGCCGCCGCCGGCAGCGGCTTCGGGCGAGGCATTCAGGATGGACGGCGAACCGGAGGTCCCGGACTGGCGGCCATCGCCAATACAAGGAAGCGCCTCGATGCCGCATTTGATGAGCGCGGCCGGCGGCTGCATGTTTACAACCTCGGCGGAGCCTGGATAGCCGAGCGGACCGACACCACGAATGACCAGGATGGTGCTCTCGTCGATTCCGAGCGACGGATCATCGATGCGGGCGTGATAATCCTCGGGTCCATCGAACACCACGGCGCGGCCTTCGAACGCATCCGGGTCATTCGGCTTCGAGAGATAGCGGCTCCGGAAATCATCCGAGATCACGCTGGTCTTCATGATCGCGGAATCGAACAGATTGCCGTGCAGCACGCGAAATCCGGCATTGTGTTTCAGCGGCTGTCCGTAGGGACGAATCACGTCGGAATCCTGAGTCTTGGCCGCGCGCACATTCTCGCCGATGGTCTTGCCATTGATCGTTGGCGCATCTGCATGGATGCGCCCGGCCTGCATCAGCTCATGCAGCACGGATGGCAGACCGCCGGCGCGATAATATTCCTCGCCGAGATATTTGCCGGCCGGTTGCATGTCGAGGAGAAGCGGTATGTCGAAGCCGATCGTCTCCCAATCGCCGATCGAAAGCTCGACTCCGGCATGGCGCGCGATCGCATTGATATGGATCGGCGCGTTGGTCGAGCCGCCGATCGCGGAGCACGCGACGATCGCATTCTCGAATGCCTGGCGCGTCATGATGTCGGACGGCTTCAGGTCCTCATGCACGATCTCCACCGCGCGCCGTCCGGTCTCATAGGCGATCTGTGCGCGCTCGCGATAGGAGGCGGGAATCGCAGCGCAACCCGGCAGCGACATGCCAAGCGCTTCCGCGAGCGCATTCATGGTCGAAGCGGTGCCCATGGTATTGCAATGGCCGATCGAGGGCGCCGCGGACGCGACGGCCGCAAGAAATTCGCGGTAATCGATCTTCCCTGCGGCGAGATCCCTGCGCGCCTGCCAGATCACGGTGCCCGAGCCCGAGCGTTCGCCGTTTCGCCAGCCGTTCAGCATCGGCCCGCCCGAAAGAACGATGGCGGGGGTGTTGACGGTCGCAACGGCCATCAGCGCGGCTGGCGTGGTCTTGTCGCATCCCGTGGTCAGCACCACGCCATCGAGCGGATAGCCGTAGAGCACTTCGACGAGGCCGAGATAGGCAAGATTGCGGTCCAGCGCGGCGGTCGGCCGCCGCGCATTCTCGAAAATCGGGTGCATTGGAAATTCAAAGGGGATGCCGCCGGCCTCGCGGATGCCTTCGCGCACGCGCTTTGCCAATTCGAGATGGTGGCGGTTGCAGGGCGACAGGTCGTTGCCGGTCTGCGCGATGCCAACGATTGGCTTGCCGGCGGAAAGGTCCGCAAGCGTGAGCCCGTAATTCAGATAGCGCTCGATATAGAGCGCGGTCATGCCGGGATTGTCCGGATTGTCGAACCAGAGCTGCGATCGCAGTCTGCGTTTTGAATTTTTCGCCATTACCTCGTCCGGGATACCCAACTGAAGATAACGGACTCGGGGCGGAACTGTTCCCGCTATCCGTCTGCGGTTTCCGGCATCGGCGTGAACAGCAGTTTGTCGATCCGCTTGCCGTCCATATCGAGGATCTCGACCCGCCAGCCCGGGATCTCGAAGGTCTCGCACTCGACCGGTATGTGGGCCAGCCGTTCAAGCGCAAAGCCGGCCGCAGTGTGGAATTCGCCGTCGGAATCCCGCAGCTTCAGCTTCTCAATGAGTTCGGATGCGGCCGCGCGTCCGTCGACCAGCCATGAACCGTCAGGCCGCTTTACGATGTTCTCAGAGGGCTGTTCGTGCTCGTCGCCGAGATCGCCCGCAATGCCTTCCAGGACATCGTTCAGCGTGGCGATTCCGAGGAAGTCGCCATACTCGTCGACAATGAAGGCGATGTGGACGGGTGAAATCTTGAAGGTTTCCAGTAGCCGCAGCACCGGCATGGTCTCCGGCACGAATGCCGGCTGGATCAGCCGATCCTCGACACGGATCCCGCGTCCGGAGATCAAGTCGCCCACCAGATCCTTTTTCTGCACAACGCCAAGTGGCCGTCCCAGATCGCCGTCGCGCGCCACCACAATGCGGGAATAGGGACAATCGGCGATTTCGCGTTCGATGGTCTCCTGCTTGTCCGCGAGATCGATCCAGTAGACGTCCGGCCGCGGCACCATGACCGAGGCAACGGACGAATCGGCGAGCGCAAGCACGCCGTGGATCATCTTCTCTTCGACCTCGTCGATCACGCCGGCTTCAGTGCCTTCGGCGATCGCGAACCTGACCTCTTCTTCGGTAACGGATTCGTTCTTCTTTTCCGGGATCCGCAGAAGCTTGAGCAGCAAGGCGGTTGAGGTTTCCAGAAACCAGACCAGTGGGCGCGCGATCAGGACCAGGATCTGAAGCGGACCGGCCACGGTCGCGGCGATTCGTTCCGGCTGCAGCAATGCGATGCGTTTGGGCACGAGTTCGCCGACCACGACCGACAAAGCTGTGATCGCGATGACAACGAGAATGAAGGCGATTTCATCGCCGCGTGGCGCAAAGATCGGATACTCATTCAGCACGGTGCCAAGACGTGCGCCCAGGGTCGAGCCGCCATAGGCACCCGACATGATGCCGATCAGTGTGATGCCGACCTGGACACCGGACAAAAAACGTCCTGGATTGTCGGCGAGTGCAAGGGCGCGCACGGCGCCTTTGTTGCCTGCTTCCGCCATTTGCTGGAGGCGGATGCGCCGCGATGATACGATTGCCAACTCAGCCATTGCAAAAAAGCCGTTGAGCAGGATGAGCCCAACGACGATGGCCAGTTCGAGCCAGACGGTCATGGGAGGACTTTTGGCATAATCGCGGCGCTGGAGGCAATGAAACGTTCGGGCGCCTGTGGGTTGACGCCCGGGGGAACGCAGTTTCTCATGATGGCGGAGCAGATAGTCATCAATTTGAGGAATGCCATGCTTCGGACCATCGCGGCCTTCGACCGGATCGGCGAGGAGAATGCCTTTGCGGTGCTGGCGCGCGCCAATGCGCTGATCGCGCAGGGTCGCGACGTCATCAATCTCGGCATCGGCCAACCCGATTTCCGGACTCCGGATTTTATCGTCGAGGCCGCCATCAAGGCGCTGCGCGACGGCCATCACGGCTACACGCCGGCGACCGGCATCCCGGCGTTGCGCGAGGCGGTGGCCGCCGACCTGCACAACCGTTACGCGGTGGAGGTGTCGCCGGATGAGGTGATGATCATGCCGGGCGGCAAGCCGACCATGTTCATGGCGATCATGATGTTCGGCGAGCCCGGCGTGGATATCCTCTATCCGGATCCCGGCTTTCCGATCTATCGATCGATGATCGAATTCACCGGCGCCAATCCGGTGCCGGTGCCGATCCGCGAGGAGAACGGCTTTGCGTTTTCGGCCGAAGAGACGCTCAGGTTGATCACGCCGAAGACGCGACTTCTGATCGTCAACTCTCCGGCCAATCCGACCGGCGGCGTCACGCCGAAATCGGAGGTCGACAAGCTGGTTGCGGGACTGGATCGCTTTCCCGATGTCGCGGTGATGTCGGACGAAATTTACGACCACATGGTCTATGACGGCGAGACGCATGTTTGCCTCTTGTCCTATCCGTCGATCCGCGATCGTCTGATCCTGCTCAATGGCTGGTCAAAGACCTATGCGATGACGGGCTGGCGGCTCGGCTATGCGGTGTGGCCGGGCAAGCTCTACGACTATGCGCGCAAGCTCGCGGTCAATCTGCATTCCTGCGTGAATGCCTCGGCGCAATATGCGGGACTTGCGGCACTGACGGGACCGCAGGACGAGGTTACGAATATGGTCGCGGAGTTCGACCGCCGCCGCAAGGTCGTGGTCGACGGGCTGAACAAGCTGCCTGGCGTCTCCTGCGCGACCCCGAAGGGCGCGTTCTATGCTTTCCCCAACATCAAGCAGACCGGCTGGAAGGCGAAACCGCTCGCGTCCTCGCTGTTGGAAGATGCCGGGGTAGCGATCATCGGCGGGCCGGATTTTGGCATTCTCGGCGAGGGCTATGTGCGGCTATCCTATGCCAATTCGACCGAAAATATTCTCAAAGCGCTGGATCGCATGGACGAGTTTCTGTCGACCAGGAAGGCGGCGTAGCGACATGACAGCCGGATTCGTAAAGCGGATGGGATTGGTCCTGCTCTTGGCGCTGTGCGCGACTGCGGCGCAGGCCCAGGTGATCTTCGTCAGCTATGAATGCGCGGATGGCACGCCGGTCTCCGCCGCCTTCTATAAGGGCGACAACCGGATGCGGCTGCAATTCTACGGGCATGCCTATGCGTTGCCGCAACGGCTATCGGCATCGGGCGCCCGCTACGCCAAGAGCGGCGTGTCGTTCTGGATCAAGGGCCAGGAAGCGACCCTGAAGCGGCCGAAGCGAAAAGCGACCGTGTGCAAAGCGCAATAGGCGCGTCATGGTCGGCCCAGCCTAAGGCTTGAGCGCAAACCGGAAACCGACCACCACGATCGCAAGCCCGACGAGTTGCGGGATCGTCGGCACTTCCCCGATCGCCAGAAATCCGATCAGCATCGTCATTGGCGGCACCAGGGCCGGAAACATCGAGGCGCGTCCGGCGCCGAGCGCCGTAACCGCGCGGGCAAACAGATAGAGCGCGAGCAGGCCTGCGAAGCCGCCCTGGGCCACGACCTGGATCAGGTTCTCCGTTAGTCCCGCCGCGATCATGTGTTCGAAGCCGAACAGCATCGCGTAAACCGGCACATAGACGACCAGCGACAGCACGCCGACCACCTGTGCCGCGAGCAGTCCGCTGGTGCGCCATCCGCGCAGGCAGATGGTGAAGGTGGCCCAGGTCAATCCGGCCATGCAGAACATCAGGTCGCCGGTTATCGCGCCGCCGCGAATCGCGGTGATGGCCTCTCCTGCGAGCACGAGCAGGCCGAGCAGGATCGCGATGACGCCGATGATGCGCGCGCGGGTCAGCGGCTCACGGAGCACCAGGAAGGCCAGAAGCAGTCCACCCAGCGCTGCGGAGCCGGGCTGGATCACGGCGCCGTGCCCCAGCGGTGCGAGCGTCAGGCCGATGTAATTCAGCAGCGCCTGTGGCGGACCCGCCAGAACGAGGATGATCAATCCGCGGCCCCATCCAAGCCCGCCGAGATCGGCCAGACCGGCCCGTGCCACCAGCGGGATGACGAGGAGCCCGGACCAGACAAAGCGATGAAACGCCAGATCGGGAGGGGTCAACCCGGCGGCGATTCCGTGTTTTCCGGCCACGAAACCGATGGCCCAGCAGATCGAGGCGGCGATGCCGCAGAGGACCCCGAGGGCGGTCGCCGACAGCCCGGCGCGAGCGTGTTGGTCCGGCAAGGCACGATCCGATTCGTTTGACCTCCCCGATACAAGGTCGGTCCCGTTGTGGCTATGGCGCGGGTCGAGTTGCAGCCATGTGCGACGTGGATCGCCGGGCTCCGATGTTCCGCCCGTTGGCGGTATCGGTTTGACTGATCAGGGTCTGCTCTCTAACGTCACACCAGTCGCGGGGGGCCTCGCGGCGCTGATCCATGACTGGTCGAGCGGCACCGCCAGGCGTTCCTGCAAATGAAAACTATCAGTGCATTTCTGATTTCGGCGCTGATCGCGCTGGCTGCGATCGCAGGGTCGGTCGTCTTTCTGTCCACCGTCTGCTCGGTTGAGCCGGCGCCGGCACCGGCGCAGACCCGCACGCCGTCACGGCTGCCGATCCATTTCGAGCGCGACGCCCCGGGCGCGGCGGTCGAGCGCGCGGTTCTGACCCGCGACAGCCTCTATGCGCTGCTGTGGCAGGCGCAGGCTTCGCCGCAGCCTCAGCCGCAGGCCATGAGCTGGCGCAACCGGTTCCTCTGCGATATCCGCGTCACCGATGTGTTGCTGATCGGCTTTGCCGCGTTTCTGCTGCTGGCGACCATTTTCCAGGGTCTCTGGATGCTGCGTGCGGTGCGCTCATCCGATCGCACCGCAAGCCTCGTCAATGAGGGGCTGATCTCGGCCCAGCGTGCCTATGTCTCGCTGCGCGAATTCCAGGTGGCGCTGACCAAGAATCCGCTGAACGACGAGATTCAGACCTGCACGATTCAGCCGATCTGGGAGAATACCGGCACGACGCCGACCCGGAACGGGCGGGGCCATGTGAACTGGAAATATTTCGATCGCTCGGTGCCGGCGGATTTCGATTTCGCCGATTTCGACGAACTCGGAAACCGCATTCTGTCCTACGATTCCTACAAGCCGCTGATCGTTGGACCGCGCGCCACCGCGCTGTCGCCGATTATCGGGATGGAACCGGCGATCCTGCGCCAGGTGCGCGATCTGCAGGGCAAGCTGCTGATCTGGGGCTGGGCCGAATATGACGAGGTTTTCAGCGACGCGAAGCGGCACCGGACCGAATTCGCCTATCTGGTGGTGGTGTCGGGTTCGCCCGCGAGCCATGTCGGCTTCAGCCAGTTCAAGCTGCATAATGGCGTCGACGAGGATTGCATGAAGCAGCCGACGGTCCTTGCGCGCTCCGTTTAGGGTCCTCCGAATCCGCCTCGGTCTGAGGTGCGCCGGTGAGTTGACTTTACGAAGCCTCACCGGACGGCCTTTTTCCGTCATACCGGCGGCGGGCCTGACCTGCTAAGATGAAACCCAGTTTGTACAACATCGGGTGACTGAAGCGCATGGCCGAATCGTCGAAGCCGCTGATGCTGTCCTGGCGCTTTGCGCCGCTGTTTTGGTGCCAGTTTTTCTCCGCCTTTAACGACAACTTCCTGAAGAACGCGATCGTCTTTCTGATCCTGTTCCATATGGGGTCGGGAGGCGAGGCCCTGATCACGCTCGCGGGTGCGGTCTTCATCGCGCCTTACTTCTTCCTCTCCGCGCTCGGCGGCGAGGTCGCTGATCGCTATGACAAGGCGGTGGTGGCGCAGCGCCTCAAGTTCGTCGAGATCGGCGTCGCCGGAATTGCGGTACTCGGCTTTGTGGTTCATGCGGGCGAAGATCCCACTCAGCGACCGGTCCTGTCTCTGACGATTCTGTTCGTTGCGCTGTTCGGCTTCGGCGTGATCGGCGCGCTGTTCGGTCCGATCAAATACGGCATTCTGCCCGATCATCTGGCGCGCCGCGAATTGCCCGCCGGCAACGCGCTGGTGGAGGGCGCGACCTTCATCGCCATCCTGCTCGGCACCATCGTCGGCGGTATCGCCGCCAAGGGCGGTGGCAGCCCTGCCGTATTCTCCGTGCTGGTGATGTTCTTTGCCCTGCTGTGCTGGGTCTCCGCACTCCTGATCCCGCGCACCGGTGAGGCCGCGCCCAATCTGATCATCAACAAGAATGTCGCCACCTCGACCTGGACCCTGATCAAGGATCTGCGCAGCGACGGGCGGCTGTGGTGGGGCGCGCTGGTGACGAGCTGGTTCTGGCTCGCCGGCGTGGTCGTGCTGTCGCTGTTGCCGCCCTCCGTCAAGAACATCATCGGCGGCGACGAATACACGGTGACCGCCTATCTCGCGGTGTTCTCGATCGCGGTCGCGGTTGGTTCGGGCCTCGCTGCCTTTCTGGCGAGTGGGCGCATCATTCTTCTGCCGACTCTGCTCGGCGCACTGCTTCTGGCGGCCTTTGCGCTGTTCATGGGCTGGTCGCTCTATGGCGCGCCGCCGGCGACGCAACTGATGGGTCCGGCCGAGGTGTTCCGCACCCCGCGCGGGATCAATGCCGCAATCGCACTGGCCGGTCTCGCGATCGGCGGCGGCCTGTTCATCGTGCCGGCTTTTGCCGCGGTGCAGGCTTGGGCTGGCGCCGATCGGCGCGCTCGGGTGATTGCGGCGGTCAATATTCTCAATGCGCTGTTCATGACGGTGGCCACGCTGGTGGTGGCGATGTTGCAGGGCCTTGCAGGCGTCACCACGCCGATATTGTTCATCGGCCTCGGAATCGCGAACGCGATCGTGGCCGTGATGATCGCCTTCACCATGCCGACGCGGCCGTTCGCGGATGCGCTGTCCATCATCTATCGCGCCTTCTTCCGCGCCGAAGTGATTGGTCTCGAGAACCTGCAGAAGGTAACACAGCCGAACGTCATCCTCGCGCTCAATCACGTCAGCTTCCTCGATGCCGGAATTGCGCTCTCGCTGCTTGGTCGGGATCCGCTCTTCGCGATCGACACCGCCATGGCGCAGAAATGGTGGGTCAAGCCTTTCACGCGCATCACACGCGCGCTGCCGATCGATCCGCTGAAGCCGATGGCGACCCGCACGCTGATCCAGGCGGTCGCGAGCGGGGAGACGCTCATCATATTTCCGGAAGGCCGGCTCACCATGACCGGCTCGCTGATGAAGGTCTATGACGGCGCCGGCCTGATCGCTGACAAATCCGATGCGGTGATCGTCCCGATCCGGATCGAGGGCCTCGAGCGCTCCTATTTGACGCGGCTGAAGGGCTACCAGATTCGCAAGCAGCTCTTCCCTAAGGTCCGCGTTACGGTGCTGGAGCCGACCAAGCTGAATCTCGATCCCGCCCTGCGCGGCAAGGCGCGTCGGCGCGCAGCGGGCGCTGCGCTCTACGACGTCATGTCGAACATGATCTACGAGACTACGAGCACCGACCGGACCATCGTCGAGGCATTGATCGAGGCGGCGAAAGAGCACGGCATGAAAACCGTTGCGACCGAGGACCTGGTCACCGGCTCGCTGACCTACAAGCGGCTTCTGCTCGGCACCCGCATCCTCGGCAAGAAGCTGATGCCGCTTGCCGAGCCAGGCAAGCCGCTCGGCGTGATGCTGCCGAATGCGAACGGCGCGGTCGTCACGCTGTTCGGGCTGATGTCGGCCGGCCGTGTCCCGGCCATGATCAATTTCACCGCCGGTGCGACCAATATTCTCGCCGGTTGCCGCGCTGCGGGAATAACCACGGTGGTGACGTCGCGCACCTTCATCGAACGCGGCAAGCTGGAGCCGCTGATCGAGAAGATGTCGGCCGACGTCAAGTTCGTCTATCTCGAGGATGTTCGCGCGACGGTCGGTACGTTCGACAAGCTCGCCGGACTGCTGAGCTACAAGAAGCCGATCGTGCGGCGAAAGCCGGATGACTGGGCGGCGATCCTGTTCACCTCCGGATCGGAAGGCGTGCCCAAGGGCGTGGTCCTGTCCCACCGCAACATCCTCACCAATGCGGCGCAGGCCCGCGCCCGCATCGATTTCAACCGCATGGACAAGGTGTTCAACATCCTGCCGGTTTTCCATTCCTTCGGGCTGACCGTGGGTGTGATCCTGCCGGTCGTGTCGGGCGTGCCGATCTTCCTGTATCCGTCGCCGCTGCATTACCGCACGGTGCCGGAGCTGGTTTATGTCACCAATGCCACCATCATGTTCGGCACTGACACATTCCTGAACGGGTATGCCAGGTCTGCCAATCCCTATGACTTCCGGTCGATCCGCTACATGCTTGCGGGTGCCGAGCCGGTGCGCGACTCGACGCGGCAGATTTACCTGGAGAAGTTCGGTATCCGGATTCTCGAAGGCTATGGGGTTACCGAAACCGCGCCGGCGCTCGCGCTCAATACGCCAATGTTCAATAAATTCGGCACCGTCGGTCGGCTGCTTCCGGGCATGGAAGCCAGGCTGGAAAAGGTCGAAGGCGTGGACGAGGGCGGCCGCCTGTTCGTCAAGGGGCCGAATGTCATGCTGGGCTATCTGCGTGCCGAAAATCCCGGAATTCTGGAGCGGCCGGCGGAAGGCTGGCACGACACCGGCGATATCGTGACGATCGACGCGCAGGGCTTCATCAAGATCATGGGTCGGGCCAAGCGCTTCGCGAAAATCGGCGGCGAAATGGTGTCGTTCGCCGCGGTCGAGGCGTTGTCGGGCGACCTGTGGCCGGAGGCAGTCTCGGCAGTGGTGTCAGTGCCTGACGCCCGCAAGGGCGAGCGCCTCCTTCTCTACACCAACAATGAGAAGGCCACCCGCTCCGACTTCATCGCCTTTGCGCGTTCACGCCATGCATCGGAGCTGATGATTCCGGCCGAAGTGATCGTCATGGAGAAGTTGCCGATGCTTGGATCCGGCAAGGTAGATCTTCTGACACTTGCAAAGCTCGCAAAAGAGGAGCGCGCACAGGCCGCGCAGCCGCGCCCTGCGGTGCCGGCGTAACGCCTCTTGAGAAGGTGAATGAATTGTTTGGCGCAGTGAGCAACGCTTAACTACATCGATTCCGACTCCGTTCACCAACCGCTGCCCCGGTTGGTTGGTTGGGCTTGTTAGAATACGCGCGCTGTCTCTGAATCGATTGCGGTAGCCGCATTGTAAAAGCGCCATGCGCCACTACGGAACGCGCAAGACCGCGCAATAACCGGTGGTGAACTAAGTCGCCGGGCATGCAAGGTTAAGCGCGCGTTGTCCAATTCCCGACAGCTTTCGTAAAGCCTGCGCATTCAACCAATTTTTAGCATAGAGCCAGAAGCCGATTTGGCTTCATTAATTCCATACGACCGCATCGCGATAGTGATCCTCGATAAAGGGCGCAAACAAGCGCCGGCGTTTCGGGAAGGTCGTCGTGCGAAAGTCCACCTTTGTGATGGTCGCGTTTGCAGTGGTCTTCGGGCTGCTCGCGGTGTTCATCGCGCAGGCGTGGCTGAACGGCCAGGCCGAGCGGCGGTTGCGAAGTCTCGAAGCGCAGAAGAAGCCGCTTTCGACGAACACGATCGTGGTCGCCGCGCAGCGCCTACCCTTTGGCATCGAACTCGCGCGCGAGCATCTGCGCGAAGTGCCGTGGCCATCGGAAGCCATGCCGCAAGGCGCATTTGCGACTGTCAGCGCGCTGCTCTCCGCCGGCAAGCGCGTTGTGCTGGCGCCGCTAGAGCCCGAAGAGCCCGTGCTTGCGGTCAAGATCACCGGACCCGGCCAACGCGCGACCCTGTCCGCTATCGTAGGCGACGGGATGAAAGCCGTGTCGGTTCGTGTCAACGATGTCGAAGGCGTCGGCGGCTTTGTGTTGCCGGGTGATCGCGTCGATGTGGTGCTCACGCGCCAGATCGAGAAGGGTAACGCCACCACTGAGGTCGTGCTGCAGAATGCACGCGTGCTCGCCGTCGATCAAAGTGCCGACGATCGCGCCAGCAAGGCGGCAGTCGCAAAGGCGGTGACGCTGGAGGTCGACACCCTCGGTGCGCAGAAAATCTGGCTGGCCGCTTCGGTCGGCAGCCTTTCGCTTCTTTTGCGCAAGGCCGGTGAACTGAACTCAGAGGCGACGCGCCGCGTGACGCTCGACGATCTGAGCAAGCCTGATCAGGTGACGCCGAAAAAGAACAACGCCGTAACCAGCGTATCGGTGCGGCGCGGAGGTCAGAGACAAAGCTACGAGGTGCCGGTTGAGGGCACCGGAAATTCCCAGCTCGCGTCCGGGGGGACGAAAGCGCGGAAACAATAACGGGGACCTTGGTTTTGGTTGGGGAGAGTGTCGTGAACAAGAAGATTGAAATATCCGCCGCGTCGATGGCGCGCGCGGACAGGAGCCTGAAGCAAAACGCACGGCGCTCGGTCGCGTTTCGCGCGCTGGCCGTTGGCCTCGCGGTGGTGATTGCGGAACCGGCGCTGCCGGGCTTTGGGATCGCGTCTGCGCAGCGGGTCGTGCAAATGATCGCGGCGAAGCGGACTGCGACGGTCGGGGTTTCGATCGGCAAAACCGAGGACGTTCGGACGGACGCGAGCTTTATCGAACTCGTTGTCGCCGATCCCGAGATCGCCGACGTGTCGCCGCTCACCGACCGCACGCTCTCGATCCTCGGACGCAGGAGCGGTACCACGCGGGTCTCGGCCTATGCAGAGGGGAAGAAACTCGTCGGCGTGTTCGATGTCGAGGTGTCGCACGACACATCGATGTTGCAGGCGACCCTTGCCCGCCAGTTTCCGGGCTCAAAAATCCGAGCCACGTCCGTGAACGGCCGCATCATGCTGTCGGGTGCCGTCCATGACGCGCCGACCGCCGACAAGGCCGTCACGCTCGCGCGTCAGTTCGGACCCGACATCATCAATACGATGACGGTGTTGTCGCCGCAGCAAGTGATGCTGGAAGTGCGTTTCATCGAAGCCAACCGCCAGGCCGGCCGGGAGCTGGGCGTCCAGTGGAATCCGACCGCCAGCAACGGGCGTTTGATGGGCAATATCGGTTCGCGCCAGCCGGCGGACCGGCTGCCGATCACGGGGACCAGTGCAACTCCGGGCGCCGATGCATGGAAGCAGCCCGGGACTGTCGTCGGTGGTCCGAACATTACGCCGGGACAGCTTCCGATCTCGCAGATCGTTGCGGCCGGTGTGCTTTCGGGCGCGGCGCCCTTCGGCTTCCTGATCGGCAAGCTCATCACTAACGGCCTGTCGGTCGATGTGCTGATCAATGCGCTCGAAGCCAAGGGCATGGCGCGCTCGCTGGCCGAACCGAACCTGACGGCCTTGTCCGGCGATACCGCAAGCTTCCTTGCCGGCGGTGAATTCCCGGTGCCCGTGCCGCAGGGCCTTGGCGCCGTGGCCATCACCTACAAGAAATACGGTGTCGGCCTCGCCTTCACGCCCACGGTTCTGTCGGACGGCCTGATCAATCTCAAGATCGAGCCGGAGGTCAGCCAGCTCGACTCATCCAATCCCGTGACCGTTGCGGGCGTTTCGGTGCCGCCACTGATTGTGAGGCGTGCATCGACCACGGTCGAACTGCGTGACGGCCAGAGCTTTGTGATCGGCGGGCTGTTGCAGAGCCAGGGCGAAACCGCACAGGAGCAATTGCCCTGGCTCGGCGACGTGCCGATCCTCGGCGCTCTGTTCCGCTCGGCTGCCTACAAGAAGAAAGAGACGGACCTCGCGATCATTGTGACACCGCGGCTGGTGCGCCCCGCTCGTCCGGGAGACAAGATCGCGACCCCGCTCGACTCCACGCTGCCGCCGAACGATGTCGACTTCTTCCTGATGGGCAAGCCGGAAGTGCCGCGTTCGATCGAGAAACTGCAGAACGGCGTCGTCCGCGCCTATACGGGCCACATGCTTGACATGCAGCCGCGTCCGGCCGCCGTCGTCACCAGGGAGGTGGGTCATGTCCTGTCCGTCAAATATTAAGACGCCATCGCTTGCGCTCATTGCGCTTGCTGCGTCCTGCGCGCTGTCCGGCTGCTCCGATATCTATTTCGATCGGCGCGAAACGGTCGTGCCGTCGGCCGGCAACGCCAAGGCGGTCAATCAGATCACCATGATGGTCGATCCGTGGCCGCCCCACAGCGCCGACCGCAACATCGCCTTCAATGGCGAGCGGATGCAGGGCGCGGTCGAGCGTTACCGCACGCGCAACACGATCCGGCCGATGAATCCGCTCACCTCGGATTCGGGAAGCCAGCCGCAGCCTCCGCCCGATTACACCACCGAGCAGGTCAAGGGTGCCACGCAGGCGCAGACCACCCGCCCGGGGAGTGCGGGTGGGGGGACGCCGCGGCCGCCGTCGCCCTGGGCCGGACCGCAAAACCCCGCGCCGGCGCAAGCCCAGCCGCAACCGTAATGCTCGTAGAAGCCCGGATCCTCGCATGCGCATGACCCAGAGAGCATCGCCGAGCAGCCATACGCGCGTTGTTGCACTGACCGCGGATGCGGATTTCGAGCAGCAACTGCGCCAGACCTTCAGCACCAGCCCGCAGATCGACCTCGATCTGCGGGCTGCGAATGTCGCCGCAGCCGGTGACCGGATCGACCCGGAGGGCACGACGGTGATCGTGGTCGATCTCGATACCACCCGCGCCGACGAGATGCAGGCGCTCGAACGTCTTGCGATCCGCACCGGCGGCTGGCCGCCGATCGTGGTGGTGGCTCAGGATTTCGATGCCAGTGTCGCCCGCACGCTGATCCAGATGAAGATCGCCGATTTCCTGGTGAAGCCGGTGTCGCCGGTCGAACTGGTCCGCACCTGCGCGCGGGTGGTCAAGCCGGTGGCGAACGACGGCGCGGACGCCGAAATCTTCACATTCATCCCGGCCGTCGGCGGCGCCGGCGTGACCACGCTCGCGATCCAAACCGCCTTGCTGCTGCTGTCTGGCGGCCCGCGCGGCCGTGCATCGACCTGTCTAGTCGACCTCAATCTGCAGCACGGCGCCTGCGCGGATTACCTCGATCTCGAACCGCGTCTCGACCTGTCCGAGATCGAGCCGCGTCCCGACCGGCTCGACAAGCAATTGCTCGACGTGATGATCGCGCACCATACCTCCGGGCTGTCGGTGATCGCCGCGCCACCGCGGCCGGCCGAGATGCGCACCTTCGATCCCGACGTCGTGACCAAGCTTCTCGATCTCGTCGCCTCGAATTTCGAATTCGTCGTGATCGACATGCCGCGCACCTGGTTCGCCTGGACCGACGCCGTGCTGGAGGGCTCGAACCGTCTGTTCATTGTCAGCGAGATGACGGTGCCGAGCCTCAAACACACCAAGAATATCGTCGCCGCGATCCGCGAGCGCATGCCGGACGGTCCGCAGCCGCAGGCGATCATCAACCGCTTCGAGCAACGGCTGTTCGCGCCCGGCCTCAAGAAGACCGATCTCGAACAGGCGCTCGGCGACGCTTTCGCAGGCGCCATTCCGAATAACTATCGGCTGGTGCGCGAGGCGATCGATCGCGGCGTGCCGCTCGAGGACGTCAAGCGCGGCAACAACATCACTCAGGAGCTGCGCAAGCTGATCGCTCCGCAGACGGCGAAAGCCGCGAGCAAGGCGCCGGCGGACCAGAAGAAGCTCAACCTGTCTTTCGCACGCTAGTTCATCGCCGGGATGCAGAACGCAATGGCCGGACGTTTCACAGCACGACGCAATCCGGTTGCGCAGCCGCAGCCGTCGGCGCCTGCTCCTGCGCAGGACGCGTCGCCTGTGTCCGAGGTTCCGTCCTGGAGCGTTCTGGCCGAGCCGGAGTCGGCTCCGGCGCCCGCAGCAGTGGAGCCACCGCCGGCCGCCAATCCGCTGCATACCGACAAGCTGCTCGACGCCAAGGTGCGGCTGCATCGCCGCCTGCTCGAAGAGGTCAATCTGCAGGCGCTTGAGAAGCTGCCGGAAGATCAGATGCGCGAGCACATTCAGAAGCTCGTCAGCCAGTATGTGGTGAGCGAACGGCTCGCGCTGAACGCGCAGGAGCTGAACAGCTTTGTCGTCGAGATTCTCGACGAAATGACCGGCCTCGGTCCGCTCGAGCCGCTGTTGAAGGATCCCTCGATCAGCGACATCCTGATCAACGGCCATGAATGCACCTATGTCGAACGCGGCGGTCTGCTCGAGCCGATCGCCTGCCGGTTCAAGGACGAGGCGCATCTGCTGCGCATCATCAACAAGATCGTGTCGGCGGTCGGACGGCGCGTCGACGAAATGCATCCGCTCTGCGACGCACGCCTGCTCGACGGTTCGCGCGTCAACGTCGCGGTGCGTCCGGTCGGCGTCGACGGGCCGCTGGTTTCGATCCGCAAATTCTCCAAGAAGCCGTTCAACCTGAACAAGCTCGTTGAAATCGACGCACTCAAGCCGCAAATGGCGGAATTGCTGGCGGCGGCGGTGAAGTCGCGCATCACCACCATCATTTCCGGCGGCACCGGCTCCGGCAAGACCACGATGCTGAACGCGTTGTCCGCCTTCATCTCGGACAAGGAGCGCCTGATCACGATCGAGGACGCTGCCGAATTGCAATTGCAGCAGCCTCATGTCGCGCGCATGGAAACGCGGCCTCCCAATGTCGAGGGCAAGGGCGAAATCCGTCAGCGCGAACTGGTCAAGAACGCGCTCCGCATGCGCCCCGAACGCATCATTCTCGGCGAGTGTCGCGGCGAGGAAGCCTTCGACATGCTGCAGGCGATGAATACCGGTCACGAAGGATCGATGGCCACCATCCATGCCAACAATCCGCGCGAGGCGGTGTCGCGCCTCGAGCAATTGATCGGCATGGCCGGCCTGCCGATGACCATCCCCTCGATCCGCGGCCAGATCGCCGCGGCCGTCCGGATGATCGTGCAGCTGCAGCGTCTGTCCGACGGAAAGCGCCGCGTCACGTCCATCGCCGAAATCACCGGCATGGAAGGCGACATCGTTCAGATGCAGGAAATCTACAAATTCGTCAGGACCGGAACCGCCGACGACGGCGCCGTCATCGGTCATTTTCAGGCGACCGGCGTGCGGCCGCGCTTCCTGGCCGAACTCACCGCGCGCGGCATTCGCATTCCCGGCACTTACTTCGATCCAAGCCAGCCCCTGCAATAGGAGCGAGCGATGGCCTGGCTCGATTTCGACACCGAGTATTTGTTCTACGCCTTCATCGGGATATCGGCCTTCCTCGTCTTCGAGGCGGTCTATCTGCTGTTCTTTCGCAGCGCGTCTTACCGCCAGAGTATTAATCGCCGCATCGAATTGCTGAAGGGGCAGACCGATCGCGAGGCCGTTCTGATCCAGTTGCGCAAGGAGCGCGGACTGACCAAGGGCGGCGATTACAGGCTGCCGGTCGAATATCTCAACCGCCTGATCCTGCAATCCGGGCTGTCGGCGGGCGTCGGCAAGCTTGCTGTCTACATTGCCGTCGTCGCCGTGCTGGCGGCGGCGGCGATGCATTTTGTCAAGGGCAATATGCTCTATACCGGGCTTGCTCTGGTCTTCTTTCTCACCATCGGCCCGCTGCTCTGGCTCAAATTCCTCCGCGGCCGCCGGCAGAAGAAGTTCGGGGCGCAGTTTCCGGACGCGCTCGATATCATCGTACGCAGTCTTCGCGCCGGCCATCCGGTGCCGGTGGCGATCACCATGGTCGGCCGTGAGATGGCCGATCCTTGCGGCAGCGAATTCGGCATCGTCGCCGACGAGATAACCTACGGCTCCGATCTCGAAGGCGCGATGCGCAATCTGTATTTCCGTGTCGGCCAGGACGATCTGCCGCTATTCGTCACGGCGGTTGCGATCCAGGGCTCGACCGGCGGCAACCTCAGCGAAATTCTGGAAAACCTCTCCGGCGTGATCCGGCTCCGATTCAAGATGCGGCGCAAGGTGCGCGCCCTCGCATCCGAGGGCCGCGCGTCAGCGACCATTCTCGCCTCACTGCCGATCGCGATGTTCGGCATCATCAATCTGGTCGCGCCGGATTTCTATTCCAGCGTCTGGCAGCACGATCTGACCAAGATTGCGCTGACCGCCGCCGCCGCCTGGATGAGTGTCGGCATCTTCATCATGTACCGCATGGTCAACTTCAAGATCTGATCATGGATTTCAATTTCACCCCGTTCGGAGATTCGGAATCGACCCTGGTGACACTGATGGTGTTCCTGGCGACGGCGATACTGACCTTCGCGGTGATGGCGATGGTGCGTGTGCACGGCGCGGTGCGCCGGCGCACCGCCGGCATCAACGCCAAGCTGACCGGTGAAGCCGAGAGCTTCCGGCGGCATGAGCAGCGCAATTCAGGTTTCAAGGCGGCGGAACGCATCATCGGTTACGCGCAAAAGCATTATGGGGAAGCCGATTCCAAGGACATGAAGGTGCTGCGCAAGCGGCTGGTGCTGGCCGGCATCTACGATCCGCGCGGCGTCGGCATCTTTTTCGTGATGCGCACGGTTCTTGCAGTCGGTCTGGCGGTGGCCGCCATGATGTTCGCGCCCGGCGACGGGAATTCGATGTACTGGATGATCGTGGGTGCTGCCGGCATGTTCGGCTATGTCGCCCCGAGCTTCTATCTCGACCGGCGGATCGCGTCACGGCGTGCCGAACACCGTGCCGGCTTCCCGGATTTCATGGACCTGCTGGTGGTCTGCGCCGATGCCGGCCTGAGCATGGAAGCGTCGCTCGATCGCGTCGGGCGCGAACTCGCCGATTCCTATCCGTCGCTGTGTACCAACATCCATATGGCGAATCTGGAGATCCGCGCCGGACAGACCATGACCGAGGCGCTCGAACATCTGGCCGACCGGCTGGGACTCGAGGAGGCGCGCTCGTTCGCGACCCTGATCCAGCAATCCGACGAACTCGGCTCGAGTATCACCGAGGCGCTGCGGGTCTATTCCGACGACATGCGCCACAAGCGGCTGTCGCGTGCCGAAGAGAAGGCTTACAGCCTTCCGGCCAAGCTGGCATTGCCGATGATGATCTGCATTTTTCCGGTGCTGTTTGTCGTCATTCTACTTCCCGTTGCGGTGCGCCTCGCGACCGGCGGATTTTAGTGATCTCCATCCCCCGGACAGGGGAATAGAAACTTAACCACCCTTCGCTACCGTCCGATCCGCCGGCGCGTAATAGCCGGTTGTGCGTTCGGTCTTCCGGGATCCGGCGCGCCTGGAGCGTAGAATGCGTGGTGGACCTCTTCCCGGTGCTGTGCTGTCGGCCGTTTGCCTGGTCCTGCTGGCCGGCTGCGAGACCACCAGCGATCATACCGGCTCGGTTGCGGGTATGAGGGACAATACGCCGAGCTCCACCGGGCTCATGGGCGAGGACCCCAAGGGCGATCTCGAACTCGGCAAGCAGCATTATCGCGATAACAGCTTCGGGCTCGCCGAGCAGCATTTCCGCCGGGCGGTCGAGAAGGGGCCGCAGGACCTCGAAGCCTGGGTCGGACTTGCGGCGAGCTACGACAAGCTCAAGCGCTTCGATCTCGCCGACCGTGCCTATGCGCAGGCGATCCGTATCGCCGGGCCAACGGCCGAGATCCTGAACAACCAGGGCTATTCCTACCTGCTCCGCGGCGACCGGCAGCGCGCCCGCAAGACCTTGCTCGCGGCCCAGGGAAAAGACCCGAGCAATCCATATATCCAGAACAATCTCAATCTTCTGGACCAGAGCCTGCGCGAAGGCGCGGCGGTGCGCTGATCGTTTTAGCCTTCCGAGACCTGAGCCTGCGCAACCTATCTCCGTCACCCTGAGGTGGCCGCGTAGCGGCCCTCGAAGGCGACGGCCTGTGCGGTGGCCGATCATCTTTCGAGGGCGGCTTCGCCGCCTCCTCAGGATGACGGGTGTGAGCGTCCCGCTTTCGGCCGCACCGGAGCGTTGACGTGACAAATTGGTCATGAGGCCAAACGCGCTTTACAACGCGCAGGGCGGCAACCACATTCTTGCGACCATAGCGATCGAGGTCTCATGCTCCAGCTTTTGAAAGAGTTTCTGAGCGACGTCGGCATCGGCGAGAAGCCGGTCAGCCGTTTTAGCGAGAACGATTACAGGCTCGCCGCGGCCGCTCTGCTCATTCACGTCATGTCGGTCGACGGGCAGGAAACCGGCGACGAGCAGGATAAGTTGCAGGATCTGCTGAAGCGGCAGTTCGACCTTGATGACGATGCGGTCGATGAATTGATCGCGGCCGCAACCGCGGCGGACCGCGAAGCGGTCGATCTCTACAGCTTCACCAGCCTGATCAACCGGTCGCTCGACGAAGACGGACGCCGCCGCATCGTGAAGATGATGTGGGAGATGGTTTATGCCGATGGCCGGATGAACGAATTCGAGGACAATGTGGTGTGGCGCGCCTCCGACCTACTCGGCATTTCGCAACGCGATCGGGTCGAGATGCGGCGCGAGGTTTCCGAGACGCTCAAATCGCGCGACGATGCCTGATCCGATCACCCTCGTCACCGGCGCGTCGTCCGGCATCGGGATGGAACTCGCGCGCGTGTTCGCGCGCAACGGCCACCGGCTGGTGCTTGCTGCGCGCCGTACCGACAGGCTGGAGGCGCTGGCCAACGACATCGCAACAGCCGGCGGCCCGCGTCCCCTGGTTCTGACGATCGACCTGCAAGCGCGCGATGCCGGAGAGATGATCGAGGCGGCGCTGGCCCGCGACGGACTGGAGCCGCAATTCGTGGTCAACAATGCCGGCTTCGGGCTCGCCGGACCGGCCGCGTCGCGACCGCGCGGGCGGCTGCTCGACATGATCGATCTCAATGTGCGGGCGCTGACCGATCTGTCGCTGCGCTTCGCCGATTCGATGGAGCGCCAGCGCGGCGGCCTGATGAATGTGGCGTCGGTGGCGGGGTTTCTGCCGGGGCCGAAGCATGCGGTTTATTACGCCGGCAAGGCCTATGTGGTCTCGTTCACCCAGGCGCTGCATTACGAATGGCGGCGGCGCAACGTGCGGGTGACCGCCTTGTGTCCGGGACCGGTGCCGACCGAATTCCAGGCGGTGGCGGATACCCCCGACGGGGTGCAGAAGACCCTGATGACCACCACTGCCGACCAGGTGGCGGAGGCGGGCTATCGCGGCCTGATGGCCGGAAAGCGGCTGGTGGTGCCGGGATTCCTCAACAAGCTCGTGGTCTATGGAACGCCGTTCGTCCCGCGCGCCCTGCTGCTTCCGCTGGTCGCGCAGCGGCAGCGGCGGAAGGGGCGGTAGGCGATTTCATCATAGCGGCACTACGCCACGCAGCGCTTGTACCGGCGGGCGAACAGGATAGCTTCGGTAGGTCATCCAAAGCCCTCAAAGCCAGAGTCGAATGTCGCTACCCGTTCTCATCGTCGTGCATCAGGAAAGCTCGACCCCCGGCCGGGTCGGGCAATATCTGCGCAAGCGCGGCATCCCGCTCGATATCCGCCGGCCGGTTCTGGGCGACGATTTGCCCGCAACGCTGGAGCAGCATGCCGGCGCGGTCATTTTCGGCGGGCCGCAAAGCGCCAATGACGAGCTCGATTTCATCAAGCGCGAGATCGACTGGATCGGCGTGCCGCTGAAGGAAAACAAGCCGTTTCTCGGGATCTGTCTCGGCGGACAGATGCTGGCGCGGCATCTCGGCGGACGGGTGGATTTCCACGGCGAGGGCCATGTCGAGGTCGGCTATTATCCGATCCGGCCGACGCTGGAAGGCCGCGAGCTGTGCGAGGTCTGGCCGGATCACGTCTATCAATGGCATCGCGAAGGCTTCGACCTGCCGCGCGGCGCGACGCTGCTCGCCGAGGGTGATACCTTCCCGGTACAGGCGTTCCGGCAGGGCGACCATGCCTACGCGATCCAGTTCCACCCGGAAGTGACGCACGCAATGATGTGCCGCTGGACCATCCGCGGCCAGCACCGGATGGAATTGCCGGGCGCTAAGCAGCGCGCCGCGCATTTCGAGGACCGGTTCGTGTTCGACTATGCGATGCAGAACTGGCTGGCGCATTTCCTTGAGCGCTGGCTGCCGCAACCTGCGCCGGCGGCTGCGCCCAAAATCCTCACCGCCTGACCGCGAACACCTCGACCTCGACGCGGGCGCCGAATGCAAGGCCGGTGGCCCCGAATGCGCTGCGCGCCGGCGCCGCGTCCGGGAAGAATTCCAGATAGACCGCGTTGAAGCGCTGCCATTCCGCCATGTCGGCCAGCATCACCTGCACCCGGACGATGTCGGCCAATGTCATGCCGTGCGCCTCCAGCGTGAGCCGCAGATTGTCGAAGGTCTGCCGCGTCTCCGGCTCGATGCCGCCCGGCACCAGCGCGAGCGTGCCGGGCTTCACCCCGATCTGTCCCGACAGGATCACGAAATTGTCGATCCGCACGCCGTCCGGGAACGGCAGATTGGGTGGCAGCACCGCGTTCGAGCGCAGCACCTCGACCTCGGGGCGTCCGCTGTCTGGCGTTCCGGTGTCAGGCTTGCCGGTCATCGCTGCTCCTTCCGCAGGCTCTGCATATTGAGACGTTCGGGGAGCAACTTGCGTCAGCGCGCGACCATGAGCAAGGCGGATGGTCGTGGTGCGGTCATATCGCCGGCGCGTCTTACTCGAATTCCATTTCCGAGAAGACCTGCTGCGCGTTGCGGCCGGCAAGCGTCTCGAATTGTTCGAGATGTCCGAAGGCCGACTGGTCGACCTTCACCGAACCGATCGCATTGCCGCCCGTGTCCTGGTGCTCTTTGATTCGCGCGCGCAGATTGACGAGATAGTCGTAGGTGTCGGCCTTTGCGCGCGCGAGCGTTGTCGGACGTCCATGTCCGGGCACGACATGCTCAGGCTGCAGTGCGGCTATTGACGCGAAGGCCGTCAGCCATGTTTTCGAGTTGGAGACGTCTATAACGCCGAGGATGCGCTCGGTATAGACGATGTCGCCGGTGAACACGGTCTTGCGTGCGGGGATCCAGACGATGCTGTCGCCGGGCGTGTGCGCCGGCCCTGCATATCGCGTTTCGATGCTCATGCCACCAAGATCGAAAGTATGGCTCTTGTCGAAGACGACGTCGGCATAGGCGGCTTCGGTCCCGGTCAGTTCGTCCTGCAACAGCTCGCGCAGCATCGACATCTGCATCGAGGCCCGCGCTTTCTGATCCGCCACCGCTGCGGCCGACGCGATGATGCGCGCGCCTTGCGCCTTCCAATAGCCGTTGCCGAGCCAGCGATGATCCTGCCCGCCGGTATTGATCACGAACCTGACCGGCTGGTCGGTCACCGCGCGCACGGCCGCATGCAGTGCCTGCGCACCCTTCCAGCTTCCACCGGGATCGATCAGCACGGACCCGTCGCCGGTGATAATTAAGCCAAAGGTCGCATTGTTGGCGAGGTTCGCGGGCGAGCGCTGCTGCTTCTCGCCGACGAACGCGGAGATGCCGTCTGCTACCTTCACGGTGTCGAGCGCCGAGGCGGACGCGAGCGGGTGGCACATCAGGACGACGCCGAGAATGCCCACCATGGCGATGCGCATTGCGAAACTCAGTTCGTAAGCCATCCGCCAATGGCGTCCTGCTTGGGTAGGCCGCCGGCATGGACCACCTTGCCATCGACGACGATGCCGGGTGTCGAGACAATCCCGAACCGGGCGATCTCCGCGTAGTCGGTCACCTTGTCGACCGTTACGGCGATGCCGAGCTTGTCGGCTTCCGCCTGCACCATATCCGCCGCCGACTGGCAACGCTTGCAGCCGGGGCCCAGAATTTTGATATTTTTCATCAGTCGCTCCTTCAATGGAAAATCGCGTTGAACAGAAAGCCGACCGCGAGGATGCCGGTGCCGACGACGCCGACGAATACGGCGATCAGCTTCAGGGACAGCACTTTCCGCAGAATGAGCATCTCGGGCAGGGAGAGCGCGATTACGCTCATCATGAATGCGAGCGTGGTGCCAAGCGCAGCACCTTTGCCGAGCAGAGCCTCGACCACCGGGATGATGCCTGCGGCGTTGGTGTACATCGGAATGCCAAGGACCACGGCAGCGGGTACCGACCACCACGCATCGGCGCCCATGATGCGCGTCATCATTTCCGCGGGAACGTAACCGTGGATCAACGCGCCCACGGCGATACCGGCGATGATCCACATCCAGACCCGGCCGACGATATCCTTGACCGCCTCAATGCCGGCCTTGATGCGATCGACCAGCGTCATGCGCTCATCCGGCAACTGAACGGTGCCCGCGCGGATCTCGCGCACCCAGGGCTCAAGCCAGCCCTCAAGCTTCAACCGGCCGATGACGAAGCCGCCGACGATCGCCACACCGAGCCCGAACACGAGATAGGTCAGCGCCACCTTCCAGCCGACCAGTGCGAACAGGAGGCCGAGTGCGACCTCGTTGACCATGGGCGCCGCGATCAGAAACGAGAAGGTGACCCCGAGCGGCACACCGGCACTGACAAAGCCGATGAATAACGGCACTGCCGAGCAAGAGCAGAACGGCGTCAGGATACCGAGGCCCGCTGCCGCGACACTGCCGAGGCCCTCGGCCCGGCCCGCAAGCAGAGCGCGCGTTTTCTCCGGTGAGAAAGCGCTCCTGACCATGCCCATGGCGAAGACGATCAGCGTCAGCAGCAGAAGTACCTTCGGCGTATCGTACACGAAGAACTGGATGGCTTCGCCCAGATGGCTCTTGCGCTCGACCGGCAGCAGCGACACTACCCATTCGGAGAAGGATACGAGCTGGGAATAAAGCAGAGCCCAGACCGCCAGAGCTGTCATGGTCGCGGCGAGCCACTTGATGTTGGTCGCCCGCTCGTCTTTTGGGTGCCGCAATATGCCGGCCGTCATGTCGATATCTCCATCAGGCCGCTGTCGCGCGACGTGCGAGCGGAGGCCTTGTGGTGCGTGAAAGCCGCTTGAGGTCTTTCGCATGCTGCCTGTCGGCGGCCATGGCCTTGATCGCGGCATCGATCGCCGTGTTGGCCCAGTCCGGCATGTCCGAAGCAATGCTGTAGAGCACCCATTGCGCGTCCCGCCGGTCGAGCAGGAGGCCAGCGTTCTTCAAGACTGCCAGATGCCGGGAGATTTTGGGTTGCGGTAGCTCAAGGGCGGCGACCAGTTCGCAAACGCAAAGCTCTTTCCGCGCGGCGATCAGAGCAAGGCAGCGGAGCCGGATCGGGTCGGCCAGGGCGGCGAAGGTATCGGTTGCGGAAGCCATACGCCAATATGCGCCGGAGCGCATATGCGATCAAGAACATATATAAAAAGTCGCATATTTGTGATCGGGCGCCTTGCCGCAAGGCGAGTGCCCGCCGCCGGAGTGGATGCCGTCAGGCCCGGCGGATCGCGCCGGGCCAGGTCATCGCTGTTCCTTCTGCAGGCTCTGCACATTGAGGAGTTCGGGAAACAGCTTCGTCCACAATCCGACGATCAGCAAGGTCGCGACCCCGCCGAACACAACCGCCGGCACCGTGCCGGCAAAATGCGCAAACACGCCGGCGCGGAATTCGCCGAGCTGGTTCGAGGTGCCGACGAACAGCGCGTTGACTGAAATCACCCGGCCGAGCATGTCGTCGGGCGTCTGCACCTGTACCAGCGTCTGCCGCACCACCACGCTCACCATGTCGCCGATGCCGAGCGCGAACAGCGCCAGCAAGGACAACGGAAACGAGGTCGACAATGCGAACACGATGGTCGCGACCCCGAACAGCGCGACCCCGAGATACATCTTGCGTCCGGCATTGCGAACCAGCGGAAAGCGCGCCAGCGCAAGCGCCATCAACAGCGCGCCGATGGCGGGCATTGCGCGCATGATGCCGAGCCCCCAGGGGCCGACATGGAAAACGTCCTTGGCATAGATCGGCAGCAGCGCGGTCGCGCCCGCGAACAGCACCGCGAACATGTCGAGCGAGGTCGCGCCCAGGATCAGCGGGCTTTTGCGGATGAAGGCGATGCCCGCGAACAGCGTGGAAAAATCGATCTTTTCGCGCTTCGGCGCCACCTGCTCGATCCGGATCAGCGCCACCAGAATGCTGGCGCCGACGAACAAAGCCGCGCACAGCGCGTAAACCAGCGTCGGGCTGACGACATAGAGCAGCCCGCCGATCGCGGGGCCGCCGATGGTGGCGGCCTGGTTCGCCGATGCCGAACCCGCGACCGCGCGCGGCAGCACCGGGAGCGGCACCAGCCGCGGCAACAGCGCCATCAGGGTCGGCGCCTCGAAGGCGCGGCCGGCACCAAGCACGAACACCAGCGCCAGAATGAGATCGCGCGTGAGAAAGCCCTGCCAGGTGCCGATCGCCAGCACCAGCGCGGCGCCGCCCTCGGTCAACTGGGCGAGCCGCACCACTGTGCTGCGGTCATAGCGATCGGCAACGGCGCCCGCGACCAGCACCAGCAGAAAGGCCGGCACGAACTGCGCAAGACCGACGAGACCAAGATCGAGCGCGCTGCCGGTCATGGAATAGACCTGCCAACCGACCGCAACCACCATCATCTGCAGCGCGAGGCTTGCCGAGACGCGGGCGAACCAGAACAGCACGAACGGCCGGTATCGGCCGAGCGGTGCGGCGGGGTCTGGGGGCGTGATCATGGTCAGGTTCGATCAGACGTCTGTTGCGCCGGCACCGTAGCGCGATTGCGGTAGGCGGGTGGGGTTGCGAAACCGCGCAGGCGGGAACTCCGAAGATGTCGCACACAAATCCGCATGATTGAAGTTTCGGCTTTTCGCGAAAGCGCTAAGCTATCGGATAACAGATTGCCGAAAGAGCTGGCCACAGGGGAGGACACCATGCGACGGCCCCGGATATTGCAGCTTTGGTTGATCGCAATCACCAGCGTTGCTCTGGCTTCCAGCGCAGCGGCGCAAAGCGACCGCGAAGTCTGTGCCAAGGCGACCGGCGATGCAGCGATCGCAGCCTGCGATAAGGCCATTGCCGCCAATCCGAAGGATGCGGATTCGTTTGCCAACCGCGGCTTCACCTGGAGCCTGAAGGGCGATCAGGACAAGGCCATCGCCGATTTCAACGAGGCGCTGAAGATCAATCCGAAGCATGCGCGCGCGCTCAGCAATCGCGGCGTTGCCTGGAACCGGAAGGGCGAGGCCGACAGGGCAATTGCCGACTCGACCGAAGCGCTCAGGATCAACAAGCGCTATGCTAAGGCCTACAACAATCGCGGCGTCGCGCTGATCCGCAAGAAGGATTACGACAAGGCGATTGCCGACCTCAACGAGTCGATCAAGCTGAACCCGAAGGATGCCAGCGCCTATTTCAATCGCGGCAATGCGCTGGAGATGAAGGGCTCGCTCTCGGATGCGCTGGCGGATTTCAAGAAGTTTGCGGAGCTGTCGCCGAAGGATCCAGACGGGCCCCCTGCCGTTGCGCGCCTGGAGCAGAAGATCAAGGCGGGAGGGCGGTAGGCGGCTTGCCGGGTATCTTGCCGGTTATCTTGCCGGCATGAGCAGTTCGGCACCGGCCTTCATGCCGAACACGTCGAGATGTGCGGTCTTCGTGCGGCCGGTATCGACCCAATGATAGTGGAACGGATCGCCGGGATGCGTGACGATGCCCTGCAGGGGTGCTGGCGCATAGAAGCCGACAACCGCACCCTCGATGCTCTCGGCAACAATCTCCGTCTGATCGGCTGCGCCATGTCCCGACGCATGTGCTGAGCCGTGTCCCGAGGCATGCGCTGAGCCATGTCCTTTCGCGTGCGCATTCGGTCCGCGCAGCACATGCATCTTCACGCCGGTGAGCGTGCCCTTGATCCGGATCGGAAACGGCTTGCTGGCATCGAGGCCGGCCTTCTTCGCCTGAGCGATGATGAAATCGTCAAGGGCCGGGCCGGCGAGGTCGGCGGGCAACGTCACGGGATCATGCCAGGCCGACACTTTTGCCGTCACCAGCAACGTGGCGCTGTCCTCGGCCGGGTGACCGCAGGTCGCACAGGGTGTGCTGTAGGTCAGGAGCAGCTTGCCGTCGATCGCCGTGATCTCGCCGCGCAGGCCGGATACGGCGCCGACCGCGTCGGTGGTACCGTCATGCATCACGGTCTTGAGTTGCACCTTGGGGGCGAAGTCCTGTGCGCTCATCATGCGCTGGAAGGCGCCGTAGGACGAGAACGCGAACGGTCCCGAAACCGGCGCCGCGTGCGCCGCCGACGGCCCGTGATGCGGATTGTGAGCCGGCTTGTGGTGCTGGGCTAAGGCGTCGCCGGAATTCGCCAGCAGGGTGACGGCGGCAAGGCTTGCCGCTGCGATCTGCGATGTCCGAAACATGGTGCTCTCCGGTGCGCTCGTTGCAGGCCATTTAGACCCGGCCGTAACGTCGTGATATGATTGCGATCATATGGCTGGAGGTTCGGAATGCGTGCCCGCGCCATTACGGAATGGGGTTCCATTGCTGAAGTGGTGCCGCTGCTTGCGGATTTGCCGGAGCCCGCGCGTGCCAGATCGTATGTGCGAGCGCTGTCGTCGGGAACGACGCTGTTCAGGCGCGGCGCGAAGCCGGAGAATATGTACGCCGTGACAGGCGGCGAGATGCGCCTCCTGCGCAGTACGGCACGCGGCGCCGAAATCGTGCTGCAACGTGCGCGCGCCGGATTTCTGGCGGAGGCCAGTCTCGATCAGGCCACCTATCATTGCGACGCGGTAGCGTCGTCGGATTGCGAGATCGTCGCCATCCCGATCGGGCTGTTCCGCGCTGCACTGGCGGACCAGTCCTTTCGGCAGGCCTGGATCGCGCATCTGGCCCGCGAATTGCGCAAGGTGCGGGCGATCGCGGAACGCGCCAACCTGCGGACGGCCCGCGAACGCATCATCCATTATGTCGAAACCGAAGGCCGCGGCGGCGCATTCGCACTGACGCAATCGAAGAAGGATTGGGCGGTCGAACTCGGTCTGACACACGAAGCGCTGTACCGGGAACTGGCCCGGATGCAGCGGCGGGGCGAGCTTGTGTCGGACGGCGAAAAAATCCGGCTGACCAAAAGCTGCGGCTGAGCAGTCCGAGTGGTGGGATCGATGCTGGGCAGAGGGCCTGTTGCTCAAGGGGCGGCATGACCCCGGACGAACAAACGGATCCGATGGTTGCGAAAGATTGGTGGAGCCGAGCGGGATCGAACCGCTGACCTCCTCATTGCGAACGAGGCGCTCTCCCAGCTGAGCTACGGCCCCCGCCAGTCGCAGCCGGCAAAAGCTGTCCGGATGCGATAATGGGCGAAGAGCGGCCATTTAGGACCCGGCTTTTGCCAAGTCAAGGACCGCAGGCTGCACGCTCAATGGGTTGCGCCGGCGCCCTCGCGGACCCGCGCCTTGGAGGATGCGGGCAAGGCTGCGCGGGCAGAGCGCGCCGATGTTGTGTGGGCTGGCCGGCGGTCCCGCCGCTTGCCCGGAATCGGCGGAGCCGATACATGAGGGCGACCATCCCAGAGAGAAGATCAACGCCCGATGCGCGCGCTCCTCGACGTCATCCTGATTGTTCTGCAGCTCTATATCTGGCTGCTGATTGCCTCGGCGATCCTGTCCTGGCTGGTGGCCTTCAACGTCGTCAACACCCGCAACCAGTTCGTGGCGATGATCGGCGACTTCCTCTGGCGCATCACCGAGCCGGTGCTGCGGCCGATCCGCAGCTTCATGCCCAATCTCGGCGGCATCGACGTCTCGCCGGTGATCCTGATCCTGATCATCATCTTCATCCAGAGCGTGATCACCCGCTACATCTATCCCAACGTGTTCTAGACGATACGGTTGGGCAGGCTTTGCAGCAGCCCTGGATCGTCACCGACAAGGGCCTGTCCGTCACCATTCGTCTGACCCCCAGGGGTGGGCGGAACGCGCTCGATGGGGTCGAGACGCTCGCCGATGGGCGACGCGTGCTGAAGGCGCGGGTGCGGGCAGCGCCCACCGAAGGCGAAGCCAATGCCGCGCTGGTTGCGCTCATTGCAAAGGCGCTTGACGTGCCGCGCCGCACGGTGACATTGGCGGCCGGCGAAACCGCGCGCATCAAGCGCATCGTCATCGAAGGCGACGGCGCCGCGCTCGCGGCACGGCTTCAACATTGTTCGGTGGATACGAAATGACTGCGACCATCATCGACGGCAAGGCCCTCGCGCAGGAGCTGCGCGGCAATATCGCGATCGCCGCGGCGAAGCTCACGAAAGAGCACGGCATTGTGCCGGGCCTCGCGGTGGTGCTGGTCGGCTCGGATCCGGCGAGCGAAGTCTATGTGAAGTCCAAGTCCAAGGCGGTCATCGAAGCCGGCATGAAATCATTCGATCACAAGCTGCCGGCCGATACTTCGCAGGCCGATCTGCTCAAGCTGATCGAACAGCTCAATGCCGACACAAGCGTGAACGGCATTCTGGTGCAATTGCCGCTGCCGTCGCAGATCGACTCCACGCTCATTCTGAACACCATCGATCCGGGCAAGGATGTCGACGGCTTCCATCCGGTCAATGCCGGACGGCTCGCGACCGGCCAGCGCGCGCTGGTTCCGTGCACGCCGGTCGGCAGCGTGATCCTCGCGAAGAAAATGCATCCGTCGCTGTCCGGCATGGATGCGGTGGTGATCGGGCGCTCCAACATCGTCGGCAAGCCGCTGGCGCAATTGCTGCTGGCGGAGAATTGCACGGTGACGGTGGCGCATTCCAAGACCAAGGATCTGAAGGATGTGTGCCGGCGCGCCGACCTCTTGTTCGCGGCGGTCGGACGGCCGGAAATGGTGCGCGGCGACTGGATCAAGCCGGGTGCGACCGTGATCGATGTCGGCATCAACCGGGTACCGGGCGAAGCCGGCAAGACGCGGCTCGTGGGCGACGTCAATTACAAGGAAGCGCTCGAGGTCGCGGGCGCGGTGACGCCGGTGCCGGGTGGCGTCGGGCCGATGACCATCGCCTGCGTGATCCTCAACACCCTGCGCGCGGCCTGCGCGTCGGCGGGCCTGCCCGAACCGAAGGTCTGATCGTATCGTCTGCGCCAGGCCCCGCGTGGTGGCGCGCCGGCAAACGAGGTGGATCGTGCGACGTCTGATCTCGGCCATCGTCCTTGCTGTTCTCGGACCCGCCGCGGCGGCGCAGGCGCAGCAGGTGTTCAGCGCCTATACCAGTTTCGATGCCGACAAGACCTGCAAGCACACACCGGGGCGAGAGGTCGAGGATTACGGGTCGTGGGTGTGTCCCGGCCATGCCGGTCTGATCGTGCAACTGACCGCCGGCGATCAGCGCATGCAGGTCAGCTTCGGGCGCAATCGGCGCGCGGCCGCGACCGAGCACGCGGCATCGCAGACCTTTCCGGGGTTCAATAGCGTCTACAAGGGCACGATCGAATGGCGGATGGAGAAACTGCCAAACGGTACGGTGCGTCCGTTCGCGACCATTTTGCGCTGGACCACACGAACCGCTGCGGACGCAGAACGCGAAGACGGCAAGAGCACCGGCCAGACCTTCGTGGTGACGCGGCTCAATCCCGGCGGCGTCTGTCATGTCGGCTACGTCGATGCGCGCAGTGCGGGCGCCAATGAAGCGGCGCGCAAGCTCGCGGACGACAAGGCGCGCAACTTCAAATGCGGCGTGGACGATCCGCAGAAGTAGGCTTTCGTTAACCAGTGCTTGCCGCGCGATCACGTCCGCGGGAGCCCTTAAAAGTTTAACTTTTTCGTAAGCGCCGTTGGTTACCGGTTGGTGAAGCGACGTATCACCATCCGGAGTGTTCCATGAGTTCAGTCGACGAGTCCGGCCTCCATGCAGCGTCCGGCGCTGCCGAACCGGTGAAGCCCGAAGCGCAAGCCACGGATGGGAACGCGCCCGAAATCGCGGTCGAGCCGTTCGATCACGCCCGTCACCGCAAGCTCGAATCCCATGAAGCGCCCATTCTGTTCGTACCCGCGACCCGTCAGCGGTTCGGCCGCGCGGCCGTACTGGCGGTCGCGATTGCCTTGTCGGCGGCGGCCGGCTCCGCCGTCGGTGCGATGGCCGCGGTCGCATTCGCCACGCCGCAGCCAGCCGCCACGGACGATGCGCGCACCATCGAAGTGAACGCGTTGCGCGGTGTGATCGCGAAGCTGTCGACCGAGGTTGCGTCGCTGAAGGCGAGCATCGACAGCAACGCCAAAACCGCAAATGCGCAGATGGCGAAGATCGCGGATCGCGTCGATCGTGCCGAGAAGGCACAAGCCGAGCCGGCCTCGCGGGTTGCGAAACTGTCCGAATTGCTGGAGCGGCTCGACAAGCGCACCGCCTCGGCTGCCGCAGCGCCGACAGCGCCCGCTCTGGCGCAGGCCTCTGCACCGGACATCACAGGCTCGATCGCGCCGAAGCAGCAGGATCGTCCCGCGGTTGTGAACGGATGGGTGCTGCGCGAAGTGTTCCGCGGCGGCGCCATGGTCGAGAACGATCGTATGGGCATGTTCGAAGTGGTGCCGGGTGCCAATCTCCCGGGTCTCGGCAAGGTCGAGACCATCCGCCGTCAGGACGGCCGCTGGGTGGTGGTGACGCCGAAAGGCTTCATCGTGTCGCAGCGCTGAGGCACGGGCCTCATCCGGGTCATCTGGGTCCATCGGCCATCTGTTTCAGCGGCGTCAATCAGGTTGGCGCCGCTATTTTGTTGGGCAGTTCGCCGCAGGGCTGCACATTCTGGTGAATTGCGGCTCCGTTCCGCCATGTCATAATTGGCGCGGCAAGGGAGCTGTGAATGCGGATATCCTTCGGTTTGCTGGGTGCGGGGGCAATCGCCGCGCTTTGTGTTGCGAGCGGAAGTCTTGCGAGCGGATCGGCGACTGCTTTCGAGCGCATTCAGGCGCCCGCGGCCAAGCCCGAAATGATGGAGAACTGCCCGGGTCTCGTAGCGGATCGGCCGCGCGTCATCCCGGCGGCGTTTCGGGTGGCGCAGCTCAAATTCGATCAGGTCCGCATCACCTATATCGGACACTCCACGTTTCTGATCGAAAGTCCGCGCGTGGTGCGGATCGCGACCGACTATAACGATTATGTCCGACCGCCGATGCTTCCCGATATCGTCACCATGAATCGTGCTCATTCGACGCACTATACCGACAACCCCGATCCCGGAATTCCGCATGTGCTGCGCGGCTGGGCCGAGGAGCGCGGCCAGCCGATGCGTCACGACGTCAACGTCAAGGACGTGCGGGTGCGCAATGTCCCGACCAATATCCGCGATTACGGCGGCGGCACGCAGCGGCACGGCAACTCGATCTTCGTGTTCGAGATCGCGAATATGTGCATCGCGCATCTCGGCCATCTGCATCACACGCTGACCCAGCAGCAGATGAACGATATCGGGCGCATCGACGCCGTGCTGGTCCCGGTTGACGGCAGCTACACCCTCGATCTCGACGGCATGGTCGAGGTGATGGAAGGCCTGAAGGCGCCGCTGATGATTCCGATGCATTATTTCAGCGTCTTCACGCTCAACCGCTTTCTCGACCGCATGCGCGAGAAGTTCGATGTGGAGTTTTCCGACACGCCGTCGGTGGTGATCTCCAAGACCACGCTGCCGGTGAAGCCGAAGATTCTGGTGCTGCCGGGCCGCTGACTGTCCCGTTCTGCCGGCCGCGCTCCTCGCTATTCGCCGGCCTTGCTCACGAAAATGTTTAGGACTTTCAGTGGTTTCGGAACGAAACCGCTTGAGTTGGGTTGGGCCACGGTGCACAAGCACCGCACGATTCGTTAACGATTGTTAACCTGCCCGAAAGACCAAAATGACCGTTGCCTGGACCGATTGGAGAACCTTCCCCGACGTGTATTCCGGTCTGACGCTGGATGCGCCGGCGGGCCCCGGCGTGTTCGAGGTGCGCCATATCGCGACCGGTGAACAGGTCGCCTTTGCGGTGTCGGCGAATGTTGCCGCCAGTCTGGAGACGCTGATCCAGCCCCCGGCGTCGGGCCTGCGCTCGATCTTCGCGCGCAAGCGCATCGTCCACCGTCCGGTCGATCTGGAGTATCGGGTCTGCACGACCGCTTCGATCAAAGAAGCGCGTTCCGAAGAGGACCGGCTGAACAGCCTCCGGCGCGCCTATATCCAGCGGCGCAAGGCGTCCGGCTGGGCTTGATCGCGCTCAGACCAATTGCTGCTGAAGGTCGTCCGCCAGCGCGCGCAGTTTCGGCAGGAACGTTTTGACCATGCTATCCAGCGAGCCACGCTCGCTGTGCATCCCGACATTCAAAGATCCGATCGCCTTGCCATCGCGCCGGCGCAGTGCGACCGATAGCGAGCGGAAACCCAGTTCCACCTCCTGATCGACCAGCGAATAGCCGTCGCTGCGTGCCTTCAAAATCGCGCGCCGCAGCTCATCCTTTTTCAAGATCGTTTGCGGCGTCAGCCGTTTGACGTGAACCCGCGCCAGAAATGGGTCGAGCCGTTCGTCATCGAAGCTGGCCAGCAGGATCCGTCCGAGCGAACTTGCGATCGCCGGAATGCGCAGGCCGATCTGTCCGCTGAGCTGAAGGACGCGCGCCGGTGATGCATGTGCGATCATGACCATATCGTCGCCGTCCAGCACTGCTGCCGAACAGGCTTCGTTGATGCCGACGCTCAGGCGCTCCAGTGCCGGCTGGATGATGTTTGAAACCGGGTTCGAGCCCAGATAGGCGCCGGCCAGCATCAGAACACGCGGGGTCAGCCGGAACATCCGGCCGTCGGTTTCGGCGAAGCCGAGATGGATCAGCGTGTGCAGGGTCCGCCGCACCGAGGCGCGCGGAAGTTCGACCAGCTTTGCGACGTCGCTCAACGAGAGCTGCCGATGCTCCTGACCGAAGGTCTGGATGACGCGAAGCCCGCGCGCCAGCGCCTCCAGGAACTCCGGTCCGGCTTCGTTGGCGAGGCGCTCCTCGTCGGGCAATCGCTTGATGCGCGGCATGTTTGATAAAGCGCTGGTCAAATCCTGACCTTGCGCTCCCACCCTCAGTCTGGTGTAATTCGAACTAATGTTCGGTCTACGAACAATATCCATGTTCGGCCCGATTGGCCAGTCCTGGATGAAAGGATCATCGCCATGCTGAGCGCAGAACAGAACGAACTCATCACCCGTACCAATCCCGGCACCAAGGCCGGCAATCTGCTGCGGCGCTACTGGCAACCCGCCGCCCTGGTCGAGGAGCTTTCCGGCAACCGCCCGATCAAGCCGGTCAGGCTGATGGGTGAGGATCTCGTGATGTTCAAGGACGGGCAGGGCCGTTACGGCCTGATCGCGCGCGGCTGTCCGCATCGCGGCACCGATCTCGCCTTCGGCCGCCTTGAAGCCGACGGGCTGCGTTGTTCGTTCCACGGCTGGAAGTTCGACGTGAACGGCAAGTGCCTGGAGACCCCGGCCGAGCCGGAAGGCAGCAATCTCTGCGCCAATATCCGTCAGAAGTCCTATCCGGTGGTGGAGAAGAGCGGCATCCTGTTCACCTATATGGGACCGGGCGAGCCGCCGGCCTTCCCGGAATTCGACTGCTTTGTCGCGCCCGACGAATACACCTTCGCCTTCAAGGGATTGATCGAGTGCAACTGGCTGCAATCGCTGGAGGTCGGCATCGACCCGGCGCACACATCGTGGCTGCACCGCTTTTTCGACGACGAGGACACATCGAAGTCCTACGGCAAGATGTTCCGCGACTCCACGTCGGACGCCGACCTGCCGATGACCAAGATCATGCGCGATTTCCCGCGTCCCCGCATCGAGGTCGAGCACACCGATTACGGCTTGCGGCTATCAACGTTGCGGCAGATCAGCGACCAGTCGATGCATGTGCGCACCACCAATCTGGTGTTCCCGAACGCGTTCATGATTCCGATGAGCCAGGAGATGACGATCTCGCAATGGCATGTGCCGGTCGATGAGACCACGCATTACTGGTATTGCATCTTCACCAGCTTCGGCTCGAAGGTCGACAAGGAAGAGATGCGCCGTCAGCGGCTGGAGCTCTATGAGCTGCCCAATTACGTGCCGCGCAAGAACAAGTCCAACGACTACGGCTTCGATCCGCACGAGCAGGCGCACGAGACCTATACCGGCATGGGTGCCGACATCAATATTCACGATCAATGGGCGTGCGAGTCGATGGGCGCGATCCAGGATCGCACCAAGGAGCATCTCGGTCAGTCCGACAAGGCGATCACCGCCTACCGGCGCATGCTGCGCGCCGCGATCGAACAAGCGGGTAAGGGCGAGCGCCCGCTGATGGTGCTGGAGCCGCAGCAGGCACCGGCGATTACCGGCCCGGTCTGCGTCGATGGCGTCGGGCCCGCGGCCGACTGGCAGGGCTATGCCGCGACGGCGCACGAGCGTCGTCGCAAGACCAAGAGTTGGGCCAACGGGCATTAGCCTTTTTTGCCGTCGCTCATGCTATATGGCACTCGTCGTCCCCGCGAAGGCGGGGACCCATTTTTAGTCTGGTGGCTATAGGTCCCCGCCTTCGCGGGGACGACAGATCATGATGTCATCCCGCGACCGCGCATCCCTCTCTTTCGTCGAGCGCCACAATCTGTGGAGCGAGGAGCAATTCCGGCTCGCCGCCGCGGTCGAAAAGGAAATCGAGGAACGCCAGCTCGAACTGGTTCGCTTCTCCTTCCCGGATCAGCATGGCGTGCTGCGCGGCAAGACCCTGGTCGCCGCCGAGGCCGCGAAGCTGATGCGCAACGGCGTCTCGATGACGACGACGCTGCTTGCAAAAGACACCTCGCATCGCACGGTGTTCCCGGTCTTTACGCCGGGCGGCGGCTTCGCGATGCCGGAGATGCAGGGCGCCGGCGATTTTCTGATGATCGCCGACCCGTCGACGTTCCGCGTGCTGCCCTGGGCGCCGAACACCGGCTGGGTGTTGTGCGACATGTATTTTCCGAACGGCAAGCCGGTGCCGTTCTCCACCCGGCAATTGTGCCGCGATCAGCTCGTGGCGTTGCGTCGATCCGGCTTCGACATGATGGCTGGGCTCGAGGTCGAATTTCATCTGTATCGGATCGAGAATCCGCGGCTTGCGCCGGCGGACGCGACCTGGCCGGGTGAGCCGATCGATGTCAGCTACATCCATCAGGGCTTCCAGCTTCTGACCGAAGCGCGCTCCGATCAGATCGAGCCGGTGCTGGAGCCGTTCTGGCGCGCGGTCACGGCGCTTGGACTGCCGTTCCGTTCGCTCGAAGTCGAACTGGGACCGAGCCAATGCGAATTCACGTTCCGGCCCGAGATCGGGATCGCATCCGCCGACATGATGGTGCTGTTCCGCAGCGCCATGAAACAGATCGCGCGCCGGCACGGCCTGCATTGCACCTTCATGTGCCGGCCCGGTTTGCCCAATGCGTTTTCCAGCGGCTGGCATCTGCATCAGTCGCTGATCGACACCAAAACGAAAGCCAATGCCTTCGTCTCGCACGAACCGGCGCAGACACTGCCGCCGCTCGGCCAGCATTGGCTCGGCGGGCTCCTTGCCAATGCGCGCGCCGCGGCCGCCTTCACCACGCCGACGCTGAACGGCTACAAGCGCTACCGCGCCTATGCGCTCGCGCCCGATCGCGTGATCTGGGGGCAGGACAATCGCGGCGTGATGGTGCGGGTGATCGGACAGCAGGGCGATCCGGCAACGCATCTGGAAAACCGGATCGGAGAGCCTGCGGCCAACCCGTATCTCTATCTTGCGTCGCAGATTGCGTGCGGAATGGACGGCGTAGCGCGAAAGCTGGAGCCTGGACCGTCGGCCGATACGCCGTATGAGACCGAAGCCGAGATGATGCCGAAAAATCTGGGGGAAGCGCTGGCGGCGCTTCGCGACAATGCGTGCTTCCGCAGCGCCTTCGGTCAGGATTTCGTCGACTACTACATTCGTATCAAGGATGCGGAGATTGTGCGCTATCGCGCGGAGGTCGAAAGCGACACCGCCGATGTCACGCATTGGGAGCAGAAGGAATATTTTGATTTGTTCTAAAGGCCGTCGTTAAAGTCTTCGCGATTGCATCTATTGCCGCTCAATTGCTGCGCGTCTGCATAATTCTCAGCCAGAATTCGGCCCGCTCAGGGGTGTGAGCCTTTACGCCAGCGCGTGCGATCCGAAACGAGTTACCTAGAACACGTTATCTGGTTTGAATTTCTACGCGGCCCTTCGCCCATTACCAGCAATTTACTTTCGGCGCTTATGGCTCATCACGGCCGGAAGTCGAAAGGGCTCTACGTCATGCTGAATAGAATATCCGTCGGCGCGCTGTTGAAATCGGTAATCGGCGTGCTCGGCGCGGCCGTGATCGTCATGCTGGGTTACAGCGCATGGGAGTCCTGGACCCGATACCAGACGGCGAACCGGATCGCCGCTATTGTCGATGTCTCGAGCAATCTGTTCACCGCGCTTCACAATATGCGAGTGGACCGCGCGACGACCTCTCGCGGCCTGAACAGCGATCAGCAGATGTCGACCCTCGACCAGCAGACCAGGGATGTGCGAGCGGCGGAAATGGCCGCATTGACGCCGGCCCTGGTGCAGCTCCAGACCCTGGATTTCCAGGGCAAGCAGGCGGTCCTCCCCGGGCTGATCCAGGCGGTCAAGAAACTCACGGACCTGCACAACGAAAGCGCGGTCGCTGTCACCCAGCCGAAAGCGCAGCGGCGCGCGGGTCTTGCGCAGGACTTCTTCAAGGAGACCAGCGGCCTGCTCGATACGATCGACAAATTGTCCTCATCGCTGGCACGCGAAGTGAAGCTCCAGGACGCCTTTGTCGATCAACTCATGACGCTGAAGCAGTTGGCCTGGATCGCACGCAACGTCGCGGGTGACGCTCAGGTGATGTCGTCGAATGCCATTGTCGGCCAGAATCTGCCGCCGGATATGATGGCGCGCTACAATGCAAATCTCGCCAAGGCGGAGGTGTTGTGGGCCTCTCTGGAGGATCTGTCGGGCGGGCTCGGGCTTCCGGCGAAGTTTGCCGAAGCGCTGCAGCGCGGGAAGCGCGAGTTTTTCGATCCGGGCTATCGCGCGCAAGCTCTGAAAATCATCGCCGCTGCTGCAGCCGGCCAGCCGACGGGAGCGACAGTCGCGCAATGGACGCCGGTTTCGGTGGCAAAGCTGGCAGGGCTCCTGGGCACAGCGGAAGTCGCCCTTGAAATCGCGAAGGAGCATGCGGAACGGCAAGCATCCGCGGCGCTTCGCAGTTTTGGACTTGGCGTCGGGCTGCTCATTCTCTCGGTGTTCTTCATCGTCGGCGTGATGCTGCTGGTGTCGCGTCGCGTCAGCAATCCGCTGCGCAATATCCAGGGCGCGATGCTCAAGCTCGCCGACGGCGATTTCGCCGTGGTGCTGCCCGGGCTTGATCGCAAGGACGAAATTGGCGACGTCGCCAATGCGGTCGAGCGCTTCAAGACGCTGGCCATCGAGCGGGCGCGCGCGGAGGCTGACGAGGCGCTCAAGCGCCAGGCGGCGGAAGCCGAACTGCAGGCCCGGGCCGCCGAGGAGCGTGCGCGCGCCGCCGACGAACAGTCGCGCGCCATGCAGGCGCTCGGCGAGGGCCTGAAGCGGCTGGCCGACGGCGATCTAATGACCAAGCTCGACGAGGGGTTCACAGAAGACTATCGGGGCATCAGGGACGACTTCAACGCGACGCTGGCGCGGCTGCAATCGACCATCGAGGCGATCGCGCAGGCGAATGACGAAGTCTCGAACGCGGCGGCGGAGATTGCGGCGGCGACGGCCGACCTCTCGCAGCGCACCGAGGAGCAGGCGGCTAGCATCGAAGAAACGTCCGCTTCGATGGAGCAAATCTCTTCGACGGTGAAGCAGAATGCCGGCAACGCGCAGCATGCCAATTCGCTGACGCAGGGCACCGCCCAGATCGCCGATCAGGGCGGCCGGGTCGTGGCCGAGGCGGTCTCGGCGATGGCTCGAATCGAGGAGTCCTCGCGCAGGATTTCCGACATCATTTCGGTGATCGACGAGATCGCGCGTCAGACCAATCTGCTCGCCCTCAACGCCGCGGTGGAAGCCGCGCGCGCCGGTGAAGCTGGCCGCGGCTTCGCGGTGGTGGCATCGGAGGTGCGCAGCCTCGCGCAGCGCTCCTCGCAGGCCGCCAAGGACATCAAGGACCTAATCGTCAACTCGTCCGCGCAGGTGCAGGACGGGGTCGGCCTGGTGAATCGCGCCGGCGGCTCGCTCGGCGAGATCGTGGAGTCGATCAAGCAGGTTGCCGGCATCGTGTCCGATATTGCCAATGCGAGCGCCGAGCAGGCCACCGGCCTTGAACAGATCAGCAAGGCGCTGGTGCAGATGGACGAGGTCACCCAGCAGAATTCGGCGCTGGTGGAGCAGAACGCCGCCACCGCCAAGACGCTGGAGGATCAGCAGAGTGCGATGCGCGAGCGCATGAGCTTCTTCTCCTTCGGTCAGATTGTTGTGGCACCGAACGTCGTCACCCCGGTCATTACCCGCAGGCCTGCGCCTGCGGCGAAGGCTGCGGGCAAGCCTGAGCCGAAACCGGCCGGCCGGCGGGTGGCGTCGGCTCCGCGTGTCCATGGCGCGAATGCGCTGAAGGGCGATCAGGGCTGGGACGAGTTCTGATCCCGCGATCATCGCCACCCGTTCGCCGGAACGGGTGGCGGCATTCGCCGGTCTCGCCGGACGGCGCCAGCAGACGGAATGAACAGCGGCACCCTTGGGACGAGGACGTCGCTATTTCGCTTTCGCTGGCGAATTACATCGGCTAAGCGGGCCGCTTCATTTTTCCGGCCCGCCCCATGATCCGCATCGACAATATCTCAAAGCAAAACGGCCATCAGATCCTGTTCATCGAGGCCTCGGCCGCCTTGCATAAGGGCGAAAAGATCGGCCTGGTCGGGCCGAACGGCGCTGGCAAGACCACGCTGTTCCGCATGATCGCGGGCACCGAGCAGCCCGACGAGGGCCAGGTCTCGGTCGATCGCGGTCTGACCATCGGCTATTTCAGCCAGGATGTCGGCGAGATGAGCGGCCACAGCGCGGTGGCCGAGGTCATGGAGGGCGCGGGCCCGGTCAGCGCGGTGGCGGCGGAGTTGAAAGAGCTCGAGAGCGCCATGACCGATCCGGATCGCGCCGACGAGATGGACGCAATCCTGGAACGTTACGGCGAGGTGCAGGCGCGGTTCGAGGAACTCGACGGCTATGCGCTCGATGCGCGGGCACGCGAAGTGCTGGCGGGTCTCGGCTTCAGCCAGGAGATGATGGACGGCGACGTCGGTAATCTCTCCGGCGGCTGGAAGATGCGGGTGGCGCTGGCGCGCATTCTCCTGATGCGGCCGGACGGCATGCTGCTCGACGAGCCGTCGAACCATCTCGATCTCGAAAGCCTGATCTGGCTTGAGAGCTTCCTGAAAGGCTATGAGGGCGCATTGCTGATGACCTCGCACGATCGCGAGTTCATGAATCGGGTCGTTAACAAGGTGATCGAGATCGACGGCGGCGGACTGACCAGCTATTCGGGCGATTACGAGTTTTACGCGCAACAGCGCGCCATGAACGAAAAGCAGCAGCAGGCGCAGTTCGAGCGCCAGCAGGCGATGCTCGCGAAGGAGATCAAGTTCATCGAGCGCTTCAAGGCGCGCGCCTCGCATGCCGCGCAGGTGCAGAGCCGGGTCAAGAAGCTGGACAAGATCGAGCGGGTCGAGCCGCCGAAGCGCCGTCAGGCGATCGCATTCGACTTCCTGCCGCCGCCGCGCTCGGGCGACGATGTCGCCAGCCTGAAGAGCATTCATAAATCCTACGGCAGCAAGCGGATCTATGAGGGCCTTGATTTCCATATCGCCCGCACCGAACGCTGGTGCGTGCTCGGCATCAACGGCGCCGGCAAGTCGACCTTGCTGAAGCTGATCACCGGTTCGACCGAACCGGATGACGGCACGGTCACGGTCGGCAGCAGCGTCAAGATGGGTTACTTCGCACAGCACGCCATGGATCTGATCGATGGCGAACGCACGGTATTCGAGGAACTTGATTATTCCTTCCCGCAAGCCGGGCAGGGCCAGTTGCGCACGCTCGCCGGCTGTTTCGGCTTTTCCGGCGACGACGTGGAAAAGCGCTGCCGGGTTCTCTCTGGCGGTGAGAAGGCGCGGCTGGTGATGGCGAAGATGCTGTTCGATCCACCGAATTTCCTGGTGCTGGACGAGCCCACCAACCATCTCGACATCGCCACCAAGGAAATGCTGATCGCGGCGCTGTCACGCTATGAGGGGACGATGCTGTTCGTCTCCCATGACCGGCATTTCCTCGCCGCGCTGTCCAACCGGGTGCTGGAGCTGACGCCGGATGGCGTGCATGCCTATGGCGGCGGTTATACGGAATATGTCGCGCGCACCGGCCAGGAGGCGCCGGGCTTGCGGAGCTGATGCGGACGTTGCCGGGAGTCGCTCAGGCGTCCACGCTCGCCTGCAGCGCGTTTTCCTGGATGAAGTCGCGGCGCGGTTCGACCAGTTCGCCCATCAGCTTGCTGAAGATGTCGTCGGCGTCATCGCCTTCCTTCACCTTCACCTGGAGCAGCGAGCGCACATTGATGTCGAGGGTGGTTTCCCACAGCTGCTCGGGATTCATCTCGCCGAGACCCTTGTAGCGCTGCAGGGTGACGCCCTTGCGGCCGGCGGCGGTAACGGCATCGAACAGGCCGACCGGGCCGTGGATCGAGATGGTCTCGTCCTTGCGCCGGAGCGTGCCGGGCTTGGCGTAAAGCTCCTGCAGCGACGGCGCATATTCGTCGAGCTTGCGGGCGTCGGCCGACGCGATCAGCGCCTGGTCGATTATGGCGTATTCCTTCACGCCGCGAACGATGCGCTCGAAATGGAACCCCGCGTCGTCGAAGCGGCCGGTCCAGCCGCGTTCGGTTTCCTCGGCGAGTGCGTCAAGGCGCCTGGCGATATAGGCCGCGGCGTCGTTGGCTGCGGCCGGATCGCTGGTGACGCTCGGCGTCAGCACGCCCGCGATCGCGGCTTGCTCGATGACCTTGCGATTGTAGCGGCTGTGCAGGCCGTTCAGCAGGTTGCGAACGACGCGCGCTTCCTCGATCACCCGCTTCAGGTCCGCGCCCGCGCGTTCGGCGCCGTTCGCGGCCCGGATCACCATCTCATCAAGACCGGTGCCGATGAGGTAATCCTCGAGCGCGCGCTCGTCCTTCAGATATTGCTCGGACTTGCCGCGGTTCACTTTGTAGAGCGGCGGCTGCGCGATGTAGAGATGACCGCGCTCGATCAGTTCCGGCATCTGCCGGTAGAAGAAGGTCAGCAGCAGCGTGCGGATATGGGAGCCGTCCACGTCCGCGTCCGTCATGATGATGATCTTGTGATAGCGCAGCTTGTCCGGGTTGAATTCCTCACGCCCGATGCCGGTGCCGAGCGCGGTGATCAGCGTACCGATCTCCTGGCTGCCCAGCATCTTGTCGAAGCGTGCACGCTCGACATTGAGGATTTTGCCGCGCAACGGCAGCACCGCCTGGAATTCGCGGTTGCGGCCCTGCTTGGCGGAGCCGCCGGCGCTGTCACCCTCGACGATGAATAATTCGGATTTGGCCGGATCGCGCTCCTGACAATCGGCGAGCTTGCCGGGCAGCGAGGATACGTCGAGCGCACCCTTGCGCCGCGTCAGTTCGCGCGCCTTGCGTGCGGCCTCACGTGCGGCGGCGGCTTCGACCACCTTGCCGACGATCGCCTTCGCTTCGTTCGGATGCAGCTCGAACCAGTCCTGCAGCGCCTGGTTGACGATGCTTTCGACCACCGGCCGCACCTCGGAGGACACCAGCTTGTCCTTGGTCTGCGAGGAGAATTTCGGATCGGCGACCTTCACTGACAACACCGCCGTCAGTCCTTCGCGGCAATCGTCGCCACTCAGATCGACCTTCTCCTTGCGCGATGAGCCCATCCTCTCGGCATGCTGCGTCACCTGGCGGGTGAGCGCGCCGCGGAAGCCGGCCAGATGCGTGCCGCCGTCGCGCTGCGGAATGTTGTTGGTGAAACACAGCACGTTCTCGTGGTAGCTGTCGTTCCACCACAGCGCGCATTCGACCCCGACGCCGTCGCGTTCGATCCTGATGCTGATCGGAGCGGGGATGAGCGCGGTCTTGTTGCGGTCGAGATACTTCACGAACGCCTCGACGCCGCCCTCGTAGCGCATCTCTTCGCGCTTCTCGACCGCGTGACGCATGTCGGACAGGATGATCGTGACGCCGGAATTCAGGAAGGCGAGTTCGCGCAGCCGGTGCTCCAGGGTCGCGAAGTCGAACTCGATCATGGTGAACGTGTTGGGCGACGGCAGGAACGTCACCTCGGTTCCCTTGCGCCCCTCGACCTTGCCGACGACCGCAAGCGGAGCCTTCGCGACACCGTCGCCGAACTCGATCGCGTATTCGGTGCCGTCGCGCCAGATCGTCAGCTTCAGCCAGGTCGAGAGCGCGTTGACGACAGACACGCCGACGCCATGCAGGCCGCCAGAGACCTTGTAGGAATTCTGGTCGAACTTTCCGCCGGCATGAAGCTGCGTCATGATCACTTCGGCCGCCGAGACACCCTCGCCCTTGTGGATGTCGACCGGGATGCCGCGGCCATTGTCGCGCACCGTGCAGGAGCCGTCCGGATTGAGCGTCACCGTCACTTCGGTCGCATGACCGGCCAGAGCCTCATCGATCGCGTTGTCGACGACCTCGTAGACCATGTGGTGCAGGCCGGACCCGTCGTCGGTGTCGCCGATATACATGCCCGGACGCTTGCGGACGGCATCGAGACCTTTGAGGACCTTGATCGATTCCGCGTCGTATTCAGCCGGTGCAACAGGTGTGTTCTGGCGGGCGGGCTCAGCCATCAGGCAGCCTTCGAATCAGTTGCAAAACGAGGGGTTGGAACGGGTTCTTCGTGACACGAAAAAGAAGAGCCGTACAGCGCTATTTCTGTACGGCTAAGTAATTGTAATTTAAAGAATTTCAAGCCTGTTTGGAGGCGAAAAAATGGCCCCCGGCAAGGCCCTATTTCAGCGGTTTTGCGTCAGCGTTTTTTGCGGGTTCCGGGTCGAATTTTTCGGCCAGCGGATCGGTTTTGACGGGCTGCCCAAGTTCGAATCTGGGATCCGCGCGATATTCGGGAACGGGCTGTGTGAAGGTGTAAAGGGCGGTCGCCCAGATCTCCACGCGCGTCACGTCCTTGCGCAAGCCATCAATGGCCTCATGCAGGCGCTCGCTCGCGTCCTCCTGGCCGGTTTTTTTCTCTGTCACCATGGTTCATGTCCCAACCCTGTCCCAGCTTTCTCTTTTGCTTTCGAGGGGACAAACCCGGGCCACTGGATCAGTTCCTGACGATCGTTGGCACATAGCGGCTCGCCGCACGGAACATCAGGTGCGGCTTGCGATCCGGCCCGGCGCGACGTCGACGATCTGCGCATCCTCCGCGATGTCGGCAAAGGCCTGCGGGTCGGCGCCGGTCATCCAGACTTGGGCGCCGAGCTCGCCAAGCGCTTCGAACAAGGCCTGGCGGCGGCCGGGATCGAGATGCGCCACGACTTCATCGAGCAGGAGCAAAGGCGCATGTCCGGTCATGCCGGCGAGCAGCGCGCCATGTGCGAGCACCAGACGGATCAGGATCGCTTTCTGCTCGCCGGTCGATGCATCGGCGGCTGCGATCGATTTTGGGCCGTAGATCACATGCAGGTCGGTGAGATGCGGACCGTCGAGGGTGCGCCCGGCGGCCGCGTCGCGCGAGCGGCTCTCGCGCAGGATCGCGCGATAGCGCTGCTCGACCTCGGACGCGGGCTGAGAGAGCGCCGCCTCCTCCATCCAGCCCTTCAGCGCGATTTCAGCGAACGGGAAGGTGGTCGCGGCGCCCTGGCTCGTCGACAATGCGGTCTGCAGGCGCCTGACGGTCTCGGCGCGCAGCGCCGCGACCGCGACGGCCAGCTCCGCCGTCTCGTGCTCGATGGCGTCGAGCCAATGCCGGTCAGCCTGCGAATCCTCGAGCAGCCGGTTGCGTGAGCGCAGCGCGCGCTCCAGTGCCGAGACGCGGCTGGAATGCGACGCGTCGACCGCGAGCACCAGCCGGTCGAGAAATCTCCGCCGTTCCGAGGCGGGGCCCGCGAACAGGCCGTCCATCGCCGGGGTCAGCCAGATGATCCGCAGATGCTCGGCAAAGTCGGCGGCGGAACCCGCGGGTTCGCGGTCGATACGGTAGAGCCGGGTCGATGTCTGTTCGTCCCCATGCGGTGCTTCGATGCCGGTGCCGAGCGTGGCAAGCCCCACCGCACCTTCGATTTCCGCCGACACCGCCCAGGATCCGTCGCCTTCACTGAACGCGACTTCGTCGACAGTGGCGCGCCGCAGGCCACGGCCCGGCGCGAGGAAGGAGATGGCTTCGAGAATATTGGTCTTGCCGGCACCGTTCGGCCCCACCAGCACCACCGGTCGCTCACCGACCGTCAGACTGGCAGCGCGGTAGCTCCGAAAGTTCGACAGGCTAAGCCGACGGATGCGGGCGGGAGTTGCGGTCATAGGCGGGATATCAATATCCGCTCGTCCGCGCGAAAGCGGGGACCCAGACCTTTTCGTAATGGATTCCCGCTGTCGCGGGAATGAGCAGAGACAACGTGCCCGGCGCCTGCGCCTACACCCGCATCGGCATCAGCACATAGAGCGTCTTGCCGCCATCCTTGTCCTGAATCAGGGTCGGAGAGCCCGGATCGGATAGCTTCAGCATGGCGACCTCGCCCTCGATCTGGGATGCGATGTCGAGCAGGTAGCGGGAATTGAAGCCGATATCGAGCGGATCGGAATCGTATTCCACTTCCAGTTCCTCGGTCGCGCTGCCGGAATCCGGGTTGTTGACCGACAATGTCAGCTTGCCGCCGGTCAGGGCCAGCTTCACCGCGCGCCCGCGCTCGCTCGAGACCGTCGAGACGCGATCGACCGCATGTTCGAACTCGTTCTTGTCCACCTGCAGGATCTTGGAATTGCCGAGCGGGATCACCGGGCCATAATCCGGGAAGGTGCCGTCGATCAGTTTCGAGGTCAGCACCACGTCGCCGATGGTGAACCTGATCTTCGCGGTCGACAATTCGATCAGGACCTCCGCTTCGGTATCCTCGATCAGGCGCTGAACCTCGCCCACCGTCTTGCGCGGCACGATCACGCCGGGCATGCCATTGGCGCCGGACGGCAAGGGAATCTCGAATTGTGCCAACCGGTGTCCATCGGTCGCGACCGCGCGCAGCATTTCGGTCTTGCTGCTGCTGTTGGTCGCCGGATGCAGAAAAATCCCGTTCAGATAATACCGGGTCTCTTCGGTCGAGATCGCGAATTGGGTCTTGTCGATCATCTTCTTCAGGTCGGCGGCCTGCATCCTGAAGCTGTGCGTCATGTCGCCGGCATTGAGATCCGGGAAATCGCTTTCGGGCAGAGTCTGCAGCGTGAAGCGCGAGCGCCCGGCGCGGATTGTGAGCACGCCACGTTCGCCGGAGGCTTCGAGCACGATCTGCGAGCCGTCCGGCAATTTGCGCACGATGTCGAACAGCATGTGCGCGGGAACCGTGGTGGCGCCACCGGGCGAAACCTCGGCGGCAATCGTCTCGTTGACTTCGAGATCGAGATCGGTGGCCTTCAGGACCAGCTTGCCGCGCTCTCCGCGCAGCAGAATATTGGCGAGGATCGGAATGGTGTTACGGCGTTCGACCACGCGATGCACGTGGCCGAGCGACTTGAGCAATTGCGCACGCTCGACGGTGACCTTCATCTCGCAAAACCCTGAGGCGCCGGGAACGGCGGCAGTGTGACGATGGCCGGCCGCCGGCGGATGCCGGGCGACCGGGGGAGCGAAACTGCCGTGTCAGGGCGGTTTCGGCAAGCCCCATCTATTCTTGCTGCAATTGCCGCTTCAGTGCGTCCACCTCGTCTGCCAAGGCGGTGTCATTGCCGATCAGGTTCTCGATCTTGCGCACCGCGTGCAGAACGGTGGTGTGGTCGCGGCCGCCGAACCGGCGTCCGATTTCCGGCAATGACCGCAGCGTCATGGTTTTCGCAAGATACATCGCGACCTGGCGGGGCCGGACCACATTGGCGGTCCGTCGGGAGGACAAGAGATCGGAGCGGCTGACATTGTACTGCCGCGCCACCACCCGCTGAATGTCCTCGATCTTGACGCGTTTGGGCTCCTGCGGGCGGATCAGATCCCGGACCTCGCGCTCGGCCACTTCCATGGTCATCGGCTGGCCGGTCAGCTTGCTGAGCGCGAGCAGGCGGTTGAGCGCACCTTCGAGATCGCGACCGTTATGGGTCACGGATTTCGCGATATAGGACACCACGGGATCCGGAACCTCGAAGCCCTGATGGTGCGCGCGTGCGGCCAGAATCCGGTTTTTCAGGATTTCGAAACGCAGTTCCTCGCCGAGCGGTCCCATTTCGACCACCAGTCCGCCGGCCAGGCGCGAGCGCACGCGGTCATCCAGCGTTTCGAGTTCGGACGGCGGACGATCCGCTGCGATAATGACTTGGCGTCCGGCATCGATCAGGGCGTTCAGCGTGTGGCAGAACTCGGCCTGCATGTTCTTGCCGGTCAGGAATTGCAGATCGTCGATGACCAGCACGTCGATGCCGCGCAGGGCTTCCTTGTAAGCGATGGCGGTCTGGCTCTTCAGTGCCGATACGAAGCCGTACATGAACTTCTCGGCCGTCAGATAGAGAATCCTGCGGTCGCCGCTCGCATTGCCGGCCCAGGTGATGGCCTGCAGCAGATGCGTCTTGCCGAGGCCCACGCCCGCATGAATGTAGAGCGGGTTGAACATCACGAGATCGCCGCGCCGTGCAGCCGCCACCTGCTTCGCAGCGGCATGTGTGAGCGTATTGGAGCGTCCGACCACGAACGTATCGAAGGTCAGCCGCGGATCGAGCGGAGACCCGCCGGATGCTTCGTGCGCGGCGGACACCGGGAGTGCGGCAGCGCTTGCGAAGCGCGGTTCCGCGCCGTTTGTCCTTTCGACCTTGTGCTCGCGCACCGGCTCGGGCTGCTCGTCCACGCGCGGCTTTACTTGCGGCATCCGGATCGCCGCGGTTCGCACCGTCAGTTCGATCCGCTGCACGCAATGCTCTTCCGCTTGCCAGCAGCGCAAAACGCGATCGCTGTAATGCGACTGGATCCAGCTCTTGAGAAACCGCGTCGGGACCGACAAGCGCGCGGTATCCTTCTCGACGGCTTCCAAATCCATACGAGCAAACCAGCTCGAAAAAATATCTTCGCCAACTTCAGCCTTGAGCCGGCCCTTGACCCGGGACCAACGCTCTTGTTCCAGACTCGTCATTTCGGTCGCCTCTTCCCGAATGTCGAAAAACGATGGGTGAAATGCCGGGGCGGAAACGCCCCACATGGATGCCGGCTCAGACGGATTGCAGCGCTTGAAGCGAAAGACGCTTCCAGAGACGGATTTCAGAATAATCCGGCTATAGCGTGCGACCGCGCATGAGCGTGATCCCTAGCCATCGTTGGGAGGAGATGCCGCGCCCAGCGATCCGGTTGCGACCAATGCTGGTCGCAGCCGGTTTATCGCGCCCGGCAACAGCCGGGCAAAGTCCTGTCCGCAATTGTCTTGCTGCAGCGATGAATGCCGCGCGCGATGCCGCTTGTGCCGGCGGCCTTTGTTGTTCGTCTGACCCGTCGTCATAACTCCCCCTGCCATCCGCGCGCCTCCACGCGGTGGACCGATTCTTCGTCGACGTTAGAGTTTCGGGAGCTTCCCAGCGACGCGGATACAAATACGCAGCGTCGCGAAGTTCAGCAGTGAATTCGATCTTCTAGTCCGTCTAGTCCGCAGCCGCCCTTGCCAAGATCAAGATGATGAGAAATGCAGACAAAGCTCACCCGTCCTCATCTTACTGAGTTTCAAAACAGACCGCTTACTGAAGGCCGCCGCTGCAGTGCGCGGCGGTGTTTTGAAGATACACGCGCGCCCCCAAACTGCAATGAGTTTGTCCCGCGCATGCCGTCGCGATATCGCGATATTGCAGTAACGACGGCGCTTTTCATGCGTCTGTCACCGCAACGTCTTGAATCGGCGCGTGCTTTTCCGAGTTCACCCAGCTTTTGCAGACCAATTCAGACGGCGATGCTTCGGGTCCGCGGCGGCACCCGGATGCCGATTTGAAAGTCCCTGAAGTGCTATGGACCTAAATCTTTATTTTACCGGCGCTTTTCGTGCTCAAAATTCAAACCAGTGCACGCTCTGAAACGTCGTTGCGCGGTATTTTGCGGTGCGTTGGCGGTCAATGTGTGACACGCGGGCGACACCTGTCATTCAAAGCGATCTGCAAACGATCTGCAATGACTTTCAAACGACAAGACCCGGCTCGCGCCGGGTCTTGTGGGTCCGAAATAAAAAGACCCGGCCGAGCCGGGTCTTTGAATGGTGAGCGAAACAGCTCAGCGAAAGCGATCGTGCTTAAGATGCGAGCTTCGCAACGCGGATCGTCAGACGCGACACCTTCCGGCTCGCGGTCTTCTTGTGAACGATGCCCTTCTGGCTCGCGCGCATGATCTGCGGCTCAGCTGCCTGCAGCGCCGCGAGCGCAGCGTTACGATCGCCGCCGGCGATCGCCTCTTCGACCTTGCGGATATGTCCGCGCATCATCGACCGGCGGTGCTGATTGATGGCGGTGCGGCGTGCGATCACGCGCGTTTTCTTCTTCGCCGATTTCGTATTGGCCATGGGGCCCTCTGCAACATAGGTCCGGGCGCGAACTTGGCGCAGCCGGACGGGTGATTTCGGAAAACCAAAAGGCGGCGGACAGCCGCCGCCTCATTTGGCCGGGTTATAGTCGCGGGACCGGTTTTCGTCAACGAACGAAAACGGGCCCGGAAACCCCTTTTCAGGCGACCTTCCGCGCCCGGGCGGCCTCATATCCGGCAATAATGGCGGTCCGGTCGGCGGCCGAAGGCTCTGCCAGCGGCGGTTTCATGGCCGCCAGCGCCGGATCGGCATGAATATGGGCCAGAAGCGCCTTGATGCCTGATACCAGCGGCTTGCCGTTGAACAGGTTCCGGATCGTCACGGCCTGTTCGGAGGCTACCGGGTCGCCGGACGCCCAGGCGCGCTGGCACAGATCCGCGTTGCAATTCGCCGTGGCGGAAATGCAGCCGGCAAAAACCCCGGACCGGGCCTCGAGCAGCGCGGCTTCGGTCGACGGAAACACATCGAAGCCGGCCTCGATCTTGGCCGCCTCGCGGGCATAGGCCATGTCGCCGGACGAGTCCTTCAAACCGACGATACGGCCGGGATGGGCATCGAGCAGGCGGCGGATCAACCCGACATGCCATGGCAGGCCGGATTGGGCGGGGAAGTGATAGAGATAGAGCGGGATCGGATTGTCGGCGGTCGCGGTCACGATCGCGTCGATATAGGCGGCCAGCCCATCATCCGGCACGCCCTTGTAATAGAATGGCGGCAGGACCAGTGCGCCGGCAAAGCCGAGCCCGGCCGCGTGCCGTGTCAGCGCGATCGCGTCGGAGACGGCGGCGGCGCCGGTGCCGACCATCAGCCGCTGCATCGGCAGGCCGTTGTCGCGATAGGCGCTCATCAGGCCCATGCGCTCGTCACGCGAGAACGACGTGGCTTCGCCGGTGGTGCCGAGCACGTTGAGCCCGTCGCAGCCGTTGTCGAGCAGGAAGCGCGCCAGCTTCAGCGCGCGGGTCTGGTCGGGTGCGCCGTTGCCGTCGATGATGGTCGCGACCGCGGCGATCACGCCGCGCAAGGTTCGGTTGGTGCCGCTCACTATTCGTTACTCCCGGGTCGTTGAATTTCGCTTTGCCTCAGGCTTGACCCGCATTTCGCTTCGCTCAATGCGGGCTCAGAACCTTCAGCCGCTGACGTTGTACGCCGCCAGCGCCGCCATGTTGACGAGGTGGGTGTCCTTGGCCCCGAGCTGCACGATCTGAACCGGCCGGTCGAGGCCGACCAGGATCGGCCCAATCACGGTCGAGCCGCCGAGCTCCTGAAGGAGCTTGGTCGAGATCGAGGCGGAGTGAAACGCGGGCATCACCAGCACATTGGCGGGGCCGGTCAGGCGGCAGAACGGATAGGCGGTCTGCAATTCCGGATTGATCGCGACATCCGCGGCCATTTCGCCATCATATTCGAAATCGACGCGACGCTGATCGAGCAGGCGCACGGCTTCCTGCACATGCGCCGCGCGCTCGCCCGGTGGGTGTCCGAAGGTGGAAAAGGCGAGCAGCGCGAGGCGCGGCTCATGTCCGAGCCGGCGTGCCACGCCAGCCACTTCCACCGCGATATCGGCGAGATCGCTGGCATTCGGCATTTCGGTGACGGCGGTATCGGCGACGATCACCGTGCGCCCGCGCGGCGCCAGCACCAGCGACACGCCGATGACGCGATGACCGGGTTTGGGATCAATACAGCGGCGGACGTCTTCCAGCGCGACCGAGAAATTGCGGGTGACGCCGGTCACCATCGCGTCGGCATCGCCAAGCGCCACCATGCAGGCGGCAAAATGATTGCGGTCGGTATTCACCAGCCGCTGGCAATCCCGGACCAGATAGCCTTTGCGCTGCAGCCGCTCGTAGAGATAGCTCGCATAGTCGGTATTGCGCCGCGACAGTGCGGCGTTGACGATCTGGATATTGTTGCCGAGCTCGACGCCGAGGTCTGCGGCCGCTTCACGGATGCGATCCTCGCGCCCCACCAGAAGCGCGGTGCCGAGTCCCTGATGCACGAAACTCGCGGCGCCGCGGATCACCTGCTCCTCTTCGCCTTCCGCGAACACGACGCGCTTCGGCGAGCGGCGAAGCCGGTCATAGACCCGTTGCAGCACGCCCGCGACCGGATCGCGCCGGGTGCGCAATTGCTGCCGGTAAGCGTCCATATCCACGATCGGCTTGCGCGCCACGCCGGTATCCATCGCAGCCTTGGCGATGGCCGGCGGCACAAACGAGATCAGCCGCGGATCGAACGGCACCGGGATGATGTAGTCCGGCCCGAATTTGGGCCGTGCGCCATAGGCCGCCGCGACTTCGTCGGGCACGTCCTCGCGCGCCAGCTCCGCCAGCGCGTGAGCGGCCGCGATCTTCATTTCCATATTGATGGTGGTGGCGCGCACGTCGAGCGCGCCGCGGAAGATGTAAGGAAATCCCAGCACATTGTTGATCTGGTTCGGATAGTCCGAGCGCCCCGTCGCCATGATGGCGTCGTCGCGCACCTCAGCCACTTCCTCGGCCGTGATTTCGGGGTCGGGATTGGCCATGGCGAAGATGATCGGTTTCTCCGCCATCGACTTGACCATGTCCTTGGTCACCGCGCCCTTGGCCGACAGGCCGAAGAACACGTCGGCGCCAACCAGCGCTTCGGCCAGGGTGCGGGCTTTGGTCTGCACCGCATGCGCCGACTTCCACTGGTTCATGCCTTCGGTGCGGCCCTGATAGATCACCCCCTTGGTGTCGCACAGGATCAGGTTGTCGTGCGGAAAGCCGATCGCCTGCAGAAGCTCCAGACAGGCAATGCCTGCGGCGCCCGCGCCATTGCAGACCAGCTTGGTGGTCTTCACGTCGCGGCCGGTCAGATGCAGCGCGTTGATCAGGCCCGCCGCGGCGATGATCGCGGTGCCATGCTGATCGTCATGGAAGACCGGAATGTCGAGCAATTCGCGCAGCTTCTGCTCGATGATGAAACATTCCGGGGCCTTGATGTCTTCGAGATTGATCCCGCCCCAGCCCTTGCCGAGCAGCTTGACGCAATTGATGAACTGGTCCGGATCCTCGGTCGACACTTCGAGGTCGATGGAATCGACATCGGCAAAGCGCTTGAACAGCACCGCCTTGCCTTCCATCACTGGCTTGGCGGCCAGCGCGCCGAGATTGCCGAGGCCGAGAATGGCGGTTCCGTTGGTGATGACGGCGACGAAATTGCCCTTGGTGGTGTAGTCGTAGGCGCGGCTTTCATCCTCGGCGATGGCCAGGACCGGAATCGCGACGCCGGGCGAATAGGCCAGCGACAGGTCGCGCTGGGTCGCCATCGGCTTGGTGGCAATGACTTCGAGCTTCCCGGGGCGACCCTCGGAATGGAACAGAAGTGCTTCCTGATCGGTGAAATGCGGCCGTTTGGAACGGCCCGGAGGCGTGGCGGGCATTACAACTCCCTGGACTCAGAACAACTTTTGGGCGGACCCCGCCTCGCGGGACGTTAGCGGAACCTGCCCACGATGCTCAAGGATGAACCGAATGCACAATTGCCGCGACCATTCCGGTTGAACCGGACGGCGCGGAGAGGTATCGACTGGGCCGTCCGCACCGACCGTCTTCGGATGCCTGGGACCCCAACATGATCCGTTCTCTATTGCGACTGCTCGGCGTGATTTTTCTCGCCGCCGGCTTCATTCTACTGATGTATGACGGTGCGAAGTCGATCGCCGACAGCCGCATCTATCTTTACAAGCTTGGGCAGCTCTGGACCGACGTCCACGCCGCGAGCCTGCAATCGGCTCAGGTCAATGTGCAGGCCAGCCTGCCGGCGGTGGTGTGGGATCCGGTGATCACGACCGTGCTCGATCAGCCGTCCTGGCTCATTTTCGGTGTGGTCGGAGCCGTTCTCATCCTGCTGGGCCGCAAGCGCAAGCCCTTGATCGGCTACGCGCGCTGACCCATTCGCGAAGGCGCCATTCGCGAATGGCCTGCCGTTAGCGGCTCGGATTGCCGATCGCGGCAAGCCCCGCCTTGGCGATCTGGGCATCCTGGGCGGAGAGAACCCCGGCGACCCCGATAGCGCCGATGATCTTGCCGTCCTCGATGATCGGGAAGCCGCCTTCGAACGGCGCGATATCCTGCACCGCCAGCAGCCGTGAGCCGGCGCCGCCCGCGGCAACCGCGTCCTCCAGGAGCTTGGTCGGCAGCCGGAACCCAAGGGCCGATTTCGCCTTGGCCTCGGCCACCCGGATCGAGACCAGTTGTGTATTGTCGAGCTTCAGCATCATGACCAGGTGCCCGCCGCTGTCGAGGACCGCGATCGCGACCTGCCAGTTGTTGCGGACCGCCTCGGCCTCGGCCGCGGCCACGACTTTCTTCGCTGCTTCCAGCGTGATCGGCGGGCCATAGGGCGGCGGGGTTCCGGTCTGGGCGGCCAGCGGACTCGCGAACAGGAACACGGCAAGCCCGAGCGCCAATGCGTTGAACCTCATGATTTGCCCCTCACACGACCTGATTCAGGCTGCCAGCATAGGGCGTCGACGAAGCGAGGGGAAGATGACGCGGCGCTTCCGGCGCATCGGCTGGCCCAGTCGTGATCCGGAGGGGCCTGCGGAACAGCGCCGCCACGCTTATATTGGCACTCAGAATCAAGGAGACCTGCCGATGTTCACATTCAAGAAGTCTCTGACCATCCCAAGCAAGGACGAGGCGCTGCCAGGCCGCGCCGCGCCGATCCGCACCGCAAGGACCCACTTCGTCAACGGCAATCCCTTGAAGGGGCCCTATCCCGAGGGTGCCCAGACGGCGCTGTTTGGCTTCGGTTGCTTCTGGGGCGCGGAACGCAAATTCTGGGAGCTGGGCGACGGCATTTTCGTCACCGCGGTCGGCTATGCCGGCGGTCCCACCCCGAACCCGACCTACGAGGAAGTGTGTTCGGGGCGCACCGGGCATAACGAGGTGGTGCTGGTGGTCTTCGACCCCAAGAAAATCTCCTACGAAAAGTTGCTCAAGACCTTCTGGGAAAATCACGACCCGACCCAGGGCATGCGTCAGGGCAACGATATCGGAACGCAATATCGGTCCGGGATCTATGTCTTCGACGATGCCCAGCGCAGGGCGGCCGAGGAGTCGAAGGCCCTGTTTGCCAAGGCTCTTGCCGACAAGCGCTACGGTCCGATCACCACGGAAATTCTCGACGCGCCGGAATTCTATTTCGCCGAGGACTATCACCAGCAATATCTGGCGAAGAATCCGTCCGGCTATTGCGGCCTGGGCGGCACCGGCGTGAGCTGCCCGATCGGCACCGGCGTCGCGGCCTGAGCGGCTACGGTATCTGTCAAAGAGCGGTGCGGTGAACGCGCCGCTCGTTGAAGGCGCGGCGTGTCTCTCCTGCCATCGCGCCGCGTCTGTGGCCGATGCAAAGGTATCGCCGCCTAGGAACCATCATCGATGCGCCGGCTTGAGCAGTTATTTGAAGCGATGTTGTTTCGCAGCCGCTGGCTGCTTGCGCCGTTCTACATCGGCCTCGTGGTGGGGCTATTCGTACTGCTTGTGCATTTTCTGCGCGAGCTGGCCCATTTCACCTTAAGAGCCGGCACCCTGACCGAGGCCGAAGTGATCCTCGGCGTTCTGGCCCTGATCGATATCGTGCTGGTCGGAAATCTGATCCTGATCGTGATCTTCTCGGGCTATGAAAATTTCGTCTCGAAATTCGACGTCGAACATCACGACCGGCCGCAGTGGATGGCTAAGGTTGATTTCGGCGGCCTCAAGATGAAGCTGTTGTCGTCGATTGTGGCGATCTCCGCGATCCAGCTGCTGAAGGCGTTCATGAATGTCGGCAGCTATGACGATAAGAAATTGTGGTGGATGGCTGGCATTCACGTCGTATTTCTGGGCTCAATGCTGATCGCGGCGATTTCGGACCGGATTGCAGAAAAACCCATGCCACTGGACGACGGCGCGTACGGCAAGCGCAAGAGCGCGATCCCGGAAACTGCCAGCCAGCGGTCCGCCGAGCAGTGATGATTTGTTAACCATACACGGCGTTAATTGAATCCGGATTATCGCCCGGATTCTCGTATGCGGCCCACGGCCACGCTCTGCCGCCTGACCGGACTGCTTGTCGCGCTGGCGCTACCCGCCTGCGTGCACAATCAGGTTGCGGTCGCGCCCGGCGCGGTCGAGGTGGACGCGGCCGTTGTGCAGATCCAGGGGCCTGCCCCGATCATGGTGGCGGCGGGCGGTCCCTACGCTCCCGCCGCGTTGACCGGCTTTGACACCCCATATCAGCTCGATGCCGGCGACCGCCTGCGGGTACAGGTATTCGGCCAGGAGGGGCTGACGAATTCCTACATCGTCGACGCGTCAGGAAACATCTCGATGACGCTGATCGGCTCGGTACCGGTGCGCGGGCACACTACCGCTCAGGTTGCCGCTGCGATCTCGAACCGGCTGCGCGCCGGCTTCATCCGCAATCCGCATGTTTCGGTCGAGGTCGAGGTCTATCGTCCCTTCTTTATCCTCGGCGAGGTCAATGCCCCCGGGCAGTATCCGTATGTCCCCAATATGACCGTGGAAGCGGCGGTCGCGATCGCCGGCGGGTTTGCGCCGCGCGCCAGCAAGGGCGATATCCTGCTTGCGCGCAACTACAATGGCGAAGTGATGCGCAACCGTGTGCTGCCGGATTTTCCGATGCGGCCGGGCGACACCATCACGGTGCGCGAGCGCTGGTTCTGATCTTCAAGGTTTCCGATGCGTAGCCCGGGAGCGTCTGCAAAAACCCGGAACGGACGGTCCCGCATTTTGGCGATTGCTCAATGCGGGCTACGCACCGCTCAACCTTACGGCTGTTTCTCCATGGTCCAGCACGCCACGGCCTTGCTGGTCATGTTGATGTGCCGGTAGCAGACATCCATGGTCTTGGCATCGCGAAGCGTGAAGTCATATTCGCCGTCATTGTCGAGCATGATGCCGCTGCGGAATTCCGGCGGACGCAGCGTGCCGATGATCGTTTCGGTGACCTTGGCCGACAGCTCGCCGGAGAAGCGGGTGCCCTGCTGCTGCTTGATGACATAAGTGAATTCCATCGCGCCGCCAAAATTGGGGCCGGCGGTCTCGGTGACCCGATAGGGGTTGGCGCCGATAATGACGGCCTCGGCCTTGCCTTTCCAGGTGCCGACGAGGTTGGGCGGCGTTTGCGCAGAAGCAGACGTAGCGGCAAACATGAGGGCAGCGCCGCAAGCGGAATACCGGAGCAGGCGGACGATAAAATTCGATAGCATCGCGCGATCCTTTGACCGTGAGGGATGGAACCGCGATTGGGATATCCAGATCGCTTTGAATCCGCAATCGGCGCGTCGTGCCGGTAGAAGTTTATTCAAAAAAACGGCGCGCCGATCATCCTGCGGCGCGCCATTTTGCAATTGCCGGCGGATAACCCGCCCAGCCCAATTCACTTCATATTTTTGTCAAGAAACGCGATCGTGCGCTGCCAGGCGAGCTTTGCGCTCGCGTCATCGAAACTGGCGCGTTCGTCGCAATAGAAGCCATGCCCGGCCGGATACACGTAGATCTCGCAGTCTGGCCGCTTCTGTTTGACGATCTCGACATCCGACATCGGAATGCTGGCGTCGGTTTCGCCGAAATGCATCTGCACCGGGCATTTCGGCTGCTCGTCGGCAAATTTGACGATCTGTCCGCCGTAGAATGCGACTGCGGCCTTCAGCCCGGACAGACGCGTCGCTGACAGAAACGCCGCGCTGCCGCCCATGCAGAAGCCAATGACGCCAACCGGACCAACCGATTTCACCTCGTCGATGCCCGCCTGAATATCGAGCAGCATCTTCGGCCAGTCGATCTTGCCCAGATAGGAGCGCGCATGCGCGACTTCGTCGGGCGAATAGCCGGACTGGAAATCGCGCACGAAGCGATCGAATAAAGCGGGGGCAACGGCCACATAGCCTTCGGCGGCGAGCCGGTCGCAGACGTTGCGGATATGGCTGTTCACGCCGAAGATTTCCTGCGCGACCACCATCGCGCCCTTCGGCGTTCCCGTGGGGTCGGCGCGATAGGCGCCAAGCGAATGATTGTCGGTGGTGGTGAGCGAAAAATGCTTGCCCAAGTCCTTACTCCCCAAGTGTCTCTGCCTGATCACTCAATTGGCCGCGGCCGGCTGCGGCTGCGGCATAGCACGGGGTGCCAGGAGAGAAAACGCCTCGGCGAGGAGCGAATAGGATCGCTTGCGGGCCTGATGATCGTAGACCATCGTCGTGATCATGATTTCATCCGCCTGCGTGGCGGCGACGAGCGCTTCGAGCCGCGCCTTCACCATCGCCGGGCTACCCACCGCGAGCCGTTCGCGGTTTTGCGCGATGCGTTCGCGGTCGATCGGCGAATAATCGTAAGCCATGGCGACTTCGGGACTTTCCAGCGGAGCGTAGGTGCCCTTGGCGCGACGGACAAAGTTCAGGTCGATGGTGGACGCGAGCCGCTCGGCTTCCTCGGCGGTCTCCGCAACAACCGCCGCGGTCGCGAGGATCGCCAGCGGCTCTTTGAGGTGCGCCGAGGGTTTGAACCTGTCGCGATAGAGCCGCATCGCGTCAGCGGCATCGTGTCCGGCGAAATGATGCGCGAACGAAAAGCCGGCTCCGATCTGGGCGGCGAGCTGCGCGCTGTAGTCACTTGAGCCGAGCAGGAAGATCGGCGGCAACGCGACGTCGTCCGGCATCGCGCGCACGCTGCTGAACGGATGGTCCTTCGGGTAGCCCTTGTTCTCGAGCAGCAGCAATTCCTGGAAGCGGTCGAGGAAGTCGTCCTGGTCGCGAATGTCCTGCCGCCGCCGCAACGCGACCGAGGTGACGTGATCGGTTCCGGGCGCGCGGCCGAGGCCGAGATCGATACGGCCGGGAAACAGCGCTTCCAGCACCTTGAAGCGCTCCGCCACGGTGAGCGGCGCATGGTTGGGCAGCATCACGCCGCCGGAACCGATGCGCAGATTGCGCGTCGCCGCAGCAATCTGCCCGATCATGATGTCGGGTGCGGAACTGGCGATGTTTGCGAGATTGTGATGCTCCGCGAGCCAATAGCGCCGATATCCGAGCGTATCGACGTGGCGCGCGAGATCGATGGAGTCGCGCAACGATTGCGCGGCGGAACCGCCTGCAGGGACCGGGGAGAGATCGAGTATCGAGAGCGGGATCATGCGGCCGACCGTTGTGAGCTGATCAGCCGATGTAAGCCGGATCAGTCAAAACGCCAGTTATGCCGGCCATGCCGCAAACCCGCCTAGCGCCGATCAGCGCGCCTGCTGCACGGTGAACATGTTGAAGAAATTGGGGACGGTGTTGGGCGCGGCCGGAGCGGCACGTCTGACCGGCCGCCTCACGACCCTTTTCGGGGCGGCCTTTTTCGGAGCGGCCTTGGCCGGTTTCAACTTCGGCGCGGGCTTCGGTATCGGGATGGTCTCGATCGACCGCCGGTCCGAAGCGATTGAATCGGCCGGTTCTGGCCGGCTCGCGATCGTGATCTCCGTCTCCTTGGCGAGAGGCGGCATGGAATCGATTTCCGCTTCGGCGCCTTTCGGCGGCTCTGCGATCGACCCAGTCGTTGCCGGCGGTTCTGCCGGGATATTAGCGGCAGCGATCGCCGGTGCGGCTGGGACGATCGGGGCCTGCAATTCCGGCGGTAGTTCAACGATCGGCGGATACTGGACCGCCACCCGAATATCCGGCTCGGGTGTGGGCGTCGGCGCTTCTTCACGCAACACAGCCGCGGGCACGGCGGCGGCGGCGGCGGCCGGCGGTGCGGCTTCTGGCGGCGCGACCTGAGGTACTGCGGCTTGCGGGGGTATCGCTTGCGGGGCTTCGGCTTGCGGTGGTGTCAATTGAGGGAGGGCGGATTGCGGAGGGGTCGCCCTCGATGTCTCGACCGGCACGGCCAGATCGGTGGCGGTGGTCCGCACCGGCGAGGTTTCCGGTTCCGACGGCTGCTCCGCGCTCGGGGACTCACTTGTCACATCGCGGACCGGGTTGCGCAGGGCCTTGGCCGTGACCGCGAAATCAAGCGCCATTGGTTCCGGCTGACGGGCCGGCGCCGGCCAGCTCAACGCGATCCGGTTGACGGGTGTTGCGTCAAGCGCAGCGATCGAGTCGGTGCTCTTCTTTGGCTCATTGATCAGTCGCGATGACGCAAAGAAGCCAACGCCCACCGTCAGCACGAAGGTCGATAACACGGCGGCGATGACGATCCGAAGATCGGGAAGCATTTGCGAATCCGGCAGCCATAAACCGATGGTTCGCCCGAACGGGGCGCAGCACGCAAAACACCAGAGTTGAGAAAGCACGCATGCCGACGCATGAGCGCCAAGTCATGGTCGTGATCGCTGTAAAGGGCGACGAACGGCCGACCTCGTCGACGAATCTTTTCTGATTCGTGCCAGGCCGTCATGCAAATACTTTGACAAAACAATGTCGGGCTGTGTGCACATCAGCCTCGGAATGCGCGGGAACAATGAGGCCCGCGAATTCCCGGATCGGCTTACCGCGTGGGACGTCTGCGGTTCAGCGAGCGGCAGTGGTGCCGGGTGCGCGCGGACCTTTGCCGTCGCCGCGCACCACGACCTTGGTGCCGACCTTGACCCGCGAATACAGGTCCATCACGTCCTCGTTCAGCATGCGGATGCAGCCCGACGACACGAACTGGCCGATTGTCGACGGCTGGTTGGTGCCGTGCACGCGGTAGATCGTCTTGCCGAGATAGAGTGCGCGTGCGCCCATCGGGTTGCTTTCGCCGCCTGCCATGAAACGCGGCAGGTAAGGCTGACGCTCGATCATCTCCGACGGCGGATGCCAGTCAGGCCATTCCGCCATGCGGGTGACCTTCTCGGTCCCGGCCCATGTGAACCCGTCGCGCCCGACTCCGATCCCGTAACGGATCGCGGTGCCATCACCGTTCACATAATAGAGGAAGGTGCTCGGCGTATCGATGATGATCGTGCCGGCCGGTTCCTTGGTCTTGTAGTCGACGACCTGCCGCCTGAACTGCGGTGGCAGCTCTTTCGGCCTGCCGACCTCCGGCTGGTCCTCGGGCGGCAAAGCAGCGATCACGGCTGGCGGAATCGAGCCGGTGGTGGCAGGCCCTGACCGGCCCCCGTCAATCGGCATCGGCGGACGCGGCACGCCATAGCGCGGGTCGTCCGGTCCCATGATCGGGCCGGCTGCGGCCGGCGCGTAGGTTCCGGGAGGCGGAGCACCGTAGGCTGCGGGCGGCTGGGTTCCATACGCGACCGGAGGCTGCTGTGCGCCGTAGGCAACCGGCGGCGGCGGAGCATAAACGCCGGGTGGCGGTAAGGCATAGCTCGGCAGCGGTTCGCCATAAGCCGGTCCATAGTTCGGAGCAGGCGTTGCGTAGTTGCGATCGGGCGGCGGCAAAGACCCTGCCGGCCCGCCCACCCGTGGATGCAAATCGTAGGGGAAAGCGCCGCGCTCACGATCATTGGGCGGAGGCAGCGGCTGGCTGCTGATGATCGCAGGATCGTAGGGCCGTCGCGTTGTCAGTCCCGGAGGCGGCAGGCGATCATCATCGTCGTCGTCGTCGAGCGTCATCACGCCGTTTCGCTCGACACCGCGATACCCGCCCGGCGGATAGGAATATTGGGCCCATACCGGCTCTGCGATGGCGACCCCAAGTGTCGCAAGCGATGACAATAAAACCAGGCGCCGCATGCCGCTTCAGTCCCCCGTCCGTCCGAACTACAAATAGTCCATGCTGGATAGATTAGGCAGCATGAAGGCGTGGTAAAGGCCGGCTCCGAACAACGATTTTGTGATCCGGGGGGTCATTCGGTCGAGAAGCCGCGGTTCCGGACATAGTCGCCGAAGTCGCGCCGCTGCGGCTGCGCATAATGGCGGGCTTTCTCTTCCGACCAACCGTATTCCGGCGCTTCGCCCCAGATGCCGGTGTCGCGCTGCTCGCGATAGGGCGCGGCCTTTTCCCGGCGCCGGTCGTAAGCCTCGACCTCGGTGACGAAGGCCTGTTCGCCGAACCGGTCGCGATGGACGGTCATGGTCAGCGGCAGCCGCGGCGACATCCGCCCCTGGTCTGAAGGCCAGCCGAGGCAAAGTCCGGCAAACGGGATCACCCGTTCGGGGAGGGCGAGCAGTTCCCCAATCCGCGCCGCGTGGTCGCGGATGACACTGATCGGGCAGGTGCCGAGACCCAGCGCTTCCGCCGCCGTAACGGCCGTCGCCAACGCGATCGCGGCGTCGGTGGCGGCATTGAACACTAGGTCGAAGTGATTGTTGGGGAACGGTTTCCCCCTCAGTCCCGCGATCGCCGGAAGGCGCCGCCCATTGGCAAGGAAGACCAGGAAGGCGGGCGCCGCGCCAACCCACGGCATGTCCGGGATCAGGGCCGCGATTTCGCGCCGGATGCCGGCATCTTCGACCACGACGATATCGCGCTGCTGCAGGTCGCTCTTCGAGGGCGCCGACAGCGCGCAGGCACAAATCAGGCGAACCATTCCGTCATCCAAAGGTTGTGCGGAATAACGCCGCAGGACGCGATGTTTGATGATTGATTCGACGCGATCGAGGCTGGGCCAGGACGGATCGACCGGCACCTTTTCACCGAACCGGTCCTGAAGCAGCGCTTCGATACGTTGGGCGGTCGTCACTGGCACCTCCGGGAGCTGTCCCTTATTACGGACGGGGTGAACGTAGGCGCAAAAGGGATAAAGGGATAATGGCGAATGCCATCGATCAGCGAGAGTAAAATTGTGGCGGCGGTGCAACCAAGACCTGAGGATTATGCCTTCGACCTGGACCGCGCGCTCCAATCGGTGGTCGGACTGCGCGCGACCACGCCGCAGGATGCCTTCACCGCCGAAACGCTCGGCACCGAGCGGGCCGGACACGGGGTGCTGATCCGCGACAGCGGACTGATCCTGACCATCGGCTATCTGATCACCGAGGCAGACCAGATCTGGCTGCATCTCGCGGACGGTCGCGCCGTTGCCGGTACTGCCTTAGGCTTCGACCCGGTGAGCGGTTTCGGGCTTGTCCAGGCGCTGGGCCGGATCGATCTACCAAGTCTGCCACTGGGGGATTCGAGCACGGTCGCGCTGGGGGACAGGGTGGTCATCGGCGGTGCAGGCGGGCGCAAGCGCTCGGTCGCGGCGCGGGTGGTTGGAAAGCAGGAATTCGCGGGCTATTGGGAATACCTGCTGGACGAGGCCATTTTCACCGCGCCGTCGCACCCCAATTGGGGCGGGACCGCACTGATCGGCGAGCGGGGGGACCTGCTGGGAATAGGGTCGCTGCAGCTCGAAGGCAGTACTGGCACTGACATTAACATGGTCGTCCCCATCAACCTCCTGAAACCGGTGCTCGACGACATACTCTCCTTCGGCGGCCGTAAGGGACCGCCGCGTCCATGGCTTGGCATGTATGTCGCCGATTCCGATCAGAAGCTGGTGGTGATGGGGCTCGCCAGCCGCGGCCCGGCGCAGCGCGCGAAGATTGAGACGGGTGACGTCGTGCTTGCGGTGAATGGGACGAGCGTGGATAGCCTAGCCGATCTGTTCCGAGGAATATGGGCGATGGGCAATGCCGGCGTGGATGTGCCTCTGACGCTGTCGCGCGAAGAGCGCACCGTCGAGGTGATGGTGAAATCGGCCGACCGCGGCGCATTCCTGAAGACGCCACGCATGCATTGAGGCGCCTTCCGGCGGCGTAGTGCGGGCAAGCGCTCTCTGGCGATTACCTGCCTGACGCCGCGTAAGCCGTGGTCTCGAACTGATCGGCTTGAAGCACCATGTGTCCAACCAGGCTCGCAACCGAAAGCCGGACCGGGGCCAGAATCCGAGTGCCTGCGACAGGCACGAGCCAGACCTCGATGTCGCGTCCTTCGGACAGGAATTTGATGAGCTGGCTTGATGACCGATGGCCGGACATCGGCGTGAACCTGACCGCGCAAACCAGCGCTTTCTTCTGCGCGCCGCCCTCGCCCTTGATGGTGTCTGTGCGCTTGAACGAAAGCGCGAGATCGTAGCGACGGCGTCCATCGAACATCGACAGCGTCCGCTCGCACGCCTCACGCGCGACTGGGTCGGCGGGACCAGAAACGGGGCTTGGGATCAGGAAGGCCGACAGCGGGTCGATGACACCGGACTTGTGCCACTGTGCGATCGGAACGCGGTCGCTCTCGAGCGGCGGCTCCTCAACCTTGAGGTCGCGAACTCTGGAGCCATCGAAGCCGATCTCGACGTTGACTTTCTCGTCCTCACGCACGACGGCGGAAACGAAACTGACAGGCTGCGGATGCCCGTCCTTGATCCGGCCCTTGGCCGTGACGGTGCCTTCGCCTCGAACCAGTAGGCTGAGGAAACCGCTGACGCCGCCGCTGGCCGAAGTGGTATAGTCGGACGCTCCGAGCTGGGTGCGCCAGGTCAGTTTCCCGATCGCGAGCCCGGCCATGGACAGCGTGTAGCGCGCGTCAAATTGCGCCTGCGCGGATGCAGGGCCGGCAACGCCAAGCGCGATCGCTAACGCTGCGATCGGTGCAAGGACTGCTGTTGCGAATGTCGGCGCCATCGCTGTTGCTGCCTGCGGCAGCAAAATCCTCCTCCAGACCACCTCGTGGGGGACTATAGGGGTCGGCAGCCCCGATTGCATCCAGAAGTTGCGCGGCGCTTCGCGCGCTGGTTCGCACGGTTAATTGCCGGGTCCCTGGGTTATTCGGCGACCGGCATCAGTTCGATCGAATCCACCCGCTGGGGATAAAAGGCCAGGTGGTCCGCGATCTCACGCACCGCATCGAAAGGAGCTTCGTAAGACCAGATCGCATTCGCGGACGTGCGGCCGTTGGTCACGATCGAATAATAAGCCGCGTCGCCCTTGTAGGGACAATGCGTCGCGTGATCCGTAAGTAGCAGCGCGTTCATGTCGACATCCGCGCGCGGGATGTAATGAACCACCGGATAGGCCGCCTCCTTCAGCGCCAGCGCGCGCCGCGAATCCGCAATCACCTGCCCGCCGTGGGTAATACGAATCCGATGGCCGGCTGGCTCAATCGTAATGGGGTGGGAGGCATCCGGAGTTTTCATTGAGCCGATCGCTCGCGTTGCGGTGTGCCCTGGAGATAAGGGCGGGAGCCGACTTTTTAAATGCCGGGCCTGCCGCTTGGGAAAGCTGCTCCAAAACAGAGTCCGGCCGAGGCCAGTGCTTCAGTTTCGGCGCTGGACCCCGGAGGCGGTTGAAATTGATTGGCGCACCCGACACGATTCGAACGTGTGACCTTTGCCTTCGGAGGGCAACGCTCTATCCAGCTGAGCTACGGGTGCTACGGGCGTTTACATAGCCCATGCCACGCCCGCGCGGCAATGCCCCGCTTTTGGGCACGTAAAAGCGCGCAAATCGCGTCCAGTATCGCCCGTTTTGACTGGTTCGCGAGGGGGGTCGCGGAGCGGCGGACGGGCGAATTTACGTTCCGTAAACCATACGCGGTTATCCATTCATTAAGCATAACTGCGCCGGCGCGCCGGGAAGCCGCTGCTCATCGATCATGGGTTGCGGCGTGCCTTTGGGCTCAAAGTGCGGTCGGATTTCGGGGGCCGAAGATGCAACGAGTCGTTCCTGCTGTCCTCAGTGCGATGGTCGCATCATTAGGCTTTGCCGGAACCGCGCGGGCAGCGGATGTACCCCAGGGCTATGTGGTGCCCGCGCCGTCGGCCTCGCTGTACAACTGGACCGGTTTCTACGTCGGCGGCCAGGGCGGCTATAGCTGGGGCACCTTCGACGTCAACCCTCGCGGTGCAGACATCGATGGTTGGTTCGCCGGTGGCCAGGTCGGCTTCAATTGGCAGAATGGCCGATCGCCTTGGGTGTTCGGTATCGAAGTGGATTCCGCCTTCGGCGACATCGAGCGCGACGTCGACCGCATCACCGCAAACTCGTTTGCCAGCGCGTACAGCAAGGTCAATTATTTCGGCACTGCGCGCGTGAGGGTTGGCTACGCCGTCGACCGCGCGATGATCTACGGTACAGGAGGCCTGGCCTGGGCGCACAGCGAGATCGGGCTCTACGCCAACTGGCGACAGCTTGACGCTTATGCGACATCGGACAACAGCCATATCGGTTTCGCGGCCGGTGCGGGCTTTGAGTGGGCGCTGTCGCGCAGTTGGACGATGAAAGTCGAGTATCTCTACACCGGCTTCGGTGCCGAAAATTATCTGGCAGGAACATTCCCGGGCGGCATCAATGCCGATCTCGGATTCAGCACCGGCAGGCTCGGGGTGAATTATATTTTCGACTGGGGACGCCCGTTTGTGGGTCCGAAATACTGACCTGCGCGTAATTCCCCGCGTAGAGCCTGACTGACTCAGGCATACGCACCGGGTCCCCGCTGCCGATTTTCGCTTATCTAGAGCGGGCAATGCGCAGGGTGTAAGCTGGCGTGCCGTCCTGATCAGGCCGCCCTCATCTTTGTACAGACCGCCGTCAGGCGTTGACAATAGATGCGGCTGTCAGTCTCGTTGTCAGAGTGCCGGCGCTCAGCGGCTTGCGGCGTCAGGATGCGCCGCGCGCAAAGATCCCGGATCGCGATTTGCGGCCCGCCCCGGTCTCGCTGGTTGAGCGATCCCATCCGCCCGGAGGCGTGGCCACGACAACGGCCTCATTCGGCTGTGTCTGCGGCGTAAACCCTTGAACGGCGGTCCTGGCTTTGGCCAGGAGGCCCGGTTCGAGTTTGCTGCCTATATCGTCGCGGTGGCGTGCGGCCTCGCGGTCGCCCTGGAGTGCCGCCAGCGCGAACCACTTGTAAGCCTCATGATGGTTCTGGTCGATGCCGATGCCGCGCATCAGCAGAACCGCGAGATTGTACTGACTGTCGGCGATGCCGCGTTCTGCGGCGCGCTGGAACCAGCGCGATGCCGTCTTGTAATCGCGCCGGCCATCGATCCCTTCAGCATAGAGCACTGCGAGATTGTGCATCGCCTTCGCGTTGCCTTTCTCGGCCGCGGCCAGGTAGTGGGTGCGAGCCAGCGTAAGATCCTTCTCCACGCCCTGACCCTTTTCGTACAGACTCCCGATCCAGAGATGCGCAGGGATAATTCCGGACTTCGCCGCACGTCTGAGCCAGCGCAGGCCTTCCTCGGCATTCACGGGCGCGGAATTGCCTTCAACGAGTCTGACGCCGACTTCGTATTCGGCCGCAGGCTTGCCCTTGAATGCTTCGGCGCGAAGTTGCGACGGGAGACTCTCTGGCAGCGGCAAGGAGGGCTCGCGCGCGGCCTCGCGCGCTCCGGCCGCAACCGGGACCGGCCGGCCGATGACGCCGGTGTTCTCGTTGTCGCTCACGGCCAGTGCGCTTTGCTGGACTCGCTCCGGCGCCGAGGTGAACGCTTCCGGAGGCTGGGATCGCGCCAGGTCCGGCACGTCCTGCTCGGCGGGGTCCGTCCTGGCCACGGAAGCCTTGTCGCCCGCGGCCTGGAACGCGTCGGCTTGCGAGATAGCCGGCAGCGAAAAATCCGTCAGCTGCATCGAAACCCGACCCGCGACCGCAGCGAGTGCGATGACCACCAGGCTGAAGATCAGCGGGCGGATTGGGATGACGATCGATCGCCTTTGCATGTCCGGCTCGTCGTCTCCGGCCAGATCCGCATAGGTCGCGCGGTGAAGACGTCCGGCCTCCGGAAAATCGGGGCCATCCCTTCGGTCGCGCGGTGTTTTCAGATTAACCGCAAGCTGGCCGACCAGTTGTGAGAGTGTGGCGTGTGCTTCTTTTAGAGCATCCTGCGCGCTCTTATCGCTATCCAAGGAGCCGGGCTCATGAGCCAGCGCGGTGCGCGTCGGTGTGTCCTTCTGCAGCGCATCCAGCCTGCGATTGATATCTTTCAGGCTGCGTTCGATCGAAACGGGCAGGGGCTCGGCGGAAGATATTGCAGGTTCCGTATCCGTACGGCGGGTGCTGTGTGGGACGACAATGCGTTCGCACCTTGCCGTGAGCCCATGCACTTCATCCGAAAGTGCGGTCAAGGTGTCTGACGACGAGGCGAGTTCGGCGATGTTGCGCAGAGAGGCGATGGCGGCTTCGATCTGCGGTTTGGGCGAGACGTGTCGGGTGCCGCGTCCCTGACTGAGGCGATCCGTGAGATCCTGAAGCGCTGACTGGAACGCCGCGAGACTTTCGCGCGGTTTCAACTGAAGCAAAACGTGCCGAACGTCGTTTAATCCATGTTCGATCGGCGCGAGAAGGTGCGGCTCGACGCCCGACTTTCGGCTCGCGTCGATCTGCTGAACCAGTGCGAGGATGCCGCTTTCGAGGGACTCGATCGCACGGAAGGGGACCGCGCGCATCAACGGTGCGACGATCTCATCAAGGGTCTGTTGCACCTGCTTCTGGTCAGTGACCGGAGCCGCGGATTGATGCCGCACCGCTTCGATCTGCGCCGTCAGGGCACGCAATTGTCCCTCCAATGCCGAGGGGGTCTGTGCGACTGGTGTCGTATGAGATCGGGCGCCGTAAGTCGGGGAGCGGGATTGCAGCCACCACAGGCCGGTCTGAGTTGTGTTGCGGCCTGGCCTGTTGAACGGTGCATGCATGCGAAATGCAGGCGGTATTCCGGGTCGGGCCGGACCCGAATCCGTCGCCGTTGGAAACCCCGATTGTGCCAGGTGTCGAGGCTCGGCCGCACTCTGAAACGCGGGTCTCGCGGTGGCGTCGCCCGGTTGTTGGTGAGGATAGTTGAAAGCGGCGGCTGGGTGACCTGGCTGCGGTCGTGCGGCGGTATGGACAGGGTGGTGATCGTTCGGAGAATTCGGCTGCGCAATGGGAGCCCGCGCGTCCCACTGCGCAAAACTCCCGCTTGTCGACCCGCGCCTGTTCATGCTCTCGACCCGCTCAGCTTCGGTTACCGGCGGCCCGCATGCGCAGAATTCTAAAGATTGGCTTGCGCCGCGAAGCAAGGGCTGCCTTCAGCGCTCACCTTTTTCTTTTATGGTAAAGAACAGGTTAAATCCTTGAGTTCCGTAGAATTCAAGGCGGGGGAGCCGTTAGCAATTTTTTAACAATTGCTTTGTGGTGCGGGAGATTGGGTAAGGAGCTGTCGGCTCAGACAGGCCGGCTCCAGAATTAGAAATAGACTGCAATCACGCCGCCCGCGCCTGCGATCATCGACACCGAGACGACCAGCCATCCGACAAGCAGCCAGACCGAGCGCGTCTGCCGCCGTCGGATTCCCGTCGCTTTGCCTCGACCGGCTCTTGCAGGAGGGTGGCGGACGACCAGCGCTTCGGCTGCAAGGGCGGTAGAGTTCGGCATGTATTCCTCGGAGAGATCTGCAATTGCGAGGGCGCGTTCTGGCGCCTTCGAAGACGTGGCGCGCGCTGCAGCTCCACCGCTCATATGGTTTGACATAGCATTGGCCTCATTCGGCAGCGCGATAATACTCGCATCCGCATCGAACCGGCGATCAACTTGCCGCTACAGTAAATGACAGAAATTTAACCATGAGGCCGCGTGGCGAGAATGGCTGCCGGGTGGGGCTTCGGGTCGCGTGGTCAATAAGCGTTCTTGTGGGCGGCCTTCGAGAACACCGTCGAGAACAGAATCTTGATGTCGAACCAGATCGACCAATTGTCGATGTAATAGAGATCGCACAAGATGCGGCCCTGGAGTTGTTCCTCGGCTACGATCCCACCCCGGAACCCGTTGATCTGCGCCCAGCCGGTGATGCCGGGTTTGACATTGTGCCGCCGCGCATACAACGCAATCTTCGACCCCCATGCGCGATCGTGAGCGAGAGCGTGCGGGCGCGGGCCGACAAGCGACATGTCGCCCTTCAGGACATTGAGGATCTGCGGAAGCTCGTCGATGCTCCACCGGCGCATGAAGTGGCCCAAGCGGGTGACGCGCTCATCCTGACGCGTTGCCTGCCGGACACTCGCGTCGTCTTCCAGCGAAGACATCGTCCGGAACTTGTAGATCAGGAACGACTTCTGATTGAATCCGTAGCGTTGCTGCCGGAACAGGACCGGTCCTGGGCTATCGAGCTTGATCAGGATCGCGATCACAAAAAAGAACGGCAGCAGCAGCAGCAGCAGCAGAGCGGCCAGCAGGATGTCGAACCCCCGCTTAACGGTGGTGGATGCCGCCGACATCGGCGGATGCAGCAAATGCAGACTGGCGATCGGTCCGAGCTTCTCGATCGTGATGTGATCGAAGCGCTCCAGAATTCGCTCCGGCGCAAGGCTGATCGAACACGGCAGCGTCATGAACGCATCGATGCAGCGATCGATCGTTTCCTGGTTCGACCAGGGTGCGATCAGCATGATGTTGTCGGGAGTCAACGCGCGCGCTTTCGCCACCGCGCTGTTCAGGGAATCGCTGGTTTGGCCCTCGGCCACCGACAGATAGCCGATACCGACGATCTGACACCCCAATGAGCGGAGATTGTAGCGCTGGGTGAAGTCACGGACATCCGCTTCGCAGCCGACCAGGAACAACCGCTGTCCGGCAATCAGCCCGAGCCGGCTCGCAGCATCGAAAGCGAGAACGCGCAGCACATACACGCTGGTGAGCGAAACCAGCCCCGCCACATAGAACAGGACCAGCCATCCGCGCGAATAGAGGATGCTCGTCTTCGACAGGAAGCCGAGGATCACCAGACAGATGAAGGCGAATGTCCAATAGCGTGCAATTTGCGCCGGACGCAGATCGAACTTCAGGTGCTTCGAGAACAGATACTCGTCGCGGTAGATGCACGGAATAAGATAAAGCAACGCCGTCATCAGCCCGACCTTGACGTAGTCGGTGAGCGGACCCGCGTCCTGATAGGCGAATGTGTGGTACAGAACGCCCGTCCCGACCGACATCAGGATCACGGTTGCCGCGTCGGCGCCGCCGGCGATCAGGGCAAGGGTGAAACGGCGCAATGACGGACGCGATAGAATCGACCGGCCCGTCCGCGAATCTTGATGCAACCAGGTATTCGTCACCGCAAACGCCGCCTGTTTCAAAAAGAGGCGGTTTGCGCGACCGCCATCGCTTGTGATGACGAGTCAGCAATTGCGGGGCCGCTGCGGCGTTTACCAATCTTGTTTACCCGCGACTCCTCGAACGCGCCGGAAATGGCGATTCAATTTGCGGTTCCGAGAAGTTTCGAGCCGCGATGCGAGCAAGTTGGCGCCGCTAAACTGTGCCGCTTGTCCTAAGCTGACACGCGTGCGCGGATCGCCGTGGCGGACTAGCCAATCGGATTAATTGACGGACTTGACGTTGATTGTGTTCCGGAGCGCGAAGCCATCGCCGGCCGTCGCGATCATGGTCCGGACGAAAGTCAGGAACTTTGTAAAGTCGACGGTCGCTGCATTCGAGATGTAGATGACGTCCTTGTTCTGGATCGGCGTTTCGGTCGCGAGGAAGTATCCTGCCGGATCGCCGAAATTCGCCCAGTAGATCACCGGCACCTGACGGGTGTTGCCCCAGCGGCTGATATCGACGCCCATCTCGGCGAGATATTCGGTCGGCTCCACGCGATAAATAAAGACCGTCCTTGGATCGGCCTGTGCGTCGATCAGACCGCCGGCCTTGGCGACGGCTTCCGCCAGCGACACACGGTCCTGATCGAAATTGAACTGCCCCTGCTGTCCGGTCGCGCCGAAGGCCAGAAACGTCTGCTGCTCACTGAAGACGTAGATCGTGTCGCCGGGCTGTACGTTGATGTTGTTGTCGGGTTCCGCGATCAGCCGATTGAAGCCGACCGTTTGCTTGTGGCCGCGACGCTGCAATGTGACGAATGTCTGCCAGCCCTGGCTCTTCGGCCCGCCGGCGCGCGCGATTGAATCGAGAATGCGCTCTCCCGGCAGCGATAGCGCAAATTTGAGCGGGCTGTTGACGTCGCCCATGACGCTGACGAGATTCGAACGTTGCTCGGCGATGGAGATGACGACTTGAGGTTCGATCGCCCGGTTCTTCAGACGGCTCACGATATCGTTCTGAACCTCCGGGACCGTCCGGCCCGAGGCACGCACCTGCCCTGCATATGGAACGGTGATATTTCCAGCGCGATCGACGCTCTGGTTGGGGATTTGAACGAAATTGCCGGGCCGCGATGCCGCCTGCAGCGGAATGAAGAGGCCACCGGCCTGCGCCTCAAACACCGTGACCGCGACCACGTCGCCGACGCCGAGCCGGATGTCGGGCGCCGGCGGTCTGTCGGAAAACGCACCCACGCCTTTGAGACCGCCGCGGCGCGAGAGCGCGGTTGCGACGCGCGGTGACAGCGGCACGAGTTCGTATTGAGCGTCCGGACCGCCATTATAGGCCATGATATCGGGGCTGTAGGGGCCAGATGCCGAGAACAGACCGCAACCGGTCGTCAGCAACGGAACAAGCGCGACCGACATCCGCGCAAGCCAGGTTCGAGCCCGAGCGGATTGCAGACGGAACCCAGCGCGGCGCATGCCCTCGCGAGGCAACCGGCCGTCCGGACCCGCCGCAACAATGGGGCACCTGAAAATCGTCATCGAACCCAGTTCGGTATGCGAACACACTGGGCGATAATTCGAAGTTTATGGTTAATGGAGCTTTAAGAAGCCGCGCCCGCATCCAGCGCCAGAGAGGCTATTCTCCGGCTGATGGTAATCGGCGCACCTTGGGCGCAGCATTTGCGCTTTCGCGGGCGGTCGCTGTCATTCGCCGCCGCTCATTGCCCCGGGTGCCGGCCTCCCGGCGATCTCCGACGCTGTCACGTCCGCCGGTTCCCATGCGGCTCATCGCGGCCGGGACGGCCGGCAATTAAGCATTCAAGGGCTGTTAGCTTGCGTTGCAGGAGGCGATGCCATATCCGGCGTTCGGGGGGTAGGCCTTTGTCGGACGGCCGTTTTTCGAACCGACGACGTCTCGCGGCAGGGGACGTAAGTGTGTGAGTAGGTCATCGCCATGCTTAACGCCAGCCCGCTCAGGCGACCGGAGATCAGCGCCCCGACCGGCGCACGGTCGGATGCGAATGTTGCAATCGACTTGCACGGGATCTTCCGGTTTTTGCGCCGGCGTGCCGTTGTCATCGTCGCCACAGCCGCTGCCGTGGCTCTGGCGGGGCTGATCTACAGCCTCTCGGCAACGCCCAAATATACCGCAGCCGCGCGGGTTCTGGTCGACAACAGCAGCATCAAGGCCTTGCGAGACCAGTCTGCGACGTCGGACTCGCCAGCGTCGGTCACGCTCGACAGCCAGGTCGAGATCATCAAGTCCGAGCGCGTGCTCCAGCGCGTCGTGAAGCAGCTGAACCTCGCGAACGAGCCGGAATTCCAGAAGCAGCCGGGGCTTGTCACGAGGCTCAAAAACACGATTGCCAGCCTGATTTCATCGGGTGAGGTGGAGCGGGCGGAGCCTTTCGAGGACGAATTGCTGGTCGACTGGCTGAGAGGCGATCTCGATGTCAGGCGTGTCGGCTTCACCAATGTGATCGAGATCAGATTCACGTCACGCAATCCGGAACAGTCGGCGCGGGTCGCGAACGCCGTCGCCGATGCTTATCTCGCCGATATCCTGGAAGCAAAACACGAGATGGGCCGGCGCGCCGGACTTTGGCTCGAAGACCGCCTGAAGCAATTGTCGGAGCAGACCTCGGAGTCCGATAAGGCGGTTCAGAAATTCAAGTCCGACAACAACATCGTCAATACCGGTCGCGGCCTGATCAACGAGCAGCAGATCGGCGAAGTCAGCACGCAGATCATTCTGGCGCGTACGCAGGTGGCCGAGGCGAAGGCCCGGTGGGACCGCGTGGAAGAGATCCTGAAGGGCGATGCCAGCGACGCGACCATTACCGAATCCCTGCGCAACGACGTGATCGTGAAGCTGCGGCAGCAATATCTGGACGTCGCACGGCGCGAAGCCGAGTTGTCGGCGCGCTACGGCTTCAAGCACATGGCCGCGGTCAATCTGCGGACCGAAAAGAACCAGCTTCTCGATAACATCAAGGACGAGCTGCGGCGCATCGCGCAGAGCTACCGAAGCGATTACGAGATCGCAAAGCTTCGCGAAACCACCCTGAAAAACAGTCTCGATGCGCTTGTCTCGCAGACCCAAAATACCAACCAGGCGCAGGTCAAGCTTCGCGCCCTGGAGAGCGCCGTTCAGACCTCGCGCGAAGTGCAGGAAAGCTTCCTCAAGAAATACATGGAAATCGCGCAGCAGGAGTCGTTTCCGGTCACCGAGGCGCGCATCATCTCGGAAGCGAAGACGCCCCGCTACAAGAGTTCACCCGCTATAACCCGCATCACATTGGGAAGCGGCGTGCTCGGTCTGTTTCTCGGCCTGATTTTCGCCCTCGGTCTCGAGGCGACCGACTCGACCTTCCGCACGCTAGCGCAAGCTGAAGACGTTCTCGGCTGCAAGGCACTGGGAATTCTGCCGGACATCGGACATCCGACATTGCCCTATCGGACGCTCCGTGGCGGTTCGCTGGCGCGCGCCGGCCCAGGCAAACGGCTTCTCAGCGACGACCTCGGATCGTTGCGCTATGCGGTCGACAATCCCAGGTCGCACTTCGCCGAGACACTGCGTCACGTCAAGCTGGAGGCGGCTGCAGTTGTGCCTGGGACTCGCGACGGCAAGGTGATCGGCTTCTGCTCGACCGCGCCGGGTGAGGGGAAGAGCTTCGTTGCCGCGAACTTCGCCGAGTCGGTGGCCGATAGCGGTCAGAGTTGCATTCTGGTCGACTGCGATCTCCGCTATCCGGCGCTAACCTACATGCTGAGTCCGGAAGCGGATTACGGTTTGGCCGAGATCGTGAAAGGGCGGACCGCGTCGGACGGCGCCGTGTGGACGGACAGTCTGACAAAAATGTCGTTCTTGCCCGCCGCCTCGCAGGGCCAGGTCCATAATCCTCACGAGCTTCTCGCATCGGCAGGCGTGGAAGACCTCGTCGAGGCGCTCCGCAAGCGGTACGACTTTGTCGTGCTCGATCTTCCGCCGATCGTCCCGTTCGCGGACGTTCGCGCCATGACCAAAGTCGTGGATTCGTTTGTGTTCGTCGTCGAATGGGGGGCGACGAGCCGCGACGCCGCATTGTCGGCGCTTCGTGCGGCGCCGGGGATTCAAGAGAAGCTTCTGGGCTGCCTGTTGAACAAGGCGGACATGACCAAGTTCAATCAGTATTGCCGGAACGGAGAGAGCAACTATTACGATCGGTATCGCGCGGGCCCTGCCTACAAGCGGGGGCTGCGGGCATGATACGGGCCGGTGTGGGGAAGCTGTCGCCATCTCGGGCACTGTGTGTGCGATGACCGGCACAATCCTCGTCAATCATCTGCTCGAGCCCCCGAACCTGATTTCCGGGATCTCGCGCTATCTGTTTGCATTGCTCGAAGAGCTGGCCCAGTCGCGGCGCTACCGCTATGTGCTCGCGACCACATGGGACGCCGAAAGCCTTCCGGCATCGTTGCGGCAGACGCCGATCGAGATACGCACGCTTCCGTATCATCCGAAGACGCCGGTCAACGTGCTGAGCCAGGTCGCGACCGTGCCGCGGCTGATGCGCGAGACCGGGGCGGCGCTTGAGTTCAACTGCAATCCGGTTGGATGTTTCTGGGGCCGCTGGCCGCGCGTCATCACCGTGCACGACATGTATATGGAGACGATGCCGGAATCCTATCCGTTGAGGCATCGGCTGTGGTGGAAGGCGCTGTTCCCGCTCAGTCTGCGAGCCGCGTCGGCGGTCGTCTGCGTGTCGCAGGCGACGCGGCGCGATGTGCAAACGCGCTATCCGTTCGCCCGGGATAAGCTGGCTGTCGTCCATGAGGCGCCGATCATCGATGTCGCGCAGCCGGGCGTGCCGCAACCGGATGACAGATTCGATACGCCCTACGGCCTCTATGTCGGCAATGTGTCGCCGAACAAGAATGTCTCCGTTCTTGTTGACGCACTGAGGCTCCTGAAGCGGGATGGTGACGCCCCGATCGTCTACCATATCGGACGCGACTCGGCCGGACTGCTGGCCGAGGCCGAACAGCGCGCGGGCGGCAATATTGTCCGCAAGATGGGTACGCTGTCGGATGGCGAACTCATCAGCGCCTATCGTGGCGCAACCTGCTTCATCAATACATCGCTGAACGAGGGATTTTGTCTTCCGGTGGTCGAGGCGCAATCGCTCGGCGCGCCGGTCATCTGCTCGGATATTCCGGTGCTGCGCGAGGTCGCCGGCAAGGGCGCGTTATTCTTTGCGCCGGATGACGCGCAGGCGCTGGCCAGCCGGATCAAATCGGTTTTCGGCGACACGCAGGTGCAGCGGCGGATGTCGCGAGCGAGTCTCGACAACGCCGCACGCTTCTCGTGGCACAAGGCGGCTGCCGAAACCGAAAGCATATTCGATGCGGTCCTCACCGGATACGGGCGGACCAGTGTCGCCAATCTGCCGCAACAGGCGGAGGCGTTCGGTGACCGGTAAGCGCACGCCGCTGCGGCGGTGCCTCCGAATCGATCATACCCATATGGGCCGGCGTTCGACCGGTATCGAACGCATTACGCGCGAATTGTTCAGTCCGTCGGTGTTGTCTCCGCTGCCGGTGGAGACGGTCGCCGCATCGCGCGGGCGGCTGGGCGTGGTCATGGCGCAAAATGTGACGCTGCCGCTCGATGCTCTGCAGCATCGGGACGATGTGTTCGTCTTTCCGGGATTCCCGCCGTCTCCGTATTTTTCGATGGCGCGCCGCGACAGCACAGTGCTGTATGTGCACGACGTCTTTCTTCTTACCCGGCGCGCCGAACTGAACCTGGCCGCGCGGCTCTACTTCGCGCCGCTGTTCGCGCTGGCGGTTCGTTCGCTGAAATATTTTCTGACCAATTCGGACTATACCGCCTCGACGCTGCGGCCATTCTGCCGGGCCGATGCCACGATCACATTGTGCCGCCCTTCGGTGCGCAATGTGTTCGGCCTGGAGGTCGGCGATCGTGCGCGGCGCGGCGACGCGCCGGCCGCGCTGACACTGTCAGCGATCGGGACGATCGAGCCCCGCAAGAATTTTCGGGCGGCGGCGGAGATATCCGCGGCGCTCGCAGCCCGTCTCGGCATTCCCGTGCATCTGAACATCATCGGGCGCCCGGGCTGGGGACCCGATGCGGAATGGCTGGCGCAACAGCCGCATGTGAAATTGCTCGGCCCGCTGCCGGATGAGGCAGCGCGCGCCGTGATCGAGGCCGGCGATTTCCTGATCTGTAGCTCGCGCGACGAAGGTCTCGGCCTGCCGCTGCTGGAAGTGCAGCATGGCGGCGTGCCGGTGATCGCGCCCGCTATGCCGGTGTTCCGCGAGGTGCTGGGGAGTTCGGGCCTGTTGGTAGACACGGAGGATACGGGCGCCGCGGCGGCTGAGATTGCGGCTCTGTGCGCGTCGCCGGGCTGGCGTGCGCGATCGACCGAGGCGGCATTGGCCAATGTCGCACGCTGGAACGCGCTGGCCGAGAGCGATCATGCCGCGGTCTGCGGCCTGTTCGAGGAATTGCTGGGCCAGCAGCGGCCGATGCGCGCCGCAGGCGATTCCGTGGTGACACACTCCCGCGCTGCGTGAGTTACGGCACGCGGATGCGTGTTTAGATTTCGTTAACCATACCGGCAGCAGATTGCGCGTTCATCACCTTGTCGGGAGGCGCTCGGATGAAGCCATTCCTTCTCGCTGGAGCTTTTCTGATTGCAGCGTCGGCCTATGCCGAAGCGCAGACCGCACCGTCGCCGGCGCGCATCAATTCCCGCGTCGACTCGCTGAAATACAATTCCAATCCGAGCACGCTCGGGCCGAACGATTCGCAAAGCCAGTATGGGCTGAGCAACCGGACCGATTCGCGGATTCGTTCGCGTGTCGATTCGACCAACTACAACACCAATCCGAGCCAGTTCCGGATTGTCGATCCGCGATTCAACGTTCAGCGCTTCTGAGTCTGCCGGTCTCCCGGTTTCGGGCGCGCCCGGGTTCCCGCCCCTGTTAGGCTTAACAAGCCAATCAATCCTGTTCCGGCTGAAACGTCGATAAATTCCATTACGTTCGGAAGAGTGCGTCCTCGATCACGATGAAGCCGCAAGGCTTGCGCGATTTAGGTCGCTTGCTCTTGGCTCAGTGGAATTCAGTCGATGCGTACCCGATACGGGCTTGTCGAAGTCGACGGCCAGGCCATCACCACGCGCAATCTCGCCGACTCGGTCGTTGCGATCATGCGTCGCCTCGGCGATATGAAGTCGTTTCTGGTTTGCACGCTCAATCTCGACCATCTGGTGAAGCTGCGCAGCGATTCCCGTTTCCGGGACGCCTACGCAAAGGCCGAGATCGTGATGCCGGACGGGTTTCCGATCGTCGCTTTCGCGCGGATGGAGGGTGTCTCGCTGGAGCGCGCGACCGGCTCCGACCTGATCGTACCGTTATGCCGTGAAGCGGCAGCGCTCGGCTATCCGGTTTATCTGTTCGGCTCGACATTCGAAACCCTGCGCGTCGCCGGCCGCAATCTGTCGGCAGCGATCCCGGGCCTGCAGATCGCCGGGGTTATGGCGCCGCCGCAAAACTTCGACGTCGTCTCACCGATTTCGGACGAAGCCATCGCCGTCATCGGACAATCCGGTTCGCGCATCTGCCTTGTCGCGCTCGGTGCGCCCCGGCAGGAACTATTTTCGGCACGCGCGGTCGACAAGACAACGGGCATGGCGTTTTTGGGAATCGGCGCCTCGCTCGATTTCATTGCCGGTACGCAGCGGCGCTGTCCGCCGCTGGTGCGCCGCCTCAATCTCGAATGGGCCTGGCGCGCCGCGTCCAATCCGCGCCGCCTGTTGCCGCGCTACGCGGCCTGTGCTGCGTTGTTTGCCAAGCTTTACGCCGGCTACGCCTGGCGCAACTGGCGGCCCGCTCAGTCCCGCTCCTGAGGCAGGACCGGCGTCAGAGCATCGATATCTTGCGTGCGAAGAAGGCTTCGGCAAATCGCTCCGGCGCGCGGGATTCCATTCCCCGTAGCCGGGCGAGGCCCTGGAAGGTGTCGGCGTCGAACCATTGCTTGGATCGCTGGGTCGCGAAATGCCGGTCCAGCAATTCGATCTTGCGCTGAAGGATGGCCGCCGGCACGGACACATAGAGGTTCGGTTGCCCGAGATCGCCATCCCATTTTGGAATTTCGTATTCGAGAATCATGTGATCGCGAAAAGTGTTCCAGGTCAGCCGGCAGACCTCGCGATGATCCTGATGGGCATCGTCCCGGCGATGCGTGAAGATCAGATCGGGGGACACGCGCGACTTCAGATCCTCGAACCATGACTTGATGGCCTCGCCCTGCTCCGGGAAAAAGCCGTCGCGGAACGGGAGCGTTTCGATGGTCTGGGATTTTGCGCCGGCCAGGAAATCGTTTGCGGAATTGCGCGCCTCGGCCTCACGATCGCCGACGGCGCTCAGGACGCACCAATGCACGTCGAGCTGCACGCCGCGCGCCATCAGGCCGAGCAGGGTGCCGCCCAGCCCAATCTCGATATCGTCGGAATGGGCGCCCAGACACAGGACGGACAGGCGGTTACCCGGAGCGGGCAGGTTGAGAGACAGCATAAGGCGTCAGATCCGCCGGACCAGATTGCGTTCGCGCTGGTTATCGCTTTCGGGCGCCCAGGGCATCTGGCCGTTCTCGACCATTTCCTCCAGCACCTGCCGGTCGCGCAGCGTGTCCATGGCGCGCCAGAACCCTTCATACTTGAAGGCGACGAGGTTGTTGTCCTTGATCAGCCGGTTGAAGGGCTGCAGAACGAGTTCCTCTCCATCCTTGATGTAGTCGAAGATCTCGTTGCGGAAGATGAAATAGCCGCCGTTGATCCAGACTTCGGATTCGGTGTTCGCCCGGAGCCGCTTGACCAGGCCGCCTTCGTCGAATTCAGCCAGATGGAAGTTGAATGGCGGACGGACCGCGATGAAGCAGGCAAGCTTGCCGCTGGCCTTGAAGAAATCGATCATCTCCGGCAGCGGCGCGTCGGTGAGGCCGTCGCTGTAATTGGCGAGGAAGATCTCTTCGTCCTTGACCTGTTCCTTCACCGCAACCAAGCGCTGACCGATATTGCGCCATACGCCGGTGTCGATCATGGTCAGACGCCAGTCAGGTTGCTGCTCGCCGATGATCTCGATCTTTTTGCCGAATTGCGACACCACGCAATTGTGGGTGGCGGCCGAATCAAGGTGCAGGAAATAATCCTTGATGACATTGGCCTTGTAGCCGAGGCAGAGCACGAAATCCCGGTGCCCATACCGGCTGTAATATTGCATCACGTGCCACATGATCGGATGCGATCCGACCGGGATCATCGGCTTCGGAATGCTTTCGGAATATTCCCGGATGCGGGTTCCCAGGCCTCCGCAGAACAATACGACCTTCATCGGTTATCCGCCTGCATTCGTCGCGGTGGAGAGGAGTAACGCGTTGTTGAAGCCACGCCGCGCCACGATTCGCCCTCTATGTCATCTCGCACAACAATCTCTGCGCAAGCGTGAGCGCGGAATCAAGCGTTGCGCGCACCACAGTCGCAGGATGTCGGCGTTAGCGTAAACAGCAAGAAAGACTGATACTTTCAGTCTCTCGTACATCGACAACACGCTTCGTAAATCGGTGCGGTCGACAAAAGGACAAGGCCGAGTAGCGCCTTGCTTCATCGATAAAATTGCAGCGTCTTGCTTAAGGTTAACGTGCGGCTATCCAGCCGCCTCAGTCGCCGCGTGATAGCAAATCCCCAGATGTCGACGAGGAGGCCAGCGTGATCTTCACGGAAACCAAGCTGAAAGGCGCATACATTCTCGAGCTCGAGCGCCGCGAGGATTCGCGTGGATTTTTTGCACGCGGCTTCTGTCAGAAAGAGTTCCGGGCGCACGGGCTGAAGCCCACGGTGGCTCAGGGCAACATCGCGTCGAACATTCGCAAGGGCACGCTGCGCGGCATGCATTTTCAGTTTCCGCCCGCGGCTGAGAGCAAGCTCGTACGCTGCACGCGCGGGGCGATCTACGACATCATTGTCGACCTCAGGCCGGAAAGCTCGACCTATCTCCAGCATATCGGTGTTGAGCTGAACGAGGACAATCAGCGCGCGCTCTATGTGCCGGAGCGGTTCGCGCATGGCTATCAGACCCTGACCGACAAGACCGACACCAGCTATCTGGTCGGCGAGTTCTACACCCCGGAGGCGGAGAGTGGACTGCTCTATGACGATCCGAGCCTGAAGCTGAGCTGGCCGCTGCCGGTGAGTGTGGTCTCCGACAAGGACCAGAAATTTTCGCTCTACAGCGAAATCGAAGGCGAGTTGAAGCGCAAGATGAGCCGCGTGCTCGAGCCGGCGTAAGCTGCGACAGGTCTGAACTCAGGCCCGTGCTGAAAAGGGACATGCAATGATACTCGTCGATGACGCTCTCCAGGCACGTCAGGATGCAGGCAATCCGATCCGCGTCGGCTTGGTCGGCGCGGGCTTCATGTGTCAGGGCCTGACCAATCAGATTGCGCATGGCGTTGTCGGGATGCGGGTCGTCGCGATTTCGAACCGGAAGGTCGAGCGCGCCTCCGGCGTGTTCAAATATGCCGGCTATCAGGATGTCGCGTTCGCCGATACGCAGCGGGCACTGGACGAGGCAATCGAGTCCGAGCGGCCGGTGGTGACCGAAGATGCGTTCCTGCTTGCGCGATCCGGCCTGATCGACGTGCTGGTCGACGCGACCGGTTCGGTTGAATTCGGTGCCCGGGTGACGCTGGAAGCGTTCAAGCACGGCAAGGACGTCGTCCTGCTCAATGCTGAAATCGACGCGACGATCGGGCCAATTCTTCAGACCTACGCTGCAAAGCACGGCGTCATCCTGTCGGCTTGTGACGGCGACGAGCCGGGTGCGCAGATAAACCTGTATCGCTGGGTGAAGGGTCTCGGCCTGACGCCCCGGGTGATTGGAAACGTCAAGGGCCTGCAAGATCCTTATCGCAACCCGACCACGCAACAGGGCTTTGCCGAGAAATGGGGGCAGAACCCGGCGATGGTTACGAGTTTCGCGGACGGCTCCAAGATCAGCTTCGAGCAGGCGATCGTCGCCAATGCCACCGGCTTCAAGGTGCGGTCGCGCGGTATGTCGCGCGGGCTGGAATATCGCGGCGACGTCATGCAGATCGGCCAGCTTTACGATATCGATGAATGCCGGAAGCTCGGCGGCATCATCGACTACGTGGTCGGCACCCCACTGACCAAGGTCTATGTGTTGGCCGAGCATGACGATCCGAAGCAGCGGCATTATCTCAATCTCTACAAGATGGGCGAGGGGCCGCTCTATTCCTTCTTCACGCCGTATCATCTCGTGCATTTCGAGGTGCCGAATGCGATTGCGCGTGTCGCACTGTTCCGCGATCCGGTCGCCAAACCGTTGGGCGGTCCCGTGGTGGAGGTCTGCGCGGTTGCAAAGCGCGACCTGAAAGCCGGCGAAGTCCTCGACGATTACGGCATGTACATGACCTATGGCGAAGCCGTGAATGCCGAGGAGATGTGCGAACAGCAATACTTGCCGGAAGGACTCGTCGAAGGCTGCAAACTGCTTCGCGACATTAGCAAGGACAGCGTGATCCGATACTCCGATGTGGTGTTGCCGCAGGGCCGCATCTCGGATCGTCTGCGCGCCGAGCAATACCGCCATTTCCGCGGCGCGACCTGGCTGGAAGAAACCTTGAAAGTTGCCGCCTGATCCATTGGATCGGGGCAGGCAATATGAGTTCGAAATGATCGTCGTCTTCATTTCCGCGCGTGCTTACGAGCAGGACTTCCGCAAGTTCCTGCTCGAAGCGCTTCGGGCGGAAGGCTGCGAGGCCTGGCACGTCAAAGTCGGACGGCGCAATGTGCTGACCGGCGCCGGCGGCAGTGAAAACTTTGACGGCATCAACGGCCTGATTGCACTGATCCGCCGGCTGCGGACAATCGGCGCGCGTGACAAGGTCGTGTATGTCGACACCACCGGCGCGATCATGCCGGTTCGCTCGATCCTGTTCCGGCTCGCGCTTCGTACCGGCACATGGTGCTTCGATGTCTACGACAATCTTGCCTACAATTATAGCGGCTTCCGCCGGCTGAAGACCCGGCTGTCGATATGGGCGCTCGATCGATTGTCGGACGTCACGATCGTGCTGTCGGCGGAAACCCTGCACCTGTTTCCGGACGCGCATCATCTCGACAATGCCTGGGATATCCCGCGACGCGACGGGGATCGCAGCGCCAGCCGCGATGTCGTCATTCTTTCGACGCTCGACGAGCGTTTCGACTTCGGTTTCGTCGGTGAGATTGCAAGGTTGTCGTCGGAGCGGCGTATCGCGATTCATGGATACGTCCTGCATGACGATCCGGCGATAGCGAAACGGATTGCGGAGCTGTGCGTCCGGCATCCCAATGTGAGTTTCAAGGGCCGATACCGCTTCGACGATGTCCCGGAGATCGTGCGCCCCTTCACCATTGGCCTGACGCCGTATGCGGCGGATACGCCGATGACGGAGTTCATCAATCCCGACAAATATTATCTGTTCCTGCAGGCCGGGCTCGAGGTGATCTCGACCGATATTCCCCAGGCGCGCCGCATGACGGACCGAATCCATGTTGCCGCAACGCCCGCGGACGCGGTTGAAATCGTTCGCCGTATCGAGGTTGAGTCGGCATTCCGCAAAAATGCCGGGCCTGCGAGCGACCTGACATGGGCGAAACGTGCCCGCGACTTTATCGAGATTCTGCGCGTTGCAAAACGCGCTCCCGGAAAACGCAACGTTGTCTCGGCATCGGCAAAGCCAACACCGCACTCCGCGCAGCCGGAGCGCCCGTCAATATGAAGACGCTCGACCCGGATGCGGCACGAGGCGCGGCCGAAGCCGGACGCATGCAGAGCCTGAAGACCATTGCCGTGCGTGGCGGAATGGTGAAGCTCTGTGGTCAGGCCGGAAATTTCGTTCTTCGGATCATTTTCATCATGGTGCTGGCGCGCCTGCTTTCGCCGCAGGATTTCGGCATCGTGGCGATGGTCGTGACCGTGACCGGTATCTACGAGTTGTTCACGTCCGCCGGGCTGTCCACCGCAACGATTCAGCGCGAGACGATCACCCATCAGCAAATCTCGACACTGTTCTGGGTCAACATCCTGGTCGGTGGCGTTCTGGCGATTATCTGCATCGCGAGTGCACCGCTTCTGGTAAAATTCTATCATGAGCCGCGCCTGTTCTGGGTCACGGTGGTTATGGGCGCAGGGTTCTTCGTCAATGCGCTTGGCATCCAGCACTCGGCGCTGCTCCAGCGCGACTTGCGATATATCAGCATCACCGCGATCGAGCTGTCCGCTCAGCTTTGCAGCATGTCGGTCGGAATCGGGATGGCGCTCGCGGGCTATGGCTATTGGGCGCTGATCGGCTCGACCCTGGTGGCGCCGGCCTTCACCACCGTCGCGGTGTGGATCGTGACCGGCTGGCGGCCCGGCAAACCGAAGATGGATGCCGATGTGAAATCGATGCTCGGATTTGGCGGCATCATGACCATCAACGGCGTCGTGATCTACATCGCCTACAATCTTGACAAGGTGCTGATCGGCCGGTTCTGGGGCGCGGATGCGCTGGGATTGTACAGCCGCGCCTATCAGGTCATCAACATTCCGACCGGCAACATCAATGCCGCGGTCGGCGGCATTACGTTTTCGGCGCTGTCCCGGCTTCAGAACGATCCGCCGCGATTTCGGAACTACTTTCTGAAAGCATATTCGCTTGTCATCTCCATGTCCGCGCCGATAACGATTTTTTCCGCGATCTTCGCGGTGGATGTCATCCGCGTGCTACTGGGCTCGCAATGGGGCCATGCGGTTCCGATCTTCCAGCTGCTGGCGCCGACGGTGCTGATTTTTGGAATCGTCAATCCGATCGGATGGCTGCTGTATGCGAACGGCTTGTTCTATCGCAGCATGCTGATCTCATTCGTGATTGCACCGCTCCTGATCGGGGCCTACGTGATCGGCCTGCCATACGGCCCGACTGGCGTCGCTTTCGCGTTCTCGGCCGCGCTGACGCTGTGGCTGGTGCCGCATCTGTTCTGGTGCCTGCATGGCACCGTGGTGTCGCCGAAGGACATTTTCTACGCAACGATACGCCCGGTGGTTGCCGCACTTGTTGCGACCGGACTGGCCTGGCTCGTGCTGCAAGGGCTGGGCGATATTCCGTCCGCGTTTCTGAGGCTGGCGGTCGCCGGATTCGTGATGATGGCCGCGTATGTGACGATCCTGCTGTTCGCGATGGGGCAGCTCGAATTCTATCTGACGCTGTTTCGGGCGCTGTTTGCCCGCAGCGAAGCGGAGCAGGCCGCGACGTGAGGGTCGTGAAATGCTGAAGGAAAAAAATGCCAGGGCGGAGTGTGGGACGACATAACCGCAACAGTGACTGAAAGTAATGACGATGAGTATCAAGGCTGGCGATCTGGTTGAGGTGCGCAGCAAGCAAGAGATCCTGAGAACGCTCGACAAGGGCGGATCCATGGAGGGCTTGCCGTTCGCGCCGCAGATGTTCGACTATTGCGGGCAGCGCTTCCGCGTCTACAAGCGCGCGCACAAGACCTGCGACACGGTCTCGGGCACGGGAGGCCGCCGCCTCGAATCGGGCATCCACCTCGATCTGCGCTGCGACGGCAAAGCCTATGGCGGCTGTCAGGCGGGATGTCTGCTGTTCTGGAAGGAGGCCTGGCTGAAGCCGGTCTCCGCGGAGGCGGATAGCCTGTCGATCGTCGCGCCCGCATCACCGGCGGATAACGTCACGTCGATGTGCTCCGAACAGGACGTCATCAACGCCACCCGGTGGCCCCGGTCGTCCGCCGGAGAGCCCATCCGCTATCGCTGCCAGGCGACCGAGTTGCCGCGCTATACGACGCTGCTGCCGTGGTGGGACCTGTCGCAATATGTCGAGGATTATCGCTCCGGCAATGCGTCTCTCGTGCGCATCGCCTGCGGGCTCATTTATGTCTGCTACAACAACGGTACACAGGCTTGGCGCGACAAGGTGGGCAAGCCGTTCCGCTGGCTCTACGATACATTCCAGTCGCTGACGGGCGGGACACCTTATCCATGGCGGAAGGGCCGTCTCCCACTCGCAGGTCCGGCACCGATGGCGGATCTGAACCTTCAGCGAGGCGAGCTGGTGCGCGTCAAATCCTATCGTGATGTCCTTGCTACCCTGGACACCAAGACCAATCATCGCGGAATGAAGTGGGACGCGGAACTGGTCCCCTATTGCGGAAAGACCTTTCGCGTCAGGACGCGCGTCGAGCGCTTTATCGATGAGCGGACCGGCAAGATGACCACGCTGAAAACGCCGGCGGTCATTCTTGACGGCGTGTGGTGTCAGGCGCGCTTCAGCGAATGCCGGATGTTCTGTCCGCGCAGCATCTATTCCTGGTGGCGCGAAGTCTGGCTTGAGCGGGTCGAGGACCCCACGGTTGCCGCAAGGCCCGCAGGCCGGGACGCGGTCGAGCGCAAGTCGGACGCGGCCTGAGCGCGGCCGCGGGGTCGCGGCCCGGCCATGGTTTGCGGTTAAGGCTTCGTTGCCGGGCGTGAGGGGACAGGCCGTCTTCAGGTGTCCGCCATTAACCTGAATTCGGTGAGTGAATTGTTGGTGGTCGTCGTCAGGAATAGTTTAGCCAATGGACGTGGTCCCCGCCGAGGCTGGAACAGAGATGCGCGGTGGCGCCGGATTTGAAGCATGACAAGTGACGACGGCCAAGCGGACGGAATGTGTGGCAGACCCAAGGTCACCATAGCGATCCCAACTTTCAACCGCGCGGCCTGGATCGAGGGCGCGGTCGCGGGTGCGCTCGCGCAGACGTATCCGAATTTCGAGGTGCTCGTTTCCGATAATGCCTCGACCGACGAAACGCCATCGGTCCTGTCGCAATGCGACGACCCGAGGGTTCGCGTTGTCCGGCAAGACACCAATCTCGGACTGATTGGAAACTGGAATGCGTGCCTGGCCGAAGCCCGCGGAGAATATATCGCGCTCGTGCCGGACGACGACCGGATATCGCCATGGTTCCTCGAGCGATGCATGAGCCTCGTGCAGGCCGATCCTGGGCTGCCGATCGTTCTTGGCTTGAGCGATCTCCGGCTTGTGAGTCAGGGCGGCCGCGTGCTGAAGGCCACTCGCAACAAGACATTCGCTTCCGGCGTCTGGGATAGCATCGATATTCTTAACGAGTTTCTGGAAGATCGCATCTCCGCGCAGATGTGCAGCATCCTGGTGCGGACGCAGGATCTGCGCGAGCAGGGTGGTTTTCCGCTCGGTATGCCGTTCGCTCTCGACAAGGCGGGGTGGGCGCCGGTTCTGCTCAATGGCCGCGCCGGCTTCGTGAATGAATCCTGCGGGACCTTCAACGAGCACGAAACCAACCATACCAACAGCCTCGATGCGATGGTCTGTCTTGAGGACGAGCGGCAATTTGCCGATCTGATGACGAGGTCCGCGCAGCAGAAGCTTCAGGATCCCGAAAAGCGTCACCGCGTGATGCGAGGCGCGAAGCGCTACTTCGGTCGCCGTGCGCTGGAGATCCTGTCGACCTATCGCAGGGACGGTGCAAGTCTCGGCGAGGTGCTACCCCTGGCGTGGCGCTGGAAGACGAGCCTTTTGCATCTGCGAATCGGCAGCCCCGTCAGGTTTGCGCGTCTGGTCTCCGTGCTGCTTCTGCCGAAGTCGCTGACCGTGCAGATGCGGCGACTGAAACGATATTACGAACGGGACCTGGGCTGGAAGACGTGACGATGCGCGGCTTCGATGGCCTGCACGACAGGCTCGTCAGGCCGGTGTGATGTTGAAGCATATCAATACGGCGCGGCATCGATCGTGTTGCCTCAGCCGGTGTAACGGGAGTGTGTGATGCGAGTACTTGTAACCGGCCACCGCGGCTATATCGGCACCGTTCTGACGCCGATGCTGCTGAAAGCGGGCCATGAGGTCGTCGGCCTGGATAGCGATCTTTATGAACGTTGCACCTTCGACCATGGCGGTGAAATTGTGCGCGTTCCGACGATCCGTAAGGATGTCCGTGACGTGGAAGCGCGGGAGCTGAACGGCTTTGACGGCGTCTTGCACCTTGCCGCTCTGTCGAACGACCCGCTTGGCGATCTGAGACCCGGTCTCACCGACGACATCAATCATCGCGGCAGCGTTCGGCTGGCCAACCTTGCCAAACAGGCCGGAGTCCGCCGTTTCGTATTCGCGTCGTCCTGCAGCAATTACGGCCAGGCCGGCGAGGACATGATCGACGAAACCGGCGATCTCAATCCGGTCACCGCCTATGGCGTCTCCAAGGTGCAATCCGAGCGCGGCATTACCCTGCTGGCCGATGACCGCTTCTGTCCGGTTTATCTACGCCCGGCGACGGCCTACGGCCTTTCGCCGCGCCTTCGCTTCGACATCGTGTTGAACAATCTGGTGGCATGGGCCTACACCACGGGCCGCGTTCATCTGAAGTCCGATGGCTCGCCCTGGCGTCCGATCGTCCATATCGAGGATATTTCCCGCGCCTTCATCGCAGCGCTCGAGGCGCCGGCGGATGCGGTCTCGAACCAGGCGTTCAATGTCGGCCAGACCGCGCACAATTACCGGATCCGCGATCTTGCGCAGATCGTTGCCGGCGTCGTGCCGGGTTGCAGTCTCGAATTTGCCGACGATGCCGGACCGGACAAGCGCTCGTATCGCGTGAGCTTCGAAAAGATCGCGAAAACGCTGCCGTCCTTCAAGCCGAAATGGGACGCCCGCATGGGCGCCGAGCAGCTCTACAAGGCCTATTGCGAGGCCGGCGTTACGCTCGAAGAGTTCGAAGGACCGCGCTATCAGCGTATCGGCCATATCAACAAGTTGATCGCGGACGGCATCATCGACGGCGACCTGCGTCACAAGCTGGCCTACGCCGTCTGATCGCAAGCTGCGCGTCTGTCACACGCAATTACGTCATCAAGCCCGAGCCGGTGTTCCGGTTCGGGCTTTCTGTTTCAACCATCGGGATCAGACTTCGTCCTGTTCAGGGCGGCGCAGCAGCGCAAGGATGATGGCGAAGCTGGTCGACAGTACCGTCGTTTTTGCCCAGATGCCGTTCGACGCCGCCGTCACAATCAGCAGGAAGAGAGCCGGCATGATCGCCCAGCGGCTCGAATAATACGGAATGAAGCTGAACAGGAAGATGACATAGGCCGCGAATAGCGGAATGGTCAGCGCAAGCCCGCAGGCCAGGATGAAGTTCGCCCAGGAAATCTCGATCGCCAGCAGATTGAGGTCGGTCTGTCGCTGAACGAGCGCGGCAAGATCGTCGCGCGACATTCCGAACCACAGGTCCGCGGTGGGAAGACCGGAGATGAGGTCGATCGCGATCTGCCGCGTGCTGCCGCTGCCGATATCGTATTCGAAACGGCTCAGCATGGTGTCGAAGATGCCGAGATACCACAGCACGTAAACCGCGGCCACGAAGAACGGCATGCCGACCACGGCATAGACGAGTCCGGCCTGGTTGAAGCGTCCGGAAGCGAGTTGGCTGACAACGCTGATGACGAAATAGAGACAGATGACCAATCCGGCGACCACCATGGCGGTGCGGCCTCCGGTTGTGAAAATGGCGGCGAAGGCGGCGAGTGCGAGCAGCACACGAAAGACGCTGGCAGGTGTGAGCCGGATCGGTGTCGAGACCAGATTGGCGATGCAGTAGACGCCCAGCATGGTTGCGGCCGACAACTGGTTCTCGAAGAACGCGCGGGATCTGAATTGCCCCAACTCCCAGGAATCCGGCGTCAGCCCGCCGATGACCAGGAACTTCGCGGCATATTCCAGAAACAGCAGCCCGATATTGACGACGAAGTAGATATCCAGAAGTAACCGCAATTGGCGGAGATTATCGTAAGGCAGGCAAATCCAGACGACGACGATCAGAAGCGCGGCAAGGAACGTATCGACGAACGGCGCGATCGACAATTGCTTGAAGAAGATCGCGTAGACCGCGGTTGCGGCGATGGCCAGCGCAAAGAAGATCAGCCGCCAGTCCGTCAGGCACAGATACAGCACGTTTCCGCGAAAATTCGTATCGAGCAGAAACAGTGCGGCGGTCGTTGCGACCAGCAGGTAGGTGGCAAGATGAATCTTTTCGTATTCCGGGCCGCCGCCCAGATACCCCCAACCAACGATCTCAAAGACGCTGGGCGGCATCCATAAAAACAGCACGGTGGTGACGGCCAGCAAATAGCGCAGCCAGCGGACGAACTGATCTACCGGGCGCGGTCGCCGGAGAGCCAAGGTGCTGGTGCCGACGATGGTCATCGCGTCACTTGCCCATCACTTCATTTGCCCATGAGCGCCGAGACGATGGCGTTATAGGCGGGCTTCGGCCGCATATCGAAGTCGAACGGCAGGATGCGCGGCATCCTCACATCGGAGATGCGGCCGGCCATGATATTCTCCGCGACCGATGTGTGTCTGTCGCTGAGCTCCCAGGTGACGAGCAGCTTGACCGCGTCGACCGACAGAACATCCTTGAGATACATATGGTAATAGTCCGCGACACCCTTGTCGCGTTTCGCGAAATCGTCGGGAAAGGTCGAATCGTCGACGTCGAGTTCGGTGATGTAGATGTCCAGCCCCATCGCCTTGATCGTATGCATGAACTCGAGCAGGGAATCGCGGTCATATTCGTCGCGGAATTTCGGCGACATATGGGATTCCAGGCCGATCGCGCCGAGCGGCACATTCTCGTCGCGAAGACGCCTGACCAGGTCGAGGAAGTAACCGCGGAATTTTGGCCATGGCGAATCCGGCTTGCGCGACCGGTTCTTCGCAAACGGGGAATCGTACCATTTGTGCTCCAGATAGGCCTCGTTCAGCACGAGTTTGGCGTGCGGATCGGCCTGCTTGGCGCGCCTGAAGCTGCGCGCGATGTAGTCGCGACCCATGGCATTGTACCATGGCCCGCCACGCAAGCCGCCCTCGTGCCAGCTCTCGATCCAGATCGGCTCGTTCACCACGTCCCAGGAATGCACGCGCCCGGAATAGCGGCCTGCCACTTCATCGATGTGGCGGTCCAGCAGCCGCTCCATCTCGCGCGCGGACATCCGGCGCGTCCAGTCCGGCATGAAGTCGTTCCAGATCAGCGTATGCCCGCGCATCTTCAGATTGCATGACGCGGCAAACTCGAACAGCCGGTCGGCGACCGTGAAGTCGATGGTGTCCGGTCCCTTGCGAAGCGCATCGAACTTCAGACTGTAATCGGGTGTCAGGATCGCGCATTCGTCGCACAGAAGCTTCGCGTAGGACGGGCTCGTATAGATGTGCTGGTCGAATGCCGATCCGAACAGGATGCCGCGTGCAGCAGCGACGTCACGCGCCTTTTTTGCGGGCGTCGCCACGCTGCGTGTAGCGGACGCGCCGAGCAAGCTTGCTCCGGCGAGGGCTGCCATGCCGCGCAACACATTCCGGCGGTCGCTCGGGCTCTCTGGGTGCATGGCGGTCGGTATCACGCACCGTAAAAGCGGTCAAAACAATGAAAAGTCAGAGCCATGTGCGGCGTGTATTAAGGTAAAGGCCACAGCGGTTTGGTTAATCCACCGATTGGTCTGTCATGACGGAAAGGAGACCTTATAAAAACAACTGCGATGAATGGTTCGATCGCGCACGGGGGCGACGTCGGAACCTTACAGATCAGCAATGATTGGCTGAAGCGAGCGGCGAAGTATTTGTGATGCTCAAGTTATCGGCCGATTTTGAAGTAGTGAAAAGTGTCGTATCCCCCATGACAACGTATGACGTCGAACTGGTCCGCCTGAACAGCCCGAAGCAGAAACTGTTGTCCCGCTTTCCGAAGCAGGCCATGTATGCGCGGTATATCAAGGCGCTGTTTCGCGGCGAAGTCGAACTCCGGCTGTTGCCGTTGTTGTGCAACCGCTCGCTCGTGTCGCTCGATATAGGCGCGCATCACGGCATCTATACGCTCGGCACCAGCCTGTTCTCCCGTCGCGTGGTTGCGGTCGAGCCGCAATATCATCTGGCGCGGACGCTGCGGAAGTCGCTGCCGCCCCGTGCGACTCTGATCGAGGGCGCGTTGTCCAGCGAGGCCGGCGAGGCGACGCTGCGTATTCCGTTGCGTGAATGGGACTCGCTGTCTCATCTGGATTTCGGAGGCGAGGACGACAGCCGGTGGCGCTCACAGCGGGTTTCGCTGTTCCGCATGGATGACATCGTTCAGGAGCCGGTCGGTTTCGTGAAGATCGACGTCGAAGGGCATGAACGCGAAGTGCTCGAGGGCGCGCTGCGGATTATCGGGTCCGACAAGCCTGTCTTCCTGATCGAGATCGAAGAGCGGCACAGGTCCGGATCGGTCGCGGATATTGCGAGCTTCATGGAAAGTCGCGGCTACCGCAGCCATTTCGTCGACGGCGAACTGATCCGGCCGATCCGTGAATTCGACCTCGATCGGCATCAATCGGCGTCGTTGATCGGCAAGGGCGATCGCGCAAGCTACAAGAACTACATCAACAACTTCATTTTCGTGCCTCCGCATGTGAGCCTGCCGGCATCGGTGCCGTCTCCGTGGCGGGCATTGTCCGTCAGTCTCGGTCGAATCATGGCGGGCTGATCGCTTGTGCCACAAGTGGGCAGATCGCAGACGCTGCCGACCATCGAATCGCAAGGGCGGTGATTGAGATGCTGGCAAGACAGGAAATGCCGGACGTTTTGAGTGAGGTGGGTGCTGTCCAGGCGCTTGGCGCGAGCCACATGCTCTGCCTGATCCATCCGATCGATCCTCGCGGCAACAAGGTCGGCGGCATCGAAACGCATGTTCGCATGATGCTGGCGCACGCGCCGCGCGATTGGCGGGTCCTGCTGGTCGGCGTCGACGGCCGTGGCGATTGCCGGCTGGGCGAAGTACAGCGTCTGACCGTGGAGGGGCGGGCGTTCGACTTTCTGCCGGTACTGCATTTCCCCGACGACCAGACGCAGGCCGCGCGATCGATCTTCGCTTCGCTGACCTTTCGGTTCGGCGCTGGCCTGATGAGACATTTCGTAACGCTTCGGCGCGCGATCGGGGCGGTGCCTAGCGCGACGATCGAACTGCAAAGGTTCGAATTCGCCAGTCTTGGGCCGCTGCTGGGCCGTCCGACCGTTCAGGTGATCCACGGCGAGGGCTCGAAATCCGACAAGATGGATTCGCTGATCAAGAAATTCTGGTTCCTGCATCGGATGAACGAGGCGATCGCCACCCGACTGGCCGGCCAAATCATTTGTGTGAATCCGAATATCCTTGCACGGCTCGAGCGCGAAAAACCGAAAGCAGCGAAGCGGGCGGTATTTATGCCGGTCGCGGTCGATACGGAGATTTTCGCGGCGGCGGAGTTCGACAAGGCGGATGGCATCTTTCGTGTGGTGTTCGCCGGCCGGTTCGACGAGTTCAAGAACCCACCCTTGATGTTCAAGAGCCTGCGGCGGCTTCACGAGCGTCTGGGCGGCAAGTTCGAATTTCACTACATCGGAACCAGCGATCCTGCGCGCTATTCCGAATTCGAACTCGTCCGGTCATTCACGACCTTTCATGGCTTTCGCACCTCGCGCGAAGTGGCCGACATCATGAAGCGATGCCACGCCGGCATTCTCACCTCATGGTTCGAGGGGATGCCGTGCTACCTGCTTGAATTGCTGTCGGTTGGACGACCGGTCGTTGCGGTGTCGTTGCCGCAATACGAGTTGGTGATCGAGCAGGGCAAGAGCGGGTATCTGATCGAACGCAAGGACGCGGCCGGGTGCCCGAAGGACGATGAACAGTTGATCGGCGAATTGTCGGACCGGCTTATCGATGTCTGGTCCGCCATCAAGCAAGAAACGATGTCCGTGACCGCGATCCGGGACTGCGCGATGCCTTACTCAGTCGGCGTGCAACTCGACCGGCATTTTGCGAGACATCGGCGGCTTGTCGCCGCCCAAACAGCCTGACCCGCCAGATCGCGTTTCGGGTGGACAACGGGCGCTAGCGCACCCGGCGCAGCTAATCGCCTTGCGTGCCGGACCGCAGGATCGCGATTCCGATTTCGTTATCCGAACGCCACACGACCTGGCATTGCCAGAGGCCGTCCTCGTGTCCCTTGACCCGCAGCTGGAACGCGTCGGGCATGTCCGCGACGCTGCGGCCCATCAATCTCGCGCCACGCGCCGACACATCGGTTAGCCAGAACGGACTTGCGTGTGTCCCGTCGCCGGAATCGACGCAGTAGAATGTCTGATCTTCCTGGCCGGCCTGTAGCGGGGAGTGTTTGGACGACGGTTTCAACGGTCTTGCTTCGGCCGCGATTTGCGAGGGACCGCAACTCATACTGACCGCCTCGCATTCGTTCCATGCGCGGCTGGCATTAACGTTACCTGACGCGCCTTTTGTCCGGCACTAAGGGATCAGCAGAACCTTGCCGAAATGATGGTTCGCGCGCATGTAGGCGTGCGCTTCACTGGCCTGCGCCAGACTGAAGGTCCGGTCGATCGGCACGCCGATACGGCCGGCCGTGACGTGATCCCACAGATCGTCGCGCATCCTGACCATGATGTCGTGAACTTCCTCAATGTTGCGCGTCCGGAATGTCACGCCGATATGCTCGATACGCCGGCGCGCATGCTCGTCGAAATCGAATTCCGCTCTGGTGCCGGCAAGCCGGCCGATGTTGACTATGCGGCCCTTGAGCGCTGTGCAGCGCATGGTCTGGTTGACGGTCGGACCGGACAGCATGTCGACGGTGAGATCGAGGCCATGGCCTTCGGTCGCCTTCAGGATTTGCTCGGGCCAGTCGGCGTCCGCGGTATTGAGCGCGAAGTCCGCGCCGAATGCCGTCAGTCGCGCGCGCCTTGTGTCGTTGGTCGAGGTGCCGATCACACATTTCGCGCCAAGCAGCTTCGCCATTTGCAGGCCGATGATGCCGACGCCGGAACTCGCGCCTTGGACCAGCACGTTTTCACCCGGCTTGAGACGGCCGGCCGTGACCAGCGCATTGTGCAGCGTGTTGAGGCCCACCGGCAGGGTCGCGGCCGTCTCGAAGCTCATGCCCTCCGGAATTTTGAGAGCGCGGCGGTAATCGCAGAGCGCAAACTCGGCGTGACTGCCGGTCGCGTGGCACATGATGTGGTCGCCCGCTGTAAAGCCTTCGACCGCGCTGCCGGTCGCGATGACCTCGCCGGCAAATTCGATTCCGATCGGCTTGCTATCGGCGGCCGACCCCTTGGCCGCGCCGAGGTCGGCGCGGTTCAACCCGGTGGCCTTGACCTTGACGAGAAGGTCGGCCGGCCCGGGGCTCGGTTCCGGGACATCCGTGACCGCAACGCCATTCGGGGAAGCAATGCCGGCTTTCATCAATTCGCTCCTGGTGAAGGCTGTTCGTCTTAGCGGCAATAGCAAAGGGCCGCCGCGACGCAAGCGCAATTGCGAAGTGCCGTCGTAAAACCGTCATATTATCAATTGTTTGGCTTGATCTGACGCAATGCAATCGGCGTCGCCGTCACTATGTTACACGATGCGCGAGTGGGCAGGCCCTTCGCCGAAATGGGAGCAATCGATGCCGTTGCGCGAAGAGACGTTGCGCCAAGAGCCGTCGCGCCAAGAGCCGTTGCGCGATGATCAGCCGCCGCTGCAGGTCATAAGCCTGCCAGCGCCGGCAAGCCGCCGTGTTCATCCGGCGTCGGACGTGACGCCTGATCCCAACGCCGGCGACATGTCCGTGCCGTCATTCGAGAACTGGAATCGGGTTGCGCGAGCGACGGCCGCGCGCCTGACGCAGGGTTTCTCGCCATACGCGCATGCGGCTGCTTGGTTCGATTGGACCTCGCATCTGGCCAGGGCGCCCGGACGGCAGGCGGAACTCGGCATCGCCGCCGTTCAGATCGCAACGCAGTATTCGCGCTTCGTTGCGCAAGCGCTCATCGGCGCTAATCCGCCGCTGCCATTTAAGGCCGGGCCGCACGACCGGCGCTTTCAGCATGAGGCTTGGAGCAAGGCGCCGCTGATGTTCTGGCAGCAGGCGCATCTCGCTCAGGAGCGCTGGTGGAACGAGGCGACCCGCGAGGTGCGTGGAATGAACCCAAAGAGGGCGAAACGGGTTCGGTTCATGGTCGATCAGGTTCTCGATGCCGCGGCTCCATCCAACATCCCATGGGTCAATCCCGAGGTTGTGGAAGCCACGATGCGCGAGAACGGTGCGAATCTCGTTCGTGGCGGCAAGAACCTGACCGAGGATGTTCTCGCGATGCTGGCATCGGAGGAATTGCCGATCCGTGACGGCTACGAGGTCGGAACCCATGTGGCCGCGACGCCGGGTGAAGTCGTCTACCGCAACCACCTGATGGAGCTCATTCAATATCGTCCGGCGGGTGATGCCGTTGTCGCCGAGCCGCTGTTGATCGTCCCGGCCTGGATCATGAAATATTATGTCCTCGACCTCGAGGCGCATAATTCGCTGGTCCGCTACATGGTCGAGCGCGGGTTCACCGTATTCATGATCTCCTGGCGCAATCCGGGGCCTGAAGACCGCGACGTGTCATTCGACGATTACCGCGTGTCGGGCGTGATGGCCGCGCTCGATGCCATCAATGCGATCGTTTCCGACCGCAAGGTGCACGCCTGCGGCTATTGCATCGGCGGCACGCTGCTGTCGATTGCGGCGGCGACGATGGCGCGCGACGGTGATGACCGGCTTGCCAGCATCGCTTTGCTCGCGGCGCAGACCGATTTCAGCCAGGCCGGCGACCTGATGCTGTTCGTCGACGAGAGCCAGATCGCCTTCCTCGAGGACATGATGTGGGACCAGGGCGTGCTCGACACGCGCCAGATGTCCGGCGCCTTCCGGCTTCTGCGTTCGAACGATTTGATCTGGCGGAAGGCGCTGAAGGAATACTGGCTGGGCGAGCGCGAAAAGGCGAGCGCCCTGACGTCATGGAACGCGGACCGGACCCGTATGCCGGCCCGCATGCACTCGCAATATCTCCGCGGCCTGTTCCTTGAGAATCGCCTGACGTCCGGGCGATTTGCCGTCGAAGGCCGGGTCATTGCCCTGAAGGATATCGATGCGCCGATGTTCGTCGTCGGCACCGAGAGCGATCACATTGCGCCGTGGCGCTCAGTCTACAAAATAAGCCTCTTCACTGATCATGAGCTGACATTCGTGCTGACCAATGGCGGGCACAATGTCGGGATCGTATCCGAACCGGGGCACGCGGACCGGCATTATTTCTATGGGATGCGGCGTCCGGCCGATCGTTATGTCGATCCCGATACCTGGCTCTCGCATGCAACGCGTGCCGAAGGGTCGTGGTGGCCTGCTCTTGCCGATTGGCTTGCAGCACGCAGCAGTCCGGGCCGTGTTGCGCCTCCGCCCATGGGCGCCGCGCATCTCGGGCTTGCGCCTTTGTGCCCGGCGCCGGGCACCTATGTGCACCAGCGGTGAGCCGGCTTCAGCGCGCGATCCGCAACACCCGCCCCTCGAGGTCCGACAGATCGCGCGATCCGAGAAATGCAAGATTGCGGTGGATTTCGCTGCGCAGCAGATCGATCGCGCGGCGCACGCCGGCCTCCTGCCCGATCGCGGCGGCATAAAGAAACGGCCGGCCGAGAAAGACGAAGTCGGCGCCCAGCGCGAGCGCCTTGATCACATCGCTGCCGCGGCGGATGCCGCTGTCCATCATCACCGTCATGCCTTGCGCCGCTTCGGCGATGCGGGGCAGCACGCGTAACGGGGCGACGGCACCGTCGAGCTGCCGGCCGCCATGGTTCGATACAATCACGCCGTCGCATCCGATCTTTTGCGCGGTCTGCGCATCCGACGGTGACAGGATGCCCTTGATGATGAGCTTGCCCTGCCAGCGCTCGCGAATCCATTCGAGGTCATGCCACGACAACGAGTCGCGCAGATGCGCGCGCGTCGCGGCATTGGAGAACACCGCCATGCCGCGTTCGACACTCGAATTCTCGTAATAGGGCATGCCGTGATGGCGCAAGGTGCGCAGCGCGGTGCCGAACAGCCAGCGCGGGTGGGTCAGCCCGTCGAGCGCGAGTTTCAGCGTCGGACGCAGCGGCGAGGTATAGCCCGCGCGCACCAGATTCTCGCGATTGCCGCCGACCGGAACATCGGCGGTGACCACGAGGTTTCGATAACCGGCCGCGGCAACGCGGTCGACCAAACCGCCGATGGCGGCGCGCTCGACCGGCAGATAGGCCTGAAACCAGGCTTGCGGATTGGCTTTTGCAATCTCCTCCAGCCGCACCAGGGAGGCGCCGCTCAGAATGAACGGCACATTCTCGGCCGCCGCCGCGGAGGCCAGCGCAAGATCGGCGCGATAGCCGGCCAAGCCGGATCCGCCCATCGGCGCGATGCCGAAGGGCGCGCTGAAGGTTTCGCCGAACAGTGTTCTCGCGGTCGTGCGCGCCGACACGTCGACCAGGACGCGGGGATGAAAGTCATAATCCTGGAACGTGGCGCGGTTCTCGTGCCGGGAGGCATTGGTCTCGACCGCACCCGAGATGAAACTGTAGATGCAATGCGGCAGGTAACGTTCCGCGGCCGGCTCCAGGTCCTCGAGCGACAGGATGTCGAGCAGCCGGCGGTTCAGCACAGGTGGCGCGGCGGCTGCGGGATCGCGGGTGGTGTCACGCATGTCCGAACGCCTGCGCGTACCGTTCGCGGAACCGCGGCAGGACCTCTGCATTCAGCATGCGTTGCGGCTTGCCGCCGCGCAGGACGTCGATGAGTTGCTCCGCCGCCATCAAAGCGAGACGCTTGCGCGCGGCATGGGTCACGCCGGCGGTATGCGGGCTCGCGATGACATTGCGCAGCGAGAGCAGGGGGTGGTCGGCCGGCGGCGGCTCCTGCTCCCAGACATCGACGCCGGCGCCCGCAAGGTGACCCGACGCCAGCGCATCATAGAGCGCCAGTTCGTCATGGATGCCGCCGCGCGCCGCGGTCACGAAGAATGCACCCTTCTTCATCAGCGCGTATTCGGGTGCGCCGATCATGCGCGAGGTTTCCGCCGTGAGCGGACAATGCAGCGATACGAAATCCGACTGTTGCAGCAGGTCGGCCAGTTCCACCTTGCGGGCGCCGCGGGCGGTCATCGCGTTCTCGCCGACATAGGGATCGTAAGCCAGCACCGTCATCGCAAACAGGCCGCCGCACAATTCAGCGACGCGCGTGCCGGTATTGCCGAAGCCGACAACCCCCACAGTCTTGCCATAGAGATCGTCGCCCATATAGGCGATGCGATCGACGGTCTCGCCCGTACGCAGCGCCTTGTCGGTCTCGCCGATCCGCTTGGTCAGCGACAGCATCATGCCGAGCGTATGTTCGCCCACGGCTTCCCGGTTGCCGCCGGTCTGGTTGACCGCGATCACTCCCGCTTGCGTGCAGGCGTCGACATCGATGGCATCGAAGCCTGCGCCGCTTGCCGACACCACGAGAATGCTGGGGCATTGTGCAAGAAGCTCACGCCCGACGCGCAAATGCTCGGGAATATCGAGACGCGCGGAATCGATCTGTATCGCGTGCGATGCAGCAAGCGTTGCGTGCAGGGCTTCGAACGGTTGCGACTTATCGATCCGGATCAGCGAGAGATCGGCGCAGGCCTCGATGCTGCGATCGAATCCCGGATCGATATAACCGCCGATATAGGAAATCTGTTTGCGCGCACTCATGGGACCTCGCTCGTGCGATTGTCTGTAGCAGGCGCCCGGATGGCGTCAATCGTGAGCCGCGTGGCGATCCGCTTTGGCATTCAGCCCAATCATTGTATGCATTGTGGGCATCACGATGGGCTTCCGGGGGGCGACCAGAGCATGTCCAAGATCGTCGAGCGGACGCTCGATTTCGTCGAGCTGTTTGCGAGCGAACGCCGCCCGTTGTCGCTGTCCGACATCTCGCGGCTGCTCGGCATTCCGGCCTCGAGCTGCCACGACGTGCTGCGCGCGCTGCTGGCGCGTGGCTATATCTACGAGATCGGGCCGCGTGCGGGTTTCTATCCGACGGTGCGGCTGCTCAACCTTGCAAAGACCATCTCGCAGCACGACCCGATCTTGCTGCGCGCCGAATTGCTGCTGCGCAAGATTCGCGACGCCATCGACGAATCGGTGTCGCTGGCGAAGGCCGGCAAGACCAACGCGACCTATCTGCTGATGTTCGAACCGAGCCATCCGCTCCGCTTTATCGTCGATGCCGGAAGTCAGGTGCGCAGCCTGCATGCCACATCGGCCGGCAAGGCGTTTCTGGGCAGCCTCGATCCGGACGAGTTCGAATCCTGGCTGAAGATGGCGAAGCTCGCGCCGATGACGGTAAAGACCATCCGCTCCAAACAGGTGCTGCGCGACGACATCTTGGCATCGAAGCGGCGCGGCTATTTCCTCAACCAGGCGGAAAGCTTCGACGACGCCACCACGGTGTCGTCGCTGTTTCGCTGGCAAGGCGCGGATTACATCGTCACCGCCGCGGGGCCGACCTCGCGCATGGCGGGCAAGCTCGATCAGGCGATCAAGCTGGTGATGGAAGCCTGCCGGGCGCTGGGCGAGGGGCGCTAGCGTCGGAAACTCCGATGTCCGCAATCAGCGGCCTGCGCTGATCTGGGATCGGATTCGATGGGGCCGCGGATCCCGATTGACTCGGGTTTAGGCAGGTCCTAGAAAATGTTCGACACAGCGATATTTATTTCGGTATAGCGAAATCGGAGGAGCCGGGTGAAAGCGTCCGGGGCGCCTGAAAAGCTTGGCGCACGTGGCCCCAAGGGTCCATTGGCGGGCATTCGCGTCATTGATCTGACGACGGTCATCATGGGACCATCGGCAACACAGATCCTTGGCGATCTCGGTGCCGACGTGATTAAGATCGAGTCCGCCGGCGGCGATTCCCTGCGCTGGATCGGGCCGAACCGCACCGACGGCATGGGTCCGCTCTACCTCAATGCCAACCGCAACAAGCGCAGCGTCGTGCTCGATCTGAAGGATGCGGAGGATCGCGAAGCGTTGCTGTCGCTTGTCGCCGGGGCTGACGTATTCGTATCCAACGTGCGGCCGCAGGCGATGGCGCGGCTTGGGCTTGGCTACAGCGAGGTCCGGGCTGTGAATCCCGAGATCGTTTACTGCCTCGCGGTCGGATACGGCTCCGATGGACCGAAATCCGGTCAGGCCGTGTATGACGATCTCACCCAGGCAGGCTCGGGCGTCGCCGGATTGTTCGGTGCAATCGATGGTGTGCCACGCTACACGCCGGTGAATATGTGCGACCGCGTGGTCGGCCTCTATGTCGCGCTCGCCATCATTGCGGCCTTGCACCATCGCGCGGTGACTGGCGAAGGGCAGGAAATCGAAGTGCCGATGCTGGAGACGATGGCGCAATTCGTGCTCGCCGATCACATGGGCGGCGGCGCCTTCGTTCCGCCGCTCGACACGATGGGCTACAAGCGCCTGATGTCACGCGTGCGCGGGCCTTATCCGACCAAGGACAGCCATCTTTCGCTCGTGGTCTATACCGATAAGCACTGGCGCGCATTTTCGGCGATGGTTGGCAAACCCGATCTGCTCGATACCGATCCAAGGTTCAAGACGCAGGAAGCCCGTACCCGGCATTCCGAGGATATGGGATATTTCCTGAAAGAGCATATGCCGCAAAAGACCACAGCCGAGTGGATCGCGGCGTTGCACGTTGCCGATATACCGGCGCATGCGGTGAACCGTCTGGAAGATCTGTTCGACGATCCGCACTTGAAAGCGGTAGAGATGTTCCCCGAGATGGAGCATCCGACGGAAGGCAGGGTGAAGGTTTCGCGCTTCCCGGTGAAATTCTCGAAAACGCCGGCACAGATCCGTTGTCTTGCTCCCAATCTCGGCGAGCACACCGACGAGATATTTCCTGCGCGTGCCAGCAAGCGCGCCGCCATACTGAAAGCAAAGCCGAAAACCAGCACCGGGAGCTGACGCAAGTGAAGACCTTCGATGCGCTGTGCAACACGCCGGAACGGCGCGAAATCCGCGACGCTGTCCGCGCGATCTGCGACCGGTTCAACGACAATTACTGGCTGGAGAAGGACAAGGCCCACGCCTTCCCGTTCGAATTCGCCAAGGCGATGGCGGATGGCGGCTGGCTCGGCATTGCCATGCCGGAGGAATATGGTGGCGCCGGGCTCGGCGTCACCGAAGCCGCGATCATGATGCAGGAGGTCGCGCATTCCGCGGGCGCCTTCGCGGCCTGTTCGACCGTGCACATCAATATTTTCGGGCTGCATTCCATCGTCAAGCACGGCACCGATGCGCAGAAGAAGGCGTGGCTGCCCTCGATCATCGACGGATCGTCGCGCACCTGTTTTGGCGTGACCGAGCCCGACGCCGGCCTCGACACCTCGAAGATCAAGACCCGCGCCGTGCTGAAGGGCGACCGCTACATCGTCAACGGCAAGAAGATCTGGACCTCGACCGCGCAGCAGGCCGACAAGATCGTTCTTCTTGCGCGCACAATTCCGATCGAGGAGTGCAAGAAGCCGACCGACGGATTGTCGCTGTTCTATACCGACTTCGACCGCTCGAAGATCGAGGTGCGCGAAATCCTGAAAATGGGTCGGCACGCGGTCAATTCGAACCAGACCTTCTACGACAATTACGAAGTGCCGGTGGAGCACCGCATCGGTGAGGACGGCAAGGGTTTCCGCTACATTCTCGATAGCCTCAATCCCGAGCGCGTGTTGAATGCGGCCGAGTGTGTCGGCATCGGCCGGCGCTGCCTTGAACGCGCGGTGAATTATGCCGGCGAGCGAGTGGTGTTCGGACGGCCGATTGGCCAGAACCAGTCGATCCAGCATCCGCTTGCGGAAAATTGGTCCGAATTGCTGGCGGCCGAATTGCTCACGCTGCATGCGGCCGAGTTGTACGACGCTGGTCAGCCTTGCGGCGCGGAGGCGAACGCCGCGAAATATCTTGCCGCCGACGCGGCCTTCAAGGCCGCGGACCAGGCCGTGCGCACCCATGGCGGCATGGGCTATGCGGCGGAATTTCATGTCGAGCGCTATTTCCGTGAAGCCGTGGTGATGCGGCTCGCGCCGGTGTCGCGCGAAATGGTGCTGAACTACATCGCCGAGCGCGAACTCGGTCTGCCAAAGTCCTATTGAGGCGGACTGGCTAACGCACGGGAGTTTTGCGCGTGGCGGAAAAGGTCATCAATATCGGCGGTGCATCCGGGGCCTGGGGCGACAGCCCGATGGCGATCCCGCAATTGCTGACGGCGGATGTCCACTACCTGATGATGGACTATCTCGCCGAAGTCACGATGTCGCTGTTGGCGCGCGCGCGCATGAAGGACTCGAATGCGGGTTTCCCCCCGGATTTCGTCGGCTATCTGAAGCGCTCGCTGCCGGAGATCGCGAAGCGCCGTATCAAGGTCGTCAGCAATGGCGGCGGCGTCAATCCGCAGGGCGCGAAGCGCGCACTGGAGGCGGTGTGCGCCGAACTCGGATTGTCGCTGAAGATCGCGGTGGTCGAAGGCGACGACGTGATGCCGCGCATCGATGCGTTGCGCGCGACGGTCCGCGAAGCCGCAACGGGCGAAGCGTTGCCGCCGAAACTCCTCACCGCGAATGCTTATCTGGGCGGGCTGCCGATCGCGGCCGCGCTCGATCGCGGCGCCGATATCGTGATCACCGGACGCTGTGCGGATTCGGCGCTGGCGCTCGGCATCCTGATGCATGAATTTGGCTGGACGGCCGACGACTACGACCGGCTCGCCGCCGGCAGTCTCGTCGGTCACATTCTGGAATGCGGGCCGCAATCGACCGGCGGCGTGCATACCGACTGGGACAAGGTGCCAGGCTGGGAGAATATCGGTTACCCGATTGCCTCCTGCAGAATGGACGGCAGCTTCACGCTGTGGAAGCCGGCGGATACCGGCGGGCTGATCGTGCCGGCTTCTGTCGCCGAGCAGGTGTTGTATGAGGTCGGCGATCCCGCCGCTTACATCCTTCCCGATGTGGTCGCCGATTTCACCCAGGTCAAACTCGAGCAGGTCGGCGACAACCGCGTGCGTGTCTCGGGCGCGAAGGGCTATCCGCCAACGTCGCAATACAAGGTCTCGGCCACCTATCAGGACGGCTGGCGCGGCGTGGCCACTGTCTCGATTGTCGGGTCGGATGCGGTGCCGAAAGCGGAGAGAACCGCGGAGGCCTTGCTCGCGCGTGCGCGGATGTTGTTCCGGCAGCGCCAACTTCCCGATTTCACCGCGACGCATACCGAGGTGCTGGGTTCCGAATCAGCCTACGGGCCGAAAGCCAATGCGCGTGGCGTTCGCGAAGTGTTGCTGCGGCTTGTGGTCGATCATGCGGACCGGGAGGCGATAGACATTTTTGCGCGTGAAATCGGGTCCGTCGGCATCAGTTTCGCGCAGGGGACCACGGGCATTTTGTCCGGCCGCCCCAAGCCGACACCGGTGGTGCGGCTGTTCACGTTCTTTGTCGACAAGGCGGCGCTGGGATCGCCGCAGGTACAGATCGGCGATGAAGCATCGTTTGCGGTCGAGGTGCCGGCGGCGGGTGGATATGCGGGCCCGGCAGCCATGCCGGATTCGCTTGCGGACATTGCGGCGGACGATGCCGGCGTCGATATCGATTTGCGCATGCTCGCGGTGGCGCGCTCCGGCGACAAGGGCAATTCATCGAACATCGCGATCATCGCGCGCGACCCGAAATATGTGTCCCTGATCCGCCGAGCGGTGACACCCGAGAAGATGGCGTCTCATTTCGAGGGCCTGGTGCACGGCAAAGTCACGCGATACGAAGCGCCGGGGCTTCATGCCTTCAACTTCCTGCTCGAAGACGCGCTCGGCGGTGGCGGCATGGCCTCGCGGCGCATCGATTCGCAAGGCAAGGCTTTCGGTCAGATGGCACTGGAAATGAAGATCAGGGTGCCGCGCGCGATGGCACAGGAGCTTGAAGCGCGTAAATCCACAACAGTGTGAGGAGTAAGGCGATGAAACAGTTCATGGGCCTGTTGATCGCACTCGGCATAGCTTGCGTCGCGACCTCCCCGGTCAATGCGCAAAGCTACCCCACGCGCCCGATCACGATCGTCGTGCCGTTTCCGGCCGGCGCGCTATCGGATGCCGCGGCGCGTATCCTGCAGCCGAAACTCGCCGAGGCGCTCGGGCAGTCGGTCGTGATCGAGAACAGAGGCGGCGCTGGTGGTGTGACCGGCACAGCCGCAGTCGCCCGCGCGCAACCGGATGGATATACGCTGCTCGTCACGGTCAATGCCCCGGTCGTCATGGGGCCTGCGTTGCAGAAGAGCTATCCGTTCGATCCCGCGAAAGCGCTCGCCGGCGTATCCCTGCTGACCGAGACCTATCTTGCGCTGGTCGTTCGCGGCGACTCGCCGATCAAGTCGGTGGCGGATGTGATCCGGCTCGCAAAGGAGAAGCCCGGGCAACTCACTTTCGGAAGCGCAGGTGTCGGTTCCGCTCACCAGATTGCGGGCGCATTATTGAACGCGAAAGCCGGTATCAACATCAGTCACGTGCCGTTCCAGGGCGGCGCACCGGCCGTGCAAAATCTGGCAGGCGGCCACATCGACATGAGCTTTGCTACGTTGCCTTCGGTGATGCCGCTGGTGCAAGGCGGCCAGCTCCGGCTGGTGGCCCTGGCTGAGCCCCGGCGTTACGCAGGACTTCCGGATCTTCCGGCGGTCGGTGAGACCGTGCCCGGTGTGGAGACCACATCCTGGGTCGGCTTTCTTGCTCCGGCCGGTACTCCGATGGAGATTCGTGAGCGGTTAGCAAAGATCGTTGACGACGCCATGCGAACCGACGACGTCCGAAACAAGATGCTCGCGCTGGGAATGACACCGATACCGGCGGGGCCGGAGGCGTTCGATCGCGTGATCGCGCGGGACCTCAAATTCTGGCAAGACGCCGTCGAAGCCGCGAAGATCGAAAAACAATAGGTGAACTCCTTGCGCATCTGCATTTTTGGAGCCGGAGCCAGCGGCGGCCATTTCGCGGTGCGGCTTGCGCGCGCCGGGCATGACGTGTCGGTGATCGCGCGCGGGCCGCATCTGGCGGCGATCCGCGAGCGCGGCCTGCAGCTGAAGACCGGCAGCGACGTTCTGTCGGCGGAGGTTACAGCAAGCGACACGCCGAATGATCTGGGTCCGCAGGACCTTGTCATAGTCGCTACCAAGGCAACGGCTTTGCCCGCAATCGCCCCGCATATCGCGCCGCTGGTCGGCAAGGATACGCTGGTGCTGTTCCCGCAGAACGGCATGACCTGGTGGTACCCCGTCGGCTTACCGTTACAGCATCCGACTCCGCCCGCGATTCCGATCTTCGAGCTGGCGAAGCCATTTCTTGCAGCGATGCGGCCGGAGCAGGTGCTCGGCGGCATTATCTATTCGGCCAACGAGGTCGAGTCGCCGGGGGTCATCAAGAATAACTCGCCGACCCACAACCGGCTGGAGATGGCATCGATCGGGGGGAGCGAGCCGGCTGCCGTGCCCGCAATCCGCAAGCAGTTCGAGCAGGCCGGAATCCTGTCACCCGATCCGGGTGACATCCGGGCCGCGGTTTGGACCAAACTCGTCAACAACATGAGCGGATCGACGATCGGGCTCGCCACCGCGAGTCCGTCGGACGGGGCGCGCAAGGATCCGGCGTTGGCGGAAATTTACTGCCGGGTGATGCGCGAAGGTCTGAGAATTTCCGCTGCCCATGGTTATGCCCTCGACATAGAACCGAAACGCATGCTGGGGCGGCTGCTGGACCACAAGGCCTCGATCCTGCAGGATTATGAACAGCACCGGCCGATGGAGATTGCCGAGATCGTGCTGGCGCCGGTCGCGTTCGCGCGGGCTGCGAAGATCGCGACGCCGACGCTCGATACTGTTGCCGCGATCGTGACTAAGTTGGCGCGAGATCGCGGTCTGTTGCCGGCGGAGATTGCCGGGCCGTCGTTAGGGCCAGCGGAAGAGGGGTGACGTCGCAATGTCGCAGCGCTCGAAATACGTCATTCGTTCCGATGAGATCGAAGCCTATTCACCCGCCAATCATACCGGCACCCGCAACAAGCGGCTGATCGGACCGCGCGTCAATGGCGCGCGGCATCTCGAGATCGTGCTGGGCGAGATCGAGCGCAACGAAGGTGCGATCGCGCATATGCATCCCGATCTTGAGCAGGCCGTCTACGTTCTGGAGGGCGAGGCCGTGGTACGGATCGACGATGTTCCGCATGACATCAGGGCCGGCGATCTCGTCTATTTCCCGGCGAGGGTCTTTCACGACATCAAGGTCACCAGTCCGGTGATCCGGATGCTGGTGATCTACGGGCCGCCCTATGATGAGCAGCCCCACCAGGTGGTGCGGAAGGAATGACGCGGGCCGCCGTGCCGCTTACCGCGTCACCACGATGAAATCGGTATAAAGCCCGGTCTCGTGCCCGAGCCCGTGGTCCGAGACAATCAACGATGCGCCGGGAGTGACATATTCCGAGATGCGCTCGACCACGTCGGGCGCGATATCGATCCGGTCCAGCACCGCCGTCGCGCCGAGGCTCGGAATCGGTTCGTTCGCCTTGGCCGACAATTTTTTGACCGGGACTTCGATTGGGCGGCCGCGGCGATCGTATTCAATCCGCGTCTTGACCTTCTCGGCCTTCGGCAGCTCCTGCGGCATGGTGACCGCCTTCCAGCTCAGCTCGGTGTCGCTGCCGTCCTTCGCCAGCGCGGTGAAGACATGGGTGCCGAAATTCGGCTTGTCGTCCTTGAATGCGACGTCCGCACTGAACAGCGGAATGAAGTGCTGGCGGACGTAAAGCTTCTTGTCCTTCTTGCTGATGAAGACCGTGATCGCGCCTTTGGGCGGCGCTTTCTTCTGCTTGGCCTCCAGCGATTCCGCGAAGCTCGCGAGAATCGGCGCCGGAATATCCGCAGGCCGCGGATAGATCGAGGCGGTCGCGTCGGATGTGCGCTCGCTGTTGCTGTCCTTCGCCTCAGCCTCGATCCTGGTTTCGAGTTCGGCCTCGGCTTCGACGCGCGTGCCGACCTGTTCGACCGATGGCGTCAGGTCGCGCATCGCAGGCTTGGCATCCGCGCCGTCCACGGCTTCACCGGCTCCGTCGGTGGCGATCAGCTCGGCACTGGCGACACGCACACGGTCCGGCATCGTGGTGTCGAGCGTCTTGCGCAGGTCCGGCAGGGTTTCGACGGTGGCAACCGCCGGCTTCGGCTGGAACAGCAACGGATGCGTCACATCGACGGGTTCGACATCCTCGCGCGCCACGATCACGCGCGTATTCATCCGGATGGTGCGCCAGAGATAATCCGCATAATGCTCCGGCAGCCGGATGCAGCCATGCGAGGCGGGGTAGCCCGGCAGCTTGCCCTCATGCAGGGCGATGCCCGACCAGGTCAGCCGTTGCATGTACGGCATCGGCGCGCCGCTATAGATATTAGAGCGGTGGTGCCGGTTGCGCTGAATAATGCTGAACACGCCAAAAGGGGTCGGGTTGGTGGCCTTGCCGGTGGAAACCGGCGCTTGGGAGACAAGCTTGCCGTTGGCGTAGAAGGATACGTTCTGCGACTTGACCGACACGATCAGCATGTGCGGGCCGGCGGGAGGCGGCGCCTCCTTCGCGGGTCTGGCGATCTGCGCCGCGGGCGGCTTGTCTGCCGCCCGGGCCGGCCGCCGGGGTGTGAGGCGATGGCGCGGTTCCGGCGTACGGGAATCGAAGCGCGGCGGCGGTCCCTCATAATATCGGCGCGGGGCGTCGTACCGGTGCGGGGCGTCCCGGAAAAAATATTCCTGCGCCACCGCCGAGGGTGAGGCGCCGGCCACGAATGCCAGGGTCAGGAGGCTGGCCCCCAAGAGGGTCACGGCCTTGTTCCGGCCAAAACACGCACGCTTGGTACACACGATCCTAACCCTCGCCCCCGGAAAGCCGCATCCTAGGCGCCGAATCCGAACATAATGTTAGTGGACACAACTTTCACGGTCAGTTCTGCATGGTTTGGCCGGAAGCATCCGCTTCGTTAGTGTTGCATTTACGGTAAATATCTGACCGATAGCCGGCAGACAGACTCCTGCAGGGAGAGAAAGCATCATGAGTCAAGCCGCAGAAAAGCTCACCACCCAGCGCCCCGGGTCCATCAAGGACGCGCATTTCAATTGGGAAGACCCGCTCGATCTCGAGGGGGAGCTGACCGAAGAGGAGCGCATGGTCCGCGACACCGCGCGCGGTTATTCTCAAGATAAATTGATGCCGCGGGTGATCGAGGCCTATCGCAACGAATCGGTCGATCGCGACCTGTTGCCGGAAATGGGCGCACTTGGATTGCTCGGCCCGACCATCCCGGAAGAATATGGCGGCGCCGGTCTCGGCTATGTTGCCTACGGACTGATCACGCGCGAGATCGAGCGGGTCGATTCCGGATACCGCTCCACCCTTTCGGTACAATCCTCGCTGGTGATGTATCCGATCTACGCCTACGGCACCGAGGCGCAGAAGAAGAAATATCTGCCGAAGCTCGCGTCGGGCGAGATGGTCGGCTGCTTCGGACTGACCGAGCCGGACCACGGCTCCGATCCCGGATCGATGGTCACGCGGGCGGAGAAGGTGCCGAACGGCTATCGGCTGACCGGCGCCAAGATGTGGATCTCGAACTCGCCGATCGCCGACATCGCCATCGTCTGGGCCAAGCTCGACGGCAAGATCCGCGGCTTCGTAGTCGAGCGCGGCACTGAGGGCTTTTCCACCCCGAAGATCGAAGGCAAGCTCAGCTTACGTGCCTCGGTCACCGGCGAGATCGTGCTCGACAATGCGTTCGTGCCGGAGGACGCGTTGCTGCCGAACGTGTCGGGACTCGCCGGTCCGTTCGGATGCCTTAACAACGCGCGCTACGGCATCGCCTGGGGCGTGATGGGCGCCGCCGAATTCTGCTGGCATGCAGCGCGCCAATACACGCTCGACCGCAAGCAATTCGGCCGGCCGCTCGCGGCCACCCAGTTGATCCAGAAAAAGCTCGCCGACATGCAGACCGAAATCACGCTAGGGCTGCATGGCGTGTTGCGTCTCGGCCGGATGATCGAGGAGGGCCGCGCGGCCCCGCCGGCGATCTCGCTGATGAAGCGCAACAATTGCGGCAAGGCGCTCGACATCGTCCGGGTCGCCCGCGACATGCATGGCGGCAACGGCATTGCCGACGAGTTCCACGTGATGCGTCATGTCGCCAATCTGGAGACGGTCAATACCTACGAGGGCACGCACGACATCCACGCGCTGATCCTCGGCCGGGCCCAGACCGGCATTCAGGCGTTCTTCTGATTATTGCTGTGGTGCGCATATCGACGTCATGCCCGGCCTTGTGCCGGGCATCCACGTCTTTAGAGCGATGCCATTCCAAAGACGTGGATGGCCGGGTCCAGCCCGGCCATGACAGCTAATGGATATTGCGAATATTGCCCTGCTGGCCATCGCCGGACTCGTCGGCGGCACCATTGCGTCACTGGCCGGCGGCGCGGCGCTGATCACCTTCCCGACTTTTCTCGCCGTCGGGCTGACCCCGATCGCCGCCATCGCCACCAATATCGCCGCCCTGACCCCGGGCAGTCTGGTTGCGGCGCTGTCCGACCGCACGCAATTGCCGCCGCTCGACCGCGGCTTTGTCGGACTGGTGCTCGCCTCGGTGGTCGGTGCCGGCATCGGCGCGGTGCTGCTGATGCTGACCTCGAACCGGGTGTTCGAAATCCTGGTGCCGCTGCTGATTGGCTTTGCGACGATCCTGTTCGCGTTCGGGGAGCAGATCAGCGCGGCGTTTCGCGCGCGTTCGCTGGCACGGCACGACCGCGAGCCCGAGATCAAGCTCACCTCGATCCCGATGCTGTTGCCGGTCTCGGTCTATGGCGGCTATTTCGGCGCCGGCCTCGGTGTGCTGCTGATCGCGGTGCTGCAGCTTGCGACCTCGGGCCAGTACCGGCCGGCCAACGCCACCAAGAATCTGGTCGCCGCCCTGAACGGATCGGTAGCGATGGTGGTGTTTGCAATTCAGGACAGCATCAACTGGCCGGCTGCCCTGGCGATGATGGGCGGCGCGTTGGTCGGATCGGTGATCGGCGCACGGATCGCGCGCTATGCGCCGCGCGAACTCATGCGCTGGGTGGTCACCCTGATCGGGGTGGTGCTGACCAGCGTGTATGCCTGGCGCTACTGGTTTTGACGCCCAGCCCGCCAGACTGATGCCTCAGCCTATCGCCGCGTCAGCTCGCACAATTCCACCAGGCGTCCCGTCATCGTGCTCAGCGGGTCTGCGAACGGCGCCACCACATTGAAATGATGCGTCCCGGGCACGGCCTCGTAACGCGTTTCGACGCCGGCGGCGCCCCAGCTGTCCGCCATCACATGCGACAGCCGGATGAATTCCGGCAGTTCGTCGGCGCCGACCACAATGTCGAGCACGCGGCCCTTCGGCGCCGGCCAGAACAACGGTGAACTTGCCCGCGCCGAGGCCTCGTCCAGCTTGAAATCGGCATTCATGTCGGTGGTGACGAGCCCGGTGAGGTCGAACACGCCGGAGATCGCGGAGCCTGCCGGGACCAGGTCGGCCGGCGCGGTCGGATCGAGCGCACGCCAGTCGGTTGCCATCATGCAGGCGGCGAGATGGCCGCCGGCCGAATGGCCATACACCATGATGCGCTTGCCGAACCGCTTCCACAGAAACAGCACAGCCGCGCGCATCTCCTCGACAATTTGGGCGATCGAGACCTGCGGCGTCAGGTCGTAACCCGCGACCGCGACGGTGACGCCGTTGCCGGTCAGCCCGCGCGCCAGATGGCTGTGTTCCTTCGGGCTCATCGCGCGCCAATAGCCGCCGTGAATGAACAGGGCGATCGGCGCGTCGTCGTCCTTAGACTTGAACAGGTCGATATATTGCCGCTCGCTCGGCCCGTACCGGATATCCAGCTCGGCGCGGCCGTCCTTGGCCATCATCTCGCGATAGGCGGCGGCATCGCGCTGCCATTGCGTCACGATATTCGGAAAATCCGGCACAGCGTCTCGATTATTGTACGCCGCGCTGTTGTCGATCGCCATTCCAGAAGCTCCACCAGACAAAATTCCGGCGGGAGATTGCGTCAGCGAAACGCCGAGCGCAAGCAAGCGGCAATCATACCCGGGCGGTAAAACGCCCCGGCGATTTAGCCCTCCCGGACCGCCATTTGGCCCAAACGCCGGGGTTCCCGCAGGCCTTGCGAAATCGCTTTCGCTTGCCCGCTGAACCGGTTTATCTCTCGCTCATGAAGGTCAACGGCATCGCGACACGGAGTGTCTGGCTCGAGCCGGACGGCTGGTCGGTCGGCATTCTCGACCAGACCCTGCTGCCGTGGCGGATTGAGCGGCTGACGCTGCGGACTGTTGCCGACGCGGTGCATGCGATCGCCAGCATGCAGACCCGCGGCGCGCCATTGATCGGCGCGGTCGCGGCCTATGGGCTCGCGCTGGCGTTGCGCGACGATGCCTCCGACGACAATCTTGCACGCGCCTATGCGGCGCTGCTGGCGGCGCGGCCGACCGCGATCAACCTGAAATGGGCGCTGGACCAGGTTTCAGCGGAGGTTCGCCATCTGCCGCCCTCGCAGCGCATGGACGCGGCCTATCGGCGCGCCGCCGCGATCTGCGATGAGGATGTCGCCATCAATCAGGCGATCGGCCGGCACGGGTTGCCGCTGATCGAAGCCATCGCCGCGCGCAAGAAGCCGGGCGAGCCGGTCAACATACTGACCCATTGCAATGCCGGATGGCTTGCGACCGTCGATCTCGGCACGGCGACGGCGCCGATCTACACCGCGCACGACAACGGCATTGCCGTCCATGTTTTTGTCGACGAAACCCGCCCGCGCAATCAGGGCGCCTCGCTCACGGCGTTCGAGCTTGGTCAGCACGGCGTGCCGCATACTGTCATTGCCGATAATGTCGGCGGACATCTGATGCAGCATGGCCAGGTGGACCTGGTGATCGTCGGCACCGACCGGACCACCGGCCACGGCGATGTCTGCAACAAGATCGGGACTTACCTGAAGGCGCTTGCGGCGCGCGACAACGGCGTGCCGTTTTATGTCGGCCTGCCATCGCCGACGATCGATTTCACGCTCGGCGACGGCGTGGCCGAAATCCCGATCGAGCAGCGCAGCGCCGAGGAGGTTGCAACCATGACCGGCCGCACCGCAGACGGCCGCGTCGAGACCGTGACCATCGTGCCGGATGGTTCAGCCGTCGCAAACCATGCCTTTGATGTCACGCCGGCGCGGCTCGTGACCGGTCTGATCACCGAGCGCGGCGTGCTCGCCGCCTCCCGCGAGGCGCTGGAGGGCGCGTTTCCGGACCATCCATCGCGGCGGTGGCCACAAGAGGCCGCCGAATGAGCGAGCTGATCCGCCGCATCGCCGAGATGCCGGTGGACGGCCGGCAGTCGCAGACCGCACTTACGGTCGCGCGTGGCACCATGCGGCTCTTGCTGTCGCACGGTTTCACCTGCGTGAGCGAATTGCCGCTGCCGTCGGGCCGGCGCGCTGATCTAGTCGGTATCGGGCGCAGCGGCGAAATCTGGATCGTCGAGATCAAGTCGTCGATTGCGGATTTCCGGGCCGACCAGAAATGGATGGATTACCGCATGCATTGCGACCGGCTGTTTTTTGCAACGACGGTCGAGGTGCCGTGCGAGATTTTTCCGAATGATACCGGGCTGATCGTCGCCGATGGCTTTGGCGGGGACTTCGTGTGCGACGCGCCCGAGCACAAACTGCCGGCGCCGACGCGCAAGCTGATGACATTGCGGATCGCGCAATGCGCCTCGCTGCGGCTGCAATCGCTGATCGATCCGGCCGGGCCGTATGGCAACGAGATGGGATAGCGACCCGGGCGCGGTGCTTGCACTCTTCGCCGCGGGCGCGGTGCTTGCATCTGCGCAATTGCCACGTCGCCCGCGAGAAGAGGAAGCGTTACCGCGGCGCGCGCTTGGCCAAAATCCGCTGCAAGGTGCGGCGATGCATGTTGAGCTGGCGCGCGGTCTCGGACACGTTGCGTCCGCACAATTCGTAGATCCGCTGGATATGCTCCCAGCGCACGCGATCCGCCGACATCGGATTTTCCGGCGGCTCCGGCTTGCGGCCCTCGATCGAGAGTAGGGCGTTGATCACGTCGTCGGCATCGGCGGGCTTGGCGAGATAATCGACGGCGCCGAGCTTCACCGCGTTCACCGCGGTGGCGATATTGCCGTAGCCGGTCAGTACGATGCCGCGGGCCTCGGGGCGCCTTCGCTTCAACGCCGAGATCACGTCGAGACCGTTACCATCGCCCAGTCGCATATCGACCACGGCGAAGGCGGGGGCGGCACGCTCGACCTGCATCAGGCCTTCCGAGACCGTTTCCGCAGTGGTGACGGTAAATCCACGGCCCTCCATGGCGCGGGCGAGCCGCATCAGGAAGGACTTGTCATCTTCGACGATGAGCAGCGTTCGCTCGCTCGCAATGGCCGGTTGCATGGTCATGGAACTCTCCGAAGCCGCTAGCCCCTATAATTAAGCATTTGGTGTCTTATGCTCAAGCTCGACGGGGTCAGTAAACTCGAAAACCGAGCGCGGCCAGCGAATGGCGACCACGGCGCCGCTCTCGGGGAAGGCTTTGTTGACAAAAGTTAATTTGCCGCCGGTCCGTTCCAGCAGGGTTTTTGCGATGAAGAAGCCGAGCCCCATCCCGGTATCGCCGGTGGCGTACATGCGGCGCAGCCTGCGGCTGCGGACATAGGGTTCCCCGATCCGGCTCATGACCTCCGGGGCGAAGCCCGGGCCGTCGTCGCTGATGACGACCGATACGGTGTCGGCCGTCCATTCGGCTGAAATCTCCACGCGATTGCGGGCGAAATCTACGGCGTTCTCAACCAGATTCCCAAGTCCATAGACGATCGCCGGATTGCGGGCGGCAACCGGCGAGGGCTGGCCCGCGGGCAGGTTCACCTCGATCGCGATACCGAAATGCCGATGCGGTTCGGCCACTTCCTGCAGCAGAGTCGACAACGGCAAGCCGTCGAACGGCACGCCTTCGGCCTGCAATTCGTTGAGCTTGGCGAGGATGTCGCGGCAGCGCTGCGCCTGCTCGCGCAGCATTTTCACGTCTTCGGCGTGCGGCGATTTCGGATCGATCTCGCGCTCCAGTTCGCGCGCGATCAGCGAGATCGTCGATAGCGGCGTGCCGAGCGCATGCGCGGCGGCGGCGGCGAGGCCGTCGATCTGGGTGATATGCTGTTCGCGGGCGAGCACCAGCTCGGTGGCTGCGAGCGCATTGATGAGCTGGCGCGATTCCTCGCTGATCTGCCACGCATAGATGCTGATGAAGAAGATCGCGAGCGCGATCGAGGACCAGACCGCGAGCATGTACAGATTGGGGAGCACCGGCATCGGGCCATAATCTTCCGACCATGGCAGCGGCTCATGGAAAAAGATCAGCAGCGTCGCGCAGGTGATGGCGAACAGCCCGAGCAGGATCGTCATGCGCGCCGGCAGCGCGGTGGCCGACAGCAGCACCGGGCCGGCAAAGAAGAACGAAAACGGATTGTCGAGGCCGCCGGTCAGATACATCAGCACCGCGAGCTGCCCGATATCGAAGGCCAGCAGCCAGGCGGCGCGGCTCGGTTCCAGCCGGCGCGCCTGCTGGAAGCGGATGCGGAGCGCGATATTCAGCCACGCCGACAGCACGATCACCGACAGGCAGGCATAGATCGGCAGATCGAATTCCAGCCCGAAATAGACCACCAGCACGGCGGCGGTCTGGCCGATGATCGACAGCCAGCGCAGCCGCACCAGCGTATCGAGCCGCACGTTGCGGCGCGGCATGGGCAGGCGGTCGAGATCCATCGATGTCATGCCTCACGGTCTAGTCCGCCGGCTCGTATCATAAAACTGCGCCTTTGCGCGCAGCGTCAAACGGCCCGCGCGCGGACCGCCCCGCCCTTGCGCTTCTCATGCCCTTGCGCTTCCGGAGGGGGGAGGGCAAATGGTCGGGACCAGCCGCCCGGGTCTCAATGAACGCTGCCGAATCTGCCATTTCGATCGACCGCGCCGTCAAGATCTACAAGGGCGGTATGGCGGTGAACGGCATTTCCTTCGCGCTGGAGGCCGGGTCCGTCACCGCGCTGCTCGGCGGCAACGGCGCCGGCAAGACCACCACCATCGCGATGATCATGGGGCTGGTGACGCCCACCTCCGGCCGGATCGCGGTGCTGGGCGCGCAGATGCCGCGGCAGCGCCACCGCGTCCTGCATCGGATGAATTTCGAGAGTCCCTATGTCGACATGCCGATGCGGCTTACGGTGCGCCAGAACCTCACCGTGTTCGGCAAGCTCTACGGCGTGCCGCATGTCCGCGACCGCATCCGCGCGCTGGCGACGCAATTCGATCTCGATAATTTTCTCGATCGTCCGACCGGCAAGCTGTCCTCCGGGCAGAAGACGCGCGTGTCGCTTGCCAAGGCGCTGCTCAACCATCCGGAAATCCTGCTGCTCGACGAGCCGACCGCCTCGCTCGATCCCGATACCGCGGACTGGGTGCGCGCCGAACTCGAGCGCTATCGCCGCGAGCGCGGCGCCACCATTCTGCTGGCGTCGCATAACATGGCCGAAGTCGAGCGGCTGTGCGATCGCGTCATCATGATGAAGCGCGGTGAGATCGTCGACGATGCGCCGCCCGAAAAGCTGCTTGCGCGTTACGGCCGCGAAACGCTGGAAGAGGTGTTCCTCGATATCGCACGCGGCCGGCGACAGGCGCAGGACAGCGCGGCCGAGGCAATATCGTGAGTGTTGATCCGCACCATTATCCCGAACGCGAGGCGATCGCATTCTCGCCGGCCCGCATCTTCGCGATGGTGCTGCGCTACTGGTATCTGCTGCGCTCGTCCTGGCCGCGCGTGCTCGAACTGATCTACTGGCCCGCGGTGCAGATGCTGATGTGGGGCTTCCTGCAGCTCTATGTCTCGGAGAATGCCGGCTTCTTCGCGAAAGCGGGCGGCACCTTCATCGGCGCGGTGCTGCTGTGGGACATCCTGTTTCGCGGCCAGCTCGGTTTCTCGATTTCGTTTCTTGAGGAGATGTGGGCGCGCAACATGGGCAATCTGATGATGAGCCCGTTGCGTCCGGTCGAGTTCATCTGCGCGCTGATGATCATGAGCATCGTGCGCCTCGCCATCGGCATGGTGCCGGTGACGATCATGGCCTTCGCGTTCTTCGACTTCAATCTCTACAGCCTGGGATTCGCGCTCGCGGTGTTCTTCATGAACCTGATTCTGACGAGCTGGGCGGTCGGAATCCTGGTGTCCGGGATCGTGCTGCGCAACGGCATGGGCGCGGAAAGCATGGCCTGGACCATCATGTTCCTGCTGCTGCCGCTGGCCTGCGTTTATTACCCGGTTGCGGTGCTGCCGGTTTGGCTCCAGCCGGTGGCCTGGCTGCTGCCGCCGACCTATGTTTTCGAGGGCATGCGGGCGTTGCTGATCGACCATACCTTCCGGGCGGACTTGATGGTGTGGGCTTTCGCGCTCAATGCCGCCTATTTTATCGCCGCCATTATTGGGTTTCTGGCACTTCTCCACAGCGCAAGGACTGCGGGATCGCTGGTTCAAAGCGGGGAATGAGTATTTCGTAATCAGTTGGGAATGTGTTTCGCCTATATTGACGCCGTGAACAAAAGGCCGGATGTTGCGTTGCAAAATAGCCCCGGGGCCGAGAGAACGCAGAGAATGCCGGACAAGAACATCGCAATCGGGGAATTCGGCGCCGCACCTGAGCTGCCGGTCGAGGCGGGTCCCGTCGTATCCACCGGCATGTATTGGCTCTACGAAATGAGCCACGCCGCGCTCAATCCGGCGCGTGCGTTTTCCGATGTCACGCGGCTCTATCTGAAAAATCCGCTCAATCCCTGGTCTCATACGTCCTTCGGCAAGACCGTCGCGGCATCGGCCGAAATGTTCGAGCGCTTCACCCGCCGCTACAGCAAGCCGGACTGGGGCATCCACGACACCGTCGTCGGCGGCGAACGGGTCGATGTCCATATCACGACGGTCTGGGAGCGGCCGTTCTGCCGGCTGCTGCATTTCGAGCGGGTGATGAGATCGCCACCGCGCCGGCCGCAGCCGAAGGTGGTGATCGTCGCGCCGATGTCCGGGCATTACGCCACGCTGCTGCGCGGCACCGTGGAAGCCTTCCTGCCGAACCATGACGTTTACATCACCGAATGGGTGGACGCGCGGCTGGTGCCGCTCGCCGAAGGCCGCTTCGATCTCGACGACTATATCGATTACGTGATCTCGATCCTGCATGCGCTCGGCGGCGATTGTCATCTGGTCGCGGTGTGCCAGCCGTCGGTTCCGGTGCTGGCGGCGGTTGCGCGGATGGAAGCCGAGCGCGACCCGTATGTGCCGCATTCGATGACGCTGATGGGTGGGCCGATCGATACGCGGGAGAATCCGACAGGCGTCAACAAGCTGGCCGAGGACCGCGGCATCGACTGGTTCCGCCGCAATGTCATCACCAAGGTGCCGTTCCCGCACCCCGGTGTGATGCGCGAAGTCTATCCGGGCTTTCTGCAGCTCAACGGCTTCGTCAGCATGAATCTCGACCGGCATCTCGATGCGCATAAGAATCTGTTCTTCAATCTGGTGAAGGGCGATGGCGATTCCGCGCAGAAGCATCGCGAGTTCTATGACGAGTATCTCGCGGTCATGGACCTCACTGCCGAGTTCTATCTGCAGACGGTGGACACCGTGTTCGTCAAGCATCTGCTGCCGAAAGGCGAGATGATGCATCGCGGCGTGCGGATCGATCCGTCTGCCATCCGCAATGTCGCGCTGCTGACCATCGAGGGCGAGAAGGACGACATTTCCGGTCTCGGACAGACCGAGGCGGCGCACAAGCTCTGCACCAACATTCCGCCGGACCGCAAGGCGCATTACGTGCAGCCGGGCGTCGGGCATTACGGCGTGTTCAACGGCTCGCGTTTCCGGTCCGAAATCGCGCCCCGCATCGCCGACTTCATGCTGACCAGCCAGAGCAAGCAGGCGTCCAAGGCGGCTACGAAACCTTTCCCGCGCGTCGTGGAACGCGCGGCGTCGTAAGCGGCGGCGTTCCCAGACCAGCATTGCGCGCCGTGCAATGCGTTGCGTTCTCTTCCGTCATCATTGCGAGCGCAGCGAAGCAATCAACGGGTCATGCGCTTGCGGTTCATGGTGCCGCACCGCTGTCGGCTGCCGTCATTGCGAGGAGCGCTATGCGCGACGAAGCGATCCATCGTTGCCGGCTGGCGCGAGTTGGATTGCTTCGTCGCTTCGCTCCTCGCAATGACGGATGTGCGGTTCGCACATGGGGCCGTAGTTCGTAGCCCGGATGGAGCGCAGCGAAATCCGGGAACTGCCCCGCATTCCGCTTCGATCCATGCGGGCTACGATCGTGCTTTTTTCTCCTAGAAGTCGCCTTGACAATATTCCTAATTAGCATTATAGTCCTAGTATCTTGCTCAGTGAGGGGCGCCGTCCGGAGGCGTTCTTGATGGCGGAGCAAGGTGCGGCGCCTGCTGTCTGCCTCGCACGCAGACACCGGGGGGCCTCGGAACCCCGCTCTACGGACACTACGATCCGTGCGCGAGGAGCTCGCTGAACGGCCCCGGTCGCTTTGACCGGGATACGCAAACGCGGTCCGGGGATCGTGCGGTCTGGCTGGAGCCGCGCACCAAAACGCCGCCAGGACGGTGCGCCGAGAGGCGGCCGCGCTCAGCGATGGCGCGCGGCATTCAGGAACGGCCCTGCGCTTGTCGGCGCGCCGTCCGCCCCTCTCCTGCAGACCGGGTGTTTCCGGTTTGCGTCGGCTCGCGCCAACCCGGATGCTGAAACGCATCGCGGCGACGATGATTCGCGACCGCTTTCCATTCGAGAGCAGAACCTGCCGCCGCCGGACCAAGAAATGAACGATAATCCATTGTTTCAATCAATATCTGGTGCGTCCGCGGTCGCCTCATACTTCAGCCGGCGTCTGTTTTATTTTTTGCCGGAGGGGATTTTTGGAAACCGGTCTATGGCAGTATCGCAGGCCGAAGCAGTCGAGGCTGATATGCCGCTCCGCGCGCTCCTGTACCGGCGACCGGCCGAACCGAAGGCGATCCAGGTCGTCCACGACAAGAACATCTATCTGGTGCGCGTGCGCCGTCACCGGCAGGCGCGCCGCTACACGCTGCGCATCCAAGCGGCGACCCGCGAGGTCGTGCTGACCATGCCGCCGCGCGGCTGTCTCAAGGAAGCCAGGGAATTCGCCCAGAAGCACGGTGGCTGGATCGCATCGCGGCTGCATCACCTGCCTGCGGCGGAGCCGTTCGAGCACGGCAGCGTGGTGCCGCTACGCGGGCAGCCGCATCGGCTCGTGCATCGCAAGGGGCAGCGCGGCACGGTCTGGGTCGAGACCGGAGACGATGGCGAGCGCCTGCTCTGCGTGGCCGGCGAGGCACCGCATATCGACCGGCGGGTTGGCGATTTTTTGCGCAGGGAGGCGAGAGCCGATCTCGAACAGGCCAGCCGCGCGCTGGCGCTCAAGCTCGGCGTGTCGGTGAAGACGGTCTCGATCCGCGATCCCTCGAGCCGCTGGGGGTCGTGTTCGACCACGGGCGTGCTGTCCTATTCCTGGCGGCTCATTCTCGCGCCATCCTTCGTGCTCGATTATCTCGCCGCCCATGAGGTCGCTCATCTGGTCGAGATGAATCACTCGCAGCGTTTCTGGCGTGTGGTGGACCGGCTATGCCCGAATGTGAGGCGTGCAAAAGCGTGGCTTGACATGCATGGTCCCGAGCTTCACCGCTATGGCTCGCCGCGGGCCCGGATCGAGCCCGACGTCCCGGTCAATGGAAGGCGCCATCCACGGCGTTGAGGCGCCGTCGCTCTTCGATGTTGAAGCCCAACACCTTCGCGCTCACCGCGCTGCTCGCAGCATTGACCGCGCTCGCGCCGCTCTCGACCGATCTGTATTTGCCGACATTGCCGGACATCGGCCGCGCCTTCGGCGTCTCGCCGTCGCAGGTGCAACTGACGCTGTCGGCCTATCTGGTCGGCTTCGCGCTCGGACAGATCAGCTACGGCCCGATCTCGGATTGGTACGGCCGGCGCTCCGGCCTGATGGTGGCGTTGTGCTGCTATTGCCTCGGCAGCCTGATTTGCCTGCTGTCGCCATCGATCGACGTGCTGATCGGCGCGCGGGTGCTGCAGGCGTTCGGAGGCTCCGGCGCGATCGTGCTGGCGCGGGCGGTGGTGCGCGATTTCTACAGCGGGGCGCGCGCCGGCAAGGAATTGTCGATGATGGGCCTGGTCATGGCCTTCGGCCCGGTCTCGGCGCCGCTGATCGGCGGCGCGCTTCATGCGCTGTTCGGCTGGCGTTCGGCCTTCGCCGCGCTGCTCGTGTTCGGGATCGCGCTGACGGTGATGGTCGTGCGCAAGCTGCCGGAGACCCTCACCGAAAAGCCGGATGTGGCGATGTCGCTGTCGTCGATGCTCGCGGGCTACCGCGATCTGATCCGGATCCGCGACTTCAATCTGTATCTGATGATCGGCGCCGCATCCTATACCGGGCTGATCGCGTGGCTCGCGTCGATGCCGTTCCTCTATCAGACCCGATACGGCCTGACGCCGTTCCTGATGTCGCTTTCGATTTCCGCGAGCGCCATCGGCTATCTGATCGGGACCATGATTGCGACCCGGATCGTGGTCCGCACCGGGATCGTCCGCACCATGGGAATGGGCGCCGTCACGCTGGTGGCGGGCGCGCTTGCGATCTGCGCGGCGGTTGCGATCGACGTGAACTCGGTGATCCCGGTCACCATCGCGGTTGGCATCAATCTTGTCGGCTTCGGTCTCTTGTTTCCGCAGACCATGGCGGGCGGCCTGTCCTGTGCGGCGGAGCGCGCCGGTGCGGCCTCCTCGCTTCTGGGATTTGCACCGCAGGTGAGTGCGGCCGTCCTGAGCGCCTGGGTGGTGGCCTCGATCGCGTCGGGCGCCTGGCCGGCGGCGCTGGCCGTGCTGGCAATGGCGACGCTCGTGCTGCTGCTGTGGCTGGTCTTGTGGCTCGCGCCGTCGCAGCGCGTCTAGCGCTATCTGCGGCCGAACAGCCGGTCGAGCAGCCAGCTGTCCATGCCATCATTGCGGTTGGCCGATGCGGGCGCGCTGCGCCCGGGAATGGAGCCCGGCGGCACCGGATGCGATCCTTGATGCGATCCTTGCGCGCCCTGGCCATAGGTCTGCGACGGCGAGCCGGGGAAGGGCAGGGCAATTCCGCCATGCACGCCGGGCAGGCTCGCGACCGGCACGTTGCGATGCGCATTCTTCATGAAGCGGGCCCAGATTTCCGACGGCAATCCGCCGCCGGTCATCTTTTTGGTCGGCGAGGAATCGTCGTTGCCAAGCCAGACAGCGGTGACGAGCTGCGCGGTATAGCCGACGAACCAGCCGTCGCGGAAATCCTGACTGGTGCCGGTCTTGCCGGCGGCGGGCCGGCCGGCGAGATCGGCTTTGCGCCCGGTTCCGGTCAGCAGCGTTTCCTGCATCATCGTATTCATCATCGCGACATAGCGCGGCTCGACGATCTGACCGAGACTTTGCGGACGACGCTGGAAGCGGACCTTGCCATCCTTGCCGCGGATGCTCTCGACCACATGGGGCGTGATCGCCATGCCGTTATTGGCGAAGGTGGCGAAAGCCGACGCCATTTCCAGCACGGAGACTTCCGAAGTGCCCAGCGCGATCGAGGCATTAGGCTCGAGCTTCGATGCGATGCCGAGACGGTGCGCGGTGCGCGTCACCGCGGTCGCGCCGAATTCCAGTGTGAGACGCACTGCCACCGTATTGAGCGACATGGCGAGCGCCTGCGTCAGCGTGACCGGTCCGTAATATTCGCGCGTATAGTTTTCCGGCCGCCAGCCTTTCACGACAACCGGGCGGTCCTCGCGGACGGTGTCGGGCGTCAGCCCTCGCTCCAGCGCGGTGAGGTAGACAAAGGGTTTGAATGCGGAGCCGGGTTGCCGCTTGGCTGCAACCGCACGGTTGAACTGGCTTTCCGAATAATCCTTGCCGCCGATCATGGCGCGCACGGCGCCATCGGGCGACATGGAAAGCACGGCGCCCTGTTCGACGCCGAGCTTGGCGCCCCGCATCGCGAGTTCTTCCGACAGCGCCTGTTCGGCGAGCAGTTGCAGCGCCGGGTCGATCGAGGTCTCGACCACGATGTCGTCCTCGACCCGTCCGACCAGATCGTCGAGCACGTCCAGGATCCAGTCGGCGACATAATTGATCGAGCCGGTGGTCTTCTGCTTGAGCGCATGCGCGGGCTGCAAGATCGCCATCTTGGCGGCCTTGTCGCCGATGAAGCCCGCATCGGCCATTGCCGAGATCACGACCTGCGCGCGCCGCTCGGCCCCGTTCGGGTTGCGGGTCGGCGCAAGGCGGGACGGCGAGCGGACCAGCCCCGCCAGCATCGCCGCTTCCGACAATGTCGTGTGCCGCGCATGCTTGCCGAAATAGCGTTGTGCCGCGGCCTCGACCCCGTAGGCACCGGCGCCGAAATAAACCCGGTTCAGGTAAAGTTCGAGAATCTCGTCCTTGGTGAACTTGCGCTCGAGCCACAGCGCCAGAACCAGTTCCTGCAGCTTACGCGTCCAGGTCCGGTCCTGGGTCAGGAACAGGTTTTTGGCGAGCTGCTGCGTGATGGTGGAGCCGCCCTGCGACACGCCGCGATGCAGAACATTGGCGACGGCCGCGCGCACGATGCCGATCGGGTCGATGCCGAAATGCGAGTAGAATCTGCGGTCTTCGATCGCGATGAATGCCTGCGGCACGTGGCTGGGCAGTTCCTTCAGCTTTGCCGATACGCCGCTGTCGCCACGCACGGCGAGAATGCGGCCGTCGGTGCCTGCGATCTGGATCGAAGGCGGGCGCTTCGGCACTTCGAGCGACTGGATCGATGGCAGATGTGCACCGACCCAGGCCACCAGGCCGATAAGGGCGATCGTCCCCCAGAGCGCCAGCACCAGGCCCCAATACACCAGCCGCCCCAGAGGCGAGCGGCGCCGCCCCTTCTTACCAGCGGGCTTGTGCTGCGCCTTCGAAGATGCGGGCTTGGCGGCACGGCTTCGCGCGCGCGCGATTTTCACGCGGCGCTCCTGGTCTTCGCTGCCAGCCAGCCTGTCCTGCGGATCGGCGCGCAACTCGCGGTTGGGAGCGCCGACATCGAACTTTGGCTCGCGGCGTACGGACTTGCTTCGCCGTCCCAAAGCGCTCCCCCGCCGGACCCCGCCGGCGGGCGCCGCCGCGCGGTTCGGCATTCGACGCTACGGGAGCCGGTTTAAGGGCCGGTTAAGGCAGGTGCCGTTGCGGTGCGACGACGCGGTCTAGGCAACAGCCTAGAATGCTTGAAAAACGGAGCTTTTTCGTATTTTCACGGCTCAGCTTTTATGCATGATCCCGGGCACACCGGGTTTGCCGGTGGTTCAAAACTCTGGGGAAGATTATGCGTAAAGCCGCTGTACTGCTCGCTCTCGTCATGGTTGCCGCCGCATCGACCGCGTCGCTGGCTGCCGCCAAGAAGGCGAAGGCTCCGTCCGATCCGAACGCCGCCGGCCAGAAGCTGGTCTATGCCGCGATGATGCAGCCTTACTATGCTTGGCAGAGCATCTGGGTCGCCAAGCCGGCCCCCAAGAAGAAATAGTCTGCCAAGAGGCAGGAGTCTTGAGGCGCCGGAGAGATTGCTTCGGCGCCTTTTTCGTTTGAAGTCGGAAAATCCGGCATCGGCCTATTGCGCGCTGGTCTCCGAGGCGGGCCGGGCGAACAGGGCGAGCAGCGCACGCTTGATCGCAGCCTGTCGTGTCGGCGATGCGACTTTCGCGCCGAGCAAGTCGGTGACATAGAACACGTCGACCACGCGTTCGCCGAAGGTCGCCACATGCGCCGATGTGATGTTGAGTGAAAGCTTGGAGATGGTCGCGGTCAATTCATAAAGGAGTCCCGGGCGGTCGAGCCCCGTGACCTCCACAACCGTATAGCGGTTCGACCATTCGTTGTTGATGTTGACTTCCGGTTCCAGCACGAAGGCCTTGAGCCGCCCTTTCGGGATCGCCCGCCGTGCCACGACATCGGGCATTTTGATTTCGCCCTGCAAGGCCTTCTCGATGGTGTCGGCGATCCTGCCGGCACGGCGCCCTTCGTCTTCGTCGTGTTCGAATTCGCGCGTGAGCGAGATGGTATCGAGCGCGAGTCCGTCGGTGGTGGTGTAGATCTGCGCATCCACGATGTTGCCGCCGGCCGCGGCGCAGGCACCGGCGATGATCGAGAGCAGGCGGGGGTGATCTGGTGCGATGACGGTCAACTCGGTCACGCCACGGGCGGCATCGAATGAGACCTGAGTCGCCAGCGTCTTTCCCGAACTCCAGGCTTCACGCAGGAAATGCGCCTGCGCGATTTTTCGTGGCAGATCGACCTTGAGCCAATAGGCCGGGTAATGGCGCGCGATATAGCTATCGAGTTCCTCGACCGGCCAATCTTTCATCGCATCGCGGAATTCGGCCTGCGCGATCGCCACGCGCCGCTCGCGATTGACCTCCGAGAAACCGCCAGTCAGTGCCGGCTCGGTCTCATAATACAGAGTACGAAGTAGCTGCGCCTTCCATCCATTCCAGACGCCCGGTCCAACTGCGCGGATGTCTGCCGTCGTCAGGACCAGCAGAAGCTTCAGGCGATCGAGCGATTGCGCGATCGCCGCGAAATTCTCGATGGTCTTGCGGTCGGACAGATCGCGCGATTGCGCCACGGTGGACATCACAAGGTGGTTCTCGATCAGCCAGGCCACGGTCTCGGTCTCGGCGTTACTGAGACCGAGACGCGGACAGAAACGCCGCGCCACGCGTGCGCCTGCGGTCGAATGATCCTCCACGCGTCCTTTCGCAATATCGTGCAGGAACAAAGTGATGCGAAGCAGCGCGCGCTGCCGCGGTGACAGTTTCTTGACGAGCTCGTTGGCGAGCCCGTATTCATCATTGGTGCCAGCTTCGATCTCGGAAAGCACCCCGATGCAGCGGATCAGGTGCTCGTCGACCGTATAGTGATGATACATATTGAACTGCATCATCGCCACGACCCGGCCGAAAGCGCGTACAAAAGCACCCAGCACGCCGGCTTCGTTCATGCGGCGCAGTACCTTCTCGACATCATTGTGCGACGTCAGAATTTCGAAGAACAGCCGGTTGGCCTCAGCGTTCTCGCGCACATCCTTGTTGATCAGCGACAGCGACCGTGTGGCTGTTCGCATCGCGTCGGGGTGGAACGCGAGATTGTGCTTTTGCGCGAGATAGAAAATCCGGATTAGGTTTACCGGATCATGTTCGAAGACATCCGGCCTGACGATATTGATGCGGTTGTTGTCGACGATAAAGTCGTCGGATTCCGATAACGCCCGGCGTCCGGTGTTGGGGCGCAGGCGCGCCATCACCCGTCCGAGCATTGGTGCGGACTTGGTGTGATTGGCTTCCAGGGCCGCGCACAGGATGGCGGTCAGATCGCCGACATTCTTGGCGGTCAGGAAGTAGTGCTTCATGAACCGCTCGACGTCGCGCATCCCGGGGTGTTCGGTATAGCCGAGTCTGACCGCGATCTCGCGCTGGATGTCGAAAGACAGCCGCTCCTCAGGCCGGCCGGTGACGAAATGCAGATGGCATCGCACCGACCACAGAAACTCCTCGCAGCGCCGAAACAGTTTCAGTTCGTCCTTGTCGAACACGCCGTGGTCGACGAGCTCTTCGACATTGCGCGCGCGGTAGACATACTTGCCGATCCAGAACAGCGTGTGCAGGTCACGCAGGCCGCCTTTGCCATCCTTGACATTGGGTTCGACCAGATAGCGCGATTGTCCGGCGCGGCGCAGACGTTCTTCGCGTTCGGCGAGTTTGGCCGCGACGAATTCCGGCCCGGTGCCGCGCACCACGTCGCGATCGAAGCGGGTCACCAGTTCGTCGAACAGAGTTTGGTCGCCGTTCAGGAATCGTGATTCCAGAATCGCGGTGCGGATCGTCATGTCCGCTTTCGCCTGGCGAACGCATTCATCCACCGAACGCGTTGCGTGCCCGACCTTGAGTCCCATATCCCAGAGGCAATACAGGATCGCTTCGGCGACCGACTCGCCCCAGGCGGTCTGTTTGTAGGGCAGCAGGAACAGCAGATCGATGTCGGAGCCCGGTGCCAGTAGCCCGCGTCCGTATCCGCCGGTCGCGATCACCGCCATGTGCTCGGCTTCAGAGGGATTCTCGGAAGGGTAAAGATGCTTGCCTGCGAATTCGAACAGGACGCGGATGATTTCGTCCTGCATTGCACAAAGCCGCTCGGCACAACGGCGCCCATGGCGTTCCTTGAGCAAGAGTTGCTCGGCCTTTTCCCTGCCGCGGGTGAGCTCGCCCTTCATGAACTGGGCAACAGCCGAACGTAATTCGCGGTCACGTCCCGAATAAGTCGAGGCCAGTGCCTCGAGCTCAAGCGCGGCGGCGTCCGCGTCAAGAACCTCGCTCGCAGTGCGGGATGTCTGGTCCGGTGACAGCATTTTGAAGGGGATACCGGAGCGCTTGGCGGCTGTCACGGCCTTAAGCGCGCCAATTGACGAAGTTTAATGTGCCTTGGTGGTTCGGAGTGCTATGAAAAGCTGTGCAATATCAGTGGTTAACGGCAACAAAGAAACTGGCGCCCGAGATCGGGTAAGCTTTTCGCCGAAGGGGAGCGGGCATGCGATCCTACCAAGTGTGCGAATGCGGCGCACCTCTGCAACTGCGCGAGCAGCCGACCCCGGTACCCGTCGGCACTGAAGTACTGCTGCGAGTGACCGCTGCCGGGATCTGCCATAGCGACATCCATTTCTGGGAGGGCGTCTATGACATCGGCGGCGGCAAGGTGATGCGGTTGGCCGACCGCGGGCTCAAGCTTCCTTTGACCCTCGGGCACGAAAATGTCGGACAGGTGGTTGCGGTTGGGCCGGAGGCGCGCGGGGTCCGCGTCGGCGATGAGCGTCTTGTCTATCCTTGGATCGGGTGCGGCGCCTGCGCGGTCTGCCGGCGCGGCGACGAACAGCTTTGCCTCAAGCCACAGTTTGTCGGCGCATTCCGCCCCGGCGGGTTCAGCGATCACCTACTGGTGCCGCATCCCCGTTATCTCTTGGATTACGGAAATCTGGCGCCCGAGCAGGCCGCGCCGCTCGCCTGTTCGGGGTTGACCGCCTATGGCGCCCTGAAGAAGTTCGGTGACCTACTGAAGACCGAACCGGTTGTGGTGATCGGGGCGGGCGGCGTTGGGCTGATGGCGCTTGCCATCCTGCGGGCCATGGGCGCGCGCGGAGCGATCGTCGTCGATATCGACCCGAAAAAGCGCGAGGCCGCCATGCAGGCGGGCGCGCTTGCCGTTGTCGACGGCCGGGCGGCCGATGCCGTTGCGCAAGTTCAGGCGATCGTCAATGACCGGATCTGGGCGGTGGTCGACTTCGTCGGTTCGGGTTCCACCGTGACTCTGGGAATCGATCTGCTGACCAAGGGTGGCCACCTGGTGGTCGTCGGGCTTTTCGGCGGCGAAATTACATTGCCGACGCCGTACATTCCGATGCGGGCGATGACACTGCAGGGATCCTACACCGGCAGTCTGCCGGAGCTGACAGAACTCATCGTGCTCCTGGGCAGGACATCCTTGCCTCAAATACCGGTCGAGGTTCGCCCCCTCGACACTGTCAACGCGAGCCTCAACGACCTGAAGGACGGCAAGGTGATCGGCCGGCTGGTGCTCGCGCCGAACTGAACTTTCGCAATCGCGGCTCCCGCTCATTATCTTGTATTTGCCAGTCGACGAGGACTGGCGTGCGCGGCCTGGCTCCGGTACATAACAACAACCCCCGGTTACATACGCCGCATGTCCCCTTCTGAGTATTTCTGGCTCTCGCTGCTGCTCAAGGCGGCGATGACGTCAACCATCATCGTCACCGCATCGATGATCGTCGAGCGTGGAGGCGCCTTTCTGGGCGCGATGATCGCATCGCTGCCGACCTCCGTCGGCGCGGCCTATATCGTCATGTCCATCGAGCATTCACCTGACTTCATCTCGAAATCGGCGCTCGGGAGTCTGACCGCGAACGCGGCCGGCGTCACATTCGCGGCAGTCTATGCGCTGCTGGCACGTAAACACTCGCTGATGGTCGGCCTCGGTGGCGCGCTTGCCATATGGTTCGCCGGCGCACTGCTATTGAGCCAATTCGACTTTACCAGTTGGTGGGCGGTTGCGTTGAATCTGGGCGTCGCCGCTGTAGCGATCTGGGCGACCAAGCAGGCTCGAGCGGCCTCGTTCCCGAAGGCGGCGGTCGTGCGGCGACGCTACGATATTCCGCTGCGCGCCGCCGCCGTGTCCGCCTTTGTGATCATCGTGACCACGTTGAGCCATTCGATCGGCGCCACGGCATCCGGCATTTTCGCGGTGTTCCCGATCGCGATGTCGAGTTTCATCGTGATCCTGCACAACCGCATCGGCGGGCCTGCGACCTCGAACGTCATCGCTCATGCCCAGATCCCGATGCTCGGACTAATCCCGGCCTTCCTCGCGGTCCATCTGCTCTCGGTGCCGCTCGGCGAAGGATGGGCGCTGCTGATCGCGCTGATGGCGTCGCTGCTGTGGAATGCGCTGCTCTGGACCTGGCGCACGCAACTCAGTGCGCGCCTGCCGATGGATTAGACCTTCGCCGACAGCCTCGCCTTCAGCGCGTAAAGCGCCTCCATCGCCTCACGCGGCGACATTTCGTCGGGGTGCAGCGCCTGCAGCGCCGCGATCACCGCATCGAGCGGCGCCGGCTGGGCCGACGTTGAGGCCGGCCGTGCGGCCTGGAAAAGCGGCAGATCCTCGAAGCCCCGCATCGGACGGCCGCGATCTTCGGCTTCCAATTCGGCCAGCACCACCTTGGCGCGCTCGATCACGCTCGCCGGCAGGCCTGCGAGCTTGGCGACCTGAATGCCATAGGAGCGGTCGGCGGCGCCCGGCACGACTTCGTGCAGGAATACGACGTCGCCTTGCCATTCCTTGACCCGCATGGTGGCGTTGTGGATACGCGGTAGTTTCGCGGCCAGCGCCGTCAATTCGTGAAAATGAGTGGCGAACAGCGCGCGGCAGCGATTGACCTCGTGCAGATGTTCGACGCTGGCCCAGGCAATCGACAGGCCATCGAAGGTCGCGGTGCCGCGGCCGATCTCGTCGAGAATGACCAGCGATCGCTCCGTCGCCTGATTGAGGATCGCGGCGGTTTCCACCATCTCGACCATGAAGGTAGAGCGTCCGCGCGCGAGATCGTCGGCGGCGCCGACGCGCGAGAATAGCCGGTCGACGATCCCGATCTGCGCGCGCCGCGCCGGCACGAAGCTTCCCATTTGTGCAAGAATTGCAATCAGCGCGTTCTGACGCAGGAAGGTCGATTTGCCCGCCATGTTCGGCCCGGTGAGAAGCCAGATGCGGCCGGTCTCGCGAGCCTCCTGTCCCGGTTTTGGTGCCGGCGCCGACAGGTCGCAGTCATTGGCGATAAAGGGCTCGCTCAAGGATTGTTCGACGACGGGGTGACGCCCGCCTTCGATCATGAAGGCCTGTGAATGGTCGATTTCGGGCCGCACGTAATCCCGCTCGACTGCCAGTGCCGCCAGCGCGGTTGCGACGTCGAGCGCCGCGAGTGCTCCGGCCGCGGCCATGATGTCGTCGCTCGCCACCTGCACCGCCGCCGCCAGCCGGTCGAAGATCTCGATTTCGAGGCCGAGTGCGCGGTCGGCCGCGCTGACGATCTTCGCCTCCAGTTCACCGAGTTCGGTGGTGGTGAAGCGCACCTGACCGGCGAGCGTCTGGCGATGGATGAACCGCGCATTGAGTGGTGCGGCCATCAGTTTGTCGCCGTGCTGTGCGGTGACCTCGACAAAATAGCCGAGCACGTTGTTGTGCCGGATCTTGAGAATGCGGATGCCGGTCTCCTCCGCATAGCCGGCCTGCAATTGCGCGATCACCTTGCGTGAGCGGTCGCGCAGCGCACGGGTCTCGTCGAGCGCGCCGTCATAGCCATCGCGGACGAAGCCGCCGTCACGCTTGAGGGCCGGCAATTCATCGGCGAGCGCTGCCGACAATTCAGCGAGCAGTCCGTGCGCGGGTCGCCCCAAGCCGCGCGCAATTTCCGCAATCTCCAGCGGAGGACTGGGGAGGCCGGACAGTTGCGCCGCCAGCTCCGATGCGGCTGCAAGACCGTCGCGGATCGCGGCAAGGTCGCGCGGGCCGCCGCGTCCGATGACAAGGCGCGACAGCGCGCGCGCCAGATCGGGCGCGGCTTTCAGGCTCGTCCGGACAGCACCCCGCATTGCGGGATCGGACACGAACAGCGCCACCGCATCCAGCTTGCGGTCGATTGCATCCGCATCGGTGAGCGGAGCGGCCAGGCGTTGAGCCAGCTGACGTGAGCCGGCGGCGGTGACCGTCCGGTCGATCGCCGCAAGCAGGGAGCCCCGCCGTTCGCCCGAAAGGGTGCGGATCAGCTCGAGATTGGCGCGCGTGGCGGCATCGATCGCTAACGCCGCTCCCGCACTTTCCCGCAACGGCGGAGACAGCGGCGGCCGCTTGCCGAACTGTGTACGTTCGACATAAGTGGCGCAGGCTGCGGCCGCGGTGAGTTCGAGCCGCGACAGCGGACCAAAACTCTGCGTGGTTGCGACCTTGAAATAGTCCGCCAGCCGCCGTTCGGCGGTCGCGCCGTCGAATACGTCGCGCGTCAGCGGCATCACATGCTCGAAGGAGCGCAGCAGCGGCGCAATTTCGGCGTCGGCATAGAGCGCGTCCGACACGATGATCTCGCCCGGATCGATCCGGGCGATCTCGGCGGCGAGCTGGCCCGCCTCGCTTTCGGTGACCCGAAATTCGCCCGTCGAGATATCGATCCAGGCCAGCGCGAATCGGCCTTGGTCTTCCACCGACGAGGCGCGGGCGCGCGCAAGTGCAAGAAGATAGTTATTGCGCCTGGCATCGAGAAGCGTGTCTTCCGTCAGCGTGCCGGGCGTCACAAGGCGAACCACCCCGCGCTGCACGACGCTTTTTCCGCCGCGCTTCTTCGCTTCCGCTGGATCTTCGAGTTGTTCGCAGACCGCAACGCGATGTCCGAGCGCGATCAGCTTGTGAAGGTATTCGTCCGAGCGCTCGACTGGAACGCCACACATCGGAATGTCGTTGCCGAGATGCTTGCCGCGCTTCGTCAGCACGATGCCGAGCGCGCGCGAGGCGATTTCGGCGTCCTCGAAGAACATCTCGTAGAAGTCGCCCATCCGGTAAAACAGCAGGCAGTCCGGATTGGCGGCCTTGATCTCGATGAACTGCTCCATCATCGGCGTCACGCGCGTGGCTTCGTCGCTCGCTTTTGGCGAATTGCGAGCGGCGCCGGGCGCGGTCTCAGCCGCCGATGGCTTGTGTGGGGCATCCATGGCGGGCAGGCTATCAGAACGAAGCGACGCGGGCATGGGTTTTGGCGGTGCCGTTCACAAGCCATGCACCGGCCGGAAAAGAAAATCGCCGGGACAAGCCCGGCGAAGTCTTCAGAGTTCGGCTTCTTGCGGCCGGAATGTCTACTTGACGAACGTCTTGCCGGTGATCCGTTCCAGGTTCTTGTAATAGACCTTGTCGAGATCTTCTTTCGGCATGCCGTATTCGTCGAGGATGCGGAGAGTCTCGCGGATATACATCGTGCCCTTCTCCGGATCGAAGGGGCAGTCGGATGCAAAGATCACCTTGTCGAAATCGAAGAATCCGAAACCGATCTTCATCGCTCCTTCGGAGGTGAAGGTCGCAGTGTCGGGATAGAAGTCGTGCTTGAAATAGTCGAGCGGGCGCTTCTTCAGACTCTTCAGCAATGCGCCGTAATCCTCGTCAGAGGTCCGTGCGCCGAACTGGTCCCAGCCCGGTCCGATGCGGCCTTCCAGCGTCGGTACGATCGAGCCGAAGTGATGCACGATGACCTTCAACTTCGGCATGTCGTCCAGCATTTTTGAGAATACCAGGCGCGACATCATTGCCGCGGTCTCGTAGGCCCAGCCGAAGGTCCACCAGATTTCATACAGCGACTTCTTCTCGTCGAGATAATCCGGGAAGTTCGCAGCACGCGAGGGGTGAACCCAGATCGGCTTGTCGAGCTTTTCCATCGCTGCAAAGAACGGCCGGAATTCCGGCCGGTCGAGCGGCTTGCCATTGACGTTGGTGAAAATCTGCGTGCCGCATGCGCCGAGTTCAATGATAGCGCGCGTGGTTTCGGCAACGCCGGCATCCTTCGCCGTCAGCGGGGTCTGTGCAACGAAGCCCGCGAACTCGTCCGGGTATTTCTGGCACAGCTCGGCCATGCCGTCGTTGCCGATCTTCGCATATTCGACAGCGAGATCGGGGTTTCCCTTGGACAGCTGCTCGAGCGAGGGCGCGGCAAGCGAGATCACCTGCTTGTAATCCTTGAAGCCGCCGATGATCTTGCGGCGATAGTCGACATCGTGCAGCGCCGGCAACTCGGTGGCGCGCTTGCCGATGTCGGGCAGACCGCTGGCCAGCAGTTTCTCGAAATAGGCTTTCGGGAAGAAGTGATTGAAGGCGTCGATACGCATGCGAAGCAAACCTCGTTGTGACGATTGGTAATCGGATGGTGTTAGTACGGTGTGATGACGTTGAGCAGAGCCTGCTTCTTGTCTTTCAAAACGGCATCGCGGGCCCGGGCCAGTGCGGCTGGCACGTCCTCGGGGCGCTCGACGCGCTCGCCGTGTCCGCCCTGCGCCGTCACGAACTCGTCGAACGGCGGAGACGGGTCGAGATCGGCGAGGAAGCGGCCGTCGGTCTCGCCGGCAACACCGTCCTTGAACATCGACAGCGTGGCCTTGCGCACGGCGCCATAGCGGCTGTTGTTGAAGATGATCGACAGGATCGGCAGTTTGAATTTCTGCTGCACCCAATGGCTCACCGTCGGGTTGCCGAACATGTAACTGCCGTCGCCGAGGGTGGCGACAATCAACTTCTCGGGGGCTGCGAGCTTCGCGCCGATCGCGGCGCCGAGGCCCCAGCCGAGTCCGCCCGCGGGCCCGAGCGAATAGAAGCTTTCGGCTTTGTCGCGCGGACAATGCTCCAGCGACAGCGGGTATTCGTTGAAGATCACGGCGTCGGTGCCAAACGCTTCACCGATACAGTGGCTGAGATAGGCTGGGGTGATCTTGTCGGAGGCGCCGCGTGCCTCGCTTGCGGACTTCTCCGCGCGGACCTTGCGTCGCTCGGCGGCCTGCTTGCGGCGTTGGTCGATTGCGGACGCCATCGCGGGGCGGTGCTTGTCCAGCGCCCTATACAGCGCCTCGAACGCGTCCGCGGAGCGCGCTACCAGCGACAGATCGCTCGGGAACGAGCGCATCGGATAGCGCTGGTAGACCGGATCCTCGCCGACATGCACGACCTTGCAGTCGCTCTTCAGCGTGTCGTAATGCGGATAATACGGCACATCGCATTCGGCGTTGATGATGAGGTCGGCCTCCGGCACCAGCGGGCCTGAATCGTAGCCGGCATGCATCGGGTGGCTGGACGGCAGCGTCACCACGCGCGGATTGTGGTTGACCACGGGCAGCGCATAAGTCTCCGCAAGCTTCGCCAGTGCCGCGACGGCGCGCGGATCGCCATCCGACGACGTGATGATCAGCGGCGATTGCGCTTTGGCGATCCAGTCCGCAAGCGTCTCGATCGCGCGCGGGTCGGGATGGCCCAGGCTCGGCAATTGCCGTGGCGCGGAGGACAGCGTCTCCGGGACCGGCGCCGCCAGCGGTTCACGCGGCAGCACCAGATAGACCGGCCCGCGGGGCGACGTCATGGTCATCTCGTAAGCGCGGGCGGCGACGTCGGCGGCCTGTTCCGGCACTTTCAGCTCGTAATCCCACTTCACCAGCTCGCGCAGCATGCCGGCCTGGTCGAACATTTCCTGCGCCCAGTGAATCGAGCGGCTGCGCGAGCCGAAGCTGCCTTTCTCGGTGAAGGGCGTCCGGCCGGCGGCGAGGATCAGCGGCGCGCGGTCGCGGGCGGCATTGGTGATGTTGTTGATGGTATTGCCGGTGCCGACATTGACATGGACCATCACCGCCTGCGGACGGCCGGTCATCAGATAGGCGCCATGCGCCATCGCGACCGCAAGGTTCTCGTGCGGCACCAGCACCGGCTGCGGCAGCTTCGCGTTGCTATCTTCTGCGCGTGTGAAGGCTTCCACGATTGGCGGAAAGTCGGTGCCGGGATTGCAGAAGAAGTAATCGACGCCATGCTCGGACAGCGTCTTCAGGAAAATCTCGGCCGCGATCGGGGCGCGGTCACTTTGCTGATGGGCCATACGTGTTCGCGCTTCCTCGACGGCGCCCTGGCTTTCGGTTCCGGATGACGTGCAGCCTTGCTGCCCGGAAAAGGCCAGGGCTTGATCTTTCGGCGCTAGCTCTACCGGACGGCCGGAGGGGTTACAATGCCGCCCGGGAATGCGGGCTATTCCGCCGCGATGCGGAATGACAGGCGGGCATCGAACTCGTCCAGACATTTGGCCAGCGAGTTGCCTTCTGGATCGAGAAGCGCTGCGGTGCGGGCGCTGGCGATGCCGTCGATGGCGTCCTGGACCGGAATCTGGCCTTGCAGGGCCGGATGGATCAGGCGCGTTTCGATGGTCTGAAAATTCTGGGTTCCACGCTTGTGGGTCGAGCCGTAGCCCTTGATCAGCCGGGCGCATTCAGCGACTTCGAGCGCCAGCGCGGGCGACAGCCGCGCCGACTGCAGGATCATTGCAAGCCAGGATTCGATTTGCGCCTGCTCCTCGACATAGCGATGCATGAAGCGACGCAGCGGACGAAGCTTCGCAAGCAGCCAGAAACGCAGATACCCGGTGACCGACGTGGTTTTCACATACATGCCGACATGCACGGACTCGAGCCAGCCGCGCTTGTCGGAATAGGCGATAATGCGGCGCGCCAGCGCATGCGGCAGCACCTGGCACATCTCCTCGATGCCGGGCTTGAGAAACTCGGTAACGCTGTAGGGCTCGCCTTTGGTGGCGCCCAGCTCCTGTTCGATGCGCTGCATGCGCGCCGGATCGATCTTCGCCTGGGCGACGCGGATCAGGTCCTCGAACGACATGCGTACCGCGAGATGGCGCGCGGTCTCGCGCAGCAATTTCCCATCCCCATGCATCTGCGCTTCGATATCGCGAACCGGCGCGAGCCTGTCGAGCAGCAGGCGGGCGTAGTTATCGTCCTGAAAGCGGGCGAGGCGGCGCACTCCTTCAATCACGATGTCCTGCGCCGATTGCGGCATGGTCTGACGAATTTCGCGCTCCAGACTGGCGAGGTCGTTGCGCGGCTTTTCACGGCGCTTGCCTTCGGCAGCGCGGCGGAATGTGGTGGCTTCGGTGCGGGCAGCGGTCAGCCCGGCCTTGAAGCCGCGCAGGTTTGCCTCCGCTGCCTTGCCTTCGGCGCGGATCGCTCGCTCGAACGCCTCGACCGGGATCGGCAGCTTGCCGCAGCCGGCGATGGCGCCGAGCATCACCGCGTTGATCATAGCGCCGGCTTCCTTGGCGACCGATTCCATGTCGAACAGGATGCGCGATTGCGCATTCTTCTCGGCAACCTCGAGCAGCCGCGCGTCATCGAAGCGGCCGTCGCCCAGCGCCATCTTCTCGTTGATCACGTAGAAGCGGCTCGTGGAAGAAATCAGCAGCGTACGGTCGGGCGTGCAGAAGCCGTTGGCGATACAGCGCCCGGCCTCCATGAATTCCGACGACACCAGCACGTCGATGTCGCCGATTCCGGGTGCGAGCGCGAGCACCGGACGGCGCACGCCAAGCTCACGCCAGGGCGTTGGGTAGATTTCGGTATAATAGGTGGTGCCGCCGGTGCGCTGTGCGACGCCGGGGATCGACGTCGATTGTGCTGGCAGTCCGAGGTCGGCCGCGGCTGCCATGATCCAGTTGGTGAGAACGCCGCCGCCTTCGCCGCCAAGCGCGGCGATCAGCATGGTGACCGGGCGCTGATGCGTGGTCATGCGGTCACCTGTTCGCGTGCCGCCGCCGGAAGCGCTCCCGCGGGCATGTCACCTTGCGCGGTGCGTCCGCCGAACCACGAGATCACTGTGCGGCGGATGCTGAACAGCGTGCGATCCCACCAGGTGGCGTTGCGCACGATCTCTCCGCGATAGAAGGACGGGCACAGCACCGCGGCATGCGCGACCTCACCGCAGAGCCCGCAGCCGACACAGGATTCGATCACGCTCGCCACCGGATCGGTGCGCAGTGGATCGGGCGAAGGCTTCACCGTCAGCGACGGGCAGCCGGACAAACGGATACAGGAATGGTCACCGGTGCAGATTTCGTCGTCGACGCCGAACTTCGTGCGCACCACCCGCTCGCCACGCGCGAGCTTGCTGGAATCCTCCGCGCGCACGCGGCGCTGCCGCGCCAGTTGGCATTCGCCGTCGGCGATGATGACCTTCAGGCCATGCTCGGCGCTGGCCAGCGCCTCCTTCACGGTGGAGACCATCTTGGCGACGCTGTAGCTGCGCACCTTGCGCATCCAGGTGACGCCGAGCGTCTTCAGGGTGCGCTCGATGTCCATGCTCTGGCCCTCGCCGGAGCGGCTTTTCAGCGATGACGGCATGAATTGCAGGCCGGTCGCCGACGTATAGCCGTTCTGCATGATGATCAGCAGACCGTCGCCCTTGTTGAACAGATTGGAGGCGACACCCGTAATCATGCCGTTATGCCAGAAGCCGCCGTCGCCCATGATCGCGATCGGCCGCTTGTTGACGTTCGGGCCGACGGCGGCAGCGCTCGCCAGCGACATGCCGTAGCCCAGCACTGAGTTGCCCATGTTGAATGGCGCGAACAATCCGAAACAGTGGCAGCCGATGTCGGCGGAGATATGCGCGTTTCCGGTCTCGGCCTGCGTCAGTTTCAACGCGGAGAACACGGGCCGCTCGGGGCAGCCGGTGCAGAAGGTCGGCGGGCGCGGCGGCATGTCTCGCAGCGCATGCGACACCGCCGGCAGATGCGCGGTCAGCTTGTTGATGCGATCGCTGACGGCCGCAATATCGAGACGGGCGGGTCGCGCCGCGATCAGGAATTGCGCGAGGCCGCGCATCAGCACTTCCTGGGTATATTCGCCGGCCTGCGGCAGCACATCCTTGCCGTAAAGCCGGGTCTGGACATCGCCGCGCCGCAACTCGGTCGAGACCATGTGCTCTATATATTCGGGGAAGCCTTCCTCGACGATCAGCACCGCTTTCTTGTCGGCGCAGAAGGAGCGGATCTCCTGCGGCACCAGCGGATAGGTGACGTTGAGGCAGAGCACGGGCACGCGGCATTCGCCGAATAGATCGGCAAGGCCGAGGCGCTCCAGCGCACGCATGGTGCCGTTGAACAGGCCGCCCTGAACGATGATGCCGGTATCCTTCAGGTCGCCCGCGAACAATTCGTTGAGTTTCTCGCGCTGGATGAAGTCGCGCGCGGCGGGCATGCGCTCTTCGACCTTCAGCTTCTCGTGCGCGAAGGTGACCGGCGGATGCGCAAGACGCGCGAAGTTATGGGGTGCAGGCGAGGTGCGGTGAAGCTCCGAAACCCTCGGCTTGATGTTGTCCTTGGCTTCGAACGAGCCGGTCACGTGGCAGGCGCGGATACGAAGCTCAAGCATCACCGGTGCGTGGGTCGCTTCAGAGAGTTCGAAGCCCTTCTCCACGATCCGCACGATGCTGGTCAGGTCCGGGCGGGGGTCAAGCAGCCAGATTGAGGATTTCAGCGCATAGGCGTGCGAGCGCTCCTGAATGACCGCGCCGCCCTCGCCGTAATCCTCGCCGACGATGATCATGGCGCCGCCCATAACGCCGGGGGAGGCGAGGTTGGAGAGCGCGTCGGAGGCGACATTGGTGCCGACGATGGCTTTCCAGGTCACCGCACCGCGGATCGGGTAATTGATCGAGGCGCCGAGCATGGCGGCGGCGGATGCCTCGTTGGTGCAGGTCTCGACATGGACGCCGAGTTCCTTGAGGTAATCCCCGGCGTCGACCATCACGTCGAGCAGGTGCGACACCGGTGCGCCCTGATAGCCGCCGACATAGGACACCCCGGATTGCAGCAGCGCCTTGGTCACCGCGAGAATGCCTTCGCCGTGGAAGGTTTGGCCGTCGCCGAGCCGCAGGGACTGCACTTCTTTCTTAAATGAACGTTCCATGGCCATCCTGTCCGGCCGGAACCCCCGGCCGGCTCGCAGTCTACAACAATTGTAATCTCATTACATATGCGATGGGAGCCATGTCGCCAGCACCGGGAACATGACCAGGATCACCAGCCGGATCAGGTCCGTGATGATGAACGGGGTCACCCCGTAAAATATAGTCGATATCTTAATGTCCTCGAGCACGCTCTTGATGACGAAGATATTCATGCCCACCGGAGGGGAGATCAGGCCGAGCTCCACGGTCATAACGATGATGATGCCGAACCAGATTGGGTCGAATCCCATCTCCTTGATGAGTGGGAAGATGATTGGGACGGTCAGGATCACGATCGCGAGGGCGTCCATCAGGCAGCCCAGCAGCAGGTACATGATCAGGATCAGCGTCAGCACCCCGTAATTGCCGATGCCGAGCCCGGTGAGGAAGGCGGTGACCTTTTGCGGGGTCTGGGTGATGGTGAGGAAATAGCCAAACAGCAGCGCGCCGATCAGGATGGTGAAGACCGCCGCCGTGGTGCGGGTGGTCTCCAGCAGGCATTGCAGGATCTGCTTGCCGTTGAGCCGCCGGCGCACGACGCCAATGACGAACGCACCGCCGGCACCCGCGCCCGCGGCTTCGGTCGCGGTGAACATGCCTCCATACAGGCCGCCGATCACGAATGCGAACAGGAGTAAGGTGGCCCAGACGCCCTTTATGCTGTCGACCCGCTCGCTCCAGCTTGACCTTGGACCCGACGGCAGAAAGCCCGGCCGCGTCCAGCCGATGATCGACACGGTTGCGACATACATCAGCACGGCGAGGATTCCCGGTATGACGCCGGCAATGAACAGCTTGCCGATATCCTGCTCGGTGATGATGCCGTAAATCGCGAGCACCGTGGACGGCGGAATCATGATGCCGAGCGTGCCGCCGGCGGCGATGACGCCGGCCGAAAAACTCTCGGGGTAGTTATGCCGGCGCATTTCGGGATAGGCGACGCGCGAGAACGTGGCCGCGGTCGCGACCGACGAGCCGCAGATCGCGGAAAAGCCGCCGCACGCCAGAATGGTGGCGATGCCCAGGCCGCCACGCAGATGCCCGATGAAAGCGTTTGCCGCGCGGAACAGTTCGCGGCTCATGCCGGACGTGGTCGCGAACGCACCCATCAACAGGAACAGCGGCACCACCGCGTAATTAAAGTCGGTCACCGTCCGCATGGTGGTGTGGCCGACGATCTTGAGCGCCGGGCTCATCGAGGTCAGATAGCCGAAACCCGTGACGCCGACGAGGCCGAGCGCCATGCCGATCGGCACGCGCAGCAACATCAGCGTGAACAGCGAGACGAACCCGATTACGGCGACTGCATCAGTAGACATCGGAATCTCTCACTCGGCCGATTTCGCAATTTCGCTGACCGGCTTCATCAATTCGGGATGGAAAATCAGCCGATAGGTACGGACGGCAATCAACAGCACGGCGGCCAGATCGCCGACCCAGGCTATCGCAAAGAACGGCCAGACCGGGATGCGCAGGTCGAAGGTCTGCACGTTGGCGCCGTAGGTGGACGAGACCTTGTCGAACAGCGTGTAAGTCTGCACCGAGACCACGAACAGCAGCACCAGTGTCGCGAACACATCCATGATGCGTTGCCAATACGGGCTGACATTGGCCCAGAGCAGATCGACGGTGATATGCGTTCCGCGATAGCTGGTTGCGGCGATGCCCCAGAAGATCACGATGCCGAGCAGGAGCTGGCCGAAGTCATAGGCGTCGGGGATGGTGTATCCGAAGAAATAGCGCAGCAGCACCGAGATAAATACGTCGAATGCCACAAGGCCGATGAAAAAAGCGGCCACCCATTCGATCGAATTGATGAAGCCGTCCATCCATCTTGTTGTTCTGCTCATCCCCCAACCTCACGGCGCCGTACGAACGGTGGCAAAATATTCCTGGCTCTCTCGGCATAACGGCGGGAGAAGAGTCCCCCGCCGCCGGTTGCATATCGCTTGGAACAGGTAGCGCGATCAATAGGCCGCTTTGAACTTTGAAAGCGAATCCTTCAGTTCCTTCATGATCGCGTCCGGGTCACCGCCCGCTTTCTTCACATTGGCTGCCCACGTCTTTTCGAGCGGCTCGGCTGCCTTTTTCCACTCGGCAAGCTGCTCGGGCGTCAGCGAGTAGACTTCGCGGGACGGATCCGCTTTCAGCTTGCCGATGCCGGAATGCTCATAGTCTGCCCACGGTGCCGCGACCCGCAGCGCCCACTCGTTGGTGCAGTGGTCGTCGATCACCTTCTTCTGCGCCGCCGACATCTGGTTGTAGGTCGTTGGGCTGAAGACGAAGGCGAAGGTGGTGGCGTAGAGCGGAGCGTCGATGTGATATTTGGTCACCTTGTCGATACCAAACAGGGGCACCGAACCCCAGGGGAAGGTCACAGCTTCCGCCACGCCCTTGTCGAGGATGTCGCGCACTTCCGGCGCGCTCGACTGCACGTTGGAGCCACCAAGCAGCGAGATATACTGCGCCATGGTGGCGTGCGCCGGCCGGACCTTCATGCCCTTGATGTCGCCTGGCACCATGATCTTCTTCTTCACGGAGTGGAAAGTTCCGGGATCGTGCATGAACGCGAGGCAGAATTTGACGTCCTTCATCTCCTTGTCCGCGTATTTGCGGTACCAGGCGTCGAGCGCCTGCGAGCCGCCCTTGGCATTGGTGACCAGGAACGGCAATTCACCAGCGCCGATGATCGGGAATCGGCCCGGCTGATAGCCCGGATTGATGTAGGTAAGGTCGGCGATGCCATCGCGCGCCATGTCGTAATGGTCGAAGGCCTTGCCGAGCTGTTGCGACGGATAGACCTTGAACTTGATGGTCCCGCCCGAGGCCTTCTCGACCGACGAGCCCCAGTCTTCCAGAGCTTTTTGCAGCGGGTGGGTGGGCGGCACCCAATGGGCAAGCTTCAGGTCGAAGGTCTTGTCCTGTGCCATCGCGGGCAGGGCAAGGGCCAGCAAGGCGCCGGCGGCAACCAGTGAGCGAATGGGATGTCTGGATATCATTCGTACGTTTCTCCCTGATGTCTACGAACGCGGTTCTTGTTCCGATATCTCGCAACCGCGAAAGATCTTTCCCGGCATTGTAGGGGAGAATAGTTGGATATAAAACAATTTTCAGTTTGGTCTTTCGACGGATCGATGGGAGCCAATTTTGGTGCGCGATACGGTCGCCTTGCGCAGCGCCGAAAACGATGCGAAACCGCGCGCCACCGCGGATGACACTCTTGATTTCGGTCCATTCGACGACTGGATTGGTTTCCGCCTTCGGATGGCGCAGATCGCCTCCTTCCAATCCTTCGCGCGGCATGCCCAATCCGTGGGCTTGAGTCCGGGACGATTTGCCGCCCTGAGCCTGATTGATCGCAATCCCGGCATCAGCCAAACCGCGCTCGCGCGTGCGATCGGCAGCGACAAATCCACGCTCACGCCGGTGCTCGACAATCTGGTCAAGCGCGGGCTGATCAGCCGGGTGCGCACGCGCAGCGACCGCCGGCTGTACGAACTTTCGCTCACCGATGCCGGCCGCAAGGTGATGCGGGCGATGCACGAATGCGCGCAGCGTCACGAGAGCGAGCTCGATGCGATCGTCGGCCCACGCGAGCGCGCGCAGTTTATAAGGACGCTGCGGAAGATTTCGGAGGCGCTGGGGTAGCGTCTGTGGTCGTGCCCGCGCAGGGGGACCTATAACCACCGCTCCCGAATACGGGATCCCCGCTTTCGTGGGGACGACACGGTATTCAGAACTCGCCGCGGAAGCGCGCCGCCAGTTCCTCCGGCAGCGGATGCGACTTGATCTTCGTCTTGTCGTGGGCTTCGCGCTTCACCCAGGCGCGCGTTTCCTGGCCCTCAACCGCGATCTGATTATTCTTCCTGATCTGATGCTTGATTTCGAAGCTGGACCGGCCGACCCGCACGAAGGTCGACTGGATGATGACGTCGTCGCCGAACCGGGTCGGGATGATGAACTTGGCTTGCGTCGCGACCAGGGGATAGCCATCGAATTCGAAGCGCTTGAGCAGTTCGGCCTTGCTCACCCCGGAGGCGGCCGTGATCAGCATTGTCACCGAATGATCGAACATGGCGAAATAACGTGGATAGAAAATGATCCCGGCGGGATCGCAATCGCCCCACTCGATCCTGACGCTGCGGCTGTTGCTGAGCATAATCTGTAGTCCAAGCCTTTAGGTCCGTTCGTCCCCGCGAAGGCGGGGACCCAGAGCCACGAATACTGGATTCCCGCTTTCGCGGGAAGGAACGGAGTATGTGTGACGCTCCGTGAATAACAAGGAAGCTAACGCGGCGCCATCCGGAGCGCGCCGTCGATGCGGATGGTCTCGCCGTTCATATAGCTGTTTCGCACGATGAACATCGCGAGATCGGCATATTCTTCCGGCCGCCCGAGCCGTGGCGGAAACGGCACCGAAGCGCCGAGGCTTTTCTGCGCGTCTTCCGGCAAGGCGTCGAGCATCGGCGTATGGAAAATGCCGGGCGCGATCGTCATCACGCGGATGCCGAATTGGGCGAATTCGCGCGCCGCCGGCATGGTCAGTGCCACCACGCCGCCCTTGGACGACGAATAGGCGGCTTGGCCGATCTGTCCCTCGAAGGCTGCGACCGACGCGGTCGAGATGATCACGCCGCGTTCGCCGCCATCCAGCGGCTCGGCTTTGCTCAACGCCGCCGCGAACAGCCGCATCATGTTGAAAGTGCCGATCAGATTGATCTCGATGACTTTCTTGTAGTCGGCGAGCGGCATCGGGCCATCGCGGCCGACAATGCGCTTGGGCGGGCCGACGCCGGCGCAATTCACCAGGACGCGACCGACGCCGTATTGTTTCTGCACTTCTGAGAGTGCGTCCGTCGCGCTTTTGTCATCGGTGACGTCGCATTTCACCGCGATGCCGCCAAGCCGGTCGGCGGTTTGCTGAGCCGCGGCGAGATTGATGTCGAGCAGCGCGACCTTTGCCCCGGCGTTGACGAAGGCCTGCGCGGTCGCGGCTCCGAGCCCCGACGCGCCGCCGGTGATGATCGCGACTTGTCCGTTGATATCCATGAATCAATCTCGACGTTGGATTGGCCGGTCTCCCCGTCGCGGGGATAAACGGAAACTAATTCTTTGCCGCCTCGGTATTCTCGATCAGTAGCGCGATGCCTTGACCGCCGCCGATGCAGGCCGACGAAATACCATAACGCAGGCCCTTGCGCTTCAATTCGCGCGCGAGCGTCGTGGTGATACGAATGCCGGTGGCGCCGAGCGGATGACCGATTGCGATGGCGCCGCCGTTGACGTTGAGCTTGTCCTCGTCGATGCCAAGCTCGCGTGCGCAGGCCATGACCTGCGCGCCGAAGGCCTCGTTGATCTCGATGCGATCGATGTCGGACAGCTTCAGCCCGGCGCGTTCCAGTACCGCCTTGATCGCGGGCACCGGACCGATCCCCATGACCTCCGGCGGGACGCCGACCGCGGCCGACGCCACCAGACGCGCGAGCGGCGTCTTGCCGTGCTTCTTCAGGTAGCCGGAACTCGCGACCAGCGCCGCTGCCGCGCCGTCGACAATCGCCGAGGAGTTTCCGCCGGTCTGCACACCGCCAAAGGCCGGCGGTATTTTCGACAAGGCATCCACCGGTGAAGGCCGGATATGCGTGTCGACCTTCACCTCAGGCGTTTTGCGGGAGAGCTTGATGCCGCGGGATTCATAGCCTTCGAGTTCGAAAGTCTCGGTCGTGACCGGTACGATCTCGCCGTCGAGGAAGCCGTCCTGCTGTGCGGCAAGCGCGCGATCGAATGAGCGGGCGGCGAATTCGTCCACTTCCTTGCGGGTGATCTGGTATTGCCGCGCGAGATTTTCGGCGGTGTCGCCCATCGTGACTTTCGCGGCCGGATCGAGCAGGGCTTCCCACAGGAAATCCTTGAACTCGACCTGGCCGAGGCGGAAGCCGGCGCGGCTGGTGTAGGAGGCCACCGGATTGCGGCTCATGGATTCGGTGCCGACACAGAGCGCGAGGTCGGCCCGTCCGAGCGAGACCGCATCGGCACCCTGCGACAGCACTTCGATGCCGGTGCCGCAGACGCGTTGCACGTGATGGGCGGGCGTCTCGATCGGCGCGCCGGAATAGAGTGCGACATGCCGCGGCAGGCAGAACACGTCGAAGCTCGCCTGCGCCATGTTGCCGGTGATGACCGTGTCGATGTCGTCGCCCTTGATGCCGGCGCGCTTCAGCACTTCGCGTCCGACCTTGATGCCGAGATCGGTCGGCGAGATCGCTGCGAGCGGCCCGTTGTAATCGGCGAACGGCGTGCGCACGCCTTCGACCAGCCAAGCGTCGGTGAAGGTGGCTCCGATGCCGCGCTTCTTTTCAGACATGTCAGGCCTTCTTGTCGATTGTGACGACACGCACCGATGGCGGTTCTGAATACATTTCCTCCACCATTGCCTTGCGATGGCTCAATACCGCGCGCTGGTTGATGGAGCCCTTGTCGGTGATCTCGCCGACATCGAGCGACGGTGGTTCGGCGAGCAGGATCGCCCGCATCACCCGGTTGGACGAGCCGGTCGAGGACTTCGCGAAGTCGGTCAGCAAGCCCCTGAATTTCGCCGTCACGCCCGGATGGTCAAGCACATCCGCGGCAGGGGCGGTCTTCGGCAGGTCTGAGGCGAACGCGCGCAGCGACTCCACATCGGGGACGACAATGACACCGATATAGTCGCGGTCGGCGCCGCCGATCACCACATCCCGAACGTAAGGCGCAAAGTGCGAGATGAACGCCGCACGCAGCGGGCCGACGCTGACCCAGGTGCCGGTGCCGAGCTTGAAATCCTCGGCGATGCGGCCATCGAACAGCAATCCCTGGAGCGGGTTGTTTTCGTCCTCGAATTTGAGCGCGTCGCCGATCTTGTAGAAGCCTTCCTCGTCGAAAGCCTTGGCGGTCAGGTCCGGCTGGCGCCAGTAACCCGGCGTGATGTGCGGGCCCTTGAAACGGGCTTCCAGCTTGCCGTCGACCGGCACCAGTTTCAGCGTCGAGCCGCGCGCCGGCAGGCCCATATTGACGCCGTGGACGCTCTCCCACATCCGGCTCATCGCGAACGGCGCGGTTTCGGTTGAACCGAGACCGGTCAGAAACAAGACGCGCTGTCCAATCGTCTGCATGGCGAGTTCCTGATACTCGTCATAGACATGCTGCGCGATCGCGGCGCCCGCGTACCACAGCACTTTCAGGCGGCTGAAGAAGTTGCGGCGCAGTTGTTCATCCGAACGGAAGAACGGCAGCAGCGCCTCGTATCCTTTCGGCACGTTGAAATACCAGGTGCAGGCGACGTCCTTCAAATTGCGCACCGTGTGCTCGATCGCGCCCGGCAGCGGCTTGCCTTCGTCGATATAGAAGGTGCCGCCGTTATAGAGCGCGAGCCCGACGTCGTGGTTGCCGCCGGCGGTGTGATGCCACGGCGCCCAGTCGAGCACGGTCGGCGGCTCGTCCTGCAGATATTGCAAGGCCGAGCGCACCATGATCTGGTTCGAACACCACATCCGCTGGGTGTTGATCACCCCCTTCGGCATCCCGGTCGAGCCCGAGGTGAACAGGAATTTCGCGATGGTGTCGGGGCCGACCTTGTCGTGTGCGTCCTCGACCGCGTCGGTCGGGATGGTGGCGGCGAGATGGTTGAAGTCGATCGACTTCCGGCCCGGGATCGGATTGCGGGTGAAGACCAGTTCGGTCTCCTTCGGCACGATGGCTTCGATCGCCTTGGCGTATTGTTGTCCATCGGCGGCGAAGACCATGCCCGGCGTCAGCAGATCGAGAATGTAGCGCAGTTTGCCGAAATCCGAGGAGATCAGCGAATAGGCCGGCGAGATCGGCGCATAGGGGACGCCGACATACAGGCAGCCGAGCGCCAGCATCGCATGTTCGAGGTCGTTGCCGGACAGGATCGCCACCGGCCGCTCGGGTGACAGGTTGCGCGACAGCAGCGCCTGACCGATGCATTTGGCGTATTGCAGCGCCTGTGCGTAGCTGATGTGACGCCACTCGCCGTTCGCATCGCGCGCCGCCATGAAGGTGCGGTCGGGCGTTTGGTTCGCCCAATGCACCAGCCGGTCGGTGATCCGCGCCGGATATTCGTCGAGCGGAAAGCGCGAGCGGATCAGCATGGTGCCGTCCGGTCGCCGCTCGATATCGATCTCCGGCTTTTCAAGCTTCACCGGCCGGATCGGAGCCGGTGTATCGGTACGCGTCGTCTGAGGCGCTTGCGCCATGGCTATCCCACCCTGCCGGCGCCTTCTCGTCAGCCCTTGTGCAGAGCCTTGGGCGCCCGTTTCTCAAGAAAATCCTTCAGCCGCGACTGCGCTTCCTCGCTGCCGGAGGAAATCGCAGCCATCAACGCTTCCATCATATAGCCGCCCGGACGATCGATGTCCGCAATTCGTGGCAGCGCATGCATCACGGCATAATTGGTCATCGCGGTGTTGGCGGCGCAGCGCTTGGCGAGTTCGATGCCCTTTTCCAGGCCGGTGCCGTTCTCGACCAGATAGTGGGACAGGCCCATCGTGAGCCCATCTTCGGCGCCGTAGGTCCGGCCCGTCAGCATCATGTCCATCATGCGCGAGGCGCCGATCAGGCGCGGGATTCGCACCGAACCGCCACCGCCGACATAAATGCCGCGCACGCCTTCCGGCAGTGCGTAATAGGCCGATTTTTCGGCCACCCGCACATGGCAGGCTGACGCAAGCTCGAGGCCGCCGCCCACCACGGCGCCGTGCAGCACCGCAATCACCGGCACCTTGCCGAACTCGAACATGTCGAATACCCGGTGCCAATTGCGCGAGTGATGCACCGACTCGACGGTGCCGCGAACCGTCAGTTCGGACAGGTCGAGGCCCGCCGAGAAATGGTCGCCGTCGCCGCTCAGCACCACCGCGCGGATATCTTCCGGCAGTCCGGCGAAATAGGTCTCGATGCCCATCACCAGCGTGTCGTTCAGCGCGTTGCGCTTCTCCGGTCGCGACAGCCGCAGAAAGCCAATGTCGCCGTCACGTTCGGCGGTAATCGAGGCAGGCAGATTTGGAATGTCGATCTTGGTCCTTGGCATCGGTCCCCGAGACGGCCTGTCCGGCCTTGGTCTAATTGTTGTCGTTGACAACAAATTCCCGAAAAGTGGCCCGGGGTCAATCCCCATCCTTACAGGTATGGAGAAAATAAACCGCGAAAATATAGGGTTTCTGCCCACCCGCGGGATATTCCCTCTCTCCGCTGAAGCGGGGAGATGGAAGGGGCCTTACAGCACCTCGTAGACGTCGAGCCGGACCGCGTTCTTCTCGCGCTGCCCGCGGGCGATGGTGATCACGCGATTGAGCCAGTCCAGCTCCTTGTCGCCGGTCTCGAACCGCATGCAGGTGCGGAAATAATAGAGCGACGGGTCCACCTGCTCGCCGGTGAGGAGGCGCGCCAGCACCTCCGGCGGCCCGTGGCGGATGCCCTCGCTGTAGACGAGGACATAGGCCCCGCTATCGGCCTGGATGGTGTAGCGGGCCTCGACATGGGCCGCACCGTCGGCGCGAATGAACTGCCAGTCGGCTCCGCCGGGCAGGATCTTGCCGGTCAACTTGCCGGTGACCGTTCCGCCGAGAATGTTGATGACGCGCCGTTCGCCGATCGGCGTCGCCCCGAACTGGAGGATGTCGGCGAGTTCGGCATGGACGGTCAGGATCGGTTCGGGCGAGATCAGGTTCATGTCAGTTCCGGATGGCGGGCATTCGTTGGAGCAGGGCGGGACCGGCCAAAAATATTGGACTTGGCGCGGATTCGCTGGCATTTGACCCCCCGAAACCCGCTCCGTAAATAGAATAAAGCAAACCGGCGCGACAGCGCCCGAGGAACCGCTTGATATGTCGCGTGTGATGTCGCTTGCCGAGGCCGTGTCGTCGACCATCAAGGATGGCGATACGGTTGCGATGGAAGGCTTTACCCACCTGATTCCGCATGCCGCCGGGCACGAGATCATCCGCCAGGGCAAGAAGCATCTGACGCTTCTGCGCATGACCCCCGATCTGATTTACGATCAGATGATCGGGATGGGCTGCGCCGACAAGATCATCTTCTCCTGGGGCGGCAATCCGGGTGTCGGCTCGCTGCATCGGCTGCGCGATGCGGTCGAGAATGGCTGGCCGAACAAGCTTGAGATCGTCGAGCATTCTCACGCTGCGATGGCCAATGCCTATGCCGCAGGCGCGGCCGGTCTGCCGTTCACGATGTTTCGCGGTTACATCGGCACCGATCTGCCGAAGGTAAATCCGGCGATCAAGTTCATCGAATGCCCTTATACCGGCGAAAAACTCGCGACCGTGCCGGCACACCGGCCCGACGTCGCCGTGATTCACGCGTTGCGGGCCGACAAGGAAGGCAATGTGCTGCTGGAAGGCATTCTCGGCGTGCAGAAGGAAGCTGTGCTGGCGGCGAAAAAGTCGATCGTGACGGTGGAAGAAATCGTCGATGACTTCGGCCCGCGTAATCTCAACGCGGTGATCATTCCGGGCTGGGCGCTCGGCGCCATCGCGGTGGTGCCCGGCGGCGCGTTCCCGTCCTATGCGCAGGGCCATTACAAGCGCTTCAACGCCTTCTACAAGCAATGGGACGGCATCGCGCGCGACCGCGACAGTTTCTTGGCATGGATGAAGGACAATGTGCTCGACAAGCGGCCGGAGGATTTCGCCCGCCATGTCGAAGGCCTGCGCACGGCGGCGGAGTAACGGTCATGAATTACAAACCCAACGAGATGATGACCATCGCCGCGGCACGCGCGCTGAAGAATACCGACGTGACGTTTGTGGGCATCGGCATGCCCTCGGCAGCGTCGAACCTCGCGCGCCTCACCCACGCACCCGGCATCACGCTGATCTACGAGTCCGGCACGCTCGCAACCAAGCCGACCGTGCTGCCGCTCTCGATCGGCGACGGCGAACTTTGCGAGACCGCGCTGACCACGGTGTCGGTGCCGGAAATGTTTCGCTACTGGCTGCAGGGCGGTCGCATCACCGTCGGCTTCCTCGGTGGCGCGCAGATCGACAAATACGCCAACCTCAACACCACGGTGGTCGGCCCTTACGACAAGCCGAAGGTGCGGCTGCCGGGTGGCGGCGGTGCGCCCGAGATCGCAACCTCGTGCGGCGAGATCTTCATCATCATGGCGCAGGGCAAGCGTTCCTTCGTCGAGAAGCTCGATTTTATCACCTCGCTCGGTTTCGGTGAAGGCGGCGATCACCGCGAGCGGCTCGGCGTCAAGACCAAGGGTCCGACCAAGCTTGTCACCGATCTGTGTGTGTTCGAGCCCGATCCGGTGACCAAGGAGATGACCGTCATCTCGATTCATCCCGGTGTCACGCGCGAGCAGATCCAGGACAATACCGGCTGGACCGTGAAATATGCTGACAAGGTCGCGGAAACGCCGGCGCCGACCGAGACGGAATTGTCGGTATTGCGAGAACTGCATGCCCGCACTGCGCGCGCCCACGGCGAGGCGGCGTAAGCGGCGATTATATGAGGCTGGTAGTCAACTTTCTCCCCGTCATCCTGAGGTGCGAGCGTAGCGAGCCTCGAAGGATGAGCGGCCACATCAGGGCCGTCGCCCTTCGAGGCGATCGCGCTGCGATCGCACCTCAGGGTGACGGATTACGAACGGAAGGCATCTGACCATGCGTGACGTATTCCTCTGCGACGCCGCCCGCACCGCCATCGGCCGCTACGGCGGCGCGCTGTCGAAGGTGCGGACCGATGATCTCGCCGCGGTGCCGATCAAGGCGCTGATGAAGCGCAATCCCAATGTCGACTGGTCGGCGATCGACGAGGTGATCTTCGGCTGCGCCAATCAGGCCGGCGAAGACAATCGCAATGTCGCGCGCATGGCGCTGCTGCTCGCGGGTCTGCCGGATTCCGTCCCCGGCATCACTGTCAATCGTCTCTGCGCTTCCGGGCTGAATGCGGTGGGCGATGCCGCGCGCGGCATCCGCTCAGGCGAGATTGAGTTTGCAATTGCGGGCGGTGTCGAATCGATGACTCGCGCGCCGTTCGTGATGGGCAAGGCGCAGGAGGCCTTCGCGCGTCAGGCCGACATCTTCGACACAACAATCGGCTGGCGCTTCATCAATCCGCTGATGAAGAAGCAATACGGCGTCGACTCGATGCCGGAGACCGGTGAGAACGTCGCCGAGGATTATCAGGTGACGCGCGCCGATCAGGATCTGTTCGCGTGGCGCTCGCAGCAGCGCGCCGGCAAGGCCCAGGCGGCGGGGTTCTTCGCCGAAGAGATCGTTCCGGTGGAGATCGCCGGGCGTAAGGGTGAGGTCACGGTGTTCGACAAGGACGAGCACCCGCGCGCCGACACCACGCTGGAACAGCTCGCCAAGCTGAAGACGCCGTTCCGCGAGAACGGCACCGTCACCGCCGGCAATGCGTCGGGCGTCAACGACGGCGCCGCCGCAATGATCCTGGCGTCCGAAGAGGCGGTGAAGAAATACGGCCTGACGCCGCGTGCGCGGATTCTCGGCATGGCGTCGGCCGGCGTGCCGCCGCGTGTCATGGGGATCGGCCCGGTGCCGTCTACCCGCAAGCTGATGGACAAGCTCGGGCTCAAGATCACGGATTTCGATGTGATCGAATTGAACGAAGCGTTCGCGTCTCAGGGTTTGGCGGTGATGCGCCAGCTCGGGCTGCCGGACGATGCCGAGCAGGTCAATCCGCATGGTGGCGCCATCGCGCTCGGTCACCCGCTCGGCATGTCGGGCGCGCGGCTGGCGATGACGGCTGCGCACGCATTGGAGAAGCGCAGCGGCAAGAAGGCGCTGGCGACGATGTGCGTCGGCGTCGGCCAGGGCGTGTCGCTCGCGCTGGAGAAGATTTGAGAAGCACTTTGTTTCCGCTCGTCCACGCGAAGGCGGGGACCCAGAGTCGAAAGACTGGATTGCCGCTTTCGCGGGAATGAGCGGAGGAGATACGAGGGGAAGTAAAACGATGGCCTTGATCTATCCATTGGATGGCCTGTCGGCCTATCCGAAACACCTGACGCCGGAATACAAAAGCACGGTGAAGCGGTCGCCGACCAAGCCGCTGATCATCGCGCCGCACACATTGTCCGAACTGACCGGCCCGGTCTATGGCCACGACGCCCTCCAGGACAATGACAACGACCTGACCAAGCAGGGCAAGGGCGGCGAGCCGCTCGGCGAACGCATCATCGTGCATGGTTACGTGCTGGACGAGGACAAGCGCCCGGTTGCTGATTCGCTCGTCGAAATCTGGCAGGCCAATGCCTGCGGCCGCTATGTGCATATCGTCGATCAGCACCCGGCGCCGCTCGATCCGAACTTCACCGGCGCGGGCCGCACCGTCACCGACAAGAACGGCTATTACAAATTCATCACCGTGAAGCCCGGCGCCTATCCGTGGGGCAACCACCACAATGCCTGGCGGCCGAACCACATCCACTTCTCGGTGTTCGGGCATTCGTTCCTGTCGCGTCTGGTGACGCAGATGTATTTTCCGGGCGACTATCTGTTCCCGTTCGATCCGATCTTCAATTCGGTGACGGACCCGAAGGATCGCGAGCGCATGGTCTCGACCTTCGACCTCGAAAACACGATCCCCGACTGGGCGCTGTGCTTCCGCTTCGACATCGTGCTGCGCGGCCGCGACCAGACCCCCCCGGATCTCGATTGATACGAAACGGATTCAGCACAATGTCAGTCCTCACACCTTCGCAGACCGTCGGCCCGTTCTACGCCTATGGCCTCACCCCCAAGGGGCGCGCTCATTGGGATCCGGACGGGACCTATTCCTGGAAGGAGACCATCGACTCGAACCTCGTCACGCCCGACGTCGTCGGCGACCGCATTCGCATCGAAGGCGGCATCTATGACGGCGACGGCAAGCCTATTCCCGATGCGATGCTGGAAATCTGGCAGGCCGACGGCAACGGCCGCTATTCGAACGAGCCGGGCAGCCGCCGGCTGCCGAATACATCCTTCAAGGGCTTCGGCCGCTCGGCCTGCGATGGCGCCGGCGTGTTCCAGTTCGATACGGTCAAGCCGGGTGCGGTCGCCGGGCCGGACGGCAAGACCCAGGCGCCGCATATCGTGGTCGCGATCTTCGCGCGCGGCATGCTGCGGCAGGTCTACACCCGCATCTATTTCGACGGTGAGGCCGCGAACGCGACCGATCCGGTGCTCAATCTCGTGCCGGCGGATCGCCGCGCCACGCTGATGGCCAGGAAGCAGGGCGACGTCTGGCGCTGGGACATCCACATGCAAGGCGACAAGGAAACGGTGTTCTTCGCCGTGTGAGTCCGCTGCGCCGGCGCAGCTACTGTGGCAGCCGATCTGTTGTTCTCAGAATCCACCGAAACGGCCCGGCAGCACAAGGCGCCGGGCCGTATGCGTTTCAGCTGCAACCCGCTCGTTGCTCAGAGCTTGTCAGCGTTGGTTGCGTAAATCACCTTCCAGTTCGATTCGCCTTTCCGGATCACATTCGGCGTATCGGCAAGGAACAGTTTGGTGTGCGCCGCGTCCGAGCTGTTCAGATACAACTGGCCGTCAACGATCTTCCAGAATTCCGGCTTGGTCGCGACTTTCTTGCCCTTGCTGGCCCCGGCCGAGCACCAGCCGCCATAAGCCGGCGCATATTTCGCAGGGTTCGCAGCAAACAGATCGCGGTTGGCAGCGGAGGCGAAACGCCAGGTCGCGCCTTGATATTCGGCAGTGAACTGGCTCGAACCCATCGTCGGCTGTCCGACGGTATGGTATGCAACGACGTCGTAGCCGGCCACGGCTGCACCGTCCTTGACATAATGCTCGTCGGCCGCGACCGCAGATGCGGCGGGAAAGAACAGGACGGCGACAGCGACGAGTGCTGCATTCAAAGCGGAAAATCGCATTCGAAAACCTCCCATACGCTGGACAAGCCTGCGATCGCAGGGCCGACCGGCGCATATGCAGTCGACGAACCATCATTCGTCGCGCGTTGACCCGCTGTTACAGCTGCGGCTCAATCGAGCTTCACGAATTCGAGAGGCGCAAAGCCGCGGAATGTCGCGGTTACCGCTATTGCAGAATGCCGACCGCGCGTGCCGCGACGAAGGCGATCGTCAGAAGCGAGATCATCGCTTCCGTCATCATCAAGATCTTGGCGCGCTGCGACAGCGGCATGGTGTCGGCCGGCGAAAATGCGGTCGCGTTGGTGAAGGCCAGGAACAGATAGTCGACAAAGCCGGGGGAAAATGGAATTGCCGGCGCGCGATCGACGGTCGCCTGCGGGAATAGGAACTCGTAAAATGGCTGGCCCTGCGCATGACGGACCGCGGGGCCGCCGCCGTCCAGTCCCCAGAACCACAATGCAAAGACGATCACGTTGATCACCCAGATGATCACCGCATCGACCAGCAGCGTCCGCGCGTTCTCGGCCTTTCCGATCAGCAGCGCCTCCACCAGCTCGCTCAGCGCCACGAAATTCATTACCGTCATGACCAGAATCAGCGTGAGCGCGAAATAGCGGATGACGCGCCGCTGCGGACCAATAATCTTGCCGTCGGCGACCTCAGTGCTCGCGCGGCTCTGGTGGATCCGGAACATCGCTGCGAGCGGGATCAGGATTGCGATTTCAACAGCCGGCGCCAGCCAGCGCGGTCCCAGCGACAAGTCGTTGATCAGAAAGAACTGCAGGGTTGCCACCACGACAATCGCGCCGCACGCCAGCCAGAAGTCGGCGACATGGGCGTCGGGAGGCAATGGCTGGTGTTGCATGTCGGAGGCCCTGTCAGGATAAATCAGCGATAGTTGGCTTGCGGTCTTTGCTGCGAGGCAAGCGCCCCGCGCAGTTCTTATCACGTCTCTCTTTATGAAAAGACATAGGCCTCGCCTTTAAAGCAAAAGACATGGTTCTCGCGCGCGCGGCATACGCGTCGATTTCTACCAGGTCGCGGACGCCGGGAACTGCAATATTACAATCCGCCTCCGGAACAACCGAGACTTGAATGACGTTCGCATAGGTCAACTATCCGACATGGTCCGATCGAAAGAGGCACGTCATGTATCATCACGTCAAAAAGCTAATGTACACCGTCCGGGTGGACGAGCCGGACCCGCGCTTTGGAAATATGCTGCTGGAGCAGTTTGGCGGCGCTAACGGTGAGCTCGCTGCCGCGATGCAGTATTCGATCCAGGGCCTCAATTGCGAAGATCCTGCTCGCAAGGATCTCCTGATGGATATCGGCACGGAAGAGCTGAGCCACCTCGAGATTGTCGGAACCTTGGCGCGCATGCATCTGAAGCCGATGAAATCCATTCGGGAGGAGGCGGAAGCCGATCCCCTGATCGCGATCGCGGGCGGCGGCGGTGTCAATTTGTTCAATTCCATGGGTAATCCGTGGACGGCCGATTATCTGAAGATCACGGGTGAACTCGATGTCGATCTGCGCAGCAACATCGCGGCCGAAGCGCGTGCCAAAATCGTCTATGAGCGCCTGATCAACTTCTGCCGCGACTCCGGCACCAAGGACGCGCTTCAGTTTCTCATGACGCGTGAGATCACGCATATGCGGGCGTTCGCCGCTGCGCTGGAGAGCATGGGCAAACCGCCGTTCTCCATCGGTCGTATCGCGCCCACCCCCCAATTGGTCGATCAGTTTTTTAACGACTCGACGGGCGAGGGCGATCACGGGGAGGTCGATGCGCGCGGCCCCTGGAACGAGGGAGAGCCGTGGGAGTATGTGGAAGCACCTGCATTCCAGGATTTCCCTCAGGGCGGCGAAAACCCCTCAATTCATGCTGCCAGCTCGGAGGGTGGCTCGGACGTTCTGGAAGGCCTTCTCGTCGACCAGTTGAGAGATATTCTCCATGCCGAAAAGCAGCTCCTGAAAGCCTTGCCAAAAATGGCGAAAGCTGCACGCGCGGCTCAACTCAAAACTTTGTTCGAAACCCACCTCGCTGAGACGGAGATGCAAGTCGAGCGTCTCAACGAAAGCCTTAAAATGCTGGGAGGCGCAGCGAGAGCCAAGCCCTGCAAGGGCATGGCGGGGCTGGTCGACGAAGGTGAAGAGGTGATGGGAGAAGGAAAGGACAAGGAAGACGCGCCGGCAGACATCGCGCTCATCGGTGCGGCGCAACGCGTCGAGCATTATGAGATTGCCGCCTATACTGCGGCGAGGAACCTGGCATTGCAGCTGCACCTTCCCGTGATCGTGCATCTGCTGACGCAGTCACTTGGCGAAGAGCAAAACGCTGATCAGCTTTTAGACCAGGTTGCTCAGCCGCTGATGTCAGTGGCGAGGATGCCGGCCGCTGTAGAATAGTGGACAAGACGAACGCATGCGAAACGGCACTCCGTAGCGACTGTGTTCGACGTGCCGAAGGGTCGGACTAAAAAAGCCCCCGTGCATCGCACGGGGGCTTCAAACATTTCGTTAGTCGTCAGTCGTTGCGAAGGCTTACGCCGCCTGATGGCGCCATTTGCCCTCATAGCCCTCGCGGACTTCCGCCGCATACGGGGTCGGGCCGACCACGACCTTCACTTCGGTCTGCTTGTGACGCTCGACCGTGGTCTTCTTGGTGCCGCCATTCTCCTCGCCCCACACCAGGGTCAGTTCGGTGCCGGGCTTGGCATATTCGGCTTCCACCCAGCCAAGCGACAGCATCTTGCGCTCGTTGAAGGAATAGCCCGAGAACATCGAGGCGCCGGCCATCTTGCCGCCCTTCGCCATCACGCTGTCGTAGGACGACGAGGCGTAGTTCGACAGCGGCAGATCGATGAACTTGAAGTTCTCGCCATGCGGCGCGAACATCGACGCGTTGATGCGGTTCACGTCGTCATTGTCCCAGGCGAAGGTCACCTTCTTGCGGTGGTTCTTGCCTTCCATCGCCTTCAGCGCGTCCGAACCGATGAAGTCGTGGTCGAACTTGGTGAAGGTGTTGTAGCCGAGCTCGTACGGGGTCGTATAATAGTCCTCGATATTCTTGGACACATACGAACCGCCGAGGGCGGCGACTGCCTCATAGCTCGTCTCCGGCAGCCACTCGCGATAGGCCTTCAGCTTGTCGCCAGAATAGATCGCCGGCACCGGCGACGGGATCCAGCCCGATTCCAGCGTGTTGGTCGCATAGGCGCGGGCACCGACCTGCACCATGCCGAAATCCTTGCCGGCTTCGACGATCGCGGCGCGGACTTCCTCACCCTCGGCATAGGGGCCCCAGATTTCGAGACCGGGTGCACCGGCCATGCCGTGACGCAGCGCGCGGATCTTGCGGCCGGCCATCGTCACATAGCCCATGTTGAAGAACTTGATGTCCGGGAAGGTGCCGCCGGTCAGCTTCTTGATCACGCCTTCGGCGTTCGGTCCCTGGATCTGATAGCGATAATAGCTGCGGGTCACCGGCTTGCCCATCGGGCGCGACGGCGAGCGATCGTCGTAGACGGTCTCGACGTCGAAGCCGCCGGTCTTGGCGTGGAATTCGATCCAGTTCGCCGCCGGGTTACGGCCGACATACACCATCTCGTTTTCAGCGAGATAGAACAGGATGCCGTCGCCGATGACATGGCCGTACGGGGTGACAGGTGCGAATTGCTTGGCCTTGTCGACGGTGAAATTCTTGAACGAGTTGGTGGAGAGGTAGGACAACAGCTTCACGGTGTCCTTGCCGCGCACGAACAGGTTCGCCATGTGATGCGACTGATCGAACAGCACGCAGGTCTCGCGCCATGCGCGCTGCTCGTCGCGCCAGTTGGTGAATTCGGGCGCAACGACCGGATACACATAGGCGCCGATCTGCGAATTGCGCATCATCTCGACCGTATTGCCGGCCGCTTTCAACTTCTCTTCCAGGTTCTTGTAAGCCATCTGTTGTTCCTCCGAATGATGGGTCGATGCCGTTGCGGGGCGGACCGCAAGGCGGCCGGTCGCGTCAGGCGAGGCGTTTCCGCCCGAGCCCTGTGACAGGCAAATTCCGCAAGTGTTTGTCAGTGTCTGTATACAGAGGCGCGAAAAGCCGCCGCTCGACCCTCTGCCTGTTTCGTCCCTAGTTGGAAAACTCAGTGTTACGTTTGACGTTTCTTGGCAATCCGGATGGACTAACCAGCCCTCCTGCCTGTATTGTATACAGCATGAATTCCCGGCAATCTCAAGGCCGGGAAACAGAGGGAGGCCATTTGGTGCCGGTCCAGGCAGCCGAGAACGAGCGGTCGTCGTCGCAGACGGTCAAGGCGCAATTGTCGCTGCGCGACCTGATCCTGTCCGGCGACCTGAAGCCCGGGGACCGGATTTCGGAATTGTCGGTCGTGGAGCGGCTCGGCATTTCCAGAACCCCGATCCGGATGGCGCTGGTGCGCCTGGAGGAGGAGGGCTTTCTCGAAGCCATTCCGTCCGGAGGATTTGCCGTTAAGGCTTTCTCCGAGCGCGACATCCACGATGCGATCGAGCTGCGCGGCACGCTGGAAGGTTTCGCGGCGCGGCTCGCGGCCGAACGCGGCGTCCGCAACGCAGTCATGCTCGAAATCAAGGACCGGTTGGGCCAGCTCGACGAACTGGTGGGCCGGCCCACGCTGAACGTCGATGACTTCTCCGAATATGTGGGACTGAATGGGCAATTCCACGCGCTGCTGATCGATGCCGCAGACTCACCGGTGCTCGCGCGTCAAATCGATCGCGCGCTCAATCTTCCATTCGCATCGCCAAGCGGTTTCGTTATGGTTCAGGCCATGTTGCCGGAGGCCCGCAAGATTCTCACGATCGCCCAGGACCATCATCATTGCGTCGTGCGCGCGATCGAGGAGCGTGAGGGCGCGCGCGCGGAATCGCTGATGCGCGAACATGCGCGGCTGGCGCATCGCAATCTGCAGCTGGCGTTCCGCAATCAGGGTACCCGCGATCTGGTGCCCGGCGCCGTGCTCATCAAGAAGCCGGTGCCGGCGCGCTACTGATCTTCAACAAAACACGCGAACCACAAAAATGGGAGTGAACGCTTCATGACGCAACGTAGCAGACCGCCTTTCCGCGCCGACCAGGTCGGCAGTTTCCTGCGCCCCGAGCCTCTGAAGCAGGCGCGCGCCAAGCGCGACAAGGGCGAAATCACCGCCGCGCAGCTCAAGGCGGTCGAGGACGAGGAGATCAAAAAGGTCATCAAGAAGCAGGAAGACGTCGGCATGGAGCTCACCACCGACGGTGAATTCCGGCGCACCTTCTGGCATTTCGACTTTCTCGGCGGGATGACGGGCATCGATCTCTACGATCACTCGCAGGGCATCAAGTTTCAGGGCGCCGAGACCAAGGCCTGGGACATCCGCACCACGGGCAAGATCGATTTCCCGGACGACCATCCGTTTCTCGACCATTTCCGCTTCCTGAAGGCCAATACCAAAGTCGTGCCGAAGATGACGATCCCGTCTCCGACGGTGGCGCATTTTCGCGGCGGTCGGGTCAAGATCAGCAAGGACGTCTACCCCGATCTCGATGTGTTCTACGAGGATCTGGGCAAGGCCTATGCGAAGGCCGTGAAGGCGTTCTACGACGCCGGCTGCCGCTATCTTCAGTTTGACGACACCGTTTGGGCCTACCTCTGCTCCGAGGCCGAGTTGGCAAAGTCACGCGAGCGCGGCGACAAGACCGACGACCTGCAGCAGAAATACCGCGACATGATCAATCTCGCGCTGAAGGACAAGCCTTCGGACATGGCCGTCACCATGCATGCCTGCCGCGGCAATTTCCGCTCCACCTTCATCTCGTCGGGAGGCTACGAGCCGGTGGCGAAAGTGCTGCTGGGAGAGGTGAATTTCGACGGCTATTTCCTGGAATACGATTCCGACCGCGCCGGTGGCTTCGAGCCGCTGCGTTTCTTGCCGAAGGGCGAGAAACAGGTGGTCCTCGGGCTGATCACCTCCAAGAGCGGCACCCTGGAAAGCAAGGACGAGGTCAGGCGCCGCATCGACGAAGCGACCAAATTCGGACCGCTGGAGCAGTTCTGCCTGTCGCCGCAATGCGGCTTCGCCTCGACCGAGGAAGGCAACATCCTCACCGAGGACCAGCAATGGGCCAAGATGCGGGAGATCGTCGAATTGTCCCACGATGTGTGGGGCAAGTAGCCAAACCTGCTCGGTACCGAGACATCAAGAGCTTTGCCGGGCGGCTCCCGCTGCCCGGCAAACCTTCGCATTACGAAAAGATAAGCTTACTGCGTGCGAGGCTGGGGCAACAATCCCAGGGGCTTGCAGCGGGACAGTGAACCGCAGCGGCGCGACGTCCAGTTTTAGAGCTTGAAGCCGCCGGTCGGATCGGGAAGAATCCCCCCATAAATCAATAAGGGCCTTTAAGGGAGGACTACATGTTACGAAACCTGACCGGCGTGCTTGCGGCGGGTGCAGCGGCTTTGTCGTTGCTCGCAAGCCCGCAAGCGAATGCGCAGTCCGGCGAGCCGATCAAGATCGGTCTCGGCATCGCAATGACCGGCGGCCTTGCCGGCCCCGGAAAGCAGGCGCTGCTCGGCGTGAAAATCTGGGAAGATCAGATCAACAAGAAGGGTGGATTGCTCGGCCGTCCGGTTCGGGTCATCGCCTATGACGACCAGACCAACGCGTCGACGGTGCCGGGCATCTACACCAAGCTGATCGACGTCGACAAGGTCGACCTGATCCTCGGGCCCTATGCCACCAACATGATCGCACCGGCCATGCCGGTCGTCATGCAGAAGGGCAAGACGATCATCGGACTGTTCGGTCTCGCGGTGAACAGCGAATTCAACTATCCGAAATACTTCGCGATGATCCCGACGGGGCAGAACACCAAGCCGTCCTTCACCGAGGGCTTCTTCGAGGTCGCCGCCAAGAACAAGCTCCAGACCGTGGCGCTGGTGGCGGCTGACGCAGAGTTCGCGAACAACGCCTGCGACGGCGCGCGGACGAACGCCAAGAAGCACAACATGAAGGTGGTCTACGACCGCAAATATCCGCCGGCCACCACCGACTTCACGCCGATCGTTCGCGCGATCCAGGCGGCGAATCCGGATGCCGTCGTGATCTGCTCCTATCCGCCGGACTCGGTCGGCATGGTGCGCGCGGTGAACGAAATCGGCTTCAAGCCGAAGATGATCGGCGGCTCGATGGTCGGCCTGCAGATTACTGCGATCAAGACCCAGCTTGGCCCGCTGATGAACGGCTGGATCAACTATGAGACCTGGGCCCCGACCAAGCACTTCCTCAATCCGGACGCCGAGGCGTTCCTGAAGGAATATCAGTCGCGCGCCAAGGCCGAGGGTGTCGATCCGCTCGGTTATTATCTCGGCACCTGGGGCTATGCCTATGCAGAACTGCTCGGCAAGGCGGTTGAAGGCGCCAAGAGCTTGAACGACGACAAGATCGCCGAATATCTGCGCACTCACACCATCAACACCATCATGGGTCCGGTGAAATTCGGCAAGAACGGCGAATGGACCGAATCCGGCATGATGCAGGTCCAGTACAAGAACATCAAAGGCAACGACATGGAGCAGTTCCGCGGCCTCGATGTGCAGACGATCCTGACACCGGCGCAGCATGCGACCGGCGAGGCGGTCGTGCCGTTCGAGAAGGCGCAAAAACAGTAAGCGCTGAGGGTTGAAACTATCGCGGCGCCGTGCGAGCCGATCGTGCGGCGCCGTTTGTTTCTCCGTCATTCCGGGCGGCGGGCGTCAGCCCGCGAACCCGGAATCCATAACCACCGCCGGCATCATGGATTCCGGGTTCGCCGCTGTGCGGCGCCCCGGAATGACCAGTTTCAAATTCTCGCTTGCGCGGGAGATAGCAGCAAGAAGTGCAGGTCAGTCCCATGCTCCTTCCCACAAGTCTCGTCGGCTCCTATCCGCAACCGGAATGGTTGATCGATCGCGAGCGCCTGTCCAAGCAGGTGCCGCGGGTGCGCATGCACGACCTGTGGCTGGTGCCCGAAAATCACCTCGAAGCCGCGCAGGATGACGCGACGCTGCTCGCGATCCGCGATCAGGAGCGCGCCGGCCTCGATATCATCTGCGACGGCGAACAGCGTCGCGAGAGCTATTCCAACCGCTTTGCCACCGCGCTCGAAGGCATCGATCTCGACAAGCCCGGCACCACCATCAACCGCACCGGCAAGACCATTCCGGTGCCGCGTGTCGCTGGCAAGATCAGGCGCATGCATCCGGTCGAGGTGCGCGACGTCAAGATTTTGCGCGCCAATACCGACCGCAAGATCAAGGCGACCGTGCCTGGCCCCTTCACCATGGGCAAGCAGGCGCAGGACGACTTCTACGGAAATGAAGAGGCGGTCGCGATGGATTACGCGGCCGCCGTCAATGAAGAGATCAAGGACCTGTTCGCGGCCGGCGCCGACATCGTGCAGATCGACGAGCCGTGGATGCAGCAGCATCCGGAGAAGGCGCGGCAATACGGGCTGAAGACACTGGCGCGCGCGCTCGACGGCGTGACCGGCACGATCGCGATCCATCTCTGCTTCGGCTATGCCCAGGTCGTGCACGAGAAGCCGACCGGTTATTCCTTCTTGGGCGAACTTGAAAACAGTGGCGTGCATCAGGTCTCGATCGAGGCGGCGCAGCCGAAGCTCGATCTGGATGTGCTGAAGCAGCTTCCATCGAAGACCATCATCCTCGGCGTGATCGACCTCGGCGACTTCGTCGTCGAGCGGTCGGAGACGGTCGCAGAGCGCATCCGTGCAGGGCTGAAAGTGGTTCCGGCCGAGCGCCTCGTGATCGCGCCCGATTGCGGCATGAAATATCTGCCGCGGCCGGTGGCTTTCGCAAAGATGAAGGCGATGGTCGAGGGCACGAACATGGTGCGCAAGGAATTGACGGGGGCCTAAACACTCTCTCCGTTCGTCCCCGCGATAGCGGGGACCCAGAGCCATCTTGCCGGGCCGCACTTGGTTCCCGCTGTCGCGGGAACGAGCGGCAAAACTGATAGGGCGGAAACCTCACATGACCAACGACAATAAGCCACCGTTCCGCGCCGATCATGTTGGCAGCTTGCTGCGCCCGCAGGCCATCCATGACGCGCGTGACAAGCGCGCCAAAGACGAAATCAGCGCCGAGCAGTTGACGGAGATCGAGGATCGCGAGATCGAGCGGGTCATTAAAAAGCAGGAAGAGGTCGGGCTGAAAGCGATCACCGACGGTGAATTTCGTCGCTCCTGGTGGCACCTCGACTTCCTGTGGGGGCTCGGCGGCATCGAGAAATACGTTCTGGATGAGGGCGTGCAGTTTTCCGGCATGAAGGTTCGGCCCGAATATGCACGCGTCAGCAGCAAGCTCGGCTATCGCGGTCATCCGATGATCGAGCACTTCAGGTTCCTGAAGGCGCATACCAGCCGCACGCCAAAGATGACGATTCCGTCGCCGTCCGCGCTCTATGGGCGGACCGGGCGCGCCTCCGTGACCGAGGAGGCCTATCCTTCGCTCGATGTCTTCTTCAAGGAGTTGGGCGAGACCTATGGCCAGGCGGTGAAGGACTTTGCCGATGCCGGGTGCCGCTATCTGCAGCTCGATGAGGTCTTCATCGCGATGCTGTGCGACCCGCAATATCGCGAGAAACAGATCAGGATCGGTGACGACCCAGTCAAGCTGACCAACACCTATGGCGACCTGATCAACGCCGCGATGGCGAAGATTCCCTCCGACATGACCATCACGATGCATCTGTGCCGCGGCAATTATCGCTCAACCTTCCAGGGAGAAGGGGGGTACGAGCCGGTGGCCGACGTGCTGTTCAACCGCATCAAGGTGCACGGCTATTTCATGGAATACGACACCGAGCGCGCCGGCTCGTTCGAGCCGCTTCGATTCGTGCCGAAGGGTCGCCGCGTCGTGCTCGGTCTGGTCACCACAAAGACCGGCGACCTCGAAAAGAAGGATGACATCAAGCGCCGGATCGAGGAGGCCACGAAATATGTCGACCTCGATCAGCTCTGTCTGTCGCCGCAATGCGGCTTCGCCTCGACCGAGGAAGGCAACACCCTGACCGAGGAGCAGCAATGGGCGAAGCTGCGGCTGATCGTGGAGGTCGCCGACGAGGTTTGGGGGAATAAATAATCCGTCACCCTGAGGCGGCCGCCGCAAGGCGGCCCTCGAAGGGCGACGGCCCGTCTGTGCCCCGGCATCCTTCGAGGCTCGCTACGCTCGCGCCTCAGGATGACGGGATCAAAAAGTCGAAAACGCATTGAGGAAGAGCATGTCCAGTTCAAACACCACAGCACCCTTCCGGGCCGATCATGTCGGCTCGCTCCTTCGCACCGCTCCATTGAAAGAGGCGCGACTGAAGCGCGAGAAGGGCGAGATCGATGCCGCCGCGCTGAAGGCGGTCGAGGATCAGGAAATCAAGAAGATCATCAAGAAGCAGGAAGAGGTCGGCCTCAAGCTTGCGACCGATGGCGAATTCCGCCGCTCCTGGTGGCAATTCGACTTCTTCAAGCTGCTGGATGGCGCCGAACTCGTGCGCACCGCGCATGGCATCAAGTTTGCCGGCGTCGAAACGCGTCCGGAGGATATCGCGGTCACCGGCAAGCTCGGCTATTCCGGCGCACCGATGATCGACCATTTCGAATTTCTGAAGGCCAATTGTTCGGTGACGCCGAAGATGACGCTGCCGTCGCCGACGGTGCTGCAATATCGTGTCGGCCCGAAGCCCATTCAGGATGGCATCTACAAATCGACTGAGGAATTGCTGCACGATCTGGGCCTCGCCTATCGCAAGGCGATCAAGGCCTTCGGCGACGCCGGCTGTCGCTATCTGCAACTCGACGACACCTCCTATACGCATCTGTGCGACAAGGAGCGGCGCGCGGCGCTGCAAGCGCGTGGCGAGGACCCAATCTGGCTCGCCAATGCCTGGGCCGACATGATCAATTCCGCGCTCAAGGACAAGCCGGCCGATATGGTGACGGCGATGCATCTGTGCCGCGGCAATTTCCGCTCGACCTTCGTGTCGTCAGGCGGTTACGAGCCGGTGGCTGATGTGCTGTTCAACAAGATCGGCATCGACGGTTATTTCCTGGAATACGATTCCGATCGCGCCGGCACCTTCGAGCCGCTGCGGTTCCTGCCGAAGGGCAACAAGCGCGCGGTGCTCGGCCTGGTCACCTCCAAGACCGGCACGCTGGAAAGCAAGGACCTGCTGAAAAAGCGTATCGAGGAGGCGGCCAAGGTGGTGCCGCTCGAGCAGCTCTGTCTGTCGCCGCAATGCGGCTTCGCCTCGACCGAAGAGGGCAACGTGCTGGCCGAGGACGAGCAATGGGCGAAGCTGCGGCTGTGCGTCGAGGTTGCCGAAGAGGTGTGGGGGAAATAATTCCCCCTCACTCTTCCAGGATTGCCACCGCGCGGGTCCAGCCGGCTGAGCCGCCCTTCACCTTCACCGGGAAGCACGACACCGTGAAGCCGTCGGCGGGCAGGCTTTCGAGATTGTGCAGCTTCTCGATATGGCAATAGCCGATGTCGCGGCCGGCCTTGTGGCCTTCCCAGATGATCGAGGCGTCGTGATCCTTCGCGTAGCGTTGCGCAGTGAACGAGAATGGCGCGTCCCAGCTCCAGCCGTCGGTGCCGGTGACGCGCACACCGCGCTCGGTTAGATAGAGCGTGGCGTCGCGGCCCATGCCGCAGCCTGAATCGACGTAATCGTCGGCGCCGTATTTCATGCCGGCCGCGGTATTGACCAGCACGATTTCCAGCGGCTTCAGCGTATGTCCGATGCGCTTGAGTTCGGTCTCGACATCCTGCGCCGTCACCACATAGCCCGCCGGGAAATGCCGGAAGTCGAGCTTCACGCCCGGCTGCAGGCACCAGTCGAGCGGAACCTGATCGATGGTCATCGCCGGCTTCGGCGCGCCGAGCGCGTGATCCATGGTCGGGTGATAATGCCAGGGCGCGTCGAGATGGGTGCCGTTATGGGTCGTGATCTCGACCTTCTCCAAAGCCCAGCCGGCACCGTCCGGCAGATCGCTCGCCTGCAATCCGGGGAAGAATCCGCGGATGCGCTCAATCGTTTCGTGATGCCGCAGATACTGGATTTTCGGCAATGCAACCGGCGGGTCGCTGGCAACATCGCTTTCCAGCGGGATCGAGATATCGACGATGCGGCGGGCCATGTCCTGTCCTCCACGTTCCGAGGCTTGCAAACCATGGCCCGAGAAGGGATACAAGCGGACAAGCCGAAAATGAAACGTACGACATACGGGAGGAATATCATGGTGAAAACAATGCTGTCCGCAGCGGCGGCCTTGCTGGTGATGACCGGCATGGCGGCGGCGCAGAAATATCCTTCCCGCAATATCGAGGTAATCATCCCGTTCGCTGCGGGCGGCGGCGTGGATCTGATCGGCCGCTCTGTTGCCGCGTCGCTGGCCGAGCAGTTCGGTCAAAGCGTCATCGTTCAGAACCGCGATGGCGCCGGCGGCACCATCGGCTTCGGCGCGCTCGCAGCGGCCGCGCCCGACGGCTATACAATCGGTTTCGGCCCGTCGACGCCGATCGCGAACGCGCCGTATCTCGTGAAGGGCGTGCGCTACAATCCGGAATCCTTCGACTATATCTGCCAGGTGTTCGAAAATCCGTTCTCGATCGCCGTCGGTCCGAACTCGCCGTACAAGACCGCGCAGGATCTGCTCGCCGCCGCCAAGGACAAGAGCCTGAATTTCGGCCATGCCGGTCTTGGTTCGATCCCGCATCTGTCAGTCGAGAATTTCGCTGATGCCACCAAGATCAAGGTGCAGCATCTGCCGTTCCGTGGCGATGCCGCCATGCTGCCGGTGCTGATGAAGGGCGATCTCGATTTCGGCGCGCCGGCGCTGTCGTCGATCCGTGGCAATGATCAGATCCGCCCGCTGGTGGTGTTCACGGACAAGCGCGTTGCGGCCTATCCGGATGTGCCGACCGCGCGCGAACTCGGCGTCAAGACCGCCGTGCCGCCCGGCCAGAACGGGTTGTACGCGCCGAAGGGCTTGCCGGCCGAGGTGAAGGCCGCGCTCGAGAAGGCTTGCGCAACGGCCGTGAAATCGGAGGGTGTGCTGAAGGTGGCCGGCAACACCGGCACCCCGATCGTCTATCTCGAGGGTAAGCAATTCCACGATCAGACCGTCGCCGACTATAAGTTCAAGGGCGAACTGATCAAGCGGCTCGGGCTCGGCGCGAACTGACGTTTGGCCTTTTCTGTCCCTCTCCCCGCGCAGCGGGGAGAGGTGAAGGAGCCGCCGCGGATGTCTATCGATCCAAACAGGCTTCTGTCGCTGAAGCTGCCGGATTTCGAGCAGCATTACACCGCAAAAGACGCCATGCTTTATGCGCTTGGCTTAGGCCTCGGGCACGATCCGATCGACGAAGGCGAGCTCGCCTTCGTCTATGAAAAGAACCTGAAGGTGCTGCCGACCTTTCCGGTGGTGCTCGGGTTCGAACCGTTCCTGCTGCGCGACATCGATGCCGGCGTGAATTTCGAAATGACGGTGCACGGCGAGGAGCACCTCGTTTTGCATCGCCCGCTCAAGCCATCCGGCACCGTCGTCGCGCGCCACCGAATTTTTGATGTGATCGACAAGGGTTCGGGCAAGGGCGCGCTGCTGCTGATGGAGCGGTCTATCTCCGACAAGGCAACCGGCGAGCGGCTTGCCACCATCCGGCAGACCGTGTTCTGCCGGGCCGATGGCGGCTTCAGCGGTGGCACGCGGCCGTCGCCGCCGGTGCATCCGATACCCGAGCGCGCGCCCGACCTGATCTGCGATCTGCCGACGCGGCCGGAGATGGCGCTGATTTACCGACTCTCCGCCGACGTCAATCCGTTGCACGCCGATCCGGCGGTTGCGCGTGCCGCGGGCTTCGAACGGCCGATCCTGCAGGGGCTCGGAACGTTCGGTGTCGCGGGACATGCGATCCTGCGCAGCGTGTGCGATTACGACCCCGCTCGATTGAGATCCATCGCTGGCCGCTTTTCCGCGCCGGTGTTTCCCGGCGAGACCATCCGCACTGAAATCTGGCGCGATGGCGATATCGTGAGTTTCCGCGCACGGGTGCGCGAACGCGACGCGGTCGCGATCAACAACGGTCGCGCGGAGGTGGCGTGATGCGTGACGACCCCGACGACCTAACCGCGATCCGCGACAGCGTGCGCGCGCTGTGCGCGGATTTTCCCGGCGAATATTGGCGCGCGCTCGATCGCGAGCGCGAATACCCGTCCGCTTTTGTCGACGCGCTGACCAAGGCCGGATTCCTCGCCGCATTGATCCCGGAAGACTACGGCGGCAGCGGCCTGTCGATGCGCGCAGCCGCGGCCATCATGGAGGAAATCCACGCCGCGGGCTGCAACGGCGCGGCCTGTCATGCGCAGATGTACACCATGGGCACGCTGCTGCGTCACGGCAGCGATGCACAGAAGCGCGACTATCTGCCGGCCATCGCGCGCGGCGAATTGCGGCTGCAGGCGTTCGGCGTGACCGAGCCGACATCGGGCACCGATACGTTGTCGCTGCGCACCACTGCGATTCGCGACGGTGACGATTACATCATCAACGGTCAGAAAATCTGGACCTCGCGCGCGGAATATTCTGACCTGATGCTGCTGCTGGCGCGCACCACGCCACGCGACCAGGTGAAGAAGCGTACCGACGGTTTGTCCGTGCTGCTGGTTGACATGCGCGCGGTGAAGGGCCGGGGGCTCGAGATCCGCCCGATCCGCACCATGATGAATCACGCTACCACCGAAGTGTTCTTCGACAACATGCGGGTGCCGGCCTCGTCGCTGATCGGCGAGCAGGGCAAGGGCTTTCGCTATATCCTGTCCGGCATGAATGCGGAGCGCATTCTGATCGCGGCCGAATGTATCGGCGACGCCAAATGGTTCATCGCCAAGGCCTCGGCCTATGCGAAGGACCGCAACGTGTTCGGCCGGCCGATCGGCCAGAATCAGGGCGTGCAGTTTCCGATCGCGCGCGCCTATGCGCAGATGCGCGCCGCCGAACTGATGGTGCGGGAAGCCGCGGAGCGCTACGAGAGCGGCGCCGATCTCGGCGAGGAGGCCAATATCGCCAAGCTTCTCGCCGCGGATGCGTCATGGGCCGCGGCCGACATGTGCGTGCAGACCTTCGGGGGCTTCGGTTTCGCCGAGGAATACGACATCGAGCGCAAATTCCGCGAAACCCGGCTCTATCAGGTGGCGCCGATCTCGACCAATCTGATCCTGTCCTATATTGCCGAGCATGTGCTGGGATTGCCGCGCTCGTATTGATTTGGCCGCGTGCGTAGGATGCACGCTGGATGCCCGGTCTGCGCAGGGCATGACAAGGAGATTGATCCCGCCATGTCCCTCACTGCTGCCGACATCATCCGCCTGCTTGATCTCAAGCCGCATCCCGAGGGCGGACATTACTGCGAGACTTTCCGCGACAGCCGAAAGGACCACACCGGCCGCGCCTGCTCCACGGCGATCTATTTCCTGCTGGCGCGCGGCCAGCGCTCGCACTGGCACAAAGTGGACGCGGTCGAAACCTGGCACTGGCATGCCGGCGCGCCGCTCCGGCTCGACATTCACGACAACGGCATGGCCACCACCTTGACGCTCGGTCCTGACCTCGCCGCAGGCCAACGGCCGCAAGGGATCGTGCCGACCTATGCCTGGCAGGCGGCCGAGTCGCTGGGCGACTGGACGCTGGTCGGCTGCACGGTCGCGCCGGGCTTTGAATTTTCCGGCTTCGAACTCGCGCCTGCGGGCTGGACGCCTGCGAAAAAGTCAGATTAACCGCGCGTGCGCAGCGCCGGGCGGTAGACGCGCGGCCCGTAATAACTGAGCCGCGGTGTCAGCAGCCGCAAGGCCGGCAGCATGACAAGCCCGGCGAGCGATGCCTGCAGCACCATGCAGGCGGCATAAACTGCGCCGGCCTGGAATGCGGTCAGGGCCATCGGTGCGGCGAAAGCGGCCGCCGCCGTCGCTGCGACATGCCCGATCCCCCAGGCGAAGCCGGACAGCATGATCCAGCCGAACAATCCGAAGGCGGCGCGCCGCAGGCTCACGGCCTCGGCCGCGCCGATGACGATTCCATAGACGAAACCGGACAGCATGATCGGGGTCGCCGTGCGAGCGGCGGTCTGCAAATTCGATACGGCGGAGGTGAGGCCGGGAAGAGCCTCCGGTGCCGGCGGGAGAAAGAACACGCTGACCGCGGCGATGGCCCCGCACCACAGCAGCATCGAGAAGCGTGCGAGCCGCTCACGCAGCAGGCAGCCCCGCAGATATCCGAAGGACAGGCCATAGACGCAGGCAACCGCGACGCCGGTCGCGAATGTGACCGTCGATACGTCCAGATCCTGCAGGCTGCGCGCCAGTGCGGCAACGGCCGCGGCCGCACCGAGACACAGGAATTGCGCCACCGGATAGGCGAGGAGCCATCGCTTCGCTCGTCCGGACGGGGATCGCTCGCCCGGAAGGACGTAGGAATAGGACATGGACGGCGCCTCCGGCACAACTGACGTGCGTGGGTCGCAGGAAGGTTACAGAAGGTTCAACGGCGCCCGCGACGGACCATCCGCCGCAGTGAATCAGACTCGCGTGTAAATGGCGCGACGGATTGTCCCGCCTGTGGAAACATCCGGTGCCGGGTGGGTTCTGTCCCGTGACCCAGCCACGTCAGGAGACATTCATGCTGAAGCCGGCACTCGCCATGGCCATGATCGGATTCGTTGCAATTGCGGCCGGATGGCCAGCCTCTGCACAAACGTCGCAGGCCCCGGCCGTCTCACTCGAACAGGCCACCAAGATCGCGCGCGACGCCGGTTTGGTCACGATCCGAGAGGTCGAACTCGATGACGGCAAGTGGGAGTTCGAAGGCCGGAATCAGGCGGGCGAGCGCCGCGAACTGCATATCGACGCCACCAGCGGCAAGACGCTGCGCAACGAGCGCGATTGACGGCGCCTGTTTTTGGCCGCCGATCACGACTGCCAGATCACGGCCACGTAGCCGAAATAGAGGGCGAGCATCAACGCGCCCTCGCGCCGCGAAATCCGATAGCCGGTCCAGGCCAGCCCGATCGTCAGACCGGCGACCGCAACCATGATCGGATTGCCGGTATAGGCGATCGTCTCCGGATAGACGGTCGGAGCGATCAGCCCGGTGATCCCCGCGATTCCGAACACGTTATAGATGCAGGAGCCGAACACGTTGCCGAGCGCAACGTCGGTGCTCTTGCGCAGCGTTGCGGCAATCGAGGTCACCAGTTCGGGCAGCGTGGTGCCGATCGCCACCACGGTCAGGCCGATCACGCTCTCCGAGACCTGAAGGCCGCGCGCCAGGTCGACCGCGGCATCGACCAGCCATTGGGCGCCGAGAACGACAAGGACGATACCGCCGATCGTCTGGCTGAGCGAGAAGGCAAGATGAACCCAGCCGGCCTGCACGAGTGACGAAACCGGGATGACATGCGACGCCGCCTCGCCGCGCTCATAGGGCGCGGTGTGATCCTTTGGCTTGCGCCGCTCGATCTGGATGGATCGGAAGATATAAAGCGCGAGCAGGCAGAGATAAGCCGCGCCGACCGGGCGCGACAAGGGTGCCGCGATCGACAGCAGGGTGAAGACGAGGATCGCCGTAAAGACCACGGCGCCGTCGAATTTGAGCGAGCGCGAATCCACGTCGATCGGCGTGATCAGCGCGCAGGCACCCAGCACCAGCAGCAGATTGGCGATGTTGGCGCCGACAATGTTGCCAAGCGCGACGCCCGGCGCCCCGGCCAGTGAACCGCTGACCGAGGTCACCAGTTCCGGAGTCGAGGTGCCGAAACCGATCAGCAGCCCGATCAGCAGAGGAGAGACGCCGAAGCGCTGCGCGATCTGCACCCCGCCGCTGACAAGAAGCTGAGCGCCGCCGATCAGGAAGACGAGACCGGCGGCGAAAAAGAACAGCTTTTCCATCGCCGTGGTGTCTCTGGCCGTCCCGGCCGTTCGTCCCGGCGGCGTCAGGCCATGTATTGCCCGCCATTCGCGGACAGCGTCGACCCGGTGATAAAGCCGGATTCATCGGCGGCGAGGAACACGACGCAGCGCGCGATTTCTTCGGGCTCGCCGAGCCGTCCCATCGGAATATGCGGCAGGATGCTCTTTTCCAGCACGTCCTGCGGCACCGCCTTGACCATCTCGGTGCCGATATAGCCCGGGCAGATCGCGTTGACGGTGATGCCGCTCTTGGCGCCTTCCTGCGCGAGCGCCTTGGTGAAGCCGATCTCGCCCGCCTTGGCGGCGGAATAATTGACCTGGCCCATCTGGCCCTTCTGGCCGTTGATCGAGGAGATATTGACGATGCGGCCGAACTTGCGCGCGCGCATGCCCTCGATCACATTCCGCGTCATGTTGAACAGCGAACCGAGATTGGTGCCGATCACGGCGTTCCATTGATCCGCGGTCATGCGGTGGAACATGGTATCCTTGGTGATGCCGGCGTTGTTGACCAGAACTTCGATCGGGCCGAGTTCGGCTTCCACCTGTTTTATGCCCGCGGCGCAGGCCTCGAAATTCGACACGTCCCACTTGAACACCGGGATGCCGGTTTCCGCCTTGAATTTCTGCGCGGCCTCGTCGTTGCCGGCATAGCTCGCGGCGACCTTGTAGCCTGCAGCCTTCAGCGCCTTGCAGATCGCTTCGCCGATCCCGCGCGTTCCCCCCGTTACCAGCGCCACCCGAGACATCCGTTCCCCCTGCTTTCTTGTCCGGATGACCGGATCCGGATCGCCTACACTAGAGACGTAAATGGCCGGGGCAAGCCCCGGCCATGATACAAATCAACGCGCGATGACCGTCCGGCCGAGCGCCTTGTCGCGCCTGCGGACGCTCAGGACATCACGGACGCTCAAGGCACATGGCGATGCCCATGCCGCCGCCGATGCACAGCGTGGCGAGGCCCTTCTTGGCGTCGCGCTTCTGCATCTCGTAGAGCAGCGTGGTCAGCACCCGGGCGCCGGAGGCGCCGATCGGGTGGCCGATCGCGATCGCGCCGCCATTGACGTTGACCTTGGAGGTGTCGAGGCCGAGCTCCTTGTTCACAGCGCAGGCCTGGGCCGCGAACGCTTCGTTGGCCTCGATCAAATCGAGGTCGCCGACCTTCCAGCCGGCCTTTTCCAGGGCCAGGCGCGAGGCCGGGATCGGGCCGGTCCCCATGACCGAGGGATCGACGCCGGCATGCGCCCAGGAGGCAATGCGGGCGAGGATCGGCCTGCCTTCCTGCTTGGCCCGGGATGCCTTCATCAGCACCACGGCAGCGGCGCCATCGTTGATCCCGGAGGCATTGGCAGCCGTGACACTGCCTTCTTTGTCAAAGGCCGGCCGCAGCTTCGCGATCGAGTCCGCGGTGACGCCGGCCTTCGGATATTCGTCGGTATCGACCACAATGTCGCCCTTGCGGGTCTTGATCGTGACCGGCGCAATCTCGTCCTTGAACTTGCCGGCTTTCATGGCGGCTTCGGCCTTGTTCTGCGAGGCGGCCGCAAACTCATCCTGTTGTTGACGGGTGATCTGATATTGCTTTGCCACGTTCTCAGCGGTGTTCCCCATGTGATAGCCGTTGAAGGCATCCCAGAGGCCGTCCTTGATCATGGTATCGACCATGGCGAAATCGCCCATCTTCACGCCACCTCGCAAATATGCGCAATGCGGCGCCATGCTCATGGATTCCTGCCCGCCGGCGACCACGATGTCGGAATCGCCGTTGAGGATGGCCTGATAGCCGAGCGCGACCGCCCGCAATCCCGAGCCGCAAAGCTGGTTGACGCCCCAGGCCGGGCTTTCGACCGGGATACCGGCGGCGATCGAGGCTTGCCGGGCCGGATTCTGACCCTGACCGGCGGTCAGGATCTGTCCCATAATGACCTCGGAGACGTCCTTGCCGTCCACTCCGGCGCGCTTCAATGCGGCTTCGATGGCGACCTTGCCGAGTTCATGCGCCGGCAGGTTCGCAAAAGCCCCGTTAAAAGCGCCGACCGGCGTCCGTGCGGCGCCTACGATAACGATGTCGTCCTGCATAAGTGAGCTCCCTCTATGCTGCCTCTGCAGATAGCATGCCTTGTATGACCGGCAAATTGGCCGGCCATGCAATCCGCCCGGATGGGGCCCGCACAAAACGGTGGCTCCGCCGGTTGAAACCGCCTACTCTTTAGGTCTTGGAACCTATTCGGCATGTCAACGGGCGCCCACAAGCGAAATCATGGCAAAATCCGACGATCCCATCACGATCAAGAAATACGCCAACCGCCGCCTCTACAATACCGGGACCAGCACGTATGTGACGCTGGAGGATCTGGCGACCATGGTGAAAGCCGGCGAAAATTTCGTCGTTTTCGACGCCAAAAGCTCCGAGGACATCACCCGCTCGGTGCTCGCCCAGATCATCTTCGAGCAGGAAAACAAGGAAGGTCAGAACCTTCTGCCGATCAATTTCCTGCGCCAGCTGATCCGCTTCTACGGCGATTCCATGCAGATGATGGTGCCGCGCTATCTGGAAGTGTCGCTGGAATCCTTCACTAAGGAACAGGAAAAGATGCGCCAGCAGATGGCGCAGGCCTTCGGTGTCGGCGTCGGCGCCAGTCCGTTCGGTCCGATGGAGGACCAGGTCCGGCGCAACATGGAAATGTTCGAGAAGGCATTTTCCATGTTCACGCCGTTCGCCCGGGGCGGCGCCGCCGCCAATCAGGACAAGGCTGGATCGGACAAGACAGTCGGGGCATCCGAAGATATCGACGCACTCAAGCGTCAGATCGAAGAGATGCAGCGGCGCATCGACCAGATCAGCGACAAGAGCTGAGCGACAAAAACGGATTCGGGGTCAGGACTGTGCCTGGCTCGGCTGCGGGGCACGCTGGTTGTGCCGCGTCTGATACCAGTCCAGCCGCGCCAGCGCGATATGTTCGCCCTGCAGATAATCGCAGCCCCAGGCCGCGAGAATGGCGGCCGACTGCTCGTCTTGCACCCATTCGGCGACCGTTTTCAGTTTCAGGCCGCGTGCAAGGTCGAGCATTGTGCGCACGAACGTGCGGTCGTCCTCGGACCGCGCCAGGTTCTGTACGAAGGCGCCGTCGATTTTGATCAGGTCAACGCCGAGCTGGCGCAGATTGCGGAACGACGTAAAGCCGGCGCCGAAATCGTCGATCGCGATACGCGCACCGAGATCCTTCACGCGCTGCACGAAGCCGCGCGCGTTATCGATGTCGTGAATGGCCGTTGTCTCGGTGATTTCCACAATCAGCCGCTCTGCGACACTGCCGTGCAGCCGCAATAACGCTTCGAGCCGGGACCACCAGTCGGGATCCATGGTGGATGACGCCGACACGTTCAGGCTGGCGCGAAAATTCGGTTGCGCGGCCATCTCGGCGATAACAAGCTCCAGCACGCGCTGATCGAGCAGGCGGGCAAGCCCGAGCCGCTCCGCGATCGGCACGATCTCAGCCGCCGGCAGCAGCGTGCCATCGACCCTGCGGATCCGGAGCAGACATTCGTGAAATGCCACCTCCCGGGTCTGCGCATCGACCACGGGTTCGTAGGCCAGAAGGATCCGCTGTTCGTTCAGCGCATTGACGATCGTATCGGTGGCGCGAATATTCGTGCGCCGCTGCGCCTCACGTTCGATACTGGGCTGATAGGCTAGAAACGAGCCCGGCCGCCGGCTTTTGACGATGTCGAGGGTTTCCTGTGCCCGCGCAAGAACTTCGTCGACTGTGGCGGCGTGACGCGGCGCGATAACCCCGCCGATCGTGCCTGTGACCGAGACCGGACCTGCCGTCGTCATCACCACGTCGTCACGGATGGCGGTCAGAAGGCGCTCGGCGGCGATGCCGATCTCGTCCGCCGTGCAATGCTTCAGGATGATTCCGAATTTGTTGCCGGAAAACCGGCCGATGACATCAAGGCCGCGCATGCGACCACGCAGGCGCTTGGCAATGACGCCAATCACCTCATCGGCGATGTCATATCCGTAGGCCCGGTTGATGCGCCCGAGATTGTCGATCGCAACCAGCAGGAACCCGCAGCAGGTCTGCGTCAGGGAAGCGTCACGCAACGCATCGGTCAGTTGCTCGGTCAGATGCCAGCGGTTGATTTCGCCGGAGAGCACGTCGAAGCGTGACAGATATGTGAGTTCCTGTTCGCGTTCGTAACGATCGTTGATCGCGCGGATGACGCCATGCGCCTTGCACGGCTTGCCGTCCGGGCCGGCGAACCAGCGTCCGGTATCCTCGATCCATAACTTGGACGAGCGCGCGCCGGATCGAATTGCATATTGTAGCTGATAGGGAATGCCTGCGCCCATGTCGGCTTTTGCCGAATGCGCGATCGCATCAAAAGGGCTGGTCGCGTTGGCCGGGTCGAGCAGCTTGGCGAAGCCGCGGCCGGTTGCGATCGATGTGGTGTTGTGCAGGCCGAACAGGCGGGCTGCGCCCACGCCCCATTTCAGCGCATCGGTGTCGAGCTGCCATTCATAAGGGATTTCGCCCGCCGACTGCATGATCGCAGCGCAGTCGAGCGGCTCCCTGGGTCGACGGCCATCAGCGGCAACATCTTGCTGCTGCTCACCCGGTACGGGGCGCGGCCTGTTCGTTGTTCGGGTCAACATCGGCCTCGTTGATGCGCGTGCGATGCGGCGCACTGCTAACGGGAAAGTAGCAGTCAACTCTAAAGAATCGGGAAAATCCGGCGGTTGCATTCTAGGAACCACCGAGGCCGGTATGGCGTTTGCGGGATAGGGCTTGCGGCACAGGGCTTGCGAGAGGGGCGTGAATAGAACGCCCGATGTCCCAGTTTGACGCAGGAGCTGCCGGTGTTTGCCGACAAAATCAGACGCCCGCTCGCCGGATCGCTGCCCAGCGAGCCGCGCAGCGAGCCGGCAGATCATGCGGGAACGGACAAGCCGGCGCCCAGCGCCGGACCGCGAGATCTCGCCGTGGTTAATCCGAAGCGAACGGCTCCGAAAGGCAAGCCATCGCGCTATGCCGACGCGCTGTTCCTCGCCCACGTCTTTGCCAGCAAGTTCGATGCGCCTCAGCAGCGCGAGAAGCGCAGGGCCGATCCCGCGGACGCCAATGCCAGCTATCGCAAGAGCGGCAAGAAGCCGGCGAAGCTCGGACGCGTTTTGTCGAAGAAGGTCTGAGAGAGACCTCGTCTTAATATCCCAGCGCGAGGCCATCCTTGCGCGGATCGGATCCACCGATCAGCACGCCGCGCTCCCAGTCGATCCGGATCGCCTGGCCGCCGCCATGCGGAAGCGCGCGGCGGGTCACGTCATGGCCCATGGCCCGCATCCCCTGCATCACGTCATCGCTGATGCCGTTCTCCACCTCAACACGCTCGCCTTCGAAGAACACGCGCGGCCAATTGATCGCGGTCTGCGGATCCATGCCGTGATCGATGATGTTGGAAATGACATGCGCATGTCCCATCGCCTGATAGGCGCCGCCCATCACGCCGAACGCCATGTCGACGCGGCCGTCGCGCACGGCGAGCGCGGGGATGATGGTATGCAGCGGCCGCTTCGACGGCCCGATGCAGTTTGGATGACCCGGCGAGAGGTTGAAGCCCGAACCGCGGTGATGCAGCACGATGCCGGACTTCTCAGTCGCAATGCCTGAGCCGAAGGCCGAGAACAGCGAGTTGATCATGGTTACGGCATTGCGGTCCTTGTCGACCACGCAGACAAGCACCGTCGATCCCATCGGCTTGATCGCCTTTGGAAAGGGCGAGCGCTTCGCGGGGTCGATCATGCCAGCGAGCTTTTCCGCAAAGCCGCGATCGAGCAGCGCGTCGACTGTTTCCGTCATAAAGGCCGGATCGGCAATATTCGTGTTGCGCATCGCATAGGCGAGACGGCTGGCTTCGATCAGGAGATGCAGCCGCTTCGCGCCATTGGCATCGAGCGCGCTCATGTCGAAGCGTTCGAGGATGTTCAGCATCACCAGCGCCGCGAGGCCCTGACCATTGGGCGGCAATTCGACCACATCCAGTCCGCGGTAATTCGTCGAAATCGGCGTCACCTGGTCGCCGCGATGCGCTGCGAAATCCGCCGCCGTCAGAACGCCGCCGAGCGATTGAAGCGTCGCGACCATGTCGTCGGCAATCTCGCCCTCGTAAAACGCGCGCGCGCCGTCTTTCGCCAGTGTCCGCAGGGTGCGGGCGAGCGCCGGAAATTTCACGACGTCTCCGGCTTTTGGCGCATGTCCGTCGACCAGCAGATGCTTGGCGGTCGCTGCGTGCTTGCTGAGTTTGGCGACCGCGAGCGACCAATCGAGCGCGACCCGGGGCTGCACCGCCACGCCGCCTTCGGCCGCGTCGATCGCGGGCTGCAGCACGCGGTCGAGCGTGAGCCGGCCATGCGTCTTCAGGATGGTGTCCCAGGCATCAAGCGCGCCCGGGACCGTGACGGCATGCACCGAATCGGTGGCGATCTCTGTCAGTCCCTGAGCGATCAGGGCTTCGGCACGCATCGCCGCGCCGGTGCGGCCGGATCCGTTGTAGCCCCAGACCGGCTGACCGGGCCGCGCCACCAGACAGAAGCAGTCGCCGCCAATGCCCGTCATGTGCGGCTCGCCCACACAGGCGACCGCCATCGCCGCGACCGCAGCGTCGGCAGCGCTGCCGCCCGCGCGCATGATCTCGACCGCTGCCAGCGAGGCGAGCGGATGCGAGGTCGCGACCATGCCGCCTGTGGCATAGACCGGCGAGCGGCCGGGCAGGTGGAAATCACGTGTCATGGGAACAGCGCCGCAGTGATTGGCGCCAATCAATGCGCCATCGGATGATGGCCGTCGACGGTATAGTCGCGCGAGGCCGCACGGATCGAGATCGAGAAGCCGCCGATCACATCGACCGCGCAGATCACGAGAAAGATCAGGAAGGTCGAGGTCGCGGCCTGCTGCACCATAATGAATTCAAGCAAGGCGGCGACGAACACCACGAACGAGAGCAGGTGGTCGACGATCGACTTCACCCCGAAGCGCGTGGCTTTCAGGATTTCAATGAACAGCAGGAAGATCGACAGGATGATCAGCAGATCGCCGGTGGTGACGCCGAGCGTGGCGCCCGACATCATCGGAATCGAGAATACCGTATCGCTGAAGCCAAGACTGAACAGGAACGCGATCATGTTGTAGATCGCGAGCGGGATCAGCAGGAGCGGAAAGCCGACGAGATACATGGATCAAGTTCTCCGGGACTCTCCTGCGCCTGAAGCGCGCAATCAGCAAAAGTGGGTACCGGTTTTGCGTCCGATTGCGCGCCAATAAATCCGACAGATCAGGCTTCGGCGCTCTTCACCTTCAGCACCTGACGGCCTTTGTACATGCCGGTCTTCAGGTCGAGATGGTGCGGACGGCGGAACTCGCCGGAATCCTTGTCCTCGACATAGGCGGGCTGCTTGAGGGCGTCGGCGGACCGGCGCATCCCGCGCCGAGAGGGCGAGGTTTTTCGTTTAGGAACGGCCATTTGCGGAACTCCCGAAAAAAGACAATCCGGCCGGGACATCCCATTCAGGGGAACCCTGCCGGACCGGATGTAATGGATTGCGGCGGCTTATAGAGGAATGGGGTCGCGGACGCTAGGGCTTTTGGCCAGACCGTTTGACGACACGGGGCGGGCGTTTGAGGCAGGCGTCGAGGCCTGCGGAATTGGCCCGGCGCTGGTAAATCCCGGCCAGCCGGCGCACCGCCGGTCCGGGCTTCTGGGCGTCCCGGCGTCGGGGGTTCGGCAGCATGGCCGCCATCAGGGCAGCCTGACGGGCGTCCAGATCGGCCGCGGAGGTCTTGAAGGCCCGCTGGGCGCCGGCTTCTGCCCCGAACTGCCCTCTGGGGCCCCACTCTGCCACATTGAGGTAGATTTCCATGATCCGCCGCTTGCCGAGGATCAGATCCATCCACACCGCCAACGGCATTTCCAGGACCTTGCGGACATAGGAGCGGCCCTGCCACAGGAACAGGTTCTTGGCGGTTTGCTGGGTGATGGTGGAGCCGCCCCGCAAATCCTCCAGGTCCTCGGCGTCCTTGATGATGTCCCGAAGCCCCCGCCAGTCGATCCCGCGATGGTTACAGAATTGCGCATCTTCGGACGCAATCACGGTGCGCGGCAGAACCGGGGCGATATCCTCGAGCGGACGCCAGATCCGCGTGACAGGCTGGAACGTGACATAGCGCCAGACCATCAGCGTGGAAACCGGCCTCACCACAAGGTAAAGCGGTGTCAGCAGATAGGGCAGCAGCAGGGCGATCAGGACCGCAAGCGCCGCGACCTTTACGGCGCGGCGAAGGCCCGGTCTGGAACCTGTCCAGCGTTGCTGCAATAAGGTCATTTAATCCAGCCCGGGCAGACAGACCGTCCCCCGTAGAGACTCTCCGTTAACGTGACAAGACAAGGAATGCGGCGGTGTGCCGCGAATATGGCGAACATGACCAACAGCTTTACCACCGCACTCGATGCCGCTGCGTCCGAAACCGAAGACCTGCTCGGAACCCTGTTGGCGCCCGTCCCTGCTGAGGGCGAGATCGAACGCCCGCAACGCCTGCTGGATGCGATGCGCTATTCGAGCCTCGGCGGCGGCAAGCGGCTGCGGCCGTTTCTGGTCGTGGAAAGCGCGGCCCTGTTCGATGTGCCGCGCCAGCGCGGGCTAATGGCCGGCGCCGCGCTCGAATGCGTGCATTGCTATTCGCTGGTGCATGACGATCTGCCGTCGATGGACAATGACGATCTGCGGCGCGGACGCCCGACGCTGCATCGCGCCTATGATGACGCGACCGCGATCCTCGCCGGTGACTCGCTGCTCACCTTTGCCTTCGACATCCTGTCGCGCGAGGAAACGCATCCGGACCCCGCGGTGCGGATCGCGCTGGTGCGCGAGCTCGCGCGCGGGTCGGGTCTTGGTGGCATGGCGGGCGGACAGATGCTCGATCTCGCCGCCGAGGGCCGGTTCGGCGCCATGCCCGCAGGCGAAGAGAGTTTCATCATCACCATGCAGGCGATGAAGACCGGTGCGCTTCTGCACTTCGCCTGCATCGCGGGCGGCATTCTTGGCGGGGCATCGGCGAAAGAGCTCCGGGCATTGTCGACCTACGGCCGCGCTGTCGGCACCGCCTTCCAGATTGCCGACGACCTGCTCGATGTCGAAGGCGACGCTGCCACCGTCGGCAAGGCCACGGGCAAAGATGCGGCTGTCGGCAAGGCCACCCTGGTGTCGGTGCTCGGCGTCAAGGCGGCGCGCGAGCGGCTGGCGGGCGTCGTGGCGGAGGCGGAAGCAGCGCTGGCACCGTTCGGCGAGCGCGGCGCGATCCTGCGCGAAACCGCACGTTTCATTGCCGCGCGCGAAAAGTGAGGTGGGGAGCGGCGTCACGCACACATGCGGAGACGATCTTCGCCGGTGTTGTGAGCCGTACACCGAAGGCCGGGGCGGTCAGTTCCGTTGAAAGGACGAGGAGCAGGTAGCGTGTCCCCGCTCATGTGTCCGGCGGTGGTTTTCGATTCCGGCGGTCGTATACCGCATCGTAAAATTGCTTTTTCTGAAGAGTATCTCGTGCCCCGTCTTTCGCCGCAGACCGGGTGGTCAGAAAAAGCCAGGCGCACGCGATGAGAATAATCGCTAATAACGCAACTATAGCGTGCGATAGTTCCATGGTTGAAATTAGTTGAGACAAATTGTTCTTGCAACCAAGAATCCGTGCTGCGCTGCGGTAAGGAAAGCGACCCGCCGCCGTCGCGCAGGGCGATGTCCCGCTCCTGGAGCGGGATGGCAACTGACGCGGCCGGCGGCGGACGCCAAATCACGGGAAGGGCTGCCGTTATCTGTGTCTGTTTGTGTCTGCAGACTGTCGAAAACGTAAGGTGACGTCACACCGGACCATCACTACATCTGGTTGCCGGGGTAGACGAATATGCGCAAGTTGCCGACTATCGTTCTGGTTGTTGCCGCGATCGGCGGGGCCGCGCTCTATTTCGTCCCCGGCTGGAACGTCGCGCCAGCGGAAGGCAGCTACCGCACCGCCAAGGCCGAACGCGGCGAGATCGTTGCCACCGTCAGCGCCACCGGCACCATTAATCCGACCACAACGGTGATCGTCGGCTCGCAATTGTCGGGGCAGGTGGTCGAGATTCTTGCCGACTACAATTCCGAAGTGAAGGCCGGCCAGGTGGTGGCACGGCTCAATCAGGATCATATCCGCGCGCGTCTCGACGCGGCGCGCGCCGATCTCGCGCAGATGCGCGCACAGCGGCTGGTGACCGAAGGCCAGATCGAGAAGGTCAAGGCCGAGACCGAGAAGGCCCGTGCGGCGCAGGTCGACATGGAGGCGCAGGTCACGCGCAACGAGGCGCTGCTGGCCGATACCGACCGCATCTTCAAGCGTCAGAGCGATCTGCGCACACGCGGCTTCGCCGCCGACGCCGCGGTCGATACCGCGCGCGCCACCCGCGACGCACAGGACGCGGCGCTTGCCTCCGCGCGCGCTCAGGTCAATTCCGCCAAGGCGGCACTCCTCGGCCTTGCCGCGGACTTGCAGGTCGCGCAGGCCAATCTCGCCGCGGTCTCCGCGCAGGTTCAGCAGCGTGAAGCGGCGGTGCGGCAGATCGAGGTCGATCTGTCTAATTCCGAGATCAAGTCGCCGGTCAACGGAGTGATCGTCCAGCGCAATGTCGAACTTGGCGCGACCGTTGCCGCCTCGCTGCAGGCGCCGGTTCTGTTCCTGATCGCCGACGACCTTTCGCGCATGGAGATCGCCGCCAATATCGACGAGACCGATATCGGCCGCATCAAGCCGGGCCAGCGCGTGACCTTCACGGTAAATGCGTTTCCGGGCCGCACCTTCGACGGCGTGGTCAAGCAAGTGCGGCTCGGCTCGCAGAATGTGCAGAATGTGGTGATCTACACCACCATCATCTCGATCGAAAATCCGCGGCGTGAGTTGCTGCCTGGCATGACCGCGAACCTGCGGGTCGAAACCGAGCGGCGCGACGATGTCGTGCGCATTCCGAATGCGGCTTTGCGCTGGCGGCCGCCATCGCTCGCCGAGCAGCCGATCGGTGCCGCGGGCGCGCCAGCGGCGGCGCAGCGCCGTGCCAGCGGCGGTAATGCCGCCGAATTCCTCGACGCTATCAAGACCGAGATCAAGCCCGGCGCGGATCAGTTGCGCGAGGTCGAAGCCGCGTTCGCCGACATGCGCAAGAGCTTTATGGCTGGCGCAGGCGATGGCGATGCCAGTGCGCGCCGCGAACGCATCCTGGCGGCGCGCCGGGAATTGGAGCAACGCATTGCCGGCGTTCTCACGCCCAAGCAGAAGTCTGTCTTCGACGAGATCGTGAAGCGGCAGGCGTCGGCCGCCGGTCAGCGCACAACGCAATCCGGCCGGGTCTTTATCGTCGGCCGCGACGGCGAGCCGCAGGGCGTCACGATTCGCATCGGTGCGACCGATGGCGGTTCGACCGAGGTGGTTGCGGGGCTCGATGCCGGCGCCGAAGTCATTGTGGGTGGCTCAGGACGGCCCGGAACCGCGCCGAAGCGCGGTCCACGGCTCGGATTCTGACGGACGGTCGCATGGATACGTTCTCCGCACGATCCATCCTTCACCTCCCCCTGAAAGGGGGAGGTCGATTTGCAAGCGAAGCGAAGCAAATCGGGTGGGGGTCATCTTCCGCGCTCATGGACCCCCTCCCCAACCCTCCCCCTTTCAGGGGGAGGGAGCGCACCTTCTGCTTGGCGAGACCATCATGCCGCTGATCGAGACCGATCATCTGACGCGGCTCTACAAGCTCGGCGGCGAGACCGTGACCGCGCTCGACGGCGTCTCGGTATCGGTCGACGAGGGCGATTTCGTCGCGGTGATGGGACCGTCGGGATCCGGTAAGTCGACCTTCATGAACGTGATCGGCTGTCTCGACAAGCCGACCTCCGGCACGTACCGGCTCGACGGCGAACTCGTATCCACCCTCAGTGCCGACGCGCTTGCGGCCGTGCGCAACCGCAAGATCGGTTTTGTCTTCCAGCAATTTCATCTGCTCGACCGGCTCGACGCGCTGTCCAATGTCGAGCTGCCGATGATCTATGCCGAGACCGATCGCGCCGGCCGCAAGGACAAGGCGATCGCGGCGCTGCAGCGGGTCGGCCTTGGCGAACGCATCCATCACCGTCCGACGCAATTGTCCGGCGGCCAGCAGCAGCGCGTGGCGGTGGCGCGTGCGCTGGTCAACAATCCCAAAATGCTGCTCGCCGACGAGCCGACCGGCGCGCTGGACAGCCGCACCTCGGTCGAATTGATGGCGCTGTTCCAGGAATTGAATCGCGACGGCACCACAGTGGTGATTGTGACGCATGAGCCCGACATCGCAGCTTATGCCAACCGGCTGATCCGTTTTCTCGACGGTCGCGTGGTGTCCGACCGCCGCCACGTTCCGGTCAACGCCGCCGAGCGGCTGGACGAATTGATGAAGCAGCCGCATCCGCATCACGAGGCCGCGGAATGACAAACCGCGACGCGATCGTCTCCGCGCTCGATGCGTTGCGTCTGCACAAGCTGCGCAGCGCGCTCACCATGCTTGGAATCATTATCGGTGTGGGCGCGGTGATCGCAATGGTCGCGGTCGGCGGCGGCGCGCGCGAACAGGTGGTCGCGCAGATCCGCAGCCTCGGCTCGAACCTGCTCATTGTAACGCCGGGCAATATCACGGCCGGCGGCGTGCGCATGGGCTCGGGAGCGGCCTCCACGCTCACCGATGACGATGCCGCGGCGATTATGGCGGAGGTGCCGGGCGTCCAGGTCACCGCGCCCAATATGCGCGGCACCGGCCAGCTTGTGGCCGGCGGCATGAACTGGGCGAGCGCGCTATTCGGCATCGATGCCGGCTGGTTCGAGGCGCGCGACTGGGATGTCGAACTCGGCCGCGCCTTCGAGCCGGAAGAGATCGCGCGCGGCGCGCAGGTCGCGATTCTCGGCCAGACTGTGGCTCGCAATCTGTTCGGCGGCCTCGATCCGGTCGGGCAGGAGTTGCGGATCCGCAACGTGCCGTTCCGGATCGTCGGCGTTGCCGGCCGCAAGGGTCAGACCACCTGGGGCCAGGATCAGGACGACGTCGTGTTCGTGCCGCTCAACACCGCGCGTCAGCGTGTGCTGGGCCGCAACCAGGCCAATGCGCGCGCGGTCGGCTCGATCTATGTAAAGGCGCTGGACGGCGAAAATCTCACTCTGATCGAGGAGGAGGTGAAAAATCTCCTGCGTCAGCGGCATCGCTTGCAGCCCGGTCAGGATGACGATTTCTCGATCCGCAATCTCGCCGATATCGCAGCGACCCGCGAAGCCAGTGCGCGCACGCTTGCCATTCTTCTTGCCGCTGTCGCCGGCGTATCGCTTGCGGTCGGCGGCATCGGCATCATGAATATCATGCTGGTGTCGGTGACCGAGCGCACCCGCGAGATCGGGCTTCGGCTCGCGCTCGGCGCCCGGCAATGGGACATCCTGCGGCAATTCCTGTTCGAGGCTACCGGCCTTGCTGCGATCGGCGGCTTCATCGGTGTGCTGCTGGGCGTCGGCGCGGCTTATCTGATTTCGAACGCAGCGGGTTGGCCGCTTCTGGTCGAGCCGGCGTCGATCGTGATCGCGGTGGTGTTTTCAGGTCTGGTCGGTGTGTTCTTCGGCTGGTACCCGGCTTTGCGCGCATCGAGGCTCGATCCGATCGAGGCGTTGCGGCATACGTGAGAGGCTATCGCCGCGATCCGCCGAACCAGCCCTGGACGCGCCGCCACAGGTCGCGCGCCGAAACTGAGAACAGGGCGAACAGGATGCCGATGATCACGATCGGGATCCAGAGCAGCACCAGACCGGCGAGCAGCAAAAACACGATGCCGACCGCAAGTCCGATCCCCAGCAGGATCAGCGCCAGCGTGAACGGGCCGATCTTCTCGATCTGAACGCGGCGGATGCCGTCGTCGCCCTCCTCGACCCGCACGAACAGGTTCTCGAACGCGCCGCGCCCACCCCGCCGCGCATTGGGCGGGATGATTTCCGGTTCGACGCGCGGACGTTCCACGGGCGGGCGGGTTGGATCGTTGTACGACATGGTCAGGATATGGGGCCCTAGCGGGATGGCCGCAATGCGGCATCGCTAACAGTCAAAATGCCGCAACCGGACGAGCCGACCTTCTGTAATTCGCTTGTCGCAACGCAGTGCGTCTTGTGCGCCGCATCCATTACCAACTCGTCATCAAGGAACGCAGATCCGCAACTGCAGTTTTCAATGTCAGAGGCGACAGGAGGACCGCCCCATGATGCTTGAAAACATCATTCCGCTGATGCTCGTAAGCGCTGTTATTTTCGGTGTGCTTTGGCTGGTGATCGAAGCAGCGTCGTTGCACGGGGACCGCAAGAGCTGACGCGCGACAGCTTTACTCTGCCGCCGTGCGTCCCGCGCCGCCGTTGCCGTAACGGCGCTCGATATAATCGATCACCATGGTCTTGAATTCGGCCGCGACATTTGCGCCGCGCAATGTCACCGACTTCTTGCCGTCGATGAACACCGGCGCCGCCGGCGCTTCGCCGGTGCCCGGCAGCGAGATGCCGATATCGGCATGTTTGCTCTCGCCGGGACCGTTGACGATGCAGCCCATCACCGCGACATTGAGCGCTTCGACGCCGGGATAGCGCGTCTTCCATTCCGGCATCGAGGTGTGGATGAAGGACTGGATGTCGCGCGCCAGCTCCTGGAATGTGGTCGACGTCGTGCGTCCGCAGCCGGGGCAGGCCGCGACCAGCGGCACGAATACGCGAAAGCCCATGGTCTGCAGAATTTCCTGCGCCACCTTCACCTCAACGGTGCGGTCGCCGCCCGGCTCCGGCGTCAGCGAGACGCGGATGGTGTCGCCGATGCCCTGCTGCAGCAATATGCCGAGCGCCGCGGATGAAGCCACGATGCCCTTCGATCCCATGCCGGCTTCGGTGAGACCGAGATGGATCGCGTAATCGGAGCGCTGCGCCAGCACCTGGTAGACCGCGATCAGATCCTGCACCGCAGAGACCTTCGCCGACAGGATGATCCGGTTCTTCGGCAATCCCATTTCAACGGCCCGATCGGCGGACAGCAATGCGGACTGCACCATCGCCTCGCGCATCACCGCACGCGCCTCCAGCGGCACCGCCGAGGTCGCGTTCTCGTCCATCAGATGCGTCAGCAATTCCTGGTCGAGCGAACCCCAATTGGCGCCGATCCGCACCGGCTTGCCGTGGCGGATCGCGGTCTCGATGATGGCGCCGAACTGCCGGTCCTTCTTGTCCTTGAAGCCGACATTGCCGGGATTGATCCGGTACTTGTCGAGCGCCTCGGCGCAGGCCGGATGATCGGCGAGCAGCTTGTGGCCGATGTAATGGAAGTCGCCGATCAGCGGCACCCGCATATTCATCTTGGCGAGGCGATCGCGGATATGCGGGACCGCGGCCGCGGCTTCATCGCGGTCGACGGTGATGCGCACGAGTTCGGAGCCGGCACGCGCCAGCGCCGCAACCTGCCGCACGGTGCCGTCGATATCGGCCGTGTCGGTGTTGGTCATCGACTGCACGACGATCGGGGCGCCGCCGCCGACGGTTACGCCGCCGACATCGACGGAAACGGTGGTGTGGCGTGGCGCGGGTCCGCCGAGGGTCGGCGCGGTGGTAATCTGATCCATGGCCCTAATCTAGCATCTCAATATGAAAACGGGAGGTCTTGTCCCTCTCCCCGTTTACGGGGAGAGGGTGGCGAGCAGCGGCGCTGCGAGCCGGGTGAGGGGCCCTGTTCCCGCCGGTTCCAGCCCCTCATCCGGCTCGCAAAAGCGAGCCCAAGACGCGCGTGAACGCGCTTATGGCCCGCCACCTTCTCCCCGCTCCGCAGGGAGAAGGCAAGTCAGTGCGGTCGATTCACCAGAATCAGCCCGCCAATCACCAGCGCCACAGCGCCGGCAAAAGCAGGCGTGATCGGGTCGCCCATCACCAGATAGCCCGCGAAAACACCAAATAACGGCGTCAGGAATGTGAAGGCCGAGAGCCGGCTGGCCGAATATTTTGACACCATGATGAACCAGATCAGGAACGTGAGGGAAACCACCCACACGGTCTGGTAGACGAGCGACGTCAGGGCGAGCGCACCTGGCATGCGGGTGATGGTTTCGCCCATGAGCCATGCTGCCACGCCCAGCATCGGCGCCGAGATCACCAGTTGATATTGCAGCGTCTTCTCGGGCGCGGCGCGGGCGAGCGAGGTCGATTTCACAACGAGGGTGGTGAAGCCCCAGGCGATACCCCCCGCCAGCGCCAGCAGGTCGCCCAGCAACTGGTGGGCATTGGCGGACGGCGTCGGCACGCCGAAGGCCAGCACCAGTCCGGAGAAGGACATCAGCAAGCCGGCCCATTGGGTCCAGCGGAAGCGATCGGACGGCACCAGGAAATGCGCGCCCAGCACCACGACGAACGGCGCGACATAGATGAACAGGGTGGCACGGCTGGCGGTGGTGTAGAGCAGCGCGGGATAGATGAAGATGAATTCCAGTCCGAACAGGAAGCCAGCCACCAGGCCGGGCTTCAGGGTTTCGCCACGCATTTCGAGCGAGATGCCGCGCGAGCGCGCATAGATCCAGATGATCAGCGCCGCTCCCGTGGAGCGGATTGCCGCTTGCGTGAGCGGGGGAATGTCGGTGAGCGCGAGCTTCACCGCCACCTGATTGAAGCCCCAGCACAGGCACAGGAACACCACGACCGCAGCCGCTCCGAGTTCGAGCGGGCGTGTTGCCGCCGTATGCGGCGCCTGCGTGGTGGTGGCCATGGTCAGGTTCCCGGCGGGGATGAAGCCCTGGATTCTTAGCGAAGAATTGGCCGGGTAAACAGGAAGCATGCGTCATGGCGGGCATGCCTTCGTTTCCCTCTCCGTTCTCACGGGGAGGGCAGCGCCACTGCGAGCGGGTGGAGGAGGGGGCCGCAGCGTTCGAAGGCTTTGCATCCGCCCCGGGATACGGTCCCGGCTCGACAGCCGTCCCCGGCTACCGTCCGCAATTCACGGCCGCGTTACTGTTGACAGGAGTCAAGGCTCGGTCTGCAAAATTATCCAATTCAAATGTGTGAATATATTTAAAAAGTATGAACATACTGAGCTGGCGAAGGCCCGATGAAGAAGGCCGCGGGCATGAGTAGTTCAGGGGGTGAACAGATGTTGCCGGCGCATAAGCATCGGATGGCAGGGAGGGCCGCATTCGGCGCGGCAGTGATCGCCTCCGTTCTGGCAATGTCGTTCACGCTCGTACACGCCGAGGTGCGGCGGCCAAATATTCTCCTGATCGTCGCCGACGATGCCGGATATGCCGACATCGGCAGCTTCGGCAGCGAAATCAGCACGCCCAATCTCGATGCACTGGCGTCGGTCGGCGTTCGGTTCACGCAGTTCTCGGTGAGCGCAACCTGCTCCCCGTCCCGCTCGATGATGCTCAGCGGCACCGACAACCACATCGCCGGACTGGGCAACATGGCCGAGTTTATGGCCCCCAATCAGAAGGGAAAGCCCGGCTACGAGGGTCATCTGAACGACCGCGTGGTCCCGGTTTCGACACTGCTGAAAGACGCCGGCTACAACACCTACATGGCTGGCAAGTGGCACATGGGCGAGGAGCCCCGGCATTGGCCTTCAGCCCGCGGCTTCAAGCGCGACCTCACTCTCATTCCCGGTGGGGGTAGCCATCTCGAGGACATGTGGGGCGCACAAGGCGAGCGGCAGCTCTATACCCAGAATGGAAAAGTCCTCCAGACGCTTCGTCCAGGCTTTCATTCCAGTGAGGATTATACATCCTCGATCATAGGCAACATTGAAGAGAGCAGCACGGACGGGAAGCCGTTCTTCGCCTATCTCGCGCTGCAGGCCCCGCACGATCCGTTTCAATTGCCAGCGGACTGGCTCGATAAATACAAAGGCCGTTACGATCGCGGCTACGACGTCATTCGAGCCGAGCGCGTCGAGCGGATGAAGCGGCTCGGCATCGTCCCGCCGAACAGCACAACATATCCCCGGCTCGCGAATGTGCCGGCATGGTCGACTTTATCGGACGAGGAGCGACGGCAGTCCGCTCGCCGTATGGAGCTCTATGCGGCCATGGTCGAGCATATGGATGCAAACATCGGCAGGCTCGTCGCGTATCTCAAAGCGAAAGGCGTTTATGACGATACCCTGATCGTCTTCCTGTCTGACAACGGCCCCGAGGGCAACGTGATGAAGATGGGGGCGCCTTGGGACAACAGCAGGTTTGAAGACTGGGGCAAAAAGGGCACGTTCATCCAGTATGGTCCGGCCTGGGCGCAGGTCAGCGCCGGACCGCTTCGCCTGTTCAAAGGCTTTCTTTCGGAGGGCGGCATCCGCACGCCACTGATCGTCTCCGGACGCGGGGTTGGTGGAAGCGGGCGGATATCCAGTGCATTCACTCACATCATGGATATTCCGGCAACGATCCTGAACGCTGCCGGCGTCTCCCATCCCGAGACTTACAAAGGCAACAAGATCGCGCCGCTGCAGGGCAAATCGCTTTCGCCGATTCTCGATAACTCACGCAGTGCGGTTCGCGGTCCGTCGGACTGGCTGGGCTGGGAGCTGTTTGGCAATCGCGCCATTCGGCAGGACAACTGGAAACTGCTGTGGCTCTGCGTGCCGTATGGAGCCAGCAATTGGCAGCTATACGATCTGAACGTTGATCCCGGCGAAACAAACGATCTCGCCTCTGCGCAGCCCCAAGTCAGAGACCGGTTGCTCAAGCATTGGCCCGAATATGTGGAAGCGAACAATGTCATCTTGCCAAGCAGTTCGCCCGTCTGCGCGACGGTGAACTAGACGACAGCGCTACGAATTTCAGTTTTTGTGTTGGGGGCAGTCATGACGAAATTGGCAGGCACAATCAGGTCGCGGCAACTTGTTGCATTTACGATCGTTGCATCGCTCGCAACCTCGGCAAATCCGGCGCTGGCGGACCAGGGAGGCATCAGCTTCTGGGTGCCGGGCCTTTTTGGCAGCTTCGCGGCTTCGCCTTTGGCGCCGGGATTGAGTGCAGCGACGATTTATTACCACACGTCCGTCAGCGCAAGCGGCGGCCTGGCCGCCGCGCGGCAGATCGAAGTCGGTCGATTGCGGCCGGTGACAGCCAATCTGAACGTCAATCTCGACGTCAATCTCAAAGCAAAAAGCGATATGGTGTTTCTTGTCCCGCAATATGTTTTCGACACGAAGATATTTGGCGGGCAGTTTGCGGTCGGCATGGCGACCGCCTATGGCCGCACCTCGACAACGATCGACGGCATGCTTTCGGCTTCGCTCGGACCGCTTACGGTGACACGACAGGGCTCGATCACAGAATCGGTGACCGCCTTTGCCGATCTTTTCCCGACGGCAAGCCTCCGCTGGAACAGCGGCGTGCACAATCTCATGATTTACGGCATGACCAATATCCGGGTCGGCAGTTACGACTGGACGCGGCTTGCCAATACCGGACTTGGGTTCAACTCCTGGGACGGTGGCGCCGGATATACTTATCTCGATCTCGCCAAAGGTCTGGAGTTTTCCGCCACCGCAGGCCTGACCTATAACAACACAAATCACGACACCAATTACAGGAACGGTCTCGACCTTCACGTCGATTTCGGCACAGCCAAATTCCTGAGCAAGCAATTCTATGTCGGCGCGGTCGGGTATATTTATAATCAGCTGGAGCAGGATGACGGCGCGCCGGCTTTCATTGGCGATACCAAGTCGCGTGTCTATGCGGTCGGACCGCAGGTTGGATATCTGTTCCAGCCCTCGCCTGATATCCAGGGTCTTTTCGCCGTGAAGGGCTATTACGAGTTCGACCCCAACTTCCGTGCGGATGGATGGAACGTCTGGGTGACGCTGAATTTCTCGCCGGCCATGCACCATGCCGAACACAAGCCCGTTTCGACGCCGCGCCCGCAGTGGAAATAGTCGAGTTGGGTTGTAACGTGCTGAGACGTAGGTCTCACGCCCGGGATACGAGACAGGTTACCGGCAATTTGCGCAGATGCCGGTGATCTCGATCACCGGTGCCTTCGGGGTAAAGCCAGCCGCGCGGGTCGCTGCTTTCAGCGATTCCGCCACCGCCTGCGATGGCGCCTCGCCAACCTCGCCGCAGCGTTCGCAGATCAGGAACACCACGAGATCGCCCGCGTCGTGACGATGGCCGCAGGCGATATAGGCATTGCGGCTTTCGATGCGGTGGGCGAGCCCATTCTCGATCAGGAAATCGAGCGCGCGATAGACGGTGATCGGTGCGTGCCGCGTGCCGTGCCTGGTGGCCGCACGGTCGATGATTTCATAGGCGCCGAGCGGCTTGTGATTTTCCAGGAGCGTCTCGAGCACCTGCCGCCGTGTCGGTGTCAGTTTCTGCGCGCGCTGGTCGCACAGGGCCTCGGCATGCCGCAGCGCATCGACGCTGCAGCGATTATGGTCATGATCCGGCGCTGGAAAGATCGGGCTGCTCATACTTCTCTCATATAGGCCCCATTTCGAACCGCAAGACGGGCAAGTGTGACGAAATCTCGTTGTGCAATGCACAAAAGAGATTATTGCAATGCAACAAATCGGGCCTAGGTTTGTTCAGGCGGGGTGGCAACTCTTGGGAAGCTGAATGCTGAAAGACATGTCCGCCGGCGTTAACCGTATTCTGACGGGCCTGCGGCCCCGTCCAGGCGTCAAACGGGTCAATCTGGCGCTGCAGGGCGGCGGCGCTCATGGCGCCTTCACCTGGGGCGTCCTCGACTATCTGCTGGAAGACGGCCGGCTCGCCTTTTCCGGCGTGTCAGGGGCGTCGGCCGGCGCGATCAATGCGGTGATGCTCGCCGATGGACTGGCGCGTGGCGGCAACGACGAAGCGCGCAAGCGGCTGGCGGAATTCTGGCGCGGCGCGAGCCTCGGCGGCGATCTTCCCGGGCCGCAGCGCGCCGCGCTCGACCGTTTGCTGGCGCTGTTTCCGGCCGGCGGCTCGCCGGTGCAGATGTTCGTCGACGCGATGTCGCGGATGATGAGTCCGTATGATTTCAACCCGCTCAACATCAATCCGCTGAAAGGCCTGATCGAGCGCTTCGTCGACTTCGAGGCGATCCGCGATCACGCGCAGATGGAATTATTCATCTCGGCGACCAATGTGCATAGCGGACGGCTGCGGGTGTTCCGGCGCGAAGATATCACCGCCGATGTGGTGATGGCGTCGGCGGCCTTGCCGCATGTGTTCCGCGCGGTCGAGATCGACGGCGAGTCGTATTGGGATGGCGGCTTCACCGGCAATCCGGCGATCCTGCCGCTGGTCGCCGCAAACGCCGATGATGTGCTGCTGGTGCAGATCGCGCCGCTGCGTCGCGACGATACGCCGACTTCGGCGCGCGACATTCTCAACCGCGTCAATGAGATTTCGTTTTCCTCGTCACTGGCGGCGGAACTGCGCGCGCTGGAATTTGTCGGCCGCGGATCGGGACGCCATGCGCCCGGCATCAATGTGCACCGTATTCTGCTCGAGGGTCTCGACAAGCGGCTGACCGGCTCGCGCCTGAAAACCGATTTCGATTTCTTCAAGCTGCTGCATCGCGCCGGGCGCAGAGCCGCGCGGCGTTTCCTCGACCGGCATTTCGGTGATATCGGCCACAGGTCGACACTCGATCTGGTGAAGGAGACGGCGGCGTAGCCTCTCCGTGTACTCGCTCCGTCATCCTGAGGTGCGAGCGACCGCAGGTCGCGAGCCTTGAAGGATGGCGGCCGCTTCGATGAGAATCCCGGGCCGTCGCCCTTCGAGGCCGTTGCTTCGCGACGGCACCTCAGGGTGACGGATTGGGGGCTGTTGAATACAGTCGCGCCATGACCGACCCCACACCGCTCATCAGTCTGGAAATCGGCGCCGCACAGATCGACCTCATCATCGCCGACATCACGACACTCGACGTCGATGCCATCGTCAACGCCGCGAATGCGCAGCTTCGTCCGGGCGGCGGGGTCTGCGGCGCGATCTTCCGCGCGGCCAGTCAAGAGCTTGAGACGGAATGCCAAAGTCTCGGCGGCTGCGACACCGGCGACGCAACAATCACGGGTGGCTACGGGCTTCCGGCGCGGCATGTGATCCACGCGGTCGGGCCGGTCTGGGACGGTGGCGAACACAACGAGGACGCGCTGCTCGCGTCCTGCTATCGCCGCTCGCTGGAGATCGCAGCCGAGCACCGGCTGAGCAGCATTGCCTTTCCGGCAATCTCGACCGGCATCTATGGCTTTCCGCCTGAACGCGCCGCTCGCATTGCCGTCGGAACGGTGGTGTCGGAACTCTCGGCAAAGCCGTATGGCATCACGCGCGTGATCCTGTGCTGCTTCGATGCGACATCCGCGCAATGCTACGTCGAGGCGCTGGCGGAGATGGGGCTGGGGTAGAGATCATGCATTCCGCATCAACCGCTCCGCGACCGCGACGCAGCCGATCAGTCCGGGCTCGGCGCAGGTGATCAGCGCCGAGGGAATCGCCTTCAGCATCGGCTCATAGGGCGGATGGCGCTCGAATGCCGCGCGGAACAGCCGCGCATCGAGCAGCGGGCCGAGCCCGGTGGCGACGCCGCCGGCGATATACACGCCGCCGGTGGCGCGGAACGCGAGCGCCATGTCGCCGGCGAAGCGGCCGAGCAGACGAACGAACATTGCAATGGTGGCGCGTGCGTCGCGGTCGCCAGCGCGCGCCTGGCGCACGATCATCTCCGGCTTCACTTTCAGTGTGCCCGGATGCATCGCGTCATGCAGCGCCGCAAGTCCCGTGCCCGACAGCACGCATTCAGCGGAGAGCGGCGCGCCGTGTTGCGCCAGCCGGTGAAACACAATCTCCTCGTCGGCATAGGCCGGACCAAACGATATATGTCCGGCCTCGCTGGCGATGACATGCAGGCCGTCGCGAGTCGGCACCAGCGCGGCAACGCCCAGCCCCGTGCCCGGCCCGACCACGAGCTTCACGCCGTCCGGAAAGGCGCAATCGTCGCCGATCGGCTGCAGATCGTCCGGCCGCAGCTGCGGCAGCGCCCAGGCCAGCGCCTCGAAATCGTTGACCGCGTGGATCGACGTAATTCCTAAGCGCGCCGACAGATCCGGCAGCCGCACACACCAGTCACGATTGGTGAGTGCGATCTCCTCGCCATTGACCGGGGCAGCGAAGGCCAGCACCGCCATGTGCGGGCGCTGGTTGGCGCCATCAAGCAGGCGCGCCAATACGCCTTCCGGCCCGTCGACGCTGTCATTGGCGATGGTGACGATCCGCTCCGGCCGCCCGCCGAGCGACGCAAGTGCCGCACGGCTGGTGGTGCCGCCGATATCGGCAATCAGGAAGTCAGCCATCTATCGCGCACCCGCCGCCATCACTCTATTTCTCCTCCGCCGCGAACACCTCGCGTGCGATCCGAAACGAGTCGACCGCACAGGGCACGCCGGCATAGATCGCGACCTGAAGAAACACTTCCATGATCTCGTTCTTGGTCACGCCGTTGGTCAACGCGCCCTTGATATGCGCCTTCAATTCGTGCGGCCGGTTCAGGATCGAGATCATCGCCAGATTGAGCATCGAGCGCTGCTTCAGCGGCAGACCTTCACGGCCCCACACATTGCCCCAGCAATATTCGGTCACCAGCTCCTGCAGCGGACGGTTGAAGTCGTCGACGTTCTTCAGCGCCGCATCGACATAGGCATCGCCCAGCACCTTGCGGCGGATCGACAGGCCTTTGTCGTACATGTCCTGGTTCATGGTCGTTCCCCTTTGGTTGCGTTTCCCAGAAACTCTTTGCGGATTGTGTCGCTATGCTCACCGAGTCCAGGCACGGCGCCGTAGCGCCGCTGTGTCTCGATAATCGGGGCCGGCGCTGGCATCGCCGCCGGGCCGCTCGGCGTTTGCACTTCAATCCGCCGCAGATGCGGATGCGACGACAAGAGCGCACAATCGTTGACACGCGCGAACGCGATATCGGCGGTCTCCAGCATCGCCAACAGGGCCGCCACGTCATGGCGTGCGAAGGCCGCGCCGACCGCAGCATCGGTCTCGCCGCGATGGGTCACCCGCTGGATGCTGGTCGCAAACCGGGGATCGGTGCCAAGCGCGGCATCGCCCAGCACCCGCTCCGCCAGCACGCGCCATTCGCGATCGTTCTGGATCGAAATCAGAATATCGGCGCCATCCCTCGATTGGAACACGCCGTAAGGTGCAATCGCCGCATGCGCGAGGCCGATGCGTTTGAACGGGTGTCCGCCTTCGTGTGACAGCAGCGGCACCGTCATCCATTCCGCCATCGCGTCGAACAGCGACACCGAGATTGTCGCGCCTTCGCCGGTGCGGCCGCGTGCAATCAGCGCTTCGAGGATCGCCTGATAGGCATTCATCCCGGCGCCGATATCGGCAACGGAAAACCCGACCCGCGCCGGCGCCTCCGGGCCGCCGGTAATGGACGCAAGCCCGACCTCCGCCTGCACCAGCAGGTCATAGGCCTTGCGCGCCATGAACGGACCGCTTTCGCCGTAGCCCGAGATCGAGCAGCAGATCAGGTGCGGATGTGTCTTGCGCAACTCGGAAACCGGAAAGCCGAGTTTGGCAATCGCGCCCGGCTTGAGATTCTGCACGAACACATCGGCCTTCGCGAGCAGCGCCGCGAACAGCGCCTTGTCCTCGGACGTGCCGAGATCGAGCACCACCGATTCCTTGCCGCGGTTGAGCCAGACGAAATTGGCGCTCTCGCCATGCACATAACCGTCATAGCCGCGCGCGAAATCGCCCTCCGGCCGTTCGATCTTGATGACGCGCGCGCCGGCATCGGCGAGCCGGCAGGTCGCCTGCGGCGCTGCCACCGCCTGTTCGAGCGAGACCACGAGGATGCCGGAGAGCGGGAGGGTCATGAGAACTGACGCAACATATACGGTGAATATCCGTCATCCTGAGGTGCGAGCATCGCTGGCAAGCATCCGAAGCCAACACCAACTTTCGTGCGTGCGAGCCTCGAAGGATGAACGGCCACCGCTCGGCCGTCGCCCTTCGAGGCTTGGCGCATTGCGCCAAGCACCTCAGGGTGACGGAGATGGTCCAAGCGCTCCAAGACTATCTCGTCACGTCAGAACTTGTTCTTCCGCGCGCGAATTTCCGTAAACACATCGGCCGCTGGCTTGCCGCTCAGGCCGACCGCGTCCGCGACCGACGGCATATCGGCGCGCAGGAACACATTCGCGGCCTTCTCGGCACCGAGTGTCTGAGGCAGCGTCGGCTTGCCGGCGGCGCGCAATTCGTCGACTTCCGCGGCGCGCTTCTGCAGCGCGGGATTTTCAGGTTCGATAGACAGCGCGAACTTGACGTTCGCCTGGGTATATTCGTGTCCGCAATAGAACGTGATGTCGTCCGGCAGCGCGCGGATTTTCAGCAGCGAGTCCCACATCTGCGCGGGCGTGCCCTCGATCACCCGGCCGCAGCCAATCGAGAACAACGTGTCGCCGAAAAATCCGATCTTCTCCTTGTCGAATACGAGCGAGATATGGCCGGCGGTATGACCGGGCGTATCGATCACGCGCGCTTCCAGCGAGCCGACTTTCACCGTATCGCCCTCGCCATAGGTGGCATCGGTATCGGGGATTTTCGACGCTTCGTTCTTTGGCGATGTGACACGGCATTGGTGCTTCGCCTTCAACTCCGGGATGCCCTGGGTGTGGTCGGCATGATGATGCGTCACAAGAATGTCGGTCAGGGTCCAGCCGGTGTCCTTCAGCGCCTGGTCGACCGCGGCGGCCTCCGGCGCATCGATGGCGGCGGTGGCGCCGGTCTCGGGATCGTGGATCAGAACGCCGAAATTGTCGGAAAGGCAGGGGAATTGATGGATTTTCGCCGGCATGTCGGTTCCGTCTTGTGGGAGTGATCCTCAACGCTAACACGGCGGCGCAGGTTCGAGAATGCGGCCGCCGCTTGTGGATGCGAGCTGACCTCGCGTTTCATGCTACCATGATCGCATGTTCATCGATGTCGTGGACCTGCGGAACTTCTATGCCCAGTCGCTCGGGACCGTGGCCCGGCGCTTTGTCGGGCAGGGGATCCGCGCGCACTGGAACGAGGTGCGTGGCGAACGCATTGCGGGAGTCGGTTATACCACCCCGTATCTCGGGATTTTCCGCGAGGATGCGGAGCGCTGCCTGGCATTCATGCCGGCCTCGCAGGGCGTCGTGAAATGGCCCTCGAACCGGCCCGGTCTCGCGGCTCTGGTCGACGAAACCGAATTGCCGCTGACCGATTCCGCGGTCGATCGTGTGCTGCTCGTGCATGCGCTGGAGATGGCGGACGATCCGGTGCGGCTGTTGCGCGAAGTCTGGCGGGTGCTGTCGGCGAATGGGCGCCTTCTGGCGGTCGTGCCAAATCGTCGCGGGCTGTGGGCGCGGATGGATACGACGCCATTCGGCCATGGCCGCCCTTATTCGCGCTCGCAGATCACCCGCATCCTGCGCGAGACCATGTTCACACCGAAAGGCTGGGGCGAGGCGCTGTTCGTGCCGCCAGTGCAGCGCAGCTGGTTTCTGCGATCCGCCGGGGCCTGGGAGCGTCTCGGGCCGACATTGCTGTCGCCGTTTCCCGGCGTGCATATTGTGGAAGCCACCAAGCAGGCCTATCGGGCGATTCCGGTGCGGCGTGAGAAGCGGGTGCTGGTGCCGCGGCTCGAACCGGCGCTGGCGCCGTCGGCGGGCAGCGCGGCGCGGACCGGTTTCTCGCCGTCCGCTCAAGGCACGAAGCCTGACGGCGACGATTAGCGGCTGATTGGCGGAGTTCAGAAAACAAACAAGGAGGAGGTTGTTTCAACCTCCTCCCGTTCAGTTTGTTGCAAAGACGCAGTCTGGAAAACGTGGTGCGGGGCTATTCCGCAACCGGCGGCTGGCTCTGCGTCTCGTCGCCACCTTCGCCGGCTCCCTCGGGTCGCGGTCCGCGCGGTCCGCGCCTGCGCCGGCGATGCAACGGAAAGCGATCGCCCTGCGCCTCGTGGCCGCCATTGGGCTGTTCGCCTGCGGCGGCCGGAGCGGCACCGGTGATGAAGGACGGCAAACGCTCGACATTATCATCCTGATTGCCGTTGGCCTGCTGCGGCGGACGGCTGTCATGCTGGCGCGTGTCGCTCTGCCTGTTGTCGTGACGATCCTGCCGATTGTCGCGATTGCGGTCGTGTCGCGGCTGGTGATCGCCGCGCGGCTGGTAAGACTGCTCGCGCTGTTCGCGTGGTTGATAGGGCTGCGCCTCGCGCGGCGGCTGCGGCTGCTGATAAGATTGCTCCCGCGGCGAATACGGCTCGGAGCTGCCATAGTTCGGCTGCGAATCGTCGCCGTCGTCGTAGCTTTCGTCGTTGCCGCGTGACTCGCCGCCGCCTTCGCGCTGCTGGAACGGCTGGCTCTGACGGAACTGCTCCTGCGCCGCAGCGATCAGTCGAAAATAATGCTCGGCGTGCTGATAGTAGTTTTCGGCGGCCACCGGATCGCCGGATGCGGTCGCGTCCCGCGCAAGCTGAATGTACTTCTCGGCAACGTGATTCGCGGTACCGCGGATCTTCACGTCAGGCCCATTCGATTCGTAAACCCGTGTCAGCGGGTTGTGGCTTTTGCCACCGCCGCTGCGATTATTATTACGACCCCGCATCCGATGCTTGTTCTGTCCGTTTCTCATGGCTTGCCTGTTTGCCAACTCCTGATGCGCGGCGTGCGCCGCGTTGCGGATCACTCGAACCTCAATTCATCGTGTCGCAACGATCCAGCATCCGCTCGCAAATGCGGCAGGACGCGTTCCCGTGGATCGCTATCGCTCCGACAGTGCTCAACCCCCGGCGCCAACACGCGCCACCTCTCAGCCGACGTGGATCGGGGCGCCGATGGTCCTATCGTCATCGGTCCAGTGCTGCCGGAGCTGCACCCGATCAATTCGGCAAAATCGTCTTTTGTTCGGCCTTATTTCGTCGTTCGACCCGTTGTGTCGATCAATGCCTGTTTCGGCTACACGCCCGTGATGCTGTTTTGCCGCCGCCTTCGCGGGAGCCGGTTCGGGGAAGCCCTCTTCCCTCGGGAACCACGCCCGGGCCTCAAATTGGCGGCCCCGCTTCAGGGCCGATATCTGAAGCGGAAGCTAGTCTGTCCGATCCGATAATCCAAGCGTTATTTTTGGCGGGCGGGATGCGGTCGGGAAAAGGCAAATGGACCGGTTTTCAACCGCTTACGGCATTCTGCGGCGAAAGCTGAGAGCCCGTTCGCGGCCCGACAGGTCGCGGTGGATTGCGGTCTGTTCCAGGCCGCCCCCGGCGGTCAGGATGGCTGTCACGTCGCTGCTCTGTCCCGCTCCGATCTCGACAATCAGGACGCCGTCGTCTTGCAGCAGGTGGGGCGCTTCCCGCTCAATCGCCCGGTAGGCATCGAGCCCGTCGATGCCGCCATCCAGCGCGCGGCGCGGATCGTAGTCGCGAACCTCCGATGCCAGGGCCTTGATGTCGGCCGTCGGAATGTAGGGCGGATTCGACACCACGAGGTCGAACGTTTCGTTCAGCGCGGTGCCGAAATCGGCCAGCACGAAGCAGGTTCGCGATTGCAGCCCGAGCGCGGATGCATTGGCATGCGCGGTCTCGAGCGCCTGCGGCTCGATATCGGTGCCGAGTCCGGTCGCGTTCGGACATTCATGCAGCAGCGCAAACAGGATCGCGCCCGAACCGGTGCCCAGATCGGCGATGCGCAACGCGTCGCGCTTGCGCTTTTCGCCGATCGCGGCCAGCGCCGCCTCGACAACGGTCTCGGTATCGGGACGCGGCACCAGCGTTGCGAACGACAGCGCAAGCGGCAGCCCCCAGAATTCTTTCACCCCGACGATACGCGCCACCGGCTCACCGCGGATCCGCCGCACTGCAAGCTGCGCGATTTTATCGCGCTCGGTGGCAGTCAATTCGCGGCTGGCCTGTGAGGCAAGCGCGGTGTGATCGAGTGCCAGCGCATGGCCAACCAGCAGCCGCGCATCGAGCGCAGGCGAGTCGATACCGGCTGCAACGAACTGCGCGGCCAGGACGCGGCGCGCCGATGCGATATCCGCGGCATTCGAGAGATTGGCGAGGCTCATGCCGCGTCGTTCTGAGCCGCGAGCAGGGCGGCCTGATTTTCCGCCACCAGCGCGTCGACGATTTCGCCAAGCGCCTCGCCCTCGATGATCTCCGGCAGCTTGTAGAGCGTCAGATTGATCCGGTGGTCGGTGACGCGACCCTGCGGGAAATTATAGGTGCGGATCCGCTCGGATCGGTCGCCGGAGCCGACCTGAACCTTGCGGTCGGCGGCTCTGGCGGAATCGAGCTTCTCGCGCTCGGAATCGTAGAGCTTGGTGCGCAACAGCGCCATCGCCTTGGCCTTGTTCTTGTGCTGCGAGCGGTCCTCCTGAACCGCGACCACGATCCCGGACGGCAGATGGGTGATGCGGATCGCCGATTCGGTCTTGTTGACGTGCTGGCCGCCGGCGCCCTGCGCGCGCATGGTGTCGATCTTCAGGTCGTCGTCGCGGATGTCGATGTCGACGTCCTCGGCCTGCGGCAGCACCGCGACCGTCGCGGCCGAGGTGTGGATGCGTCCCGACGCCTCGGTCTCCGGCACGCGCTGCACCCGGTGTACGCCGGATTCGAATTTGAGCTTGGCATACACGCCGCGGCCGGTGATGTCGGCGATGATTTCCTTGTAGCCGCCGACCGCGCCTTCGCTCGCCGACACGATCTCGACCTTCCAGCCCTGTTTGGCGGCATAGCGCTCGTACATGCGAAACAGCACGCCCGCGAACAGCGAGGCTTCGTCGCCGCCGGTGCCGGCGCGGATTTCGATGACGACGCTGCGCTCGTCCATCGCGTCCTTGGGCAGCAACTGCAGCTGGATTTCCCGCTCCAGCACTTCCAGCTTGTCGCGCAGCTCGCGGCGCTCGGTATCGGCGATGTCGCGCATCTCGCCGTCGCTATCGGCATCGGCAAACAGCGCCTCGACGTCCTCCAGCTCGGACGAGGCCGCGCGATAGTTGCGGATCGCCTCGACCACGGGTGCGAGGTCGGACAATTCGCGCGACAGCCGTACGAAATCGTCGGCGGCGAGCTGGCCGCTCAGCCGCGATTCGATTTCAGCGTGACGCACGATCAGAGCATCGAGTTTGACTTGCGGAAGCATTGTTAAAGCTGCAGGTTTTCGGAGGCGGCGAATTGTTCGATACGCGCGCGCAGCGTCATGCCGGTTTCGGAGTGATCGAGCAATGGTCCGATCGCCGCCAGCGCCTTTTCCGCGTCCAGTTCGAGCAGCATGGATTTGACCGGTCCGACCGCGGACGGGGTCAGTGACAGCGCGCGGTAGCCGATGGCGACCAGCGCCAGCGCGCCGATCGGCTTGGAGGCAAGCTCACCGCACAAGGTGACCGGCTTCTTGTGTTCGCGGCCCTTGCGCGCGATCAGGCGGAGCGCGCGCACCACCGGCACCGAGATCGGATCGTAGCGCTCGGCAACCCGCGAATTGCCCCGGTCGGCCGCGAACAGGAACTGGCACAGGTCGTTCGAGCCGACCGACAGGAAATCCACCTGTGGCAACAGGTCGTCGAGCTGGAACAGCAGCGACGGCACCTCGACCATCACCCCGATCTCGACCCGCTCGGGCAGGGTATGGCCGTGCCGGCGCAGATAGGTAAGCTCGTGCTCGACCATGGCCTTGCCCTGATTGAACTCGTCTACCACGGCCACCATCGGGAACATGATCTTCAACGCCCTGCCGGACGCGGCGCGCAGCAGCGCGCGGATCTGGCTGCGCATCAGGCCGGGCCGGTCGAGACCGAGCCGGATCGCGCGCCAGCCCATGGCCGGGTTCTCTTCCTCGAACGCGCTCATATAGGGCAGCACCTTGTCGCCGCCGATATCGAGGGTGCGGAAGGTCACGGGCTTGTCACCCGCCACTTCCAGCACCGAGCGGTACAGCGCGAGCTGTTCGCCGATCCGCGGAAATGTCGGCGCCACCATGAATTGCAGTTCGGTGCGGAACAGGCCGATGCCGGCGGCGCCGGTCTCCTCGATGTGGGGGAGATCGACCAAAAGTCCGGCATTGAGATGCAGCGCGATCTCGTGTCCGTCCCTGGTGACGCAGGGCCTGCCGCGCAGCGTCTGGTATTGCGCCTGTTTGCGCGCGCGCAGCTTCACCCGTTCGACATAGGCCGCTTCGATATCGGGCGGCGGGCGGAGATAGACGTCGCCGGACACGCCGTCGATGATCATCGGGTCGCCGGGCTCCACCAGTCCCGTCGCGTTTTCGACCTCGCCCACGGCGGGGATGCCGAGCGCGCGCGCCACGATCGCGATATGGGAGGTCGGGCCGCCTTCCTCCAGGATCAGCCCGCGCAGCCGCTTGCGGTCGTAATCGAGCAGCGCCGCCGGGCCCATCATGCGCGCGACCACGATGGCATTGTCGGGAAGCTGGTCGCGGTGCGGCGCGTGCTGCACGCCCATGAGCTGGCGCATCAGCCGGTTGGCGAGATCGTCGAGATCGTGCAGCCGCTCGCGCAGATACGGATCGGTGGCGCGCAGCATGCGCGCGCGGGTATCGGACTGCACGCGCTCGACGCCGGCTTCCGCGGTCAGACCGGTGCGGATCGCCTCGCGCATGCGCGACAGCCAGCCGCGGTCATGCGCGAACATCCGGTAGGTTTCCAGAATATCCTTGTGTTCGCCGCCATCGGCGATCTCGCCGCGCTCCAGCATCACGTCGACGTCGGAGCGCATCGCTCCGATCGCGTCGTCGAGCCGCTTCAATTCGCCCGGCACGTCGTCGGCGACGAAATTCTTGATCACCACGCGCGGCTCGTGCAGCACCGCATGGCCGAGCGCGATGCCTTCGGCGAGTACGGTGCCGGCGAGATGGCGCCGCGGATGCACCGCCGGTTCGGCGCCGGGCTTGGCGAGCGAGGTCAGCTCGCCGGATGCGATCATTTCGGCCAGCACCATCGCGGTAGTCTGGAGCGCTTCTTCTTCTTCCTCGGAATAATTGCGGTGGGCGCGGTTCTGCACCACCAGCACGCCGAGCGTGTTGCCGGCGCGCAGGATCGGCACGCCGAGATAGGAATGGTAGATTTCCTCGCCGGTTTCCGGCCGGTAGGAGAAGGCCGGATGCGCCTGCGCGTCGGACAGGTTGATCGGATTGGCCTGGCTCGCGACCAGGCCGACCAGGCCCTCGTCGATCCGCATCACGGTCTGGTGGACCGCTTCCTTGTTGAGGCCTTCGGTCGCATACAGCTCGAGCGTGCCGTCCACGCGCAAGACGTAGACGGAGCACACCTCCGCAACCATGTTGGCGGCGATCAGCACGACAATCCGGTCGAGCCGGTCCTGCGCGCTGACCGGCTCCGCCATCACTTCGCGGAGTCTTCGCAGCAGCACGCGCGGGCCGCCCATTGCGCCTCGCATGGGCAATTCCTTCCAGGATTAGCCGGAGAACCGGCTATGTCGGGCTATAGCCGCTGTCCGCCGCCGGCCGCAAGGGAAGCTTGGGCGAGTGCTGCTCTGTAAACCGCTGCCCCCGCTATCGCGGGAACGAACGGAGTTTCTATTTCTTCGAATTTTCGAAAAACTTCGCCAGCGCCCCGATATCCGCCTTCTCGCTGCGATTGTCGGCGGCCAGCCGCTCGTACAGGTCGGCGATGGCCTCATACATGTCGCGTGAGGGCCCGCCGCCGGTGAAATGCGCGATCTCCTCCATCTCGGCCACCCAGCGATAGGCCTTGCCGAACATGTCCGGCACGCTGCGCTGGAAATACGCCAGCAGATTCGGCTGGCTGGCGGCAAGCTCGGCATGCAGCGCTTCGGCCACGCCGGCACGTTCCGCGGCGAGCAGCATGGCGGAGCCGACCGCGGTCAGCCCCTTGGTAATGCCGCCATAGCTCATCTTCAGCGCCGAGGCCGCACCGATCCCGCCCTCGACCCGCCGGAACACCAGGCCGAAATCGTTCAGCCGCGCGAGCGGTCCTGCCTCCGCGCCGCAATAATAGAACACCGGCCCGCTGTAACCCGCGCGCGGCGGCCCGCCGATGATCCCGGCATCGGCGAACGGCGCGCCGGTGCCTGCCATTGCCGCGGCGATCTGTTTCACGGTGTCCGGATTGACCGCATTGCAGTCGGCGTAAAGCGGTTTTCTGGTCGCGGCCGTCAGCGCCGGCGCGAGGCGCCGCGCCAGCGGCAATGCATCGCCCGGCGGCACGATCGAGAGGATGATATCGGCGGCCGCGATCTCGGTATCGCTCGCATCGATCATGCCAGCGTCTTTCGCGCGTTTGGCGCTCGCCTCGCTGCGGCCTTTCAGCGAGGTCAGCACGCGCACGCCGTTTTCGGTGAGGCGCCTTGCGACGCCAGCGCCCATGCTGCCCTGCGCGATGATGGCGACGGTGATCCTCATGCTGTTCACGCTTCCATCCCGAAAAACCGGTGCCGGCCAGAGTGTCGACGGGCCTAAGATTGTAACGCAAACCGGGTCCGAAGAATAAGGAATTAATTCCTTATTCTTGCCATCTTCCCCTGATCTAATCCTTCGCATCCCGTCCCGTCCAAGGGGCGTCTGATCAGCGTCATGAGACGCGGGGCGGGATGCGGTGGCCGTTGCGGGACGCAAGACGTGCGTCGCGCTTCGGAGGCCCAAGCTGCGATGCGCCCGATCCACAGACCGTGGGTCAGTAGCGGAGGATAACAGGCGGCCCGGCCAGGGCACGGCTCCTCCGGGGTTATCGCAGAGCAAGCCTCACACACCGCGCGCGGAACGCCGACGCTTTTCGGCGGTCCGTGGTGACGACTACTCATGCGCTTTCCACATTTGCGCATGGGGCCATGGGCTTGGCTGAAAGCCCGGCGTTCCGCGCGCCCTTGGGTTACCCGAGGGGATGGAATGCGAGATGCGGACTACGGGCGCGCCCGCGCCGGCCAAAGAACAGGGACGGCGGAGCTATGCCTTACGTCATTGCGAGGACTGCGAGGCGAAGCCGATGCAGGACGAAGCAATCCACGGCGGGACGCACCGCATAAACTGTCAATCAAGGGGCTATGGATTGCTTCGCTTCGCTCGCAATGACGCGTGCTGGGAATGCGGCAAACCAATCCTAAGCCTTATCCAGCCCATACAGCGTATGAAGCGTGCGCACCGCAAGCTCGGTATAGGCGGCGTCGATCAGCACCGAAAACTTGATCTCGGACGTGGTGATCGCGCGGATATTGATATTGCGCTCGGCCAGCGCCTTGAACGCACGCGCGGCGACGCCGGCATGGCTGCGCATGCCGATGCCGATCACCGACACCTTCGCCACATCGGTCGCGCCGTCGACGCGCTGGAAGCCGATCGTGTCCTTCGATTTCTGGATCACGTCCAGCGCGCGCTGATAATCGCTCGCCGGCACCGTGAAGGTGAGATCGGTGGTCTTGCCGTCGGCGGAGACGTTCTGCACGATCATGTCGACATTGACACTGGAATCGGCCAGCGGGCCGAAGATCGCGGCGGCGATGCCCGGCTTGTCCTCGACATTACGAATCGAGATCTGCGCTTCGTCCTTCGAGAACGCGATCCCGGTGACGACCTGTTGCTCCACGATATCCTCCTCGTCGCAGATCAGCGTGCCCGGAGGCATGCCGTGCGGATCGATGTCTTCCGGCTTGTCGAAGCTCGAACGCACGAAGATCTTGACCTTGTGCACCATGCCGAGTTCGACCGAGCGGACCTGCAGAACCTTGGCGCCGAGCGAAGCGAGTTCCAGCATCTCCTCGAACGCCACCTTGTCGAGCCGGCGCGCCTTCGGCACCACCCGCGGGTCGGTGGTGTAGACGCCGTCGACGTCGGTATAGATGTCGCAGCGGTCGGCCTCGATCGCCGCGGCAATCGCCACCGCCGATGTATCCGAGCCGCCGCGGCCAAGCGTGGTGATGCGGCCGGTCTCCTTGTGGATGCCCTGGAAGCCGGCGATCACGGCGACTTCCTTGCGCTCGCGGAACCGCTTGACGATCTCCGAGCCGTTCAGCTCGGCGATGCGGGCCGAGCCGTGCGCATTCGAGGTGTACATCGGCAATTGCCAGCCCTGCCAGGAGCGGGCGGTGATGCCCATATTCTGCAGCACGATGGCCAGGAGGCCTGCGGTGACATTCTCGCCCGACGACACGATCGCGTCGTATTCGCGCGCGTCATGCATCGGCGAGGCGTCCTTGCACCAGCCCACCAGTTCGTTGGTCTTGCCAGCCATGGCGGAAACCACCACCGCCACATCGTGACCGGCCTTGTATTCGCGCTGCACATGGCGCGCGACGTTGCGGATACGGTCGAGATCGGCGACCGACGTTCCGCCGAATTTCAGCACGAGACGTGACATGAAAGGATCGGCGCCCCTGATAAAGTTAACGCGCGGCGGCTGGGGCGGGAGCCCCGCGCGGCGCAGTCATAGCGACGCGATGTCTCGCCCGCAAGGCACCGGAGTCAGCGAAAAGTGATGGGCTGCGGCGGTACCGGGAGGCTAGAAGGGCATCGTCTGGACCGCACCGCTTTCGGGTGGACGGTTGTCAGGCTGGTGGGAATGCGGGTGAAATGATGCCGAAGCGGGGTGAGACCACAATCGACCGGGCCGAGGTCGAACAGTTTTCGAAGCTCGCCGCGCTATGGTGGGACGAGCGTGGCCCGATGGCCATGCTGCACAAGTTCAATCCGGTCCGGCTCGCCTATATCCGCGATCAGGTCGCCACCCATTTCGGACGGAACCCGCGCCAGATCGGCTGTCTGTCCGGTTTGCGCATTCTCGATATCGGCTGCGGCGGCGGCATTCTGTCGGAGCCGCTGGCGCGGCTCGGCGCCAATGTGGTCGGGGCCGATCCGGCCGAGGCCAATATCGAAGTCGCGCGCAAGCATGCCGCTCTGGCCGACCTCGTGATCGACTATCGCGGCGTCACCGCCGAAGCGCTGGCCGACAAGAATGAGACATTCGATGTGGTGCTGGCGATGGAAGTCGTAGAGCACGTCGCCGATATGCCGCTGTTCGTGCGGCGCTGCGCCGAGATGGTGCGGCCGAACGGGATGATGATCGCGGCCACCCTCAACCGCACCATGAAAAGCTTTGCACTCGCCATTGTCGGTGCGGAATACGTGCTGCGCTGGCTGCCGCGCGGCACCCATCGCTGGGACAAGTTCGTCACGCCGGCCGAACTGGAGGGCGCGATGAAGGCAGCCGGGCTCAACGTGGTGGACGAGCGCGGCGTGGTCTATCGGGTGATGGGCGACCGCTGGGAGCTGTCGGCCGATATGGACGTGAATTACATGCTGACCGCTGCGCGCGGTGCATGATCGCGTTGCATGACAGGCAGGAGCAACGCGGCCAGAAAAATTATCCCCCCGGGCTGGAGCTGTGCGATGATGCGAGACCATCGCTTAAGGAGCAGCCCATGATCGTCGAACTCGTGACCTTCAACTTCCCCGCCGGACATGATCGCGACAGCGAACTCGAAGCTGTGCGCGGTGTCACCGCGAAATGGGCCGCCAACAAGGATCTGGTGCGCAAGCATTTCCTGTGGGGCGTCGGCGACGATGCCGGGACCGGAGCCGGCGTCTATATCTGGCCGTCGATCGAAGCCGCCGAGCGGGCCCATGGTGACGAGTGGCGCGAAGGCGTGAAGAAGCGCACCGGCGGTTATCCGACCATGCGATATTTCGATCTCATGACGCTGGTCGACAACGAGAACGGCACAGTCACGGAGTGGGACGCGAACGGCAAGGCGCGTCAGCTCGAGACGGTGTGACCTCCGGACTGCGCTCGCGTCACGCCGTCCAGTTGTCATGCTGCTTCCTCTTGTCATGCCCCGCGAAGGCGGGGCATCCAGCCTTTACAGGCGGTATCTTCTGGATCGCCCGCATTCGTGGGCGATGACAGAGATGGTGGCGATGACAGGTGAGGGCGGATCGCTGTAATGCCCGATACCGGCTGGCTGTGGATCGTGTTCACGCTGCTGGCGGCCGCCGGACAGACCATCCGCAATGCGATGCAGCGTGAACTGACCGCGACGCTTGGCACCACCGGTGCCACTCATGTGCGGTTCCTGTTCGGCTTTCCGTTCGCGGTTCTGTTCCTGGCCGGGCTCATGCTGGCCACCGGCGCGTCGCTGCCGGTGCCGCCGCACGTATTCTGGCCCTGGGTTCTGCTCGGCATGGGCGCGCAGATTCTCGCGACGGCCCTGATGCTGATGGCGATGGGGGAACGCTCGTTCGTCGTGACCATCGCCTATATCAAGACCGAGCCGGTGCAGGTCGCGCTGTTCGGTTTGGTTTTCCTCGGTGACAGGCTCACCATCGGCATGGTGGCCGCGATCCTGATCGCGACATCCGGTGTGATCGTGATGTCGCTGAAACCGGGCGGTACCGCGAACGACAGCTGGCGGCCGACGATCCTCGGCCTGTCATCGGGCGCCGCATTTGCACTGTCGGCGATCGGCTATCGCGGCGGCATTCTCAGCCTCGGACTTTCGGATTTCGTGATGGCGGCGACCTTCACGTTGACCGCGGGCCTGCTGATGCAGGCGGTGCTGTTGTCGGGCTATCTGATGCTGCGCAGCCCGGATGTCATGCGCGCGATCGTCAAGGCCTGGCGGCCGTCGCTGTTTGCGGGCTTCATGGGCGCGACCGCCTCGCAATTCTGGTTTCTGGCCTTCGCACTTGCGACGGCTGCGAGCGTGCGCACGCTGGCATTGGTCGAAGTGCTGTTCGCGCAGGCGATCTCGAGCGTCGTGTTCGGACACAAGACCACGGCGCGGGAAGGCTTCGGGATTGCGCTGATCGTGATCGGCGTGGTGCTTTTGATCTGGTCGCACTGAAAGGGCAGAAGCCCCCGCTCACAGGTGAACGAGGGCTTCTGAAAATCGAGGTTCGCGAAAAGTTCAGCGAGCCAGTGAGACCGGCGCAAGCCCGGCAAAGCCGAGCGCGCGCGCCGCCGCCGGTGACAAATCAATCACGCGACCGCGCACGAACGGTCCACGATCGTTGATGCGGACCGTGACGGAACGGCCGTTCTTCCTGTTGGTGACACGCACACGGCTCCCGAACGGAAGCGACTTGTGAGCGGCTGTCATTGCTCCTGGATTCATCCGTTCGCCGCTGGCGGTCTTGCGGCCGGCGTAACCGTCGCCCGAACCATAGACCGATGCGATACCGGATTCAGCTTGAGCGCCCCCTGCGAAGGAAAGACAAACTGCAAACGCCAATGCGTAGGCTCGTGCCTGCATCCAAAAAAGTCCCTCTTTTGTTGGAGAAGGCGGCGCGCTTGCCGGTCGAATGCGACCACGATGTGGCAGGGTGTACGCTTTGTTACCGCCAGCAAGAATTCTTGAGCCGCGCTACGTGCTCAGTCTCAATTCGGGTCTGTAGCGAGCGGAAATGTGTCCCGTATGTGCCGAATTAGTTGCGCTCGTCGGGCAATATCGGCAGCGGATGAAATTCGATGCCTTCGTCGAGCAACTCCTTGGCCTCGTCCGGCGAAGCCTCGCCATAGATGGAGCGATGCTCGGCCTCGCCGTAATGCATCTTGCGCGCTTCTTCCGGAAACTTGTTGCCGACATTGTCGGCATTCGCCGTCAGATGGTCGCGCAATTCCTTCAGCTTGGCCCGGAATTCCTGCTCTTGCGGCGAGATCATCGCCACCTGTTCGGGTGCCGGTGCGGCCGGCGCGTCCGCTGCGGGCAATATCGTCTCGATACGTCCGCTGCGTTTTCTGGCGCCGCGGCCAAGCGCCGGCGCCATGATTGCCTTTTCGATCTTCTTCGAATCGCAGACCGGGCAGGTCACCAGCCCGCGTTTGCGTTGCTTGTCGTAGTCACCGGAATCGCTGAACCAGATTTCGAAATTATGCTTCCGCTCGCAGACGAGCGCGTATTTGATCATGTCGGTTCACCAACGACATGCAGATGCGTCGGCTCCGCCATCGGCTCTATGATGTCGAAGCGGCGGCCATGCTGCAGCGACGGCACCTTGGCACGCGCAGCCGCGACCGCGGCGGGATCGATCTCGGCCAGGATCACGCCGGGCTCGGTGCCGCCCTCGGCGATAATGCGACCCCAAGGGTCGACGACAAGAGAGTGCCCGAAAGTCTCGCGACCGTTCTCGTGCAAGCCGCCTTGCGCCGCAGCCAGCACGAACGAGCCGTTCTCGATGGCCCTCGCCCGGATCAGCGTGTGCCAATGCGCTTCCCCGGTCTGGCGCGTGAACGCGGCCGGAATCGTCAGCATCGTAGCGCCGGCCTCGGCAATGGCACGGTAGAGGGCAGGAAAGCGCAGGTCATAACAGATGGTCAGGCCGCAGCGCGCGAACGGCAGATCGACGACCACCGCACTTTCGCCCGGCCGGAAATTATTCGATTCCCGATAGCTTTCGCCGCCGGCCAGATCGACATCGAACATATGGATCTTGTCGTAGCGGGCAACGATCTCGCCGCGCGGGTCGATCACGAAAGCCCGGTTGGCCGCCTTCTCGGGCGACACCCTGATCGCGAGCGAACCGATATGGAGGTGAATTTTCAGTTCGCGCGCAAGCTTGCGGAAGGCGGCGAGACAGATGTCGTTATCCTCCTCCGTGATGGCGGCGAACAGGTTCTCGCGCGACAACTCCATGATGTTGGTCATCTCGGGAGTCTGCACGTATTGCGCGCCGGCTGCGGCGGCTTCGCGAATCAAGGTCGTGGCTGAATCGAGATTTTTCTGCGGCGTCCGCCCGGAGCGCATCTGGACCAGACCGGCAAGAAACTTGCCCCCACCGTGATCGGGAGACTGGCTCATGCTGCGGAGCCAGACTGCGCCAGCAGCGGATCGAGTTTGCCGGAATCCTCCAGTGCATAGAGGTCGTCGCAGCCGCCAACATGGGTTGCGCCGATGAAAATCTGCGGGACTGACGTGCGGCCGCTGGCGCGCGCGCTCATCTCAGCCCGCAACGCGGAATTGCCGCCGACGTCGATTTCCTTGAAGGTGACACGCTTCTTCACCAGCAGGTCCTTCGCCCAGGCGCAATAGGGACAGTAGGCGGTTGTGTAGATTTCGACCGGAGGCATGAGATTTCACTTCGACGACACCACTATATGGGCGTCCGCACGCTGTCGACAACCCGCGCGAAGACCAGCACATCCACCTGACGGGCACCCGCCCGCAGCAATGCACGCGAACAGGCATCCACGGTCGCGCCGGAGGTCAGAACGTCGTCGACCAGGACCACATGCCGCCGCGCGATCTCGGCCTTGCCGGAGGGGTCGACCCGGAACGCCCCCTGCACATTGGCGGCCCGCTCGGCTTTTGAGAGGCCGACCTGCTGCGGGGTTGCCTTCACCCGTCTTAACGCCGCGTAGCTCACCGGCAAGTCCCGCGAACCTGCGAGAAGCGTCGCCAGCGCGGCTGATTGATTGAAACGGCGCGCCCAGATGCGGCGCCAGTGCAGCGGAACCGGAACCACGACCTCGGCGTCGGTAAGCAGATCGGCCCCCGCGCGGGTCATCCAGCTGGCCATGACCGGCGCGAGATCGAGCCGGTCGCCATATTTCAAAGCGTGAACCATTGCGCGGGAGATATCATCGTACCGGACCGCGGCGCGGGCACGGGCATAGGCGGGTGGGTTGGAAATCGCCTGCATCGAAAGAATGCCGGGGCCGGGGTCGTAGGTGAAGGGGATGCCAAGCCTCTCGCAGAACGGGCGTTCGATCGGCGACAGCTTCGACCAGCAGGACGCGCACAGACCCGCCCCGTCGCCCACCGGATCGCGGCAGGAAGGGCATAGCGGCGGCAGCGCCACATCGAGTATCAGCCGGAACGGCAATCGCAGCGCGGCCGCAATTTGCGACAGGCGCGCGGATACGCGTTCGTTTATAGCGATGCCGGGCATGCGCGGAGGTCCCAACTCCGAACCAGCGTAGCGCCTCCTGGAGACACGTGAAAGTGGTGGGCCCGCCGCTCATATTCGACCGTGACTTGCAGCGCCGCCGCCGCCTGCGGGCGATGCGCGGCGAGCCCGTGGATTTCTTGCTCAAGCATGTCGCTCAGGAACTGGTGGAGCGCCTTCTGGCGGTGAAGCGCTCGTTCTCGGTCGTTGCCGATATCGGGACGCCCGGCGATGCGTTGCGGGCAATGTTGGGCTCGCAGGGGGTGGTTTCGAATGTCATTGCGGTCGACCCGTTGGCGCACAGGCTTCGCGCCGGCGAGCCGCTCCGATCGGTTGCCGCCGACGAAGAGGCGCTGCCCTTTGCCGATGCCTCGCTCGACCTCGTCGTGTCCGCGCTCGCCTTGCAGGCCGTCAACGATTTGCCCGGGACGCTGACGCAGATCCGGCGCGCGCTGAAGCCGGATGGTTTATTCCTTGCCGCCCTGCTCGGCGGCGAGACCCTGACCGAATTGCGCCAGTCCTTTGCCGAAGCGGAAGCGGAGGTCGAGGGCGGTGTGTCGCCGCGGGTCGCGCCGTTTGCCGATCTGCGCGATGTCGGTGCGCTGCTGCAGCGTGCGGGTTTCGCGCTGCCGGTCGTCGACAGCGATCGCTTGACCGTGCGCTACGCAACGCCGTTCGATCTGATGCGCGACCTGCGCGGGATGGGCTGGACAAATGCGCTGGTCGAACGCCGCCGCATACCATTGAAACGCGCAACATTGCTGCGCATGGCGGACATCTATGAGAAGCGGTTCAGCGATCCGGATGGACGGTTGCGCGCGAGCTTCGACATCGTCTGGCTGTCCGGTTGGGCGCCGCATGAAAGCCAGCAGCAACCGCAGCGCCCGGGATCGGCGAAGGCGCGACTTGCAGATGCCTTGAAGACCACCGAGTTGCCGGCGGGCGACAAGCCTGGCTAGCTTGCGACCGCTGCGCTGATGGACTCGTACAGCGCCTTGACGGTATCGCCGAGCGAATTGACGGCGCTCACGATCGCGAGCGCAATGCCCGCCGCCATCAGGGCATATTCGATCGCGGTCGCTCCGCGCTCGTCGCAGAGGAAGCTGCGGATCGTCCGGGTATCCTGTTGCGCCGTTTCCATGCCCATGTCCGTCTGTCTCACGCGATTACAACAGAGAAGTCAGATGCGCGATCAGCGGCTCGTCGGCCGCTGGCATCGCATAAGTCCTGAGCTTGTTCGGTCTGACCCATGCGAGCCCCGCATGGTGCTTTGCTGTGACTTCACCGTCCCATCGCCGGCAGACATAGAGTGGCATCAGGAGGTGAAAATCAGCATAGGCGTGGCTCGCAAAGGTCAGGGGCGCAAGACAGGCCTCCCTGACGGCAATTCCCAATTCCTCCTGCAATTCGCGTATCAGCGTTTGCTCCGGTGTTTCACCCGCCTCCACCTTGCCGCCGGGAAATTCCCAGAGACCCGCCATCGCCTTGCCCTCGGGCCTTTGTGCAATCAGCACGCGACCATCGGCATCGACCAGGGCGCAGGCAACGACAATCAGGATGCTGGCGCTCACAAAAGTGGACCACTCTAAAAAGCCCGGCGTTAACGGCCGCTTAAAGGATACGTCGAGATTACGACCGGTAGTCGCCGTTGATCGCAACGTATTCCTTGGTGAGGTCGCAGGTCAGGACGCGGTCGCGGCCCTTGCCGAGACCGAGCGCGACCTTCAGTTCGATCTCGGGTTTGCGCATCGTCTCGGATACCTGTGCTTCGTCGTAAGCCGGATCGCGTGCGCCTTTGGTGGCGACCCGGATGCCGTTGAACCAGATCGACAACTTGTCGCGGTCGGCCGGCTCACCGGCCTTGCCGACCGCCATTACAACACGGCCCCAGTTGGCGTCCTCGCCGGCAATGGCGGTCTTCACCAGCGGTGAATTGGCGATCGACATGGCGATGCGCCGCGCCGACTTGTCCGATGTCGCGCCCTCGACCTTGATTTCGACCAGCTTGCGGGCGCCTTCGCCGTCGCGGGCGACCTGCTCCGACAGGTTCGCCAATACGGCCTGCAGGGCCTTGCGGAAAGCCTTGAGGCGCGGATCGGCGGCACGCGCGATACGCGGCGCCCCGCGCGCGGCGGCAGCGCCGGTCGCAAACGCGAGCAAAGTATCGGAGGTCGAGGTGTCGCCATCGATGGTGACGGCGTTGAAGGTGTCGACGACGCCCTCACTCAGCATTTTCTGCAAAGCGGGCGCCGAGATCGGCGCATCGGTGAAGATGAAGGACAGCATGGTCGCCATGTCCGGCGCGATCATGCCGGCGCCCTTGGCGATGCCGTTGATGGTCACGATGGTCTTGCCGATCCGGACCTGCGCGGTGGCGACCTTCGGAAAGGTGTCGGTGGTCATGATCGCAGTTGCCGCATCGAGGAAGCGGCCGGGTGCGGCATCGCGGACGAGCGCATGCATCACGCCGTCGAACTTGGTGGCGTCGAGCGGCTCGCCGATCACTCCGGTGGAGGCAAGAAAGACATCGTTGGCCTTGCAGCCGGCCGCCTGTGCGGTGAATTTTGCGGTGAGCTGCGTCGCGGTGCGGCCCGACTTGCCGGTAAAGGCGTTGGCGTTGCCGGAATTGACCACCAGCGCGCGGGCGGTTCCGCCCTTGAGCCGGTCGCGGCACCATTCCACCGGTGCCGACGGACATTTCGAACGCGTGAACACTCCGGCGACCGCCGTGCCCTCATCGAAGGCGGCAAAAAGCACGTCGGTGCGATTCTTGTAGCGGATGCCGGCCTGCGCGGTGGCGATCCGGACGCCGTCGATTGGCGGCATGTCCGGCACATCGGCGGGGGCGAGCGGCGAGACGGCGGTGGACATTGCGGGCCTCTTAGCCCGGCGACAATGCGGGCGGTCCACGTCATAGCGGGACCGCCGCCAAAATAAAACGGGACGCTTGCGCGTCCCGTTTGGACACCCCGACACCGGAGCGGAGGCTATTTCTTCGCCGGAGCCTTGGTGTCCGGCGTTGCGGCCGGAGCCGGGTCCGCCGGCTTTTCGCCGACCTTTTCGATCTTGGCGTCGGCGCGCAGCTTCTGGATCAGATCGGCCTGCGCCTTGCGCTGCACGAAATTCTCGATCTGGTCTTTCACCTGCTCGAATGCCGGGGGCTGCTTGGTGCGCTTGTCGTCGACGCGAATGACGTGCCAGCCGAATTGGGACTTCACCGGGTCCGAGACCTGGCCCTTGTCGAGCTTGAAGGCGGCTTCGGCGAATTCCGGCACCATCTGGTCCTTGGTGAAGAAGCCGAGATCGCCGCCGGTATCCTTGGAGCCGGGGTCCTTCGACTTTTCCTTCGCGATGGCGGCAAAGTCTCCGCCCTTCTTCAGATCGGCAGAGACCCCCTTGGCCTCATCTTCCGACTCCACGAGGATGTGGCGGGCGCTGACCTCCTGCTCGTTGCCGACGTCCTTGATAGCATCGGCATAGACCTTCTTCATGGCCTCGTCGGTCACGGCGGTCTTGGCTTCGTTCTGCAGGAGCGCTTCCATCAGCAGCTTGGTGCGGGCGAGCGCAAGCTTGCGCTTGAATTCGTCGGTATCGCCGAGCTTCTTGGCCTCCGCTGCCTTCGACACCAGGATCATGTCGCCGACATAGGTGATGAGGTAGTCTTTCTTGGCTTCGGGCGCCATCGGCGGGAGCTGGGCGCCGATATCCTCTTCCGCGGCCGTCAGGTCGCTTTCGCGGATTTCGGTGCCGTTGACCTTGGCCACCACCGGATCGGACTGGGCGGACGCGGCGAGGGGGCTGGCCACGGCAAACAGGGCGGCGGCAGCGAGCGCCGGCAGCGACATGCGGGAAGGGCGGGTTGAGGTCATAGGGGTTCCTTGGAGGGCTCTGAGCCTACGGCAATCGCGGCGGACACTTACGCAGGCGTTATGGCTTGGCAATGCCCGAAGTCCCTTAATTTTCGGCAATCGCGGCCCGTGGGCCGCTGATTGACAAGGATGTGACCCCCTCCTATTTCTCCAAATAATCCCGGCCGCAGTCCCCGAATTTGCGCACGATCCGTTATATTGGGCGCGGCTGGGACCGTTTCCGGGGTGGATTTGCGGTCAGCCGACGGCGGTTCTCCACGGTTTCAAAACTTCGTGTGTTAAGCCCCTTGGCCGAACCGCGGTTCCCAATCGTCCGACTAAAGACGATCTGAAGAGAAGGATTTCGTATGCTTGGCGCAGTCGCCCGCAAGCTGTTCGGCTCCGCCAATGACCGGCGGATCAAGGGCTACCAGCCGCGTGTCCAGCAAATCAATGCGCTCGAGCCCGAGCTGTCGAAACTGTCCGATGAAGAATTGCGCGCGCGCACCGCGGATTTCAAGAAACAACTGGCCGAGGGCAAGACCCTCGACGACATTCTGGTCCCGGCCTTCGCCACCGTCCGCGAAGCGGGCAAGCGGGTCCTTGGCCAGCGGCATTTCGACGTCCAGCTGATCGGCGGCATGATCCTGCACGAGGGCGGCATCGCCGAAATGAAGACCGGCGAAGGCAAAACGCTGGTCGCCACGCTTGCGGTCTATCTGAACGCGCTGGCCGGCAAGGGCGTCCATGTCGTCACCGTCAACGACTACCTCGCCAAGCGCGACGCCGAATGGATGGACCAGATCTACAGCTTTCTCGGCCTGACCACCGGCGTCATCGTGCACGGCCTCGACGACGAGGAGCGCAAGAAGGCCTACGAATGCGACATCACCTACGCCACCAATAACGAGCTCGGCTTCGACTATCTGCGCGACAATATGAAGTACCGGCTCGAGGACATGGTCCAGCGCGGGCATGTCTACGCCATCGTCGACGAAGTCGATTCGATTCTGGTCGACGAGGCGCGCACGCCTTTGATCATTTCCGGCCCGCTCGACGACCGCTCCGATTTCTACAACACCATCGACAAGTATATCCCGCGCCTGGACAAGACAGATTACGAGGTCGACGAGAAGCAGCGCACGGTGCACCTGACCGAAGCGGGCATGGAAAAGATGGAGCAGTGGCTCCGCGACGACGAGTTGCTCAAGGGCGATTCGCTCTACGACATCGAAAACGTCTCGACCGTGCATCACGTCAATCAGGGTCTGCGCGCGCACAAGCTGTTCCAGCGCGACAAGGACTACATCGTGCGCAATGGCGAAGTCGTGATCATCGACGAGTTTACTGGCCGCATGATGCCGGGCCGCCGCTACTCGGAAGGACTGCATCAGGCACTGGAGGCGAAGGAGCATCAGCCGATCCAGCCGGAAAACCAGACGCTCGCCTCGATCACCTTTCAGAACTATTTCCGCATGTACGACAAGCTCGGCGGCATGACCGGCACCGCGCTGACGGAAGCGGACGAGTTTCACGACATCTACAAACTCGCAGTGGTGGAAGTGCCGACCAACCGTCCGATGATCCGCGACGATCAGGACGATGAGGTCTATCGCACCAACACGGAGAAATACCGCGCGATCATCACGCTGCTGGAGGATTGCAAGCAGCGCGGCCAGCCGGTCCTGGTCGGCACGACCTCGATCGAGAAGTCGGAAACCCTCGCCGACATGCTGCGCAAGGAGGGCTGGGAGGCGCACGACTTCACCGATCCGAATGCCTTCGCCGCGCTCTATACCGGCGATGAGGGCGCCAAGCAGACCAAAGTGTTCGCGATCCTGAACGCGCGCTACCACGAGCAGGAAGCCTATATCGTCTCGCAGGCCGGCGTTCCGGGAGCGATCACGATCGCCACCAACATGGCCGGCCGCGGCACCGACATCCAGCTCGGCGGCAATGCCGACATGCGCATCAAGCAGGAACTGGTCGGGGTCGAGGGCGAGGAGCGCGAAAGGCAAGAGCAGGAAATCCGTGATCAGGTCGCGCGTCTGAAAGAGAAGGCGCTGGCTGCCGGCGGACTGTTCGTGCTCGGCACCGAGCGCCATGAAAGCCGCCGTATCGACAACCAGTTGCGTGGCCGGTCGGGCCGCCAGGGCGACCCCGGCCGTTCGAAGTTTTTCCTGTCGCTGGACGACGACCTGATGCGTATTTTCGGGTCGGACAAGCTCGAGGGCATGTTGACCAAGCTTGGTCTGAAAGAAGGCGAGGCGATCATCCATCCCTGGATCAACAAGGCACTGGAAAAGGCGCAGCAGAAGGTCGAGGCGCGCAACTTCGATCTGCGCAAGAATATTCTGAAATACGACGACGTCGCCAACGACCAGCGCAAGGTGATCTTCGATCAGCGCATCGATCTGATGAAGGACGGTAATGTCTCCGAGACCGTGGCCGATATGCGCCACGCGCTGATCGACGAAATGGTGTCGAAGCACATTCCGGAGAACGCCTATCCCGAACAATGGGATACGACAGGCCTGCAGGATGCGGTGAAACACATCCTCAATCTCGATCTTCCGGTTCAGGACTGGGCGAAGGAAGAGGGTATCGCGGACGACGAGGTGCGTGAGCGCATCAACAAGCGTGCCGACGAACATATGGCGGCGAAGATCGCGCAATATGGCCCCGAGGTCATGGGCTATGTCGAGAAATCGATCCTGCTGCAGACGCTGGACCATCTCTGGCGGGAGCATCTGGTGATGCTCGAGCACCTGCGTCAGGTGGTCGGCCTGCGCGGCTATGGGCAACGCGATCCGCTGAACGAGTACAAGTCGGAGGCGTTCCAGCTGTTCGAGGCCCTGATCGCCAATATGCGCGAAGGCGTGACCGCGCAATTGATGCGCGTCGAAGTGATGCAGGCGCCGCCCGAAGATCAGCAGCAGCAGCTTCCCTATATGGAAGCGCACAAGATCGATCCGTTTACCGGCGAGGACGAGATGGCTTATGCGGACGCCACGTTGTCCCCGGCGATGGCGGGTGGAAACGGTGCGCAGCGCGCGCTCGAGCGCGATCCGAACAATCCCGCGACCTGGGGCAAGGTCGGGCGCAACGAGGTCTGCCCGTGCGGCTCCGGCAAGAAGTACAAGCATTGCCACGGCCGGTTCGGGTGATGTGATCGCGGCTCGCGCAAAAATCTGATATTTGTCAAGACCGGGCTTTCGCCCGGCCTTTCTGCTTGGAGTGTCCGCTGTCAACGCAGCCGAACCAACCTTGCGGCCGCGCGTTGGCGTCCATAGGCTGATCCAGCGAGTGCCAAAAATGCAGGTCCCTCTCGAAATCGCGTTTCACAATGTCGAGCATTCAGACTGGGCTGAAGACGAAATCCGAAACCACGTTGCCCGACTTGAAGACATCTACAAGCGGTTGACCTCTTGCCGGGTCCGGGTCGATCAGCGCGCCAACAATGCGCAACAGACGATTCCCCCCGTGGTCCGTATCGAGATCGGGCTGCCCGGCCACAAGGATATCGTGGTTGCTCATGAGCCAGACCACCTGCAGCGAAAATTTCAGCGGCCCGATCTGCATAACGCGATCAATGAGGCATTCCGAGTCGCCGAACGGCAGCTCAGCGAGTTCAAGGACAAGCTTGCGGATCGCACCAAGTCGGCGGCGACGCACGAAGCCGCCAACGAATTCCTGGGCCAAGTGGCAGAAATGGCCCCGGAGAAAGACCACGGCTTCGTGATGACCAAGGAAGGCGGGCTGCTCTATTTCCATCGCAACGCCGTGTTGATCGGCGATTTTGACCGTCTGCGGCGCGGTGATGCGGTAACCTATGTCGAGGAGATCGGCGACACCGGGCCGATCGCAACCAAGATCCGCGTGAAAGCTGCACCGAACGGTGGCGCCACCTGATCCAATAGGATAACTGGCGCGCGGCGCCTGCCGGAAAATTTACCGGAAGGCGCTCCAGCGGCTGTCGAAGTTGGTCGACGACGGTGCCGGCTGCGCCCCGCTCATCATCGCCCCCGATTGCGCCGGAGCAGGCGCAGGGCTGGCGGCCGGCGCCTGCGCGGTCTTCACCTTCTGGGCGTCACCGTTGGAAGCGGCCTGACTCGGGGCGGGGGCCTGCGCTGCGGGCGCGCTCGATCCGCGCAGGCCGACCATCTTCGAGACCCGCGACTTCACGCTTTCACGCTTCGGTGCCGGCGTCGGGGGCTCGGCGGCGGCCACCTGCGCCGGCGCGGGTTCTTGCTTAGTGGAACCGGTGCGGAAGAAGTTTCCAAGCTTTTCGGTAAAGCTCGGCTCGGCTGCCGGCCGTTCGGCGGCCAGGGCCTGCGGCGCCGTGCGCGGCAACGGCACGCTGGCGGTACGGACAGGCTCTGCTGCGGACGGCGAATTCGCAAACTCGTTGTTACTCCAGGTTGGAGCATTGTAGGCAGCGACGCTGCCCGTGGCGTTACGGTCGACCACGAGCTTGACGTTGCCACGCTCGTCGACGACCTCGCGCGGCTGCAGTTTGGCAACGAAGGTCGGATGCATGCCGCCGTCGCGACCGCTGCGAACCGGCGCGACCGGAGTACCGCGCGATGCGAGCTGGGCGAACTGCAATTCGTCGTTGCGCTGCTTGTTGTAGACGGCGGACGCGATTTCCTGCGGAACTTCGTAGACCGGACACTGGGCGCGCGGGCTGAAATTGACCGGCTGGCCGCCGGGCGCCTGCGCGTTGAAGACGTAGCGCCGCTCGCAGACATCGACCTTGGGTTCGAGCCTGGTTACCTCGAAATGGTCGTAGCCTTCCTTGAGCATGCGCCAGAACGGGATGTTCGGATTGTTGCGGTGCTTGGCCATGTTGGCCGGCGTCATCCGGAACGGATAGGCCTGCACCTGGAACGATTTCTGGCCGCCGAAGAACGACTCGCGGCCGAGCGCGAAGATTTCCAGAATCTGCTCGTCAGTCATGGCGTAGCAACCGCGCGAAGAGCAGTCGCCATGCACCATCAGATGCGCGCCGGTTCGGTCATGGGCCCGGTCAAAGGCGTTCGGGTAGCCGAGGTTGAAGGCGAGATAGAATTGCGAATTCGGGTTCATCTGCGCCGGGGTGATATTGTAGAAACCCTCGGGCGCCTGACGGTCGCCTTCCCTGATCTTCGGGCCGAGATCGCCGGACCATTTGCAGATCGGGTAGGTCTTCAGCAGCGCGTAGCGGCCGCTGCGATCCTGCTTCCAGACTTCGAGTTCGGACTCGGTCTTGAACACGCGCACCAGGATCGGCGAAGTGACCTCCATATTCTTGTCGGAGATCTCCGCGAGCAGCTTCGGCGGAATCGGAGCGGTTGCCTTACCGGCGGCGTAGGGCATGCTGCCGTCGGACTTGCAGCCCTGCAACGACACAGCGCCCAACAGAGCCGCCGAGATCATCAGCGTCCGAAACAAAACAGGGCGCACCGTCAAACCCTTAGCCCCCACGATCACGTCCCCAAGCTCCGAGAAGAATTGCTATCCCCCCGTCACAGCCTGTGCAAGGGCCGACAGGCCCTCTCCGGTTGACCATATCACGATGAACGACCGGTAAAATCACCGGAAATACAGACTTTCAAGGCGGCGGGATTATGGCCAAACCGGGGCAGGGAAGGATCCGGGTAAGGTTAACACCTTAAATGACAGGGGAAATCCGGCTGCCGGTATTTAGTGCGGGTGGCGGAATTAGAGTTTTCCGCGACCGATGGCCAGGAATTTGTCGCGCCGCATCTGCCGGATCGCGGCGCGGTCGAGGTCCTTCATGGTGCCGAAAGCCGCCGCGATCGCGTCGGCCGTGGCTGTCATCGCGGCCTGCGGATCGCGATGCGCGCCGCCGGCCGGCTCGGTGATGATTTCATCCACCACGCCGAACCGGATCAGGTCCTGCGCCGTGATCTTCATGTTCGTGGCGGCTTCCTGCGCCTTGGTGGTGTCGTGCCACAGGATCGACGCCGCCCCTTCCGGCGAGATTACGCTGTAGATCGCGTGTTCCAGCATCAGCACGCGATTCGCGGTCGCGATCGCAATCGCGCCGCCCGATCCGCCCTCGCCGAGGATGACCGCCACATTCGGCACCTCGAGATTGAGGCAGGCTTCGGTCGAGCGGGCAATGGCTTCGGCCTGTCCGCGCTCTTCGGCCCCGATGCCGGGATAAGCGCCGGCGGTATCGATCAGCGCAAGCACCGGAATGTCGAAACGATCCGCCATATCCATCAGGCGCACCGCCTTGCGATAGCCTTCCGGCCGCGCCATGCCGAAATTGTGCTTCAGCCTCGCCTCTGTGGTCGAACCCTTTTCATGGCCGATGATGCAGATACTTTCGCCGCGAAACCGGCCAAAACCGCCGATGATCGCGTCGTCGTCGCCGAATTTGCGGTCTCCCGCCAGCGGCACGAAATCCTCGATCATGGCGTTGACGAAGTCGAGGCAATGCGGCCGCTGCGGATGCCGCGCGACCTGGGTCTTCTGCCAGGGGGTCAGGTCCTCGTAGAGGTCCTTGAGCGTGGCAGCGGCCTTCGACTCCAGCCGGGCGATTTCCTCGTCGACCTGCACTTCGCCGGCGCCGTCGGCCAGCACAGCGCGCAATTCCTCGATCTTGGCTTCGAGTTCGGCGACCGGTTTTTCAAAATCGAGATAAGATCGCATCGCTGTGGGGGGATTGCGGGCGGGGGCGCCCGGGGCCGGGCGCACATGACGCTTTGCCGCGCGCAAGTCAAGCAAGGGGCGCTGCGGGGGGTGTTAACGGCCGTGGTCCGGCGACGGGTCCGCGTCATTCAGGGGGTGCAGGTCGCGGACCAGGCTCTTCAGCCGCTCTTCCAGGATGTGCGTGTAAATCTGCGTGGTCGAAATGTCGGAATGGCCCAGCAGCGTCTGCACCACCCGCAGATCGGCGCCATTCTGCAGCAGGTGGCTGGCAAAGGCGTGGCGAAGCACATGCGGGCTGACGGCCTGCGACCGCAATCCGGCTTGCGCCGCCAGCGCTTTCAGATCGCGCGCGAAATGCTGCCGCGTCAGGTGCCCGTCCTGCCCGAAGGACGGGAACAGCCATGGCGAATCCCGGTCCTTGGTCTCTCCGAGCAAGGCCCGGTAGCTGGCCATGGCCTGGCGCGCCGCGTCGTTGAGCGGAACCATGCGTTCCTTGCCGCCTTTTCCGCGCACCATCAGCATGCGCTGGTCGCGGCGTGCGGCGGAGGCCGGCAACGCGACCAGTTCCGACACCCGCAGCCCGGTCGCGTACAGCAATTCCAGCAGGCAATGCAGCCGGGCGGCGCGCTGCCGTTCGGCAGCGGAGAGTTCCGCATTGTCGGCGTGCGTCCGCGCCGCTCCGATCAGGCGATCGATCTCGGCGATCGACAGCGTTTTTGGCAGCGAGCGCCCGCGCTTGGGCCCCTCCAGGATTGCGGCCGGGTCGTCGGACCGATACCGCTCCGCGTAAAGAAAGCGGTAAAGTTGACGCACCGCGGACAGCTTGCGCGCCACCGAAGCCGGCTGCAATCCGCGCCGCGCGAGCTCCCCGAGATAGCCGCGGATATCGTCGCTGGTGGCGGTCGCGAGGCCACTTCCCGTCGTCGCGACAAAGTCTGAAAAGTCGTCGAGGTCAGACCGGTAGGCCGAGAGCGTGTTCGGGCGGGCGCCACGCTCGGCCGCCAGCATGTCGAGGAACAACCCGATCTGCCTGTCGCCCGATCCGGCCGCCTTGCTCGGCATGATGCGTCCACCCGCTATTGTTCTCGAATCCGAAGTCCTAGCGCTGCTTGCTGAACCGGTCCTGTGGGATTGTCACGCTGATCTCGCGGGGTTGCGGCTGCACCAGCACCGCGAGGGCGAGCATGCCCGCATAGATCGCTCCCACGATGATCGCAACGGCAGCAAGGAAACGGAACAGGCTCGGCATGGGGCGATAATCGTGGCTCGATAATCGGGGCTCGAATGATGGCGGCTCGATGAACGAGAGCGTGAGTACCAACATGTTCGCGCCGTCCTTGCAAGGACGGGCCTCACCATTCGGGCACAAAGGGCCGCCACCGGGCCTTGCAATCTTTCGGTCATGGTATAGTGGCGGGGCAAGGAACCTCTGCAAGGTCGCATGCCGCAACCCCTCGCCGATATCGCCCCCCGCACCATCGAAGCGGGAATCGTGGATGCGCTCGGCAGCCGTTCGCTGGTGCTTGTCGGCATGATGGGGGCCGGCAAGTCCTCGGTCGGACGAAAGCTCGCCGCGCGGCTGGTTTTGCCCTTTGCCGATGCCGACACCGAGATTGAAGCTGCGGCCGGCATGACCATCCCGGAAATTTTTGAGATCCGCGGTGAACCGGAGTTTCGATCCGGCGAAGCGCGGGTGATCGCGCGTCTGCTTGACGGCGGGCCGCAGGTGCTTGCAACCGGCGGCGGCGCTTACATGAACGCCGAAACCCGAAAGCTGATCGGCCAGAAAGGTGTTTCGGTCTGGCTGAGGGCGGAGTTTGATATCCTGATGAGACGGATCAGGCGCCGTACCGACCGGCCGCTGCTGCACACCGCCGATCCTGAGACGACAGTGAAGCGGCTGATCGACGAGCGCTATCCGGTCTACGCGCTCTCCGAACTGGTCATCGACTCGCGCGACGTATCGCATGAAGTGATCGTTGAGGAACTGATCGCGGCGCTGGCCGATCATTTTTCGATTGCGCGGAGCAGCCAGCCATGACCGTCCCGATCCGCTCCGGTGATCCGATACTGGTCGAGGTGGCACTGGCCGGGCGCGCCTACGATATCGCGATCGGGCGCGGTCTTCTGGCCGGTCTCGGCGGACGTATCGCCGCGTTGCGGCCCGGTGCGCGCGTCGCTATCGTGACCGATGAGGTTGTCTCGAAGCAACATCTCGCTGCGGCAGAGGCTTCGCTTGCGCAGGCCGGCATCGAGACCAGCCGCGTTATCGTCCCGGCCGGGGAAGGAACCAAAAGCTACTCGATGTTTGAGCGTGTCTGCGAAGACGTGATTGGGGCGCGCATCGAGCGCGGCGATCTCGTGGTGGCGCTCGGCGGCGGCGTTATCGGCGATCTCGCCGGATTCGCCGCCTCTGCTGTGCGGCGCGGCATCGATTATGTGCAGGTGCCGACAACGCTGCTGGCGCAGGTGGATTCGTCCGTCGGCGGCAAGACCGCCGTCAACTCGCGCCATGGCAAGAACCTGATCGGCGCTTTCCATCAGCCGATTCTGGTGGTCGCGGACACGGCGCTGCTCGACACCTTGCCGCTTCGCATCATGCGTGCGGGCTATGCCGAGGTCGCCAAATACGGATTGATCGCAGATGCGGATTTCTTCGCATGGCTGGAGGCCAACTGGCGCGATGTCTTTGCCGGCACCGCTGCGCGCGAGCACGCGATCGCGGTAAGTTGCCGCATGAAGGCACAGATTGTTGCGCGCGACGAGCGCGAAACCGGCGACCGTGCGCTGCTCAATCTCGGCCACACCTTCGGCCATGCACTGGAAGCGGCGGCCGGTTTCTCCGACAAGCTTTACCATGGAGAGGCCATTTCCATCGGGATGGCGCTGGCGTTCGCATTTTCGGCGCGGCGTGGCCTGTGCGCGCCGTCAGATGCAGAGCGGGTGGTGCGACATCTCGCGGCGGTCGGATTGCCGACACGGATCGCCGATATCCCCGGCGAGCGGCCTGACGCCGACCGCCTGATCGAACTGATTGGCCAGGACAAGAAGGTCAAGCGCGGCCGGCTGACCTTCATTCTGGCGCATGGGATCGGTCGGAGTTTCATCGCGCCCGATATCGACGTCGCCGATGTCCGCGAATTCCTCACTGGCCAACTTGACTGATCGATGAATATCCCTGACTGGCTGGCATTGCTTGCAATATTGGTCTGCCTCGCGCTGTCGTTTTTCTTTTCGGGCAGCGAGACGGCTCTGACCGCGTTTTCTCGTGCGCGCATGCTGCGCATGGAGAAGGCAGGCAGCCGCAACGCCGGCATCGTCAACCGCCTGATTGAAGCGCGCGAGCGGCTGATCGGAGGCATCCTCCTCGGCAACAACGTGGTCAACATCGCGGCGTCCTCGCTCGCGACCGGGTTGATGCTTGCATGGTTCGGCGATGTCGGGGTGGTCTACGCAACGCTCGTGATGACGGCGACGGTGGTGATCTTTACGGAGGTTCTGCCAAAGACCATCGCGATCAACGCGCCTGAGCGGATTGCCTTGCTGGTCGCGCGGCCCATTCGATGGGTTGTCAGGGTGTTCGGTCCGATCCTGATCTGGATCGAGAGGCTGGTCAGGCTTCTGCTGTCCCTGTTCGGCATGCGCGTCGGCGAGAGTCAGCCGATTCTCGCGGCGCGGGAGGAACTGCGCGGCGCCGTCGACCTTCTCCATCGCGACGGTGTGGTGGAAAAGCACGACCGCGACATGATGGGCGGCGTTCTGGATCTGCGCGAGTTGCAGGTGTCAGACGTCATGAATCACCGCACCGAGATGATCACGGTGTGTGCCGATGAAAGCCCTGAAGTCGTCCTGAAGGCGGTGCTCGATGCGCCCGTGACGCGCATTCCGCTCTGGAGCCGCACGCCGGATAATTTCGTCGGCATCCTGCATGTCCGCGACCTGCTGGTCGCAATTCAACAAGCCGGCGGCAACCTTACCAAGATCGACGTGGTTTCGCTGGCCCGCCCGCCCTGGTTCGTTCCAAACGTGCGATCACTGACGGAACAGCTCAAAGCTTTTCGCCGCCGAAAGAGCCCGATGGCGCTGGTGGTTGACGAGTACGGGGAGGTCATGGGCCTCGTTACGCTTGAGGACATCATCGAGGAGATTGTCGGCGACATCACCGACGAACGCGATGTGGATTTGCCGGGCGTATGGCCGCAGCCGGACGGTTCCGTTCACGTCGAGGGCAGTGTTCCCATCCGCGATCTCAACCGCGCGATGGAATGGAACCTGCCGGATGAGCAAGCCACCACGATCGCCGGGCTGGTGATTCACGAGGCGCGATCGATCCCCGACGTCGGCCAGACTTTCACGTTTTACGGTTTCCGCTTTGGCGTTCTGCTCAAGGATCGAAACCGGTTGACCTCGCTTCGCATTACCCCACTGTCGCGCGCGCCCGGCTGGCAGGCGCGTAACCATGGTGATGTGTGAGGTATCCGGCACAGCCAACTTTATAAAATTGATATACAATCAATGATTGTGTCTCATTAATAAGTTTTATGATGGCGAGATAAACCAGGTTTTGTCTCGATTCCGTTGAAATTCGTTTGATTTTGGACGTTGCCGCAGGTATCTGCGAACCATGCTCCGAACTCGGCGGTTAACGGGCTCGACCGCGATGCACCCACTGATTGTGCCGCAGGTGTCAACGTATTTGGCTTGCTTGAACGACAAAGCGTGTTGAGTCCCGGTGCGCGTAGATGTGGCACGCCGTCGTTTTCCACTGATCCTCAGTCGGCCCACAACCAGGGCCGAAAGACAGCATCTCATTGAAAATGCAGCGGCGGCACGAAGCGCAAAATATCCCAATCGAACTCCTGCGTTCTTTCGTTGTGATTCAGGAATCCGGAAGCTTCACCAAAGCGGGCGAAGTACTGAATCTGACCCAGCCTGCGATCAGCGCGCAGATCAAGCGCCTTCAACAGCTCATCGGCGGCGAGGTCTTTGTCAGATCGGGCTTCGGTGTCTTGCTCTCCGAAAAGGGAGAGATCGTCAACCGCTACGCGAGACGTATTCTCGCGATGAACGATCAGATCCTGTCGCTGTCAGGGACGACCGCGACTGCCAACACGATCCGCATCGGGATTCCGAACGTGTTTGCGTCGAGCATGTTGCCAAAGGTGATTTCGGCATGTCGGGCCCTGGTACAGGGTGAGCGGCTGCAGTTTTTTTGCGAAACGTCGGCCGGACTCATACGCAACCTTTCGAACGGCTATCTTGATGTCGCGTTCGTGTCGAGAGGAAGCGTCGACTCGGCCGTTTCAATCGCTCAATGGCCTGAAGCGATCTGTTGGGTTTGCGCGCCCGACCTGATTACGAGCCCGGGCGCTCCGGTCCCACTTCAGAGCTGGCCGCAAGGAATCTCGGACCAGCTTGCGATTGAAGCGCTGGAAAGCAATGGATCATCGTACTCGGTCGTGTTCACCGCGTCGGATTTGTGCGCGCATCTGGCCGCACTGAGGTCCGGCCTTGGCTATGCGGTGCTTCCGGAGCGGGTCGTTCCCTCTGATTTGAGGATTGCGCGTGAGCATTTCCTGCCTGCGTTGCCGTCCCTGAAGACCGGGATTTATCTCAACGAGGAGAGAAGCAGCCGGCAGTTGCGCGAGGTCGCGGCTTGTATGGCGGATGCGCTTCGGCCCGACCCCTCTTTGCAATAGGCCATCAGCGGCAGGCGCTGTCCTGCCGCGCGGGACTATTGCCCGCCTTCGCCCGGTGCTGTGGCGTGAACGGCAAGCGCATGCACGCTGCCCGCCAGTTCCGTCGCCAGCGCCGCATTGATGGCACGGTGCCGGTCGATCCGGCTCTTGCCCCGGAAGGCTTCAGACACGATATAGACGCGGTAATGCGTTTCCCCGCCCGGACGATGTCCGGCATGTCCAGCATGAAGATGTGACTCGTCTTCGACGCGGAGATTCTCCGGCGCGAAAGCTTCCGTCAATTTCTTTATGATGACATCTTTCGTTTGCATCGTCGTATACACTCGCTTCGCGTTTGATCCGGTTGAAGCCGGATCAATCCTGGAAATGTCAAGTCTTGAACCTTAGCGCGCAATCTTCGCATACTCTCACGCCATGAAATTCGACTCGCCCTTGTTCGACAAAATCCGCGTAAAGCCCGGCGAGGACCGGCGCGCGCGCGCGACCGAGCACGTCTGCGAGTGGCCGGGCTGCACCAAGGAGGCGTCGCATCGCGCCCCGAAAGGCCGCGGCCGCGAGAAGGATTACTGGCGCTATTGCCTCGACCATGTGCGCCAATACAACCAGAACTACAATTTTTTCCAGGGTATGAGCGACGACGACGTCCGCAAATATCAGAAGGACGCTCTGACCGGGCATCGGCCGACCTGGAAAATGGGCACCGGCAACAAGGAGGCCGATCCCGGCCGCTTTTATGCCGAAAACGGGATCGATCCGTTAGCGATGTATCGCGAACTGGGCGGTGAGGGCCGGGCCCCGACCGGCGGTGCCAAGGCCAAAACCGAAAGCCGAACGATCCGTAATGCCGAGCGCAAGGCCTTTAATACCATGGGGCTCGACATCGGGGCTTCACGGGTCGAGATCAAGGCCAAGTTTCACGACCTCGTAAAGCGCCACCATCCGGACAGCAATGGCGGAGACCGCTCCACCGAGGACCGGCTGATCGAGATCATTCAAGCCTATAATTATCTCAAATCTGTGGGCTTCGTTTGAGTTGAGCGGCTGCCGGCGTCACGCGTCCAGGGCAATCCTGTTCCGCCTTTCCCGAAGACCCCCGAATACCTATCTTTCCCGTGCATCCCGGCATTCGCGCACGGTCTGGCGGGTTTCGCGGCGGTTGCCGTTTCTGCTAGGTTGGCAACCGATTTGCCCACCTGAAGCGACATTGGCGCGCCCTGATCCGGCTGGCGCATGGAGAAGCAATGGCTACTGCATCCGAGGAGATTCCCCAGGGCCCCGGCGGGCTGCCCGACATGAAGGTTTCGGTCCGGCAGGTCTTCGGCATCGATTCCGATCTCGAGGTCCCGGCCTATTCCGAACCCGACGCTCATGTGCCGGATTTCGATCCCGATTACCTGTTCGACCGTCCGACCACGCTCGCGATCCTGGCGGGCTTTTCCCGCAACCGCCGGGTCATGGTCACCGGCTATCATGGCACCGGCAAATCGACCCATATCGAGCAGGTGGCCGCGCGCCTGAACTGGCCCTGCGTGCGGGTCAATCTCGACAGCCATATCAGCCGCGTCGACCTCGTCGGCAAGGACGCAATCGTCATCCGCGACGGCCTGCAGGTGACCGAGTTCCGCGACGGCATTCTGCCCTGGGCGCTCCAGCACAATATCGCAATGTGTTTCGACGAATACGACGCCGGCCGTCCGGACGTGATGTTCGTGATCCAGCGCGTGCTCGAACAATCGGGCCGCCTGACGCTGCTCGACCAGAACAAGGTGATCCGGCCGCATCCGTGTTTCCGGCTGTTCGCGACCGCCAATACCGTGGGTCTCGGCGACACCACCGGGCTTTATCACGGCACCCAGCAGATCAATCAGGGGCAGATGGACCGCTGGTCGATCGTCACCACGCTGAACTATCTGCCGCATGATCGCGAGGTCGATATCGTTCTCGCCAAGGCCAAGCATTATCGCAACGAGGAGGGCCGCGACATCGTCTCGAAGATGGTGCGCGTTGCCGATCTCACCCGCAATGCGTTTATGAACGGCGACCTCTCGACGGTGATGAGCCCGCGTACGGTGATCACCTGGGCGGAGAATGCCGACATTTTCGGCGATATCGGTTTTGCCTTCCGCGTCACCTTCGTGAACAAGTGCGACGAACTGGAGCGGCCGATCGTCGCGGAATTCTATCAGCGCAGCTTCGGGCAGGAATTGCCGGAATCATCGGTGAATGTTGCACTGACATAGTGGGACGAGTCGGCGCAGCGATACGATGGATCCCGGATTTGGGACGCTCGCGTCGCTGCAGAACCGGGCTGGTGGCTACCCATGACGCATATGTTTCGCACGTTCGTGTCCGGGCTGATCCTGCTGTTGCCGCTGATCATCACGCTCGCCGTGGTGGCGTGGCTGGGACAGTTCATCATCGCTTATGTGGGCCCCTCCAGTGTCGTCGGCCAGGCGCTGATGACGGTCGGATTCAGTTTCTCGGCGTCCCAGATCGTTGCCTACGCGATCGGACTCATTCTGTTTCTCGTGATCGTTTATGTGCTCGGCCTCGCGGTCGAGTCCAAGTTGCGCAGCCATCTGTCGCAGTTTCTGGACTCGACCATGCGGCGGATCCCGGTGATCGGGAATCTGTATGACCTGATCCATCGGTTTGTTGCGCTGATGGACAATAAGGATGTCGAAGGCCTCAAGAGCATGAGTCCGGTCTGGTGCTTTTTCGGCGGTCCCGAAAGCGCGGCCGTGCTGGCTCTCTTGCCGACGCCCGAGCCGATCATGGTCGGCAATACGCCCTATCATGCTGTTCTCATTCCCTCCGCGCCGCTTCCGGTGGGCGGATGCCTCGCTTATGTTCCGGCCGAATGGGTTCAACCGGCGGATATCGGGGTGGAAAAACTCGTTAGCATCTACGTGTCCATGGGTGTGACTTCGCCGCTGAAGATTCAGGCATTGCCGGGCCCCGGATCGACGAAGGGCAAGCTGGCCGCTACATGAAGAAGCCGCAGAAACCGCAGGAATCGCAAGCCGCAGCCATGTCCTCGAACTACAAAGCGAAGCCGTCTCCCAAGGAGTCACCCACCGAGCCGTTCAAGCGCGCCGTGGCCGGCTGCCTGCGCGCGATTGCCAAGCGCCCCGAGATGGAGATCGCCTTCGCCGCGGAGCGTCCGGGGCTCGTCGGCGGCAAGGTGCGACTGCCGGAACCGCCGCGCAAGCTCACTCGCGGCGAGGCCGCGATCGTGCGAGGCCATGCCGATTCCGTTGCGCTCAAACTCGCCTGTCACGATCCCAATGTGCATCGCAAGCTGATCCCGGGCGGCCAGCAGGCGCGCGCCGTCTTCGATGCGGTGGAGCAGGCACGGGTCGAGGCGATCGGCGCGCGCCGGATGACGGGTGTCGCGAAAAATCTCACAGCGATGCTCGATGACAAGTTTCATCGCGGCAAATTCGACGAGATCACCGACCGCGCCGACGCGCCGATCGAGGAAGCGATCGCAATGTTGGTGCGCGAGCGCCTGACCGGGCAGACGCCACCGGCCGCGGCGAAGAAGCTTGTCGATCTGTGGCGTCCGATCATCGAAAACAAGGCCGGGCGCGGGCTCGACCGTCTGGAATATCTGATCGAGGATCAGGCACGCTTCGGCGACGCAATTCACGATCTCCTGGATTCGCTCGATATGGGCGAGGATCGCAACCGCGACTCCGAGGAAGATGAAGATTCCGAGGAAAGCGACGACGATCGCAGCCAGAACGAGGAGGGCGAGGAGGGCGAGGCGTCGGACTCGGAGGATATGCAGCGCATGTCGGTCGAACAGGCCGAAGCGTCCGCCGAGGATGCACAGGAAGCCACCGCCGAGGCCACCGATGCGCCGAGTTCGGATATGGCCGACGATGCCGATATGGGCGATTCCGAGACTCCCTCGGAGCCCTGGCGGCCGCGCGGCGGGCACAACGAGCATCGCGGGCCGGAATACGGTGCCTTCATCTCCAAGTTCGACGAGGAGATCGAGGCCGAGGATCTGTGCGAGCCGGAAGAACTCGACCGGTTGCGCAGCTATCTCGACAAGCAATTGTCGCATCTGCAAGGCGTGGTCGCCCGTCTCGCCAACCGCCTGCAACGCCGCCTGATGGCGCAGCAGAACCGCGCCTGGGAGTTCGACCTCGAAGAAGGAATGCTCGATCCGGCGCGGCTGTCGCGGATCATTGTCGATCCGATGCATCCGCTCTCGTTCAAGCGCGAGAAGGACACCAATTTCCGCGACACGGTGGTGACGCTGCTGCTCGACAATTCCGGCTCGATGCGCGGCCGCCCGATCACGGTCGCCGCCACCTGCGCGGATATTCTTGCGCGCACGCTGGAGCGCTGCGGCGTCAAGGTCGAGATCCTCGGATTCACCACACGCGCCTGGAAGGGCGGGCAGTCGCGTGAGGCCTGGCTCGCCGCCGGCAAGCCGGCGAATCCTGGCCGGCTCAACGATCTGCGGCACATCGTCTACAAGGCAGCCGACGCACCGTGGCGGCGGGCGCGCAAGAATCTCGGATTGATGATGCGCGAGGGGCTGCTGAAGGAGAATATCGACGGCGAGGCGCTGAATTGGGCCTATCAGCGATTGCTTGCGCGTCCCGAGCAACGCCGGATCCTGATGATGATCTCGGACGGCGCGCCGGTCGACGATTCCACCCTGTCGGTGAATGCCGGAAATTACCTTGAGCGTCATTTGCGCTGGGTGATCGAGGAGATCGAGACCCGATCGCCGGTCGAATTGATCGCGATCGGGATCGGACATGACGTGACCCGCTATTATCGCCGCGCGGTGACGATCGTCGATGCCGAGGAACTCGGCGGTGCCATGACCGAAAAGCTTGCCGAATTGTTCGACGACGACGCCAGCGCCGCGGCAGCCGCGCATCAGGGCCGGCGTGTTCCGCGTCGGCTGCATTCGTGATGCATTGCAGTCTGGGCCGCGCGGCGCTGGTTGCAGCGGGCCTCCTTCTGTGTGGTTGGCCGGCGTCGGCACAGCGTTCGCCGTCGGCGGCGGCGTCGCCGCCCATCAAGTTCGAGATCCAGGCCAAGCCGATCGAGGCGTTCGACCCGCGCGAGCCGCAACGCCGTCAGTTCGGGAGCCTGACCTTTCGAGGCGGGCTTGAGCTCTCGTCGTCGCATAAGCAGTTCGGCGGGCTCTCTGGCATTCGGGTGTCCGACAATGGCGACTTTCTCGCCTTGAATGACAAGGGCGACTGGATCCGCGGTCGCATCGACTATCGCGGCGATGCGCCGGTTGGGATCGCCGGGGCCGAGATTGCGCCAATGCTGTACGCCGATGGCCGGCCGATCACCGCGCGGGGCTGGTACGATACCGAGGCGCTCGCCGAAGACGGTGGCTTTGTCTACGTCTCGCTTGAGCGCGTGCATCGCATTCTGAAATTCGACTATGGCAAGCGAGGCTTGATGGCGCGGGCCACGCTCGTGCCGGTGCCGCCTGAACTTGCAAAGCTTCCGAGCAACAAGGGCATCGAGTGTCTTGTGGTCGCCCCGAAGGGCACGCCGATCGCGGGTGCACTGATCGCCATTTCGGAGCGCGGCTTCGACGCGGCCAAGAATATCCGTGCGTTGCTGATCGGCGGACCGAAGCCGGGTCTGTTTTCGGTCAAGCCGAGCGATGAGTTCGATTTGGTGGATTGCGCATTGGCGCCGAATTCCGATCTCTTGATCCTGGAGCGGCACTTTTCATGGCGGCGCGGGGTGGCGATGCGCCTGCGTCGCGTGGCCTTGTCCGAGGTCGTACCGGGCGCCGTGCTGGAAGGCACGATTCTGATTGCGGCCGATATGGGTTTTCAGATCGACAATATGGAAGGCATCAGCGTGCACCGGTCTCCGAAGGGGGAGACGGTGCTGACGCTGGTGTCTGACGACAATTTCTCGATCATCCAGCGGACGATTTTGCTGCAATTCACGCTACTGGAGCGGTGAACGCTCGAACCGCCGGGAAGCGTTAGTTCGCGTTGGCGAGCTTCTTTTCGAGCTGGCGCTTAAAGTCGAGCGCCTTGGGGGACAGCTCAACATCCTTGGCCTTGGCCAGGAAGCCGTCGAGGCCGCCGCGGTGATCGACCGTCCGGAGCGCATTGGCAGAAACCCGAAGCCGGATCGTCTGCTCAAGCGTTTCGGAGGACAACGTCACGTTGACAAGGTTCGGCAGGAACCGCCGCTTGGTCTTGCGGTTCGAGTGGCTCACCTTGTGACCGGTCTGGAACGCCTTGCCGGTGAGGTCGCACTTGCGCGACATGATTGAAAATCCCGAATATGACCACAGGCGCCGCGTCAGGCGCAGGCCGTGATTGCGTTTTCGCGTTAAGACGCGGTCCTATAAAGAGGCTGGGCAGAGGCGTCAAGGTAGCGTGAAGCGGCTGCCGACCCGGCAAGACCACAGAAACGGCATAATGGTGCCGAATCGCTTAGGTTTCTATGGTCCGGACCGTGTCGGCGAGGCCGGGCGGCCAGAGCTCCAACCGAAGGGCCCGAAAGGGCTCTGCGAGGGACGCGGTGAAGTGTCTCCTGAAGACCGGTATCTGGGCGACATTGGGCGGGCTCGTCCTCAGCCTCGCCATTGCGCCGGATGTCTACGCTCAGGCCCGCCTCGATGCGCGGTACACTGCGTCACTGGCCGGGATCAAGCTCGGGGAAGGGTCCTGGCTGGTCGACGTTCGGGAGGACCGCTTTTCGGCGGAAGCCAAGGGTTCGACCGCGGGAATGGCCCGGTTTTTCAGCTCCGGGCATGGCACCACGGCGTCCCGCGGTGCCATCAAGAACGGGCAGCTGGCGCCGGCGAATTACGCAATCTCGATCAAGTGGGGAAAGAAATTCGAAGACCTGCGGATGAAAATTGCCGACGGCGCGGTCAAGGACCTCACCATCGAGCCGCCCATGGTGGAACATCCCGACCGTATTCGCGTGACTGAGGCGCATCGCCGCAACGTGCTCGATCCGATGACCGGTTCGCTGTTGCGGGTGCAGGGGAAAGGCGACCTGATGGCGCCGGAAGTCTGCAAGCAGCACGCCCCGATCTTCGACGGCCGTATGCGCTACGATCTGACGCTGGCTTTCAAGCGGATCGAGCAGGTCGAGACCAACGGATATTCCGGTCCCGCTCTGGTTTGCGCGATCTATTTCGCGCCGCTGGCCGGCTATGTCCCGAACCGCAGCGCGGTCAAATACCTGATCGACCAGCGCGATATGGAAACCTGGCTGGTTCCGATCGCCGGGACGCGCGTGCTGGTCCCGTTCCGGGTGGTGATCCCGACGCCGATCGGGCAGGGCATTCTGCAGGCAACGCAGCTGGCGGTTTCGCCTCTACCGAGCCGTGCCAGCGCAAAGACCGATTAGGTTGCTTGGACCAATGAGGTTGCTTGCAATATCCACACTGTTCTCCACATTCCGACTGCGGCAAGGTTGACTCTTTGGGTTGGCTCTGGATTCGCCGGCGTCAAGCAATGGACGCGTCAGATGGCTCGGATTTCATCAGTTTCCACCTGATCTAGAGGGGGTTCGCAGGAATCGATCTACATGTCGCAGTGAACGGACTGGAACACGCCTGAGTCAGCGATTCGGCCGTGTTTCGTTCCAGACTCGTTCCATCGTTTAACCGGCGGCGCCAAAAGTCATGGACAGTGTTGCGTTGTGAGACAGTCCGGGTGACAAGCTGATGCGTTTGCTGGCTTGAAGCACCGGTCTCGCGCCTCACTGGCCCGGCCCGCCGCCTCGTGAGACCTCGGTTTTCGGAATCTTGATGCCCATTTCATTTTCGCCTGGCGTTCGAAGCGACGCTCGCATGCGCGGCGCCGGCGTTACCGCCGTGCTCGGCCCGACCAATACCGGCAAGACCCATCTGGCCATCGAACGGATGCTCGCGCATTCCTCCGGCCTGATCGGGCTGCCGCTGCGCTTGCTCGCGCGCGAGGTATACAACAAGGTCGTCGACCGGGTCGGCGCGGACTCGGTCGCGCTGATTACCGGCGAGGAAAAGATCAAGCCCGCCAATCCGCGCTTCTGGGTCTCGACCGTGGAGGCCATGCCGCGCGATCTCGATCCGGCATTCGTGGCGATCGACGAAATCCAGCTCGCGGCGGATTTCGAGCGCGGGCACGTCTTTACCGACCGCATTCTGAACCGGCGCGGGCGCGAGGAAACGCTGATTCTCGGGGCGGCCACGATCCGGCCGATGATCGAGCGGCTGCTTCCGGGCGCCAATATCGTGTCGCGGCCGCGGCTGTCACAACTGACTTATGCCGGCGACCGCAAGATGACACGGCTGCCAAGCCGCTCGGCCATCGTCGCATTCTCGGCCGACGAGGTTTACGCGATTGCCGAGCTGGTACGGCGCCAGCGGGGCGGCGCGGCGGTGGTGCTGGGTGCCTTGTCGCCGCGGACCCGGAATGCACAGGTGTCACTGTATCAGTCGGGTGACGTCGACTACCTCATCGCAACCGACGCGATCGGCATGGGGCTCAATCTCGACGTGGACCACGTTGCGTTCGCCTCCGACCGAAAGTTCGACGGCTATCAGTTCCGCAACCTCGCGCCTGCCGAACTCGCGCAGATCGCCGGGCGCGCCGGCCGCGCAACAAGGGACGGCACGTTTGGCACCACCGGCCGTTGTGCGCCGTTCGACGAGGAGTTGGTGCAGAAACTGGAAAGCCACTCATTCGAGCCGCTGAAGCTACTTCAATGGCGTAATTCCGATGTCGATTTTTCCTCGATCGGTGCACTGCAGGCATCGCTTTCCGAAGTCCCGACGGAGCCGGGCCTCACGCGTGCGCCGCTTGCCGAAGACATCCTGGTGCTGGAACATGCCGCGCGCGATGAGGATATAAGGGCTTTAACCAAGACGCGCGCCGCGGTCGAGCGACTGTGGGAGGCCTGCCAGGTTCCGGACTACCGGAAGATTGCGCCGGCAAACCACGCCGAACTCGTCACCACCCTCTATGGATTCCTGATGAGGGAGGGTAAAATCCCGGATGACTGGTTTGCCCGCCAGATCGCGCAGGCAGACCACCCCGAAGGCGACATCGACTCTCTCTCCAACCGGATCGCGCATGTTCGAACCTGGACATTCGTTGCCAACAGGCAAGATTGGCTTGCCGATCCAGAACATTGGCAGGGCGTCACACGGGCGGTCGAGGACAAGTTGTCGGATGCGCTACACGAGCGCCTTACCGCCCGCTTCGTCGATCGTCGTACCAGCGTGTTGATGCGGCGGCTGCGCGAGAACACCACATTGGAAAGTGAAATTTCAAAAACCGGCGAAGTCACCGTCGAAGGGCATCTGGTCGGACGGCTGGAGGGCTTTCGTTTCGCTGCCGACCCTTCCGCGGGCGGATCGGAAGCTAAGGCCCTGCATGCGGCCGCGCAAAAAGTGCTGGCCGGCGAGATCGACGCCCGTGCAACCAAGCTGGCGCAGGCGCCGGACGAGCAATTTGTCCTGACCTCGGACGGCACGATCCGCTGGACCGGAGATGCGGTCGGCAAGCTGGTGGCCGGTGACGAGGTGTTGCGACCGCGCATTCGCATCCTCGCCGACGATCAACTCACGGGAGCCGCACGCGAACAGGTGCAGGCGCGGCTCGATTTGTGGGTCAAGGCGCATATCGACAAGTTGCTTGGTCCGCTCTCCGCGCTTGCCGCGGCCGAGGACGTCACCGGGATCGCCCGCGGCGTGGCCTATCGGCTGATCGAGGATCTGGGCGTGCTCGAGCGTCAGAAGGTCGCCGACGACGTGAAGGGACTCGATCAAGGCTCCCGTGCGGCCTTGAGGAAATACGGTTTGCGCTTCGGTGCTTACCACCTCTATGTGCCGCCGCTTCTCAAGCCGGCCCCGCGGGCATTGGCGACGCTGCTTTACGCGATCAAGAATGATTCCGGCGATATGCGCGGGCTCGATGAGGTGCAGCAACTGGCGTCCAGCGGACGCACGTCGATTCCGGCCAACAAGGACATTCAGAAGAATCTGTATCGGGTTGCGGGCTATCGGGTCGCGGGCGAGCGCGCCGTGCGCGTTGATATTCTCGAACGTCTCGCCGATCTAATCCGGCCTGCGCTGGCCTGGCGCAACAATTCGCCGGGCATCAAACCGCAGGGCGCGCTGGATGGCACGGGTTTCACCGTGACGGTCGGCATGACTTCGCTGGTCGGCTCTTCCGGCGAGGATTTTGCGTCCATCCTGCGTTCGCTCGGCTATCGCATGGAACGTCGGCCGAAGCCGCCGGAGCCGGTTTTGCAGCCGGAGGCCGGTGCCGCCGAGCCGGCTTCAGAGGCGTCCGAGGTGGACGCCGGAATTGTCGCAGCGACTGCGACAGGCGAAGCTGACAATGCGAGCAGCGAAATTGCCAATGACAATGTGCCGATGGCTTCGGATCAGGCGCCGCTGGAACAATCGGCGGAGCCAGACCCGGGCGTTGAGCCGCAACAATCCCCGTCGGTCGAAGATCAGCAGATCCTCGCAGATATGTCGGCGACCGATCTGCCGGCAGGCTCATCATCGGAAAGCGAGGCATCCGACAGCGCACCGTCAACAACGGCGCCTGCTGACGGCGGATCCACCGAAGGCGCATCTGCGGATGCTGTTACATCAGAAACGGCGAACATAGAGGCTGCGACGGCCGATACCGCCGGCGCGGACGCACCGACTGTCTCGGCCGAGCCGGAACTGATTGAGGTTTGGCGGCCCGGTCGGTTCGAAAACCGCGAGAAGCGTCCGCAACGCAACCATCGCCGCGAGCGGCATGGCGGTCACCGGTCTCCGGAAGGCCAGCAGGCTGCGGGAGTCAGTGACCAGGCTGCATCCGCGGACCAGGCTGCCTCTCCGCCTGCCCCTGCCCCGCAGGAGAGGCGCCAGGACCACCGCCAGGACCACCGGCCGCACGGATCCCGGCCTCCGCGCAAGGATCGCGGCGGGCGCCCGCGCCGCCCCGAAGGCAGTCCGGAGGCAGCCCGCCATGCCAAGCCGGACAAAGGCCCGCGTCACCAGGATGCGCGTCCGGAACGGCGCGAGCGTGAGCCGGACCCCAATTCGCCGTTCGCGAAGCTCGCCGCTCTGAAGGCGCAGCTCGAAGCCGATGCAAAGGAGCGCCGCTAGTCGCGCGCGAACGGCCTGGACCGGCAGCGGATCGACAAATGGCTGTGGCACGCGCGGGTGGTGCGCACCCGCACCGCGGCGGCCGGCCTGGCTGACCATGGTCTGGTCCGGCTCAATGGCGCGCGCGTCGATGCGGCGAGCCGTGCGGTTCGGATCGGCGATGTCGTCACGGTTGCGCTCGACCGTATCCGCATCTTGCGGGTGGCCGGATTCGCGGAGCGCCGCGGTTCTGCGTCCGACGCGGCCGTGCTGTTCGAGGATATCTCGCCGCCCCCGCCCGACGTCTCCACCGACACACCCGAGGATCAGTCGCGGCGGCCTTCCAAACAGCAGCGCCGCCAACTGCTGCGGCTGAAGCGGCCCGATAGCGGCTGACGGATCACGACGCGATCCCTTGCGCCATCCCTTGCGCGCCCGTAACCCTTACGCTACGCACATTTTCAGCGTTCTAGAATCCGGTCGGCATGGAATGACTTATATCGTCAACGACAATTGCATCCGCTGCAAGTTCATGGACTGCGTGGAGGTCTGTCCGGTGGACTGCTTCTACGAAGGCGAAAACATGCTCGTCATTCATCCCGACGAGTGCATCGATTGCGGCGTCTGCGAGCCGGAATGTCCGGTCGAGGCGATCAAGCCCGACACCGAGCCCGGGCTCGAAAAGTGGCTGCAGATCAATGCCGAATATGCCAGCAAGTGGCCGAACATCACGGCCAAGAAAGAGCCGCCGCCCGACCACAAGGACTGGGAAGGCGTCGAGGGCAAGGAACAGTATTTTTCTCCCGAACCGGGAACCGGAAATTAAGCCGGTCCGGCCTGCCGCGTCTTAACCTCTTGCTCGCATTTTCCACCCCGGTGCGCGGCGCGACGCCCCTCCGGCGGCCTTAACACATTGATTTTTGCGGAAAATGTGCTATAGTGGCGCAATTGGAACGCCATAACCGGAACGAAGCTCCCCCTTTTACCTTTCACGTCCGGGGGAGCTTATTTTTTCGGATCCGTTCCTGAGGAGCCGTTTCAGAGAGGGCGTGGACCCCCACGCGCGACACCGTGCCCAGCAAATCGCGTCAGAAATCGTCGTCCCAAAAGTCGAAGGCTCAAAAACCTTCGGCTCCGAAGCCGTCGAAGTCCAAAAAAGCGCCCAGCGGCAGCGCCCGCCGGGCCAACACGCCCTCCGCCCCGACCAGGCGGAACTCGCAAAGCTCCCGGCTTGCCGGCCGTGGAGCTCCCGTGGCCAAAGCAGCGCCCAGCCGTCCCAAGCCGGCTGGCGAAGGAGCACCCTCTGGAATGACTGTCAATAAGAAGACGACGCAGCGTCAAGGCTTCAAGACCACTGAATTCATCGTTTATCCGGCTCATGGCGTGGGCCAGATCCTGGCGATCGAGGAGCAGGAGGTGGCCGGCGCCAAGCTCGAGCTGTTCGTCATCAACTTCGTCAAGGACAAGATGACCCTGCGGGTCCCGACCGCGAAAATCGCGTCGGTCGGCATGCGCAAATTGTCCGAACCGGCGATGGTCAAGCGCGCGCTGGAGACCCTGAAGGGCCGCGCCCGGGTCAAGCGCACGATGTGGTCGCGCCGCGCCCAGGAATACGAGGCCAAGATCAATTCCGGCGATATCGTCGCCATTGCCGAAGTGGTGCGCGACCTGTTCCGCTCCGAGCAGCAGCCCGAGCAATCCTATTCCGAGCGCCAGCTTTACGAGGCCGCGCTCGACCGTCTGTCGCGCGAGATTTCGGCGGTGCAGCAGATCACCGAGACCGAGGCGGTGAAGGAAATCGAGGGCGCGCTGGCCAAGGGCCCGCGCCGCGGACCGAAGCCGGCCGAAGGTGCGGCGGCCGAGGACGAGGCCGAGGAAGAAACCGACAAGGTCGAGGACGAGGCGGCGTAAGCCTCTCTCTTCAACCGGTATATTTGCGAAAAGCCCGGCGGCGACGCCGGGCTTTTTTGCTTTGGAGGACGGAGGCGCAAGTCTTGTTGCGGGGTGCAAGCGCAAGCGCCGCCCGCTACCCCCGCCTGATCTGGAACACCTTGCCGTCGCGGGTGGTGACGTGGCCGAGCCGCACCAGCGAGTCGAGCACGCTGTGCTGCGTCCCGTGCGCTCATCGCTGATCCGAAAGACCTCAGCCCACTTCACCTGACTGTCACATGGATTTGCCAATCCATGTCGCAGCAAGGGGATCACGGAATGACAATCTCGAAGACATGGACACGCCGTAGCGTCGGCGTGATGGTGGGTGCGCTGGCCGCGGCGTTGAGCTTCTCTCCTGTGCCCGTCGCGATGGCGCAAACCGAATTTCCGTCAGGCGTGGTCAAGCTCATTGTCGGCTTTCCGGCCGGTGGCGGTACCGACATCATGGCGCGGCAGCTGGCGCAGCGTCTCGAAAAGAAATGGGGAAAGCCGGTCATTGTCGAGAACCGGGTCGGTGCCGGCGGCGTGGTGGCTGCGGAGTTTGTCTCGCGGGCGCCCGCCGACGGTCATGTCCTGATGCTGGGTCACATCCAGACGATCGTTCTCGCGCCGCTAACGATGGCCAATTCCGGCGTGGCCGAGGCATCGAATTTCGCACCGATCTCCCTTGTGGCCCGCCAGCCGCATATCGTTGCGATCCGCAAGGAATCTGAATTCAAGACGGTTGCCGATCTGGTTTCCTCGGCGAAGTCGCGGGACCCTGGCAAGAAACTGAAATACGGGTCGACGGGTGTCGGCAGCGTGCAGCATCTGGCCGCCGCCAAGTTCGCGTCCGATGCCGGAATCGACATGCTGCATGTTCCTTACAAGGGCAGCACACCGGCCTTGCAGGCGCTGCTATCGGGCGAGATTGACGTGCTGTTTGACGGCATTACACCGGCAACGCCGTTCCTGAAGTCCGGCGCGATCCGGTCGCTGGCCGTCACCACGGCGGAGCCGGTTGCGAGCCTCGACATGCGCCCGCTTACCGAACTCGGCTTCCCCGGATACGAGATGACGAGCTGGTGGGCGCTGATGGGGCCGAAGTCGCTGCCCGCCGAGCGCCGGGCGTTCATCGCGAAGGCCGTTCAGGACTCCATCGATGAACCCGACTTTGTGGACTATCTCGCAACTATGGGGGTCGTGAGCGGCAAGGGAGTCGTCGGCGCGCGCTTCGATACTTTCGTGCAGGACGAGTCGCAGAAATATTCCACATTGACGTCGGCGCTGGGCGTCAAGCCGTAACCGGCACCTGTTCCCAGTCCGGGTGTGGCCCCTTCGGCCCACCTGGCATGGCTTGGTGTCGCAGGAGGCGGCATTTTGAAATTCATTCACCTCACCGATCCGCATCTCGTTCCCGGTGCGGCGCTGCTCTACGGCCAAAGTCCGCAATCCGCGTTGCGCGAGGCGGTCGCGCACATCAACGCGCATCATGCGGATGCGGCCTTTGTGGCGATCACCGGCGATCTGGCACAGGCCGGCGCGATCGACGCCTACAAGGATTTTCGAACGATCGTCAGCGAGCTGGTCATTCCGTATCATCTCGCACTTGGCAATCACGATCGCCGCGCCGCCTTCGCCGCAGTTTTTCCAGAGCTGTTCCGGCTGGACCAGGGCTATTTCCAGCATGTGGTGCGAAGCGAAGCGGGTGCTTGTCTGTTCCTCGACACGCTGAACGAAGGCACCTCCGCGGGAGTCTATTGCGACACTCGGCTTGCCTGGCTGCGGTCGGTCCTCGATGCGCATCGCGACGACAACGTTTTCGTCTTCATGCATCACCCGCCGCTCGACACCGGTATCGGCAGCATGGATCGCCGTGGGCTGGCAGGACGCGATGCGCTCTACGAGTGCTTCGCCGAGCACGGGAAGATCAGGCACATCTTCTTCGGGCATGTCCATCGTCCCATCCATGGCACCTGGAAAGGGATTGGATATTCCTGTCAGCGCAGCACCAGCCATCAGGTCGATCTGATCTTTCAGTCCACCGAGCAGACGCAGGCGAGCCTCGAGCCACCGGCCTATTCCGTGATCCTGGCGGACGAGGACCAGCTGCGCATCCATTTCTGCGACTATACCAACCGCAGCCCGCGTTTCGATCTAAGAAGCCAATCCCTGATGAATGCCCGAAGCCCCGAACATCTCCGCTCCATTGCCGGCGGCGAGCCTGCCGATGCCTGCCGAGCGGGTTGACGATTGCGCCCCCCGCGAAGCCGGGATGACAGGCACGCCTGAAGCACGGATGCGTGGCTTGTTGCCGCTTGCGGGCCCGCTCGTCCTGTTCGTGCTGGGCGCGGGATTTGTCTGGGGCGCCGCTGGATACGGCTTCGGCAGCGCGGCCACCGTGGGGCCGGGCTATTTTCCGGCTGTGCTGGGCGTCATCGCAATGATGCTGGCGCTGATCATCGGCTGGTCGTCGCAGGGCCATAGCGACGCGCCGCCGGTCGAATGGCGCGCATCGATTTTCATTGCAGCCGGAATCGGCTCGTTCATCGCGATATTGCCGCTCTTTGGATTTCTGCCGGCGGCATTCAGCTGCACGCTGGTATCGGCCCTGGCGAGCCGTGACATGCCGTTCTCTCACGCTGTGGTCCTGGCCTCGGGCGTTGCGCTGACGGCATGGATCGTCTTCCTGCAGGGCCTGAAGGTGTCGGTGCCTGCGTTTCAGTTTGGACTGTGATGGATCTGTGGTCGAATCTCGCGCTCGGATTTGCAACGGCGCTCACACCGGAGAATCTTCTCTACTGCTTCGCGGGCGTCTTTATCGGAACGCTGGTCGGCGTGCTGCCAGGCATCGGCTCTCTCGCGGCGGTTTCGCTGCTGTTGCCGGTGTCGTTCTATCTCCCCGCCACGGCCGCCGTCATCTTTCTGGCCGGCATCTATTATGGCGCTGAATATGGCGGCTCGATCACGTCCATTCTGCTGAATCTGCCGGGAACCTCATCGTCCGCCGTGACCTGCCTCGACGGAAATCCGCTTGCCAAGCAAGGCAAGGCCGGAATTGCGTTGCTGCTCACGACACTCTCCTCGTTCTGTGGAGCGAGCATCGGCATCGTCGCGCTTGTCGTAGCCGCGCCAATTCTTGCCCAGCTCTCCAAGAATATCGCCTCCCCCGAATATTTCGCGATCATGGTGTTCGCGCTCGTGGCATCGGCGTCGGTCACGCAAGGATCCGCCGCCAAGGGGCTGGCAATGGTGGTCGTGGGTCTGATGCTGGGATGCGTGGGGACCGACGTCGAAAGCAACGTTTCGCGCTACACGTTCGGCCTGCACACGCTCTATGATGGGATCAGCCTCGTCGCGCTCTCGATGGGCTTGTTTGGCGTGGCGGAGGTCATCGCGTCGGCACGGGCCGGAGGACGCTCCATTATCGAACGCTCGGTATCGATGCGTTCGATGATGCCGTCTCGCGGTGAGTTGCGGCAATCGATCCTGCCGATCCTGCGCGGATCGGCCATCGGCGGCTTTATCGGAGCGTTGCCGGGCGCAGGCGTCACCATTGCCTCGTTCCTCAGCTATGCGGCCGAGAAGTCCCTCGCGCGCGATCGGACGCGTTTCGGAAAGGGGGCGATCGAGGGAATTTGCTCGCCTGAAGCCGCCAACAACGCTGCGGCTCAAACCGCCTTCATCCCCACCCTGACCATCGGCATTCCCGGCTCCGCGGGCATGGCCATCATCCTGGGCGCCTTGATGATCCACGGCATCGTGCCCGGTCCGTCGATGATTTCCGAGCATCCCGGTGTGTTCTGGGGGCTGGTGGCTAGCTTCTGGATCGGGAATCTGTTTCTGGTCGTTCTCAATATTCCCTTCATCGGGCTCTGGGTCAGGCTGCTCCTCGTTCCCTATCGCCTGCTGTTTCCGGTGGTGATCGCTTTGGTCTGCATGGGCGCCTTTGCGATCAACGGCGCGGTGTTCGATGTCGCGCTGGTCTTGATCGCAGGGATTCTTGGACACGGGATGCGCGTGCTCGGCTACGAGCCGGCGCCGCTGCTGATCGGCTTCGTACTTGGACCGTTGATCGAGGAAAATTTCCGCAGGTCCATATTGCTGGCGCAGGGCGACGCGAGCTTCCTCCTGGGACACCCCGTCGCACTGGGGTTTCTTGCACTCAGCGTGGGCCTGTTGCTGTGGTCCGCGATAGTGGGCCCGCAACTCGGCAAGCGCGTTGCACGGCTCGTGCTGCGGCCCGCAGCACGTCCGGAGCGCTGAAAGCGGTGGCCTTGCGCGCGCCCGCCTATCGCAACAGCCCTACTTCACCGCGGCTGCGGTCTTCGGTGCCTGCAGCAGCGTGTAGCAGGCATCCACCAGCGCCGAGCTCGGATAGGACTCGCCCGGCAGCGTCACCAGTTCCTTCGGGAATTCATCGCGGCGCTTCCAGGACTCGGCCTTGATCAGCGAGACCTGCTTGGCATCGTAATCCGGCAGCGCCCGGAATTTCTCGGCGCAGACCGGCGCCAGCACCGCGACCACGGCGACATCCGATTTTTCCTTCGCCATCTTTTCCGACGTGCTGTTCAGCGACCAGCCGGCCCAATAGAAGCCGACAAACATGGTGGCGACGGCGCCGATGCAGGCGCCCTGGATCAGGCGCGTCAGCGACTCGCCCTGCAGAATGGCCGGGATTTTGGACATAGCTGTTCCTTTCGTCCGGGCGGGCCCGGGACGAATGACGGAGGCCCAGGATGGGGTCCGGTCATCGAAATTGTCTGGTGATCGACGCTTTGCGATAGCGCTTCGATTGTGGTCAGCGTGCGCCCTCGATGGTGCGAAGTCGAGGCTTATCTGGGACTGCTGTCAAAACGCCGCGGCTGCGCGCGGTGTGCAAAACGGCTCACCGTCAGCTCTGTGGCGCGACGTCGGTTGCGCCAGCTCTGTTGCGCCAGTTCTGTTGCGCCAGCTCTGTTGCGCGACGTCCGTTGTACGATCGATGCACGCAGCGACGATCTACTCGACGATCAGCTTCACGCTGTCGCCCGGCTTCAGCTTGTCGGCCGGGTCGAGTCCGTTCAGCACGCGGAAGCGCTCCACCGGCTTGTCCGACACCGCCATGCGCGCGGCCAGCCGCTCGACGGTGTCGCTCGCGCTCACGGTCACGATCTTGATCCGCAGCGGCCGGGCGGAGCGCGCCTCGGCATTGCTCATGCGCCGGAAGCTCGCGACGCTGTCGCGGAATTGCTTGTCGAGTTCGGGCGACTTGTTCTTGGCCGCGAAGATGAAACGATAGACCTCGCTGCCGAAGCGGATCGCATAAAGCCGGAAGCCCCATTGGTCGCCCTTGGCGATGGTGGTGGCGGCGCGGAAGCCGTTGATCGTGACCTCCTCGACCGAACTCTCGTCGATATTCTCGATCCAGCCGGCCTTCAGATAATCGGTCAGCTTCTGGTCGGCGGGAATGCGCACCACATCGAGACGCAGCGCGAGTTCGCCGCCGTCCTTGACGCCGAACACCGCCTGCGGGGTGTTCTCCAGCACGAAGCCGTCCGGTGCGGTGAAGGTGAAGCCGAGCTTGGGATGCAGGAACCGCCGGCCGCGCACGAAGCCTTCGCTCGGGTCCTCGCCATAGACCAGTCCGTCGATCTGGCGCAGATATTCGGTGCGCTCGCGGCTGGTGCCGGTCGCGGCATATTGGCGGGCATTGAGCGCGGCATTGGCGACGCGTTCCGGCGTCGCCGGATGCGAGGACAGGAATTCCTGGCTGCGCGGATCGATCTTCGCACCGGCGCGCAATTCGGCGTTGCGGCCCATCGCGGTGAGGAAGCGGCTGGCGCCGAACGGATCGTAACCGGCGCGCGAGGAAATGCCGACGCCGATGCCGTCGGCTTCGAATTCCTGGCCGCGCGAGAAGGTGGCGAGCGCGATCTTCGATTTGGCGAGCGCCAGCGCACTCGATTGCGGGTCGCCCAGCACGTCGCTCGCCACCCGGTTGACCAGGGTGGCCTGGCGGATCTGGTCCTCGCGGATCGCGGCATGGCGCGCGATCACGTGCGCCATTTCGTGCGACAGCACGGAAGCAACTTCCGCGGTATCGTTGGCCAGCGCCAGCAGACCGCGGGTGACATAAAGCTGGCCGGTTGGCAGCGCGAAGGCATTGACCGCGGGCGAGTTCAGGATCGTGACCTTGTAATGCAGGTCCGGACTCTCGGAGGCGGCGACCAGCCTTTCCACCGTGGCGTTGAGCTGCGCCTCAAGCCGCGGACTGGTATAGGCGCCGCCATAGACGGCCAGAATGCGGTTGTGTTCACGTTGCGCCGCGGTCAGCGGCGCGGCGCGCTCGGCCGGCGGCGGGTCGGGCAGTGAGATATGCCGCGCGGCCTGGTAGGACGTACCCGAGCAGGAACCCAGCAGCAGCGCGAACGCCACCGCCGCAATCGGCCTCACTCCCCTCGAACCCGCATCCGGCAAACGCCTCATCCCCCTCATGAAACGGCTCATCGCCGCCCATCCCAGTCGAATTGATCGGCCGCGACGGCCTCGATCCAGGGGCCGGAACGCTCCTCGATCACACCCCGCACCCGCACCACGCGGCCCGCCAGCGCCCGCGGCGACAGTCCGGCGGATATAAAGGTGGGCTCGGCCCGCTTCGCAATTGTGACAGTGAAATCCTCGGACCAGCGCCGGCCGAAATTCACATAGACCGTGTTGCCGCTCTCACGCACCGACACCACGCGGCCTTCCACAATCGCAAAGCGGCCCACGTCCTGCAGGATCGCCGCCGGGTCGTCCGCCTGATGCAATCGATAATCCCCGGAGCCCCAGATGCCAAGCCTTGCCGCGCGCGCGGCGCGTTCCCGGGCCAGCATGGCTTCGCGGCAGGCCGGATCGCCGATCCGGGTTCCGGTTACCGCCAGACCCCGATCCAGCAAGACATACTGAATCGGAGTTTCCGAGCCGTTTACGGATGCGAAAGCATGAATCCGGCCGTAGCGGTCGGGGGTTCCGGCGCTTTTCGAGGGCACATCCTTCAGAGCGATCGGGCGGCCGAGAACGAGGCCGGCCAGGGCCTCTCGGGCGGCCGCATTGGGCAGGCCCCATTCGACCCCGGCGAGACGGATGAGGCGGCCGTCAGCGAGGCGGAGCGTCCGGGCATCCTCGATCGCGGCGACATGGCCCTCGCCCAGCGATGCGTTGCCGCAGGCGTGAGCTGCCGGCGCAAACGGCAATGCCGCCAGCAGCAATGCTGCGGCGCATCCCGCAATCGTCCGGCCTCGCTCCCCCATCATGGCACCCTATCGAAAGGCGGGATTGCGGCGCGACCGTGAAATTTGCGCCGTTCCCACGGCGAAATATGTCGCAGCCCCGCTGGACGGTCGTCGCAGGCTGGGCCCCTGAAAATGAGCATTTGCTCAGCGGGGCCGGCGAGAAAACCAGGTTGGCCAAGCTCGTCGCCTGCGGGATCGCGTGCAACCGATGCGCCTGCGCTGTCGCGCACTCGCGCGAGACCGATTTTGTTCGTTCGGCGACAACAATCGTTCGGTCTGCGCGCAATCCTTCAGGCTTCAAACGAATACAGTATATCCCGCCCCCGCGCGCAACCGCGCGCACAAAAAGCGACCGCGCCTCCCGGTTTGTTTTCTTGCAATTCGCAAATGTTATGGGTGACAATCAACGTGCAGCGGGTTCGCGCAACATGCGATGCGGCGGACGTTGATAAAGATACAAGAAACGGGGAGCGTTGGGGTGGCGACGAAAGTGGCACGTAAAGTGAAAAGTAATACCGGCAAGCTTCAGCATGTTCCGCTCGAAGAGCGCGTGATCTATCGTTTTTTCCTGATCGCCAAGCGGTTCGATCAGGCCCTGGTCGCGATGCATTCCAAAAAGCTCGGCATCTCCGTCAACAATTGCAAGATCATGCGTGTCATCGCCTTTTTCGGTCCGCTATCGGCGACCGAACTCGGCGCGCGCACCAGCCTCGATCCCGACAAGATCACCCGCGCGGTCGATACGCTGGTGGACCGCAGCTATGTTATTCGCAAGAGTGACGAAGCCGACCGGCGAAAGGTCGTGCTGACGCTCTCCGCAAAGGGCAGGCGGGTCCATGACAAGATCGAGATGGTCGTAAGCGCCATGGAATCCGACTTCCTGAGCGCCTTGACCGCAGAAGAGCGCAAGGCGCTTGGATCCTCACTCGATAAGCTCGAACAGCATACGAGCCTGAGGTTTGGCCGCCGCGAAGGATGGTACGAGCGCCGTCATCTCGCCGGCGATGGGTCCCGCAGGATCAAGCCGGACGCAAGGCGGCCAGCCAAGCAAGCGGGACGCGCGGTCAGCGGCAAGCTCGTCGGTGCGAAATAGTCGGGACGTTCTCGTGGAGCGGATTTAACATTCGCTACCACCGCGCCGCGAGTTCGCTGATCGGCTTCCGGTTATTGCGTTTTCAGGATCGGCTGCAGCGGCCGATTGAACGCGAGGATCACGGTTCCGGCCGATGCGGCGACGGCCGCGATCAGCAGAAAGAACTGGTCCTTGTCCATCGCGCTCCAGAAACTGCCGAGCCAGCCGCCGATGAAATTGCCGGCGAAGCTGGTGGCGAGCCACATGCCCATCACCATCGAGACCACGCGCGCCGGTGCAACCTTGGTGACCAGCGACAGCCCGATCGGCGACAGATAGAGTTCGCCGACGGTGATGATGGCGAAATAGAGCAGCAGCCACAGCCAGCTCGCCTGCGCGACGCCGGCTTGCAATGCGGCGGCGACGAGCACGAGATTGGCGAGCGCCACGCCAAAGCAGCCCAATGCCATTTTCACGACGGTCGACGGCTCGTGGCCGCGCCGCGCCTGCCATGCCCACAATGCGATGACGAACGGTGTGAAGGCGAAGATCATGAAAGGGTTGAAGGCCTGAAACCAGGTGACCGGGATCTGCCCCTGCCAGACCAGCAGATTCACATGGCGGTCGGTATGCGCATCGGCCCAGAGCGCGATGGTGTTGCCCTGCTGCTCGTAGGTCGCCCAGAACAAGGCGACCGGCAGGAACAACAGTGCCAGCGCGAGAATGCGCCGCCATTCGTCGCGGTCGAGCGGTATGCGCGGCTTGTCCGCACGCAGCGCCCGTTCGTCCGGCGGCAGCGTGTGCCATCCCGCGACGTAGATCAGCGTTCCGATCAGCATGCCGATGCCCGCCGCCGCGAATCCGTAATGCCAGCCATAGGCTTCGCCCAGCGTGCCGCAAACCAGCGGTGAGAAGAATGCGCCGATATTGATCCCGACATAGAAGATCGAGAAAGCGCGGTCGCGCCGCGGATCGCCGGGCGCGTAGAGCCCGCCGACCTGGGTCGAGATATTCGGCTTGAAGGCGCCGTTGCCGAGAAAGAGCACGAACAGCGCAAACAGGAACAGCGGCTCGAATGCCATCATGAAATGGCCGACCGCCATCAGCACGGCGCCCGCGATCACGGTGCGGCGCTGACCGAGCCAGCGATCGGCAATCAGCCCGCCGATCACCGGCGTGAGATAGACGAAGGCGGTATAGAGACCGTAGATATGCGAGGACAGCGGCTGCACGCCGAGCGGACCGAACAGGAATTCCAGCGCGCCCTTGATCGCGCGATAGCCGATCACGGTCTCCGCCTGACCGGGCTGCAGCAGATGCTTGACCATGTAGAGGACGAGGAGTGTGCGCATTCCGTAATAGGAAAAGCGCTCCCACATCTCGGTCGAGAACAGGAATGTCAGGCCTTTGGGATGCCCGAACAGGTCCGGCGTCCGCGCGGACGCAGTGTCGGCGGTCATCGCTTGTCCTAATGCACCGGCACAGGGACTGTGTCGCAACTTTTCGGATGCGCCAAGCGCCGTTCCGTCATCCTGAGGTGCGAGCGAGCGAGAGCGAGTGAGCCTCGAAGGATGCCGGGCCGTCGCCCTTCGAGGGCCGCTGCGCGGCCACCTCAGGGTGACGGGGAGAGTTTGTCATGCGCGTCGCCCCGTCACCCTGAGGTGCCGTTGCGAAGCAACGGCCTCGAAGGGCGACGGCCCGATTGGGTGGCCGTTCATCCTTCGAGGCTCGCTATCGCTCGCACCTCAGGATGACGGATGAAGACATACCGCTATCCCGCGAAGCCGCCGCTCTCCAGGAACGCCTGCTCCTCCGGCGTGGTCTCGCGGCCAAGCACCGGATTGCGGTGCGGGAAGCGGCCGAAGCGGCGGATCACGTCGGCGTGGATTTCGGCGTATTTCAGATTGTCCTCGTTGCCGAGCTTGCGGCACAGCTCGACGCAGTAAAGCTGGTCCTCCAGATCCTCCGAATGCATGAATGGAAGATAGAAGAACGCGCGCCGCTCCTTGTCGATCGACTGATCGAAGCCCTGCGATATCGATGCATCGCCGATGTCGCGCGCGAGTCGGTCGGTCGCCCAGGCACGCGGACTGTTGCGGAACATGTTGCGCGGAAACTGATCGAGCACGATGACGAGCGCGAGCGCGCTGTCCGGCTCTTTCTCCCACGGGCTCAGGCGGCCCGCAGCGGCGGCTTCGTAAGTCGCATGGAACTGGTCGCGGATCGCGCGGTCGAAGGCGTCGTCCTTATTGTACCATTTGTCCGGTCCGGCTTCGGTCCAGAAGGCGAGAACATCGTCGGCGGCTTTGATGTCGGTCATTTTCGCCAGCTCGGCTACGTTTTAACGCAGTCGTCCCCGCGAAAGCGGGGACCCATATCCCAGAGCAGTGGTTATAGGCCCCCGCTTTCGCGGGGGCGACCGGAAAATGCGCGGTGGATTTCTAGACTCGCGTCTGACCCGCGCGGATGCTCGTGTAAACCGCACGGTCCAGCGGGATGAAGGCGCGCCGCGACGGATCGTTGAAATAGATCGGGTCGGCGATCGTGTCGGGATCGAAGCCCTGTTTCACCAGATCGACCTTCTTCTGCTTGAAGGTCGCCGTCATGTCGAGATCCCGGCGGACGCGTACGAAAACCGGCCGCGCGTATTCCGGCAGCGAGTCCTGCAGATGCAGATAGAGCGCGGGCAGATCGCAATCCTGGCACACGATCGCGGCCATGCCGGCGCGGCCTTCATGGCCGGGCACGGCGACGCCGTAGACGTTGGTATCCTGGATGCCGGGGAACTTGTTGATCGCCTCGGCGACTTCGAGCGTCGAAACATTCTCGCCCTTCCAGCGGAAGGTATCGCCGATGCGGTCGACGAAATAGAAATAGCCATTCTCGTCCTTGCGCATCAGGTCGCCGGTGCGGAACCAGATGTCGTTCGGTGAGAATACATGCCGCAAGATCTTCTTTTCGGTGTCCTCGCGCCGCGCGTAGCCCTCGAACCGGTTACCCGGCTTGTTGGCATCGTTGACGATCTTGCCGATCGCCTCGCCGATCTCGTTTGGGCCGCACGGAATACAGAAGCCTTCGGCGTTGCGCTCCGGCTGCTCGGCTTCGACGTCGAACTTGACCAGCGCGGTGGGAAAGCGGTGTTCGAGAAACCAGGGCAGGCGGCCGACTGCGCCGGTCTTGCCCTCGAGATTGAACATCAGCACGTTGCCTTCGGTCGCCGCGTAGAATTCCAGGATCAGCGGAATCCGGAAGCGAGCCCTGAACTCATCCCAGATGTCGGGGCGCAGCCCGTTGCCGCAGGCGAGCCGCAGCTTGTGTCTGGTCTCGTTCGGATTGGGCGGCGCGTTGACCAGATAGCGGCACAGTTCGCCGATATACTGCATCATCGTGCAACCGTTGTTGACGATGTCGTCCCAGAAATCCCGCACCGAGAAGCGTTCGCGGATATAGACCGAGCCGCCATTCACCAACAGCGAGCCGGTGGCGCAGAGCCCGCCGGCGGTATGGTACATCGGCAGGCACACATAATTGCGGTCGGACTTTTTCGTCCCCATCATGCCGGCGAAGCCGAAACAGGCGAGCATCACGCGGTAATGGTTGATGTTGGCCGCTTTGGGCAGGCCGGTGGTGCCGGAGGTGTAGATATAGAGCGCCGGGTCTTCGATGGTGAGCGCGCGCCGCTCCGATGCTGCCAGCGGCGCGCCGGACTGGCTGTCGGCCGCGCTGTCGATGCGATGCTCGCCGTCAGCGCCGTGAACCCAGACCTTCGGGGAAGATTTCAGCATCGGCCGGATGGCGTCGAACTGGGACATCAGCTCGGCCGCGACGATCACATGTTTCGGCGACACGATGTCGATGCAATGCGCGAGCGACGCGCCGATCAGGTTGGTGTTGACCAGCGCGGTGACGCCGCCGATGCGGGTGATGCCGAGCCAGACCGCCATGAATTCCGGCCGGTTCGGCATCAGCAGGCAGACGGTATCGCCCTTTGCGATCGTCTCGCCCAGCGCCCAGCGCGAATAGCGGTTCGAGCGTTCGAACAATTGTCGGTAGCTGAAGGTTTCTCGCGGCGACAGTAGCGCGGGTGCGTCGCCATGCCGCCCGGCCAGTTCCTCGATAACGTTCGGAAAGATGCGCGCCGGATTCTTCGCAATATGAGTGGTCATGCGAAGGGCGCGCAGCACGCCCCGCAGGAACACCATATCGCCCATTAGCTGGCTGAAGAACCCCATTCCCGGCTCCAACGGGCGACAAGGCTACCATCGAAGAGTCGCCAGCCGGTTTCAAGAGGTGGTTAACGATTGCAACGCGGCCGGCCGGCTGCGGGGAGCCGCAGCCTCGCGCCTTACCGGTGATCGGCGCCGCCGAACGGCACCAGCGGATTGTCCACCAGTGCCGCCGCATCGGGCCGGTCCGGCATGGTGTAGCCCAGGAAGGCATCGAACAACTCGCGGATCACGCGCGGCTCGATATCGCGGACGATGAACACCATGCGGGTGCGGTGGTCGTCGTCCGGCCAGGCATCGAGTTGCGTTGCGGGATGCAGCACATGCTGCACGCCATGCAGCACCATCGGGCGGTCGGGCGTCTCCTCGATATTGACGATCGCCTTCATGCGCAGCAGGTTCGGCCCATGGGTGGAACGCAGCAGTTCCAGGAACAAATCGAGCATGGCGGCGGGAATGGCGCGGTCGGTCGCGAGCGTAAAGGCGCGCACGCGCTCATCGTGGCGGTTGACGTCGTGATGGTGATGATGGTCGTGCGCGTGCGCTGCGGTAATCGCTTCGTCGGCAAGCCAGCGCGACACATCCGGAATCTTGCGGTCCGGATCGTAGAGGCCGCAGCCGGTGAGCGCCGATACGGTCGCGCCGCCGGCCGCGGCATCGAGGATCGGTGCTGCCGGGTTGAGTTTGCGCAGCCGCGCGATCAGGGCGTCGCGCTTGGCCGCGCCGTCGGCTGTATCGAGCAGATCGGTCTTGGTCAGCACGATGCGATCGGCGACCGCGGCCTGTTTCACCGCCTCCGGGTGATGGTCGAGCGTATCCGATCCGTTCACCGCATCGACCAGCGTGACCACGCCGTCGAGCCGGAAGCGCATCACCAGATACGGATGCTGCATCAGGGTCTGCAGGATCGGAGCGGGATCGGCGAGCCCGGTGGTCTCCACGATCACGCGCTTGAACGAGGCGCGGCCATTGTCGAGATTGCGCAAGAGCTTTTCGAGTGCCGTGATGAGATCGCCGCGCAGATTGCAGCACAGGCAGCCGCTCGACAGCACCATCATGTCGCCGTCGATCTTTTCGACCAGCAGGTGATCGAGCGCGATCTCGCCGAATTCATTGATCAGGACGGCGGTGTCGCGCAGATCCGGATCGCGCAGCAGGGCGTTCAGCAGCGTCGTCTTGCCGGCGCCGAGAAACCCCGTGAGCAGGGTCAGCGGGATCGGCGGCGGAGGACGGCGAGTCTGGTCGGTCGCGGTCACCGGGCGACGGGTTGCGCGCGCTTCGGCGCTGGCGGTTTCGCGGTGGCCTCAGCCGTGGGATCGGGCTTCTTCGTTGTAGCCTTCTTGGCCGGTGGCTTCTGTCCGATCGGAGTCGGAAAGGCTTGCGGCGCCGAAGAGGTGGGTTTCGGAGCAGGCTTCGCCGCGACGCCCTGCGCCGGAGCGGTGGGCTGCGTGCCGCGGATCGCCGGTGCGGGCTGCGCCAGCGTGCCGCCGGCTGCGGGTGCAGCAACAGCAGCAGCAGCAGGTGCAGCAGCGGGGGTGGTGGCGACGTTATTTTTCTTCTTCGGTTTCTTGCCGGCCGTTCGCGGCTCCTCGGCCGGTACCGAACCCTTGCTTGCCCCGAGGAACACTTCGACGGTCGGCGTCGGCGGGTTGTAATCGCCCAGCAGCGCCGCGGGCTTGGTGTTGGCGGTACGCAGGCTCGACAGCATCACAGCCTGCGGAGAATTCGGGTCGAGGCCGGGCGGCAGCGCGGTTTCCGCCTCGTCTTCGAGGTCTTCGGATTCGCGGGCCGGGCGCTTGCGCTTCTTACCGCAGATTTCCTCGCGCAGATTCGGCGGGGCGGCATTGATCGGCTGCAACGTGTCGACGGTCCCGATCGACGGCGTGAGCCAGGAGAAGCCGCCGGTCGAAAATCCACGCTCCAGCATTTGCGCGACCTTGACCGCGCGCACGCCGCCGGAGGGGGCGCCCAGCATCACCGCGATCAGCCGCCGGCCATTGCGCTTGGCCGTGACCACCACGTTGAATCCGGACGCGCAGATGAACCCGGTCTTCAATCCGTCGGTGCCGGGATAGCGGCCGAGCAGCGAGTTGTAATTGCGCATGATGCGCTTGCCGTATTTGATTGCCGAGATGTTCCAATAGCGATCGTATTCCGGCAATTCGTTGTAGACCGCGCGCGCAAGGATCGCCTGGTCGCGTGCCGAGGTCACCTGTTCGTCAGCCGGCAGGCCGTTCGGATTGACGTAGGTGGTCTGCGTCATTCCGAGCCGCGCGGCGGCCTGGTTCATTTCCTCGGCAAACGCCGCAATCGAGCCCGACACGCCTTCGGCCAGCGTCACCGACATGTCGTTGGCGGACTTGACCATGATGGTCTTCAGCGCGTTATCGACGGTGATTTTCGAGCCGACCTTGAAGCCCATCTTGGTTGGGGCCTGCGCCGCCGCGTTCGGGGTCACGGTGAGAAGCGTATCGAGCGACAGCCGTCCGGCCTTGACCGCCTTCAGCGTCACATAGGCGGTCATCACCTTTGTGACCGACGCCGGATACCAGGGATGGGCGCCATTCTCGTTGTGCAAGATCCGGCCGGTATCGGCCTCGATCAGCAGCATGGCCTGAGCCGAAGCGCGGTCGGGCGACAGCGCGATAAGGGCGCCGGCAGCGAGGCCGAGAACAAGCGGGACTGAACGGAAGAGGGCCGAATTTCCAAAAGTCACGAGCAAAGGTCCGGTTTCTGGTTTCGGCCCATCGGAAGGAACCTAAGGTGGTGATTTGCCGGCAACTTACGCCGAACCCGCCCCCGAACGCAAAGTAGAAGGCCCGGAACCGCCGGTTTTTTGCTACCGTGTGCTTGCACATCCACCAAGAAAGCGACCAAAGTTCGACCATTGAAACGGGGACCGCGCATGACCGCCTGTATCGTCGGCTTTGCCCACAGCCCGTTCGGCAGGCTCGATGCCGAGACCGTCGAAAGCCTGATCGTGCGGGTCGCGACCGATGCGATGGCCGATGCTGGCGTCGAGCCCCGGGAGGTCGACGAGATCGTGCTCGGCCATTTCAACGCGGGCTTCTCGCCGCAGGACTTCACCGCTTCGCTGGTGTTGCAGGCCTCGCCGGATCTCCGCTTCAAGCGGGCGACGCGGGTCGAGAATGCCTGCGCCACCGGTTCGGCCGCGGTCCATCAGGGGCTCAAAAGCATCGAGGCCAAGCAGGCACGCATCGTGCTGGTCGTCGGTGTCGAGCAGATGACAACGACACCGGGTCCCGAGATCGGCAAAAATCTGCTCAAGGCATCCTATGTGCGCGACGAGGCCAATATCGAAGGCGGCTTTGCCGGCATCTTCGGCAAGATCGCGGGGCTGTATTTCCAGAAATACGGCGACCAGTCCGATGCGCTGGCCATGATCGCGGCCAAGAATCACAAGAACGGGGTCGGCAACCCTTACGCGCAATTGCGAAAGGATCTCGGCTTCGACTTCTGCCGCAAAGTGAGCGACAAAAATCCGTTCGTCGCGGGTCCGCTCAAGCGCACCGATTGCTCGCTGGTGTCGGATGGCGCCGCCGCGCTGGTGCTGGCCGATGTCGAGACCGCGCTCCGGCTCGACAAGGCGATCGCGTTCCGTGCTGCGCAGCACGTGCAGGATTTCCTGCCGATGGCGAAGCGCGACATTCTCAAATTCGAGGGCTGTTCGCTGGCCTGGAAACAGGCGCTGGCCCAGGCCGGTATCGCGCTCACCGATCTGTCCTTCGTCGAGACCCATGACTGTTTCACCATCGCCGAACTGATCGAATACGAGGCGATGGGTCTGGTACCGGAGGGGCAGGGGGCGCGCGCGATTGCCGAGGGCATCACCCAGAAGGATGGCAGGCTGCCGGTCAATCCGTCGGGCGGGCTGAAGGCGAAGGGGCACCCGATCGGCGCCACCGGCGTTTCGATGCATGCGCTGACCGCGATGCAGCTTCTTGGCACCGCCGGCGACATCCAGGTGAAGGATGCAAAGCTCGGCGGCATCTTCAACATGGGCGGCGCCGCGGTCGCGAATTACGTCAGCATTCTGGAGCGGATCAGGTAGCCGGGATTGTGTCCCGGGCGCGGCGCAGCGTGTAACGGTGCGCCGCAGAACCGGGGCCTATCGACATTATTTCTGTGATTCAAATGGGTCCCGGCTCAGCAGCGCACCATTCCGCTTCGCTGCATGTTGCGCCGCGTCCGGGACACGAGCGTTGCGCACGTGGATCACTCCGCTGCGTCCTCCGCCTTCTTCTCCGCGACCAGGTATTGCGAGCGCGCCAGCTCCTCAAAGGCGCCGCCGCGCGCCACCAGTTCGCTGAAGCTGCCGCTTTCGACTACGCGCCCGTCCTTGAAGACGAGAATGCGGGTGGCGTTGCGGATGGTCGCGAGCCGGTGCGCGATCACGAAGGTGGTGCGGTCCTTCATCACCTCGTCGAGCGCGGCCTGCACCTTGACCTCGGTGGTGGCATCGAGCGCCGAGGTGGCTTCGTCGAGGATCAGGATCGGCGGATTCTTCAGCAGCGCGCGCGCGATCGACAACCGCTGGCGTTCGCCACCCGACAGGAAACGGCCGCGCTCGCCGACCACCGCATTCAGCCCGTCCGGATTGCGTTCGACGAAGTCGAAGGCCTGCGCACGCCGCAAGGCCTCCATCATCTCCTCGTCGGTCGCATCCGGCTTGCCGGTGGTGAGGTTCTCGCGGATCGAGCGGTTGAACAGCAGCACTTCCTGGAACACCACGCCGATATTGCGTCGGAGCGCCGTGAGCTTCATCTCGCGCAGGTCGATATCGTCGATGGTGATGCGCCCGGATTGCGGATCGAACACGCGATGCAGGAGCGCCAGCGCGCTGGTCTTTCCGGCTCCGGTCGGTCCGACCAGCGCGATCACTTCGCCGGGCTGAGCGGTGAAGGACAGGTCGGCGATGGCGGCTCGCTTGCCGTCATAGGAAAAGGACACATTGTCGAATTCGACCCGTCCGGTCAGGCGGCCGGGATCGATCGCATGCGGGGCGTCGCGCACCGCCGGCACGGTATCGAGCACATCGAAGAATTCCTGCAGCCGCGGCGCCACCATGAAGACGCTGTTGATGAACCCCGCGACCTGCTCCAGCCGGCCGACCAGCATGGTGGCGAAGCTCATGAACATGACGATCTCGCCGATGGTGGTGAGACCCTGGAAAAACAGCCAGGTGCCGACGATGAAGATCGCCAGCAGCGTGACCGTGGTCGAGGCGCGCGTCAGCACCGTCATGATCGCCCACCACGACAGCACCGGCATCTGCGCGCCGAGCAGCCGCTCGACCACCATGCGAAGGCCCATCACCTCGGCTTCGATGCGCGCGAAGCTCTGCACCAGCGCGACATTGCCGAGCGCGTCGGAGGCGCGTTCGGCGAGGTCGGAATAGTATTTCTCCACCGAGGCCTGCAATTCGCCGGTCTTGTGCAGGACGTAGGTGGTCAGCGCCGCGAACACCGTGCACAGCACGATCAGCAGCGATGCAAGCCGCCAGTTCAGGTAGAGCGACAGCGGCAGCAGAATGATCAGCGAGACCAGGGCTGCGAGGTTCTCGCGAAAGAAGGATAGCCAGAGGCCCCAGAGCGAATCGGTGCCGGTCAGCATCACCTTCATCAGCCGGCCGGAATGCGAGCCGCCGTGATAGGCAAGCGGTAGTTGCAGGACGTGCTCGAAATAGTCCGACAGCACGGCCTGCCGGCGCCGGTGCGACAGCCGGTCGGCATGCAGCGCGATGAACACGCCGCAGATGATGGTGAAAAGACCAAATCCGGCCCAGGCCAGGAGCAGGGGCAGCAGCGCGCTGAATGTCAGCGATTCGGCGCCGGCCTTCTGCGAGCCTGCGAGGGCATCGATGATCCGGCCGAACAAGACCGGCTCGGCAAACATGGCGGCGGACAGCGCCAGATTGGCAAACGCCAGAAACCAGCCAAGCCTGGCTTCGGGACCGAGCAGCAGCAAAACGCGGCCGTAGAGGCGAAACAGGTTCATCGGATTGGGTCCGGGGTGCCGGCCGCCAGCGATAACGACACCGTGACAGGATTTGGCATTATCTTACTACCATTTGCGCTTTTGGAGCGTGGCGCGGGATTGCAGCCCCACTTTGGAAGGGTAATAAACTACATCTCGTAGCAGTATTACCAACGGCACGATGACAAAGGGCGCGGCTGACCCGCGAAGCGGCCAACAAGCCCACCAACGATAAAAACCAAAAGACTTGGCGAATGATCAATATCCCCACCGAATTGCTGCGCACGCTTGTCGCAGTCGTCGACTTTCGTTCGTTTACCCGAGCGGCGAATTCACTTGGCGTAACACAACCGGCGGTCAGCGCTCAGATCAAGCGCCTGCAAACGCTGCTTGATTGCGAAGTTTTCGACAAGAGCGCGCCCGGCGTGACCCTGACCCCGAGCGGGGACCTGGTCGTCAATTACGCCCGGCGGATGCTCAGCATCAACGATCAGATCGTTGATCTGTCGGCACCGCGGCTTGGCTCGCGCGCGCTGCGGATCGGCATGCCCGGCGATTTCCTGACGCCGCTCTTGCCGCGGATTCTGACAGAAATCCGAAGGAAGCATCCCGATATCCGGCTGTCGCTGCGCACCGAATTATTCGACATGATGTCGCGCGATTTGCGCCAGGGCGATCTTAGCCTGTTGGTCGGCCTTTCCGAGACCCGGGTCGATCTCGACGCCCGACATCACTGGACCGAGCCGATGGCTTGGGTGCGCAGCCCGACCTTCACCCTCGATCCAAATGCTCCGGTGCCGCTGGTCACGCTCTCTGAAGGCTGGGCGCTCCATCGCGCCGCGGTCGCAGCCCTGACTCGGGCACAGCGCAGTTTTGAGGTGGTGTTCATCGGCCAAAGCAAGGCCGCCATTGTCGAGGCCGTGCGCCACGGCATGGGCGTTGCCGCGATCTCGGCCCGCCGCACGGACGTTCCGGGAATTGCGGTCTGGGAGGATGCGCCGTTGCCGCCTGTCGCACCGCTCTATTGCGGCATCTATCTCAGCGAGAGCGCCGACCGGCAGCAGCTCGAGAAAGTCGCGGATACGATCTTCGAGATCATCGGTCCGCAACCGGACTGCACCGAGGTGCAACATCCGGCGGATGCACTAGTCCAGATCTAGGATCGGACGGCGGTGTTTCCAATCGCCGTTTGACGTGGCCTCAGCGCGGTCAGTTCTGCGCGAAGCCCGAGCGCTGCGCCCAGCCGGTCATCCGCTGTTCCAGCACCGCCATCACCCAGTACATCACGATGCCGAGGATCGCGAGCGCGAGCAGGCCGGCGAAGATCAGCGGCACGTTGAACTGCGCCTGCGCCTGCAACATCAGGTTGCCGATGCCGTTATTCGACGCGACGCTCTCCGACACCACGGTGCCGACGAAGGCCAGCGTGATCGCGACCTTCAGCGAGCCGAAGAAATAAGGCAGCGAGCGCGGGATGCCCACTTTACGCATGATGTCGAGCTTGGAGGCCCCGAGCGCCTTCAGCACGTCCTCGAGCTCCGGCTCGATGGTGGCAAGGCCGGTCGCGACATTGACCACGATCGGGAAGAACGAGATCAGGAACGCGGTCAGCACCGCCGGGATGAAGCCGATGCCGAACCACAGCACCAGGATCGGCACCACCGCGACTTTCGGGATGGCGTTGAAGCCGATCATCAGCGGATAGATGCCGGCGTATATCGTGCGCGACCAGCCGATCACGAGGCCGAGCGCCAGTCCGAATCCGACCGCCATCAGGAATCCGACCATGGTGGCCTCCAGCGTGATCCACGAATTGCGCAGGATCGCCGGCCAGTAATCGATCGTCGCCTTGAACACCGCCGTCGGCGGCGGCAGGAAGAATTCCGGAATCTGAAATACGCGGCAGATGATTTCCCAGACGACGAACAGCCCGATGGTGAACACCCATGGCGCCAGCCGGACAAAGGTTTTCGAGCCGTTCATTGGCGGGCCTGATGGATGTGACCGCGCAAGTCATGCACGATATCGGCGAATTCCTTGGTGTAGGTGAGTTCCAGATCGCGCGGGCGCGGGAATTCGACCGTGCGCTCGACCACGATGCGGCCGGGCCGCTGCGACATCACGAAGATGCGGTCGGCGAGGAACACGGCCTCGCGCAAATCATGGGTGACCAGCACCACGGTGATCTTGCGCGCCGCCTGCAGGTCGCGGATCACGCACCACAGTTCTTCGCGGGTGAAGGCATCGAGCGCGCCGAACGGCTCGTCCAGCATCAGCAAATCCGGCTCGTGAATGAGCGCCCGGCACAGCGAGGTGCGTTGCTGCATGCCGCCGGACAATTGCCAGGGAAACTTGCTGCCGAAGCCGCCGAGGCCGACCGAAGCGAGCAGCTTCTCGGCGCGCTCGACATATTGCGCCTTGTTGCGGCGGATCTCGCGGCGATGCGGCTGCACAATCTCGAGCGGCAGCAGCAGATTGTCCAGGGTGGTGCGCCAGGGCAGCAGCGTCGGTGCCTGGAATGCCATGCCGGCGATCTTGAGCGGCTTGGTCACCTCGGCGCCGGCGACGCGGACCTGACCCGCGAACGGGAATTGCAGCCCGGTCGCGAGCTTCATCAGGGTTGATTTGCCGCAACCGGACGGGCCGACAACCGCGGCGAACTCGCCGCGGTTGATGTTGATGGTCAGATCCTCGACGGCGAGGACGCCGTCCGGGCCGGCATTCATCCCGCCGTAGCGGTGACTGACGCGGTCCAGCGATACGAAGCCTGGCTCCGTCATGCCCGTTGGCTCCCCCAAGCCGTCGTCAATGAACCGGCGAGCCGGCGTTACAGCTTGCGATCGGCCGCCGGCGGCAGGAATGACGGATCGAAGATCGCATCGCCCTTCAGCTTCGCGTTCTTGAAGTCATAGGTGATGGCGATCTGGTCGACCGACTTGTTGAGCCGGTCCATGTCGACGCCGCCGAAGCCGTTCGCCTTCACTTCAGGTGTCACGATATTGTCTCGCAGCGCCATCTGCAGGCGTTCGAGTTCGACCGGCTTCTTGGCCACGTCGTTGCGCTTGATCACCGAATCCACCGCCGTCTCGGGCGACTTCACGGTATCCTTCAGCCCCTTCAGGAAGGCATTGAGGAATTTCTTGACGACTTCCGGCTTCTCGGCGGCGAATTTCGGATTCACGATGATCGCGTTGCCGTACAGATTGACGCCATGGTCGGCCATCAGGATGACGGAAATGTCGTCGGCCGGAACGCCGCGGTCCTTCAGGTTGATGTAGGACGAGAACGAGAAGCCTGTGATGGCGTCCACCTGGCCGGCGGCCAGCATCGGCTCGCGCACCGGGAAGCCGACATTCTCGATCGTGACCTTTGACGGATCGATGCCATTGGCCTGGGTGAAGATCTTCCACTGCGCATAGGCGCCGTCCGGAGCCGGCGCGCCGAGCTTCTTGCCTTCCAGATCCTTCGGCTTGGTCACTCCGCGGCTCTTGCGCCCGACGATTGCGAAGGGAGGCTTATTGTAGACCATAAAGATGGCCTTGATCGGCACGTTCGGATTGGCGTCCCGGAACTTGATCAGCGAATTGATGTCGCCGAAGCCGATGTCGTAGGTGCCGGACGCGATACGGTTCAGCGGTTCGAGTGAGCCACCCGCCGTGTCGATGGTCACGTCGAGGCCTTCGGCCTTGTAATAACCCTTGTCGGCGGCGACCAGGAACGGTGCGGCCGGACCCTCGAACTTCCAGTCCAGCGTGAATTTCACCGGCGTTTGGGCGGACGCCGAACCGCAGGCCAGCAATGTTGCGACGGCGGCGGCGATGCCGCACTGCCGAATCCTCGACTCAACCTTACTCATTTTTGTTTCCTTTCCCGACTTCGTACTGCCTGGCTCTTGGCCTGGTAGACGGTATTTCACCTCTGGGGGACGCCCTCGGCCCTATTCACAGCAAAGAATATGCCGCCGGAAAGAGCAAGGTAGGAAGGTGCGGCACACGCTCCCTGCACAGGGTTGCTGCATATCGTGCCGAATTGGCAGGCAGGCTGCAAATGCCGATGCTGTGTGGGCGATTAAATCTCCTACATGAAGGGAGCGGAGGACCAGGACGATGGTGGGCCTTAACGATAACGGGACACGCGCGGCGCCGGCGCCACCCGCCTTCCGTGCGTCTTATGCCCCGCCGGACGAGGATTTCGCCGGGCGCTTCCTCGCGCACCAGCCGGCTCCTGAGGCAGAGCGCCGCATCGACGCACTCGCCACCCGGCTGATCGAGGCGATCCGGTCGCATGATGGCGGGCTTGGCGGGATCGAGGACTTCCTGCACGCCTATTCATTATCGACCCAGGAAGGGCTTGCGCTGATGGTGCTGGCGGAAGCCCTGCTGCGGGTGCCCGATGCTGAAACAACCGACCGGCTGATCGAGGACAAGCTGACCGGCCGCGACTGGTCGCATCCGGACCAGAAGGGCGACACGCTGCTGGTGGCGGCCTCGGCCTGGACACTCGGCATCTCGGCGCGGCTGATTACGCCCGGTCAGACCCCTGAAAACATCATCGAGAGCCTCACGCGCCGCCTAGGCCTGCCGGCGCTGCGGCTCGCGACCCGCCAGGCGATGCGGCTGCTCGGATCGCATTTCGTCCATGGGCAGACCATCGAGGAGGCGCTGCACCGGGCGGTCTCCGATCCGGAGCACCGCTATTCCTTCGATATGCTCGGCGAAGGCGCTCGCACCGCGAAAGATGCCGTGCGATATTTCCAGTCCTACGCCCATGCGATTGACGAGATCGGCAAGTCCTCGAACGCGACCAGCCTGCATGAGCGGCCCGGCATCTCGGTGAAGCTGTCGGCGTTGCATCCGCGATACGAGGCGGTGGCGCAGGATCGTGTGATCCGCGAGCTTGGGCCGCGGTTGCTGGAGCTGGCGCGCAAGGCGAAGCATTTCGACCTTCCGTTCACGGTCGATGCCGAGGAGGCCGACCGCCTGGAATTGTCGCTCGCGGTGATCGGCGACGTGCTGCACGATCCGAGTCTGGCAGGCTGGGACGGCTTTGGGCTGGCGGTGCAGGCCTATCAGAAGCGGGCACCGGCGGTGATAACCTGGCTGAACGACACGGCCGAGGCGCTGTCGCGCCGGCTGATGGTGCGCCTGGTCAAGGGCGCCTATTGGGACACCGAGGTCAAGCGGGCGCAGGAGCGCGGGCTTGCCGATTATCCGGTGTTTACCCGCAAGGCGATGACCGACCTCTGTTACATGGATTGCGTCTCGCTTCTGCTGAGAGCGCGTCCGCGTCTCTATCCGCAATTTGCCACCCATAACGCGCTCACGGTCGCCAGCGTGATCGAGATGGCCGGCGGCGTGGCCGATTACGAATTCCAGCGTCTGCACGGCATGGGCGTCGAACTCTACGATGCGCTGCGCACGGATTACCCTGACGTTGATTGCCGCGTCTATGCGCCGGTCGGCGGGCATCGCGATCTGCTCGCCTATCTGGTGCGGCGACTTCTGGAGAACGGCGCCAACACCTCGTTCGTCTCGGTCTCGGCCGATCCGAATATTCCGATCGAGACCATTCTGATGCGGCCGCGTCAATGGATCGCATCGGTCGCGCATGCGCGGCATCCGAAAATTCCGCTGCCGCGCGATCTCTATGCGCCGGAGCGGAAGAATTCGCCGGGCATGGAATTCGGCGACAGCGCGGCCTTGCGCGACCTGCTGACCGATATCGCGGAGGCGAAGCCTGTCCGTGCGGCAAATTCCATTGTCGGTGGCAAGGAACGCGATGGCATCAAGCGGGCGGTACTCTCGCCTTCATCCGGCGGCTCGATCGGCGAGGTGGCCGAGGCCGACGAGGCGGTTGCACACGATGCGATGACCGCAGCTCAGAAAGGGTTCGTACGTTGGTCCGCGACCCCGGTCGAAGAACGCGCACGCATTCTCGATCACGCCGCGGACCTGCTCGAACAGCGCCGCGGCGCGTTCATTGCGCTGCTGCAGACGGAGGGCGGCAAAACGCTCGACGATTGCGTCGCCGAGTGGCGCGAAGCGATCGACTATTGCCGCTATTACGCCGCGCAGGCGCGCCAGACGCTTATGCCGCAAATGATGCCCGGCCCGACCGGCGAGAGCAATGAATTGCGCTATCGCGGTCGCGGCGTGTTCGTCTGCATCGCGCCATGGAATTTCCCGCTGGCGATCTTTCTCGGCCAGGTGACTGCGGCGCTCGCCGCAGGCAACACGGTGGTGGCGAAGCCCGCCGAGCAGACGCCGCTTGTTGCCTGTCAGGCGGTGAGGCTGCTGCATGACGCCGGAGTTCCGGCTTCGGCTCTGCAATTGGTGCTGGGCGACGGCAAGACCGGTGCGGCTCTCGTCGCGGACACGCGGGTCGCGGGTGTGGCTTTCACTGGATCGACGGACGTCGGCCGCATCATCAACCGCGCGCTGGCGGCCAAAGAGGGGCCGATCGCGCCGTTCATCGCCGAGTCCGGCGGCATCAATGCGATGATCGTGGATGCGACTGCGTTGCCCGAACAGGTGACGGACGATGTGGTTGGCTCGGTCTTCCGTTCAGCGGGGCAGAGATGTTCGGCGCTGCGGCTGCTCTGCGTGCAGGAGCATGTGGCGGACCACATCTTTGACATGGTGGCAGGAGCGGCGGCAACGCTCACGCTCGGTGACCCGGGCGATCCCGCGACCCATGTCGGCCCGGTGATCGACCAGGAGTCGAAAGAGCGGCTGGACGGCTGGATCGCCAAACATGAAAAGCGCGTCCGCTATCGTTGGGACATGGATCACGCGCTGCCTGCCAACGGATTGTTCGTGCCGCCCACCATCATCGAGTTGCAGCACGCATCCGACCTGCAGGAGGAGGTGTTCGGGCCGATCCTGCATGTCGTGCGCTTCCGCGCGCATGAATTATCCAAGCTGCTCGACGAGATCGAAAGCAACGGCACCGGCCTGACGCTCGGCATTCACTCGCGCATCGATGCGCGCGTGAACGAGATCGCGAACCGGCTTGCCAACGGCAACGTGTATGTGAACCGCAACATGATCGGCGCGGTGGTCGGCACCCAACCGTTCGGCGGCACGCGGCTGTCCGGCACCGGACCGAAAGCGGGCGGGCCCAACTATCTGCGGCGCTTCGCGACCGAGCAGGTGATTGCGATCAACACCGCGGCGTCGGGCGGTAATGCGAGTTTGCTCGCAGTCGAGGAGTGAGGCAGGTGATCGCGATCAACGACGCGCCGGGCTGTAGGTAGCGCGCTAGACCGCGGGTTTGGTGAGTCTGACGGCAAGCGGCCATGTAAGGGCTATGGCGCATGCGGCGCTGCCAAAGAACACCAGCAGGCTGATCGGAGCATTGATCCGGTCGGTTGCCAGACCGATTCCGATGGCGATAGCCAAGCCAACAGCAAGAAGGACGACGTAAGTCACGACGAGCGTGAGGCCTTGCATTTTTCGTCTCCACAAATGAAAAGCCCCGCCGAAGCGGGGCCAAATTTCGAGCGGATCAGGCGCCGGATTTCGCTGTGCCGGCTTGCGGATCGCGGACCATCAGGTCCTTGGCGCCGGTCTGTCTTACGTCACGCTCCGCAGCCGTGCGGGCCGTCCCGCTCATTTCCCTGTCGCCAACCACCACATGCCAGTTGAAGTCGGCCGCGTCCTGTTTGGTCATGATTGCTATTGTCCGCTGTGTTCGCGCCGGCAGTCGGCGCTCCTGTAGGTCGCCCACGCGATCGAACGTATCGATCACGGAGGCGAGGCCATCGATGGCGGGAGCGCGCGCTACTCTCAGTCACCGGAGGTTGCCAAAGGCGAAATCGAGCGCGGTGATGACTTTATATAGGCGCTTGTGAGCGATGTTTCGAGGCCTTTCATGACCGCGACCCAGGCAAAGGACAAAAAGGAACCTTTTACGGTCTCCTGCTTCGGGCTGACGGCGCCATGCCGACGAGCCGTTCATTACGGAATCATGGCGTTTGCATTACCAAAACATAATTCCCCGCTCCCTCCCATCGCAGGCGCCGCAACGTTAAATCCTGTTTCGACAGCATCGTTTGGATGATCGAGTCGAGGTGAGAACAAGAGCTGCAATCGGCGCCTGAGCGCGGCGCGTGCCGCGGTCGCTGATCCAGGTGCGATTCTTGCGGCATCATCCCGAAACACCGCTGCGATGCCTGGCTTCCAAGCCTGCAGCAGCGCGACTGGTAAACCGGCGGGACAAAGCCGGATATTTCGACTGCACAGCCCGGTGGGTCACTCCTGCCGGGCCTTTTTTCTCATGGGTCCGATTTTCTGGAGCGGTCATAATTCCTTAACGCTGGTTGAAGGGTTTGACGCTATTGTCGTTTCATGAGTGATTCGCTCGATCGGCTGCATAAATCGGTGTTCGCCCTGCAGAAGGGCGATCCGCAAACGTCGCGTACCGCGCGGCTGATGCGCTCCGGCCGCGCCAAGATCGCCAAGAAAATGGCGGAGGAGGCGGTCGAGGTTGTGGTCGACGTGATGCGCGGCGATCGCGAGGCTGCCGTGCGGGAGAGCGCCGATCTCCTGTATCACCTCGTCGTGCTCTGGGCCGATGCTGGCATTCGCCCGCAGGACGTATGGGCCGAAATGGACCGGCGCGAGCGGCTGCTCGGGATTGCCGAAAAGCCGCCGAAAACCCTGTCGCTGGAGCAGGTTCCTGCCGCGGCGACCGCGGCCGTGCGACGAAAAGTGGTCGCGCTGGAAGCCCGCCGCATTCCCAAGCGCGGCCGTTCCGGCTATTGATCCGGCCCCTCTGGCCGGGCGCCAATCGGGTCTCCCCGCCTTGCGGCTCGATCATGACCGAAGGCGGGACGTCCGATTTCGGCGGCCGTCTCATCGATAGGATAATCATGCTCCGCCGGATGTATGACTGGTGCGTCGCGGCCTCCTATCGCCCGGCCGCGAAGTGGATCCTGGGGATGGTCTCGTTCATCGAGAGCTCGTTCTTCCCGATCCCGCCGGATGCCATGCTGATCCCGATGTCGCTGGCGCGGCCGGACAAGGCCTATTCCTATGCATTCCTGTGCACCTGGACCTCGGTCGCCGGCGCCGTGCTCGGTTATGCGATCGGGGCATTGCTGTTCGACTCGGTCGGACAATGGGTGATTTCGGCCTATGGCCTCACGGACAAGGTCGACGTCTTTATCGGGCAATATGCGAAATGGGGCGTCTGGATCATCCTGCTGGCGGGCTTCACGCCGATTCCTTTCAAACTCATCACCATCACGTCCGGGTTCGCCGGATATAACCTGCTGCTTTTCGTTGTTTTTTCGATTATCGCGCGCGGCGCGAGGTTCTTTTTGGTGGCCTTTCTGCTGCATCGCTATGGCGACCGCGCCCGCACCATGATCGAGGAGCGACTCGAAGTTTTGACGGCGGTTGCGGCGGTGCTGGGCGTCGCCGGGCTGGCCTTCGCCATGTATTATTTCTGACGATTTCCGAAGCGGTTTTACAGGGGTTTTCGGCCGCGACCTCATTTTCGCCATTCAGGCATTACAAAAGCCGGATCGGCGACGCTGCAGCAGCGTGCTATTGTTTCGATGGCACCTGCATCCGAGACGGGGACCTTGGATCGCGCAATGGCCAGAGCGATAACGACAGGACGACGCGACTGCGCGCCCGCATGTGTCGGGCTGTTGACGCTGTGCGCCGCGGCGTGGCTGGTTGCGCATCCGAGTTTCGCGCAGGCTCCGCAGCCGCAGGCGGCTCCAGCCGGCGCTCCGTCATCCGAGCAAGTCCAGCCGGAGGCGCCGCGCAAGCCTGAGGGCTTTTTCGATGCGTTCGGGCGCTGGTCGCGAGACGTTAAGGCTAAGGTCGACGCGGCCAACGCCAAGTGGCGTGCCAGCGTCGAGGAAACCAATGCGAAGCTGAAAGCCAGTACCGACGAGACCAATGCCAAGCTGAGGCAAAGCGTCGAAGAGAACAACGCGAAGTGGCGCGAGCTTGGCGCCAAGTCCGAAAAGGCCGCGAAGGACGCCGCGGTCGCCCAGAAGGAGGCCGCCGAGGCTTTCAAGAATCTCGCCAATACGCGGGTGATCGAGGGCCGTCAGGTCTGTGAGCCCGCGGCCAATGGTTCGCCCGATTGTCAGGCCGCCGCCGAAGTGATCTGCAAGGGCAAGGGCTTCGCGATCGGCAAAAGCGCCGACATCACCACGACCCGCAAGTGCTCGGCGCGAGCACTCTTGGAGCGCGACGACAGCCAGTGCCGCACCGAGACGGTGGTGATCAAGGCGGCCTGCCAGTAGCGGCGTTGTCATTGAAGGCTTGACCCGGCTATCCAACACGCGAAAAGGACGGGTGCGCGTCGTAGGCGGAGCGAAGCCGTCCGGTTCTGACGGCTATGCCCGCGACTGATCGCGGTCGGGAGGACCATCCGTGAATTTGTATGCCAAGCTCACCGAACGGGAAGCCGCCGGGCGACCGATCCGCATCGGTCTGATCGGTGCCGGCAAGTTCGGCACCATGTTTCTGACGCAGGTGCGCCGCACCCCCGGCATGCATCTCGTGGGACTGGCCGACCTCGACATATCGCGCGCGAAGAGTCAGCTAGCTGCGGCAGGCTGGGACGCCGCGCAATATTCCGCAACCTCGCTAGGCGACGCGCTCAAGAGTCGCACGACCGTCGTGACCGACGACGCGGACGCGCTGATCGCCTGCCCCGAGATCGATGTGATCGTCGAGGCCACTGGCGATCCGAAGACCGGCATCCGCTTCGCGCTTGCTGCCATCGAACACGGCAAGCATATCGTGATGGTCAATGTCGAAGCCGACGCGCTGGCGGGTCCGCTGCTGGCCCGCAAGGCGCGCGCCGCCGGCGTGGTTTACAGCCTGGCATGGGGCGATCAGCCGGCGCTGATCTGCGAGCAGGTGGACTGGGCACGCGCCTGCGGCTTCAAGGTGATCGCGGCCGGGAAGGGTACTCGCTACCACCCGAGCTATCATCGTTCCAATCCGGATACGGTATGGGAGATTCTCGACAAGTATCTGAAGATCGACGATCGCGCTTCGATCAATCCGAAGATGTTCAACTCCTTCATCGACGGCACCAAGTCCGGCATCGAGATGACGGCGGTCTGCAATGCCACCGGTCTGGTGCCGCAGACGCGGGGCCTGAGCTTTCCGCCGGCGAGCCGATTCGAACTGGCCGATATCTGCAAGCCCAGGGCTGAAGGCGGTGCAATTGAGATGGCGGGCGTCACGGAAGTGGTGTCTTCGGTCGATCGTGAGGAGCGCGATGTGCCGCATCATCTGGCGATGGGCACATTCGTGGTGTTCGAGGGCGAGAGTGCGTATGCGCGGCAATGCTTCCGCGAATATCACCTGATGCCGGACACGAGCGGCCGTTACGCGGCGTTGTACCGGCCCACCCATATGATCGGGCTTGAATTGGGTATTTCAGTTGCGTCGGTGGCGCTGCGCGGCGAGCCGACCGGCGCGCCGGTGGATTTTCTGTCCGATGTGGTCGCGACCGCAAAGCGCGATCTGAAGGCCGGCGAGATGCTGGACGGGGAGGGCGGCTTCTGCGTCTGGGGCAAGCAAATGCCGGCGCAAGCGTCGCTCGATGCCGGCTGTCTGCCGCTCGGGCTCGCGCATCAGGTGCGGCTCAAGCGCGACATTGCGGAGGGCGCGGTTTTGCAATGGAGCGATGTGGATTACGACTCCGCAGACCCTGCCGTCCGCGTGCGCCGTGAGATGGAATCAGCATTCGGCCGCCGCAATACGGCGGCCGAAGCCTGATGACGGTCGATCTCAAAGACGCTTAACTTTAGCGACAACGCCGGACCGACCGGACAACCACGGTGCCGTTTGGGCGCACGGTGCGCTGCTGGACCACCCGGCAACGCGGACCGACCGCGGGACCGCAAACCCGGCGGGTGCGAAACACGACCCGGCCACCCGGCCGCACCACTCTGGTTCGCACCACGCGGCAGGCGACATCCTCGATGTGATCGGGTGCAACAATAGTCTTGTCGAAGCGCGCGTGCGCCGGTGGCGTAACGAAGGTTGCTGCCGCGATTGCGGCGGCGGCGCCAAGGGTGGCCAGAACGAGTCGCATCCAGGGATTCTCCGTTTCCGTTTTGACCGTCCGGTAATGCGGGGACGCGACAATCCGTTCCGGGGGAACCCGATTTCGGCTCAATCGATCTTGATGGCGCCGTCGATCTCGTGGGTCAGGCCGAGCGGCGCGATGGTCAGCACCACGCGCGCCGGCAACGGCGTATTGCCCTTCATTTTGCCACTGGCGACGGCGTCGCGCACGGCCTTTTCGATCTCGCGCTGCGACGTAACGCCGACTTCCTTGAGGAATTTGCGAATCGAGTTGTTGAGGGCGTCTTCATTCATGGCGGCATTCTCCAGTTTAACGGGTAGCTTAGACTTGCCGTGTGCAATCCGCTATGAGCTTGCACCGCGGCGGGATAGAGGCGGCACCTGAAGATGGCGATTGTGGACGAACCGATGATGGCGGGCACGGGGCGGCCCTGGCGGCGCAGCATTGCCGCCAAGCTGCTGGTTGCCTTCGTCGTGATCGCGGCTCTGACCGCGATTGCGGCCCTTGTCGCCGTCCTGCAATTCAGCCGGATCGAAGCGGCGATGGAGCGGCTAACGGAAGAAAGCCTGCCGGAGGTCAAATTCGCGCTGGCGGTGGAAAGCAATGCGCGCGCCATCGCAGCGGATGGTGCGCGGCTCGCAGGTGCGACGTCCGAGGCGCAGCGCTTTGCCCGCATGAGCGACGCGACGGACCGGGTCGGTCAGCTCTGGTCGGCCTTGTCGCGATTGCGCGATGCGACCAATGACGAGGCCGCGATCGAGAAATTGCAGCCACTGATCGCGCAGCTCGATGGGCAGATCGGCCAGCTCGAGCGCAACGTGCGCGAGCGGATTTCCGTCGCGTCCGCGCTCGACAACGCCATCGCCCGGCTGACCCGGGACAGCTCCGAACTCGCCGAGCGCCTGTTGCTGCTGCCGCGGCAGCCGGATCAGCTGCAACTGGCGATCAACGGACTGCGCGGCGACACCTACCGATCCGTCGGCGTGCTCTACCGCGCGGCAACCGCGAGCGATGCAACGGCGGTGGCCACGGGTCAGAAACAGTTCGACGAGATCAGGGAGCGGTTCGAGGGCGGTCTCGGCTTCATGATGGCCGATACCTCATTTGATCGCGCTGAAGCCGAAGCCATCAACAAGGTAGCGAGATCCGTGCTCTCACTGGGGTCCGGCGCCGGCGGAATTTTCGCGTTGCGGACATCCGATCTCGAAGAGCGTGCGGCCGCCGAGGTCTTGCAGCTTGGACTCGAAAAAGCGGCCGAGGATATGCAGACCCAGGTTTCGGCGCTGGTCGCCCATGTCGAGGCGGTGGCTGCGGAAACCACCGCCGCCACCAACAACGCGCTCGACAATACCCGGTTCTGGCTGCTTGGCATTTCGCTGCTCAGTCTTGTCGTCGCCGTGTTCGTGGCCTGGCTGTTCGTGCAGCGCTCGGTGATCGCACGATTGCAACAGGTCACGACTGCTATGCTTGCGGTGGCAAGCGGACGCCTCGACACGCCGTTGCCACCGATCGGTTCGGACGAACTCGGCGATATGGGCCGGGCGCTGCTGGTGTTCCGCGAGAATGCGCGCGATATCCGCAATGCACGCGAAGAGGCTGAGGCCGCGCGCCATCAGGCGGAAGCCGCCTCACGGACCAAATCCGCCTTCCTCGCCAATATGAGCCATGAATTGCGGACGCCACTGAACGCCATCATCGGCTACAGCGAAATCCTGCGCGAAGATGCGCAGGACCGCGGCGACAACGCGAGCGAGGGCGATCTGGTCAAGATCGAAACCGCCGGCAAGCATCTGCTCGGGCTGATCAACGACATCCTCGATCTGTCGAAGATCGAAGCCGGCCGCATGGATCTGCATCTCGAAGAGGTCGATCTCAATCGGCTGGTAGCTGAGGTCCGGATGCTGGTGACGCCGCTGATGGACAAGAACGGCAACCGTCTCGAGGTCGAGATACCCGCCGATATCGGAGCCATGCGGGTGGACCTGGTCAAACTGAAGCAGAGCCTGCTCAATCTGCTCAGCAACGCCGCGAAATTCACCAAGGGCGGACTGGTCAAGCTCTCGATCGGAAAAGCGACCTCCGACCAAGGGCCGACGACGTTCACCTTCGCGGTCTCCGATTCCGGAATCGGCATGAACGACGAGCAGGTCGCCCGGCTGTTCCAGGCCTTCACCCAGGCCGACGCCTCGACCACGCGCAATTACGGCGGCACCGGACTCGGCCTCACCATCTCCAAGCATTTCTGCACCATGCTGGGTGGCGACATCACGGTGACGAGCACGCCCGGCAAGGGCTCGACGTTCACCATCACTTTGCCGGATGGCGGCAAGGGCGTGGTGACGCCGCGGATCGAGATGGGCGCTATGGCCGCCGACGGCGATCTCACCGGCAGGAGCGTGCTGATCGTCGACGACGATCCGACCGTGCATGACGTGCTGCGCGCGACCATCGCGAAGGAAGGCTATCGGCTGCTGCACGCCTATGACGGCGCGCAGGCGCTGGAACTGGCGCGCAGCGAAAAGCCGGACGTGATCACCCTCGACGTGATGATGCCGAAGCTCGACGGCTGGAGCGTGCTCGGCAAGCTGAAATCCGACCCGGTGCTGGCGCCGATCCCGGTGATCATGCTGACCATCGTCGACGAGCGCACCATGGGCTATTCGCTGGGCGCGTCCGAATACATGACCAAGCCGGTCGACCGCAATCGCCTGATCGAATTGTTACGCCGTTTCGCCGCGACAACGCGTGAGGCGGTGGTTCTGGTGGTCGACGATTCCGAGGACGTGCGTGCGGTGGTACGGGCAACGGTGGAGAAGGCTGGTCTGAAGACAGTGGAAGCCGAGAACGGTCAGGCCGCGCTCGATTGGCTGAAAAAGAACCCGGCGCCCGCGCTGGTGCTGCTCGATCTGATGATGCCGGTGATGGACGGCTTCATGTTCCTCGAGCAGGTCAAGCATGTCCCGGCGCTTGCACAGGTGCCGATCGTGGTGCTGACCGCAAAGGATCTGACCGAAGACGAACGCCGCGTGGTCAACGAACGCACCCTGCTGGTGCTGACCAAGGGCGCGCAGCCGCTGTCCTCGCTCGGCTCGGCGCTCGCCGCCATCGCGCGGCGGCCGGCGGAAAAGGCGGCGAAATGAGATACCTCGTTTCAACCCGGTCCTCTCCCGTTTAGGGAAAGGAAGTTGATCACCGTGACTTTCGCAAAGTGAACCCTGCAATGCCAAAGATTCTTCTCGTCGAAGACAATGAAATGAACCGGGACATGCTGTCGCGCCGGCTGTTGCGCAACAATTTCGAGGTCGTGATGGCCGTGAACGGGCAGGAAGGCGTCGACATGGCAAAGAGCGAGCGGCCGGACCTTATCCTCATGGACATGAGTCTGCCGGTGATGGATGGCTGGGCCGCGACGCGCACCATCAAGGCCGACGAAGCGACCAGGTCGATCCCGGTCATCGCGTTGACCGCGCATGCGATGGAATCCGATCGCGAACAGGCGATGCAGGCCGGTTGCGACGATTTCGATACCAAGCCGATCGAATTGCCGCGGCTGCTTGGAAAGATCAACGCGCTCCTGCCGAAATGAGTGACCGATCGGATAGCGAGAGCGCTCGCCTGCACAACGCCCTGCGCGCGCATCTGCGTCAGGAATTCGTGGCGCCGGCAGCCGCCATCGTTGGCTTCGCCGATATCGTGATCGAGGACGCCGAACGCGCGGGGCTCACGGACTACGCCGCCGATCTCGACCGCATCAGGAGTGCGGGCCTGAGCCTGCAGGCGCTACTCGACGAGGTGTTGCAGCAGACCGGTGAGGTCGACGACGTCCACGGCTACCGGACCAAGCTGCGGCACGATCTGCGCACCCCGATCAATGCCGTGAAGGGCTATGGCGAGATGATCGTGGAGGATGCGCGCGACAGCGGTAACGTTTCGCTGTTGCCCGACCTCGAGAAGCTGCTCGCCGCGGCGGACGGCATCCTGGAGCGGATCGACGCGCTGGTGGCATTCTCCGGCGATGCCTCGCTTGACCAGGCGCAACCGTCCTACGCCGATGCTTCGCGGGTGGTCGACGCCCTGCGCGGTTCCGAGCCCGCGGCCGCGCAGCAGACGATCGCAGGCCAGATCCTGGTGGTCGATGACAATGCTTCGAATCGCGATCTGCTGGCGCGGCAACTCACCCGCGACGGGCATGCGGTCGAAACGGTGGGGTCCGGCCGGGAGGCGCTGGCGTTCATGGCCGAGCGCGCCTTCGACCTGATCCTGCTGGACGTGATGATGCCGGAAATGAGCGGCTACGAGGTCCTAAGCAAGCTGAAACACGATCCGCGCACGGCGGAAATTCCGGTGATCATGATCTCGGCGCTGGACGAGATCGATTCGATCGTGCGCTGCATCGAGGCCGGCGCGGTCGATTATCTGCCGAAGCCGTTCGCGCCGGCAATCCTGCGCGCGCGCATCCGCGCCTCGCTGGAAAACAAGCTGCTCCGCGACCGCGAGCGCGCGATGATGCGGGAAATTCAGATCGCCAAGGAGCGTAACGAAAGTCTGCTGCTCTCGATCCTGCCGCGCGCCGTGGTCGAGCGGATCAATGACGGCGCCGCCATGGTGGCGGACCATATTCCGGAAGCCACCATCATCTTTGCGGACATCGTCAATTTCACGCCGTTCTCGGGCAATCTCTCGCCATCGGATGTGGTCGGGGTGCTGAACCGCATCTTCTCGGCGTTCGACCGGCTGGTCGATCAGTATGGCGCGGAAAAGATCAAGACCATCGGTGACGGCTACATGGTGGCGGTCGGCATTCCGGAGCCGCGCGAGGATCATGCCGAGGTCGCCGCGCGGCTGTCGCTGACGATGCTTGACACCTTTGACGCGATCCGCAGCGAGATCGAGGCGCCGATCCAGCTGCGCATCGGCGTCCATATCGGTCCTGCGATCGCGGGCGTGATCGGTGAGCGAAAATTCGCCTACGACATCTGGGGCACGACGGTGAATATCGCGAGCCGCATGGAATCGCATGGGGCGCCCGACCGCGTGCATGTCTCGAAAATGGTGGCGGACCGGCTATCCGGTCAGTTCAATTTCGTTCCGCGCGGCGCGATCGAGGTGAAGGGCGCGGGCCTGATGGAAACGTTCTGGCTGGAGGCTTAGCACGACACCGGAAGCGGCCGCGCTGCCGGGCTATTTCTTCTGCCGCATCAGCCGCGCACAGGTGGTGCGCGCCGATTTGCCAGCTTCCGAATAGCAATAATCGAGCGTGTCGCTGTTCACCAGCGTGAACCAGTAAAAGCCTTCCTCGTCCGAACCGACCATCAGATGACCGTTCGGCGTGAACGCACCCCACAGCTCTTCCTTGACGTCGCCGTCCTGGTTGGAGCGGCTGAGGTGACCCTTGAAGGCGCGGCCCTTCTGCTCGGTAATGACAAGAGTGGCGAGGCCGTCTCGATAGCCCTCGACCTTGGCCATCCGCTCGCGTTGCCCGGTCCAGGTGCCGACCAGCGACAGATCCTGCTGAGCAGCAGCGGGCGTCGTCAGCAGGGCAAGTGCTACTGCAGCACACATGCGCAAAGTCATGGCGGCTTCCTGCGTTCGGGTCGGTCGCTGACAGTCGAACGGAGTGGCGCGCGCCTGTCCAGCGGCATCGCGCGCCACGGTATAGGAACCGTCAAACCAACGGTGGAGAACCTTTTGGTTCCGTCTCAGAACATCCCGTTCTTGTTCAGCGCCTTTTCCGGATCGGGGATCGCCTGCACAGCGTCCCAATGTTCCACCACCTTGCCGTTGTCGTCGAGCCGGAACAGATCGAAGATCGCAAACCCGCGCTCGTCGCTGCCGGGGTTGCGCACCGCATGCACATGCACGATCACGTAATTGCCGTCGGCGAAGACCCGCTTGATCTCGCTTTTGTTGTTCGGAAACTTGCCCTTCAGAAAGTTGATGAAGCCCTTGATGCCCTCGAGTCCGTCGGCGCCGACCGGGTTGTGCTGAATGTAGGTGGCGCCGACATAGGTCGCCGCCTTGTCGAAATTCTTCTCGTTCAGCACCGCGTTGTAGAATTCGACGACATTCTTCTTGTTACGCTCCATCTTCTGCGCGTCGGTCATTTGCGCGTGCGCCGGCGCGGTCCATGCGAAGGCGACGAACATCAGAAATGCGAGAGCCGATCGTATCATGCAGTCCTCCCGGGCCCGCTTATCGCGGGCTTGTTTGAATGCCGGAAGGCTATTGGCACCCCGTTGGTGCGTCAATCGCGGTAATGTGACAAACATGGCCCACGCGTCGCCCACCCGCCGGGACAGAGCGGCCGGCATTGTGATAAGCGAGCCAAAATGGTCTGCAGAGCGGAGACGAATCGAATGAGCAGGATGCGAGGGCTTCTTTTTTATGGGTTAATCAGTCTGTTCGCGGCCTCACCGCTGGCCGCGCAGGACATGCATAAGCATGGCGGACATCATCCGCGCTTCGACGATCCGAAGAAATGGTCAGCATCGTTCGACGATCCCGAGCGCGACAAATGGCAGATGCCCGACCGCATCGTCGAATCGCTGGCGCTGCGTCCGACCGACAGCGTCGCCGATATCGGTGCCGGCACAGGCTACATGGCGGTGCGTTTCGCTCGCGCGCTCAAGGGCGGTTCGGTGTTCGCGGTCGATATCGAGCCGAACATGGTCAAGCATATGGCCGAGCGCGCGAAGGCCGCGGGGATCGACAATTTGCGCGCGGTCGTGGGGAGCGAAAGTACGCCCAACCTGCCGGCGCCGGTCGATGTGGCGTTCCTGCTCAACGTTTATCATCACCTCGACAAGCGGCCGGATTACTTCAAGCGCCTGCGCGCGTTTCTGAAGCCGGGCGGCCGGGTGGCGATCGTCGACTTTCGGCCGGACGCACCTGCGGGCGCGCCGAAGCACATGCGGATCTCGGTAGAGAAGATCACCGAAGAGATGAAGGCGGCAGGTTACAAGCCGGCGGGGTCGTTCGATTTCCTGCCGCGGCAGAGCTTCCTGGTGTTCACGCCGGCGGATTGAAGTGCATTCTCAGAAAATGCGCTGCGTCCCACGGGACAGGAAGAAGCCGCGGCCGTCGCTGTTGCGGCATTCCAGCCCCTGTTCCGACGACGTGCATGTAATCGATCCGATTTGCAGCGAACGCCCGTAGCCCAAGACGGGGCTCGAATCGCTGCCGACCCAGTCGGAATAGCAGCCCATGTCGGCGCCGCCGCGCGGCTCCAGCACGAAACGCTGGCCCCAGTCGAACTCGCAATCGGCCGGCTTCGGCCGAAGCGGCCGCGACGCGATCTTGCTGATGTCGCAGACCAGGTCGTCGGGCTGGGTCTTGCCCTTGTCGAACATCGCCATGCAGTGGATGTTGTTGGACGGGGTGCGGAACATCACCGTGTGCTGAGCGTGCACTTGCGTGACAGCGGTAAAAAGCGCCGCGAGCGAGACAAAGATCAAGGCTCGCTTTGTCATCGAGAATGGTGCCCCTGGCCGGAATCGAACCAGCACGACCTTACGGCCACCTGATTTTGAGTCAGGCGCGTCTACCAGTTCCGCCACAGGGGCAACGCCGCGACAAGACGCATTTCGGGCGCGGGGCCAGCCGAAGCTCGCCCGGCGGCAGACATAAGGGGATCGCCCCTGGCGAGCAAGCGGATTTGCAAGCGGATTTGCGGCCGGGTCCGGCGCAGCGAGGCGGCTGCGTGCATTTGCTCGCGGCCCTGTGTCTTGACGGATGGCCCGCTTTCCAGTGAATGCGGGACCGCTCCGAGGTGCCGCCGGGACCCTTCATGAACGACCTTGTCGCCACATTCGATCATATGAAGCGCAACGAGCCGGTTCAACTCGCAGCCGGCGCGGTGGCGATCCTGGGGCTCGCCACCATTCTGGGCGCCTGGTTCTTCCAGGTGGTGATGGAGTTACCGCCCTGTCCGCTCTGCCTCGAGCAGCGCTATGCCTATTACTTCTCGATTCCGCTGGCGCTGATGGTGCTGCTCGGATCGTCTGTGGGCGCCTCTCGCAAGGTGCTGTTCGCGGCGCTTGTGGTGATCGGGCTCGGCATGCTGTGGAATGCCGGTCTTGGCGCCTACCATGCCGGTGTGGAGTGGAAATTCTGGGAAGGCCCGCGCGACTGCGCCGGCGGCGGGCTCACCGATCTCGGCACTGCGGGCGGACTGCTCGACAAGCTGAAGAGCATCCGGGTGGTGCGCTGTGACGAAATTCCCTGGAGCTTTCTCGGTATTTCGCTTGCGGGCTACAACGCGATCATCTCGCTGGGTTTGGCGCTGATCGCGGGTTGGGGCGCCTGGCGCGCGTGGCTGACGCTGCCGCCGCGGGAGACGCTAGCGTAGCGTCCGTCATTGCGAGCGAAGCGAAGCAATCCAGCTTCATGAGGGAGCGAGGTAAGCGCCTCACGGCTCCAGTTCGGTGTCCCAGTAAAGATAATCCATCCAGCTTTCGTGCAGATAATTCGGCGGGAACAGACGCCCATTGCGATGCAGATGCTGCACCGTCGGCTGGAACGGCAGCTGCGAGGGGTGCATGCTCGCCTCCGCCATGGTCTTGCTGCCCTTGCGCAGATTGCAGGGAGAGCAGGCCGCCACCACGTTGTCCCAGGTGGTGAGGCCGCCGCGCGAGCGCGGGATCAGATGATCGAAAGTCAGGTCGTCGGCGGCGCCGCAATACTGGCAGGCGAACCTGTCGCGCAGGAACACGTTGAAGCGTGTGAAAGCAGGATGAGTGGTGGGTTTAACGAAGGTCTTGAGCGAAACCACGCTCGGAATCTTCATCTCGAAGCTTGGCGATCGCACCGCGCGGTCGTAATTCGCGACGATGTTCACGCGTTCGAGAAACACCGCCTTGATCGCGTCCTGCCAGGACCACAGCGACAGGGGGTAATAGCTCAACGGCCGGAAATCGGCGTTCAGAACCAGTGCCGGAAATCCCGCGGGCGAGACGTGGACGTTCAAGCGATGGCGCTCCTTTCAGCACCGGACAGCCCCTAATGTATAGGGGAGCGTGACGGGAATGTGAAGGCGGCACCAAGGCTTACCGCGGCTGCGTTATTTCCCTCCCGGCATAGCGACGGAGGCAAAAGAAGCCGTCACAGCCCGAATCGGCGCGCCAGGAACTCGCCGCCATGGCGGAGACCTTCCTGGTCGATTCCGTGGCCCACCCCCTGCGAGATGTGCCATTCCACCGGCACATCCAGCGATGACAATGACGATGAGGCGTGGAACAGCGCCTGCACCGGGATCAACTCGTCCTGGTCGCCGTGGATCAGAAGGATCGGCGGGCGGGACGCAATCTCGCCTTCGACCGTTTCGGGCGGTCCGTCGCCCGGCATGATGAACATGCCTGAATAGCCGACGATCGCGGCGGGCGGGACCGGACGGCGCAGTCCGGCATGCAGCGACATCATGGTGCCCTGGCTGAAGCCGACCAGCGCCAGCGCCGATGGCGGCAATTGCCGGCGCTGCAATTCCGCATCGAGGTAGGCCTGCAGGGCCGGCGCTGCCTGATTCACCCCGACCCAGCGCTCGTCGGGATCGCGGAAGGTCAACCCGAACCATTGCTTCCCGACCGGTGCCTGCCCGCAGGGCTCGGGCGCATGTGGCGACACGAAGGCGGTATCCGGCAGGATCGGCTGCCAGGCGCGGCCGATCTCGATCAGGTCGTTGCCGTCGGCGCCATAGCCATGCAGAAACACCACGAGGCGCTTGGTCTTGCCGGATAGCGGCTCAAGGCTTGGTCCGGACAGCACCGGGACGTTTGGTCCGACCATTGCGTTTTGCTTTCTCGGTTGATGGTCGTGCGGTCGGTTTCGCCGCCGCAGACTTCGGTTTGGTATCGACGGCGACGCCCTCGCGCCGCTTGACCACATGATAATAGCCCCAGAGCAGATGCGCCGCCACGCCGCGCCACGGCCGCCATGCATCGGCGATCGCCGTCAATTCCCTGGCGCTGGGCCGCGCTTTCAATCCAAGCGCAATGCGTGCCGATTCCTGCAGGGCGAGATCGCCGGCCGGCCAGGCATCGGCATGGCCGAGACAGAACAGGAGATAGATATCGGCGGTCCAGGGTCCGATGCCGTGCATCTCGATCAGCGCGGCATGGGCGCTGTCGGCGTCGCTTTGCCCGATATGGTCGAGATCGAGTTCGCCCTTCGCAAGCGCATTTGCAATCGCCTTGATGGACTTGATCTTGGCCGCGGAGAGGCCGAGGCGCCCGAGCCGGTCGGCGCGCGCGCGGCGGAGTGCATCGTGGTGGAAGGGATCGAACGCCGCCTGCAGCCGGCCCCAGATCGCGCCGGCGCTGGCAGTCGACAATTGCTGGCCGCAGATGATCCGGGCGAGGCCGGGAAATCCCGGCTCGCCGCGGCGTATTGCGGGTTCGCCGGCTTTCTCCAGCACTGGGATAAGACGCGGGTCGGCCTGTACAAGTTGCGACAGGGCGGCTGCGAGATCGGATTGGCTGTGCAGGAACTGGGTCATTCTTCACTGTTGTCATGCCCCGCGAAAGCGGGGCATCCAGTAATCTCGTAAGTCTCGGTCGAAACGCAACATCCGTGAATACTGGATCGCCCGCCGGAGCCTGTCATCGGGCCGCGCTTCGCGCGGACCCGTTGGCGGGCGATGACAGAATATCGAAAATGACGCCACCCGTTTTCCGCTTCGCGCCGTCACCGAACGGCTATCTGCATCTCGGCCACGCGCTGTCGGCGCTGCTGAATGCCGAGCTGGCGCGCGCGGGCGGCGGACGGCTGCTGCTGCGGATCGAGGATATCGACCGCGCGCGCTGCAAGCCGGAATACGAGCAGGCGATCCATGACGATCTCGCCTGGCTCGGGGTGACATGGGAACAGCCGGTGCGGCGGCAATCGGAGCATTTCGAGGCATATCGGGGGGCACTCGAAAAGCTGCAGGCGCAGGACCTGGTTTATGCGAGTTTCGAAAGCCGCGGCGATATCGCGTATATGGTCACGGCGCGCGGCGACGCCTGGCCGCGCGATCCAGACGGCGCGCCGCTTTATCCCGGCAGCCGCGACAGCATGAGCGATGCCGAGCGCAAGGCGCGGATGGCCGCTGGCGAGCCCTATGCGCTGCGGCTGGATATGGCGAAAGCCATCGCGCGCGCGGGTGATCTGATCTGGAGCGAAGCCGGGGCAGGCCCGGCGGGCGAGACCGGGGAGATTGCGGCGCGGCCGCACGCCTGGGGTGACGTGATCCTCGCTCGCAAGGAGATGCCGACCAGCTATCATTTGTCGGTCGTGGTCGACGACGCGCTCCAGGGCGTGACGGATGTGGTGCGCGGGCAGGATCTGTTCTGGTCGACCAGCGTCCACAGACTGCTACAGGTGCTTCTGGGGCTGCCGCAACCGGCCTACCGGCATCATAGGCTGATCCTGGATTCCGGCGGCCGCAAGCTGTCGAAATCCACGAAGGCGACCGCTCTGCATTTGCTGCGGGCGGGTGGGGCAACGCCCGGCGACATCCGGCGCATGATCGGCCTGCCGGAACCGTGAATGGCAGCCCTCTTGGGGCCGTGTCATGCTGGCAGGACCGAATCATGGGGCGGGGCACACCAAAGCGGAAGGCCGTGAAGCGGGCGCGCAAATCCGCGCGCAAGCGCAGCACCGGCTTGCCGCAGCATCGCCAAGCATTGGAAACCGCGCTAGCATCGCTTGCGCACGATATCCGAACGCCGCTGACCGGCATCCTCGCGCTTTCGGATTTGCTCATCGCCTGCGATCTGCCTGAGCGCGAACGGGGCTGGGCCCGGGCGATCCGCAGCGCCGCCGATCATCTGGCCCAGCAAACGTCGCTTGTGCTCGACGCCGTGAAGGCCGACCGCGGCGGTCTCGCTTTACGCAAGGATGAGTTCTCGCCGGTGGAACTCGTCGAAGCAATTGCGGCCTCGCTCTCGGCGCGCGCCGCCAAGAGCGGTCTGTCCGCCGAGATCGAAATCGCGGGCGAGCTGCCCGCGCGGGCGATCGGGGATGCCGTGCGGATTCGTGCGGCACTTGAAAATCTGATCGACAATGCGGTGAAATTCACCGCGCGCGGCGGTGTGCGCTTTGCGGCGAAAGCGGAGCCTGCGCCGCGAAGCCGCGTGCGTCTCATTTTTTCGGTGAGCGACAGCGGCATCGGCCTGACCAAGGCTGAGATTGCGAGGTTGTTCCGTCCCTTCGCACAGGCGAGCCGCGACGTCTCGATGCGCTATGGCGGGACCGGGCTCGGTCTCGTGCTGGTGAAGCGGCTCGCCAAGGCTATGGGCGGCGATCTCGTCGTGGTCAGCAAAAAAGGCGAGGGCTCGACGTTCACGCTGACGGTGATGGTAGAGCCGGTATCGAGACGCGCCGGCAAACCGGATGGCGGCAACGGCGATGCGAGCGCGGCTTCTGCGGCATCGCTACGCATCCTCTGCGCCGAGGATAATCCGTTTGGGCGTATGGTGCTGAATGCGATCCTGACCGAGTTCGGTCATCGGGTGGATTTTGCCGGGACCGGTGAGGCGGCGATCGCGGCTGTGATACGCGGCGGCTACGATCTCGTGCTGATGGATGTCACGCTGCCGGACGTTGACGGACTGGAAGTGACGCGCCGGATCCGCGCATTGTCTGGTGACGCCGCGCGCATACCGATCATCGGCATTTCCGGACGTTCGTCAGAGGAGGATGTCCGCAACGCCCGCACGGCCGGTATGACGGATTATCTGACGAAGCCGGCGCGCCCGGCGGCGCTGGCCGAGGCGCTGCAGCGAATATCGGCACCGCGGCACCGCCCGGCCGGGTGAGGCCGGCAATGCCGCGTGTCAGACGACGACTTTCGCATTCGCCTGCTCCACGATCCGCACCACGTCCGACATGATCTGATTGATCTGGAAATCCTTCGGAGTGTAGACGGCGGCGACGCCGGCCTTCTTCAGCGTCGCCTCGTCTTCCGGCGGCACGATGCCGCCAACCACCACCGGCACGTCGTCGAGCCCTGCCGCGCGCATGCGCTCCACCACGTCGCGCACCAGCGGTACGTGACTCCCCGAGAGGATCGACAGTCCGATCACGTCGACGCCTTCCTCCTTCGCGGTCTTGACCAGCTCGGCCGGCGTGAAGCGGATACCGGCATAGATCACGTCCATGCCGACGTCGCGCGCCCGTACCGCGATCTGCTCGGCGCCGTTGGAATGGCCGTCGAGGCCGGGCTTGCCGACCAGGAATTTCATCCGGTGGCCAAGCTTGTGGGAGACCCGCTCTACTTCGGCGCGGACCGGTTCGAGCAATTCGCCGCCGACCTGGCGCGCAGCCTTGGGGACACCGGTCGGCGCACGATATTCGCCAAACACGTCGCGGAACACCGCGCCCCATTCGCCGGTGGTGACGCCGGCCTTGGCGCAGGCGATCGAGGCCGGCATGACGTTGATGCCTTCCTTGGCCGCGCGCCGCAGTTCATTCAGTGCCGTCTCGACGGCCTTCGCGTCGCGCGCGCCGCGCCACGCATTCAGTCGTGCGATCTGCTCGGCTTCCACCTCGTGCGACACGGTCATGATCGCATCGATGCCGCCGGTGAGCGGAGAGGGTTCGCTTTCGGTGAATTTGTTGACGCCAATCACAACGCTGCCGCCGCTTTCGATCGCCTCCAGCCGGCGTGTGTTGCTCTCGACCAGTTGCTGCTTCATGTAGCCCATCTCGACCGCGGCAACCGCGCCGCCCAGCCGGTCGATGGTGGCCAGTTCTTCCTTCGCGGCGCGAATGAGCGCATCGACCTTTTTCTGAATCTCGGTCGAGCCGTCGAAGATATCGCCGTATTCCAGCAGGTCCGATTCGTAGGCGAGGATCTGCTGCGCGCGCAGCGACCATTGCTGATCGAACGGGCGCGGCAGGCCGAGCGCTTCGTTCCAGGCGGGAAGCTGCACCGCACGGGCGCGCGCATTTTTCGACAGCGTCACCGCGAGCATTTCAAGGAAGATTCGATAGACGTTGTTTTCCGGCTGCGGCTCAGTGAGCCCAAGCGAATTGACCTGGACGCCATAGCGGAACAGCCGCTGCTTCGGATCAGCGACGCCATAGCGCTGCGCGGTGATCTCGTCCCACATGTCGACGAAGGCGCGCATCTTGCACATCTCGGTGATGAAGCGCATGCCGGCATTGACGAAGAACGAGATGCGGCCGACCACTTCGCCCATCTGCCCTTCGGGCACCTCACCGGAATCGCGCACCATATCGAGGATCGCGATCGCGGTGGCGAGCGCATAGGCGAGTTCCTGAACGGGCGTCGCGCCTGCTTCCTGCAGGTGATACGAGCACACATTCATCGGATTCCATTTCGGCATTTCCCGGGTCGTGAACAGGATCGTGTCCTTGATCAGACGCATGGAAGGGCCGGGCGGGAACACATAGGTGCCGCGCGACAGGTATTCTTTGATGATGTCGTTCTGGGTGGTGCCGGTGAGCTTGGTGCGCGGTGCGCCGGTCTCGTCGGCGACGGCGATATAGAGCGACAGCAGCCACGCAGCCGGCGCGTTGATCGTCATCGACGTATTCATCTCGGCGAGCGGAATGCCGTTGAGCAGCGCCCGCATATCGCCGAGATGGGAAACCGGTACACCGACTTTCCCGACTTCGCCCGCCGCCAGCACGTGGTCGGAATCGTAGCCGGTCTGGGTCGGGAGATCGAAGGCGATGGACAGGCCGGTCTGGCCTTTGCCGAGATTCTGCCGGTAGAGCGCGTTCGACTTTTCAGCGGTCGAATGCCCGGCATAGGTCCGGAAAATCCAGGGTCTGTCCTTCTTCGGTTTGTCGTCCGCGCTGTCGCCCATTCAATCTCCGCGCCGCAATGGTTCTAGCGCTTGAAGAAGCCGATGATCACAAGCAGGATCACCGCACCGATCATCGCATAGATGATCGCCGAGATAATGCCGCCACCGATCGAGATGCCGAGCCGGGGCAACAGCAATCCGGCAATGAAAGCGCCAACGATGCCGACCACGATGTTGCCGATCAGGCCGAAGCCGTAACCCTTCACGATCAGGCCGGCGAGCCAGCCCGCGACGCCGCCGACGATCAACCAAACGATAAGGCTCTCGATACCCATATCTGTCTCCCCGACATGCGCGGGGACCCGCTGCTTAAGCCTCGCCCCCGCGGCTTTGTTGCATTGCAGCGAGAGCATTCTACTGCGACTGGAACCGGAAGTCAGCGAAAGACCGAGAGTTAAGTCGCTCACGCCCAAGCCAACCTGCAGCATGTTATTGCATCGCAGCATATCCGGTTGCGTGCGTTCCGCAACGGTTGTTTTGCCAACAGAGCGAAGGGATTGGGCGGTTGATGCGCCGCCCCAAGCGTCCGATCGGTGCCGTTCTAAATTGCTGTGACGGTTCCGTTATCCACAAGCACCTCGACCGGAGCCGTGTGACTCAGGAATCCAACAGGGCTTGCCGACAACCCATAAGCGCCGGATTGCATCACCGCGACGAGGTCGCCCGCTTCGAGCGGCGGCAGGTCCGCCCCGCGCGCCAGTGTGTCGAGCGGGGTGCAGAGCGGTCCTGCTACGACGACGCGTTCGAACCCCGTTGCATTCATGCGTGCCGGTGCGATCACGGGATAATCCCGCTTCACGACCTGGCCGAGATTGCCGGATGCCGCGAGGTGATGATGCATGCCGCCATCGGTCACGACGAAGCGCGTGCCGCGCGAAATTTTGCTTGCAACGACGCGGGCGACATAAAGTCCGCCCGGCCCGGCCAGATACCGGCCGGGCTCGACGATAACGCGTGTGCCGTGCAAAAGCGGCTCGGCCTGTTTGTGCTGCGACAGAGTGCCGATGCCGCTTCGCACGGCGGCGAGATCGAGCGGCATGTCGCCAGCGTAATACGGAATGCCGAGGCCGCCGCCGAGATCGATGCTCCGCAGCGGACGCTTGGTCGCGCGTGCGACATGCGCAGCAACGTCGATCCCATGCCGCCATTGCGTGAGCAGGGTGTCGGCATCGAGAATCTGGGTGCCGGCGAACATGTGGACGCCGCACAGATCGAGATATGTAGTCGAGGCCAGCGCCCGCAGCACGTCATCGATCTGCTCTTCGTCGAACCCGAACGGCGACGGCTTGCCACCCATCCGCATCGCGCCGCCTTGCGCCGCGGAGACCGGATTGATGCGAAGGGCAACCGTGACATGCGTGCCGGCGCGAGCCGCGATCGCATCGAGGCGCATCATCTCCTCAAGGCTTTCCAGATGAATCTCGCCGATGCCGTTTTCTACGACGTGAATGAGCTCATCATCCCGTTTCCCGGGTCCGGCAAACAGGATGGCATGGGGCGCTACGCCGGCCTGTCGGGCGCGCTCGTATTCTCCGGCAGATGCGATCTCGATCCCGGCACCGAGGTCGACGAAAATGCGCGCAATGGCCGCGTTCGGGTTGGCCTTGATCGAATAGACGATGCTGGCAAAGCCGCTCAGCGCGATCTTCAACGCCGTGAACGAGCGGCGCATCACCTCCGCGTCGTAGATATAAAGCGGTGTGCCGAAGCGTTCGGCCAAGCCTTCGATCGTGAAGCCGCCGGCGATCAGGTCGCGCCCGCGAACGGCATAATGTTCCGCAACCAGTGTCAGCGCGAGCGACCGCGTGGCGGTGGCGTCAATGACCGGCATGACTGGCCCGTTCCGCCACCAGGGCCTTGTAGTCGACTTTACCGTTCGGGGTGACCGGCAACTCGGTCACCAGTTCGATGTCGCGCGGCAGCATGTAGGTGGCGAGCTTCTCGGCGGCCGCCGTCAGCGCGCTCCGAACATCGATCGCTTCTCCGCGCGCGACGGCAACCGCGTGCACGCGCTGACCGATCAACGGGTCGGGCAGACCGATCACGGCAATCTGGCGAAACCGGCCGGTCGCCATCAGCACTTCTTCCACTTCGCTCGGACTGATGCGGTAGCCCGACGACTTGATCATCGCGTCGTCACGGCCCACGAAATAGAAAAACCCGTCCTCGTCCTGCACCACGAGATCGCCGGAATAGCAGACAATGTCGACGCCACAGCCTGGTTCGATGAGCGGGTTCGGGCGCAACACCTTCGCGCTATCATCGGGGCGCTTCCAGTAGCCGAGCGACACGGTCGGACCGCGGTGCACCAGGATGCCGGGCTCGCCCGGCTTGGCGCGGCGGCCTTCCGTGGTGATCGCGAAGACTTCGCATTCGGGAATGGCCTTGCCGATCGATGTCGGCCTTTGATCCACCTGGTCCGGCGGCAGATAGGTCGAACGGAAGGCCTCCGTCAGCCCATACATCAGATAGATGCGGGTATCGGGGAGCAGTTCGCGCAGGCGTGCGGTGGTTGCGGATGGCACTGCGCCGCCGGAATTGGTGATGTAGCGCAGCGTCGGCAGCGGCGTCTTTGGCAACAGCGGGGCGGCGCGGGTCAGGATTGACCAGACGGTCGGCACGCCGGCGAGACCGGTGCATCCATGATCGCGGATCGCGCGCACGATCTCGTCGCCGAACCGGAATGTCAGCAGCGCCAGCGATGCGCGCTGCTCGATTGCGGTCAACAACTGGTTCAGCCCGTAATCGAAGCTCAGCGGCAGGATCGACAGGATGCGATCGTTAGCACAAATGTGCAGATAGCTGCGCACGATGCGGGTGCCGGCGATCAGGTTGCGGTGACTGAGCATCACCCCCTTTGGACGGCCGGTTGAGCCCGAGGTGTAAAGGATGGCGGCGAGATCCTCGCCGATGGCGCAGGATTGCGGAAGATCGCGACTAGACGTGGCCGGCAATGTGCCGGCATCGATGACAGTCAGCCTGGCAAGGTCCGCAAGCACCGCGGCAAGGGTATCTCGGAGCGCGGAATCGGTGAGCAGGATCGCGGCTCCGCAATCCTCCAGGATGTGGCGCACCTGTGCCGGCCGCAGCAACGGATTGACCGGCACGCAGACGCCGCCGGCGCGACTGACCGCAAAGATCGCGGCACATTCCTCGATCGACTTCGGAAGCAGGACCGCGACCCGGTCGCCGCGCTGCAGGCCGGCGGCATGCAACGCCGACGCTTGCGAGCGCACCAGCGCACGCAAGTCCGAATAGGCGACATGACGCGCATCGTGCACCAGCGCGACGCGGTCCTCGTCGCCCGTATCTCCCAGGAGGTCATGAACCAGGAGCGGCGGGGCAATCACGATCGCCGGCGCTCCACGAACGCCATCAGACATCCGAAGGTCTCGAAATTGCCCGGCTCGAAATCGTCGTCGCCAACCTCCACACCCAGGCGTTCGCCGAGGAACGCAGCGAGGTCGAGGATGCCGAGCGAGTCGATGGCGCCGCCGGTCAGCAGCGGCGTCGCCTCATCAAGCGGTTTGCCGGCCAGCGCCGGAAACCGTTCGCGCAGATAATCGGCGACGGTGGCTCGGAGGTTGATCTTTTCGGGTGACAACATGTTTGCTCCTGCCATGGTCGCGGTCAGATCTGAAGGAAGACGAATTCGGAAAATGCGAGATCGCACGGTGCCGGCGCGGCCGGACCTTTGTAGAAGGCCGGCGAGGTCCGCCGCGTGAACAGGCTGCCGGCCACGCGTTCGCTGCGGTCGGCATTGACCGCGAACAGCAGGAATTTCTCACGCAGGAGGAAGCGCGAGATCGCCGGCAGTTGAGCAAACATCGTGGCGCGGTTGTCGGCGAAGATTAGCCGTGCGGCACGAATGCCGCGATAGGTCTTGCGCGAAAAGATCAGCGGGTGAAGAGCCGCGCCGTCCCACAATCCGGCGGAGATACAGTCCAGCGCCGCATGCCGGTCCAGCATCCGGCGGATTGGTCCTGCAAACGCATCGGGCGGCAGGTCCTGCAGTGGCACCACCTGCGAGGGTCCAGCCGTCTTCATCGCGAACCAGGGAAGGACGAAGACCAGCGAGCCCTCGGTCCAGCCGCGGAATCCGAGGCGGCCGATCATGCTGCGCACCGACGGTGTTGCCGTCAGGTCGGTGAAGAGGGTTGCGTTGCATGCCGTGACGGTTTGCAGCATGCGCGGCGCGCGCCAGCGGTGCTCCGGGTCAATGTACCAGCTCGAAAGATTCACGACCCGGCGCGGGGCATCGGTGTCATCCGCTCGCGTACTTGGGATCGTGAGAATAACGCCGACGTTCCTGCCCTTGTCTTCGAGCAGAAAGCCTGCGCGCGCATGCATGTCGGGCGCTCCGAAGGCGCGCAGTCTTGAGATCGCCGAGGTCCAGCCCCCCTGACGCATGCGTGGAAACCCGCGCGACAGAATCGGCAGGGTCGTATCCAAGGCCTCGAAGCTGATCGGGCGCAGCATGCCGTATCCGCCTGGAACGTCGATCGAAGGGCCCATTTCGACCGAAAAGCCTGAGAAAAGGCCTAAAAAGTGCAACTTGCGCGACAGTCTGCCGCAACACGGTAAACTCCCGCTGCACCCTGCAAAGTTCCCACTGCAACTTTTGGGGGTGTGAACTCTGTTGCGGCGCAATATGGTCTGGGTCACAATTCAGGCAGGTATCGAGCCGGAGCCCAACCGTCATGACCGCTGTGCCGAAGCTGCAAATGGTTAAGGATATTTATGCCGTCGGCGAGATCCCGCCGCTGGGCCACGTCCCCGAAAAGATGAATGCCTGGGCGATCCGGCAGGAGCGGCACGGTCCGCCCGAAGAGTCGATGCAGATCGAGCAGCTGCCGACCTGGCCGATCGGAGAGAACGATGTACTCGTGCTGGTGATGGCGGCGGGCGTGAATTACAACGGCATCTGGGCCGGCCTCGGTCAGCCGATCTCGCCCTTCAATGTGCACAAGCATCCCTATCATATCGCGGGTTCGGACGCGTCCGGCGTGATCTGGGCGGTCGGCCCCAAAGTGAAACGCTGGAAGGTCGGCGACGAGGTCATTGTCCACTGCAATCAGGATGACGGTGACGACGAGGAATGCAACGGCGGCGATCCGATGTTCTCGACCTCGCAGCGCATCTGGGGCTACGAGACGCCCGACGGTTCGTTCGCGCAATTCTGCCGCGTGCAGTCGCGGCAGCTCATGCCGAAGCCGGCGCATCTGACTTGGGAAGAGGCCGCCTGCTACACGCTCACGCTCGCAACCGCCTATCGCATGCTGTTCGGGCATTCGCCGCACACGCTGAAGCCCGGCGACAATGTGCTGGTGTGGGGCGCGTCTGGCGGTCTTGGCGTGTTCGGGGTGCAGCTTTGCGCGGCCTCGGGCGCGAACGCGATCGGGGTGATCTCCGACGATTCCAAGCGCGATTATGTGCTGGGCCTCGGCGCCAAGGGCGTGATCAATCGCAAGGACTTCAAGTGCTGGGGCCAGATGCCCACCGTCAACACGCCCGAATACAACGATTGGGTGAAGGAGGCGCGCAAGTTCGGCAAGGCGATCTGGGACATTACCGGCAAGCAGGACGTCGACATCGTGTTCGAACACCCGGGCGAGGCGACGTTTCCGGTGTCGTGCCTCGTGGTCAAGCGTGGCGGCATGGTGGTGTTTTGCGCAGGCACGTCCGGCTTCAACATCACCTTCGACGCGCGTTATGTCTGGATGCGGCAGAAGCGGATTCAGGGCTCGCATTTCGCGCATCTGAAGCAGGCGAGCTCCGCCAACCAGTTTGTGATTGATCGTCGGATCGACCCCTGCATGGGGGAGGTGTTCCCCTGGGACAAGATCCCGGCCGCGCATCAACTGATGTGGAAGAACCAGCACAAGCCCGGCAACATGGCGGTGCTGGTGAGCGCGCCGCGCACCGGCCTGCGCAATCTGGACGATACGATCGAGGCGGCCGGAGGATAGCTTCCGGCGCCGCTACAGGGGAGGCGAAGCCGCGTTCGCAGCCCGGTGCGTTCCCGCCACCCGCGGCCGGATCTTATGCCTGCGTCGGCTCTTGATCCGCCCGCGCCCTTGAGATCATAGCGTTCAGATTGCCGCCATAGAGGAAGATCGACGCTGTCCAATAGAGGAAAACGAGTGCGATCATGGGTGAGGCGAGGCCGGCATAATAGATCGAGTAGGTGAAGGCGAAGTCGGCGAGATAGCGGCCGAACGCGATGCCGCTGATCAGCCATAGCGCCAGCGTGACCAAAATTCCCGGAAGAATATCCAGGAGGCGCCGCTTTCCGGCCGGCAGCCATTTGTGCACGACGAATAGCGGCACGATCAGGAGCACACTCGCGATGACGAGCCGCACGAGCGTGATCACCTCGCCGAATGGCTGAAGCGCCGGGAAACGCCGGATCAGTGCGGTCCAGATCAGCGGGGCGAGCAGAACCAGGAACGACAGGGCGAGCAGGCCGATCGCGGCGAGAATGACGTAGCCGATCGATTCCAGCCGCAGCAGCCAGATCGAGCGGGTCTCCACCGCGGTGTAAGCCCGGTTGAGCCCGATGCGCAGGCTCTCGATTCCGCTTGAGGCAAAATAGAGTGCGAGCATGGCGCCCACGGTCAGAACCTGCCCATGCGCGCCGACCAGCACGTTGTGAATTTCACGCGAAATCGGACCAGCCACTTCCTCCGGCCACGCCTCGAGCACGAGATTAGCGGCCTCGTCGGCAAGATATTGCGAGCCGAACACGCCCGCGAGCGCCGTCAGCACCAGGAAAAACGGGAACATCGCCATCAGGGTCGACAGTGCGATATGGCTTGCGATGGCCCAGCCGTCGTCGGCATTGAACTGCCAGAAGGCGTCCATGAGGACGCGGTATGTTCGCTTGAGCAATTTCAAGAGGGGCCCCGATGCGGTTGCTCAAGCGACATAGGCAAAGCTTGCGGCCGGCTCAAGGGTTGCGTGAGACGCTCTCCGAAGCGTGAGGTCAGGCCGCCTGGACCTCGATCAGGAACTGACGGATCTGGCAATCGAGCCCTTCCGCCTCGATTGCGAGCGCGTCGGCCAGCGCCCTCACATCGGCCGCAGTGGTGCGGGCGCCCACAGTCGCGGCCGAGACGCGGCTCATGGCATCGGCGCCATTGCGCGCCGCGCCGGAGGCATTGCTCACGCCCTCGGCGATAATCGTAACCGCCGCATTCTGCTGCTCGACGGTGGTCGCCACATTGGCGGCAATCGATGACATATCCTCGATGATGCGATTGACTTGCGCAATCGCGTCCGTGGCATCCGCTGCGGCTGACTGGATGGCGCCGATTTGCGCCGCGATTTCGTCGGTTGCGCGGGCTGTCTGGCCGGCCAGCGACTTCACTTCCGATGCCACCACGGCAAAGCCGCGGCCGGCATCGCCGGCACGCGCGGCTTCGATCGTGGCATTCAACGCCAGCAGGTTGGTCTGTCCGGCGATCGACGAAATGAGGTTGACCACTTCGCCGATCCGCGTTGCGGCATTGCCAAGCGCCGCCATGGTCGCGCTGGTCCGCCGCGCCTCCGAGACGGCGCGTCCGGCGACCTGCGTCGATTGGTGCGCCTGGCCCGCAATCTCGCCGATCGAGGCCGCGAGTTCCTCGACCGAACCCGCTGCGGCGGTAACATTGCCGGACGCTGCCAGCACGCGGCTTTCTGCCGTGCGCGCTTCGGTGGACATGTCGTCGGCGGACGCATTGAGTCGGCTGGACGCGGCTTCGAGGCGCTGTGCCGCCCCGCGGACGCGGCCGAGCATGTCGTTCACCGTCCGCTCAAAATGGGCGATGGTCGCCGCAATGGTCTGGTTGCGTGTTTCGCGTGCCTTCGCGGTTTCGCTTTGGGCTGCGGCGAGACGTTCGCGTTCTAGCATGGTGTCGCGGAACACGATCACCGTCCGCGCCATGTGGCCGATCTCGTCGCGGGCGCGCGTACCGGGAATGACTGCAGCGGTGTGGCCCTTTGCGAGTTGGGTCATCGCATCGGCCAAACTCTGCAGGGGCCGTGTGATACTCCACCCGATCAGAAGGCTGAGTGCCAGGCCGAGGCCGACCGAGGCAATACCGAACGACAGGATGATCGACCAGGTGCGGTCTTGCGCGTCGGACAATTGAGCCGCGGCGCGGCTCGCGCCTTCGCTCGCCGTCTGAATGATGGCATCGGCGGCGGGGGCAAGCTGCTGCGTGTCGAGATCGATGATCTTGAGATTGGGGCGCAACCTGTCGGCGGTTGCGGACCATGCCGCGAAGGTGTCGGCGAGAGCCTTGACGCGGCTTTCGATGTCGGCGCGGTGCTCGGGCGTTGCGGCGACACTTTTGATCGCGTTTGCGAAATTCTCGTATTCCGCAAAGAACAAAGTGTAGGAGGTGCTGGTCGATTTTATCCGCTGCTCGGCCTCGTAGCGCCGCATCATGAGCAGCGAAACCAGAAGCTTTCTGGCTTCATGTTCGCCCAGCCACGCAATGCCCTGATTGATCACGCGCTCGACCGCGATGCCGGTATCTTGGAGTTGACGGCGCAATCCATCATTTTCGGAGAAGCCGAGTTTTCGCTGATCAAGGACGACCTCGGAGAACCGGCCTCCGATCTCCTTGAGGCGGTCGGGTATCCACGCGATCCGCATGCGCTCATTCTTGTCGAGCGACCGTTCGATGAAGGCCAGTTTGTCCAGCGCCTGCGCGTTCGCGGTTTCGAATTCCTGGAGGACGTCATCGTTCGGATCGGTGGCGAAGTCGCGTGCGGCGATCCGCATCTTGCTGATCGCTTCCTTCAGGCTGTGGCTGGCGTCGGCGGTCGCATCCGCGCGTCGGTAGCGGTCGAAGGCGTCCGCAACCTCGCGCTCGCCGGTCGTGAAGGAGATGCCGTTGGCAGCGAGTCCCAGGACCGGGATGAGGGCGATCAGGAGAATTCGCGCGCGAACCGACAGCGCGCGAATCAGCCGCGAAGGATTCCATCCCCGCTGGCGGCTCGGTCGGCTAGGGCGCGGCGCCGCTGTTGCTGGAGTTGAGGTCATGGTCTGCTGCCAATGGGGCAGGCGCATAAAACCCGGAAATGGTTAATTATCCAGCAAATGTCGTCGGTGCACCGCGCAGTTGCATTTGTGCGCTGCACCATTAGTCTGCGTCAAAGATCATCTTAAACGGGGCTTTACCATGCCAGCCGCACCGCAACGGTCCGACATGTCCGATGCCTTCATTCCCCGTGCCCAGGAGGCAGTCGGGGTCGCTGAAGCGCTGCTGCAGGACGCGATGATCGCGGTGCGCAAGCGGGTCGCGATCGACGGCGGCGATACCATGAGCCGCGTATTCGACCGCGAACAGCGTGCGACCCATGGACTTGCCTGGCTCGCGACCTATGTCGAGGCGCTGCGGCAACTCCTGGCCTATGCCGAGCGGATGCAGGCGGAAGGAAAATACGGCGAGATCGAAGACCTTCAGGTCCGCATCGGCTTCGGCGAATATCTGACGCAGATCCTCGGCGGCATTCCGATGAGTCAAGGCGAGACCGTGCGGCTGTCCGATCTCGGGCTGTCGCGCGCGGATGTCGCGGCGCGGATGACGCCCGCAATCGATCACCTGATCGACACCGGCAACACTGCCGCACGGCGCGCACGCCTGGTCGAGATCATCAACCATCACACCGAGCCCACCTACGGCAATGCCGGTCTCGACGAGACGCTGGAAGCGATCCGCGAGGAGATGCGGAAATTCTCGGCGAGCGAGGTAATGCCGTATGCGCAGAGCTGGCATCTGAAGAACCAGTATATTCCGCTCGAGGTCATCGGCCAGATGTCCGAGCTCGGCGTGTTCGGGCTCACCTTGCCCGACGAGTACGGCGGCATGGGGCTCGGCAAGGAATCCATGTGCGTGGTGTCGGAGGAATTGTCGCGCGGCTATATCGGCGTGGGCTCGCTCGGCACACGCTCGGAAATTGCAGCCGAACTCATTCTCGGCAGCGGCACCGAGGAGCAGAAGCGAAAGTGGCTGCCGTTGATCGGTTCCGGCGAAATCCTGCCGACGGCGGTGTTCACTGAGCCCAACACCGGTTCCGATCTCGCCTCGCTCAAGACCCGCGCCGTGCGTGACGGTAATGTCTACAAGATCTATGGCAACAAGACTTGGATCACGCATCCGGTGCGTGCCGATCTGATGACGCTGCTGGTCCGCACCGATCCCAAGCAGAGCGGCTATCGCGGGCTGTCGATGCTGCTCGCGGAAAAGCCGCGCGGCGATGACGGCAATCCGTTTCCCGCGCCCGGCATGTCGGGCACCGAGATCGAGGTGCTCGGCTATCGCGGCATGAAGGAATACGAGATTGCGTTCGACGGTTTTGAGGTCAGCACCGAGAATCTGCTCGGTGGCATCGAGGGGGCGGGCTTCAAGCAATTGATGCAGACCTTCGAGGCGGCGCGCATCCAGACGGCGGCTCGCGCGATCGGCGTCGCGCAGGCGGCGATGGATCAGGGCCTCGCTTACGCGCAGCAGCGCTCGCAATTCGCCCGTCCGATCATCGAATTCCCACGCGTTGCAGACAAGCTTGCCATGATGGCGGTGGAGATCCTGATCGCGCGCCAGCTCACCTATTTCGCCGCGCGGCAGAAGGATTCCGGGCGCCGATGCGATCTCGAAGCCGGCATGGCGAAACTGCTGGCCGCGCGCGTCGCCTGGGCCGCAGCCGACAACGCCGTGCAGATCCACGGCGGCAACGGCTTCGCGCTCGAATTCCCGGCTTCCCGTATCCTGTGCGACGCTCGCATCCTCAATATCTTCGAGGGTGCGGCCGAGATTCAGGCGCAGGTCATCGCCAAGCGGCTGCTCGACGGGAGCAATTGAGCGGACGGCCATAATCTCAAAATCCGGGGCCGTGGCCCCATCTGCTGCCGCTGCGACGCGAGCGCCGCAACCGAAGCCGTTCGGCCGCGTTGACCTGACGCAAGGCGGGCTTATCTGCGCTATGGTGCCTTGGCAGCCCGCAAGGAGAGCATTTGATGTCTTCGAAACCGATCAAGATCGAGCAGGATGAATGGGTCATTGTCTGCGACGGCGCCAAGGCGCTGTTTTTGCAAAATGCGGGGGACTCGAAATTTCCGAACCTGCAGACCCGCGAGGTGATGGAGCAGGAGGTGCCGCCGACGAGCGAACTCGGCACCGATAAGCCCGGCCGCTCGCATTCGTCGGTCGGACCTGGCCGCTCCGCCGTCCAGCAGACCGATTTCCATACCCAGCAGGAAGAAGAATTCCTGCGCTCGATCATGATCAAACTCGATGCCGCCGCGAAGGCGGGTCAGATGAAGGCGATCATTCTGGTGGCACCGCCTCGTGCGCTGGGCGTACTGCGTCAGCATTACAAGCATGCGCTGAAGCAGGCGGTTCGCGAGGAAGTCCAGAAGGATTACGTGAAGATGCCGGTCTACGAGATCGAGAAGCATCTCGCGGCCTGAATGGGCGGATGCCATGCCGGACCGGTGGTAGGCCCTCCGGTCCGGTGATAGAAAGCCGCAATGTCAAACCCGTTTTATAGTCTCATTCCGTTCGCCATCGGTGCGGTCGCCATCGTTCTCGTGTTCGGGCTGGTCAACATGCTGCGCGGCGGCTCGCCACACCTGTCGCAGAAGCTGATGCGGCTACGCGTGCTGTTGCAGGCGATTGCGCTCGTCATCATCATGCTGGCGATCTGGATGATGGGACGTTGACCACATGGTGATCCTCAACCGCATCTACACACGCACCGGCGACGACGGAACCACATCGCTCGGCTCCGGTGAACGGCGCAAGAAATACGATCTGCGGGTCGATGCCTATGGCACGCTCGATGAGGCCAATGCCGCGATCGGGATCGTGCGGCTCCATACCAAAGACGATGCGCAGCTCGATGGCATGCTCGGGCACATCCAGAACGACATCTTCGACGTCGAGGCCGATCTTTGCATTCTGGACGGCAGCAAGGGCAAGGGGCCGGGCGGGGCCAAGCTCAACGTCACGCATAAGCAGGTGCAGTGGATCGAGCAGCAGATCGACGCGCTGAACGAGACCCTGCCGCCGCTCCGGTCGTTTATCCTGCCGGGCGGCACCCCCGCCGCAGCCTATCTGCATCTGGCGCGCACGATGTGCCGACGCGCGGAGCGGCTGATGGTCGAATTGCGCGATCAGCCCGGAGAGGATGTCACCCCGGAGGCGATCCAGTATGTGAACCGTTTGTCGGATTTTCTGTTCGTTGCGGGTCGCCATGCGAACGACCGTGGCGAGAAGGACGTGTTGTGGCAGCCTGGGCAGAACCGCTGACCGAGCTTCCGGAGACCCGCCGACCCTTGCCGGCCCCGCAAAACGTCACTAACGCTGTGCTGAGGGCGCGTCGTTTGTATGCCATACGCGCCGTTGACACCCACGCCCTCCCCCTCTTAGGTAGCCGCCTGATCTCGCATCTGCGAAGGCCTCGATCATGAAAATTCTCGTGCCCGTCAAACGGGTTATCGACTACAACGTCAAAGTGCGGGTGAAATCGGACGGCTCCGGCGTCGAACTCGCCAACGTCAAAATGTCGATGAATCCGTTCGACGAGATCGCGGTGGAAGAGGCGATCCGTCTGAAGGAGGCCGGCAAGGCCACCGAAATCGTCGCGATTTCCATCGGCCCGGCCCAAGCGTCTGAGACCATCCGGACCGCGCTTGCGATGGGCGCCGACCGCGGCATCCTGGTCAAGGTCGACGCGATGCCCGAGCCGCTGGCTATCGCCAAAATCCTGAAAGCGATCGTCGAAGCGGAACAGCCCGGTCTGGTGATCATGGGCAAGCAGGCGATCGACGACGATTCAAACCAGACCGGCCAGATGCTCGCTGCCTTGCTGGGCTGGCCGCAGGGCACCTTCGCCTCCAAGATCGCGATCGATGGTGGCGATATTTCCGTCACCCGCGAAGTCGATGGCGGCCTGCAGACCGTGAAGCTGAAGGGGCCGGCGATCGTGACCACCGATCTGCGGCTGAACGAGCCGCGCTACGCGAGCCTCCCCAACATCATGAAGGCGAAGAAGAAGCCGATCGACGAGAAGGCCCCGGCCGATTACGGCGTCGACGTGAAACCGCGGCTCGAAGTGCTGAAGACGGTGGAGCCGGGCGGCCGCAAGGCCGGCGTGAAGGTCGGCTCGGTCGCCGAACTGGTCGAGAAGCTGAAGAACGAGGCGGGCGTATTGCAATGACCACCCTTCTGATCGCCGAGCATGACAACGCTCATCTCAAGGACGCGACCGCGAAAGCCATGACCGCCGCCAAGGCGCTCGGCGGTGACGTCCACATCCTCGTGGCCGGCAAGGGTGCGCAGGCTGCGGCCGATGCGGCCGCCAAGCTCGACGGCGCAAAAAAGGTGCTGCTGGCGGACGGCGATGCCTATGAGCATCAACTCGCAGAGCCGATCGCTGCACTCGTGGTGTCGCTGGCCAAGGACTATGACGCGATTGTTTCGCCCGCGACCACCAACGGCAAGAACTTCATGCCGCGGGTCGCAGCGCTGCTCGACGTGATGCAGGTCTCCGACATTATCAAGGTCGAAGCCCCGGACACCTTCGTGCGGCCGATCTACGCCGGCAATGCGCTGCAGACAGTGAAGTCGGTCGACCCGAAGAAAGTCATCACCGTTCGCACCTCGACCTTCCAGGCGACGGGCGAGGGCGGTTCTGCACCGGTCGAAACCGTGGCGGCCGTGGCCGATCCCGGGGTGTCGGCCTTTGTCGGCGAGGAATTGTCAAAATCCGACCGGCCGGAACTCACTTCTGCTAAGATCATTATCTCCGGTGGCCGGGCGATGCAGAATCGCGAGAACTTCACCAAGTATATCGAGCCGGTCGCCGACAAGCTGGGCGCCGCCATGGGTGCGTCGCGCGCCGCGGTGGATGCAGGCTACGCGCCGAACGACTGGCAGGTCGGGCAGACCGGCAAGGTGGTGGCGCCGGATCTCTATATCGCGGTCGGGATTTCAGGCGCGATCCAGCATCTCGCCGGGATGAAGGACTCCAAGGTCATTGTTGCGATCAACAAGGACGAGGAAGCGCCGATCTTCCAGGTCGCGGATTATGGCCTGGTCGCCGATCTGTATCAGGCGCTTCCGGAGCTCGACGCCGAACTCGGCAAGCTCAAGCGCTGACATAACAAGCTCCCCTGCCGGGGAGGAGTGAAGGACACAATGGCGCAAATTCAGAAGGTCGGCGTGATCGGTGCAGGCCAGATGGGCTCAGGCATAGCCCACGTCTGCGCGCTCGCCGGTTACGATGTGAAGCTGCACGACGTATCGGCTGACCGTATCAAGCAGGCGCTCGCCACCATCAACGGCAACATGGCGCGGCAGGTGTCAAAGAAGATCATCAGCGAGGATCAGCGTCAGGCTGCGATCGCGAAGATCGAGGCCGCGCCTTCGATGGACGACTTCGCGGATTCGGATCTCGTAATCGAGTCGGCCACCGAGCAGGAAGAGGTCAAGAAGAAGATCTATGGCCAGCTATGCCCGGCTCTGAAGGCCGAGGCGATCCTTGCGACCAACACCTCGTCGTTGTCGATCACGCGGCTTGCATCCGCGACCGACCGGCCGGAGAAGTTCATCGGCATCCATTTCATGAATCCGGTGCCGCTGATGGAGCTCGTGGAAATCATCCGCGGGATTGCCACCGGCGATCCGACCTTCGAGACCTCGAAGCAATTCGTCACGACGCTGCACAAGACCATCGCGGTGGCGGAAGATTTCCCCGCCTTCATCGTCAATCGCATCCTGCTGCCGATGATCAACGAAGCGATCTACACGCTGTACGAGGGCGTCGGCACCGTGGACGCAATCGATACCGCGATGAAGCTTGGTGCGCATCATCCGATGGGGCCGCTGGAGCTGGCCGATTTCATCGGTCTCGACACCTGCCTCTCGGTCATGCAGGTCTTGCATGAGGGGCTGGCGGATTCGAAATACCGCCCGTGTCCGCTGCTGGTGAAGTATGTCGAAGCCGGCTGGCTCGGCCGCAAGACCCAGCGCGGCTTTTACGATTATCGCGGCGAGAAGCCGGTCCCGACACGGTAGTCCGGTCGTCTGCCACCCAACACATCCCCGGCATTGCAAACTGCGATTGCCGCGATTTCTTTTAACGAGAGCCGACCGGACGAGATCGGCTTCTCATTGGAATCTCTTTTAGGAATTTCAGGTATTCCTATCCGATCGCTGGTTCAGGATCGGTCGAGACTATGAAATCGCCAACACATCCGCGGCATTGCGAACTGCGATTGATGCTTGATCCAGCGCGTATCGATTTGGTGCGCGCCTTCGTGCGCGAGGCGGCGCTTGCCGAGGCTGTGCCGGTATCCTGCGCAAGTCTGATCGCCGATGACAGTGCCGAAGCTTGGCTGGCGCTTTGCAACGGTGCGTCGGGTCAGGACCGCGTCCATATCGCGCTGTCGGTCTCCCGCCGCGACGTCAGGGTCAGCATCGGACTTTCCGGCCATTCCCGCTTTGCGAAGGTGGTGGCGTCGCTCGGCGGCCGCTTGCGGCCCGACGCCGGCATCTCGTGTCGCGAAAGCGGAATCGACGGCTGGGATGTCAGCCTCCATCGCAGCCTGAGCGCGTTCGCCGAAATGCTTGCCTCGGCACCGGAGCCGGCGGCCGAACCGGTTTCGGGGTCACCGGTCGCGACATCACCGGTCTCGGGCGAGTTTCGCATCGACCTGCCGGAGCAAGCCGATACGGCGGCCATCGCCCGCTGCTTCCTCGCCGTGTATGGCCATCACTATGTTCACTCGGACGTGTTCTCGCCCCACCGGTACTGGGCAAAAGTCGAGAGCGGCGAACTGATCCCGGTTGTGGTGCGGGACGGCGATGGTGAAGTCATCGGCCATCTCGCGCTGGAACGCGAATCCGGAGCGCTGGTCGCCGAACGCGGCGAGGCTGTCGTTCTGCCGGAATACCGGGGCCATCATCTGCTTGAACGCATGACCGAGCGCCTTTCCGATGAAGCGCCCAAGCGCGGCCTGCACGGCATCTACGCCGAACCGCTCACGATCCATACCTTCTCGCAGCGCAACGACGAGCGCGCCGGCATGCCGATCTGTGCGGTGCTGCTTGGCGCAAATCCGGAGAGCTTCCGGCCCAAGGACATCGCGTGCCCGACCGCCGGACAGCGCCAAAGCTATCTTCGCACCTTTCGGTTCGTGCAGCCGCCGGCTGCCCGCACGATTCAGGCGCCGGCGCCCTACCGGGATATGCTGCTCAAGATCTACAAGAGCCTCGACGTAACGGTGGCGGTCGCAGAGGCGTCAGGCGCGGCTGTCCCGGAATCGCAGACCGCTATCAGGGTCAACGATCGCGGCTACGGCGTGATCCAGTTCGAGCGGATCGGTCCGAACTGCGCCATCGAACTTGAACAGGCGTTGCGCGACGTTCGTGCGCTCGGCGCGCGCTCGGTGCAGCTCTCTGCCCCGATTGCCGATCCGGGCCTTGTGACGCTCACAGAGGCGGCCCGCGATCGCGGGTTTTTCTTTTGCGGCGTGGGTCCCGCATTCGCGGAAAGCGCTGACCTGTTTCTGCTGCAATGGCTCAGCGAACCATTGGACACCGGCAAACTTCAGCTGTTCACCGACCAGGCCAAGGACATGGTGGCCTTCATCGATCGCGATCGAGGCGGGTCGCATTGAACACGAGGTCGTCCGGCGTCGCGATCGGCCATCGCTGCGTACGTCTTGCGCGGACTATTGGGTGAAGACGACATGCGTGGCGTGCGGGGCGGCGATATGTTCGCTGCGCCTGTAACCGAGCTTTAAGAGATCGAGCCCGGCGAAGAGATGTTCGCCGCTGCCGAGTAGCACCGGCGATATCGCAAGATGCATCTCGTCCACGAGTCCGGCCTGGAGATATTGCCGTATCGTGGCAACGCCGCCGCCGACGCGAATGTCCCGGCCGTTCGCGGCTTCCGTCGCGCGTTTCAAGGCGTCATGGATTCCGCCGCTCACGAAATGGAATGTGGTACCACCGTCCATCGCGATTGACGGCCGCGGATGCGTGGTCAGCACGAAGACGGGGCAGTGATATGGCGGGCTGTCGCCCCACCATCCCCTCCAGCCGTCATCCGGCCAATCGCCCCGGCTCGGCGTGAACATATTCCGGCCCATGATCCAGGCGCCGATGTTGTCGAAGCCGCGCGCTGCCAGCTGATCCTCGATCCCGGTCGAGCCGCCGTCCTGACCGAACATCTTGCGGATGGTTCGCGTGGCGAAGGCCCATTCGTGCAGCCCCATTCCGCCGACGCCCAGCGGATTCTCGAGGCTCTGGCTGGGGCCTGCGCCAAAGCCGTCGAGAGAAATCGCAAAGGCATGAACGCGCAGCCTGGTCAACGCCAACCTCCTGGAAGTGAAGCCGAGTGCGAGACGGTGCCGGCGATTGCGCCGGTACCGTCTCGGCACAGCGAGGCGCCTCTTAAGCCTTGCGCCGGTACCGTCTCGGCACAGCGAGGCGCCTCTTAAGCCTTGCGCCGGTAATGCGCGGTCATGAACTTGTGCCATTGCCCGTCCGGCGCCTGCATTTGCGATGACAGGATCCAGTGATCGTCGCTTTCGACCGTGACGATATCCTGGTACTTCGCCATCCCGCCGTCGCCCGTCATGCTCGGGCCTTCGGCGTCCAGCGTGAGCACCTTGCCGGATGCATCGAGCGACCCTTCGTAGAGCCACAGATGCGTCATCATCGACGCTGTGAAGGTGCCGACGAACTTGACTTTGGCGGGGTCGTAGCCGAGCGTGATGATGCTGCGCATGTCGCCGCCGCCCGGCATCTCGCCCCAGCCTTCGTTGATCGTCCACAGGTCGCCCAGCGAGCGTGTAACGCAATTGCCGGTCGACTTCATCGGCGGCTGATCGGGGCCCATCATGCATTCGCCCTCGAAGCTCCACTCGCCGACCATCCGCAGTAGCCAGCGATGCTCCTTGGTCGGCTCCGCCATCATCGGGCAGTTGTCCTGGTTGGTATCGGTCTTCTCGGCAACGGACATCGCTTTTCATCCTTCTCTGTGCTGTGAAACGGGTTAGCGCTCGGCGAGCGTCTTGAGGTCTTTCAGTCCGCGTTCCATGTCGGCTCCGAGCATGTTGTCGAGATCCACAAACACGCACATGACCTTGGAGATCAGCGGCATCGGGCCGTGCATGGCCCAGGTCATGTCTGTGGCATTGGCTTTTGGTGCGAGCGAGTATTCGACGACGTTGCTCGCCGTCATCGGGCGGGTCATGTCGAGCTTGAGCGTGACCTTGGACGGCGTCACCTCAGCCACCGTGAGCGAACCGGCTCCGACGTCGCCGTTGCCATCCCAATCGAGTTTCGCGCCGGGGCCGCTTGCCGGACCGCTGAAGGTCTTCTTCATGGCGAGGTCCTTCTTTTCGTAGGGCGACCATTCCGCGCCGCGCCGCAGATCGGAGAGAATGCCGACGAGTTTCTCCGGCGGCGCCTCGATGGTCATGGCACGCTGAACCCGGAAGGTGTCGGGCTGAGTTGCCGCCGCATAGGCGACGACGCCAGCAAGGCCGACCGCCAACAGGACAACAACGACCAGAATTATCTTCAGCATGGAAGTCTCCGTTATCGAGCGAGCAGGGCGTCGAGCTTGTCGAAGGTGCCAGCGAAGCCGCCGCGCATCGAATCGAACATGCCGGTGAAGGTTTTGATTTCCGCCGGTGTGGCATTGATCGGCGTGGAGCGCCCGGTCACGCGGGTGCCGCCACTCTCTTCCTCGAAGGTGACGACGTTATGGAGTTCGAGCGGAAAGCTGTCCTTGAGCTGGGGGAACGGTGCGCGCGTCAAGCCGCCATTCTCGTCGGAAAACCCGCTGACATATTCCAGCCGCTCAGGCTCCCGGATCAGGCCGTAGACGAACCGGCCATAGATCGGATGACCCGGCTGGAACACCATCGCGTAGTGGAACATGCCGCCTGGCCGGAAATCGAGCGTCAGCACGCGGATATCCGCGCCCTTCGGTCCCCACCATTGCGCCAGTTGATCGGCTTCGCTGTATGCCTTCCACACGCGAGGACGCGGCGCTTTCACGATCCGGCTGATCACGAAGTCCTGTTCGGTATCGGTCATTGTCATGCAGACGATCCTTGCTGATTGAGGCCCAACGCTCAGTTCTTGTTCAATGGGTGCGCGAAGCTCCAGGCGTGGCCATACGGATCGAGCACCTGGCCGTAACGGTCGCCCCAGAACGCGTCCCACGGTTCCATCATTACGGAGCAGCCGGCATCGGCCGCGCGTTTCACCGCGGCATCGCAATCGGGCACCGAGAGATGCAGCACGAAGGTGGTCGCGCCGTTGGTCTTCGGGCCCAACACCTTGTTGCCGCTGCACTGCTCGCGAAACTCGGGAAAGTCGTCCATCAGAAAGATGTGGCAACCATTGACGATCATCGCGGCATGCATCAGCCGCTTGCCGTCTTCGGCCGGCAGGCGCATGACTTCGGACGCGCCGAATGCGGTCTTGTAGAAATCCAGCGCATCGGCGGCGCCTTCGACCACGAGATGCGGCACGACGCCTTGGGGTTGTTGTTGGTCCATGTCGGTTGTCCTCGTGTTGAATGGTGGCGCAATAGTCTCCGTTCATCCCCGCGCAAGCGGGGATCCTGTCCCGTGGATCTGGGCCCCCGCTTCCGCGGGGGCGAACGGACAAAGGGTTACAGGTCGACGAAACTCTTGAACCCGCCCCAGATCATGCGCTTGCCGTCGAACGGCATCTTCTTGAGATCATTCATCATGTCGGTGAGGCGCTTGTCCTTCATTACTTTCTTCATGATCGAGTCGCGCTGCTTGCGTGATTTGTAGGTGATCCAGGAGAACACCACGACCTCGTCCTTCTTCAGCTTCACGGCTTGCGGGAACGATGTCCACTTGCCGGGCTTGACGTCGTCGGCGACGCATTCGTGATAGTCGATCGCGCCATATTCCTTCCACACCTTGCCAGCGAGTGTCGCAAGACGCGCATAATCCTTGAGTTTTTTCTTCGGCACAGGAACGATGAAGCCGTCTACGTAAGCCATCTCAAGCTCCTCAAAAAATTGGCGATGTCGGCGCGTGCCGTTCAGTTTGAACGGCAGCAATCGGCATTTTCGGCGGCAACCCATCGCCCGGTCGCGTTGACATATCCGTCAACTCCGTAGCGGTCATGATGGCGCGCCCAGTCGGTCAGGTCGAAATTCGGCCCGTTTTCGTTCCGGCCCTTCGGGGTAAGGTCGAGGTACATGTAGGCGCCGAGCACTTCCTCCGCGCCGCGGCCAAAGGCTGAGTAGGTGTGGAAGATCGCGCCGCTCTTGTCCTTGTAGAAGACGCTGAGCCCCGACAGGTCTTCGAGCGGCACGTCCGTTTCACTGTAATTGTAGACGGCCTTGCCAGCCGACATTTGCTCGGGTGTGAACGAGACACCGAAGTCGTAATTGAAGTCCGAGCCGAAGGACGACACCCACCGGAAGTGCCAGTTCATCCGCCGTTTCACCGCTTCGATCTCGGCTAGCGGCGCGCGCGCAATCGCTACATAGCTCACGTCATGATGTTCGATATGCATCAGGACGCCGTGGATATGATCGACTTCGAACGAGCAGCCGACGCATGGATCCGTTTGCCCCGGCGCCAGCATGAAATGCTTGACGATCAACTGGCTGCGGCCGTCGAACAGATCGGATAATGTTTTCCGGCCGTCCGGTGTGTCGAACACATAGTCGTTCTCGATCCTGACCCACGGCAGGCCGCGCCGCTTCTCGCTCAGCGTGTCACGCAGCCGCGTCATCTGCTTCTCCTCGGCGAGCAGCGCCTTGCGCTCCTGCAGCCAGTCTTGACGCGAAACGATCCGGTGATCCGTCGTGTTTGCTTGGCACATCGTGCTCTCCTTTACATAGCGACCGGCGTCATCCAGCCGATGCCGGCGCCGCCCGGCTCGCGCAGGATGGCGATGCGGCCGACCTCGGGCACATCGAAGATCGGCCGCATCAGTTGGGCGCCGGCCTTGACCGCCTTCTCGGCCCGTGCATCGACATCGTCGACCGCGAGATAGGGCATCCATCCTTCCGGAACGCCGTCGAAATCCGGCGACGCAAGCTCGAACATCCCGGCCACCGGCTGACCGTCCAGAAAGGCGCACCAATAGATGCGGCCGCCTTCATGGGCCATCGGCATGCCCTCGAAGGTCCAGCCAATGGTATCCGAATAGAATTGCTTCGCGCGCGTGACGTCGCGGGTCATGAGTTCGTTCCAGTGAAAGCTGCCGTGCGCGGACATGGTCTACTCCGGGGTTTCGGTGCGTGGCGCGCTGACCCGTTCACGCCGCCATTTTGAAGTCGGCAATCTGGGCATGAAGCGCGCGTTTGAAGGCAGGCCGCGCTGTGCAGCGGTCCACATAGGCCACAAGAGTCTTGTCGCTCGTGACGATGTCGGTGTAGTCGAGAATCCTCAACACGGTGGTCATCATCAGATCGCCCGCGGTGAAACGCTCGCCATCGAGGTAGGGTTTGGTGCCGAGCGCCTTCGAGAGTGCTGCGAGCCGCCTCTGCGCGAATTCCACCGCACCCGGGCGCCGCAATTTGGCCCATTCCTGATCCACGTAGAACAGGTCGATGAGGGCCACGTTAACCAGGAAGGGCTCGATGGAGTTGAGAGCGGCGATCAGCCATTGCGTCGCCCGCGCGCGCGCTGCCGGCTCCTTCGGTAGCAGGGTTTCGCACCGCTCTCCGATGTTGAGCACGATCGCACCGGATTCAAAGAGTGTGAACCCGTCCTCCTCAAGAATCGGAACCTGGCCGAACGGCTGCAGCGCCCGATAATCCGGTTTGTCGTTGTCGTGCATGTCCAGAAGGCGCGTGTTGTAAGGCAGACCTGCCTCTTCCAGCGCCCAGCGGGCACGCAGATCGCGCACCTGGCCCTGCGCAAAATCCGGAACCCATCTGAAGGCAAAAATCGTTATCATGTTGCACACTCGTTCAGTGGGGATCAGGCCGCGCGTGCATGGACGGCCGGATACGGATCGCGCCAGGCCGGCAGCTGTTCGAGTTGCTCCTTCCAGCGCGCGATGTTTTTGCAGCCCTCAAGCGGCAGCCGGATCGTCTCGGCATAGGGCAGCGTCACCGACACTGCGAAGTCCGCGACGGTCAGATGATCGCCGAGCAGGAACGTGCGCCCCGCAAGATGATCGTCCAGCACCTTGGCGAATTGCTTCGCAAAGCCGATGCTCTCTTCGGCCGCCTTGTCGTCGGGCGAACCGATATTGAACTTCGGCTTGATCACATACTGGAAGTAAAGATTGCCGGCGTGCTTGGTGAAATGTTCGGAGTCCCAGCTCAGCCACTTGATGACCTCGATCTGCTTGGCCGGATCGGTCGGCCATAGGTCGGACTTCGCCACGCGGGCGAGGTGGCACATGATCGCATTGGATTCCCAGATCTTGGTCTCGCCATCTTCGAAGGCAGGCACCTTGCCGTTCGGATTCACCGCGAGATAGGCGGGCGTCTTGTTTTCGCCTTTGGCAAGATCGATACGCACGAATTCCACCGGCGATTCCAGATATTTGGCGACGGCGCAGGCCTTCCGCGGATTGACGGTCTCGAAATAATAGAGCTTCATCATGACGTCTCCTTTGTTCAGGCGAACAGCTTTTCGAGCTTGTCGAGCGAGCCGGTCCAGCCGCGCTGATGGCCGTCGCGGGCGGCTTCATCGAAGAATTTCTCGTGCAGCAGCGTCAGGACCGCGCCGTCGCCGTCGCGCTTGATCGTGATGGTGACGAGCGACTCGCGCTCCTTCATGGTGTGCCAGGCCCAGGTGAAAACCAGGCGCTCGTTCGGCACCACCTCACGATAGATGCCGCCGACCTGATGGTGCTCACCATCCTCGGTGCTGAATGCGATGGTGTAGGTTCCGCCGACGCGCAGATCGACCTCGGCTTTTGTCACCGGGCCTGCATCCGGCCCGAACCATTTCACGATTTTTTGGGGGTCGGTCCACGCCGCGTAGACCTTTTCCGCCGGCGCATTGAGACGACGTTTGAGGGTGAGGCTTGGCCTGGCAACGGCGTCGGCGCGGGCGACGGACATGAGTCTTTCTCCACAAAAGCGGCAAGGCGATCGAGCTGTTTCGACCAGAACTGGGCGTACCGGTTCAGCCACAGCATGGCGTCCTCCATGGGCGCGGCCGTCAGCTCGCAGGTCACGACGCGGCCCGTCTTCGATCGCTGGATCAGTTTCGCGTCCGCCAGCACGTCGAGATGCTTCATGATCGCGGGCAGCGAGACCGGGAACGGTTTCGCGATCTCGCTCACCGACATGCCGTCCTGCTCGGCGAGCCGCGCCAGAATCGCGCGGCGGGTCGGGTCGGACAGAGCCGCAAAGGTCGTATCCAGTTTGTCGTGTCGATAGTAAACCATGTTGTTAAGTATATGCGTGCAACTTGGCCCGTCAAGACGAAAGATCAGGTTTGGCCGCAAACGCAGGACGACCACTGTAAATGCAGGGTTAACGTTGCGTTAGGCCATTCGTAACGCCGTTACTGCAGGATCGACGGCGGAGCGCAGCATGGCCGGATACGGCGTCAAAAAGATGAACTGGGTGCAGACGCCGTCTGCCTACGAGAGCATGTCCGCGTGGCGTGAGAAGCGCAAAGCGTTTCAGGAAAAGTACGAAGTCAACATGCAGAATGTGGTCGCGTCGCTTCAGACCGCATGGACCGATGTGGGTTATAATATCGGAGAGATCGCGGCCAATCGCGCCTTGACGCGGATCCAGGCGGAGGCCAAGGCCAAGCAGGAAAAGGCTGCCGCCGCGGCCGCTGCGGAGGCAAACCGTGTCGAGGCACCGAAACTGTCATCGTTCAGCTACAATGATACGGTGACGGTGAGTGGCGGCGCCCAGATCAATCTGTCCGCCAATACGATCACACACAGCGACGGGACGGTGGTCGATCTGAAGACCGGCATCAAGGTCAATGTAACGGCGTGAGGCGGCTATGGATGTTGCAGCTCTGGCGACGGCCTTTGCGGGCGCTTCAACCGCAAAGCTGCAGATGGCTGCCGCTGCGAAGATGATGAAGATGAACGCCGATTCGCAAGGCGCGGTGGTTCAGCTACTCGAGGCCGCGCAAGAGAACATGAAGGCCTTGGTTGATGCCGCCATCGGCGGCAATCTCGATATTTCAGTTTGAACCCTTGCCCAGCGCCGCCTGAATGAATTTCACCGCGTCCGGGCTCGCCCATTCGGCCGGGCCGGCCAGCGTTGCGACTTCGCAGCCATTGCGGTCGATCAGGATCGTGGTCGGCATGCCGAAGGCGCGGCCCTTCTCCTTCAACTCCTGGAAAATCCGTGCGCTGTTGTCGGCGTAATAGCGAAGCGATCCGATCCCGTTTTCGGTCAGCCAGGCCTTGGCCTTGTCCGGGTTGCGGGTGTCGATGTTGACCGCCACGACCTCGAAATCCGGTCCGCCCAGTGTCTTCTGCAATTCGTCGAGGGCCGGCATTTCCTTCTTGCAGGGCGCGCACCAGGTGGCCCACAGGTTCAGGAGCACGGTCTTGTCTTTCCAGTCGGCCAGCGTTCGGTCCTTGCCGTCGCTGTCGCGGAAGGTGAGCCCCGTGAGCGGGATCGGGCTCTTGGCCGGACTGAGTGCCGCGACTTCACCGCGCGCAAGCGGCTGAAGTGTCTTTGCCAGTTGGGCCGCCGGCCCGCAGACCTCCGGAACCGCCGCATTGCGCACCAGCGCTCCCATCCCGTATATCCCCACGAGCGCTACGCCGACGCCCGCGAGCCCGCCCAGAAGCATGACCAGCAGACGCTTTTTTGCGAAAGAACGGGTATCGGACGGCATGGATTGGAACACTCTCAGGTCACGGTCATGAGCAACAAGATGTGGGGCGGACGCTTTTCGTCGAGCCCCGATGCGATCATGGAGGCGATCAATGCCTCGATCGACGTCGACCGGCACCTGTATCGCCAGGACATTGCCGCGAGCAAGGCCCATGCGGCAATGTTGGCCGAGCAAGGCATCATTGCGAGGGACGACGCAAGCCAGATAGCCGCCGGGCTGGACACGATTTTGTCAGAAATCGAGCAGGGCCGGTTCAATTTCCAGCGCGCGCTCGAAGACGTCCACATGAACGTGGAATCGCGTCTGGCCGAACTCATCGGTCCGGCGGCCGGACGCCTGCACACCGCGCGTTCGCGCAACGATCAGGTCGCGACCGACTTCCGGCTCTGGATGCGCGACACCATCGATCAGCTCAATGCCGCGCTGGTCGACTACCAGACGGCGCTTGCGGAGAAGGCACTCGAACATGCCGACACCGTGATGCCGGGGCTTACGCATTTGCAGACCGCCCAGCCGGTGACCTTCGGCCATCATCTGCTGGCTTTTGTCGAAATGGCGGAGCGCGATCGCGGCCGCTTCATCGATGCCCGCAAGCGGTTGAACGAATGCCCGCTCGGCTCGGCGGCGCTGGCGGGAACGTCGTTTCCGCTCGACCGCGACATGACCGCGAAGGCGCTTGGCTTCGACCGGCCGACTGCGAATTCGCTCGATGCCGTATCGGACCGCGATTTCGTGATGGAGACGCTTGCCGCGGCGACGATCGCTGCAGTGCATCTGTCGCGCATTGCGGAGGAGATCGTGATCTGGACATCGCCGCTGACCGGGCTGATGCGGTTGTCGGACAAATTCACCACCGGCTCGTCGATCATGCCGCAGAAGCGCAATCCCGATGCGGCCGAACTGGTGCGCGCCAAGGCGGCGCGGATCGCCGCCGCGTTTCAGGCGATCGTTATCGTCATGAAGGGGCTGCCGCTCGCCTATCAGAAGGACATGCAGGAGGACAAGGAAGGCGCGATGGATGCGCTTGCCGCGCTGTCGCTCTGCATCGCCGCGATGGCCGGTATGGTGCGCGACATCGAGCCGGATGTCGGTCGCATGAAGAAGGCGGCCGGCGAAGGCTATGCCACCGCGACCGATCTCGCTGACTGGTTGGTGCGGACGCTCAACATCCCGTTTCGGCAGGCGCATCACATCACCGGTACGATCGTGGCGGAGGCCGCGAAGGCCGGCCTGCCGCTGCACCGCGTGCCTCTGGAAGAGATGCAGAGGGTCGAGGCGGGGATCACCGACGACGTGTTCAAGGTTCTCTCGGTTGACCGCTCGGTGCAGAGCCGGACCAGCTACGGCGGCACCGCGCCGAAGAATGTGCGCCTTCAGGCCAAGCGCTGGCTGAAGCGGCTGGGGAGGGGGGCGGAGTGAGGTTTTTTGGCCGCAGCGCAGGAATTTCGATGGGAATGCTGTGCGAACAGGGATTTCGCCATGTTCGGCGGGTCTGATATGGTCCGCGCCGTTCGGGGGTTTCCTAAGTGATCCGTGGCTTGTCTGCCTTATCTTACCGCCTCGCGATTGTGGCCTTGCTGGCCGCCGCGCTGGGGCTGTCCGCTTGCGGCCGCAAGGGTCCGCTGGACGCGCCGCCAGGCGGGCTCGCCTCCAACCCGACCGGCTCGCTCGATGAGGAGACCGAGGAGGGCGGAGAGGTCGTCCGCCGCGGTTCGCCGCGTGGTTTGCCGATCATCCGCGGGCCCGACCGCAAGATCCCTCTCGACATTCTGCTAGATTAGTCCGCCATGCATCATTTTGCCTATCGCAACGGCGGGCTTCACGCCGAGGCGGTAGATGTGACCGCTCTCGCAGACGCGGTGGGTACGCCGTTCTATTGCTATTCGACCGCGACTCTGGAGCGGCATTATCGCGTTTTTGCCGACGCTTTCGCCGACGTGCCCGCGCTGGTCTGCTATGCGGTCAAGGCCAATTCCAACCAGGGTGTGATCGCGACACTGGCGCGGCTCGGCGCCGGCGCCGATGTGGTGTCTGGCGGGGAACTGAAGCGCGTGCTCGCCGCCGGTATTCCGCCGGACAAGATCATGTTCTCCGGCATCGGCAAGACCGCGGCGGAACTCGCATTCGCGGTCGACACCGGCATTCTGTGTGTGAATGTCGAATCCGAGCCGGAACTCGACCTGCTGTCGCAGGTGGCAAGTGCGAAGGGGCGCAGCGTCGCCATCTCGATCCGCGTCAATCCGGATGTCGATGCCAAGACCCATGCCAAGATCGCGACTGGGAAGTCCGAAAACAAGTTCGGCATTCCGATCAGCCGCGCCCGCGAAGTCTATCGCCATGCCGCAGCATTGCCGGGGCTGCATGTGGCAGGCGTCGACATGCATATCGGCAGCCAGATCACGGAATTGTCGCCGTTCGCGGATGCGTTCGCGCTGCTGTCGGATTTTGTGCGGGAATTGCGCGCCGACGGCCACACGATCTCGCACGTCGATCTCGGCGGCGGTCTCGGCATTCCCTACCGCGAAGGCGATGAGATCCCGCCCGACCCGGCCGCCTACGCGAAAGTGGTGAAGGAAGCGACGCGCGGGCTCGGCTGCAAGCTGATCTTCGAGCCCGGCCGGCTGATCGTCGGCAATGCCGGCATCCTCGTCACGCGCGTGATCTACGTGAAGCGCGGCGAAGCCAAGAACTTCGTCATCGTCGATGCGGCGATGAACGATCTGATCCGGCCGACGCTGTACGAGGCCCATCACGACATCATCCCGGTGCGGCCGGTGCCGGGCGATCCTTGGATCCGTGCCGATGTGGTCGGGCCGGTCTGCGAGACCGGCGATTACCTCGCGATCAACCGCGACCTGCCGGAACCGAAGGCCGGCGATCTGCTCGCGGTTATGACCGCAGGCGCCTATGGCGCGGTGCAGGCAGGAACCTATAACACCCGCGCGCTCATCCCCGAGGTGCTGGTAAACGGCGACGCATGGTCGCTGGTGCGGCCCCGCCTCGAAGCCGACGCATTGATCGCGCTCGATCGCATGCCGCCTTGGCTGTGAGGCGGGAACCGGGTGCCTGAGCCAGCCATGCGAAAAACATGGCCTGCTCCTTGCTTCGCACTTCCGGGTTTCGTGACTATGTGGGCTGACGGGGCGTGTTAAGCTTTCTGGATTGCAGATTCCCGAGGGATCAGGCCTTTGACCGACAACCCGATACAGGGCTCTGAAAATACGACGGTTTCCCCGCAGCGCGAGGTGGACCGGCTGCTGGCGCGAGGAATAGCCCGGGCTCGCTGGTCGATCCTGTGGGAGCGTTCCTGGCCGCCGCTCGCCGCTTTCCTGACCGTCGGCGGGCTGTTCCTGGCGCTCTCGTGGCTCGGCCTGTGGCTCTGGCTGCCGCCGCTGGCGCGGGCCGCTGGCGTCGTGATGTTTGGCTTGCTGGCGCTGGCCGCATTGTCCCCCTTCGCGATGATCCGGATGCCGAGCGCGAGCGAGGGCTTGCGGCGGCTGGATCGCGAAAGCGGATTGCCGCACCGCCCAGCGATCACCCTGACCGACCGGCTTTCGGCCCATGCCGGCGATGCCATGACGCAGGCCCTGTGGCGCGTGCATGTCGAACGCGCACTCGCCGCCGCGCGCAAGCTTCGGGCCGGCTGGCCGATGCCACGTCTATCCGCGCGCGACCCGGTTGCGATCCGGGCGCTGGTGCTGGTGCTGGCGGTTGCGACCTTCTTCGTGGCCGGCGGCGACCGCGAGCGGCGCATCGCTGCGGCCTTCAACTGGCAGGGCGTTGTGACGCCCGCGAATTATCGTATCGATGCCTGGGTCGCGCCGCCGCCCTATACCCAGCGTCCGCCGGTGATTCTGCCGGGATTGCGGTCCGGCGAAGCGCAGCGCGCCGCCGCACCTGTGACCGTGCCGGCAAACTCGATCCTGGTGATCCGCGCCAGCGGAGCGACCGGGCTCGATGTCGCGTTGCGTGGCGGGATCAAGGCCGACGACAAAACCGACGCTGCGGCCCAGCCGCCTGCTGCCGGGACCGAAGAACGCCGCTACGTGATTACCGACAAGGGCGAGGTCACGTTGCGCGGCATCGGCGATCCTGTGACTTGGCGTTTTGACGCCGTTCCCGATCGTGCGCCGACCATTGCATTGACCAAGGATCCGGAGCCGCAGGCGCGCGGCTCGCTAATGCTGAATTACAAGCTCGAGGACGATTACGGCGTGGCGGAAGCGCGTGCGTTGTTCGTGCTGAAGCCGCAGCTCGACGAATTTGGCATGAAGGGCGGTGGCTTCAAGGCCCCGCGTCCGCTGTTCGATGCGCCCGACATGCCGCTGGTGCTGCCGCAGGCACGCACCCGCAATGGTGTCGGGCAGACCCTGCGCGATCTGTCGAGCCACCCGTGGGCCGGGGCCGATATCGCGCTGACGCTGCGCGCGGTTGACGAAGGCGGGAACGAAGGGACCTCCGAGCCGTTCGACATGCGCCTGCCCGAGCGGCTGTTCACCAAGCCGATGGCGCGCGCGCTGATCGAGCAGCGTCGTGTTCTCGCACTCGATGCCGAGACCAAGCCACGGGTGCTGACAGCGCTCGATGCGCTTGCGATGGCGCCGGAGGTCTTCCAGATCGAGGCGTCGGTCTATCTCGGGCTCCGCTCGATCTATTGGCAGCTGAACCGTGCCAAGTCCGACGACTCTTTGCGTGACGTCGTCGCCCGCCTGTGGGACATGGCGACGAAGATCGAGGACGGTAATCTTTCGGACGTCGAAGCCGCTTTGCGCGCGGCGCAGGAGGCGCTGCGCGAGGCGCTCGAACGCGGCGCCAGCGAAGAGGAAATCAAGAAGCTAACCGACGATCTGCGCGCCGCGCTCGACAAGTTCCTGCAGGCTCTGGCCGAGGAGATGCGCAAGAATCCGCAGACCGCTCGTCAGATGGATCCGAATGCGCGCAACCTGCGCTCGCAGGATCTCAAGAACATGATCGACCGGATGGAGCAGCTTGCGCGCTCCGGAGCCAAGGATGCCGCCCAGCGCTTGCTGCAGGAATTGCAGCAGATGCTGGAAAATCTGCAGATGGCGCGCCCCGGTCAGCAGGGCGATCAGGATAGCGACGATATGATGTCGGCGCTCGACGAGCTCGGCAACATGATCCGCGAGCAGCAGCAATTGCGCGATCGAACCTTCCGCCAGGGCCAGGATCAGCGGCGCGAGCGTCAGCGCGGGCAACAGGGCCAGCAAGGCCAGCAGGGCCAGCAAAAGCCCGACACCGGCGAATTGCGCCAGAATCAGCAGGCGCTGCGCGATCAATTGCAGAAGCTGCTGGAGCAGCTCAAGCAACGCGGCATGGGCCAGCAGGGCGAGGATGGCCAGAACGGCATGGACCAGCTCGGCAAGGCCGGCGAAGCCATGGGCGAGGCGGAAGGCCAGCTTGGCGACGGCAACGCCGATGGCGCGGTCAGTCCACAGGGCCGCGCGCTCGAAGCGCTTCGTCGCGGCGCTCAGGGGATGGCCCAGTCGATGCAGCAGCAGCCGGGGATGGGTCAGGGGCCGGGCCAGCCCGGACGCAACGGGCCGTCGCGTGCGCAGCAGGAAACCGATCCGTTGGGCCGGCCGCTGCGCCAGGGCCGCGATTATAGCGACGATTCCACCGTCAAGGTTCCGGGTGAGATCGACGTGCAGCGCGCGCGCCGGATTCTCGATGAATTGCGCCGCCGCTTTTCCGATCCGGCACGGCCGCAGCTCGAACTCGATTACCTCGAGCGCCTGCTGAAGGATTTCTGATCGGTCGCGTAGCCGGTCTCTACCGGAGAGAGGACCTCAATGCATCTGCGGCACGGATAGCGCGTCGCGGACCGCGCCGCAGATCGTTGCCAGCGTGAACGGCTTCGCAATGACGTCGCGGATCAGAAGCTCGAGCCCGGAGGCGCGCTCGCGCTGATCGGCATAGCCGGTCATCAGCAGGATCGGCAGTGCCGGATAGTCGCGGCTCGCGGCCAGTGCGAGCGCGATCCCGTCCATCATCGGCATCTTGATATCGGTGAGCAGAAGATCGAATGCGCCGTCGTCTCGCAGCAGCGCGTCGAGCGCAGCCGCGCCATCGCTGTTGGCGACCACCTCATGCCCATCCTGTTTCAGCGCGCGTGCGACCAGTTCGCGCAATGAATCCTCGTCTTCCGCAAGCAGTATTCGCGCCATGACCCCTCACATAAATCCGGCTTGTGCATCGCGCCGGTTGAAGAAACGGACCGTTATGCCATTCGCCTCGGCCGGCGGCGAAGCGAGCCGCGAGCGGAACGGCAGGGTTTCGCCCGGCGGCAGCAAGGTGCGGGACGGCCGCGCGGTCCATGCATAGATCTCCTTGCCGCTGCCATCGACCACCGCAAAGCGCAGCCGTGGCACTTCGGTGTGACGGGCGGTGGTGCCCACGATCTCGCCCTCGACGACCAGCATCGGAATGCCGTCCTGGATGTCGCGCAACGTTTTGATGTTTTCGAACGCGAGCCCGCGCAGGTTGACCGGCAATCCAACCGCGGCATAGAGCGAGGCCGTCTGCGGCAGCAGGCGGACCACCTGCTGACGCGCCGCGACCAGACAGAACAGCACCAGAACGAGCGCGCAGATCGCGGCCGGCAACGCGTGTCGCGACAGCACCAGGCGCCGGCGCGCTCGTCGTTGGCTTGCACGCGCCGCTGCGGCACGTTCGACATTGGTCGGCGTGCCGATACGCGGGCGATCGTAGGCGGGGCCGTCGGGCGGTATGATCGAAGGGGCAACGTCGTGATCGGCAGTCCCGGCTGCCGCGTCGTCCGCGAAGTCTGCATCGGAACCGTCGGCTTCGCCGCGGCTGAACTCGGGACGCCCCATACCGACATGCACAACATCGTCCAGAGGCGGCCGTATCAGGGTGGGGTCTTGCGGGTCATTCGCCGCGGCGTGTGCCGGTTCTGCGGCGAACTGGCGCGGATGTTCGAACCAGACATTGTGACAGGTCTTGCAACGGACCGAGCGACCGGTTTCTCCGATGCTTTCCGGGCTCACCCGATAGGAGGTTGCGCAATTGGGGCAGACAATGAGCATCGCTGATTCGCGCCGGTCAGTTTTTCGCCCGCGACGCTAGCAGCCGTTCGTTAACGGATTGGAAACCATACCGGACTGTGCTTCCCATGTTGGCTATTCCGGGCATTCGCTCAACACGCGCGCACGCCCCGGAAAGACCTGAATGTTCGTCGCACTGGCGGGGATAAACCGGAGCGCTGCGTGGTCCGATTCGAGAATGTCGGTTTGCGATACGGGATGGGCCAGGAAATCCTGCGCGACCTGACCTTCCGGATCGAGCCGAATTCGTTTCAGTTCCTGACCGGCCCCTCGGGTGCGGGCAAGACCTCGCTGCTGAAGCTTCTGTTCCTGTCGCTGAAGCCGACCCGCGGCCTGATCACGCTGTTCGGCCGCGACACCTCCACACTCGACAGCGACAATCTCGCGAGCCTGCGCCGGCGGATCGGCATCGTGTTCCAGGATTTTCGTCTGCTCGACCACATGACCACCTACGAGAATGTGGCGCTGCCGTTCCGCATCATGGGCCGCGAGGAGAGCACCTACCGTTTCGAGGTGATCGAACTGCTGCAATGGGTCGGGCTGGGCGAGCGGATGTGGGCGTTGCCGCCGGTGCTGTCGGGCGGCGAGAAGCAGCGCGCCGCAATCGCTCGCGCGGTGGTCGCGCGGCCGCATCTGCTGCTCGCCGACGAGCCGACCGGCAATGTCGATCCCGGTCTCGGCAAGCGGTTGCTGCATCTGTTCCAGGAATTGAACAAATCCGGCACGTCGATTGTGATCGCGACCCACGACATCGCGCTGATGGATCAGTTTGACGCGCGTCGCCTTGTGCTTCATGGCGGCCGCCTGCATCTTTACGATTGAGGTCGCATGGCGCGCGCACGCAGGGGGACCGAATCGGTGGCGCGGGACGGGCAGGGTGCGTCCGGTGCGCCGCTGCCGAAAATGGAATCGCCGATCGTGCCGCATCAGTCGATCGGCGGTCGTGCACTGGTCGCGGTGGTTGCGATCATGACATTTCTTGCATCGCTGACGACCGGCGCGGTCATGCTGGTGCGCATGAATGCTGCCGACTGGCAGGCCGAAGTGCTGCGTGAGGTGACGATCCAGATCAGGCCGGTCGACGGAGGCAACCTGGACGATGCTGTGAAGCAGGCCGCCGATCTCGCGCGCGGCTTCGCCGGTGTGTCCGAGGTCCGCCCTTTTTCGCGCGAGGAATCCGCGATGTTGTTGGAGCCGTGGCTGGGCAGCGGCCTTAAGCTCGATGAGCTGCCCGTTCCCCGTGTCATCGTGGTCAAGCTCACTTCCGGCGCGGAGGTCGATGTGGCTGCGTTACGCAAGGCGCTTGTCGACAAGGTGCCGACGGCCTCCCTTGACGATCACCGGGGCTGGATCGGGCGCATGCGCGCCATCGCCGATTTCGTGGTGGTCGGCGGTATTATCGTGCTTGGGCTTGTGATCGCGGTGACGATTCTGTGCGTCAATTTTGCGACCCGGGGCGCGATGGCCGCCAACCGGCCGGTGATCGAGGTGCTTCACTTTGTCGGTGCTCATGACCGTTTCATCGCCGGCCAGTTTCAGCGGCATTTTCTTTGGCTCGGGCTGAAAGGTGGCGCCCTCGGCGGGCTTGCTGCAATCCTGCTATTCGCCCTGATCGTGCCTGTCGAAGCCGTCATCCGCGGCAATGCCGGAGCCGAGCAATTCGCCGCGCTGTTCGGCTCGCTCACGCTCGGTTTCACCGGCTATCTGGTCATTTTCGTGCAGATCGTGGTGATTGCCGCGGTCGCATCCGAAGCCTCGCGACGGACCGTGAATCAGACCATCGCATCCATCTGACGGCCTCTGCGCCATCATTCGGGAGCCCCATTTACCGTTATTCTGGTAAGGGTTGAGACGATGCCGTCAGCCGAATCACATCGACCATTGCGCGCGCAGAAGCGGACCCGCTCGGGGCCCGCGATGCGGCTATTGGGCTGGCTGTTCGGACTCGCTTTGCTGGCCATCGTGATTTTCTGCGTGGGCTTTGTGTGGTTTGTGGCCCGCCTGCCGGCCGCCGAGGCCGCCTTCACCGAAAAGGCCGACGGGATCGTGGTGCTGACCGGCGGCGCGTCGCGGATCGAGGATGCGATCGATCTGCTGGCCAGCGATCGCGGCCAGCGGCTACTCATTTCCGGGGTCAACCCGATGACCAGCGAGCGGGAAATCGCCCGGCTTCGCCCCGAGCACGAGAAGATCATCGCCTGCTGCGTCGATCTCGATCGCACCGCCGTCAACACCATCACCAATGCCACCGAGACCCGCCGGTGGGTGATGGATCGCGGGTTCAAGTCTCTGATCGTGGTGACCTCAAGCTACCACATGCCGCGCGCGATGGCGGAATTGTCGCATCAGCTCCCGAACACCGTGCTGATCGAGTTTCCCGTGATCAGCGAGCAGTTGAAAGCCGGCTGGACGCATGGGCCGACCTTACGGCTTCTGTTCACCGAATATCTGAAATATATCGCTGCGTTGGTGCGCATCCATGTCCCCGCGATCGACCGGTTTTTCGCGTGATCAATTCGGACTGAAACCGTGATCGTCATCCGCTCCGTCATCTTCAACATCGTCTTCTATCTGGTGCTGTTCGTTTACCTGATCGCGGCGATGCCGACGCTGTTGATGCCGCGCGCTGCGCTGTGGGCGATGGTGAAGAACTGGAGCCGCGTCAATCTCTGGCTCTTGAAGGTCATCTGCAACATCGGCTGCGAATTTCGCGGTCTTGAAAATCTCCCCAAGGGCGCCGCGCTGATCGCATCCAAGCATCAGTCGATGTGGGAGACCTTCGCGCTGATCACGGTGCTGAAGGATCCGGCCTATATCCTCAAGCGCGAGTTGCTTTGGATTCCGTTCTTCGGCTGGTGCGCCGCCAAGGCGGAGATGATTCCGGTAGATCGCGGCCGGCGCTCGCAGGCGCTGGCCGCGATGACCGAGCGGGCGCGCATCGAAACCGCGAAGGGCCGCGAGATCATCATCTTCCCGGAAGGCACGCGCCGGGCGCCCGGCGCCGAGCCGAAATACAAGTTCGGTGTTGCGTTTCTCTACACCGAGCTTGGTGTGCCCTGCGTCCCGGTTGCGCTGAATTCAGGATTGTTCTGGCCGCGCCGCTCGTTTCGGCGCTATCCCGGCACGGTGCGGGTGGAGTTTCTGCCGCCGATTGAACCCGGGCTCGACCGCCAGGTCTTCTATGATCGGCTGCAGGACGCGATCGAGACCAAGACTGCGGAGCTTGTGGCGATCGGGACGCGCGGCACCCGCTGACCAACCGTATCCGCTACGCTTGCGGAGGGAGGGGAGTATCGTGCCCCGCGCCCTTCAGCCGCTCCGCCAGCGCATGCAGCTCCGCATCGCGGCAACCGAGCCGTTCCAACTCTGCGACGGTCGCGAGCACATAATCTGGGTTCGCGCCCGAGCGGCCATGCCCCTGCCGGATCAGATGCAGGCGCTGGTCGAGCGACAGCTTGCCGGCATATTGCGGATGGCCACGATCGACCACATAGGTCAGCGCCTCGATCCGTCGCTCCGGCTTGCCGAGCAGCGTCACGTTGCGCAGCACCTCGAGATAGACCGCCGTGATCTGCTCGCGCTCGCGCAGATAGGCGATGGTCGCTTCGCGATCGGCGGCGGCGACCCGGAACGCGATGCCGCGGCAGGCGCCGCCCCGGTCGAGCCCAAGCACCAGTCCCGGCTTTTCCGGCGTGCCGCGGTGGACAAAGGAATAGACGCAGAGCGACCGGTGCAGCCCGGTGACCCGGGCCGGGACTTTCTCAACAAACGCAAAGCCGGGCCGCCACAGCAGCGAGCCGTAGCCGAAAACCCATAAATCGTCGGGGATTTGGTCGATTGCGAGCTTCATTGGACGAGATCGGAACTACCACGCTGCGGCCAACATCGAAACGCCGTATTCGGCTAACCTTTGGCGGCTTATAAGGGGCAAGAAGGACGACGCCCATGGACCAAAACCCGGCGCCCCGGCGGCGCCGCTCGATCGGCTGGCTCATTCCCGCGCTGGTGCTGGTGATCATCGCCGCCGGCTGGAGCGCGTTCTGGTTCTACGCCGCCGACCGGGCGCGCGAGACCATCGCCGGCTGGATCGAGCGCGAAGCCCGCGGCGGACGCGTCTATGCCTGCGGCTCGCAGGCGCTCGGCGGCTTTCCGTTCCGGATCGAGTTCCATTGCAATCTGGCCAGTGCCGTTCTGGAAAAGACGCGGCCGCCGCTGAAGCTGTCGGCCACCCACATCCATGCGGCCGTGCAGGTCTATCAGCCGACGCTGGTGATCGCCGAGATCGAGGCGCCGTTGAAGGTCGTCGGTCCGGACCAGCAGATGACGGCCAACTGGTCGCTCGCGCAGGTCAGTCTTCGCGGCACGCCGCGCAATCCACAGCGAGTGTCTTTCACCGCGGAGAAGTTCTCACTCGACCGAAGCGGTACCGGCAAGCCGGATCGTGTGTTCACCGCCGAGAAGGGCCAGCTTCACGGCCGGCTGGCGTCCGGTACGGTGCGGGACGATCCGGTGATCGATGTGGCGGCATCGCTCAAGGCCGCGACCGCTACATCGTGGCATCCGGCGCTTGCGCAGCCATTTGATTTCGAGGGCGACACCAGGCTGATCGGCTTGCGCAACTTTCAGCCCAAATCCTGGTCCGAGCGCTTCAAGGAAATTCAGCTCTCCAACGGCCGGATCGAGGTGCGCAACGCGCGGCTGAAGCAGGGCGACATGCTCGCAATCGCGACCGGCAATCTGAAGCTGACCAAACAGGGTTACCTCGAGGGCGATCTCGTGGTCACCGCAACCGGCATCGAGAAGCTTCTGCCTGCGCTCGGACGGGACATGCTGGCGCAACAGGGCGGCAGCCGCAGCCAGCGGCTCGGCGCGGCGCTGAATCTGCTCGATCAGATGGCGCCCGGCGCGATTGCCGGCGCGGTGTCGCTGTTGGGCGAACAGGTCGAGCTCGAAGGACGCCGCGCCACCAAGATGCCGCTGAAGTTCAAGGATGGCGTTGCAACGCTCGGTCCGGTCAAGCTTGGCCAGACCCCGCCATTGTTCTGACGGTCAATCATCGTCCGACGCATACGGCCGCACGATCGGAGCGATCGGCAGCGGCCCATGCGGGCGGCCGAAATCGGGCGCGGCCGAATCCTGCCCGATCGTGACAATGCCGCGGCGGATCGCACGCGTGCGCGAAAAATGCTCGAACAGCGCCTCGCCGTCGCCGCGCCGGATCGCGCGCGTCAGCTTCGACAGATCCTCGTTGAAGGTGCCGAGCATCTCCAGCACCGCGTCCTTGTTGTGCAGGAAGACGTCGCGCCACATCGTCGGGTCCGACGCCGCGATGCGGGTGAAATCGCGAAAGCCGCCGGCCGAGAATTTCAGCACTTCGGACTCGGTGACGTCACCCAGTTCATTCGCCGTGCCGACGATGGTGTAGGCGATCAGATGCGGCAGGTGGCTGGTGATCGCGAGCACCAGATCGTGGTGCTCCGGCGTCATCACCGCGACATTAGCGCCGATCTTCTCCCAGAACGCCTGCAGCGTTTCGGTCGCGCCCGGCTCGGTGCCGTCGACCGGGGTCAGAATGCACCAGCGATTGACGAACAATTCCGCAAAGCCCGCATCGGGACCGGAATTCTCCGTGCCGGCAACCGGATGCGCGGGAATGAAGTTTACACCTTTCGGAACGAACGGCGCCATCTCGCGCGCAACCGACGCCTTCACTGAGCCGACATCGGACAGGATCGCACCGGGCTTGAGATTTCCCGCGACCTCATTGGCGACTGCCGCGCATGCGCCGACCGGCACCGCGATGACAACAAGGTCCGCGTCCTTCACGGCATCGGCGCTGGTCTCCGTGACTACGTCGGCAAAGCTGTTACCGATCTCGCGCACCCGCTGCCTCGCCTCGGGCGAGGCATCCGTCACCACAACGGTCCTGGCAGCGCCCGTGGCCTTGGCGGCGCGCGCTACCGATCCGCCGATCAGACCGGCGCCGATGACGGCGAGGCGGGAGATGGTGGGGAGTGTTGTCATCAGAGCGAGCCGCGAATGCGGTCTGCTCCCCTCCCCCCGCGCAGCGGCGGGGAGGGGTCGGGGGTGGGGGGAGCGAACGTGACGGCGAAACGCGGCATCTGAGTTGAAGCACACCCCCCACCCCGGTTCGCCTCGCTGACGCGACGCGAACCGACCCTCCCCGCCGCTTCGCGGGGGGAGGGAAAGGGAGAGGCCGGCGCGCGCTGCATCACTTCCCCATGAACTCGGCGAGCGTCTTCACCGTCAGCCGGTTGGCTTCCTCACTGCCGACGGTCATGCGCAGACAGTTCGGGAGCTTGTAGGCCCGCACCGCGCGCATGATCACGCCGCGCGACGACAGCAGCGTGTCGGCCTCGGCCGCCGTCTTGCCCGGTGTTTCCGGGAAATGCAGCAGGATGAAATTGCCGACGCTCGGCGTCACCTTGATGCCGAGTTTCTCGAACTCCGTGGTCAGCCAGGGCAACCACTTTTCGTTATGCGCGCGCGCCTTGTCGAGATGCGCGCTGTCGTTGATCGAGGCGATGCCGGCGGCGATCGCGGGCGCGTTGACGTTGAACGGCCCGCGGATGCGGTTGAGCGCATCGATGATATGAGCGGGCCCGTAGATCCAGCCGAGCCGCAAGGCCGCGAGCCCGTGGATCTTCGAGAAGGTGCGCAGCATCACGACATTTTCCGATGTCGCGACCAGTTCTATGCCCGCCTCGTAATCGTTGCGCTTGACGTATTCGCAATAGGCCGCGTCCAGCACCAGCATCACATGCGGGGGCAATCCGGCATGCAGGCGCTTCACTTCGTCGAACGGGATATAGGTGCCGGTCGGATTGTTCGGATTGGCGAGGAAGACCATCTTGGTCTTCGGGGTCACCGCCTTGAGGATCGAATCGACATCGGCGGTGAAATTCGTCTCCGCCGCAATCACCGGCTTGGCGCCCGCACCGAGCGTCGCGATCGGATACATCAGGAAGCCGTGGGTGGTGTGGATCGCCTCGTCGCCATCGGCGAGATAGCCGCGCGCCAGCAGGTTGATCAGGTCGTCCGAACCGGCGCCGCAGATGATGCGGTTTGGATCGAGCCCCAGGGCCCTGCCGATGGCCTCGCGCAAAGCGGTCGCCGCGCCGTCCGGGTAATCCTGCAAGTCCTGTGCGACCGACTGATAAGCCTCGATCGCCTTCGGGCTCGCTCCCAGCGGGCTCTCGTTCGATGACAGCTTGTGAATCTTGTCGACGCCCGGGGCTGAGGATTTGCCGGGCACGTAAGCGGCGATATCGAGAACGCCGGGGCGCGGCTGCGGACGCGTTGCGACAGTCATTTCCGGAAACCTCTTTTTCCTTGTCATGCCCCGCGCAGGCGGGGCATCCAGTAATCACCAATCTCGGAAATGGCAAAAGCCAACGACCTTCAGGGGCTACTGGATCGCCCGCCTTCGCGGGCGATGACAGCCAAGTACTAGCGGGAGGCGGCCACCGGCCGCGCTTCGGCAAGCGTATAGCGGGTCGCGTGGCTGCCGACGAGGGCCGTGGAGCGCAACGAGGCCCCCGCCTTGACCAGCGCATCGGTGATGGCGGCAAGGGTCTGCCCGTTCGGCACCGAGATCAGCAGCGCTGCGCCATCGAAGGCGCCGTCCGGCTCGGCGATCACTTCGGCCAGCGGGGCGAGGGTGCGGGCCGCGGCGGCGCCCCAGCCCGAGACCCGGATGCTGTGGACCTCGACCTCGGCCATCACCGCATCGGCAGCGGGATGGGCCACCGCAAAAACCGGCAGCGAGGCCGGATGATCGGGCCGCTCCACGAATGGCAGCCGCGCGATGATTTTCGGCGCCTTCTCGCCTTCGAGCGATTGCCACCATGCGCCGGCGCCGGCGACCGAGACCGCCGGGACCAAAGCGAGATCGCCCTTCGAGGCGGCGACCGCCGCAATCGCCGGGCCGGCGCCCATATGGGGCAGGAACGGCACGGTGAAGCCGAAATGGAAGCGGGCGGAATCCCGCATCGCGGCTTCGCCGATTGTGAGATCGGCATGGACGGAATAGGGGGCCTGCACATGGGTGAAGGTCGCGATAATGACCCGCCAGATGCTCTCGACGGTATCGAGTGGCAGGATGCCGCGGTGCCGCTCCACGAGCTTGCGCATCATCGCGACTTCGCGCGCCGGGCGGAAGGCCGAGCCGGATTCCTGCGTGCCCTTCACCTTGATCAGGTTCTCGATGATCTCGCTGCGCTCGATCAGCAGCGCATGCATGGCCTCGTCGATCCGGTCGATTTCGGCGCGCAATGCGGCAAGCGGTGGGGCGGTCTTTTGGGCCTGATCGGGCATGGCATACTCGTTAACGTTGGGGTCATGATTAGGTGGGCAAGCCCCCGAAATCAAAGAAAACATTGACTTAATGACGGTTAGGCCTACCTAGAACGACCGGCTCCAAGGCCGGGACGGCCCGGTCCGCCGCGTCAGGCGAGAGCCGGGTGGAGTGTGCCGGGTTACAGCGTAATGGCCGACGCCGATCTCAAATCCACGCAAGGCGCGCGCGCCCGCGCGCAAGAGGCGGAAAGCCCGCGGGAATCGCTTGTGGTCCGCTTCGGCGCGGATCGTCCGCTGAAGCTCGATTCCGGCATTGCTCTGTCGCCGTTTCAGATCGCTTACAAGACCTATGGCACTCTCAATGCGCAGCGCAGCAACGCCATCCTGATCTGCCATGCGCTGACCGGCGACCAGCATGTTGCCAGCGTGCATCCGGTCACCGGCAAGAATGGTTGGTGGGAGACCATGGTCGGTCCCGGCAAGCCGATCGATACCGAGCGCTATTTCGTGATCTGCTCGAATGTGGTCGGCGGCTGCATGGGGTCTTCGGGACCGTCTTCCATCGATCCGAAAACCGGCCAGCCCTACGGCCTGGAATTCCCGGTCATCACCATTCGCGACATGGTCCGCGCCCAGGCGATGCTGATCGATCATCTCGGCATCGACACGCTGTTTGCCGTGGCCGGAGGATCGATGGGCGGCATGCAGGTGCTGCAATGGGCGGAGAGCTTTCCGGATCGCGTGTTCAGCGTGCTGCCGATCGCCTGCGCCACGCGGCATTCGGCGCAGAATATCGCGTTCCACGAGGTCGGCCGGCAAGCGGTGATGGCGGACCCGGAATGGCGGCACGGCCGCTACACGATCGAGGGCACCAATCCGCATCGCGGGCTCGCGGTTGCGCGCATGGGCGCACACATCACCTATATGTCGGACGCAGCCCTGCACCGGAAATTCGGCCGGCGCTTCCAGGACCGCAGCAATCCGACCTTTTCGTTCGATGCCGATTTTGAGGTCGAGAGCTATCTGCGCTATCAGGGCTCGTCCTTTGTCGAGCGCTTCGACGCGAATTCCTATCTCTATCTCACCCGCGCGATGGACTATTTCGATATCGCGGCGGAGCATAAGGGTGTGCTGGCGAATGCCTTCAAGGCGACGCCGACCCGGTTCTGCGTGGTGAGCTTCACCAGCGACTGGCTGTTTCCGACATCGGAGTCGCGCGCCATCGTCCATGCGCTGAATGCCGCCGGTGCGCGCGTCTCGTTCGCCGAAATCGTCACCGACAAGGGACACGACGCGTTCCTGCTCGAAGAGCCGGAATTGTTTGCTATCATCCGCGGCTTCCTTGATGGGGCTGCCCGCGCCCGCGGTCTCACGCAGCAACAATGAACATGCACACCCGCCCGCAACGCGAACTGGCGATCCCGCATGCCGCGCGCACTGCGTCCGGCGCGCGCGTCGATCTGCTGGTGGTGGCGCAGATGGTCAAGCCCGGCGCCAAGGTGCTGGACGTCGGATGCGGCGACGGCGAACTGCTCAAGATTTTGACCGAGACCAAGAACGTCGACGGGCGCGGCATCGAGATTTCGCGCGAGGGCGTCAATCTCTGCGTCACCAAGGGGCTTGCGGTGATCCAGGGCGACGCCGATACCGACCTTGCCGATTATCCGAACGATGCGTTCGATTACGTGATCCTGTCGCAGACCCTGCAGGCGACCTGGCAGCCGCGCGTGGTGCTGGAGCATATGCTGCGGATCGGCGAGCGTGCGATCGTATCATTTCCGAATTTCGGTCACTGGAAAATGCGGCTGAAGCTTTTGTTTCTCGGCCGCATGCCGCGCACCAAAAATCTTCCTGACACCTGGTACGACACGCAGAACATTCACTTTTGCACGATCCGCGATTTTCGCGATCTCTGTAACGAGATCGACGTAAAAATGGAGGCTGCGGTCGCGCTGAATGCCTGGGGCGGCAAGCTTCGCATCAATGTGCCGTGGTGGTTCTGGAATTTGTTCGGCGAACAGGCCGTGTTCCTGCTGAGCCGCAAGCATTAACCCAAGCATTAACCACTGTGTCTGCGACGATGGTCGCACCGCGCGCGCCATATTTTGTTCTGTCGCGCCTATTTGTTTCAAATCGTAAGCAGATGTGAAGACGCCGCCGGATTGTGGTCCCATTCCGGCCCGCTTCCCCCGTCATCGCGAAGGTCTCGCCGCCGTGTCCGTCACGGCGGCGTTTTCGTGAGTGCCGTGAGCCGATGGCGCGCGGTGAGTGCAACGGGCAAAAAAACGGGATTGAACCATTGATGACGTTCAAGCTGACAAGAACCAAGTCGACAAAAGCCAAGTCGACAAAAGCAATATCGAAGACATTCGCCGTTACCGCGGTGATCGCAACGGCAATCATCCTTTCACAGACCGCGGCGGAAGCCCGGCGCTACAAGCAGAAGACGGTTCGGCATCACGTGGCTGCCACCACCGTCGCGCCATCGGCAGGCATCTTCGGTGCGGGTAACCAATACGCACATCTGACGCGCACGGCGGCGCCGTCGCGAACACGCCATGCATCGCGGGGCGCACGGAACGGGCGCATCGCCCGCGCGGTCTCACCGCGGTTCACGCATGCGACGTCGTCGCGGCATGCCCGCGCGGTCACGCCACGGGTGTCGCGAGCGGCGCGCGCATCGCACGCCTCAATTGCGCCAATGGCGGGCTTAGGTTCCATGGGTGCGGGCTTCGGCTCGTCCGGGCTGGTGGCAAAAGCGCGCAGCTATCTGGGCTCCAACCCCACCGGCATGAGTGCGGCCTGGTGCGCCAGGTTCATGAACATGGTGCTGGAAAAGTCCGGGCGGCGCGGCACCGGATCGAACATGGCGCGGTCCTTTGCCGGCTATGGCCGCCGCGTCGCTGGGCCGCAGGTGGGCGCCATTGCCGTGATGGCGCGGGGCCGCGGCGGCGGGCATGTGGGCATCGTGTCGGGCATCGATAAATCCGGCAATCCCGTCATCATCTCGGGCAATCATAACCGCCGGGTGGGCGAGGCGGTTTATCCGCGCGGCCGCATTTATGCCTATGTGATGCCTTGATCGCCCGCTGAAATCACAACCGTCGTGAGCGCTTTTGTAACGCGTAGCGCAGCACGGGGGGAAGGGACCACGGCCGCCTTTGGGCGGCCGTGGCGTTCCGCCAGATGGTGGCCGCGGATGGGCGGCCGTGGCGTTTCCTGCTAGCGGTGGATCAGCGTGCCGGCGCCGTGATCGGTGAACAGCTCCAGCAGCACCGCGTGCTTTTCCTTGCCATCGAGGATCACCACGCCCTCGACGCCCTGTTCGAGCGCGGTGATGCAGGTCTCGACCTTCGGAATCATGCCACCCGAAATGGTGCCGTCGGCGATCAGCTTGCGCACGTCGTTGACCGACATGTCGGGGATCAGCTTCTTGTTCTTGTCGAGCACGCCCGGCACGTCGGTGAGCAGCAATAGCCGCTTGGCCTTCAGCGCGCCGGCGATATAGCCGGCGAAGGTGTCGGCATTGACGTTGAAGGTCTCGCCATTGGGGCCCGAGGCGATCGGCGCGAGTACTGGAATGAGTTCGCGGCCGATGATCTGGTCGAGCACCGAGGTGTCGATCGTCTCCGGCTCGCCGACGAAACCGAGATCGACCACATCGGCAACGGCAGCTCCGCTCGGGCTGCCGGCCTTGCGCGCGATCACCATGTTGCCGTCCTTGCCGCAGAGGCCCACGGCCTTGCCGCCAGCCTGATTGATATGGCTGACGATCTGTTTGTTGATCGAGCCGGCCAGCACCATCTCGACGATCTCGACGGTGGCCGCATCGGTCACGCGCAAGCCGCCCGCGAATTGCGACTTGATGCCGAGCCGGTTCAGCATCGCCGCGATCTGCGGTCCGCCGCCATGCACCACCACCGGATTGATCGCCGTCTGCTCCAGCAGCACGATATCGCGCGCGAACGCGCGAGCGGCCTCCTCCTCGCCCATGGCGTGGCCGCCGTATTTGATCACGACGATCTCCTCGTCGTAGCGCTGCATATGCGGCAGCGCCTCGGACAGAATGCGGGCCTGGTCGAAGGGGGTAACCGTCATTACGGGACGTCCTTGGCGGGAAAATCCTTGCAGGAGATTTCGCGGGGGTTTTAGCGGGCCTATGGCCGATGCGGAAGGGGCCGCCAGACTTGTCCTGTCATCGTCACCCTGAGGTGCTCGGCAAAGCCGAGCCTCGAAGGGCGACGGCCCGGCCGGTGGCCGTTCATCCTTCGAGGCTCGCCGCAAAAAAATGCGGCTCGCGCCTCAGGATGACGGAGTTGGCGCTTAACGCATCGTGATAAAGGCCGACACCGCCAGCAGCGCCCAGCCGCCGATCATCACCATGCCGCCGGTCGGCGCGGCCATCGGAAACAGCCGGTGCCCGGCATAGGCGCGCAGCGCGAGGTCGCCGGAAAACAGCGCCACCCCGACCAGCAGCACGATCGCAGCGGCGATCCCGGCCGGCCGGCTAATCAGTCCGGACGCGATTCCGGAACAGGCCGCGATCACCGCGGTCGCGTGGAACAGCAGCATGTGGCCGGCGCTGTCGAGCCCGGTGCCCGGCTTCGCATGGGCGCCGGCAGCGGCGAAGATGATGCCGGCGCAGCCGAACAATGCGGCGATTCCGGTCAAAGTCTGGAGCATGTGCCTCTCCTATCTCCGTTCGGCAACGAGCCGCGCGATGGCGGCGCGCAGCTCAGGAATGCCGGTGCCTTCGCGCGACGACGTCGCGATGATTTCGGGAAATGCCGCGGCGCTTTTGACGATGCCCGCCGACACGTCGGCGATCCGCGCCGCAAGCTCATCGGCCGAGAGCTGGTCGCATTTGGTCAGCACGATCTGGTGCGAGACGGCAGCAATGCGCAACAGGTCGAGCGCCGGCTTGTCGGCCTCCTTGATGCCGTGGCGGCCATCGATCAGCACATAGACCCGGGCGAGGTTGGCGCGGCCCTGCAGATAGGCATGGATCAGCTCGGTCCAGGCCCGGACCTTGGCCTTCGGCGCTTCGGCATAGCCGTAGCCCGGCATATCGGCGAGCCGCAGATCGTCCGGTCCCTGAAAGAAGATAATCTCCTGGGTGCGGCCGGGCGTATGCGAGGTGCGCGCTAAGGCCTTGCGGCCGGTCACCGCGTTGATCAGCGAGGACTTGCCGGCATTGGAGCGGCCGGCAAACGCGATCTCCATGCCCTTCATCGGCGGCAGCGTCTCGGGCGAGGCCCCGGCCCAGATGAATTGCCAGTCGCCGGCGAACAATTTGCGTCCGGCCTCGATCTCGCTGCGGGTGTAGCTGGTCATGTCGGGTGTGCGCCTTGCATCTCCGCCGTCACGGCCGGGCATAGCCGTTTGAATAACGGCGTCGCTTCGCTCGCCTATGTCCCGGCCATTCACGTCTTCCGTGCAGCCCTAACACAGGACCGCAGCCGCGCACCAACAGCCAATCACTGGCCCTCGCTTTTGCCCTCCGCGGCCTCCTGCGCCTTGTGCAGGGCCAAAGGGAAAATGGCCGGGACGAAGCCCGGCCATTTTCGAATTGTCCGGTCAAGCCGGGCAATAACAATGTCGATCCATCACGCCTTCGGCGTCTGCGGCTTCTTCTTGCCGACCAGCTCCATCAGATTGTCCCACAGCTCGATCTTCGCGCCGTGCTTCTTCATGATGTAGGACTGCTGCAGCACCGACAGCGTGTTGTTCCAGGCCCAGTAGATCACGAGACCGGCCGGGAAGCTCGCCAGCATGATGGTGAACAACAGCGGCATCCAGTCGAAGATCATCTTCTGGGTCGGGTCCGGCGGCGACGGGTTCAGCTTCATCTGGAAGAACATCGTGATGCCCATGATGATGGGCCAGATGCCGATCATCAGGTAGATGCCGATCACCGGCACGCTGGCCGGATTCCAGGGAATGAGCCCGAACAGGTTGAAGATCGTGGTCGGATCGGGCGCGGCCAGGTCCTTGATCCATCCGAAGAACGGCGCGTGCCGCATCTCGATGGTGATGAACAGCACCTTGTAGAGCGCGAAGAAGACCGGGATCTGAATCAGGATCGGCAGACAGCCCGCCAGCGGGTTGATCTTCTCCTGCTTGTACAGCTCCATCAAGGCCTGCTGCTGCTTGACCTTGTCGTCCTTGTAGCGCTCGCGCAGCTCCATCATCTGCGGCTGCACCGTCTTCATCTTCGCCATCGAGGCATAGGACTTGTTGGCGAGCGGGAAGAACACGATCTTGATGATGACGGTGACGGCCAGAATCGCGACGCCGAAGTTGCCGAAATACCGGAAGAAGAAGTCCAGCATCCAGAACAGCGGCTTGGTGATGAAATAGAACCAGCCCCAGTCAATCAGCAGTTCGAAACGGTTGAGCTTCAGCGTGGTGTCGTAATTGTCGATCAGCGCGACCTCCTTGGCGCCGGCAAACAGCCGCGCCTTGGCGCTGCCGGTGCCGCCGGCCGCGATGGTGACGGGATCGAGCAGGTAATCGGTCTGGTAGACCTTGCGGTTGTTGTGGTCGCGCGCCGAGAAGGTCGCCTGCAGCTTGGCGTTGGTCTCGGGCAACAGCGTCGCCGCCCAGTATTTGTCGGTGATGCCGAGCCAGGCATTGGTGACGTTGAAGGCGAGCTGCTTGTCGCTTTCGATGCTGCTGTAGGAGACTTCCTGCAGGCCCTTGTCGCCCATCACGCCGATCAGGCCTTCATGCAGGATGTAATAGCCGAGAATCTCCGGCTTGCCGTGGCGCGAGATCAGCGCATAGGGATAGAGCGTCAGCGGCTCGCTGCCGCGATTGATGACATTGTCCTCGATGGAGAACAGGTAATTCTCGTCGACGCTGATCATGCGCCGGAATTCGAGGCCCTCGCCGTTGTCGAAGGTCAGCGTGATCGGCTTGCCGACGCCGAGCGCGCCGGTGCCCTGCTGGGTCCAGATGGTGGTGTCGTCCGGGACCTTGATCTTGCTGCCGGCGGCGTTGGTCCAGCCGAACTGGGCGTAGAACGGATGCGGGCTGCCGGAGGGCGCCAGCAGCACGATTGCCGGCGATTTCGGATCGACGGTCTCGCGGTACTTGATCAGCGAGACGTCGTCGAGGCGGCCGCCGCGGAGCGAGACCGAGCCCTGGATGGTAGGGGTCTCGATCGCCACGCGCGGCGAGGCGGCGAGGACGGCCTCGCGGGTGAAGGTCTGTCCGGGCAGCATCGGCTGGCCGGGAACGGCCGGCGCGGCTGTCCCCGGCTGCGGGGTCGCGCCGGGTTGCGGGGTGGCGCCGGGCTGCGGGATCGTGCCCGGTGCGGCCTGCTGGGCCTGCTGCTGCTGCTGTTGCTGCTGGCGGAGTTTCGCCTCCTCCCGCTGCCTCTCCAGCTGCGGGCCGCCGATGAAATATTGCCAGCCGAGGATCACGAGCAGCGAAAGCCCGATCGCAAGAAACATGTTCTTCTGGTCGCTGATCATGTGTTCTTAGCTCACGGGTCCGGGTTAACCTGCATCCGATTTCGGTTTGCGCCGCATCGTGTGGATGCGCGCGATGGCGCGGCCGTAGTCAGCGATCAAGTCGGAAAAGTCGACCGACAACGCCGCCCGCCGCCCGACCAGCACATAATCATGTCCGGCCTGCAGCGCATCCGCCGAATTCAGTCGGACCAGTTCGCGAAGCCTACGGCGGACACGATTGCGCTCGGCGGCATTGCCGACCTTGCGGGACACCGTGAAACCGACCCGTATCGGGCCCTTGTCACTTCGGTCGCGGGCCTGCAACACAAAGCCGGCGGACGGGACTTTGACCCCGCCCGTTGCGGCCACGAAATCCGCTCGTTGCTTCAGGCGCTCCATAGGGTCGGCCGTCAGGGCCGCCCCGGATCAGGCGCTGAGGCGCTTGCGGCCGCGGGCGCGCCGGGCCGCCACGACTTTACGGCCACCCGTGGTGGCCATTCGGGCGCGGAAGCCGTGCCGGCGCTTGCGCACGAGCTTGCTCGGTTGATAGGTCCGTTTCACGGGGAAAGTCTCCGCTAGTCGCGGCGCAATGCCGGATGGTTCGGGTTGTGCGCACCGGCACGAAGGCTGCAACACCCTCGCTGCGATAACGTCTCGCCGCAAAAAGTCCGCCGGTGCCGGATTTCCGCGCGCTTATACGGGACCGGGCGGCCAGTCGTCAATGCGACAGCTGGGCAGCCGGCGGCCCTTGGCAGATAGAGTTCCGGCGATCGGGGGAGGACGTTTGGAGGCCGGTCGGGCCGGATGGCTTTGGGCAAAGCGGTGGAACTTTCGCTTCAGCCGGCGGCAGGGTCCGCAAAAGCGGCCTCCCGCGCCCTTAACCAACCCGAACGGTACATGTGGCCATTTTTGCGCCCGGTTTGACGAGTTCATGCTGCTGCCGCATCATGGGCCTAATACGGAGGCTCGCTCAATATTGTCGAGCCCGTACAGGCAGCATCGATGACCGATCTGGACGATCAAGGCCCGGTACGCGCGCCGCGCTTCGGGCTATCCGGCAAGCTCCTCATTCTCACGATCCTGTTCGTCATGATCGTGCAGGTGCTGATCTATGTCCCATCGGTCTCCATCTTCCGGCTCAACTGGCTGAACGACCGGCTCGCCGCCGCGCGCACCGCGGCGCTCGTTCTTTATGCCGCGCCGAGCGGCATGGTCCCCGACGACCTGGCGCGCGACATCCTCTCGAGCATCGGCGCCCAGGCCGTCGTGATGAAGACCGGTCAGACCAGGCGGCTGCTGGCGGTCACGGAAATGCCGGCAGAGATGCACCGCAACTTCGATCTGCGCGAGGTCAGTTGGTTCGATGCGGTCCGGGGCGCCTATCACGGGCTGTTCGATCCGAAGGATTCGGTCCTGCGCGTGATCGGCACGGCGCCCCGCGACGGCGAATTCCTCGAAATCCTGATCCGCAACGAGCCGCTGCAGCGCGCGATGCTGCGGTTTTCGCGCAATGTGCTGGTGGCGTCGCTGATCATCTCCGCATCGACGCTGGCGCTGGTCTATCTTGCGCTGCATTTCATGTTCGTGCGGCCGATGCGGCGTATCACCCGCAACATCATGGCGTTCCGGGCCGACCCGGAAAATCCCTCGCGCACGATCAAGGTGTCCAAGCGCAACGATGAGATCGGCGTGACCGAACGTGAACTCGCGTCGATGCAGAGCAATCTCACATCGATGCTGCATCAGCGCGCGCGGCTAGCGGCGCTCGGGCTCGCGGTGTCAAAAATCAACCACGATCTGCGCAATATGCTTGCATCGGCGCAGCTTGTTTCGGATCAGTTGTCGAGTGTGCGCGATCCGCGAGTGCAGCGTTTCGCTCCCAAGCTCTTGCGCACGCTCGAGCGCGCGATTGAGTTCTGTCAGTCGACGTTGTCCTATGGCCGCGCGCAGGAGGCACCGCCTGATCGCCGCATGATTTTAGTCGAGGCGCTGGTCGATGAGGTGCACGAGACCCTCGGTCTCAATCCCGCAAGCGATATCGGCTGGATCGTCTCGATCGAGCGCGGGCTCGAGATGGATGCGGACCACGATCACATGTTCCGGGTGCTGCTCAACCTCACCCGCAACGCCATGCAGGCGCTGGAGGCGCGCGCGCCGAACAATGCGCTGCGGGACCAGATCCGTGTTACCGGCCGGCGCGAAGGCGGCGTCGTGGTGATCGAGGTCTCGGACACCGGCCCCGGATTCCCACCGCGCGCCCGCGAACATCTGTTTCAGGCCTTTTCCGGATCGGCCCGCCCCGGCGGAACCGGTCTCGGCCTGGCCATTGCTGCGGAGTTGATCCGCGCGCATGGCGGCGAAATCCGCCTCGTCGAGGGCACCATCGGCGCCACCTTCCACCTGACGATCCCCGACCAGGCTGTTGATCTCGACGCCTGGCGGGAGGAGAGAGTGAGCGCCTGACACCTAATTCAAGGCAAAAAGCCTTGCCATCGGGGAAGGGGAGCGATAGCTATCCGCCGTTGCGTCGGCTTTGCGTCCTGGGTGGCCGCTTCCGAAATTCGCCTTTGATTCCGGATCGGTCCGGGGCGGTTCTGGATTGACCCTCAGGCTGTCTCTCGCGTGACAATGCGCCCGTAGCTCAGCTGGATAGAGCACCAGACTACGAATCTGGGGGTCAGAGGTTCGAATCCTTTCGGGCGCGCCATCACTTCGCACGTATTCCCCGTGCCAAGATTTGGCAGTTTTTTCGGGATTTGCACGGGTGTCCAGTCTGGTTGAGCTGACCTCCCCATCCGATCCCATATTACTGAGGCTCCCCGCACCTCGATGAGATCACAGCTGCGCTGAACGCCACGCTGCATCAGACCATCTGCTGTCCGGCCGTGGGCCTTCAACCCGAAGGATGATTGGAAAAAGCCTCCACATGCTTGAGGATAGCGCCAGGGTTTAGGTCGAACCGTTTTCAGCTTGGGTGGGACACACAATGATCCGAGGAAATTTTCTCGCATCTCTGGCGCTGGCTGGAGTCGTGTCGCTGCTGGCCCCTCACATGGTGTCGGCCAAGGAAAAGGTGAACTACGCCTATCAGCTCGACCCGACATTCGATGCGGCGATGTGGGCGCTGAAGAACGGCAAGGTCAAATCTGACAAGATTGACGTCGAGCTCAATTCCCTGACGATCCCGGCGCTCATCCAGGCGACGCTGACGAAGCAATATGACGTGATCCAGTCCGATACGATCGCAGTGCCGCGCTCAGCGACGCGCGGACTGAACCTCGTGATCATGTCGACGGCAATCCGCTACAGCCCGAAGGGCGTCGGGCACAATATCTACGTCCGTGCGGACTCGCCCTACAATACGGTCACCGACCTGAAGGGCAAGAAGATCGGCGTGCCGTCGCTCGGCTCTGCCGGCTTCCATATGCTACGCATGTGGATGGAGGAGCAGTACAAGGTCAACGCGGATGTCGCCGCGGGCGATTTTCAGTTCGTGGAAACCGCGCCGTCGGCTCTGATCACTGGGCTCGAGACCAACCGCTTCGACGCCGGCACCATGCTCTATAGCCAGGCTTATCGTGCTCGCAATGATAAGACGTTCCGCGCGGTCGCAACGCCGGCCCGCAGCATGTACGAATTGTGGGGCGTACAGATGATCCCTTCGGTCAACGTTGCTTATCCCGAGAAGATCGCGCAGAGGCCGGAGGCCTACAAGGAGTTCAACCGGCTGCTGCGGGCATCGGTCGAATACATGCAGAAAAATCCGGACGAGGTGTTCAGCGCAGTTGCGGCAGAGAGCAAAGTCAGCCCGGATTTCTTCAAGGTGGTCTTCACCGACTTCGCCGAGATCCCTGCCAACATTACCGATGCTGACATCAAGGCAATCGACAAGTTATGGGAATTGTCTGCCAAGCGCGGATTGCTGCAATCGAAGCCGGACGTGAAGTCTTTCATCTCCGCTGACGCGGTCCGGAACTGATCAGGACCGGCTCGACGGTGCGCCCTCGGGATGCGAGGCAAAGAACAGAGTGATCAGTTCGGCCCGCGTCCGCAGCGACAATTTGCGGAATGCGCTGGTCAACTGGCTCTTCACGGTGGGAAGTCCCGTGCCGAGCCGTTCGCAAATCGCCTTGTTGGAATGCCCTTGGGCGGCAAGCTGGACGACCTCCCATTCGCGCGCCGTCAGCTTTGTAAATGGGCCCGTTCGGTCGTGAACACCATGTGCGGCGATCTGGTTGATATGACTCTCGAATACTGGACGCAGCAATTGCAGCATCGAAATTTCTGGTTGCTGGAAGGCGCCCAAGCCCGAACGCCGCGAAAGACGGGCGCCGCCAATCAGGCGTCCGCCACGACCGCGGAAGAACATTTCGACCTTATGCCGCTGACCGAGCGGACGCATGAACCCCTCGTAATAGGCCGAACGGTACAGACGGTCCGTCGCGTAATTCCAGCCGGTGATAATGATGTTGTCGTCGCTCTTGGCGAAAAGTGCCGGGCGCATCGGGTCGATATCGAGGAAGTGGCGATAGGGCTCTACCCAGCGTGTGTCGCCATCATGAGCGATATGACCGTGGGGGATCAGTTCGCTGTCGATGTCGTAGACCACGCAGCGATCGCAGGGCACGACGCCCGAAAGTATGCGCGCAAGATGCAGCTTGGCCAGTTGCGGAGAATGGTCGGTGTCGGGTGTCATCGATTGCCTCGCGCTGCCTTTGCCTCACGGTTGCGATGGCCGCTTCGACGTTGCTCGCAGCTCAATCCCGCTCGAAGATGGGTCCAGAACCGCAATGGTTGACGCCGAGTTCATGAATCCGGATGCGTTTCCGCCACAGCCGCCCCCGGCAAACCAGAGGGTAGCCGACTACGCGGCTGACGCAAGCGCGGCCTCGCGACAGGTGATCCAGGAATGGCGGCCGCAACGCCTGGCCTACGGTCCGGATCCGAGCAACGTTCTCGACATATTCTCAGAGACGAGCACGCAGATTCTGCGTCCGGCGTTGATCTTCTTCCACGGCGGCGCCTGGATGGCCGGTTTTCCGTGGTGGTCGAGCTATATGGCGCCCGGGGTCCGTCGGGCGGGCGGAATTCTGGTCGCACCGACCTATCGGTTGGCGCCGGAGCAGAAATTTCCGCGCCAGCTCGAGGATGTTGCTGCGGCCATCGCATGGGTGTTCCGGAACGCAGCGCAATTCGGCATCGACCCGGACCGTCTCGTGATCGGCGGACATTCCGCCGGCGGACATCTGGCCGCGCTCGCTTGCCTGCATCCGACGGCTTTGTCCGACGCCGGTATGCCTCATGGTATCGTCAAAGCCTGTATGGCGCTGAGTTCATCCTTCAACCTGCATTATCCGGATGCTGCTCCCGGCAGTGGTGAGGAACGCGTCTACAAATTTCTTTTGGCCGACCGTGCCGACGATCATGCCGCAAGTCCGATCAACTACCTCTCCGATCGGATCCCTCCGTTCCACATCGTTCATGGCGAGCGCGATTTCGAGCGCATCATCCGCACCAGCCGCGACATGGCCGCTGCAATCCATGCACGCAATCGGCCGATCTGCATCGAAGAGTGGAGCGGCCTCGATCACTTCGATACTCATCTGGCCTTGAGAGATCCGCAGCATCCCTGGTACGCCAGACTGCATAACGTCTTTGCCACGACCACGCCGGAGCAAGCACTATGTTAAATGATCATCTCGAAGGAAAATGGCTCAAATGCTTCATGGAAGTATTTGGCCTGTGCGCGGTGAAGCCCGGCGACGTGGTGACGATCCTGTCGGAGACCCAGTCGCGCAAGATCAACGTTCAATTGTCCGAACTCGCGCTGGTCGCGATGGGTGCCAAGCCCTTTCACATCGTCATCCCGACGCCAGCCCAGACCTATGACGTGCCGATCCGGTCGACTGGTTCAAGCCAGGCGCTCCAGGGCATCAAGCAGATCATCGGGGCGCTGGCGACATCGGATGTCGTCATCGATTGTACGGTCGAAGGCATTCTGCATTCACCTGAATTGCCCTCCATCCTCGGCGGCGGCACGCGTGTCATGATGATCAGCAACGAGCATCCTGAAGTGCTTGAAAGGCTGATGCCTGATCCCAAGCTGCGGACCAAGGTGCGCCGCGCTGTTGAGTTGCTCGACAAGGCGAAGGAAATGCGGGTGACTTCGCGTCATGGGACCGATCTCACCGTCAGTCTGGTTGGCGCACCCGCGCGCGGCGCCGCCGGATTTGTCGACGAACCAGGTAAGCTCGGCTATTGGCCGGCTGGATTGTGCGTCGCGTTCCCGACTCCGGGCTCGGTGAACGGTCGGCTCGTGCTGGCGCCGGGTGACGCCAACCTGACCTTCAAGCGCTATGTCGAAAGCCCGATGACGCTCGTGGTCGAAGACGATTACGTGACCGCGGTGGAAGGCAATGGGCTGGATGCCGAGATGACGCGCTCCTATTACGCGGCCTGGAACGAGCCGGCCGGATACGCGGTCTCGCATGTCGGCTGGGGCCTTAATCCCCGGGCGCGCTGGGACGCAATGGTGATGTACGACAAACGCGACATCAACGGTACGGAGTTGCGCGCCTTCGAAGGCAATTTCCTGTTCTCGACCGGTTCCAACGAAACCGCCAACCGTTTCACCGCGTGTCACTTTGATTTCCCGATGCGCGAGTGCACGGTGAAGCTGGACGGCGAGACGATCGTTGATGCGGGCCGTCTGGTGCAGCCCGCATAAGGAGCGAGATGGCAACCGAGGCCCCCATTGCGGACCAACAGCCCGTCGTCGCCTTCGACGACGTAACCCTGCGGTTCGGGGATGAAACGCTTTACACCGGACTTAATCTCGAGGTCCGGACCGGCGAGTTTCTGTGCATTGTCGGCCCCAGCGGCTGCGGCAAGTCGACGACGCTGCGGCTGATGGCGGGGTTGCTGACGCCGTCGGAAGGCGCAATCCTGGTTGAGGGCCGTCCCGCGCAGGACATGCGGGAGGACTTTGCCTTCGTCTTCCAGAACCCGCGTCTGGTGCCATGGCGCAATGCGGCGGAAAATGTCTGCCTTGCCGCATCGCTGCGCTACGGAACGTCCAAGCGCAAAGCGATGGATCGGGCCATTCGCGAGCTTGGGAAAGTGGGGCTCGCCAAGGATACACAGAAGATGCCCGCCATGATGTCCGGAGGCGAACGTCAGCGGGTCTCGATCGCCCGCGCGCTGATGGTTGATCCGAAGATCGTCTTGATGGACGAGCCGTTTTCCGCGCTCGATCTGCGGACGCGCGCGCTGATGCGTGAAGAGATCCTCGCCTTGTGGAAGGAGACTCGAAAGACGGTCATCTTCGTCACCCATGATGTCGAAGAGGCGCTGGTCCTGGCCGACCGGATCGCCGTGCTGTCGCAGAAGCCGACACGATTGATGGAGACGATTGTGATTGACGCGTCCCGGCCGCGCCAGATCGACACTGATCCGGCATTGCAGAGCGTGCGCAGCCGCCTGCACGATCTTCTCCATTTCGAGATGGAGCCAGAAGCTTGATCCGGCTGCGGCTTTCGTCGGATGCCGCGGTGCGGACCGGTTTTCTGTTTGCCGTGGTGATCGCGTGGGTGCTGACCGCGCGCAACATGCCCCCCTATCTCATTCCGTCGCCGCTGGTGGTGGCCCAGGATATGTGGGCGCTGGTCGCGCAGCCTGGGCTTCGGCGGCATATCTGGGCGACCATGTTTCATATCTTCGCAGCGATCGGCATTTCGGTCGCATTGGCTTTCGCGCTCGTGTTGACCGCACGCAAGGTGCCGGTGCTTGCGCATCTGATCGAGGATCGCCTCACGCCGCTCGTCAACGCGTTTCCGGCAATTGGCTGGACGTTGCTTGGCATTCTGTGGTTCGGAATCGATTCCAGCACGGTGATCTTCGCGATATCGGCGATGCTGCTGCCGTTCAACGTCATCAATCTGAGCCAGGGCCTCCGCGCCGCCAACACCGATCTTCTCGAAATGGCGGAAAGCTTCAGCACCAATCCGTTCCGCCGCTTCGCCCTGGTTGGATTTCCGCTGCTGGCCCCATTCCTGTTCGCGACCCTCCGGCTGAATTTCGGTGTGTCGTGGAAAGTGGCGCTGACCGCCGAACTGCTCGGCGGCAATAGCGGCCTTGGCTTCTTGATGAATCTGGCAATGCAGGACCAGAACACGAGCCGTATTCTGGCGATCTCGCTCTTAATCGTGCTGTTCGTCTATGTCGCCGACGTTCGGGTGCTGGCCGCGGCGCAAGACCGCTTCGATTCGCGGTTTCGCACCGTATGACCACGGCGCCCGCATCTGCACGGATTGGCGGGCTGATCGGCAACGCCAGCCTTTTGCTCTTACTGACCGCGTGGCAGCTGGTGTCGCAGACGACATTGTCCGGCATCCTTCCCGGCCCGATTACGGTCGGAACGAGCTTGTTCTGGCTGCTGCAGGAAAAGGCGTTTCTGCTGGATCTGCTGGCCAGCGCCTTGCGGGTTGCGGGCTCGCTCGCGGCTGCGATGTTGATCGGGGGCCTGCTGGCGTTGCTGCCGTACTGGGTCCCGTGCCTCAATGGCACGGTTCACGGCGCCATCAAGCCGTTCTTGAATTCGTTCCCGGCCATCGCCTGGGCTCTGTTGGCTTCGATCTGGTTCGGAGTGTCAAACTTCACCGTGGTGTTTGTGCAGACCGCGATCCTGATACCGTTCTGCCTGGTCAATATTTCGGAAGGTGTACGGTTGCTCGATCGCGATCTTCTGGAGATGGGACGGAGCTTTACGGCGCGGAGCAATCGCATTTTTGCGAGTATTACAATTCCACTGCTGCTGCCGTATATCGTCAGCGCGTTGCGCTCAGCCTATGGCGTCGCCTGGAAGATCGCCCTCGTCGCTGAATTGTTCGGCGCGCAATCGGGGCTGGGATTTGCGATGCTGCGCGCTGAAAATGTGGCCGATACAACCGGCGTGCTTGCCATTTGCCTGATGATCGTAATTGTCGGCCTCGCCGGCGACCGCTTCATCATTCAGCCGCTCGACCGGCGCACGCAAGGTATTTCGAGTATCGGGTAGGGGACACCGCATGCAGGCTCAGGCGATCGTTCTGGCGAAGCGGCCTTCGGGTCAGCTTCAAGTATCGGACTTCGCGAGCATCTCTGCTGTGCTGCCTGAGCTCAAGGACGAAGAGGTCCTGATCGCCGCGCGCTACTTGTCGATCGACCCCTATCTGCGTGGTCTTCTGGATGAAGCGCCTTTTGTCGGACAGCCGATTCCGGTCGGCGGCGTGGTTGCGTGTCGCGGCATCGGCGAGGTGATGCAGTCTGAATCCCCCGCTTTCAAGGCGGGCGACCTGGTTTTTGGAGAACTCGGCTGGCAGTCGCAGTCGGTACTACCGGTGGCTGCGTTACGCCCGGTCGCGGAGAACAGTCATCCGATGACTTGGCAGCTTGGCGTTCTCGGCATCCCGGGCATCACCGCCTGGTTGTCACTCGATCGCATCGCCTCGCCCAAGCAAGGGGATGCCGTGGTTGTCTCCTCCGCGGCCGGGACGGTGGGTTCGGCAGCCGGGCAGATCGCCAAGGCCGCGGGCTGCACGGTGATCGGGATCGCCGGGGGGCCACAGAAGACGGCGGTTCTGCGCAACGCGCTCGCCTTCGATAACGCCATCGACTATCGCGGCACAGCCAATCTGACCGAGGCGATCGCCGCTATGCTGCCGAACGGAGCCGATATTTATTTCGACAATGTCGGCGGTCCGATGCTCGACGCGATGCTTCCGGTCATGAAGCCCCTCGGACGGGTGGTGATCTGCGGCTACATGTCCGGCTATGAAATGACCGGCGAGGCGCCTGCGATGCGGAATGCGAAATTGATTTCGTTCCGGCGGCTGAGGGTCGAGGGCTTTTCGGTACGCGATCACGTGGCGGATCACGCGAGGGCCGCACAGGCATTGCTCGGTCTTGCAGATGCGGGCCAGCTCCGTCAGATCGAGACGGTCTGTGAAGGCTTGTCCAATGCACCACAGGCGCTGGTCGGTCTGTTGCGCGGCAGCATGACCGGAAAGGTGATCGTATCCTGCGCGGCGTGACCGATGCGAGACCTGCTAGGCCGGCAAGCTTTTGCCGCCGTCGACATACAGGCATTGTCCGGTCACAAAGCCGGCCCGGGGCGATGCAAAATACGCCACAGCGAACGCCACGTCCTCCGGCGTGCCGGCTCGCTTCATCGGCTGCAGTGCGACGAAGTCATTAAACTGTGCGTCCGTCAGCGCCCCGCGCGCCAACGGCGTATCGATAAAGCCGGGAGCAACCGCATTGACCGTGATCCCTCGCGGCAGCAGTTCGATCGCGAGCGAACGAGTCAATCCGTTTACTGCGGCTTTGGTCGCACCGTAATGCGCGATGCCCTTGCCGCCGAGTGCGGCGCGCGACGAGATGTTGACGATTCGCCCGCCGGGCTGCATGCCGCGGGCCGCCAACTGGCAGCATGCGAACAGTCCAAGCAAATTGACGGCGAGGAGCCGCTGAAATTCGTCGCCGGAAACCTGTTCGAAGGGGGCCTGCGACATCGTGCCGGCACTGTTGACCAGGACATCGCAGCGGCCAATCCGGTCAAAAGCCCGCTCAAGCGATGTTCGGTCGGTGATATCCGCAGATACGGTCTCCGCTCTTCCGCCCGCCTTACGGATATCGGCGACCACGTCCTCCGCCGCGCCGGCGTTGCGATTGATAATGAAGACATGGTCGCCGCTCTGCGCAAGCTCGATGGCACTGGCGCGGCCGATGCCGGTTGCCCCGCCGGTTACGACGATATGCCGAAGGTGGTCGCTCATGCTTTCGCCCTGCGCCGAATGAACGTGACGAGATGCGCCAAAAACGCTTCGGCGCCCGGTGACAAAACGGATTTTGTTCTTTGCAGCACGATAACGTCCCGATTGAAGTCGAGCTTGCTGACGTTAAAGATGACGATCTCACGGCGCTGGACGTCATGATCAACGAGATGCGCCGGCACCAAGCTTATGAACGCCCCGGCGCGCAGCAGGGCTATCATGCAGCCCGAGGAGTTGGTCTCGACCTGAGGATCCGGCGGCCGTAATCCTATGCGTTCAAACACATCCACGATCCGTGGCCAGAGCAGACCGCCCCGCGGTGGAAGGACCCACGGAAACTGGATCAGGTCCGAGGGCTTGACTGTTTTCCTCAATGCGAGGGGGTGTTGTGCCCCCGCGGCAAAGACGAATCGGTCCTTGAAAAGCAGCGTTGCGTTCAGATCCGCCGCAATAGGCGCGGATGGCCTGGTCGTGACCGCGAAGTCTTGGCGCCCGCTCATCACGGCCTCCGATAATGGCTCGTACAGGCCCTCGTGAAGATGGACCACCATCTGTGGCCGTGTCTTCAGGAATGATGCGAGGGCCTGTGAGACCAGAGAGGCTGCGAGAGCCGGACCGACACCGATCCGCGCCTCACCACCCATGTGGCTGCGCAGGTTCTCGATTTCGGAGATGGCGCGTCCGATTTCATTCTGGATGATGTCCGCACGCCGGGCGAGCATGTCGCCATAACTGGTCGGCTCAACGCCGATCGGCGTGCGCTGGAACAGAGGGACACGCAACTCATCCTCTAGCCGTCGAATGGTCTTGCTCAGAGCGGGCTGAGACAGCCCGAGTTCGCGGCAGGCTTTGCCGATGCTGCGATGCCGGTAGGCAACCAGGAAATAGGCGAGGGCAGAGGAATTCACCAACGCATCCGCGACCGTAGGGGATAACCAAAGGTTATGTAGAGGCTAGTGTTTGGATACTTCCACGATCCCCCAGACCGTGCAACGATTTCGTCATATGAACGGACATCTCCGCCTCACGGCTTCCTCTCCCCGATTGGCCATGGACGTCGCCGGGGCAGGCGACCCTCTCGTCTTTCTGCACGGGATCGGCGGCAATCGGTCCAATTGGTCCAGGCAATTGGCCGCGCTGTCCGACCAGTTTCTGTGCGTGGCCTTCGACTTTCGCGGTTACGGCGATAGCGAGGACGGTCCGGATACGCTCGATTTTTTCGATTTCGTCGACGACGTACGGCATGTCCTCGAAGCAAACAAAATCTCACGTTGCCATCTATTCGGCCTGTCCATGGGCGGATTGGTTGCGCAGGCCTATTACATCCGCCATCCGGCGAACGTCCTCAGTCTTGGTCTGATAGGGTGCCGGCCTGGCTCCGCACCCGTCTTCGAAAACAGCAAAGCCTTTGCCGAAGAGCGGACGAAGCCGCTTCAGCAGGGAAACGATCCCGAGGCGCTGGCGGACTCTCTGTTGCCGCGTCTGCTTGGCCCGTCGGTCGGCGCGACCGAGCGCGAAACCATCCGTCAGAGTCTCGCGAGGATCCGGCCGGACTCGTATCGCAGGGTCCTTTCTGCCCGCCTTTCGATCGCTCCGTTTCTGAAGCTTGGCGACATCGGCGTGCCCACGCTGGTAATGGCCGGCACGCACGACCAGGTCGCCCCGATCACGCAGATGGAGCAGATGGCCGCAGCCATACCGAACAGCGTTTTGAAGATCATTCCGGACGCGGGCCACCTTATGAACATCGAACGGCCGGACCTGTTCAACCGGCACGTCCGCGACTTTTTGACAAGCGTGAAAAGAAGCTCTTCGTCCTAGACAACATCGCTCACAATGGGTCTCATTACGAAGACCGAGCATAAGGAGTTCGCTATGAAAAGAGTAATCCTGGCGGCAACGGTGGCGCTAATTGCGGCAACGGCGTCCGCTAATGCACAAACCAAACGCATCGCGATTGCAAGCTTCGGCGAGCACCCTGCGTTGCAGGGTGTCGTTGATGGCTTCAAGGCCAAGATGAAGGATCTCGGTTACGCCGAGGGAAAGGACACGAACATCACGTTCACGCATGTGAACTGGGAACGTAACCTGATCCCGCAGATGCTGACCAAGATTTCAGCCGACAAGCCGGATGTGGTCGTGACGATTACGACCCCGGTGACCCAGTCGGCCGTGCGTGTCTTCACCGATCCGGCGACGCCCGTGGTATTCGCCGCTATCCAGGATCCAGTGGTGGCCGGCGTCATCCCGGCCTGGGACAAGACCGGCCCCAACATGACCGGTGCGGCCAATCTGGTCGACATGGACGGCACGCTGAAGTTCATCAAACAGATGCTGCCGAACGCCAAGCGCATTGGCGTGCCGTTCAACCCCGGCGACGATGCCGACAACGCGCTGCGCGAGAAGCTCGTCGCGGCCGCCCCGAAATACGGTATGGAGCTTGTCCTGACCAGCGTGGACAACACCAACGACATCCCGCAGCGCATTCAGACATTCGCCGGCAAGGTCGATGCGATCTATGTATTCCCGTCAAATCTGTTCCAGCCCGCAACCGCCCAGATCGGGGCGATTGCTAGCCGCCTCGGAATTCCCGCCTTTAATGGCTTGCCGGCCCCGGTTCTGAAGCACGAGATGCTGGCCTCCTATTCGGTTGATTTCCCGGCGATCGGTGCGACCGCGGCCACCATGGTGGATCGCTTGTTCAAGGGTGAGAAGGTCACCGCCATCAAGCCGACCTTGCCAACGCCCGAGGAGCATTCTGTGGTGATCAGCCAGCAGCAACTCGACAAACTGAAGGTCAAGCTTCCCGACGCCTACGCCAATTGTCCCAAATGCGTGGTGAAGTAACATCCGAAGCCGCGCCGGCGCTCGCGATTGCGAACGTCTCCAAGGTCTTCAATCGGGGCTCGGCAACCGAGCGGCGCGCGCTAAACGGGGTCACGCTCTCGCTTACGGAGGGTGACTTCGCGGTCATCATCGGAAGCAACGGCGCCGGTAAGAGCACGTTGCTTGGCGTCGTTGCCGGCGATGTGATCGCGGATGCAGGGTCGATCTCGATCAATGGCGCAGATGTAACCGAGATCCCCGTCCATCGTCGCGCCGCGCTGGTCGCACGCGTATTTCAGGATCCGTCGCGGGGAACGGCGCCGGGGCTCACGGTCGAGGAGAACCTGGCAATCGCCTTCAAGCGTGGCCAGAGCCGGTATCTGGGCAAGGCGGTCACATCTGACCGGCGCAAACTGTTTTGCGAGGCGCTGGAGCCTTTGGGTCTGAACCTTGACCGGCGGCTGGACACGCGCGTCGATCTTCTGTCCGGCGGTCAGCGGCAGGCTCTATCGCTCACGATGGCGTGTCTGCTGAAGCCCGACATCCTCATTCTCGACGAACATTGTGCAGCCCTCGACCCGCGGACCGCCGAGGCGGTGATGACGGCCACCTTCACGGCCGTTCAGAGGTGGCGGATCACCACCCTCATGGTCACGCACAACATGCATCATGCCATCGATCACGGAAATCGGCTGCTGATGATGCATGAGGGCGCGATCGCGTTCGAGGCGTCGGGGAAAGAAAAGGAGGGGCTGACCGTTCCGTCCTTGGTGGAGCGCTTCCAGACCGCCGACGACAAGGTGCTATTGGTGCGCTGATGATGGATATCCTGAGCAGCTTCGTGAATCTTGTTCCCGTGACGCTGGCGCAAAGCCTGCTCTACGGATTTGTTGCGCTCGGAATCATGATCCCGTTCCGATTGCTGAGCTTCCCGGACCTGACCTGCGAGGGCGCGTTTCCACTTGGCGGTTGCTTGTGTGCTGCCCTTCTGGTCGCAGGCGTGGCGCCAGTAGTGTCGATGATCATCGCGATTTCCGCAGGCGTGCTCGCCGGCTGCGCAACTGCCTTCATTCACTTGCGTTTCAAGATCAATACGCTGCTGGCCGGCATTCTCATGATCACCATCTTGTGGAGCATCAACCTTCGCATCATGGGGAAATCCAACATCCCTCTCTTCGCCGCGCCTTCCTTCTTCGACGGCATTTACAGCGGGTTTACGCTCAACGTTCCGGTTCAGATCGTTTTTTGGCTGTTTGTTGCGATCGCGCTGATCGCGCTGCTCTGCTGGTTCCTCAGCACCGACCTGGGCCTTGCTTTGCGTGCTACCGGAGCGAACGAGATCATGGCGCGTGCGCAGGGCATCAATACGTGGGCCATTACGATCGCGGGCGTCGGCGCGGCAAATGGTCTGACTGCCTTTGCCGGGGCGTCTGTCGCTCAGGTGCAGGGTTATGCGGACGTGCAGATGGGCTTCGGGATTCTGATCAACGCGCTCGCGGCGCTGATCATCGGCGAGGCCGTGGTTGGAAGAACGAGCATTTTCCGTCAGGTTCTGGCGCCGTTTGTCGGATCCATCGTCTATTACCAAGTGATATCGGCCGGGCTGGCGCTGGGACTTCACCCCTCAGATCTGAAGCTGGTAACCGGTCTGTTCGTCCTGATCATGCTAGCCTTGCCGAAGCGCAAGGTCGGCGGCGTTGCCCTGCCCGAGCGGCCCGTCAACGCGTGAGCGTGGCCTTCGATCATTTGATGGTGATGGTCGCCGATGAGGCGGCGGCTGCGCAGGATTTTTCGCAGGCCGGATTTACGATCACGCCCCGCAGTGAATTGCCGGGGATGGCGAACCGGCTGATCTGTTTTCCCTCATCTGCAGCTCATGCCGCCTGCTTTATTGAACTTCTGTCTGTCGAACGGCCAGAAGAGGTGCCCCCTCGCATTCGGAGTTTTGTGGGGTCGATGCTCGGGCCGGTGGCTATCGTGCTCGCGGTGCCGGATCTCGGCGCTTTGCAGCGTCAGCTGGCGGAGAAGGAGGCGAACGTTTTTGGACCCGTCGAGATCAGGCGCCAATGGACGCTGCCAACCGGAGAAAGGCTCGATGTCGCATTGGACATCCTGATCGGCGAAGACAATTTCCTTCCGTTCAAATGGGCTGCAGTACGGCACTATACTGTCCAACACTATCAGCGTGCCGCATTCGTGCTGCATGCCAACGGCTTCACGCGTTTGCGGGCAATTGCGATCTCAGTCGATGACCCTAGGATTGTGGCTGAGCGGATGGAAGCGCTGTTCGGCTGCGCATATCGTTGGTACGGAGAGAGCGTGATCGTGGCTCTCGGGAATGCGCAATTGCTCATGTTAGCGAACGGTGCAAGGAGCCTGCCCACAACCCGTGAGGGGGCGCCGATCGTCGGCGTTGTTCTTCAGGGAGATGTCGATGAAATCGATATCGATCATGTGACGTACAATCTTGCATTGCAAACGCAGATCGAAAACAGCCTCGGCGTAGAAATCAGCCATCTTAAGCTTTTCGCTGTCGAGAATTCGCCGAGGTCGCCTGACAGGTCCGACACTGCGTGAAATGCGTTTAGCTAGCGCCAGGGAAACGCGAGTGCCGTCGCATTCGGCATTTCCTTAAAAGCATGCAAAATTTTTGAATGACGAACTGCAGGGATTGCACGCCGGCTACACGCCGTTCCGCGGCGCCAAGGGATCGGCCTGGGCAGGCGGCGTGCGGGTCCCCGGCATCGCCTGTTGGATTTACACGGAGGAACGGGCCTAAGCGGGCGCATTCAAGTCTGGCGGTTAGTCCCCGGTTCTCCGAAGCGACGTTAATTTGCATTGTCAATTCCGAGGCTTACGGTTAAACCCAGCTCGATGGCTTAATGACCCTTAGGGTGGATTTGGCGGTGAACCAAAACTTCCAATCTGGGGGTCAGAGGTTCGACACATTTCGGGCGCGCCATCACTGTCATCAAGGCGCCGGTAGCTCAGCTGGATAGAGCACCAGACTTCGAATCTGGGGGTCAGGGGTTCGAATCCCTTCCGGCGCGCCATTAAAAACAGCAAGATCTGGAAACGTGTCGCGCGCCGATTTGTGACAGCTACCAATTAGTAACCACCGAGTTGAGACGAATCCCGTGCCGCTGAGTTCGACGAGTTGGCTGCATCCTGGATGCGTTCGCCGATCACCTCGCGCTCGAACTGCGCAAAAGAGAGCGGGATGTTGAGCGTCGACCGCCCCATCGAGGTGGTCGTGTTAAACGACTGGGTGACGCTGACGAAGGTAACGTTATTGCGATCAATCGGGCAGTCATGGTCGGCGCGGCGACATCCGCCTTGCCCCCGTCGAGCGCATTGGCCAGCTCCCGCTGGCGCCGCAGCGTCTCAGGCTTCAGTCCGCCATAGGCCAGTTCCTGAATGCGGTAGGCCAGCCGATGCTCAAGGAACCGGCGGTTATCGGGTGGCGGTTCGCTCTCGAAGAGATCGCGCCATTTCTGTTTCAGCGCCCCGATCGGCGCGGTTTTCAGGGCGGCCAGTTGGGCCAATACGGTCTCGGTCGATCCGAGCCTCCATGCGACGACGTAAGACGGTCGGCATGACTGCTCTGGTGGCCAGCACAGTCGAGCGAACTCTCTCCGCTGTGCGGAGATAGAGGAGTGGACTTCCGGGCCCGGAGACGCATCAGGCCGGCCGCCAGGATTTCGGCGAGTTCGGCGAGGCGCTTAGCCGGCGAAAGGCGATCGGCGGCAATGCCATTGTGCATGTGAGGTGAGTTTTTCGGCATCGGGTGCTCCCCTTGATAGTAGCGATCGACAGGTCGACTTTTCCCAAGGGGTCCCGTACCAAGCCGCTTGGGATCGATTTCGTTTTAAATTGCGGCTCCGCGCGTGCCACGTGCCGGGCTTGCGCTTTGGTTGTTGCTACTTCATTTTGGCGGCATGTCTCGCTTGGTGCGACAAATCCCTGAAGGCGATGATCGGGAGCGGCTCGTTTGCCCCGACTGCAATTTCATCGCCTACGAGAATCCCAAGATCATCGTGGGCAGCGTCATCGCAGAAGCCGATCGCGTACTGCTGTGCCGGCGGGCTATCGAACCGCGCTCAGGCTTCTGGACGATACCTGCCGGCTACATGGAAATGGGCGAAACCGTCGTCGAAGGAGCGCAACGAGAGGCGTGGGAAGAAGCGCGCGCTCGGATCACGGTGGAGGGGGTGCTGGCGGTCTATTCGATCTCGCGGTTGGGCCAGGTGCAGGTCATATTCCGTGCGCGCTGGGCTGAGCCTGGGTTTGAGCCTGGACCGGAAAGTCTTGAAGTCAGGCAGTTCAGTTGGGTCGACATCCCCTGGGATGACATTGCTTTCCCTTCCGTCCGCTGGGCACTGCATGCCTGGCACGAGACCCGGAATGGATCTTTGCCATCAGCCGCACTGAATCCAGCGGAAGATCATCGCGGGGTTCTACCGCTACCGAGATAATCTAAATGTCCGGAGCTATGCCGGAATCTGGGGTGACGACGATTGATTAAGGGCGGCGTATCGAGGCGGGTGTCAAAGCCTGCCAGAACCTCCCCGAAAGGAGCGATACGCCATGACGAGCGATACCACGGTTATCCCATTCCGCCAGCCTGATGCGATTGACGATCCCCTGACCAAAAGTCGATCAAATCGGCAGCAACTTAAGTCATGCCGTCATCAATCAGAATATCGCACTCAGGGTTCAGTGCTTGTGCCGCGGCACACGTGAGATACTCTTTGATTGCGTAGTGGGCTAAAAGGCATAGACATCGTTTTCAGATGCGACCCCTTCACAACCGAGTTGCGATCATCACAGGCGCCTCTCGCGGCATTGGCCGTGCCACAGCGATTGCACTGGCCGAAGCTGGCGCGCACGTTGTAGCAATTTCCCGTACGCTCGATGCCCTGCAGGAGCTCGACAGCGAGATAAGAGCCGCTGGTAACATCGCCACCACGGTACATTTGGATCTAAAAGATTACGATGGTCTCATGCGCCTTCGGGACGAAATGAGCGAGCGCTACAAGAAGCTCGATATTCTCATAGGCAATGCAGGCACTAACGGACCGCTGCTGCCCATCTCGCAAGTTGAGCCCACGACCTGGGAGGAGGTGATGGCGGTCAATGTCACGGCCAATTGGCACCTGATACGCTGCATGGAACCGCTTCTTAAGCGAAGCGATGCTGGGCGGGCCGTTTTCATATCTTCGGGGCTTTCGTGGCGCATGCGTCAATTTTGGGGTCCGTACGCTGTTTCAAAGGCAGCGCTAAACGCGATGGTGCGGACGTGGGCTACAGAAAACGTTTGTACCAGTCTGCGAGTCAATTTGTTTTCACCAGGCCCAGTCCGCACGCGATTGCGGGCTATGGCGTTGCCGGACGAAGATGCCACAGAACTCGAAACGCCGGACAGGGTGGCCGAGAAGATCCTGGAGATGTGCCTGCCAACGTTCAATGAAACTGGCAAGCTCTATAGTTATCCGGAAAGGCGGTTGATGACATTTCGAGCACCGGAATAAAGGTAAGGCGATTGCGCCAATGCGTGTCTGATATCAGCGGAATGTCGAGATGGTTATCTGTTGAATATCTTGTCCATGCTCACCGGTGTTTTGAGTCCGGTGCCTGTCAAAATAACAACTGTCACCTGATCCCGCCTTATCGCTCCAATATCTAAAAGCGGCTGAATGGCTGCTGCTGACACCGCGCAAGTTGGCTCGCAATAAAATCCAATTGCGGCCAGCCGGCGGGTTGCAACTTTGATTTCTTCCTCGGTGACGCTAATAACTGTACCCCCAGACCGCTTAACTGCCTCAACCACATTTCGTAGCCGAACTGGCCGCGGAATCGCTGCGCCCTCTGCGAGGGTCTCCGCGGAGGAAACATACTGGCCAAGCGCCTTAGAATGGAATGCTTCGTGGATGGGACTGCAAGCTGCCGGTTGCGCGAGATGTAATCGTGGCCGGAACTTAAACTCGCCGGATCGCAGTAGTTCTCCGAATGCCGCGTCGCAGCCGAGAGCGATACTACCGGCGCCGGCCACAACAATGATGTTGTCTGGTGCAGAAAATGCAAGATCCTCCCACAACTCGTAGCCAAGCGTCTTGATGCCATCCAAAAAGAACGGATGCCAGTTGTGGCCTGCGTAAAAGGTCTTCGTCGCTTGATTCAGGGCGGCATTTTGAACTTGATCTCGCCCTCCGTTGATTAGGTCAACCTCGGCGCCATAGGCGCGTGCTTGCGTGATCTTGGACGGTGAAGTCGTTGCAGGCACGAGAACCTTCAGGCGGATCCCGGCCCTTGCGCAATAAGCGCCGAGAGAAGACCCTCCGTTTCCGGAACTGTCTGTGAGAGCGCTTGTTATGCCTTGCGCAGCCAGCGTGGAAACCACAAGCGAAGAGCCTCTGTCCTTAAAACTACCGCTCGGATTGAACCATTCGAGTTTGAAGTACAGGTCGATGCCATCATAGGTCGCCGCGACAAGCGGGGTACATCCTTCCCCGAGGCTGATCCTGTTCGAATAATCGAGCGCAAAGCTTCGACGGTAACGCCACATGCTCCGCTCGGAAGCGATGATGTCACTCTTCCGAATCCCTGGGAGCGGCGAGAGCAATACTGGGGACCCATCGTCGCCACACCATCGAGGCTGCAGTGCATCGTAGCGCTTGCCATCGTCATCAACGAGATAGGCGGATTGTTTAGCCATCATGATTGAGTGGACCGAATTCCTTCAGGTCAGCAATCGGTGCTTGACGCCAAGATCAGCCGCCAGTGTGAGAATATCGTGCCAGAGTTCGTCTGCTACCGGCAGGCCGTTGTCGACATTGTATTTGCGCCGCTTGGCGCTTCCTTCACCAGGGATGAGGATGGCCTCGGTGTGGGGGGCGGTGGGCCCAGAGCTAATCTCGGTCAGCAGATTCTCAAGGCTGCGGAAATAATCATCGAGCGGTTGAAATGAATCAATCTTGATCGCTGCGACAAGGGTTGCTCCCTCAGCAGGCGGCCAAATGCCACTGAGAACGCCGCACAATATCTCGACTGCCAGAGCGAGTGCGTAGCCTTTATGTCCGCCCAGGGGGGCTAGCGTACCATGGGGTGGAAGCGCCTTCAGCGGATCCCGGGTAGGCGAACCGTTCGCATCGAACGCCCAGCCTTCCGGAAGCAGCTTTCCAAGCTTTCCAGCAAGCAAGACGTGACCGCGCGCGCCTTGCGTCGTAGAAAGATCGACCACGACCGGGACGTTATCCCGGCGCGGGAAGCCGAACGCGATTGGGTTTGTGCCGAAGATCGGCTTGGTTCCTCCCCACGGCGCGACCCAGCCTGAGGACGGATTGCCGGAGCATGCGATTAGGCCGATAAATCCCTCTTCAGCTGCGGCTTCGACATAGTAGCCTTGGCGACCGATGTGTTTGGTACCTCTCATCAAGCCGAAGCAAATGCCATGCTTTTGTGCGCGCTCCATGCACATTTTCATTGCGCTGAGCGCTGCAACTTGCCCCCAACCGCTATTGCCGTTGAGCAGGAGCGTCGCGCCAAACTCCCGCTCGATCGTCACCTTGGTGGGCGAATTAATTTTGCCGTCGCGTGCCCAGGTCAAATACGGCCGAAGCCGAATCAGCCCCTGCGAGCGGCTTTCGCGGGCTTCGGCATCAACGAGATGCTCGGCAACGACAGTCGCATCGTCGAAAGACGTGCCGGTTGCGCTGAACATCGCGGCCAGGAGATCGCGCAAGTCCTCGTACCGGATCGGTTCGGTGGATGTCATCTATTCAATTCTCCGTAGTTGACCAGGCGAAGGAATGGAGACCCAGTCTTACTGGGTGCTCATATCCTTCGGAATCCAATGTGCCTGGAAACGCTGTCTGCCGCTTTGCGGACGATTTCGCCCAGCTTGTTCAGCCGATCAACCGGCATCTGGCCGATATAACCTGAAATGCTGATTGCGGCCGCCGGATGCCCTGACGAATCGAAGATAGGCGCAGCGACGCAGCGAACACCGTCGTTGTTCTCGGCGTCGTCCGTTGCATAGCCGTCGATCCTGATCTTTTCGAAGTGCTCACTCAGCGCCTGCGCGCTCGTAACGGATGCCAATGTGCGCCGCAAAAGTTTACCAGACAGCAGCAACTTGGCCTCCGCGGTGGGAAGAAAGGCTACAATAGCCTTGCCTGCTGCTGTGCAATTCCAAGGAAAACGCATGCCAATATCAATGTGCATACGCAGGGGATGAGTACTGTCCACCCGGGCGATATACACGACCTCGCGTGTCGCTTCGTCCAGAACGACAAGAGAACTGCCGAACTCCGTGGCTTCAACCAGCTCAGCCAGGACCGGAGCGGTAGCATTCTGGAGATTGGAACTTCGGCTGTAAGCCGATCCGAGTTGAAGTGCCTTCAACCCAACTCGGTAACATCCATTCTGCGGATTTTGTTGCGCGTAACCGAGTGCGACTAGCGTCGACAGGAGCCGATGCGTGGTCGATTTGTTCCAGCCCAATTCACGGGTGAGTTCGGCCAGGCCGACGCCTTGGTCGCTCTGGCGCTCTGCTATGAGTTCGAGCAGTGTCAGTCCCTTGACCAGGGTCTGCGCGCCCTCAACTGCTTCCGGCAGCGTCGGTTTCCGCACGTTCGTTCCGCCCATGTGAGCTGCAGTATTGTCGTTCCTGAACTGACGCGGTTCATATATTGAAACGCCGTTCTAAATATGGTGACATCGGGCGAAAGTCTTGTCAATTTGAGCTGATTGAAGAGAGGAGCGGCTCAATGGACAACACCGACATCTTGATCCTCGGCGGGCAAGTAATTGACCCGGCCAGCGGGACAAATGGCATCCAAGACATTTCGGTTCGCAGTGGGCGAGTAGAAGCTGTCGGCGAGAGTCTGACTCAGGCTTCGAACGATACCGTGATCGATGCGACGGGCTGTCTGGTTATACCAGGACTGGTCGATACCCATGTGCATCTTTGCCACCCGTTTGGTGGCCCCCAAGGTCATCGGATGCTCGCCAAAGCCGGTGTTACATGCACATTGGATATGGCGGGCGAATCCGATGCAATCATTTCGGGACTCAAATCCGATGGCGTCGGCATCACGGTCGCCTTTGTCTACCCAATCGTTCCAGGCACCAGTGTCGTGGACCGAAATCCGAACAGGAGCGTGCTTGAGGATATTCGCGATCAGGCACTCCAACAGGGCGCGCTTGGCTTAAAAATCCTGGGTGGGCATTATCCGCTTTCCGTTGAGGCGACTGCGCTGACTATCAGGGTTGCCGCCGATGCAAAATGCTGGTGCGCGGTCCATTGCGGTACGCTGCAGACCGGAAGCGACATAACAGGGCTCGAGGAACTGATCGAACTTGCAGACGGGCTACCGGTCCACGTCGCCCATATCAATTCCTATTGCCGCGGCCAGCACACTGGCGATCCACTGGAAGAGGCTACGCGTGCGATCGCCGCATTGGCCGGCGCTCCAAACACTCGTTCCGAATCCTATCTTGCAACGATCAACGGCGCTAACGCCCTTCAGGTGGATGGCGTGCCGAAAAGCAATGTGGTCAAGACCTGTCTCAGGCTCGGAGGATTTGCGGAAAATGAAGCCGGCACGCGAGACGCTATCCTTGCGGGCTGGGGAATGGTCCAGGGCCTCCGAAATGGCGAAACCGTGCTGCTGCCTCCGCAGGAGGGACTGGCCGAATACATTTCGAACCAGACTAATGTAGGTATCAGTTTTCCAGTCAACCCTCCGGGTTCAGCTATCGGAATTGCCCTCGCGCGGAAGCAAGACGACTTTGTCGTCACGGCGTTGAGTACCGATGGCGGCGCCATTCCGAGGAATACGACGATCGAGCAAGGTCTCGCCCTCGTCGAGTTCGGTGCCCTCTCGCTCGACGATTTCGTACGAAAGGCATGCTTGAACGGGGCGCGGATGCTTGGGCTGAATCGCAAGGGGCATCTTATGCCCGGAGCTGATGCGGACATCACTATCGTCGATCCAGTACGTCGAAAGCCAACATGGGTATTGGCTAACGGCCAGGTCATCGTGAGAGAGGGCGATGTTGTGGGACGCGGTGGGCGTGTAGCCACGACGGAGCGGGGCACCTCGTTTCTTGCAGCGCAGGGGGTTGAGAGCGTCATCGCGTCTCCGGACTGGCTTTGATGCCGCGATGTTCGACGTTGGTTGCAGACGACTGTCGTGCGGGCGATTCGGCGCCAACTTTGCACAGTCGCTGCAACGCAGCGGCGATTCCGAAGACGTGTCGTGCGCTTGATGAAGTCTTCCGACTGCTCCACCGACTGCTACTTCAAAACCGTGCGACTGCTATTGACGAGCAAAATAGCTAGATGCATTATTATTAGAATGTCGTTCCAATATATGAAACGATACAGATAGCGGAGAAAGCTTATGGGTGCGCGTGGGCGTCCTGAGATGCCTTACGGTTGGGGAAGAGTTGGGTATTCCCTTGAGGAGCGTCTGCCGTGGATGAATCTTCCGTTCGACGTATCTGAATATCATCAGCGCATAGAGCGGCTGCGCCAACATATGGCGCAGGAGAAGATCGACGCTCTGGTGGTCGTAGGCAACCGCGCCGACAACTCCAACATACGTTATCTGAGCAATTTCGAGGATTTTTACGGCGGCGACAGCATGGTCGTTGTGCCGGCGCAGGGCGATGTCGGCTTCACCACAAATGCCATCATGCACGGCGAGCCGATGCATTCAGGCATCCAGGACGTCTGGATCAAGGATGCGCGCTGCGCCGCTGCGCCGCGAACGGTTACGGGCAACGCAGATGCCGTTACCATCTTGGATCATGTCGAGGACTTCATCAACGACAGCAAGTCTGGCAACGGGACCATCGGAATTGTTGGCGATTTCAACGTTGCCGAGATTGAAGCCTTTCTGAGCGGACGCTTCCCGAAGGCGACGTTCAAGAACGCATCCCAGCTTCTGCGCAACATGCGCGCTATCAAAAGCCTTGCCGAGGTTGATCTGATGCGCAAGGCCTGTCACCTCGCTGATGTCGGTCTGAAGGCGGCTATGGATGCAGTTCGGCCCGGTGTGAGCGAATTCGATCTGTCGGCTGAGGCGAACTACGCGATGTTCAAGCATGGCTCGGAACATCCGTCGTTTGCTATCGCGGTAGCGGCTGGCCCGCGTTCCGGATTCAAGCACATGGCTCCAACTGGATATAAGGTTAAAGAAGGCGACATGGTCTATCTAGACCTTGGCGGTCGCTACATGGGTTATTATAGCGATTGCTCTCGCCAGAAGGTGTGCGGCGAGCCGACCGCGGAGCAGCTGCGTTTCATGGAGACGCAGATCACGATCGTTGAGGAAGTCACCAAAGCCGCCCGACCGGGCGCGGTCATCGCCGATCTCGCGAATATCGGCATTCAGATCGCCCGTGATGCAGGCTACGAGCAATACCTCTATTTCCGAGGCCACGGCATTGGTTGTGCCACACACGACCTGCCTTCTTTTGCGCCAGGAAATCCCAAAAAACTTGAAGAAAACATGGTTTTCTGTTTCGAGCCGATGCTGGTGAAGAAGGAATTCGGCACTGCGTGTTGGGAAGATATCTGGTGGGTGAATCCTACGGGAGTGGAACGACTGAACAAGCTAGCTTACCGCTTCTGGTAGCCACTCTTGAGCGACTAGTCGCATGTATCGGGTCCGTGCCGGGCATTCTCTAACCGCAGACTAGGAGATTCAAATGAGGTCATGGGTTTGTGTGGCCGCCGTTCTATCTGTTCTGGCTTCGTCGTCGGCCAATTCCCAGACGTATCCGGATCGGGCCATTACGCTGATTGTGCCGTTCGCTGCCGGTGGCGGCGCGGATGCCGTCGGCCGGGTTGTGGCCGAGGGATTGAGCACTGCACTGAAGCAAACGGTTGTGGTCGAAAATGTTGGCGGGGCGGGCGGCACCATAGGAGCTGCCCGAGGCGCACGCGCCGCACCGGATGGCTATACGCTTACGCTGACGCATCTCGGTCAGGCGGCGAGTGCGACTCTCTACCGCAGGCTTACCTATGACCCGATAAATGACTTCGAGCCGATCGGCGCGATAGCGGCGGTTCCGATGGTCATAGTAAGCCCGAAGGGTTCTTCTGCAAAGGACCTTGCAGAGCTGGTCGCGCAAATCAAAGCCAAAAAAGATGGGATGACGATCGCCAATGGCGGCATTGGGTCGTTTTCGCATTTATGCGGAATGTTGTTCATGGCTGCTATTAAAACGCAGATGCAGGTGGTGCCATATAAGAGCGCGGCACCAGCCATGAACGACGTCCTCGGCGGGCGAATCGATGTCATGTGCGATCAGGCATCTACCGCAGCTGCGCAAATTCGAGGCGGCAGCATCAAAGGCTTTGCAGTGACGACAAAATCCCGGCTGCCGGGACTGCCGGAATTGCCGACGGCAATCGAAGCGGGTCTTCCCAGCCTGGATGTCAGCTTCTGGTTCGGCCTTGGTGCACCGAAGGGTACGCCGAAGCCGGTTCTGGATCGGCTGTCTGCCGCGCTCAAGACCGCGATGGCGGATCCCGCCGTTCTGAAACGTTTCAATGACTTCGGTATGCAACTGGCCGAAAAGGATCTGCTAGAGGCCGCTCGCTTCAAGGAGTATTTCCGACATGAAGCCGACAAGTGGCGCCCCATCATCACGGAAAGCGGCACATACGCCGACTAGGGGCGAAAACAACCATCCGGCTGGCGGCGTCGCGGGAAACGGATGCGGCGGACGTCGCCAGCCTCATCACAAGCGATCGGAATCTCGTTCTGCAATCGATGAAGAATGAAACAACGAAGAACGCGTAGTTATGAAGTCGCGCCAAGAAACTCCGTGCCGGGCCTTTTTTTTAACTGATAGACCCAGGAGATTCTCATGAAGACATGGATTTGTTCGGCCGCCGTCGCTTCGGTGCTGCTAGCTCTGCCGGCCGAAGCGCAAACCTATCCGGAACGCCCGATCACTCTGATTGTGCCTTTCGTGGCGGGTGGCGGTGCTGATGCTGTCGGTCGTGTGATCGCCGAGGGCATCAGCGTGGTGTTGAAGCAACCGGTCGTGATCGAAAATGTCGGAGGTGCGGGCGGCACCATTGGCGCCGCTCGCGGCGCGCGCGCTCAGCCCGATGGTTACACACTCACGCTTACACATCTGGGTCAGGCGGCCAGCGCCACCCTCTATCGAAAGCTTTCCTATGATCCGATTGGAGACTTCGAGCCAATCGGAGTTGTTGCAATGGTTCCGATGGTCGTCGTCGGCCCAAAGAATTCGACCGCGAAAGATGTTGCCGAACTGATTGCTCAGATTAAAAGCAGAAAGGACGGCATGACAATTGCTAATGGTGGTATCGGATCGGGGTCGCACTTCTGTGGAATGCTGTTCATGAATGCTCTGAAAACGCGGATGCAAGTCGTCCCCTACAAGAGCGCAGCACCCGCCATGAATGATGTTCTCGGCGGTCGGATTGACGTCATGTGCGATCAGGTCACAACCGCCAGCGCGCAGGTCAAGTCCGGTTCCATCAAGGGGTTCGCCGTTACAACGAAAGCCCGGCTGCCAGGCATGCCCGACCTGCCGACGCTGAATGAAACAGTTCTTCCCGGGTTCGAACTCGGTATCTGGATCGGCTTGGCTGCGCCGAAAGGAACGCCTCAGCCCATAATGGACAAGCTAGCGTCCGCGATGAAAGCCGCGCTAATGGATCCAGCTATTATAAAGCGACTCGATGATTTCGGGACGCAACCTGCAGAGAAAGATCTTCTGGAACCTTCCAAATTCAAAAAGTATTTCCAGGAAGAAGCTGACAAGTGGCGTCCCATCATCATTGAAAGTGGCACCTACGCGGATTGAGTTGGCTAAACGCCTAAGACCTTGAACGGCCTCAGGCGCGAGACCATGACCACGTACCATGTGTTTCGCTTTCTTGTGCAGGTTCGCCGGATTGGGCACAGCCTTATCTCCATGAAGCAGAGATATTGGATGGCTGGGGGCTTCCGTGGTCCTTGCGCTATGCGATGCTAAGGTTGCGATGGGTTCAGACAGATAGCGCTCGCGTCGACGATCTAATCGGCACGTGGTTCTGGTTCCGGGACGATTTTCTCACGCGAATCAATTTGGAAGTACATCACGGTGCGCTTATTTTGCTCTGTCTTGGACTGCGCTTCTGGACAAAGCGTAGTGTATGAATGTTGCGAGGAACCTGCGGATCCAGAAGCGTTGGACTTATTAGTGCGACGCGATCGATACACCCAATGATCGTCATTGGGCCCAGTCTGGGGGAGATCAGGACAAAATCGCCGGTGCATTGACTGCATTCGGATTTCGCTCGCGGAGCTGGCGGCTTCACTCCCGTACAGAGCGTCGATGCGCAACTTCATCGTAAAGAGGCAATACTGATGATACGTACTCAGAAGGACCTCGCGGAGCTGAAGCCGCGGAGCTTTTCCAGCTGTTCCGCACTCGACAAGTATCGCCGGTCGACGCGGCGCATGCAGCACTGAGGCGCATTGACCAATTGAACGGTCGATACAACGCATATTGCTATCATCGATAGTGATGGCGCCATCGCGATGGCAAAGGAATCTGAGGCGCGTTGGTTGCGCGGATAGCGTCGGAGTGCGATTGATAGCGTTACGGCCTCGGTCAAAGACATTATCGTTACGAGAGGCTGGCCTACATTGCGTGGTTCGCGCAGCGCGGACCGCGAGCAGGCTTGGGACATCGATGCGCCCGCTGTCGCTCGGTTGCGCGAAGCCGGCGCGGTTCTAATCGGTAAGACGACAACTCCGGAATTTGGCTGGAAAGCTGTATGCGACTCTCCACTAACCGTGTGACACGGAATCCATGAAATTCCGCCATGACGTCCGGAGGATCAAGCGGGGGCGCGGCGGTTGCCGCCGCCCTCGGGATGGGATGCATGCATATCGGCACCGACGGAGGTGGTTCTATCCGCATTCCGGCAGGGTTTTCTGGCATCTTCGGATTGAAGCCAACCTTTGGGTTGGTCCCGGCTTATCCACTCAGCATGTTTGGAACGATTGCCCATCTTGGTCCGATAACGAGGGCCGTAGAAACGTCGGCGCGCATGCTCACGATTATGGCGCGACCAGATGTCCGTGATTGGTACAGTCTGCCCTACAAGAAGCACGACTTTTCAAACGGGCTTGAAGCGGGTGTCAGGTCGCTGCGGATCGAACTAAGCACCGACCCTGGTTACACAACGGTAGACCCTGAGATTGCAGAATTAGTCGAGAAGGCTGCAGAAAGCTTCGAAGAACTTGGTGCTACCGTTGTGCGTCGTGATCCCGGCTTTGCTGATCCGTATGAGATTTTCCGCATTCACTGGTTCACTGGCGCCGCCAATCAACGGCGTGCCATTGATCCGAAGAAGTATGAGCTACTTGATCCTGGGTTCAATCGAATTGCCGACGAGGGTGCAGCCGTTTGTCATATGGACTATGTAATGGCAATAAATAAACACGCGGAGCTAGGCCATCATATGGCACTGTTCCATGAAAGCTTTGACATTCTACTGACACCGACATTGCCGATAGCGGCGTTCGAAGCCGGTCACGTCGCTCCATTCGGCCAATTGGATGTCATGGACCCCATGCAGTTATCCATTCAATCTTACGCAGCAGCCCGCGGCGTCTATCCCATGCGGATTCACCAAGTCGGACCTACCAGTGGGACTTCAGATCGTAGCGGCTAAATATCGCGATGATCTGGTTCTGAGGGCAGCGCGCGCGTACGAAAGAATGAATCCGGTGATTCTGCTGAGTGCTGAGCCGTAGCCTGCGGATTTCGTCCGCCCACCAGCGCGCCGGCAAACTGAAAAAGTGCAAGCTGTGTTGTGCCTAATTGACGAGCAATTATATGCCAGATCCACCGGCGATGGATTCCGCAGCAATCATTTATGCAGCAATCATTTATATTGTGATTGTAAACTTGAGTCGCCCAGGCGCGCATCTCTGTGCGAATGTTATGGACGTCACCGACGACAACCCCTCTGCCGCGAGGTAAAGCATAACTGTTGCGCACAAACGCAGTATCCTATCCTGCCGCGTAGACTATTGTGACTAACGATAGTAAAATTCGAGCAAGTGATTTAGCGGGTGGGACTTGAAATGAGCTTTACTGACTTGAGTGGTCATATCGTTTTTCAAAAGACGATTGAGCCGCGGGGATACTGGGCCGGCGAAATAAAGAAAGGTGAAGTCCTTCGCGTCGTCGATCTTGAGGGGCAGCAGGTGGCCGGATTGCTCTGCTTTAATTTGCATCGGTTCGAAGAAAAGCTCTCGTCACCAAACACCCTGGGATTAAACCGCCAGATCTATCCTGGCCTAGGATACACATTATATTCCGACGAGGCGGGGGCGATGCTTACCTTTACCGCGGACACGTGCGGCACGCATGCCATGATTGCAGGCGCCTGCTCTCGATTCATGAACGAACGGCGCTATGGCGTGAAGGATACTCCCAATTGCCGCGACAACTTCGCTGCGGCGGTGGCAGATTGGGGAATCACGTGGAAAGATATTCCATACCCGCTGAATATCTTCATGAATGTTCCAGTTCAGCCCGACGGTCGATACGAGATTGACTTTCCAAAGTCGAAAGCTGGCGACTTCGTCGATTTGACCGCCGATATGGATTTACTCATCGCGATCTCAAATTGTCCGCAAGATCGCAACAAGGTCAATGCATTCAAGCTGACCCGATTGCAGCTCATCCATTACCGCCCAGCATAGAGGCCGGAACCTCCCGTCTAACTCCACCCTGGCGCTATTTCCTAAGTCCCAGACTACCCACTAAATCGGCGATGTCCGTTGTCGCTTTCGCGATGAGAACCGACATTTCCTTCGGAGTGCTGGTCACGATCCCCAATCCATTGTCGTTTAGTCGCTTCCTCAGTTCGGGATCCTTCGATGCGGCAACAAATGCTGCATTCAGTTTGCTGACAATCGGCTCTGGTGTTCCAGGGGGGGCGACCAGCCCAAACCAGGTCGCAATCGTCGCGTCCTCTAGTCCCAGTTCGCGCAGCACCGGAACGTCGGCAAACGATGCCCATCGCTCAGCGCCGTCGCTACTAAGCGCCTTAATTTTCTTGTCCAGCAGGTGGGGTTTCGCCGTCATCGGGCTGATAACAGCTGCATCAATTCTGCCCGGCAAGAGATCGGTCAGCAGCGGCGCTCCGCCTCTGTAATGAACGAACTGCGATGGCGTCTTCGTCAGCGCCATTAGCTTTGCGCCTGACAAATGCGACGGAGTACCGAGACCCGGCGAGCCAACATTCAGGCCCCCCGACTTAGTCTTGGCTAGGGCCGTGAGGTCGGTGAGCGAATTCGCAGGGCTGTCTGATGGTACAATGACCAGAGTTGGGATGCTGAATAGCAAAGTGATCGGCTGATTTCCCTTCACCGGATCGTAGGGAGCCGATGCATCCATTGCTGGGATGGTCGCGTGCTGTGCCGCGGCGAGAACATATAGCGTGTACCCGTCCGGCTGCGCGGTCTGGAGAGCAGCAGCTGCAACCGCACCGCTGCCGGTGGGACGGTTTTCAACGACAAACTTGTATCCCGTCATCTTGGAAACCGTTTCGGCATAGAGCCGGGTAACGACATCGCTCACGCCTCCTGCGGCAAGGCCCACAATGATCGTGATTGGGCGACTGGGGAATTCCTGACCGCTGGACGGGGTCGAGAAACTTAGCAGAGCTGCCAGAGCCGCAACTGTTAACTTCACCATTGCCCTCTCCCTCTGCGGCAATGCACGCCGCTTCGCGCCCCGGAATAATGATCCGTGATACGCAAGTTAGAACCGTCACAGACTGTCCTACATAAATCTACTTAATTATTGTGATCGTTCCATTTGAAGTTCAAATGGTTCATTTCGCACCCGCGGTTTTGAAATAATCGACGATCAGTTCACGCATCGCCTCCGATTCTGGCGGTAGCGTACGACCGCGCCGCTCCAAGATTCCGATCGTGCGTCGCACGCGCGGCTTGTGCAGGGGTAGGAAAATGACGTTGGAATGCGATGCAGGAACAGCGAGTTTCGGCAGGACCGTTACGCCGACGCCGCCTTCAACGTTGGCTAACAGCGACGTCAATGTCGACATGAAGATATTGGGCCTGTCGACATATCCGTAAACAGGCTCAGCTTCGAGCAAGCGATGCGTCATGTTCCCAATGATGGAGTGGCCCCGCAAGGCCGACCATTTGAGGCTGCCGCCCGCGTTGTTTAGCGGGTGATCGCGCCTGCAAACGACGCCAAAATCGTCTGCCTGTAGAGGCGTGAACTTAATCTCCGACATATCCTGCGCCATGCTCGCAATACCAAGATCGGCGCGTCCAGTCGCAACCAGTTCCCTGACTTTCTCCGAATTATCGTCCGATGCGTAGACCGTCACGTCCGGAAATCGCTTGGTGTACTGACTGATAATGTCGGCAAGCCATCGAGATGCAACCGAAGGGTTGGCCGCGATGCAAACATCGCCGACTTGACCTTGTGCCACCTTCGACAAAGCGGTGACGAGCCGATCATGGTGAACGAGGAATTCCGAAATGAGGGGCAGCACCTTGATGCCCAGTCCCGTCAGCGCGCCACGCTTCTTGCTTTCAAATAACCGGCCGCCGAACTGATCCTCTAGCGTCTTGATGGCAAGCGAGACGGCTGGTTGAGAGCGGAAGCCCAATCGTGCGGCTTCCTGAAAACTTTTAGTTGAAGCCACATTTACAAAATGCCGGAGTTGCGACGACTTCAGTTCCATAATGCCTCCTATAATTAGGATCTCAAATCATCTTATCACAATAATAAACTCGACTTATAGATTCGGATGGCGTCGAGTGATGATGCTTTTGAGACGGCTGACAGAGGCCGAGCAGCGGGAATTATCCATGTCACCACGCACGATGTACGAGAAAATCTGGGACTCGCACGTGATTCAGTCCGTATCAGGCCCAATCCCCTTGCTTTATATTGATCGCCACTTCATTCACGAGGCAACGTCTCCGCAAGCTTTCGCCGGACTGAAAGCAGCCGGCCGCAAGGTCCGCCGACCGGACCTGACCTTTGCAGTGATGGACCACTCCGTCCCCACCAAAGACCGACGAACTGCAAAGATCACCGGAAATCGCGCCAAACTTTACGAGGCGCTCGAGACAAACTGTCGAGAGACCGGAGTGCGCTTGTTCGATATGAACAGCCGAAATCAAGGTATTGTTCATATTATCGGCCCGGAAATGGGTATCACGCAGCCGGGACAGACCGTGGTCTGCGGCGATAGTCACACCTCAACGCACGGAGCTTTGGGCGTTCTGGCATTTGGCATTGGGACGAGCGAGGTCGAAACGGTGTTGGCAACTCAGTGCCTGCCGCAATACAAGTCCAAGTCCATGTTGATCCAGATCAACGGTCGGCGGCCCCCCGGCATTACTTCCAAAGACCTGATGCTAGAAGTGATCGGAACGATTGGGTTCGCTGGCGGCACCGGACACGTTATCGAATACGGTGGTGAGGCGGTCCGCGCGCTTTCCATCGAAGGGCGTATGACACTTTGCAGCATGTCGATCGAATGCGGTGCGCGCGCCGGCATGGTGTCGCCCGACGAAATCACCTTCAAGTATCTCGAGGGTCGACCATATACTCCGCGCGGAAAGGACTTTGACAACGCCGTCGATTTCTGGCGTTCGCAGGCCTCCGATACAGGCGCAGCTTTCGACAAAAAAGTAGAAATAAACGCTGCGCACATAGTGCCAAAAGTAACCTGGGGGACAAATCCGGGCATGGTCGCCGGGATCGACGGGAAGGTGCCCGATCCTTCAACCTATCACGACGAGGACGAGAAAGAATCCGTATCTCGAGCATTGGCTTACATGGGCCTCAAACCGGACACGCGGATCGTTGACATTCCGATAGACCGCGTGTTCGTCGGATCATGCACAAACGGCCAGATTGAGGATCTTCGCGCGGCGGCCGCGGTTCTGGCTGGTAAAAAAATCGCGAAGAGCGTGAAACAGGCACTCGCGGTCCCTGCATCCACGCCAGCCAAGCTGCAGGCGGAGGCCGAAGGGCTCGACAAGATCTTCATCGACGCTGGTTTCGAGTGGCGGGAATCGGGCTGCAGTATGTGCATCGCTATGAATGAAGACGTTTTGCCAGCTGGTGAGCGTTGTGCCAGCACGTCGAACCGGAATTTCGAAGGCCGGCAAGGCAAGGGCGGCCGCACCCATCTTGTCAGCCCGGCCATGGCGGCCGCGGCGGCTATTGCCGGACATTTCGTCGATGTCCGCGACATGAACATCAGTGGAGATATCGGATAATGCAGCCGTACAACCGGCATACCGGTCTGGTCGTTCCGCTCGACCGAATCGACGTAGACACCGACCAGATGGTTCCGAAGCAATTCATCCTTCGTGGAACACGCGAAGGCTACGGAAAGGACCTATTTTTCGATTGGCGGTATTTGCCAAATGGCGAGCCGAACCCTGATTTCGTCCTGAACTTTCCGCGCTACAAAGGCGCGTCGATCCTGCTGGCGCGCGCTAATTTCGGCTGTGGGTCGAGTCGTGAGCACGCAGCCTGGGCAACCAGCGACTACGGATTCCGCGTTGTAATCGCGCCCAGCTACGCCGACATTTATTATACGAACGCCTTCAATAACGGCGTTTTGCTGGTTACCTTGCCGCCGGACCAGGTCGACGAGCTGTTTCGCAGAGCGGATTCGATCGAAGGCTACGAGTTGACCGTCGATCTCGAGACCATGTCCATTACGGATAATCGACAGCTGCGTTACCCATTTTCCATCGATGAATTCCGGCGCAATCGACTTCTGAAAGGGCTCGATGATATCGGTTCGATGCTGCAATACGAGACGGAGATCTCGGCATTCGAGCACAACGATCATATTTCCCCGCCCATTATAACTGGACCGGTTGACGTGAAGATTTTCAACCCTTGATGCGACTTTCACATCTGGATTATTTCATGGGGCCAGAATTATGAAGCAATTGAGCGCTAAGGAACTTTCCGCATTTCAGAGCGGAAATACGACCTTCGTCGATCTGCGGGATGCCGTGCCATTTGGAGCTGGCCATCTTACGGGCAGCGTACATATCAAAGCAAGAAGTCCTGATTTCGCGGAGCGCATCGATCGGTTCATTGCTGCTGGCTCCGCCATCATTTTCCTGGCTGATACGGAAGAAGACGCAGCTTGGGCGAAAGCCACTGTTTCTCTGGCGCGCACCGATACGGTGGAGGGATACGTCCTTGCTGAATCTGCATTTGCGAACTCGCCAAACGTGTTGCGGTCGCTACCGAACCTCTTGCCAACCGAATTGGAACACGCTCGTTCTGTGAATGACGATGTTGTCGTCCTAGACGTTCGCGAACATGACGAATGGCGGAATGGCAATATTCCTGGCGCCATTCATGTTCCGATGTGGGAGGTTCTCGACCGAGTTGACGAGCTACCGCGGGAGCGGCCGATTGCAATCGTGTGCGCGGGTGGGCAACGATCGAGCCTCATCGGAAGTCTCCTGCTCAACCGCGGGTTCACAAACCTGATAAACGTGACGGGCGGGATGAAGTCTTGGACTACAGCTTCACTACCGGTCGAAAAATAGGTGTCCTGTCCGAACTTCATTGAGTCCCCCTCCGAAAGCGTACCCGGACATACTCTGGCTGAGCAGTGTTGAAATCGAAGAGGCGTGCCATCGGTCGCCGCGAGCGTTACCGAGTGCCTCGTTGGTTCAACCTCGCCGTCATCGAATCCAAGGAGACGGCGCCCGCGACTCTGATGGCCGCCAGTGGTCGGCATTCTTGCGCCACCTGGTCGATCGCGGCCTCTACGGCGAGCAACTCATCGTTCGGATGCTTGCCGCGGCCTGACCGAGAGTGGTCGGGGAATATCTACCTGAAACCCGGCGGCGTTGCATGGTTCGTTTCTATCGGAAGTAATCAGCTACGTGCCGACTACAAAAGTTCGTGAGGTGACCCACATGCTCAAAGCCATCCACGAGCGGGAAAACCTTGAAGCCGCGCTTTGCGAGCGCGAGGGCGTGCTCAAGCTTTGATTTGGGCAGGTCTTCCACCTTTCGCTTCGTGCTCGCTCTTATCTTGCGCGGCGAGATTGGCCCAGTGTGAAAGTTACGAGTTTGTTGTGTAGAGTTCATCGAAATTCCGTAGAGCTAGTTTTGCCCCGGCGCGCTGCAAACGCGACTGGGGCTCTTTGTTGCGACTCTTCTCTTTCAACCGAGCGCAACGGTGAATTCGGTGACGAACCCGAATACGATCGGGCGGCGCCTTTAGGGGACGCGCGCGATCGAGACCTCAGAAGGCAATGCCTGCTGAGCCTTGGTCCGGGGGACGAAGCCGGTAGCAGTCCAGATGTAAATCAAGCGCTCCCTTGAACTGATCAGAGTCCGGAGAAGTCGCGTCTGGTTGATCCGCGCTGTCTTGACGGGTGCCTTGAGAGCCCTCAGGCGCGCTTTGTCTGGCACGCCAGAGTTTCCTGCGCATTGTTATCTGGTCAGCGCCACCAGAATGCTGGCGCCGACCGGGATGATCTCGTCGAGAAAATCGTATTCGGGATGATGCACCATCCTGCTATCCGGACCGGTTCCCTGACCGAGCAGGATATAGGCGCCGGGGCGGTTCTGCAGCATGAAGGCGAAATCCTCTGCCGCCATCAGCGGAGGGAAGTCGGCCGCGAGGCCAGATGGCCCGAGGACTTTGGTGATGGCTTGCTCCGCATGTCTGGCCGCCGCGCGATCGTTGATCAGGACCGGATATTCGCGCCTGTAGTCAATCGACGCGGTTGCGCGGTGCGCCTGCGCGATATTCTGCACGACGCGGTGAAAGCCTTCCTCGATCCGGCTGCGGACATCACTGTCGAGGGCGCGAACTGTGCCCTGAAAATGTGCTTCGGACGCGATTACGTTGTGCGTGGTGCCGACATGCATCTGGGTAATGCTGAGCACCGCTGAAGCGAGCGGATCGGTCTCGCGTGCAATCAGAGCCTGAAGTGCGGTCACGGCATAAGCCATCACCAGACCGGGATCGACCGTCTTGTGCGGCATTGCCGCATGTCCGCCCTTGCCATGTATCGTGATATCGAAGAGGTCGAATGAGGCCAGTGCTGCGCCGGCGCGGACCGAGGCCTGACCCTTCGGGAGCAGCGGCATGTTGTGCAGCGCGTAGATTTCGTCGCAGGGGAAGCGGTCGAACAGCCCGTACTCGACCATCACCCGTCCGCCGCCGAGCCCTTCCTCCGCGGGCTGGAAGATTGCGAATACGGTGCCGTCGAAATCGCGCGTCCGCGCCAGGTGCTGAGCGGCCGCCAGCAGCATGACGGTGTGGCCGTCGTGACCGCAGCCGTGGAATGTTCCGGGGACCGTCGAGCGCCAGGCTGGCGTGCCGGCCTCGGTCATTGGTAATGCGTCCATATCGGCCCGCAGCCCGATCCTGCGCGGCCCCGGACGACCTTCGATCACGCCGACAAGTCCGGTCTTTGCGAGGCCCGTATGAATCGGGATGCCGGCTTCGTTGAGCCGTTCGGCGACAAAGCGTGCGGTTTCGACCTCTTCGAAGCCGATCTCCGGGTGGGCGTGGAGATGCCGGCGCCATCGCGTCAGCTCATCCTGGCGCTCCGCAATCGAAGGGACGACGGTCATCGGTCCTTAGCCCTTGCGCGCGCTCTCGGCACCGCCTTCGATCGCCTTGAACGCCGCGGCGGTGCTGAAGGTGCCGCGGCCGATGGCATAGACCTCGCCGGCGTCGTCGGTGATCTCGACATCCGCCACGGCCAAAGTTTTTCCGCTGCGGACCATGCGTCCGGTTGCAATCAGGTCGACCTTGGCCGGAGACTTCAGAAAGTCGACACGGAAGTTGGCTGTTGGCGTCGGCCGTCCGAGTTTCAGTCCGCAGGCGACGGCGCCTGCGACATCGATGAGAGCGCCGATGACGCCGCCATGATAGACGCCGCCATCCGGAAAGATCGACAGTTCGGGGCGATAGGGCTGACGCAGCACGGCGATACCGGCCTCCGCATCCGCCGTCTCGAGGCGCAGCCCGAGCAACTGATGAAACGCTGCGCTCTCGACAATCCGGCGGAACGCTTCGGCATCAAGCATCTGTTGTATCCTCTTCAATCGTCGAAATACGGGTTTGGAAAGTAAAGGCGGCCAGCGCAGAGCTGACAGCATCGACGTGGGCTTGTGCCACGCGGACGCTTACGACAAGTCCGTGAAGCGAATCGGGCTCGACGCGCGTTTCGGTGGCGGTGGCGTCTCCTGCGCTTTGCCGGACCACGGCCTCCGCAACACGACGGGTGATGTCGAGCTTCAGGGTCTGCTTGTGGACCTTCCCGATCGCCGTCAGCGGAAGCCGATCGATGACCAGAATCTCCTTCGGGACGGCCGCCCGCTCGGAGATGCGATCACGCGCAAACGAGATCAGCTGTTCGGGATCGATCACGGTGCCAGGTGTGAGCTGCACATAGGCAATGGGCACCTCGCCGGCATAGGCGTCCGGCTTTCCGATCGCGGCTGCCAGCGCGACGTCGGGATGTGCGAGCAGCGCATCCTCGATCATGCCGGGATCGATGCCATGGCCGCCGCGTTTGATCAGCTCCTTGGCGCGGCCGGTGACCCAGACGAAGCCGTCGGCATCGACGCGGCCGAGATCGCCGGTGTCGAGCCAGCCGTCGGCGAGAAACGGCTGGTCTTCGGGCGAACGATTGAGATAACCACCGAACACCATCGGCCCATGAATGCCGAGCACGCCGATTTCGTCCGTGTTGCAGGGGTTCGTGGCCTGGCCGTTCGCATCGGTGTGAAACGCCTTCGCGTCGCAATAGGGCAGCGCAAGGCCGACAGAGCCCTGCTTCCGCGTGCCGTCACGCGGGCCGCTGGTGACAGCAAGCGTCGCTTCGGTCAGACCCCAGGGTTCGACAACCGGCACCCCGGTTGCGCCATTGAGCTTCGTACCGATGATGCGCGGCAGGGCTGCTGCGCCAGATACGAACAGGCGGAGCTTAGTTGCGCGGCTCATCTCGGGCGGGTTGGCGGCGAGTTGCGCCATCACCGTCGGCGGCCCGACCACCACGCTTGCGCCGATATCGGCAATCGTGTCCGGCAAGGCCACAATCACGCCGTCGCCGCGATATCCGAGGGCGCCGAGGATGCTGACCTCTACTCCGCAGGCGAGCGGGAACAGCGAGCAGGCGAACAGCCCGCCGACATGAAACATCGGCATCGCGCAGAGCATATTGTCGTCCGCGCAATAGCCATAGGCGAATTGCGAGATCAGCGCGCCGGCCGCGATGTTGCCCGCGGTCAGCGGCACGAATTTCGGCAAACCGGTGGTGCCGCCGGTGTGAAACAGTGCGATGCGGTCGGTGAGTGCGCGCGGCGCGAGAGGAGGGACGTCGTCGACGCCAATCCATTTGCGCTCGGTATCAACTTCGATCAGTCGGGCCGTATCGCGTACCGTTGCCTCCCGCAAGGAGTCGAACATATGTGCAAGCGCTGCCGGCGGATCGCGCGGGATCAGGATCGCTTTCGCGCCGCTTTCGGCGATCAGCTTTCCAATCTGCGCGGCGTCCAGAAAATAATTGACCGGCGCCAGCACCGCCGCGGCCATCGCGCCGATCGCGGCGGCGATCGTGCCTGGCCCGTTCGGCAACAGCGATGCCACAACGTCGCCGCGCCCGATGCCTAGCGAGGTCAGATGCGCCGCAAAGGCCGCAGCGCCGCCGGCCAGTTCGCGGCGCGTGAAGCGCAACGCCGCGCCGCCCGCCTTGCCCGATGGAAAAAACGACAGCGCCACCGCGTCCGCGTCGGCTTCCGCCGTCTCCCGGATCATCGCGATCAGGTCGCGGCCGCGCAGCCGCTCCGCAAGGGGCACGGATGCAAACGCCGCGATGTCGTCGCGGCCGGCAAACCTGGGTGGAGCGGGCAGCATCGGCGTCTCAGGGCTTCACGATGATCTTGCCGAACACGCCGCGGTCCTCGATCGCCTTGACCGCCTCGATCCCCTCGGACAGCGGCACGATGCGATCGAGCGGCGGATCGAGCCGGCCCTGCGCGACCAGATCGAGACAGGCCTGCTGATCCTCCATGGTCCAGCCGGTCGAGCCGACGATCGTCATCTCCGACATGAAGAGATACGGAATGTCCGTCACCGCCGAATAGCCGCCGGTGCCGCCGCAGCACAGCAGCCGGCCGAAGCGTTTCACGCAGCGCATCGACGGCGTCCAGGTGTCGCCCGCGGTAAAATTCACCACCACATCGACGCCGCCGCCGCGCAACAACGTGCCGGTCTTCTCGCGAATGTACTTGTCGATCTTCGTGGTCGCATAATTGATGGTGTCGTCGGCGCCGATGGCGCGCAGCTTCTCGCATTTCTCGTCGCTGCCGGCCGCCGCAATCACGGTACAGCCGGCGAGCTTTGCCAGCAGCACACACGCCGTGCCGACGCCTCCGGACGCCCCCAGCACCAGCACGGTCTCGCCTGACTTGATCTGTCCGCGGGTGTGCAACATGCGATGCGCTGTGCCGTAGGCGCAGGGCAGGGCGGCCGCCTTCTCGTCGGACACCGAATCCGGAATGCGCATCAACTGGCTGGCGCGCACGATGCAATATTCCGCCATCGCGCCATTGCGGGTTTCGCCCAGCATGTCAAAGGCGCCGGTCGACCAGTCGACGTGATGCGAAATCGGCAGTACGCGCTCGCCGATCGTCCAACCCTCGACACCTTCTCCGAGCGCGTCGATTACACCGGCGCAATCGCCGCCGGTGATGCCCGGCAGGTCGACCTTGATGCCCGGCATGCCACGCCGCGAAAACACATCGAGATAATTCAGGCCGCACGCTGCGACACGCAGTCTCACCCAGCCAGCCGGCGCCTCCGGTTTCGGGAAGTCCCCGTAACGCAGCACGGAGATGTCGCCGTGCTCGCGGAAATAGACAGCTTTCATCCGGCCTCGCTCGAAATACAGGCAAAAATGGTCTTGCATATTCTGCATGATCTTGCAGAGTATGCAAGACCGAACCAGAGAGGGAGTGGTGCGATGAAGACATTGACCGCAAATTGGACCGCGAAACTGATCGCGCTTGCGATCGCGATGGCTGTGACGTCGCCCGTTGCCGCGCAACAGAAGAAGGTTGCGATTGCCGGATGGGGCCCGCATCCGACGCTCAACGAAGCCATCACCGGTTTCAAAAAGGGTTTGGCCGACGAAGGCTTTGTCGAAGGCAAGAACCTGGTGTTCGACGAAACCAATGTGAATTTCGACGCCTCTCTGATTCCGCAGATGCTGACGCGTCTTTCCGGCGGCAATCCCGATGTGATGGCGACCATTGCCACGCCGGTCTCCGTCGCCTCGCGCAACCAGTTGCGCAGCCGCAGCTTTCCGATCGTGTTCTTGCCGATCGCCGACCCGGTTCACGCCGGGCTCGTTCCGTCCTGGGAAAAGGGCGACAAGCTGATGACCGGCTCATCAGTCGCGCTCGACTATCCGGCGCTGCTGACATTCTTCAAGACATTGCTGCCGAATATGAAGAAGCTGGGCCTGCTCTATGACACCGGCGACGATTCATCGAAGGCAGCCGTGGATGGCATGGAAGCGGCCGCGAAAGGCAGCGGCATCGAGCTGGTGCGCATCGGCGTCGACAATCCGAACGAATTGCCGCAGCGCGTGCAGTCCGCCGTCGGCCGTGTGGATGCATTGTTCACCGTCGCCTCCGGCCGCATCCAGCAAGGCATGGCGGCAATCTCGGCGACCGCGGATCGCGCCAAGCTCCCGGTGATCACCTCGATTCCGCAGGCGGTTGCGCAGAACTACGCGCTGGCGGCCTTTGCAGTATCCTTCGGACAGTCCGGTGAAGCCGCAGGCCGCATCGCCGGCAAGATCCTGAAAGGGGCCGATCCGGCGTCGATCCCAGCCTATCGCGCAACCGCGGCCGAGCACCGGCCGATGATCAATGCCAAGAAGATGGAAGCGCTCGGACTGACACTTCCGCCGGCTCTCGCCGATTGCAAATGTCTGGTGCAATAATCCGGACATGATCGCCGCGACCGGACTGAGGAAGGTATTCAACGCCGGCACCGCGACCGAAAAGGTCGCGATTGCCGGCGTCGACCTTTGCGCCGATGACGGCGATTTCATCGCCGTCATCGGCGGCAATGGAGCGGGAAAGAGCACGCTGCTCAATCTGCTCGGTGGCGCGATCCTGCCCGATCAAGGTCGCATCGATATCGATGGCAACGATGTTACCCGCGTCCCGGAATACACCCGCGCCCGTATCGTCGCCCGGGTGTTTCAGGATCCGATGATCGGGACCGCACCCTCGCTCACCGTCCGGGAAAACATGACGCTCGCTCTGATGCGCAGCCTCGGCCGCGGCTTGCGTCCGGCGCTGACGCGCGAGCGCACCGAGATGTTTCGCAATGCGCTGATGCCGCTCGGCCTTGGTCTCGAAAACCGGCTCGATATCGTTGTCGGGTCGCTGTCGGGCGGCCAGCGTCAGGCATTGGCACTGGCGATGGCCACGCTGTTGCCGCCGAAATTGCTGCTGCTGGACGAGCACACCGCCGCGCTCGATCCAAAAACATCGCAACTCGTCATGGACGCGACGGTGGCGATGGTATCGCAGGGGCGGCTAACGACACTGATGGTGACCCATAATATGGACCATGCGCTGTCCTACGCTTCGCGCATCGTGATGATGAATGCGGGCCGCATCGTCGCCGATATCGGCTTCGACGAGAAGAAAGGGCTGACCGTGCAGGACCTGGTCGCGCGTTTCCACATCAGCGACGACCGCATGATACTGGCCTGAGACCCATCGATGCTTGATATCTTTCTCAATCTGATCCCGGTCACGCTGATCCAGAGCCTGGTCTATGCCTTCGTGGCGCTGGCGATCATGATCCCGTTTCGTACGCTGGCCCTGCCGGATCTGACCATGGAGGGAAGCTTTCCGCTCGGTGGTTGCATGGTTGGCGCATTGCTGACGGCGGGCCTCGATCCGTGGAGTTCGACGCTGCTTGCGGTTGCGCTCGGTTTCAGTGCCGGCGTCGCTACAGCGCTGATCCATCTGTATTTCAAGGTGCCGTCGCTGCTGGCCGGCATTCTGGTCGCGACCATGGCGTGGAGCGCCAATCTGCGGATCATGGGTATGCCCAATAAGGCGGTGTCGCCGGATCTGTCGATCTTCGACGCGATCTCGACGCAAATTCTCTACAGCACCTGGCTGCAGGTCGGTCTGTTTGCCGTGATCGTTCTGGCCGTGGTGATTGCGCTGATTGCCTTCTTCCGCTCGGAAGTCGGCCTGTCGATGCGTTGCGTCGGCGCCAATGCCAGGCTGGCTCCCGCGCTTGGGATCAACGAGCGCTTCTATATCCTGCTCGGCTTCGGCATGGCCAATGGTCTGGCCGCTCTGGGCGGCGCCATTGTCGTGCAGCAGCAAGGCTATGCCGATGTCACCATGGGCTTTGGCATTCTGATCAACGGCCTTGCCGCACTGATCATCGGCGAGGCGATCGTCGGCCGTTCGACCATCACCCGTCAGCTCGCGGCGCCGGTGGTCGGCTCGATTATCTATTATCAGCTGGTGTCGCTCGGTCTTGCGACCGGCCTTAATCCGTCGGACCTGAAATTCCTCACCGGCGCGTTCGTGCTCGCCACCCTGGCGTTGCCCCTGATCACCGGCCGCTCGCGCTCGCTTGTGGGGGTGTAAATGGGCATCGCGATCCATGGCGGGGGACTGCGGAACACGCCGGCAGCCGGGTCAGTCCGGCGGATCGGCCTGATCGGGGGGATGAGCTGGCGATCCACGGCTCTGTATTACGACCGGCTCAACCGCGCAGTGGAGCGGCGTTTCGGCCCGCATCACAGCTTTGAGGGTGTGATCTGGAATCTCAACTACGCATCGATTCTGGCTGCCGCGCGGGCGTCCGACTGGGCGCGCGTCGAGGCCATGATCTGCGAGGCCGCCGCCGGATTGGCGGATGCCGGCTCCGATGTGGTCGTGCTGACCGCGGTCACCGCGCACCTGTTCACGGACGCCGTCGCCGCCGCTGCGAACCGTCCGGTCCCGCATGTTCTGGCGGGCGCGGCGCGCGAGCTTGACCGGCTCGGGACTCGCTGCGTCGGGGTGCTTGGCACCACCGCAACCTGCGGTGCCTCGTTTATCGACGAATATCTCGGCGGCCAAGGCCGATCCCTGCTGCGTCTTGCTCCCGATCGTCAACGCGAGATCGAGGCGATGATCCAGGATGTGCTGACTGCGGGTGCCACCGATGCGGACGGCATCGGCCGTCTGCACGACGCTGTGATCGAACTGCGCGATGGTGGCGCGCAGGCGGTCCTGCTCGCCTGCACGGAACTGCCGCTGCTCCTCCCCATTCCCGAGACCGGCGTGCCGATCCTTGATGCGGTCGCGCTTCATGTCGACGACATCTGCAATCTTATCGTGAGAGAACAACATGCCGAATAAGGCAATCGCGGAAATCGACCATCTCCTGACCTCGGTCCACGACCTCGATGCGGCGGCATCGCTGTTTCGGCGCATGGGCTTTACCCTGTCGCCGATCAGCCGGATCGAGGGCATGGGAATTTCCAACCACCTCGTGCTGATGACGCCGCCAACGCCCGGCTTTGCTAATTATATCGAACTGATGACGGCGCATGACAGCGCCCGCTTGCCGCCGGCAATGGCGCGCACGCTGTCAGGCGGGGAGGGGATCAAGTCGATGGTGCTCGGCGCGCCCGATATCGAACAGGCGAGCAATGCGATCAAGCAGGCCGGCTTCGATGCGAACGCGCCATTCCACGTCAAGCGCGAATGGGTGATCGGCCCAGGCGAGTCGGTGTTTCCGGAATTTGACGTCATCCTTCCGATCGAAACGCCTCTGGTTTTCAATTGCTGCCGCTACTTCAATGTGGACCTCTATTTGCGGCCGGAATGGCTGAAGCATGAAAACGGCGCGACGCGGCTGCGCTCGGTGATCGCGGTTGCCGGTGACCCAGCAGCGATCGCGAAGCCACTCGGCGCTCTGTTCGGCGATGTGAAGAATGAGCCGGAATTGTCGCGGACATCGCCCGGCCGCGTCGATCTCGCTATTCATAGCCCGGATAGCCTGCGTCGTACGTTTGGCATCGACACGGGTTCGCTGCAGGCTGGCGCCGCGTGTTATGTTGGTTATGTGATCGAAGTCGAGTCGCGCGATCGTCTGGTTGCCTGCCTCGACCGCGGCGGCGTCCCGTATCGCGCGATCGGCAACGATCTCGCCATCGATCCATCCGACGGTATCGGCAACCTGATCGTTTTCACCTCCGAACAGCCATGAAAGAGAAACGGCCCGTCACCGCTAAAAGCCAGCCTCGTGCCGCCCCGCCAGTCGCGGCGGACAAAGGCAATGGTAACGGCAACAGTGCGAGTGCCGCCGAAAAGCTGCAGGGGATTCAGTCGGTCGAGATTGGGTTCTCCGTCCTCGACGCATTGGTGGATGGTGGGGGGCCGCTGACGCTTGGAGAGGTCGCGCGCGGCAGCGGTTTGTCGCTCAGTCAGGCGCGGCGTTATCTTGTCAGTCTGGTGCGTTGCGGACTCGCGACCCAGGATCAGGCGACAGGCCGCTACGACCTCGGATCGCGCTCATTGCGGATCGGTCTTGCGGCGCTTGGCCGGGTCGATGCGATCGAACTTGCAAACGAAGCTTTGCGCAAGCTTGTTACGCAAATCCGCGAGGGCGGAACGCTTGCGGTATGGGGGGATCAGGGGCCGACGATCGTGCGCTGGTTGCGCGGTGGTGGCATCGGCGTCACCTCGCTCGGCCTCGGAACGATCTTCCCGATGATCACGTCCGCGACCGGCCGTGTTTTCCTCACTTATTTGCCGCAGGACAACACCCGCGTTCAGCTCGAGCGCGAGCTTGGCGCCGCACGCCTGTCAGCCGCCGAAACGCGGCGGCAGATCGAGGAGATCCGCAAGGCTGTCCGCAAGGACGGCTATGCCTGGCTGAAAGGCCATTTCGTCGAGAATATCCGCGGCGCTGCGGCGCCGATTTTCGACTCGCAGGGCGAACTGGTCGGGGTGCTCGCGATTGCCGGGTCGGACAAGCGCGGCAAGGATGGCCGGGATCCCTCCGTTGAGGCGATGGTGGAGGCGGCGCAGGCGGTGTCGCAGCAGCTTTGCTATCGGCCGGATTCCGCAGAGACCCTTGATCCCGGCCGATCGGGGCGCTGAATGACTTTGCCAGTGGAGATAGCGGAAGCAAATTCGCGGCATGAGGATTCCTCCTGGTCGCGCCAGGCGTTGTCGATCATGGAGACCGAGCAGCGGCGTTCGGCAGACACGCATCTGATCCGGCTCGACATGCCCGCATTCGAGGGCATCGATATCTATCTGAAGGACGAGTCGACCCATCCGACCGGCAGCCTGAAACACAGGCTGGCCCGTTCGCTGTTTCTGTTCGGGATCTGCAACGGCCGCATTCGCCAGGGCACGCCGGTGGTGGAGGCGTCCTCGGGATCGACGGCGATTTCGGAGGCCTATTTCGCGCGGTTGCTGGGACTGCCGTTCCACGCCGTGATGCCGGCCGGCACGTCCTGCGAGAAGATCGAGGCGATCCGGCGCTATGGCGGCGAGTGCCACCTGGTTGCCGCGGGCGACCAGATTTATCGCGAGGCCGAACGGCTCGCCGAAGCGCTGGGCGGGGTCTATCTCGACCAGTTCACCTATGCCGAACGGGCGACGGACTGGCGCGGCAACAACAATATTGCGGAATCGATTTTCGAGCAGATGAGCCGCGAGCGCCATCCGGTTCCGACCTGGATCGTGATGAGTGCGGGCACCGGCGGGACCACGGCGACGATCGGACGATATATCCGATATCGGGGTTACAGCACGAGATTATGCGTGCCAGACCCCGAGCATTCGGTGTTCTACGAGGCTTACAAGACCGGAAATATGGGGCTGACCTGCGCGAAATCCTCGCGGATCGAGGGCATTGGCCGGCCCCGCGTCGAACCCTCCTTCATGCCGGATGTGATTGACCGCATGCTGAAGATACCAGACGCCGCGTCGCTTGGGGCGATGCGGGCGCTCTCGGAAAGGCTGTGTCGCCGCGTCGGTGGCTCAACCGGCACCAACTTTGTGGGGGTGTGTTTGCTTGCTTCCGAGATGAAAGACCAAGGTAAGTCCGGATCTATCGTGACAATCGTCTGCGACAGCGGAGACAGGTACGGACAAACTTATTATGATGAAAATTGGCTGCTATCCCAAAACATTGACTTGGCTCACTGCAGCCACGCGATTTTACGGGCTTTCGTAAGATAGCGCTGCCGCTCCTGCGCGATGCTCTACTGGTGATCCACGGTTTCGCGGTCTCTGACCGTTCGGAACCCGATCGCACCAAGCGTCGGATGGTGGCTCGTCGCAACGCGCATCCAGTCGGGTCGATCGGACGGAACAGCAACGCCGATTTGGACTTGGCTCATTGAGCCGCGATGCGACTGCCGCAGCGGGTAGGTTTGGGATAGTATCCCCGGTCTGATCGGGCCGGCAGCGGCGTGGAGTAAAGCGATGGCCGAGCATTCCGGACAATCTGCAACGGGCACTGGCGCCGCTCAGCTCTCGCGGCCGCAGCGCTCTTGCTCAGATCGGGAGGTGTCGCTCGCCGCTATGCCGTTCGTCTGGCCGTTTCAAGTCGCCAGAGCCATCAACGAGTCTGCGGCGTCGCTCCTGAACTTTAACTGGTATGCGGGGGTGTTCGACGGCGCACGCAACGAGACGCCGGTTGCTGAGCCGCATTGGACAACACCGAATACTGTCGTGCTGAAATTACCGACGCTGTGGCTGCGTGATGTTTCAACCAGCAAGGACGGCCAGCCGACGCTGATATGCGCGCCATATGCTCTGCACGGCGCAACAATCGTGGATTTTGCGCCGCGCCACAGCATCGTCGAGGCGTTGCGGCAAGCCGGGCTCACACGGCTTGCGGTCACCGATTGGCTGTCGGCGACCGCCGAGATGCGCCACTTTTCGATTGATACCTATCTCGCCGATCTCAACGTCGCCGTCGACGAACTGGGACCTCCCGTCGACCTGATCGGGTTATGCCAGGGCGGATGGATGGCTCTGGTTTATGCCGCAAGATTTCCAGAAAAAGTGCGCCGGCTGGTTCTGGCTGGTGCTCCAGTGGACGTTCAGGCAGCGCAATCCCGGCTGAGCAGAGCGGTCGACGACTTTCCTCTGAGCGCCTTCGAGAATCTGGTGCGTCTCGGCGATGGTCGCGTGCTTGGACGATATGCGTTGAGATGGTGGGGATCGTCGTCGGACGCGACAGATGTGCAGAATGCCCTGCAGATATCGCGAGACGATCCTCAATTCGACGGATTGAAGCGGCGGTTTGCCGATTGGCATGCATGGACTCTCGACTTGCCTGGAGCTTACTACATGCAGGTCGTCGAGCGCGTGTTCAGGGACAATCAGATCGCGAACGGACGTTTCGTCGCGCTCGGGCGCGTGGCTGATATTCGGGCGTTGCGAACGCCGATGTATTTGCTGTCCGCCCAGGATGACGAGGTAGTCGCACCCGGGCAGCTCTTTGCTGCGGCCCGCCTGACGGCGACGCCTGAAAGCTGCATCGAAAAACAAACCGTCCCCTGCGGGCATCTGGGATTGTTCATGGGCACGGATACGATTGCCGATGCCTGGCCGCGGATCGCGCGGTGGCTCTCCCGCGATTTGCGCATGACGTCAATGTCCTCAACCTGACGCCGCTTCAAATTTATGGCTCGCGCTGCGTAGCGTGGTCTGCACCCTCAATTTCCACCTTAATCAACGGATCGCGCGCCTCACGATGATCTGGAGTCCGCCCGAGAGTGTCGTTCAATTGTCGAGACAAGTGTCGCTGGAGGCCGGCGACCTGACTTTCGCTGGAACCCCGGCTGCGGTCGGAGCGGTTGTGTCGGACGACAGCATATTGCTCGATATCGACCCATTTACGATTGCAATCGGCAAACGCGCTTCTTGTTGAAGCATCCTGGCTTTAGTCGATCCACCGTCGCAGCCCTTCCGTGAAAAAAAGCTATCCATCACCGAAGTCTGAAGGGGTGCCGGGCCGGTTGAGTGGGCGCCTTCAAATGGCCTGCGCTATGTTATCCCCTCCGAAGTTCATAATGAGGCCCTGAATTGCAGCCGCATTCGCTTCGCTTCCCATCGCCTTCAGACTCTCCTCGCGGATCAGCGACATCAGGCCGCGTCGCAATGCGAGGAACTCGCTCGACATCATGATCGATTGCTTGCGCGGACGCTCGAGCGGGACCGCAATCTCAGCCTTCACCGTGCCGGGTCGTGCGGTCATGCAATAGACCCGATCGGAAAGAAAAATCGCCTCGTCGATATCGTGCGTGACGAACAGCACGGAGATTTTCAGGTTCTGCCACATATTGGTCAGCACCTGTTGCATGATCAGCCGTGTTTGCGCATCGAGCGCACCGAACGGCTCGTCGAGCAGCAATACTTTTGGACCTGTTGCGAGAGCGCGCACGATCCCGACGCGTTGCTTCATGCCGCCCGACAAGCTTTCCGGGTAGCGGTTCTCGAATTCCGACAGGCCGGCGATACCGAGAAGGGTGCGCGCCGCCTGCTCTCGCCGGTAGCGTTCGATCCCTTTCATCTTGAGCCCAAACTCGACGTTCTGTCGCACGGTCTTCCACGGAAAAAGGGAATATTGCTGAAACACCATGCCGCGGTCGGCATTCGGGCCTGATACGCGCTCGCCGTCTAGTGTCACGGTACCGCTGGTAGGCTTCAGGAATCCGGCGACGGCGTTGAGCAAGGTTGATTTGCCGCATCCGGACGGGCCGATGATCGATACGAATTCGCCGGGCTCGACACGAATGTCAACATCGGTCACCGCTTCCACGGTGCCATCCATCGTTTCGTAGTTGAGGTTGAAGTCCCTGATCTCGATCAGGCCGCTCTTGACGCGCGCAGCAGCTTGCGCGCCCATGGTCTCCCGGATGGCTTCGCTCATGATTTGCTCCACGGCATGGCAAGGTGGCCGACGCCCCGGATCAGCGCACTCGACGCCAGCCCCAGCACACCGATGCAGATCATGCCGAGCGCGATGTCCGAATATTGAACGAGCGAATAGGCTTCCCAGGTGAAATAACCGATCCCGAATTGACCGGAGATCATTTCAGCAGCGATCAGCGAAACCCAGGCAACGCCCATCCCAATCGTCAGTCCAGTAAAAATGTGGGGCAGGGTGGCGGGGAAGTAAACTTCGCGGAACATCGCAAACCGTCTCGCTCCAAGACTCTCCGCCGCTCGCACCAGAACCGAATCGACCAGCGACATCCCGTGTAGCGTGTTGAGCAGGATCGGGAAGAACGAGCCAAGGAAGGTGATGAAAACGATGCTTTCCTCGTTCGTTGGCCAGAGCATGATCGCCATCGGAACCCAGGCGATCGCCGGGATCGGTCGGAACACTTCGGTGATCGGAAAGACAAACTCCCTGAACAGCCGGAACCGGCCCATGACGAGCCCCAGCGGCACCGCGACCAGCGCCGCGATCAGGAAGCCCAGCATAATGCGGCGGCAGCTCAGCATGACATGGCTGAAGAATTTCGGATCGCCGGCGGCACGGATCGCGCGGTCGAGAACCTGTTCCGGCGACGGCACGTTGAGGAAGCGGACGTAGATATTGACGCGGTAGGTGGTCAGCAAATGCCAGGCGACGAGAAACAGCAGGAGCGCCACGATGCCAATGGCCGCGGCGCGGAACTTGCCGCGATACATCCAGAACCAGCGCCGGATCCGCTGGGCGACGCGCGGCGTTTCCGCCGCGCGTTGTATGTTCGTTGATGACTCTCGGATCGCGGGCTTGCCAAGGTCAAGCGCGCTGTCGTCCGCGATCGGTTCAGCGGAAACCGAGTTCAGAGCCATATGCTGCAAATCACCCTCCGATGGTTTTCAGCGCATCCGCGAAGCTCACGACCTTGCCACCATTCTTGCTGGCGTAGGCCTCAGCATCCTTCTTCAGGAGGAAGGGCACGATGTCGCCCTTGCCGTTCACAGAGTAGAAGGCCTGATCGGCAAACAGCTTGATCCCGCGTTCGGTATCGAAGACGTAAGCGACGTTGATCTTCTTTCCCTTGGCCTTCAATTCGGCAAAGGCACCCAATGTGCAAGCCGCACTTGAATAAGGCGTGATTGCCTCGCCATCGACCCAGATCTCGCCTGCCTTGCGCGGCTCGGTAACCGGCTTCTTGCAGAAGGGATCGGTGCCTGCCACTTCGTAATTATCGAAGCTCTTCACCTGCTTGTCGTAGTCCATGCCGAGTTCGGCATAGGCCTTGCGAGCATAGCTGTCATTCACCCATTTCTGGACGTCGAAGTCCTTCATGCGCCCGAGATTCTGCAGCACCTTGGCGTCGTCGGCTGCGTCCTTGACGAGTTCGGGCTTGATGGTCGGATCCATCGTCATGATGCCGCCGGGGCCCATGAAGATGTAGACCACCTCCTTGTCGATACCGGTCCAGGCAGCGATCTTTTCGGCGGCCGTCTTTGGATCGGAACGGACCCAGGCATTGGCCTCGATGATCGCCTTGATGTAACCGACGACGACATCGGGATGCTTCTCCGCGAAATCGGTGCGGACCACGACGCCGTGCCATGTGGCCGCGTTGGTCTCGACGCCGTCGAAAATCTTTCGCGCGAAGCCTCGGAACGGCAGAAGCTCGGCAAAGGGCACGAAGTCGGCGTGGCCTTCAATGCGCTTTTCCTGGAGATTGGTGGTGCCGACTTCGGGACTTTGGCTGACCAGCTTGAAATAGTCCGCGGGCCAGCCACGATCCTGCATGGCTTTGAGGATCATGCCATGCGCGGCCGATCCGAACGGGACGCTGACGACCTTATCTTTCAGATCGGACAGTTCGAAATACTTGGAATCCTTGTGGACCACGAGTCCGTTGCCGGAGCCGTGAATGTTGTACGCGGCGACCGCGATCAACTGGCTCTTGCTTTCCGGATTGCTCTGGAAGGTGAAGCCGTTCACCACGAGCGGAAAGTCGCCCATAGCTCCGAATTGCAGCTTGTCGGCCATCATGCCGTTAGTGACGGGTGGGCCGGAGGTGTAGTTGTTCCAGTCCAGTTCGAACTTGGTGTTGGCGTATTTGCCGCTCTTCGGCAGGTGCTTCTCAAGAAGCTTCAGTTCGCGGATGACAACGCCGGTCGTCACCGTATTTGTGGTGGTGTCCTGAGTTCCGATTCCGATCTTGATGGTGGCTTGTGCATTGGCGGCTCCGCATGCGGCACTCAACGCCGCAACCGAAACCATCGTCGCCAAGAGACGATTCAAGAGATGTTTTCCCACGGCAATCCCCTTCTGTTTGAAGAGCCCGGGCACTGCTCCTACGAGCACATAGTGCGATGCAATAAATCCAGAGCAAACCGAGTCTGGCGGCATTGGTCGATTAGTTGCCGCGAAAGTCCGTATGCTCAGTCTTTGCGCAACATCGTAATGCCCGCGCCGAGGAGATAGGCATCACTCGAATTTGGATCCATCGCCCCGCATCTTCTCCAGAAGATCGGGCCTGCGCACGATGATGCGGGATTTGCTCGACAGCACGATGTCTTTGTCGTGCATGCGCTTGAGACTGATCGTGACCCATTGCCGCGTGGCGCCGACCATGTGCGCGATGTCGGCATGGGTGAAGGCCGCACCGATCAGGATACCCTCGTCATCTTTCACGCCGTACAGATCGACAAGATGCAGCAGGAGATGCGCCAGCCGCTCGGTGATCGACCGGGTGCCGAGCATCTGCGCCAGCGCGGAGTAGCAGCGCCCCTTAAACGTCAGGCCCTCGATGAGCCCGATCGCGAGGCTCGGCACTTCGACGACAAGTTTGCGCAGGGCGCGTCCAGGAAACTGGACGACGCTCGTGTCGGTGACGGCAACGCCGGACCACTGATGCACGGAATCGCCAAACACATTGGGCCCGCCGACAAAGTTGCCCGGATGCCAATAGGCCAGCGTGATCTCGCGCTCGGAGGGGGCGGTATAGAACACGCGCACGCGTCCAGTCTGAATGAGGAAGATGCCATCGTGGCGCGCGCCCTGATTGAACAGGGTCTGGCCGCGGAAGAACACACGCTTCTTGCCGTGCGACAGAACCGTCTCTCGCTCGGACGGCGAGAGTGCCTCGAAGAGGGATGGACCACCACCGAGCCCGCGGCCATTCTCGGTCAGCAGCAGGGACTGGCTGCTCATGGCTGGCGTCGGCGTGACCTGCCGGGTCCCGCCTAACTCGGTTCTGGAAGCTGCGGCAAAGACCTGCATACGGCGCCCGTGATCGATCCAGATTAGACCGAATCCAGCAAGCTTCATGCCAGTCGACAGACAAAAATTCAGTCCGATTACAATGGACTAGCTGACGATTCCGGACGCTTCGAACGGCGTCTTGCCAGGCAACGCCTCAAAAGCCGCCAGTTCCGCGAGATAAGCGAACGGGAAGATACCGCGGGCATGGCCGTCGGAAAAGGCGACGTTCAGGCCATAATGTCCGATCGGCGTCGCTTGCTCGATCTCGAGTCCCTGTGTGGCGGGAGCGAATGTGCCGTCTATCCGGGCGCGGCTGCAGACTGCGCAACGACAATGCATGCGTAATCGATCTGCCGGGAGAGCGAGTGCTCTCCCATCGAACAGGACTATGTGCAGGACGCGCCGGTCGGCACGGATCGACACAGTTCGGACAGCGCTATCGCCAACGACTAGTTGCATAGCGGCGATGATAGCGAGATGCCGCGCGCATTCACGCAATTTGTTGCTTTGATTGCACGGGCGCGAACTTCAGGCTGCGTCATCCTCCCGCCGATCTGGACCGCCGCAGCCGCCAATGATTGCTCACATTCTCAGAACCTGGAGCCAGCCATCGCTGTTGCTCGCGTATGTTCCGGGGCTTGCGCTATCGGCCCTGATCGCGCTGGTCGCGCTGACCGTTGGCGCCTGGCTTGGCAATGCCATCATCTGGGCCTTGCTGATCGGAATGATCTTGGCCGCTGTCGTGCGAATTCCTGACGTTGTCCTGCCGGGCGTGGGAGTTTCTGCCAGCCTGGTCCTGCGGGCCGGCGTGGCGCTGCTCGGCTTTCAGGTCACGGATGACGCGTTCGTTGCGCTCGGTGCGTCGGGCTCGATGTTGCTCGTCGTAGCGGTGTTTGGAGTCATCGCTGCGGGAGCGGTGTTGGGGCCTGTTATCGGGCTTGATCGCAATGTCTCGATCGTGCTGGCTGCTGCCGTCGCCATCTGCGGGGCGTCCGCTGCAGCGGCCTTCGCTGTGGTTTTGTTGTCGTCGCCGGAGGCGCGCAAGCGGGATCTCGCCTGCGCGATTGGGGTGATCAGCCTGTTTTCGACGGTCGCGATGGCGGCGTATCCGGCTGTGATGAATTGGCTTGGTTTCAATGCTGCGGCTGCGGGCTTTGTGCTCGGAGGATCGATCCACGAAGTGGCCCATGCCGTGGGTGCCGGATTCGGAATGAGCGAGGCGGTGGGCGTGTCTGCAACGGTCACCAAGATGCTGCGGGTTGCCTTGCTGGCGCCGGCACTGATGCTGGTGGATGGGCTCGTGAGGAGCGGGCAAGGGAGAACGATCGTCCCCAAACCGCCGCTGTTTCTGATCCTTTTCGTGCTGTTCGCGCTGGCCAGCACATTCGGGATGGTGCCGGCCTCGCTGACATCCATCACCCTGCCGCTGTCACGCTTCTTCATCCTGATGGCGATGGCGGCAATCGGGCTGATGCTGCCATGGCGGGCGCTGCTCGTTTATGGCTGGCGCCCGGTCCTGCTGATTGCAGTCCTCTCGCTCGGACTGCTGGGATACGTGACGATCGTGGCCGCGATGGTTTTCGCGTGACCGGGATTTTTCGAAACTAATCGACAGCGATTTGCGCCCCAAGCTTTCGTCCGGAGCACGGAATGGTAGGTCGGGTCATCGATCAAGAGGATGACCATGAGCGCATTCAATCGAGAGCAGGTGACGTCCGTGCAGCATTGGACCGATCAATTGTTCAGCTTCACCACCACCCGCACGCCCGGCTTCCGCTTCCTGAACGGCCAGTTCGCCATGATGGGTCTTGAAGTGGACGGCAGGCCGCTTCTGCGCGCCTATAGCATGGCGAGCGCAAACCATGAAGAGAACCTCGAATTCTTCAGCATCAAGGTGGCGAACGGTCCGCTGACCTCGCGGCTGCAGAAGATTCGGGAAGGCGATATTGTGCTGGTCGGCCGCAAGGCGACCGGAACGCTGATCACGGACAATCTCATTGCGGGGTCGCGCCTGCTTCTATTTTCCACCGGAACCGGCCTCGCCCCGTTTGTAAGCCTTATCAAGGATCCGGATGTCTACGAGAAGTTCGAAACCATCGTATTGGTCCATGGATGCCGGCTGGTCTCCGAATTGGCGTATGGCGAGACGGTGGTCGAACGACTCAGGCAGGACGAACTGTTCGGTGAAATTCTGGACGGAAAGCTGCATTATTATCCGACCGTGACGCGCGAGCCGTTCCGCAACCGCGGTCGGATCACCGATCTGATCACCAGCCGCAAGCTGTTCGACGATCTCGCGATGCCGCCGCTGTCGCTCGAGACCGACCGCATCATGCTGTGCGGCAGCCCCTCCATGCTGGAGGACCTGCGCCTGATCTTCGAGGTGCGGGGCTTCACCGAAGGCAACCACAGCGAGCCCGGCCATTTCGTGATCGAAAAGGCTTTTGTGGAGCGCTGAGAGCCCGGGAACGGCGCCTCGCCCGCCGGCCTAATCTCTTCTGACGCCGCCTGATTAATCGGGCGGCGTCCGCTTTTGAGGCAGTCGCTCTGTCGGTCCCTGACAACTAATTGCTCGGCAGCCCGGTGGTTGTTTGGAATTGTCAGTGCCACCGCCGCCGCAGCGTGGAGCGACTATCCAATGGACGACATCGTCGATGGCCTTTCCGAGACCTCCTGTGACGTGCTGGTCATCGGTGGCGGCACGGCCGGGCCGATGGCTGCCCTGAAGGCCAAGGCGAAAAATCCGAAAGCCAACGTGGTCCTGCTGGAGAAGGCGAACGTCAAACGCTCCGGCGCGATCAGCATGGGAATGGACGGGCTGAACAACGCCGTCATCCCGGGCTACGCCACGCCCGAGCAATACACCAAAGAAATCACCATCGCGAATGACGGGATCGTCGACCAGGCCGCCGTCTACAAGTATGCGCAGCGGTGCTACGGTATCATCGAGGAACTGGACAGCTACGGCATCCGCTTTCTGAAGAACGAGAACGGCGACTTCGCCGTTAAGAAGGTGCATCACATCGGCACCTATGTGCTGCCGATGCCGAACGGCGAGACCGTCAAGAAGGCGCTGTACCGGCAATTGCGCCGCGCCCGCATCCTGATCTCGAACCGCTACATGGCGACGCGGCTACTGACCTCCTCGAACGGCCGCATTGCAGGCGCGATTGCCGTCAACACCCGCACCGCCGAGTTTCTGGTGCTGAAGGCAAAGTCGGTGATCCTGTGCATGGGCGCGGCCGGGCGGCTGGGCCTGCCGACCTCGGGCTATATGTTCGGCACCTACGAGAACGCGGCCAATTCCGGCGACGGCTACGCAATGGCGTATCACGCCGGTGCTGCGCTCGCGAACCTCGAATGTTTTCAGATCAATCCGCTGATCAAGGATTACAACGGCCCTGCCTGTGCCTATGTCGCGGGGCCGTTCGGCGCCTATACCGCAAACGGCGAAGGCTCGCGCTTTATCGAATGCGATTACTGGTCCGGCCAAATGATGCTCGAATTCTTCAACGAGCTGCAATCGGGCAAGGGGCCGGTCTTCCTGAAGCTCAACCACCTGCACGAGAACACGATTGGAGAAATCGAGGAGACGCTGCACAAGGTCGAGCGGCCGACGCGTGGCTTGTTCCATGAAGGTCGCGGAACCGACTACCGAAAGGAGATGATCGAGATGCATATCTCGGAAATCGGCTTCTGCTCGGGTCACAGTGCGTCCGGTGTGTTTGTCGACGAGTTTGCCCGGACCACGGTGCCGGGTCTCTATGCTGCCGGCGATATGGCCAGCGTCCCGCACAATTACATGCTTGGCGCCTTTACGAATGGCTCGGTCGCCGGTGAAGACGCGATGATGTTCGCTGACAACCACGACTTTGCAGATTTCGATCTGGCCGAAATCGCGAAGGAGCAGGAACGGGTCCTTGCCCCGACCCGCCGTGAGGACGGCATTCCGCCGAACCAGATCGAATACAAGGCGCGGCGACTGGTGAACGATTACCTGCAGCCGCCAAAGGTGTCGCGCAAATACGAGATCGGGCAGAAGCGGCTTGCCGAAGTCCGCGAGGATATGGAACAGAGCATGATGGTCACCAACGCGCACGAGCTGATGCGTGCGCTGGAAACGTACTCGATCCTCGATTGCGCCGACATGGCCGCGCATGCCTCGCTCTACCGCAACGAAAGCCGCTGGGGCCTTTATCATCTCCGCACGGATTATCCGGAGAAGAACGATGAAGACTGGTTCTGCCACACCCTCCTGACCAAAAAGGATGGTCGCATGACCAGCGAAAAGCGTGAGGTTCAGCCCTATATCGTGCCGATCGCAGACGAGGAAAAGGGCCTCTACGACAAACAACGCATTCGGGCGAGCGCCTGATCTGCGCCCCTATCGGAAAGGACGAAACTCATGCCGCTTGCCACGACACACACAACGGTCCCGGTGGTGGTCGATGACGCAAAGTGCATAGCCGATAAGGGCTGCACAGTGTGTGTCGATGTCTGTCCGCTGGATGTGCTGCGGATCAGCGATATGACCAAGAAAGCCTACATGGCGTACGACGAATGCTGGTACTGCATGCCGTGCGAAGCGGACTGCCCGACCGGCGCCGTGACGGTGAATATTCCCTATCTCTTACGATAGCTCTGAAGCGTGGTGGACGATGGCCGATCCCTTCGAAGCCTATGATGATGTCGAGGATGTCGCGGAGCGGCTGCGCGCGGCCGACCCGTCCGAACGCCGCGTTGCCATTATCGAACTCGGCAATTCCGGCGACCCTGATGCGGTGGGCTACCTTGCCGATATGGTGGGGGATCCCGATCCCGGCGTGCGCCAGCAGACAGCTTTGGCTCTGGGCGAATTCGATGGACCGGAGGCCGCCGCTGCGCTGGTCAAGCTGCTGGTCGATCCGGAGCAAACCGTTGCTGCCGCGGCCGCGGACAGTCTCGCTGAATTCAAGGACGCCGCAAGCGCCGATGCCATCTTACCTTTGGTTTCGCACGATCACGCATTCGTCCGGATGGGCGCCCTGCGTGCGCTCAAGGAGTTGCGTCGGAAGGATGCGCTCAAGCCGGCGCTCACATCGCTTCAGGATGTCGACGCCTCGGTGCGCGTGCAGGCCGTTGGCGTGATCGGATTTCTGAAGATGGAAGAAGCGATCCCTGCGCTTGCCGCAGCCGCCACCGATGGCGACGCGCATGTGCGCCGTGCCGCAGTCAGCGCGCTCGCGTTCTCCAATCTGAAGACGGCCGCCGAATCGATCGTGCGCGCCATGTCCGACGAAAATTGGATGGTTCGCGAAGTTGCGGCCGAGACGATGGGGACGAATAAGCTTGGGGCTCAGGCGGCGGACGCGCTGATTGGACGTCTCGACGACGCGTTCTGGCAGGTTCGCCTGAAGGCGATCCGGTCATTGGGGCGTTTGAAAATCGCGCAAGCAACGATGAAAATCGTACCAAGCCTCGCGCATGAACAGGCCAATTTGCGCAAGGAAGCCGCTGCAGCCCTGGGCGAGATCGCGGATGCGGCGGCTTTGACGCATCTCCAGCAAGTCGCCGACGATCCCGATCCGGAGGTGCGCAAAAACGCACGTTGGGCGATTGAGCGCATCCGCTCCCTGAACGAGAATAGCGCGTCGCTCTGACACGCCACAAGAAGGCATTTATGCGATTTATGGAGCCGGAAACGCCGCAAGGCTGTTGTGGCATTGGCATCCCAACGCTTCGTGGCGTTGGTGGTCCCGTCGGGTCATCTACGCCTACCAGCAAGCATTCTTTAGCATCGGCGCGCTCGATGGCGTCCATCGTGGCCATCGAATCGTGATCACGGATTCGGCAGTTCCTTCACCGTTGCATGTCGTGAAGTGCGCGCCAGTCCGTGCTCGGTTTTCTCCCAGCGGTAAGGCGACCGGATGATTTGGAAAACCGCGCGCCACGCAGCGGCAGAGAGCAGCAGCCAGTAGAACGGCAGCAGCACCAGATAGCCGGCAGAGCGCAACAGTCGTCGCCTCGACAGACCGATGAAGCCGAGCAATCCCGACAAGCAATAGCCTGTCACCAGTGTTGCGAGATATAGGCCGGCAATGGTTTGTTCCAAGATGCCGGTCTTGCCGGACCACAGCAAACCGGTCGCGATCTGCCAGCCGAGAACACCCGCAAAGATGCCATGCACCAGCGCAGCCAGCACCGCGCCGCCGATCACAAGCTGGAACACCAGAAATCCACCGGGACCAAGTTCGCGCCAGAGTCTCAGCGGGTCGCGCATATGTACAGCCCAAGTCTGCAGATAACCCTTGAACCAGCGCGTGCGCTGTCTGATCCACGGTGCAAGACCGGCCGGCGCTTCCTCATACGTCGACGACTGCACGAGCGCTGTGTGATAGCCCGCGCGCGCGAGGCGAATACCGAGATCCGCATCTTCCGTAACGTTATACGGATCCCAGCCGCCGAGCGCGCGAAGGGTGGTCGTCTGGAAATGATTGGACGTGCCGCCCAGCGGCAGCGGCATGCGCCAAGCCGCCAGCCCCGGCAGAAACACATCGAACAGCGCGGCATATTCGGCGGTGTATAATCGGGTGAGCCAGTTGTCTGCGGTGTTGTCGATGGTCAAGCGCGCCTGCACGCAGGCCAGATCGGGATCGCCGCCATCGAACGCAGCCAACGCAATGCGAAGCTGTTGCGGCTCAGGTCGGTCTTCGGCGTCGAACACCGCGACGTAGCGGCCGCGCACGAACGGCAGCGCCGCGTTCAACGCTTTCGGTTTGGTGCGCGGGCCGGCGGAGGGCGAAACCACGATCTCGAAAGGTGCAGTGAGATCCATCAGATCAAGTGCAAGCCGGGTTTCCATGTCGTCGTATTCGACCACGATTTTTATATCGAGCCGCTCTTTGGGATAATCGAGGTTCGACAGCGCTGCGATCAGGCCCCGCACGGATCGGGCCTCCCGGTAGATCGCCACAATGATCGAGTAAAGTGGCACGTCATCGTCGCCGGTCAGCGTCGGCGGATCATGCGGCGTGGACGACAGCAGCATGGCGACGACCCGCAGGCCATTCCAGCCAAGAAAGATCAATGCGAACGCAATGTCGACCGCGATCGTGAGAGCCGATTGAACGGCGACCAGGCCTGCGGTGCAGGCCAATCCTGCGGCGAACCAGGTGAGCGGCGTGCGGCTGCGCAAGGCCGCTGCAGACAGGCGCGGCTGCCGCGCGCGTAGGTCGAATGCGGCTAGGCACGCGATTGCGGTCTCGGCTTCGCGATGAGCGAAGTTCCGCAGATCGTCCATCGTCGCAACCCGAAGCCGCGATCGCATATCCGGATGGCGTTGTAATGTCCCGATCAGAAAGCGCGCCGAAAGATGCCAGGGCGCGACAACCCAGATTAGTTCGCCATCCATGCGAACGGGAATGATACCGCTTGCGAGCCCCGCGATGAGATCGCCGTCATCAACCGGGCAGGCGGACCGCGGCGTGCATTGGAGGGCCTCGACCGCCAGGCCGCAATGGCGCGCCAACGCGCGCACATACTCGCGGTCGGTCAGTGCGCCTTGCGTAACCAGCACGCGGTCAGCGCCCGTTCGCGTTTCCGCCGCGCGTAGCTCGGCGGCCGCAAGCTGAGCCGGCGGCAGAAGATGGCGAACGCAGTCAATCTCGGGGCAGCTCGCGAGCCGGGCACGAATCCGTGCGTGGTCTGAATCTGGCCTTGAACCCGGCCGCGAGCCGTAAGACATATCGCGCGCATGCCGGCCGCTCGGCTCGGCATGGAACACGGACTTCTGCATCGCCGCCCCACGACCGCACTAAATGCTACGCTATGACTGCAAGAACGCCTGCAAGACGAACCCCGCCCTGCTATAGAAACGCGAAGTCATACCTCCGGACAACGGATGCGAGTATTGCCCATCTCCCTCTCTTGTTACCATCGAAAAGTGTGGCGTCGGCCGGCTGCCAGTAAGGCGATTGCTGCTTCCGTGGCGGCCTTTGCGGCCCTGGCGCTGGTCGCGGCCATGGCCTGTCCCGCTCAGGCGCAGCCGCACCTGCCGCCTCCGCGCGAGCTGGCGCCGGCCCCGTCGCCCTATCCCGGCTTCTGGGATCCGAAGCGGCGGCCGGAACGGCCCGATCTCTCGCGCCTGTCGCAGATCCGCTTCATGACCGAAACCGACTACCCGCCGTTCAATTACGCCAACCCGGATGGGCACCCGGTCGGCTTCAATGTCGATCTGGCGCGCCTGATCTGCGAGGAGCTGAAAGTCACCTGCACCATCCAGATGCGCCGTTTCGACACGCTGGTGCCGGCGCTGAACGAAAATCGCGGGGAGGCGGTAATCGCCTCGATCGCGGTGAATGGCGAGACCCGCAAGGCGATGGATTTCACTGACCCTTACTACCGGGTGCCGGCGCGCTTCGCCGCGCTGAAGGCGGCTGCCACGCCAGTGCTCAAGCCCGAGCAGCTCGAGGGCAAGAAGATTGGGGTGGTTGGCGGCAGCGCGCATGAGGCCTATCTCAAGACGCTGTTCACCGAGGCTCAGCCGGTCGGCTATCTCACCGCGGACGCCACCCGCGAGGCCTTGCGGCGCGGTGAGGTCGATTATGTCTTCGGCGACGGCATTGCGTTGTCGTTCTGGATCAATGGTACCGATTCCGGCGGCTGCTGCGCATTCGCTGGCGGCCCGTTTTTCGAGAGCCAGTATTTCGGGGAAGGGGTCGGCATCGCCGTCAAGACGGGGAACGATACCGTGCGTCAGGCGCTGAATTGGGCGCTGTTCCGGCTGTGGGAAAGAGGGCGCTTCACCGATCTGTGGCTGCGCTATTTTCCGGTCAGCCCGTTTTGATCGACAACTGGGAACGATATGTCTGTGACTGAAGCTGCAAGCACTGAGGCTGCGAGTCTGCGCGCGCTCGCCGAGCAATCCGGCGCATGGCCGTTTGAGGAGGCGCGCAAGATCGTGGCGCGGCTGAAGAAGAAGCCGAAGGACGAGGTGATCTTCTCCACCGGTTACGGCCCGTCCGGGTTGCCGCATATCGGCACGTTCGGCGAAGTCGCGCGCACCACCATGGTGCGCCACGCGTTTCGCGTGCTGACCGACGACAAGATCAAGACGCGCCTGCTGGCGTTTTCCGACGACATGGACGGCCTGCGCAAGGTGCCGGACAATGTCCCCAACAAGGAGATGCTGACGGCGCATCTCGGCAAGCCGCTGACGCGCGTGCCGGATCCGTTCTCGAACGAGTATCCGTCGTTCGGCGCGCACAACAATGCGCGGCTGCGCGCCTTCCTCGACACCTTCGGCTTCGAGTACGAATTTCTGTCCGCCACCGAGTGCTATACCTCCGGCCGTTTCGACAAGGCGCTACTGCAAGTGCTGGCGCACTACGATAAGGTGATGGCGGTGATGTTGCCGTCGCTGCGCGAGGAGCGCGCCCAGACCTATTCGCCGTTCCTGCCGATCTCCGAGCGGACCGGCATTGTGCTGCAGGTGCCGGTGACGGCGCATGACGCACAGGCCGGCACCATCACCTACGAAGACCCGGATACGAAGGAACGTGTCACCGTGCCGGTGACCGGCGGCCGCTGCAAGCTGCAATGGAAGCCGGACTGGGCGATGCGCTGGTATGCGCTCGGCGTCGACTACGAGATGGCCGGCAAGGACCTGATCGATTCGGTGAAGCTGTCGGGCGAGATCAATCGCGCGATCGGCGGCACGCCTCCGGAGGGCTTCAATTACGAGTTGTTCCTCGACGAGAAGGGCCAGAAAATCTCGAAGTCCAAGGGCAACGGGCTCACCATCGACGAATGGCTGCGCTATGCCTCGCCGGAATCGCTGTCGCTGTTCATGTATCGCGAACCGAAGGCGGCAAAGCGACTGTATTTCGACGTGATCCCGCGCAACGTCGACGAGTATTTCCAGTTCCTCGATGGTTATCAGCGGCAGGACGGCAAGCAGCGGCTTGGCAATCCGGTCTGGCACATCCATGCCGGACATCCGCCCGAACCCGACATGCCGATCAACTTCCAGCTCCTGCTGACGCTGGTCTCGTCGTCGAATGCGGAGAATGCCGACACGCTGTGGGGCTTCATCCGCCGCTATCGTCCGGGCGTGACGCCGGCGACGCATCCCAAGCTCGACGCGATGGTCGGTTATGCGATCAATTATTATCGCGACTTCGTCCTGCCGACGAAGAAATTCCGCGATCCGGCCGAGCAGGAGCGCGCGGCGTTGTTCGATCTGCGCGATGCGCTCTCGAACATGCCCGAGGATGCGACCGCGGAGAAAATCCAGGACGTGGTCTACGAGATCGGACGCCGCGAGCCGTTCCTCGACGAGAAGAAGAAGGCCAAGGACGGCAAGCCCGGCGTCTCACTCGAGTGGTTCAACATGCTCTACCAGGTGCTGCTCGGGCAGGAAAAGGGCCCGCGCTTCGGCTCTTTCGTCGCGGCCTATGGGCTGAAGAACACGGTCGACATGATCGACGGGGCATTGGCGCGGAGCGCGTGACTGTCATTCCGGGCGCGTCGCGATCAAAACCCTCGCTCCGTCATCCTGAGGTGCGAGCATCGCTGGCAAGTTTACGCAGCCAGCGTAGACTTGGCTGCGTGCGAGCCTCGAAGGGTGCACGGCCACTGCGTGGCCGTCGCCCTTCGAGGGCCCGCTTCGCCGGCCACCTCACGATGACGGTGATAGGCTTGCTCTCCCGGCTCTTCGCAAGCGCCCCGGAATGACGAGTCTTACTGGCTCGCCCACATGATACGCGCGACCCACAGCACTTCCGACATCGCCAGCGTACGGGCGGGATGTTCAGGATTGAGCGAATGCAGCTCGAGCGTCTTTGCGGTCTTGCGCGCGAGTTGCTTGACCATCACCTCGCCCTCCTTGGTCTTGACCACAACCCGGTCGCCGCGACGAACCGGTGCTGCCGGCGACACCACGATTACGTCGCCCTTGCGGAAGGCCGGCTCCATCGAGTTGCCGGAAATCTCGAGCGCATAGGCGTGCTCGTCATTGACCGAGGGGAAAGCAATCTCGTCCCAGCCCTTGCCGACCGGGAAGCCGCCATCGTCAAAATAGCCGCGGGCGCCGGCTTCGGCGAAGCCGATCAGCGGCACGGCTTGCGTGATCGGGCGCGCGGTCTCGGAGATCAGCGCGATGAAGGTCTCGACGCTGGTGCCGGTGGCGGCCAGCGATTTCGCGACCGACTCGGTCGAGGGCCAACGGGCGCGGCCATCCGGCGTGATGCGCTTCGACTTGTTGAAGGTGGTGGGGTCGAGCCCGGCCTTCTTGGCGAGGCCGGACGCGGAAAGCCCGGCGCGCGCCGCGAGCCGGTCGATGGCAGTCCAGATCTGGGCATGCGTCAGCATGGCGGGCCCCATGCGCTGCGATCAGTCGAAAGGTGTGACTTCTGTCCTACCTAGAAGTAGGAATTAGTCCCGTTTCGCGGCGCTGTCCAGCCCTGCCGTCAGGTTTCTTGTGCGACGCGCGGCCGCGCACTAGGTTCGGGCGCTGAAAATCGGAGTTCTCGCGGCGTGATCGCCCTGCTGGAGCGCCTCGCGCGCCCGTTCCTTCACCGTTTCGATCCCGAGGAAGCTCACCGGATCGCGCTGCGCGCCCTGCAATGGGCGCCGCTGCCGGCCGCGCGGCCCGACGATTCGCGGCTGCAGGTCCGCGCCTTCGGGCTGAATTTCCCCAATCCGGTGGGCCTCGCGGCCGGCTTCGACAAGAACGGGGAGGTGCCGGACGCGTTGCTGCGGCTTGGCTTCGGCTTCGTTGAAGCCGGCGGAGTGACGCCCCGTCCGCAGGCCGGCAATCCGCGCCCGCGGCTGTTCCGCCTCGATGCCGATGGGGCCGTGATCAACCGGCTCGGACTGAACTCGGATGGTGCGCCGGTCGTGCTCCGGCGGCTCGCGGCGCGCGCGCATCACGGCGGGATCGTCGGCATCAATATCGGTGCCAACAAGGACAGCCAGGACCGCACCGAGGACTATGTCCGCCTGGTCGAGGGATTCGCGCCGGTGGTCTCCTACATCACCATCAACGTCTCGTCGCCCAATACACCCGGGCTACGCAATCTGCAGGAGGCCAAAAGCCTCGACGATTTGCTGGCGCGGGTGATCGAGGCGCGCGATCGCGTTCATGTGCGGGCCGGTCCGACACCGCTTCTGCTCAAGATCGCGCCCGACCTGACGCTCGCCGATCTCGACGACATCGTCGGGATTGCCCGCACCCGCAAGGTCGACGGAATGGTGGTCGGCAACACGACGGTGACCCGTCCGCCCGCCTTGCGCGAGCGCGAAAAGGCGATCGAGCAGGGCGGATTGTCCGGCAAGCCGCTGTTTCGCCTATCGACCCGGATGCTGGCGGAGACCTATGTTCGGCTGGAAGGCGCGATGCCGATCATCGGCGTTGGCGGGATTGATTCGGGCGCCGCCGCGATTGCCAAGCTGCGCGCCGGCGCATCGCTGGTGCAGCTTTACAGCGGATTGGTGTTTCACGGGATTGCGCTGGTCTGCGATATCAAGCGCGCGTTGCTGAAGCAGGCGGAGATAGGGCCGCTGGCCGAGCTTGTCGGCGTTGATGCCGCCGACATCACCGCGCAGCCATGGCCGGTGTGAACATCGTCATTCCGGGGCGCTGCGAAGCAGCGAACCTGGAATCCAGTGGCAAATGAGTTCGTGAATGGATTCCGGGTTCCGCGCCTTCGGCGCGCGCCCCGGAATGACTGTAGCTACCGCCCCTTCGGCGCGTTGATGAAACGCATGATCAGCCAGACCGGGATCACGATCACCGCGCCAAGCAGGAAGTAGCGCCACAGCCACTCGACGGCATCGAAGCCGAGATTCCAGATCGTCTCGAACAGCCGCTGGATGCTGCGGATGATGTTGTAGGGGTCGAGGCCGAACGTCACCATCACGAAGCCGACGAGGACCGACAGCAGGACCAGGCGGCCGGCGACCGCGAGCGGCGATCCGCCCAGAAAGCGTGTGACGGTATCGCTTTGCGCGGGACGTGGTGTCTCGATCGAGGCGCGCGGATCGTTGGTTGACATAGTCCCCTCCATCCGGAACGTATCCGGAAGCGCATCATCTAATCATGGGGTAGGGGCTTGCAAGCCGCCCTGCAATTGGCCGCGGCCCCGCTCGATCAACTCGACCATTTTTTCCAACGTTTCCAGTCGGTCAGCTTCACGCGCTGGTTTGTCCCAGCGCAGCCGGGAGATTCGGGGGAAGCGCATCGCGATACCGGATTTGTGCCGGGTCGAGCGCTGCAGACCCTCGAAGGCGACTTCGAGCACGAGGCCCTCGTCCGGCCCGTATTTGACCGAGCGCACCGGCCCAAATCGCTCGAACGTGTTGTTGCGGACATAACGGTCGATCCTGATCAGTTCCTCGTCGGTGAAGCCGAAATAGGCCTTGCCGACCGGCACCAGCGTTTCGACGCCGTCGATCTGCGTCCAGACGCCAGAGGTATAATCGGAATAGTAGGACGAGCGCTTGCCGCTGCCGCGCTGCGCATACATCAGCACCGCATCGACCGTGAATGGGTCGCGCTTCCATTTCCACCACAGTCCCTTCGGTCGGCCGGGGACATAGGGCGCATCGCGGCGCTTGATCATGACGCCCTCGACCGCGTTGGCATCGTCGCCGGCCCCGGCGGATGCAGGATCGGCACGGGCGGCGGCGAGTTCGTCCCAGGTTTCGAAAGCGACAAGCGGCGACAGATCGAGGCGCGGATGGGTGTGGCGCGCGATGAAAGCCTGCAGCCGCCTGCGGCGTTGGTCGAACGGCAATTCGCGCAGGTCTTCGCTGCCGTCGACCAGCAGATCGTAGGCGCGCAGATGGGCGGGGTATTCGGCGATCAGTTTTGGCGTGACGGCCTTCCGGTTGAGTCGCTGCTGCAGCACATTGAAACTCTGAACGCGACCCTCGCGCAGGATCAGCAATTCGCCGTCGAGCGACCCTTTGAAATTCAGCGATTCGAGAAGATCGGGAAAGCTTTTCGAGATGTCCTCGCCGGTGCGCGAATACATCCGCACGATCCGGTCGCCGCTTTCAGTGACGCCGGCTGAGGCCTGGACGCGGATGCCGTCCCATTTCCATTCGGCCAGAAAGTCAGCGGGGTCGAGCTTTTCGAAGTCGCTGTCCTCGATTGCCTGCGCCAGCATCGCGGGACGGAACGGCGCCGGATCGGTGGTCTCCGGCTTCTCGCCGCGGCCTTCCAGCCACGCGAACAGGTTTTCGTAAGGCGGCTCGAGGCCGGACCACATCAGCTCGATCTCGGTCACGTCCTTGTCGCCAAGCGCGGCGGCCGCGGTCTTGGCAAGCCGCGCCGAAACGCCGACGCGTAACGCTCCCATCACCAGCTTGAGCAACGCCCAGCGACCGGTCTCGTCCAGCGCGTCGAGCCAGCGTGCGATCTGTGCGGGAAGCTGCGCCTTGCCGAGGGTGTTGAGCGTGGTCACCACATCGCTGATCGAGGGGATGAAGTTGGGGCGTGCATCCGGCACAGGCCACATCAGCGCGATCGTCTCCGATGTATCGCCGACGAAATCGCGCGACAGGCCGAACAGCACCGGGTCGGCGCGTTCGGTGATCAGCCCGCGGATCATATTGGGTTTTGCATATTGAAATGTCAGGCCGCCGGTGAGCGCAGCCAGCGCATAGCCGCGCTCGGGATCCTGCGTATGCCGAAAATAATCCGTCATCAGCCGCAGCTTGTTGTTGCGGCCGGGCTCGTAGGCGAGGCGATCGAGCAGTTCGGCGAAGCGGTTCATATGGGGTTTCCAGCTTCGTCTTCGTTGGACACTCCATCGGTCTCGTCCTCGTCGCCATAGCCGACGATGTCGAGCGGTCGCGCCTTCAGCCCCTGCAGGCCGCACCAGTGAACCAGCGCATCCTCCTGCCCATGCGTCACCCAGATTTCGGACGCGCCGGTGGCCACGATGGTGTCGCGCAGCCCGTCCCAGTCGGCATGATCGGAGATCACCAGCGGCAATTGCACAAGGCTTTGCCGCGCACGCGCTCGCACCCGCATCCAGCCGGACGCAGACGTCGTGACCGGATCGGGGAAGCGGCGCGACCACACCTCCTTCAGCGCCGAGGGAGGGCAGAGCGCGATGGTTCCGCCCAGGTCCTGCTTCTTCACATCGCGGACAGGACGGAGTTCGCCGAGATCGATGCCGCGCGCGAGATAATAGCGCGACAGCGTTTCCATCGCGCCGTGCAGATAGATCGGCTCGCGATAACCGGCCTTGCGAATGAGCGCGATCACCCGCTGCGCCTTTCCGAGCGAATAGGCACCGACCAGATGTGCGCGCTCGGGAAACAGCGTGACCGAATGCAGCAGCTTTGCGATCTCGGCATCCGGATCGGGATGGCGGAACACCGGCAGGCCGAACGTCGCCTCTGTGATGAACACGTCGCATCGCACCAGTTCGAACGGCGTGCAGGTCGGGTCCGGTACGTCCTTGTAGTCGCCGGACGCCACGATCCGGCAGCCGCCCCGTTTGACCGCGATCTGGGCCGAACCAAGCACATGGCCGGCGGGGCGGAAGGTGGCGCTGACGCCGTTCAGGGTCACGGTCTCGCCGTAGCGGATCGCCTGCGTCGCGCCGGCGAAATTCTCGCCGTAGCGCAACCGCATGATATCGAGCGTTTCCTGGGTCGCCAGCACGGCGCCATGCCCGGCCCGGGCATGGTCGGAATGGCCATGCGTAATCAGCGCCCTGTCGACCGGACGGGTCGGGTCGATGTAAAAGCCGCCGGTCTTGCAGCAGACGCCGGAGGGTGTCGGCAAAAGCAGGTCTTCGGGACGCATGGTGGCTAGATAGGCTGTCTGAGGAAAATCGCGAGCAGATGTCTGCAACGCAGCAAAGTCACGTCCTGTTTCAGTCGTCGGGCGACCTGATCGCCGACCGGCGCTATGGCATGGCGCGCGAGTTCCGGGAGCGCGGCGATCGGGGCGCGGCCATCGATCTGCTGGAACAGACGGTGGAGCGCACGCCGGGCTTTGCCGCGGCCTGGTTCGATCTTGGCGACCTTCGCGAGATCGCGGGCGACCGCGATGGTGCGGTAGCGGCCTTCGATCAGGCGCTGGCAGCAGACCCGTCCGACCGGCACGGCGCTGGACTGCGGTTGCGGCTACTGAACATTGGCGGGCACGCGATGTCGACCGATTATGTGCGTTCGGTGTTCGACCAATATGCGACGAAATTCGACGATGCGCTGGCAGCGCTGGCCTATAACGCGCCGGACCTGCTGGCAGAGGCCGTGACGGCGCTCTGCGACGCGGAGAACCGCGCCGTGCATTTCGCCACCATGCTCGATCTCGGCTGCGGCACCGGATTGTCAGGCGCTGCATTCCGGCCTGTTTGCGACTGGATCGAAGGTGTCGACCTCTCGCCCGGCATGGTGGCGCAGGCGCGCCGCAAGAACCTCTACGACAAGCTCGATGCCGCCGACCTGACCGAAAACCTCGACCGCCATATTCGCGCGGATGCCCGCTTCAATCTGATCGTGGCGGCGGATGTGTTCGTGTATTGTGCCGACCTGACGCTGATCGCAGCGCTGGTTCATGACGTGCTGGCGTCAGAAGGGTTGTTCGCCTTCACGGTCGAGACCCATGACGAGGGCGGCGTGATCCTTGGACCGAAGCTTCGTTATGCCCATGGCGAAGCGCATGTGCGCACCGCTCTCCAGGCCGCTGGCCTGACGATCCGGACACTCGTGCCAGTCTCGACCCGGATGGAAGCCGATGTTGCTGTGCCCGGTTTGCTGGTGATCGCGGAGCGCGCCGCGTCTTCGCCATTGTCGCAGCGGTAAAGTCGAGCGTGGCTCTCCTCGATCCGATCGCAGCACCCGCCATCTTGCCCGATGTTTTTGCACGCTGGTTCGCGGCCCGCGGCTGGGCGCCGCGCGCGCATCAGCTCGACCTGCTGACGCGCGCGCGCGAGGACAGGTCGGTTTTGCTGATCGCGCCGACCGGCGGCGGCAAGACGCTCGCGGGTTTTCTGCCGACGCTGGTGGAATTGAGTGACGAGACGCGCGGTGCGGGGGAGAAGAAGCGGCTCGTTTCCGCTGGGCGTTCGGTGCAGCGTTCTCAGGGCCTCCACACCCTCTACATCTCTCCCCTGAAAGCGCTCGCGGTCGATATCGCGCGCAATCTCGAAACCCCGGTCGCGGAGATGGGCCTGCCGATCCGGATCGAGACCCGCACCGGCGATACGCCCGTCTCCAAACGCACCCGTCAGCGCCGTGATCCGCCTGATATTCTGCTGACCACACCGGAGCAGCTTGCGCTACTGCTCGCGTCCGCCGATGCGCCGTATCTGTTCGGTACGCTGAAGCGCGTCATCCTCGACGAACTGCACGCACTGGTCACCTCCAAGCGCGGCGACCTCCTCTCGCTCGGGCTGGCGCGGCTGTTTCGTCTTGCACCGGGCCTGCACACCATCGGGCTATCTGCAACGGTCGCTGAACCGGACGATCTGCGGCGCTATCTGGTGCCGCAGCCGCGCGACAGCGAACGTATGGCCGATCTCGTGATCGCAAAGCAGGGCGCCGAGCCGCATGTCTCGATGCTGGAACCAGATGCACGCGATCCGGATTCGTACATTCCGTGGGCCGGGCATTCCGCGCGCCACGCCTATCCGCAGATCTACCAGCTGATCAAGCAGCACAAGACCACGCTTGTGTTCGTCAATACGCGCAGCCAGGCCGAGCGCATTTTCCAGGAGCTGTGGGGCATCAACGATGACGGGCTTGCGATCGCGCTGCATCACGGCTCGCTCGATGTCGCGCAGCGGCGCAAGGTCGAAGACGCCATGGCGACCGCAAAGCTGCGGGCGGTGGTGTGTACCTCCTCGCTCGATCTCGGCATCGACTGGGGCGACATCGATCTTGTGATCAATGTCGGCGCGCCGAAGGGATCGTCGCGGCTGCTGCAGCGCATCGGCCGCGCCAACCACCGACTGGACGAGCCTTCGCGCGGAATTCTTGTGCCCGCCAATCGCTTCGAAGTGCTGGAATGCCGTGCCGCGATCGAAGCGGTCGGCGACAACGCGCAGGATACGCCACCCTTGCGCACCGGCGCTCTCGATGTGCTGGCTCAGCATGTGCTGGGCACAGCGTGCGGCGAGCCATTCGATGCCGATGTGCTCTATGAAGAAGTGACGTCTGCCGCACCCTATCGCGAACTCACGCGAGCGGATTTCGACGCGACTCTGGATTTCGTTGCGACCGGTGGCTACGCCCTCAAGGCTTATGAGCGCTTCGCCAAGATCAAGCAGGACAAGACCGGGCGGTGGCGTGTGACGCATCCACGCTTCGCGCAGGCCTATCGCATGAATGTCGGCACCATCGTCGAAGCCGTGATGCTGAAGGTGCGGCTGGTGCGCTCACGCGGCGGCGGCAGCGGACGCACCGGACCGGTCGGGAGGGGCGGGCGCATCCTCGGCCAGGTCGAGGAATACTTTGCGGAGACACTGGCACTCGGCGACACCTTCGTATTCGCGGGTGAAGTGTTGCGCTATGAGGCCATGGTCGAGGACGAGCTTTACGTGTCGCGCGCGGCCGATGACGACCCCAAGGTGCCTTCCTATGAGGGCGGCAAGTTCCCGCTCTCGACCTACCTCGCCTCGCGGGTGCGCAACATTCTCGCGACGCCGTCGGAATGGCAGGCGTTGCCGCAGCCGGTGCGCGAATGGTTGGAAATCCAGGAGCGGCGCTCGGTGTTGCCGGGTCCGCGCGAATTGCTGGTCGAAACCTTTCCTCGCGCCGATAAGCATTACCTCGTCTGTTACCCGTTCGAGGGACGGCTGGCGCACCAGACGCTCGGCATGCTGCTGACGCGGCGTCTTGAGCGCGCACGGTTGCGTCCGCTCGGTTTCGTGGCGAACGAATATGCGCTGGCGGTCTGGGGACTCGGCGATGTCGGGCTGAAGGTCCGGCGCGGCGAGCTCTCGCTCGGGCAACTGTTCGACGAGGACATGCTGGGCGACGACCTGGAAGCCTGGCTCGCCGAGTCGATGATGATGAAGCGGACCTTCCGTACCAACGCCGTCATCGCCGGCCTGATCCAGCGCCGCTCGACCGACCGGGAAAAGACGCGGCGGCAGGTCACGATTTCGACCGACCTGATCTACGATGTGCTTCGCAAGCACCAGCCCGATCATCTGCTCCTGAAGGCGGCGCGTGCCGATGCTGCAACAGGTCTGCTCGATATCAAGCGGCTCGGCGAAATGCTCTCCCGGATCAGGGGTCGAATCGTCCACAAGCCACTGGAGCATGTGTCGCCGCTCGCGGTTCCGGTGATGCTCGAAATCGGTCGCGAAACGGTGTACGGCGAGGCTGCGGATGCGCTCCTGGCGGAAACCGCGGACGAGCTGGTCAAAGAGGCAATGACGGGGGTTTCAGGTGGTCGCCACGGCGGCAAGTAACTGGCCGGACTATCAGGCCGACGAGGTCGAATTGGCGGGCAGCAGGCTGGTGGTCGATCCGGCCGGCATTCTGTGGTGGCCGGCGGAGCGGCTGCTGGCAGTGTCAGACCTGCATTTCGAGAAGGCGTCGAGCTTCGCACGCTATGGCGCGCTGCTGCCGCCCTTCGATACGGCGGCCACGCTGGCGCGGCTGTGCGAGGCGATCATGCGCTACCGGCCGCGCGCGGTGCTGGCGCTGGGCGACAGCTTCCATGACGGTGAAGGCCCGCAGCGGCTTTGCGATACCGATCGTGAGGCTATTGCAGCGCTCCAGCAGGGCCGCGACTGGATCTGGGTCGCCGGCAACCACGATCCCGATCCCGCGGTCGGGATCGGCGGCGTGTTCACCCCGGAACTCGTGATCGGCGCCGTCACCTTCCGTCACGAGCCGCGCGGACAGACGGGCGAGATCGCCGGCCATCTGCACCCGATGGCGCGGATCAGCGCGCGCGGCCGCTCGGTCAGCCGCAAGTGCTTTGCGATCGATGCCGAGCGCATGGTGATGCCGGCCTTCGGCGCCTTCACCGGTGGGCTCAATATCCGCGCGCCGGCCTTCATGACTGTGTTTGGCGCGCTGTCATTCCGAGCACATATGCTGGGCGCCACGCGGCTTTACGCGGTGGACGCGGTGCGCTGCTTGCCGGGTTGATCAGTCTTTCCTGAAAATCAACGCGGCGAACCAGCCGGTCGCAAGCGCCATCAGCGTCGTGAACAGGCCATACAGAATGCCGTGATTGGCGGCGGCATTGACGATGAACTGCTCGATCCCGACCTTGACGACTTCCAGCGCGGAATTCGCGCGCGCAAGCTCGGTGCCGTCGGCAAACAGCCTGACATCGACGTCATAGGAGCCGACCGGGGATTCGGCCGGCAACCTGATGGTGGCGCGGAACAGATTGGGCGTGAGGAAGGTCACGCCCGTCGGATCCTCGACATAGAGCTTGCGCTGTTTGCGCAGTCGAATCAGCGCATCGCGAAAAATGTCGTGTTCGCCGGACTGGATCTCGGATGTCAGCGCTGCGCGGGGCACCAGTGATATGCCGACCTCCTGACGGCGCAGCAATTCGGCCGATGCGATATCGCTGACTGGGCGATTGCTCAGCACGGCGAGATAGGTCGGCGTGTTCAGGAAGCTGCGCGATTCCGTATTGGTCCAGATGCCGACAACCAGATCCTTCCGGCGCACCACCAGCGTCTCGCGCGGGCCAGTGACGGTGACGACGATATCGTAGCCGCCCTTGCGCGAAACCGTCTTGGCGTCCCGCTCGATCGAGCCGAACAAGACCAGCTCGATACCCGTGAAGCTCGACGTTACCAGCACCTGATGGCTGGACAGCGACGTGATCAGCCGTTCTGCGGAAGCCGGTAAGGTCGCAAGCAGTAGCAGAGCACAGGACAGAGCGATGCGCTTCATCATCCGCCGTCTCCGGTGAAGCGGATGGAGAACAGTTCGGACGGTTCGATCACCAGGTTGAGCGCGAAGCGGACCCCGACGCCGAGGACAAGCAGGCCAAGCAGGAGCCGCAGCCGTTCCGCACGCATCCGCTGTCCGGCGCGAGCGCCGAATTGTGCGCCGACCACACCACCGACCATCAGGATAAGAGCGAGCAAGGCATCGACCAACTGATTGGTTGCGGCATGCATCACCGTGGCCGATGCCATCGTAATCAAGGTCAGCACGGTGGACGTACCGATTACGGTCGCAGTCGGCACCCGCAGGAAATAGATCAGCATCGGCACCAGCAGAAAGCCGCCGCCGATGCCCATAAGGGCGCCGATGAACCCGATGATGAAGCCGATACCGAGGACTGGGATCGCCGAAACATAGATCTTCGAACGCTTGAATCTGACCTTGAAGGGCAGCCCGTGCAGCCAGGTGTGGCTGCCGGGTCTGCGCAGGACCACGGGATATCCCTGGTAGGATCGCATGATGGCGCGGATTGCCTCATTCACCATCATGCCGCCGACAGCGACCAGCAGCACCACGTAGGATAGCGCAATCACCAGATCGAGCAGGTCGGCGGATCGCAGGACGGTGAAAATCCAGACGCCGCCCGCGGTGCCGACGATGCCGCCCCCGAGCAGCATCATCGCAAGAGGCATGTCGATCGCGTTGCGCCGCCAGTAACTGAGCGCGCTTGACGTGGAAGATGCGGCAATGTGGCTGGATACGGTCGCAACCGCGACCGCCGGGACGATCCCGATAAAGATCAGGAGCGGGGTCATCAGGAAGCCGCCGCCGATCCCGAACATTCCCGAAATGAAGCCGACCGCCAGCCCCATGCCGAGCAGAAGGAACATATTGACCGGCAGGTCTGCGATGGGGAGATAGATCTGCACTAGCGTCCCAAATCCGAAGCTCGCTCAACCCTGACATTGCCCTTCATGCGAAGGCTGCCGGCAGGTTGATGTCCGGAATGGTGGTTCAGGCATTCCCTCAACTGGACTCGCCGCGGCGCTCAGGGGATTTCCGAACCGCCACACCGTGGCGCGATCAGTTCTTGGCTAGGTCAGAGACCCAGCCGACCTTTGCGGCAAACAATCCGGCGCGCGGCCGCCGAATGACGCCGCGTTTGTCCCATCCGTACAGGACTTGATGGATGAGTCGACTGATTTGTCTCTGAAATGCGCGGTTTTGCAGCGATCGTTAAGACGCCGTGACCTTCACGACACTGCCGGCCCGCGGCTTCTTGCCGGGAGCAGAATCGGCAGCCGGGCGATCCCAGCCGCCGGGAGGCGCGGCGACGGTCACCGCGTCGTCGGGCTGCGGCTGGGCAGTGAAGGACTGAACCGCATTGCGGGCGGCAGCAAGGGAAGCGGCATCGAGCTTCGAGCCGATCTCGTCGCGCTTTTTGGCTGCGTCATTGTCGCCCTGGAGCGCGGCCAGCGCGAGCCACTTGTAGGATTCGAGGATGTTCTGATCGACGCCGATCCCGCGAGCATGAAGGATCGCGAGATTGTACTGGCTATCCGCAACCCCGTAATCGGCGGCACGCCGGAACCATTCGGCGGCGGTCTTGTAATCGGGCTTGCCGTCGATGCCCTCGGCGTACAGGACGGCCATGTTGTGCATAGCCTTGGCGTTGCCCTTCTCCGCGGCAGCCACGTAATGGCGGCGCGCGATCGTCAGGTTTTTCTTCACGCCGATGCCCTTTTCGTAAAGGCCAGCGAGGCGGAAATGCGCGGGCGCGAGCCCGGATTCGGCGGCGCGTTCCAGCCAGCGCAATCCGGCCTCGGTATTCTGCGGAACGCCACGGCCTTCGATCTGTCGGATGCCAACTTCGTATTCGGCCGCCGGCTGTCCCTTGATCGCCGCGTTGCGCAGTTGCGCCGGCAGCTTGTCCGGGAGTGAGGGTAGCGTGCCGCGCGAGAGCGCTGGTGACGGTCCGGTAAGCGGATTGGTCTGCGGGGCGGACGTGCCGATCGAGCCAGTTGAATCGGGGGCGGCCGGCGCAATGACTGGCGGTTGCGCGACAGCTCTCGGACGTTCGATCACGCCCGAGGGAGGCGCAGCGAAGATGTCCGGTTTCGACGGCAGGGTAACAGGTGCGGCTGCAACCGGACGGCGCTGTTGCGGCTCCTGATCCTCGGCAGTGTCGAAGGTCGCGGGCGCGCTGACCTCGGCAACCGGTGGGGTGCCGGTATCGAACAGGTCGATGGCGACGCGCGCGGATGCGGCGATCAGAATAAGGGCGCTGGCGCCGACGAACAGTGAGCGGACTTTCCGCGAGATCGATTTGCCCGACTTTTCAGACGCTTCGTCGGGTCTTTCGGCGGATATCTCGGGTGCTGCAGCTGCGGCGGCCTGCGCCGCGCGGCGAGCTGCAGCGATGAAATTGGTCTGACCGGGGTGGTTGGCACCGCCTGGCTTGGCGCCGCCGAGCGCGGCCTCCGACGCCGCGATCCGTTCGGCCGCCGATGCCGGCGGACGCGCGCGCGGGGTTCCTGAACCAGGCTCAAGCGGGAAGTCCGGCGGCAGGCTTGGATCGATGGCGTTGCGCTCGCGCATGGAAGACGCCGGGGGTCTCGCTTGCGCAGGCGGCGGCATCGGCGCCGAGGCGGGCGGCGTGCCGGCTTTCGGTGTGTCGGCTGCGGCTGGCCGCGTATCGGCGGGCTTCGGCATATCCTGCGGCGCGGCGACGGGTGGCGCCATGCGGGGCATGTCGGCGGGCATCCGGGGAAGTTCGGCTTTTGGCATCCGGCGTTCCACCGCCTGTGCCGGCATTGGCATTGGCATCGGCGCCGGTGCTTCCGCTGCAAAGCGCGCCTCGCGAATGCCGCCCTCGATCATGGCGAGGCGGTCGACCAGGTGACCGAGCGTCGAATGCACGGCTTCCAGCGAATCCTGGGTGCGCACGAGATCGCGCTTCAAATGATCGACAGCCGGGGTCGGATCGATGACCGGCTGGTGGCTTGTGACCGGAATCTGGTCAAATCGCGCCTTTAAATCGGCGAAACCGCGCTCGATGGCGCCGAGAACCGGCAGCGCCGCAATCCGTTGTTCGAGCGTTTGCAGCATGTCGGAATCGAGGCCGCGCGATGTCGCCGCGACCCGTTCGACCTTCGCCGACAGCCCGCGGATTTCTTCCGACAATCCGGCCAGCGTGTCGTTCGACGCGACATTGGCGACGATGCCGCGCAACGCCACGATCGAACTCTCGAGCTGCTGCAGCGAGGCCGGATCCTGATAGGTGCCGGCCGACTGGTCGAGCCGTTCCGACAGATTGCGGACGGCCTGCTCGAATCCCGCCAGGCTTTCCGCCGGTTTGAGGCTGCGGATGGCGTCGCGCACATCGGACAGCGAGCGCTCCATCCCGGCAATGGCGTCCGGATCGACGCCGGCGGCGCGGCTGAAATCGATGCGCTCGGCGAGCCGTCGCACTTCCGCCTCCAGCGCCTCGATGGCGCGGCGTGGCATCGCCTCCAGCAGGCGGTTGGAGATCTCCGACAGGTCGGCACGAAGCTCGTGCAGCGCGCCGCTGAAATCCGGCACCGGCTGCCGCAGGGTCTCGATCTGCGCCGTCAGATTGCGAATTTGCGACTCCAGCCCCGACAAATCCGGAGCTGGCGCGGGGCGCAGCGGCTCGGCGTAAGTGGGCTGCTCCGGCGGATAGCCGGGGGCCAGCGGCGGCGCGTCGTAATGCTGCTGCGCCACAGACGGGTCGGTATCGAGCGCGCGCATGCGTGCGGCGATCTGGGCGACGGCATCGTCCACATTTGCAGGGATTTGAGCCGGCGCTGCAGCGGCCGGCTGGGGCGCCTGTTCGCGCCGCTGCGGCTCCGGAGGGGCATATTGCGCCGGGCCGTAGCCTTGCGGGCCCGAGTAATAGGATGGCGGGGCCTGATGATAGGGCGGCGCTGGCGGCGGCGGATAATGGCCGTGCGACGGGTATCCTTGCGGATAACCCTGAGGAGCATAGGCCTGCGGCGGATAGCCCGGCGGGGCATAGGCCTGTGGCGGATAGCCCTGTCCCGGATAAGGGAAGCCCGGTCCCGGATAATTCTGCGGCTGATAATTCTGCGGCGCCGGCGGCTGCGGAACATATTGCGCGGCCGCGCCGTAGCTGGCGGGCGGGAAATAATTCGGATTCGGCGCAGCCAAAGGCTCATCCGGCCGAGCACCGCTCTCAGTCGTTCGCACGCGCTCGTTCATTGCATGACCCGCATCGCCTGACCGGCTTTCGCGCCTTCAGCGGCCGCCATTCTTAGAATTGGGGTCTCACGAACAGCGGCCCGTCCCCCGGAACCGACTTTTCAATGTCACGGTAAATAAGCCGTTAACCGCAGGAATTTCTTAACAAAAATGCTGCCCGTCGCACGCCGCCGCGAAACCAAATAGCGTACGCAAACCGCAAGCTGCCCAGCGATTCGGGGGCACGGAAATTGGGGAAAGCGATGCCGGTCTACAACGCGCCCACAGACGACGTGATGTTCCTGCTCAACGATGTGTTCCACATCGAGCGCCACAACAATGTGGCGGGTTTTGGCGATGCGACGCCCGATGTGGTCGAAGCAATGCTCGTAGAAGCGGGGAAGCTCTGCTCCGAGGTGCTCACTCCTCTCAACCGAACCGGCGATATCGAGGGATGCTCGCGCCACGAGGATGGACGCGTCACCACGCCGGCCGGGTTCAAGTCTGCCTATGACCAGCTGGTGGCCGGCGGCTGGGTCGGTCTCGCTTGCCCGGCCGAATATGGCGGGCAGGGTCTGCCCGGCACCCTGACCGTGATCGTCAATGAGTTCATGGCCTCGGCCAATCTCGCCTTCTCGATGTATTCGGGTCTGGTGCAGGGCGCGGTTGCGGCAATCCTCACGCACGGCTCGGACGAGCAAAAGCGGACATTCCTGCCCAAGATGATCGAGGGTGTCTGGGCCGGCACCATGAATCTGACCGAGCCGCAATGCGGCACGGACTTAGGGCTGCTGCGCACCAAGGCGGTGAAGCAGCCGGACGGCAGCTACAAGATCACCGGCACCAAGATCTTTATCTCCGGCGGCGAGCAGGACTTAACCTCGAACATTATCCATCTGGTGCTCGCGCGGATCGAAGGCGCGCCGGAAGGCACCAAGGGCATCTCGCTGTTCATCGTGCCGAAGGTGATGGTCAACGACGACGGCACGCTGGGCGCGCGCAATGGCGTTGCCTGCGGCTCGATCGAGCACAAGATGGGCATCCACGGCAACGCCACCTGCGTGATGAATTACGACAATGCGACGGGCTATCTGATCGGACAGGAGAACCGCGGGCTTGCGGCGATGTTCGTGATGATGAACGAAGCGCGGCTCGGCGTCGGCGTGCAGGGGCTCGCGATGTCGGAGGTCGCGTATCAGAACGCGGTGATCTACGCGAAGGAACGCCTGCAGGGCCGTTCGCTCACGGGTGCGAAATTCCCCGACAAGCCGGCCGATCCGATCATCGTGCATCCCGACGTGCGGCGTACGCTGTTGTCGATCCGCGCCTTCAACGAGGCGGCGCGCGCGCTGGTGATCCAGACCGCGCTCTACGGCGATCTCGCGCATCGCTCGCAGGATCCGAAAGAGCGCCAGCATGCCGACGACATGATGGGCCTGCTGACGCCGGTGGTGAAGGGCGTGCTGACGGATACCGGTTTCGCCAACACCGTGAACGCGCAGCAGATGTATGGCGGACACGGCTACATTTCCGAATGGGGGATGGAGCAATTCGTGCGCGATGCGCGGATCCCGATGATCTACGAGGGCGCCAACGGCATCCAGGCGCTCGATCTGGTCGGTCGCAAACTGGCGAAGGACAGCGGCCGCGCGGTGATGGCGTTCTTTGCCGAGGTGCAGGGCTTCGTGAATGCGCACCGCGCCGACGATGCAATGAAGCCGATCGTCGAGCCGCTCGACGTGTCGCTCGGCCATCTGCAGGCGGCGACGATGTGGTTCATGAACAACGCGCTGAAGAACCCCGACAATGCCGGCGCGGGAGCTGCCGACTACATGCACATGTTCGGGCTGGTGGCGCTCGGCCTGATGTGGGGGCGCATTGTGCTGGCGGTGAACGAGACGCTGGCGAAGGGGGATGCGGGCGGCGGCGCACTCGATGCGCAGGCGCTGAAGAACAAGCTGATCGTGGCGCGATTTTTCGGCGAGAAGATGCTGCCGGAAACCGCGGCGCAGTTGAAGCGGATCGAGGCGGGCGCGGGCAGCGTGATGGAGATGGGGGAGGGTGGGTTTTAGAGGGTAGGCTG